>Ga0233429_1000119_pt1 | contig 149785 bp, 195 predicted proteins | sample SI_118_April2016_3_FD_179879 | JGI IMG/M metagenome (GOLD analysis project Ga0233429, IMG submission 179879) | Seawater microbial communities from Saanich Inlet, British Columbia, Canada - SI_118_April2016_135_MG | ecosystem: Environmental > Aquatic > Marine > Inlet | place: Canada: British...
TGGAATAGATGACTGCAGGTCCATCTGTACGGTGGAAATTACCGTTTTGGTACCACTCTTGGTAGTCATCAGAATAGACGACTGCAGGACCATCTTCTCGGTGAAGTTTACCGTTGAAGTACCACTTGACGGTACCATTCTCGTAGGTTCTGACTTCTTGGGTTTTGTAGTTCATTCACACCATCCTTAGAAGAACACTGATGACAATGAGTTTCAGAGAAAGACAAAAGAATAGGAGCATTATTCTTCCCAATTGTCGGAAGACTTGTCTTCACGGCGCTTCTTTCGGCGCCGACGTTCCGCCTTTTTCTCTTTTTTGGATTGGCGTCGCTTTGGGCTTTCTTCCCAATCGCGCTCTTTATAGACTTTTTCGTAGTTGCTATTTGATTGTGACATCTTGTCTTGTCTTTGTGGAAAAAATTGCTCTCCTGCCTATTTGAACCAAGAGCCTCTCTCGATATCCCATTCTCTATTCTTACTTTGATGTTGCCATGTCTTGCAACTTCTTTTATCTACTATTTGTAGGAATGGACAGGATTGGATTTACTCGTTCAGCAGGAGAGACTAAAAAGTTGGTCTTTGGCTCGGTCCACGGCTGAAGGAGGAACAGCCTTGTTTTTGGAGTCATCATCTTCTGCCAACACCACTTCTGGACGTTGAGCCAAGGACCAAAAAGTCATTCGCGAGGCAAGCCGGCCTATGGCCGGCTTTTATTCCTTGTTGTCTCTTGCGTCAAGATCAACAGTTCTGATTACCTTGATGATACGCCAGCGGCTGTTGTAGTGCTGGTCGTTCTTCTTGTTGTACTCAGCTGTAGCGAGCTGGAAGCCCAAATGACTCTGGGCTGAATGTAAAGAGCTTCGGGCGGCTGCATGCTTCCACTTGTATTTAGCGAAGTACTGAATCTCGTATATCACTGTTCTCCATACTTCTTCATGAGAAGCTGTTCGAGCCAGTAGAGTCGGGCCTTTTTGGGGCCGTAGAAGTAAACTTCTGTCATGTAGAGGAAAAGCATTTAGAGCTCCTGAAGCTGGTACCGAACACCTTCGATCTCAACAATCTTGCCGTTACAACCTTGGGTTTCGTCCGATTGGGTACGAAGACGGTGCTCTGCTTCGGTGAGGAGTTTGCCGTTGAGGTAATAGTACTTTGTACCACTGGAATAGATGATTGCAGGGCCATCTGTGCGGTGATACTTACCGTTTTGGAACCACTCTTGGTAGCCATCGGAATTGATGACTGCAGGTCCATCTTCGCGGTGTCGTTTACCGTTTCGGTACCAGTACTTTGTACCACTGGAATAGATGACAGCAGGTCCATCTGGGCGGTGGAGTTTATCGTTTAGGTAATACTGCTTTGTACCATCGGAATTGATGACTGCAGGTCCATCTGTGCGGTGGGGTTTACCGTTTAGGTACCAAGCCTGGTAGCCATTGGGATTGATGACTGCAGGTCCATCTGTACGGTGACGCTTGCCGTCTTGGTACCAGCGCTTTGAACCACTGGAGTAGATGATAGCTGGTCCATCTGTGCGGTGTCGTTTATTGTTTCGGTACCAGCACTTTGTACCATCGGGATAGACAACAGCAGGTCCGTCTGTGTGGTGACGCTCATCGTTTCGGTACCACTCTTGGTAACCATCTTCACGGGTTACTGCAGGTCCATCTGTGCGGTGAAGTTTACCGTTGAAGTACCACTTGACGGTACCATTCTCGTAGGTTCTGACTTCTTGGGTTTTGTAGTTCATTGTTTACCTTTGCAAGGTCGCTGACAAGTGCTCAAGCACATAGCTATCCATGTTACATTCTTCAACAGACAGAATAGTATATTGAAGATTTGGGCTTTCATATCCGTTGATCACTTGACTGACCATGTCTTCGTCAAGGCAGCCCATGAGCAGGAACTTACGTTCTTGTCCAGCCCCTTGAATTTTGTTGTAGACGTAAGTCTTTACGATATAGTTCATTTGGTTAGTCCATTCCCCAGATGTGGCGCCGGTCCAAGACTCTTTCATAAAGAGTCCTTCTGTACGTGCCATTTTCTGGGAATTGCAGTGTTCCTTCTCTCAGTCCAAACTCAGTGAATCTCTTCCACTGTTGTCTGGATTCTCTTTCGTCTTCTCCAGACCATAGAGTCTCCCAGCCTCCTTGATTCCATCTTCTTACTTCGTACATTGTTTTGGCCTTACAGATAATACACATAGACTGTGCGATGTGGAAAGGCATCTTCGATAATCGCTTTCACAATTGTCCAAGAACCGCCAGCATTGTAACAGCCCATCTTGGGCATGCCTACCTTGAGCGATGAGTTTCTCTCGTTGAGTCGAAGAGAGATTGCCTTGAGACCGTCAGACAGAGCGTCATAGTTTGTATATCGACGGTCTCGTCCATATCTATGTTGTGCATATAGATTGACTACCCATTTGCTGTCAGCAACATTTGCAACAGTGAATGTGCCGAGTTTGCCTTCGTCACCTTTTTTGGACTTCTTGTCTGCTTCAAAAACTTTTGGCCATCTTTTTCTGAGAGCCAGTGCGATACCAGCTCCCATTGTGTGGAAGCAGTTCGCTTGGTGAATCAAGATATTGCAATCTGATTCAAGTAGGTCACCTCGAATCATTTCAATTGGCATTTCTTATCCATCCAGAAGTCTTAGTGACTGGGTTGATGTGGTAGATGTGTTCTTTCTTCAGATTGTTGAACATGGCTCCAGGAATCTTTGACTTGCCAGTTCTGGCACAGCTCAGATAGTTGTAAGTACCACCTTTCTTCTTGCCATTCCAACAGATGATGGACACCGAGGAGTCTTCCAACATCCATTCGTTTCTCCATTCCATCATTTTGTAATAGTAGGAGAGGTTCTTGGCCGCCGACGGGAGAGGTCTTTCCCAAGTCTTGACAAGAGTCCTGGAACAGCGAATTACGTTTTCATGGTCTTGTATAGCTTGAGGAAGCCATCTGTAAGTCTGGTTGGGAATAGGCTGGTAAGCAAGTACTGGGATACTGAGTCTGATGGCCTCGTCCATAGCCCACAAATCGAAGCCAAGGGCAAGACCGCCAATGATTTCTACATCAGGATACTTGTCTTTTGCTCTGTTCAGAGCTTCTCGTACCTGCTTGCGAATCCAGTTTTGTGGACCAAAACGCTGGTATCCGCCCATACCTTCACCTTGTGGCCTATGACCAGAAAGGGAGATCTTCATACTGTTCTCTACATGTTCACTGTTTTGAAGTTCTTTGGAATAAGTTTCATTTTGTTACCATTCCTGCCTTAAGAGCTCCGAAAGACTGTGTCAGAGCCAGTAGCCAAGATAGTTGTATTTCTTCATTTGTTCACTCACAGACTATACTCGCCCACTCGATTGCTTCTGGAGTCCAGTCGTTCTTGGGTAGACAGTATGCTGAATTGTTCTTGAAGTAGCAGAGATAGTCGAGGTCACAGTCTACACAACGAGTGATTGCTCTTGAGTTTAGAGATTCACATCTGTTATCAGGGGGCTTGTCGTGTTTCGCCGCGATTGCCTGCTTGATTCTGATTTGTTGTCGCTTCACTTCCCAGGACTGTGCTTCTTTACGGGCCTCTTCTCGAAGTTGCATGAGCTCAGCATTCTTCTGAGCAGCAAGATCCAGAGCAGTGGGCTCTGGGATGGACAAGATTCCGATGAAGATACCTACAGTAGCTGTTGGCAGTAGGATGGCTACGAGAAGAAGCTTGTATCGTTCTTTCATTCTACTTCTTCCATGTTGTTTCTGTTGCTCCAGTTATAGACTCGTAGTGTATGACACTTTGGACATGCTTCCAGGTCTACTTCGGTTTTGTCATCATGGTAGTTGTCTTCATGCTTGAAGAACAGTCCAGAGACTTTGTAGAAGTGGTCGTACTGATAGCTTTTCTTTTCTTCATCGTCGATGAAGCCACAAGTTTTGCATTGGGTTTTCATTTGTTATCTCTTGTTCAGAATCTCAATTGCTTGTTGTACTTCTCTGTCAGTGATACCAGTACGATAGTCAGTCTGTACAAAGGAACTCAGGTCAGAGAGGTCGAGGTCGTCAATTGCGACCCAGTGAGTGAATGGCCAGCTATTGTCTTTGAGCCATCGGCGAATTTCTTGACAGCGCTCCTGTTCGAGAGTGGGCGTTTCTTGAATAACTATAGATCTCCACTCTATTCCTGGTGTGTATCCAATGATTTCACCGATGCAGTCGTAGGATTCAAGCAAGTCTTGGAGCTGGGCAATGGTGCACCCATGTCTCCAATCACTGCTGATTACGAGCTTTGCACCAGTTGCACGGATAATGTCATTTACCTTGTTGACCATTGCGGGCCAAAACCAAATTCTTGGAATTTCAAGGCCTGTAGGCTGAGAACCGGAGTTGATTACTCCGTCGAAATCAAGGAAGATGCCTTTCATTATTTACTCACAAGCTTCTTTCGCGGCCTTCAAAACACTTTGTTGGCCAAGAAGATACATGTTGATGAAGTTTCCAAGGATTGAGCTGAAAATCTCACTGCTTCGGGAAGACATGACAAGCCCGATAGCTTGGTTTACAAACTGTTCGGAATCTCTCCACCCCTTGCGTCCCAAGGCAACCCAAACCAATTGAGCTCTTTCATCCATGGAGAAAGTCTTCGGGAAATTGAAGTCACTGCAAGAGAGCAGCACTTCTTTTCTGTCGTCGATTTGGTGTAGGCAATCGTCGCTCTGTACTTCATTATTCGCCTCTTGAAAGCAGTTCAAAAGAGTGGCCGGCATTTAGCCGGCCTTTTCTCTTTCTTTGTCTGTCTGATTCCTCAGAAGGGTCTTAGGAGCCTGACGCCATAGCCTTCTCTTTTGTGAAATGACATCTCACGGAATTCGTATGGAGTCATGTCGCTTGGCAGCTCAATGTATGCTCCAATGCTAATGTTGTATTCTCCTTCGTAGGCAGTTAGCAGCTTGGCAATTTCTTTGAGAAGCAGCTGTTCTGGTGTCTGGATACGAAGGAGATACTCTTCTTCGGTGAAGCGCTCATTGTCGAGATACCACTCTTTTGTGCCATCGGAGTAGACGACTGCAGGGCCATCTGTGCGGTGGGGTTTACCGTTTAGGTACCAAGCTTGGCCACCATCAGAATCGATGACTGCTGGTCCATCTGTGCGGTGACGCTTGCCGTCTTGGTACCAGGCTTGGTAGCCACTGGAATAGATGACTGCAGGTCCGTCTGTACGGTGAAGTTTACCGTTTAGGTACCATACTTGGTAGCCGTCGGGATGGATGACTGCAGGTCCGTCTGTACGGTGTCGTTTACCGTTGAAGTACCACTCAATGGTTCCATTTTCGTAGGTTCTGACTTCTTGGGTTTTGTGGTTCATTGTTTACCCCAAGAATTCGTCTTCGCTACTCAGAGATTCGCTGTGGATGATGAACTCACCGTCGATGCGAATTACTTCTGGATTGCGTGAAGGGATAGCCTCAATGATTCCCGTAGAGAGTACACAAATGCTGCAGTCACCCTGATAGGCGACCTTCATCAAGACTGGAGTATCTCTGTCAGTTGGGTATCGGAAGACTTCTCCGATATCGAGGTCACTGAAATGGATGACTTTCTTTCTGCCATGAGAGATTTTCATTGTTCCTCTCTATTTGTTGTACCAGGTGATGTGTGTCCAGTCCGTGGCTTCCTTTGCACGCCGCCTAATGTCGGCGTGCATTTTGTTTCCAGGAGCCGGCGCCTAAAACTTGTTCCTAAAGGCCTCAGAAACTTTTTCCTCTGCTTTTCAACAGCTATCTATTTCTCTTACCCCAAATTCTCCCATATCTCACTTACCAATATAAGCGATGTATTGATGAAGAAGGGTACTTTTTTACCCTCCCCTGAGGGTATCTTTTTACTCTGGGGTGAGTCGATAGCGATAGCCATTGATTTCGAGGATTTGTCCCTTGAGAGGATGGGTTTGGAGTTCTGGGACGGATTGGGTACGACGCTTGTGCTCTGCTTCGGTGAGGAGTTCATCGTTGAGGAAATAGTACTTTGTACCATCGGAATCAATGACAGCAGGGCCATCTGTGTGGTGGAACTTACCGTTTTGGTACCAAGCTTGGTAGCCATCGGAATTGGTGACTGCAGGTCCATCTACCCTGTGCAATTGTCCATTCTCGTAGTGCCTAACTGTCCCATACTCATCCGTAACAATCTTCGTAGTCATGACTTTCTCCTTGTATGTCACTTTGTAGGCCAGCTTTCGCTGGCCTTATGCAGCCTCTGTGGCTATTTCTGATTGTCTTTGCTTATCTTTCCATATGGGAGAAAAGCTTGGGGTTTTGCTTGTTGAGGGTGACTTATTGCTTGAAATCTTTTATATTGTTTGCCATAATGAGGAATATATACTCTCCCCATGGAGACTCGTGTTAATCTCAGAATGAGGCAAATATGGCAAAGAACTCCAGAGGCCGGCCCTCCAAGATACTGTTTACTATCCGATTCCAGGATGTCTCTGATTATCTCAATGTTCCTGTAAGGACTCTCTATCGGATGAAGGAAAGAGGACATCTCTCTGTAGAGGGGAGCCTTGAAGAGTTCTTGGATTGTCTGTTGAGGCTACGCTTTGAAAAGAAGCTGAAGGAGCTATTGTGAAGGGGCTCATAGAGTGAATTGTTGTGGAAGAAGTTTGTTTATTCGCCGCGAACTTCCAACACTGCGTACACGCTCAAACAGATGATGAACACTACTGCATGATTGACTACACACAGTCTGAATTCTGGTGTAACAGTGTAGAGGATGGTGCTTACCATTGTTGACCATCCTGAATATGTCATCAGGATCAGCATTGCGTTCTTGAATTCTTCCATTGTTTCTCCAGTATTCTTTAAGCGGCGGGCCCTTGAAAGCCCGCCTACTTATTGCTTGGGATGGTCATTCCTTCTTTTTCCCGAACGATAGAAACTACCATATCGGCCAAAAAGACTCAAATGCCATAGCGGTGGACACTTGTGATTCACTCTTCGAGCTGTTCACACTTCTCTTCCAGGTCGGAAGGATAGATGTGCTCCAAGTAGGCTCCTGCAAAGAGGCTTGGACCACCAATGCAGATCCAGCAGATGAGGAAAAGGAAGAAATAGTCACCAGTGCCGTATTTCGAGTTGTTGTTGTCCCAGACATTCTTCATAAAGGCTTTGAAGGCCATGAAGAACAATGCGATGATTGCGAGAAGACCGAGGATTTCGAGTGGGTTCATTGTTTTCCCTTATAGCAGTTCATGAAGATAGCCCCACTCTTGTGGGGCATTCTCTCGGGCGCGAAACCAAACATTCTTCTTACAAGCCTACAAAGGCAGCTCTCTTACTTCCCTGAAGTAGACTCCATGTTGATGAAGTAGGTCTGCCAATACCATTGGATGATGTGTACCATGTCCCCAATACCTGACAGCAGACAGGTTGTCTCCGAGTGCCGTGACTGTAGGACCTTTGGTTCCAGTCATCTCTTCGAATGAAGTGAGCTTGTCAACACAGCTTTGTGCATCTTGGGGATGCACGTTTACTCTGATACGATAGCGTCTCATTCCTGACATGTGCAGACTCCGTCTTGGTAGGAGAGCATTTCTTGGCCGCAGGTTACACCGCAGTTCTTCAGGCTGGATGCATTGGTGGTCGTTACGATGGCAGCCAGCAGACCGAGAAGAGCAGTGAGACAGGCAAGGGTGATGATTGAGATCCCGATGTTGTCCTTGCCAATTGCGTTGATGAAGCTGGTCATTTGGTTGGTTCTCTTTTGCGTTGGTTTTAGATGGCAGGCCTACCTGGACTTGAACCAGGGATAAAAGTTTAGAAGACTTTTGTGATATCCGCTTCACTATAGGCCCGAAGTCATAAGGAAGCCCCGCTTTCGCGGGGCTTATGGCCTTTTATTCCTTGTGAGGCCAGGCGGCGATGGCAAGAAAGACAATGACCAGAATCCAGAAGTCCATGAGAGCTCCTCAGCTACCAGGTGAAGCCTTTGACTCCATTGTCGAGCTGTACCACTCTCCACTTCTTCTTGTCAGCGTAGAGGAGGCTCTGGAGCTCTCTGAAGAACCTGTAGGCGAGCTTGTGGTGCTTGCGATACCAGATGTTCTTGAAGAGGATGATGCTGCCTTCTGGAAGCAGGTTGAGTTGGTTGAGGAGGTCTTTTACTTGCGCGGCCCTCTTCAGTTGCTCTGCCCTGCTTTCCGCCGCCGCGACTACGAACTCCCTCTTGCCATTGTACTGGCCCCACTGGAAGACTCGCCCCCAGAACTCCAGGGCATTGTCTTCATTGCCTCGGGAACCGGGGATGTAGACTCCTGCTGAATGGAGTCGCTGGTTGACAGACATTGCTCACCTCACTTGAGCCTCTTGATTTCTTCGTAGCTGATGATGGATTCTCCAGGACCGAGCTGTGCCTCGAAGACTTGGAGAGCTTCGTCGAGAGTTTCGACCTCTCCAACGATGTGATAGAGATGTCCAGGCACTATCCAGTTGCGCAGGCGGACCTTGGCGTGGATGTAGTAGGTCATGTCTCGTCCTTTTCTGCCATCAAGAGACCAATCGCGTTGTTGAGGTGGCATGGGTCCATTTGACTATGGATGTAGTAGAAGTTGTTGCGACTGGCGACGACTTCAGAGGTTTCCGTGCAGTATTGCACGAAGTCTTTTGGAGCTCCGTAACCGAGGTCTCTGAGGCACCCGTTGACCATGAAGTGTATCATGCGGAGTAGCATTTCATCCTCAGTGAGACGATGAAGAATGAGTCCGCCGTCCACGGAGATAGGCTCGTAGGTAGTCTTCATGTGGGTCCCTGGCTTGTTGAGATGTGGTGAGGGCGGTAGGATTCGAACCTACGGTGGACTTTCGTCGTCAGCTTAAAAGGCTGGTCCTCTCGGCCAACTGAGGGACGCCCCATATTTCTTCATAATACAAGGCCCCCTGCGGGGGCCCTGCTTCAAGCTCTACTTGTACGTGTAGAACGCCTGGCTGGTCTCCAGGACCACCATGTTGCGGTTGATTGCTCGGCTGAGCACGTCCTGACGCTGGTCGTCCACGTTCCTTCCACCGCCCTTGACGGCAGAACCCATCTGCTTGAGGCCACAGAGCCTGATGTAGTAGTTGGCGCTGATGGGGCAGTCGCGGTTCTTGATGGCGAGCCAACCCAAGCCCCCGACCTTCTTGGTGAAGCGGGAGTCGAAGTTGGTGTTGTAGCTGGTGATGCTGAGCACGGAAACCTCCTGTGCAGTGTTCATAAGGGAGGGCCCCTTGAAGGGGCCCCATCTGACTATCTCACGTGCATTGGAGGCTCGTAGGCCCACAGAGACCTTCCAGTGTGCTCGTACCAACAGAACTCCAGGTTGCGGAGGTACTCGTCGTCATCGATATCAGCATTGATGACGCAGGCTTCTCCGGAGATGTAGGCAGCAGAGCCGTTTGGAGCCGCCGTGGAAGATGCGGAGTACCAGAACCTCGGCATGTAGTCGGCAGGACGCATACCAGAAGCGTACAACTGATAGCCAACCATGCCAAGGCCCGTGATGAGGAAGAACACGATGAGGATGTTTTCCAGGAAGCGATTCATTGCAGACCTCTTGTGGAAGTGATTCATTGAAAAGGGAGCCCAAAAGGGCTCCCTACCAGAAGCATTCTCCCTGGAATCAGGGTTACTGGCTCCTGGATTTCTCTTCAACAATGACCACAGATTGTTAGGCAGTAGAACCCTCTTTGTGCAAGTATTCGTGATGTCATTCACGATAGCTGGTTGGGTGCAATCACGTTCCTGACTCTCAACCTATTGGTGTAGGCTTTCTCACACATTGACCTTTGACTTGGCTGTATGAGTTGTCGTTCCAGAGCACCAACTCTGGTAATGGTCATAGAGTAGCCCGGTCTCTGACCGGGCCGCCCTTCCAAATTCTTTCTTTACTCGCCCACAAAAACAATCCCCTCAACCAATCAAACAAGAGACAGGAGGCAGTCTCTTCAGAAAGGATGAGAGGAATGAGTCTATGCAGGTTCTTCTGCCATCTTCTGTGCACGTTCCCATGCCATCTTGAAGGCATCGTAAGAGCCATGACTGATGACCCCGATACCCACCAAGAACAGCACTGGTACCAGAACCATCCATGCGAAGACCTGCAGCAACTCCAGGAGTGGAGTCCACTTGAAGGTGATGAAGAGGATGGCAGCTCCGACCAGGAACTTGCCCCACCAGGGGCACTGATTGTACAGCTCTTTGAGCTTTTTCATGGTTTCTCCTTGGAGATTGTTCATAGAGGAGGGCAGGCTCTGCCTGCCAGCAGTGGCACGGCCTTTGTTCGAGTTTCTCCGATATCGCGGAGTCATAGGTGGGGCTGTGTGTAGGGGTGTGAGCGGAGGCCATTAAAAAAGAAGGAGGCCCCCGAAGGGGCCTCCTCGCTCAGTCTCTGTCTACCTCGTGTGCTTGTTGATGGCAGTACACAAGCGACCGGCACCGTTCATCATTGCCTTGCTCGGCTTGGCCCGAGCACGACGCACTGCGATGGCACTCACCAGACTCTTGCAGTCCGGGCACTCCAGGAACTGGACACCAGTCTCCTCGTAGTGCTTCATGGGCTCTGGGAGGCTGACACTCGTCCCCTCGATTCTGCCATAGGGCCCGTACATCAGGCTGCTGAGCACCTCGTGGATGTCCTTGAACACAGGCTTACCGTGCTCGTCGGTCTCCTTGAGGAGCATGTCTGCCATGCTCTCGACAGCCTTGACTCGTTCAGGAGTCATGTAGTCACACCCAGCGTTGACCTGGATGATTCCCAGCTTGTCGAGGACGGGGGATCCTTCCCAGGCCACTGCTCGGAAGGCACGCTTGATGTGACGCTCGGACAGCTCCTTGTGGGAGCCATACTCACGACTCAGGCTCATCTCTGTTGACCAGATGGTCAGCAGCTCTTCCCAGGTGAGGTTCTTGAGGCAGTTCCTCAGCTCGACTCGGCAGGCCTCGATGTCACCGTTCCTCTGGTCAGGTTCGAGAGCAGAGCGCATGATGCGTCCCACATTCTCACCATACGTCCTGAGGCCAGACTTCTCGTACAGGCCAGGCTCACCATTGACACCACGCTGGTAGGTAGACTCGGGCAGGGCCATCCTGGGCTCTTCCTTCAGGCCCGCGTACAACAGCACTTCCAGATTCACCGAGAGCTGCTCCGGCATGTTGTCCTTCTTCCAGTCCTGGAACATACCCCAAGCTTCCCAGGAGCAGTAGTGCACGAGGTTCTGGTTCTCGCCAGTGTACTCCGTACCTACCCAGCCATTGGGATTGATGCGCTTGGAGCGCTCCTGCCAGGTGTTGGTGTGCTTCCAGGACATGCCCACTGGCCTGCCCTTGTCGTCAGTACCCACGACGTAGCCCAGCTCAGCAGCGGTCCTCTTGACCCACCAGCTGAACTTGCCAGGGATGAACCCGCCATACTCATCGACATACCAGCTCTCTGGGCCCATGACCATGGAGCGCTTGGTCGAGCCATCCTCTGCAGTAGAATCGTACTTCCAGCAGCAGCAGGTCTTGCCATTACGTTCGTACTCTTCCACCACTCTCCAGTTGGCCCCGATCATTGCCTTGTCCATGTTGGTGAACAGTGGGTTGCGCTTGAGCTGATCGATGAACTCCTGGTTGAGGCACATTGCTGCCATCATTGGCATGGTCTCATCCAGAGCCAGGAACATTGCGCAGGCATTCGTCGCCATGCCCACTGGTCCCTGTCCGTCCACGGCGATCAGCTTGACTCCATCCCAGCTCTTGGTCGGGATCTTGTCCAGGTGACCGTCCGTGTTCTTCTTGGGCTCGATGAGGTACACATCTTCAGGCTTGCCCAGCAGCGGGATGCGAGACTCGTAGAACCTGATCATTTCTGGATCCCAGGAGCACGCCACTCCATCACCGTCGTCGTCACCCATGAGCAGATGCTCCATGTCCATTGGGTTCATGAAGATGGTGTTGGACGGGACGATGTAGTCGGTCCTGCCTTTGATCAGCATGTGGCTGAAGGCCTCCACGATCTCTGCTTCCATCAAGCAGGCTGGCTGCAGGCCGGGAGCACGGGTGATGGCAAGTCTGTCTCCCACCCTGTACCTCCGCTTGCCATTGATCTTCATGGCTGCCATGACGACCTCACCGGGCTCCAGGCTGTTGTCCATCACGACCACGGGAGCCTCGCACATGATGCCTGCACCCTGCTGGATGTGGTAGAGCTGACGCCCCAGTTCATCCATCAGTTGTTCTGACACCTGAGGTACGGTCTTGGGATCGACACCCAGCTTGTCGCAGATGGCACAGACCATGCCGAGGTTCTCGTCGCGCTTCATGACGATTTCCATGAGCTCATCCATGGTGAGCTTCTCGAAAGCCTCCTCCACCCTGGTCTTGATGAACGCCTGGTTCTCCGGGGAGTTCTCAGCGAACTGCAGGGCTTGGAAGTTCAGCTTCTGCTGGCGTGGCTTGGTCCAGGTCTGCATGATGCCCAGATGCAGCTTGATATTGGCCGTGAGACCGTTGGCATGCAGCTTCTTGGCGTCAGCCTTCCTGGTTCCCTTGATCTGCAGTGGGTCGATCCAGATGGCAGGCTTTCCGCTCTTGTCGACGCAGCGCTCATCACACACCAGGATGCCCTTCACGAAGACCTCACGGCCCAGGTTGAAGGCTCGGATCTGCACGACGTTCCGCTTGTGACGCGGGATGCCCAGCGCTTCCCAGATGTCGTGTTCCGGATGGATGCAGCCACAGCCGTCACTGCCAGCAGCCTCTCCCATCCAGTTCTCACGAGTCTTGATGATGCAGTCGTAGTCATCGATGTGCACCATGGGTCCACACAAACCGCTGACGTAGGCACGGAAGTCTACGGCCACCGGGAAGATGTCGGACAGCACCCTGACGACCTCCTTCTTGATGGCCCACTTGCCCTTGACCAGGATGTAGCCAGCCTTGTGAACGGGAGACCAGAAGTCAGCCGGGATGTCAGGCTGAGAGCCATCCTCTTCCAGCGGCAGGTTGTTCTGGAACCGGATCACGGGCAGGTCGTACTTCTTGCCCCAGTAGTGGGTGATGAGACCCACGGGGCCGTTGCTCACCACGTAGCCAGCCTTGAGACGCTCGGTGTTCCCTTTGGCGGGCTTGTAGATATTCACGATCGGCATGCTCCTCCAGCCCTCTGCCTTGGCCCTGGTACGAGCCACACTCTTCAGGCTAGTGGTGAGGTCGTCGTATTCCTGCAGCTCATCCTCGGGGCTCTTCCCCAGCATCAGTTCCACGAACAGGTCAGCGTACTCACTGATCTTGGTCTCGACGGTGACGAGCTTGCTCGCCAGGTACTGGGCAGCCCAGCAGGTGGTGTTGTCCATTTGTGCCTCCTTGGCGTTGTTGGACGGGTTGTCGTTGAGGTAGCTCTTGATGTAGATTTCGTTAGGCCTTGGACCCAGAGGGGCCATGCCCATGACTGTCTCGAAGTCGCCATCGCCCCGCAGATGGTAGTAGTAGGACCACTCGTCACAGGCTCGACAGTGGACATGACCATCTTCGCAAGCGGTATGCACCAGGAACCCATCTCCGTGGGTCGGGCAGTTTTCACTGTGGTCGATGTCGTTGAGTTCGCAGCACTTACAGTGGCTTCCCCCATAGGGGTTGCCCATGATGCAGGTGTTGGCAGTGTCGGTGATAGCCATGATTGCCTCCTAAGCATATGGCTTGTTGATGGTCGTCTCCATACAGAGTGTAGGGATTGGACCATTAAAAAAGAAGGAGCCCGCCCCCGAAGGGGCGGGCTATCATGAACACGAGCTACTCAGGCAGCATGTTCACCAGCAGTGCAGCCAGTTGACGCATCTCTGCTGACACGGCCTTGTTGCAGGGTCCTTGGAGTTGATGGATCTTGCCTCTCGTGGCATGGAGGCTCGCCTTCTCACCATCTGCTCTCCTCAGATGCCAGAGGGTCTCCATCCTCCCATCGTACATGAGATTGTTGATGCAGTTGTTCCAGTAGCCACCGATGCAATGATGCATCTCTTGGCCTTCCTCCCAGCTCCGAAGTTCTGAGCCGATGAGCTCACATCCTTCAGGCCACTGCATCTGCTTCATGGCTTCGATCTTGGCTTCATACTTGGTCCGAGCTTCTGCCAGTTTCTTGTTTCTGTTGTCTGCGATCTCTTTGTACCGCTGTTGTCGGATCTCTACGACTCTGTTGTTCTCTTCAACCAGTCTGTCATGGATTGCCATGAGCTGAGTCCTGGTGAGTCGTTGCTGTGTCCACTCTGGCCTCTCACAGAGGCCCCGCCTGCGATGCATCCGGACAGTGTCTCTGTACTCCTGCAGCAGCCCCTTCCGCCCATAGTACTGGAGATGGGGGTGGCTCCCGACCAAGGCTGGATCACGCGAGACCATCTGGATATAGAGAGTCAGGCTGTCTTGACTCATGGGCTCTCTGACCCGAAGGCCAATCGCAGCATTCCTTCCATGTGCGCTCATCTTCAACAAGTTGTTCCTGATCTGGGCAGGAGTGCCAGGCTTGAGGCGGCGAAGGATGGCCTTGTCCTTCAGCCCCTTCACCATCAGCTTGGCGCAATGCTTGCGGCTCCTCCATCCGCTATTCAAGACGAGTCTGAGGGTATTGCCAGTGTTTGTAATCCACTGATATGCTGGGTGCCTACCGTTGGCCAGCAGCCAGTCGAGTCCAGCCCGACCCTGGAAGTTGAGAACGACAATCGCAGACTTGGAGATAATTGTGAACCCTTTCTCCTTCAGCTCCTCCAGGAGCTTCTTGGTCTTGCTGTTCTCCAACGCCTGCTGGTAGAGCCAGGCGTAGTGCCTGTAGAGGGCTGCGTTGGGGTCTCGCATCACGGCGCCCCAGGACTTGAACCCGAGGGTCTTGGTGACGATATGGATGGGGTTCGTGACCTCAGACTCGTCTTGGCGCAGTTCCTGTGCACCGAGGTAGTCGAACATGTCCAAAGGATTCCAGTGCATCTTGTTCTGCATGAAGTGCCAGCGTCCCTGGTAGTCTCCGTCGAAGATGATCCAGGTCTTCCTGGTCTTGCAGTTGCTGTGGAAGCAGAAGCCTCCACCGTTGGTGCAGATGTCAGAGAGGGTGCGAGTGAATGACATGATAGTACCTCCTACATGTCTTGTGTATGGCAGTATTGCCACTAAAAAAGAAGGCGGGGCCCCGAAGGGCCCCTCAGTCTCAGTCGCTTCTCTTGGCATGGTATGTCTCATGCCTTCTCATGTCTGTCAGGTATGGCTTCAGCAGTGCCTTCATGGAGCGCTGCTTCCACCTTGTCCCACAGACTTCACACTCGTAGTACAGCCACTTCCTGCCAGTCTTCACCAGCTTGAAGTGACCACTACACCCGCAGGTCATGACTGCCAGACTTCTAGGATCTCATCGATCTCTTCCTGACTGAGGCCTTGCTCTTCGCAGTAGATCTGAACCAAATCGGTAGCCAGTCTGAAGTCGAGGAAGAAGTAGTCATCTGACATGTGCGCATATTGCTCAACCTCGTAGGTTTCGCAATAGGTTCCGTCAGGCCACACGAACAGTCCGTCGTTTGTAGGCTCCGGCGTGTAGGCTTCTTTGACGAAGATCTCCTTGGCCCTCTCGTACCACTTGTGACACAGGTGACTGAACCACGTGCCGAGGCTGACACCGAGGAGGGCACCGAAGATGCCGAGGATGATCGCGATGATGATGGGAAGGTCCATCTTGTTTCTCCTTGTATGGACGGAAGTGTCCGCTAAAAAAGAAGAAGCGGGCCCCGAAGGGCCCGCTCAACTCTCTGTCGCTCTACGCAGCCAGACGTGCCTTCCGCCTGATCTGGACCACGGTCTTACCATGATGCCAGTTGTCGCTGCCGAAGATCGAGGCCCTCAGTCCGAAGTCCTCCACCATCTGCATCACGACTTGCTTGTCACTCTGCTGCAGGAGCTGGCTGACGAAGCACCTGACAGGATCTGCCTTGATCTGGTTCTTCAGAGTCCGGGCGAGATCCATGGCCTTCTCGTACTTGCCATACTTGTCCTGCTGCGCAGCACAGTTGACGTTCTCATCCAGCTCGTGGTGCTGGCCAGTGAACAGGACGGACTTCTTGACCCAGTTGCCAGTTCCCATGGCCTGGTCGAGTTCTTCCTGACTGACGTTGTCGTACCAGAAGCTGTCATCCATGGCGTGGTCTGGAACTTCTTCCATGCTGTACACGTACAGTGGCTGGTCGTAGTCTTCCATGCCCTCCAGGTCCATGTCCATAACGAGGCCCAGCATGTCTTCCGAGATGCTCTCACTCGTGGTGCTGACGTTGGGCTCGAAGTGGAAGCGTACTTGCCGTGGCTGGACGCAGTTGGTGAGGAAGCCCACCAGGAAGGGCATGCTGATCATGCTGATGATGGCGAAGTAGATGGCGAAGACGCCACCGTTGAAGGTATTGGCGAGGGTGATGTAGTCCATGATTCCTCCTGTGGATTTGGACTGTTGGTGTCGTAGCTGTCTCTCTGCTGTGGGTGCTGCACCTATCCCAGCTTGGTCTCTCCTGCGGTTTGATCCACTGGATAACCGGGTGCTTCTGTAGTATGAAAGAGCGGTATGTTTAGGCTCGTCCTCACGAGTGCTCTATATAGCCGCTATGCCATAGAGCCGAACGCTCCCCATGGAGCAACCCTTCGATTCCGGGCCAGAACCCTGGTAGCCCCAGGTGGCAGCTCCTGTCCTGTGGAGCCAAGGTCTAAGTGTTGGTTACTACCCGTTCACACACGGGGTCACATGGAGTGATGGTGTCTACTGTTCTCCTACTCGCTCTCACTCAGAGCCAGCCTGTATTGCTACTCTTGGACACAGACGTCCTCACTTGGGTCTTGCCAAGACAACGTACCTACTACACGGCCCTTTTCTGATAGCAAGCCATCAGGCCCTTACTGCAGGCGGGCCTACAGACCATGGTTGGGTACAGCACTACCTCTCTACCTATCCCTGGTAGACTCAGGGGATAGAGTGTATTGGCCTTACCATCAGCCAATACATGGGGGTTGGACCCACGATAGTCCCTGCACATACGAGTATATGCAGAGGTATGCTCACCACTATGGGCTTGCATACGCATACAGGTCAGTTTCGTGTCATGACCAGGACTGCGAGGGCTTTCGCTGTGTCATACCATGTGGTATGTGTTGCCACTAAATAAAAAGGAGAACCCCTCCGAAGAGGGGTTCTCGGTAGTCTCAATGACTGTGATTGATGTGGACAGAGGAATGAGGCTTGGCAACCTTCTTGCCACTACGCTTGGCCTTCTTGCGAAGACGCTTGGCGATGGTCCACTGTCTGGTCTTCTGCTTGCGCTTCATGACTTCTCCTTTTGTGGGGGTGGGCACCGAACGGCAGGGTATCCACCATTTCTACCCAATCAATACCAGGTCTACATCCTCTATTTTTCATTCTCGTCCAGTCTTCTCTTCCTTGTTTTCCATATACATATATACCTTTTCCATCTCCTCTCTCTTTTCTATCTTGTTTCTCTCCCCAAAAATATATTTTTCCTAAATCCGTCCCTATATGGGTTTTTTGCTATAATACCCTTGCCCTTTTCCAAAAATGTTTTTGCAATGGAGTTTTCTCTTGAATTCGGAAGAACTTTACTCGTTTTCTCTTGATTTCAACGAATTTGTAAAATCTTCTAGACAATTGGACGCATTCCATTGGTATAGATACAAATATTTCGTTGACAACTCGAACTTTGACGACCCAAAGAAAGAATGTAGATACGTCATCAAGACGAAGCAACTCGGTGAAGATCAGAAGTCGCAGTTGAAGCAAGAGTTGAAAACATGCAAGGATCTACTGGAATCACTGTTGGAGAGGATAGAAGATGAGTAGTCGAGAGATGATCCAGCGCGAGAAACTACAAACCCTCCAGAAGATGGAGAGCCAAGAAGAAGCAATCCAAGAGATTACCAAACTGGAGCCTGAGTATCAGGGCTACCTGGATAGACTGAGTTCGAAACAGCGCCGGCGAGCACAGTCTTCCATCACTGCCATGCGTACCGGCCTACACTCCATTGCACCCTTGGTATGTGGTGGACCTGGAAGGTGCTTGTTCTTTGACAGATGCCCGATCCCAGAGGTAGATCCCATCACTGGTGAAGTAGACAACGGTCCTATTGAACACTATCCCATTCATCGCGGCTGCATCATGGAAAAGATGTACATGTCACAGAAGGTGGTTGAATATGTTCAACACTTGGACGTGAACCCAAACAACCCCATCGAGATGGCTATTGCAAATGACCTGGCCATCATTGACCTGTATAAGTACAGGGCTGTAGCCATCCTCTCTTCTGGAGACAAGGACGGACATGGTCAGGACTTCATGCGAATGGACATAGTCGGATTCAACGAAGAGACTGGTGATGCGGCCTACACCACGAACACCCATCCAGCTCTGGAAGTAATAGAGCAGCTGGAGAAGAGGAGAGAACGCTTGATTGACAAGCTGATGGAGACTAGAAAGGCCAAGACGGATCTGGCGATAAAACTGGGACAGGGTACGGAGAGCAACGTCCTGTTGGAAGAGATCAAGAAGTTGAGGGATGCGATCGAGGGCGGCGCGAACGTAGTGGATGCAGAATACGAGGACATCGAACTATTGGATGGAGCTATCTAATGATCACGCCTGAAGAAGTATATGAGTTGATGGGATATGAAGACCCTGATGCATGGATATACAAGAAGGTCGAAGAAAACTGGGAAGAGATGAAGAAGACATATGTCGATGATGGTAGGGAATATCTGTCCTGTCTTTCGGCCAGGTGCCTTCTCGAAGAGCTCGCGAGTGGCAGCGGTAGAACCACCCAGATGATAGTGCATGGGCTGTGCGAGGCCTTCAAGGAAGAATACGTCGTAATCATTGGAGACCCAGATCATGTCCATCATATCCAGAGCCGAGTCAGAAAGATTGCTTGGAAGATAGCCGAATCCACGGGTCGTTATCTTTTCGTCTGTGTTGCTTCTGATGAATCCAGCCTTCCAGGGACGCCCAGCCTTCTTCTCAAAGACCACGCGCTGGAATACCAGGAGCTGTACGGTACAGAATAGACCAGTCTTCCCTCCCGGTGAATCTTGGACCCAATCAAACATCTTCGTTCCGTAACGGCCCCTCTTCAGGGAGGGATCCTGGACATAGAGACTCTTTCTCTCGAAAGAGCTTCCCCTGTTCACGAAGTGGCTTATGCCATCCCCTCCAGAGGGAAGGCCTATCAATGGCTGATGGATCCCACTTATGCTGCGGTGACTCCAGCGAAGGCACAGGACGTACTACAGCTGGCGGTCTCGAATCGGGACGCGCTCTCCAGACTTCCTCTAAAAGAGGCGCTGGGCAGAGAGGTTTTCTGGACGGATGTCATTCGTGTACACGCCCTCATGCGTTCAGGCTCTCTCAGGGGGCCTCAGACGGCTCAGGATCTATCCAAGGCCTTGGGCAAGGGGTCTTACTCCACAATTCAGCAAGCGCTCTCCTCGTCGCTTCCAGGAGGCTCCACGGTAAGAGGAGTATTAGGAGGGTCTGACAAGTGGTTGCTCAGACAGCTGGAGGCTGGGACTTATCCATGGCTGGGTGGAGGCAAGGCTGAAACCCAGAGGATCCCGGGGTATCATTCTGTCAGTAGTCAGAGAAGCTCCATGGAGAAACTCTTTGGTCCGGGGTCTCCCCTCTTGAGAGAGATGAAGCAGAGAGTGACATGGATTCAGAATACGCCGTTCGAGTCCAGCAGAATTGGGGCCTGGCTCAGGATAGCCGAGGGAGAAGGAAAGCAGACTGCTCTGAAAGACACGGTGAGATGGAGGACCACTGCAGGACTGGAGGACTTGTACGTAACTGGGCCGGAGGTAAACAGGGCGAGGGCATTGGCTCAGCTTACTGGAGACTGGTCTGGAGTATGGAAAGCCTATGCAAAGCACTCTGGGCCTGGTGATGTCAGAGACATCATGGACGTCATGAAGGCGAACCAGAGTTACGCAAGGCAGTTGGGATTGCTGAAGACTCGGAACAATCAATACTTTGGCTTGAGTGTGGACTTCGCTACCAGGATCTTCAAGCTGACTGAAAGAGGAGCAAACCTGAAAGGAGCACTGGCTCACAAAGAGGCTCACGTAGCCTTGCTGGATGCTGCCAGGGATGAAGGGTACTTGGTTCAGAGGGCCACCACCATGGCTGCTACCATGAACGAGGTTGCGAAGGGGACCGAAGAGGGTAAAGCCCTGATGAACATGGCTCGACAGAAGCGTGGTCCCATGTTCCAGGCAGTGAAGTTCTTCAGTGCGATGGAGTACTTCCAGAAAGACTTGCAAGAAGCCAACTTGGTCCAGAGGTTAGGTAGGGCGTTTGAGGATTTTGCAACTCAAGGCGTGTCAATGCAGCACGCAGGACACAAGTTGGTTCGGTCTGAGATGGTTTCCAACACTGGACAGAGAACTATAGGACATCTGGGTGTGCCAGGAAAGAGAGAGGCAATATTCGAGGTTGGAGAGCTGCTACAGTTCCTCAAGGGAACTGGACAATACGAAGGTCTGGACATTGATCGTGTGTCTGGCAAGATGATAGAGCAGATGGTGAACAAAGGAGGGCTAAGTTATCAGGATGGGATAGGGAAGGTAATAAATGAAAATTTGTTGAGAGGAGCGGCCAGAGATTATACAGACCAGATCGTAGACAGGAAGATGAGTTTCGCGATCAACAGGATCGCCAATGCTCCTGGAGGAGTGACCGGCTGGTTCGAGAGTCTGGGAGAGGAAGTACCACTTGCAGCGAGGAGGTCGGCTGTCGGGAAGCTTTTCGAGAATGCTTCTTTGAAAAGGGCTGGATGGATGGCGGCTGGGGTCGCTGCAAGCATGGTAGCCGTCGGAACCATGGCGAAGGGATTCAGGGGGCCGCAAAAGTCTACTCCGAGTCTCAGGACCATGGACTACGAGAGCTGGTTGGCATACCAGAGAGAGTTCTCTGGTCAGGAAGACTTCACAGCTCCAGGTAAGGGTAAGGCAGAGGGCGGGATAGCGGCTTCTCTAAGAAGGGCGTTCACTGACTTTGGATCCCCTTACAGGGGGCCATGGAGCTCTCAGAGAGTGCTTGTCGAGCAGGAGTTGTTGAGAGAGAGGGAGAGATACAGGAGGGAGGCGTTCGGAGTGATTCATCATCATCCGGATGTAGGCTTGTTTTCCAGGATCAAGACATTAATGCCTTCCAAGAGAGTCTCTTCTCTGATTACGTCAGGGATAGAGAGAGCTGATCTGAACAAGTACTCTGGAATAAAAGGTGATGGCCTGTTCGAAGTCAATCTCAAGGACGGTGGATGGAAGCTGACTGTAGACGATGCTGACACGATCACGATCCAAAGAGGCAAGCTGTTCGGGGACAGATACTCCTTTAGACTCTCTGGTATAGACGCGCCGGAGACGCGACACGGGAAGCAGGCAGGACAGCCATATTCCCAGGAGGCTACAGAGAAGCTCAAAGCGTTACTTCGAGAGAGAGAGAGCCTGAAGCTGGTCTTCGACCCTCAGAACGTAACGTATGGACGTGCTGTCGGTGTGTTGGTAGCTGATGGACAGAACATCAACATGGAGCTGGTGAGAAGAGGCAAGGTCGCTGCCCTGGCTTACGGCCCAGCTTCTGAACGCATGTTGGATGCAGGGCCCATGGCTTCCTTGGAGAAGAGGGCCAGAGAGGCTGATGCCGGTATGTGGAACGAGCCATTCTGGCAGGCTTACGAGGACACACTGAGAGGGCAGAGACTGACCTTCAACCAGATCGCCTCCATGAGCAGAGTGGCCAAGAGTTCGACAATGACGTCAGCAGTGAGTCTGATGAAGCAGGCCCAGGCTCAGGGGTTCTACTCGAACTATCAGATGACTGCAGCTTCAGAGATAAGTGAGAGAATCAAGACAGCAGGGATAGAGGATGACTACAGATTTCCTCTGCAGCATTCTTCCAGGAATGCGCCCCACAACAACTACATGTTGGAGATGCAGAGTGATCTTGGAAGCTGGATCAAGACCAAAGGCGGGAAGGCTCAGAACAAGTTTTCCCACAAGCAGGGGATAGATAGACTGAACAAGCATCTGTCTCTGGACTCGATGGGTAGTTCTACTTCGGTTTGGAATAGACGTAGGCTGCATGCCTTTGATATATATGGTTCTAGATCAGCCCAAAGGAAGAAAGGTCAAGCTGCCTTGCAGCGAGGCATGAACGAGACAATGTTTGACAGCCCAATCGGGCATCATAGGTGGTAGAGATGGCAGGACCGAGTGCACTAAGAGCAATGCTTTCAGCCGCTGGGAACAGTACTGGGAGTTATCTGTCTCCTGGGATGATGTTTACTGCTGGTTTCTCGGTGCCTGGAGAAGGCGTGTACCACAAGCCTGGTGAGTCCATCTGGCAGTTCGGCAACATGGGTATCAGGAAGGGCCCTGGTGTCATGCCAGACATCATGACGGATGCTCAGCTGTCTGCAACGAAGGTCCACGGTGGGAAGACCATGCAGCAGGCGCTGGCTCCTGGAAGGGCCACTCAGTGGCTCCAAAGACGGGGAAAGGCTGGAGCGATGCTTGGAAAAGCCGCTCCTTTTACTGTCCCTGGACTGGCAGTAGGCATGTCTGGGTACTTTATGTACAAAGGCTACAAGGGTGAGATGGGGGCAAGATCCGGTGTGGCTGGAGCCTGGGACGCTGGCATCATGGATTTGTCTGTGAGTTCTGCGATTATGCGTTTTGGGGCCAAGACTACTGCAGCTGGAGCTGGCGTGATGATGACTCGTGCCCCTGGGCTGCTCAGGATAGCAGGCGTTGGTATGCTGGGTGCATTCCCTGGAGCTTCTGTGGGTCAGGCACTGGCAGGGACTCCTGGCGCGCTCATTGGCGGTTACGCTGGTGGTGCATTGGCCTCTGCTGCGATAGCTCATCCGATCATTGCTGCTGGTGCGGCTGCCACGGTAGGTGGAGCATACATAGTCGGGAAGGGAGCCTACTCCCTGATGAAGACTGGGTATAGGAAGAAGCAGTATCAGAAGAGGATAGACACGGCTGGAGACATGAATGCGTTCATGACCCAGGGTGCAATAACCATGCGGCAGAGAAGCATAGATGCAATGCGCAGGTCGGGTATCCCGGCCAGGCAGGCGATGGGGATGGAGAGTACGTTTGCTCATTCGTCCAGAAACTATTTCAGTACTTATAGACAATTTTAGGAGAAGAGATGATCAAGAATGATACAGAATTCATTTATGCACTGATAGAACTCCAGACCTACTTTTTTCATTGGCCTATGTAAACATGAATCCTCACATCGAACGACATCTTACTGATCTCTATGTCACGAACGAGTATGGGATCACTCATCCGAACCCTTTGGCGAAGCCACACCCAGAGCTGATTGAACACTTCGAACAGGAGTATGGGATCAGGACTGACGTGCACATGACTTGCATTGCCTGTCAGATAAGACAGATGTACAAGTACAAAGACTTCGCGAAGAAGGACGAGAAGCCAAAATTCGATGTAACATGTAATTTCATTCCTAAAGGATTGCCTCCTGGGACAGGCAAGAAGATAAGGCAGATCGCAGCCAAGAATGCGATAGACATCAAGCATGCAAGAAGGGTCGTATTGTCTACGATTGATCCTGTAGCTTGGAGTGAGCTCATGCTGGGCTTTGATGACGATGACCCAGAATGGTTCCTGAGAAGCTATCAGAAAGAGCTGATCAGGTGTACTGGCAAGAGAGTCAGCATGGTGTGGGGGCGCCGCTCAGGAAAAAGTTTCGGGATGGCTATCAAGCTCATCTTTCTGGCTTACAACAAGTTGGTAAAGGCTGGTAGGAACAGTCAGGGAGAGCAGCTATATCGCGGGCCGAAGATTTATGTAATCACGCCTTTCCAGTCGCAGCTCACCAACATTTTCAATGATATTGAGTCTTTGATCAAGAAGAACCCGGAACTTGTATCGATGGTCAAGTCAGGACATGCTGGGAGCCTTTATACCAAGTCCCCCACATACAATTTGGTACTGAGGAATGGAGCAACCATTACAGGCTTTGTCTCCGGTATTGGCGTCAAGAGTGATGGCTCCGGCGGTGGTACGCTCCGTGGTGGTGGCGCAGACTATGTATATCTGGACGAGATGGACATGATCCCTGAAGAGATCCTCTCCAAGGTAATCATTCCAATTCTCCACACCTCCAAAGACGGAAGCATGTATGCTACGTCTACGCCTATTGGCAAGCGAGGGAGATTCTTCCAGTGGACTAATCAGAATCCCAAGTACAAGTCTGACCACTATCCGTCATCAGTACTTCCACACTGGGAATCGATCAAGGAAGAGGCAAGGGAAGAAGCAGGCACTGAAGAGAACTTCATGGCTGAGTACATGGCCATGTTCATCGAGGGTGGCTACGGTGTGTTCAGGCCTTCTCTCATTCATGCTGCAAGAGCAGACTATGAATACGCAGAGACGCAGGCAGAGTCTTATCCATTCTGGTCCAAGAAGATGGGTATACCAGATTTCAAGAACATGTCGATAATGATTGGGATTGACTGGAACAAGAATGCGGGAACAGAGTTCTATGTGATTGGGTATTCCCATTCAACGGGCCGGATAGTGGCTTTGGAGTCACACAACATTTCTACTTCTGAATTCTCTGGCAAGAAGTGGATGGAGGAGGTACTCCGTTTGAATTTCAAATGGAAGCCGTCGTTCATATATGCCGATGAAGGCTGGGGACATCACATCATCGAGGATCTGCAATACCATGCGTCCCAGTTGCGTGGCAGAAAGAAGCTCAGTGAGTTCGAGAAGCAGTCGATTCAATTACTCGATAGGCTCGTGTCTTTCAACTTCTCCAAGAAGGTAGTCTTGAGAAGCCCGATTGACGGTAAGAAGTTCGAGAAGTCTGGGAAGCACTTCCTCGTAGAAAATGCTGTCAGAATTCTGGAGGCTGGAGCTTTCTCCTACCCGGAGAATGATAAGGTGCTTACTGATCAGTTCACGAACTACGTCATTCTCAGACGACATCCGTCCAACAACAAGCCGGTGTATGGTTGCAACAATGACACTATTGGTGATCACAGGCTGGACGCCGTGATGCTGGCTCTCGCTGCTGTATCTTTGGAGTGCTCTGATTTCAGTCCAAGTAATCATGTGAGCTCGTCACTCTCCTTCAAGGCCAGAGGTGATGCTCCTGGGGACTATGTACACCCTATTCAGGAAGCTCACGATTTAATTGAGTCTGCAAAAAGAGCTGGTGTGCCAGCCATTCTGAATGTCTTGGCTCTTAGAAGAGGGAACAATCCGCAAGACGAAGAGCACATAAGAAAGAAATGGGCAGAAGAAGAGAAGGAAGAGCCAGTCGGACGCTTCAAACGCTCACGAGAACGTGGTAAACTCAGGGGCAGCCAACAAAAGGGTGATAATCTTTTGTATGAAACAATGAGCAGTTCTTCTGGAAGGCCATCTTTCGCGAAGTTTAGCGGAAGGAAGAGAAGAGTCGGTTCTGGGAGATCCTCTGGCAGAGGTAACATTCGGAGAGTGAGATGATAAGTTTGATGAAAAACGCACTGAGTGCTGGGGCTGGCATGTGGGGCGGCAAGTCTGCCAAGTTCATGGGAGCTGCTTCTGCCATGGGGAGCTCTGTTGGCTCATTCTTTACCAAGAACAAGATTGGTGCCGGAATAGGCCTGATGGGGATTGGTGGTGTTGCCTCGATGATGACTGGCGGAACCTTCATGTCAGGCGCCCTGATGGGCGGTGCTGGCGCCTTCGCAGGTCGCGGATTGCACAATAGACGAGCTGGCCTTGGGAAATTCGCTTCTGGCGCTCCGAAGGTAGGCAGTCGTATGCAAAACGCCCTGTCTCATTCAGGTTTTACTCGCAGCAGAGCGATGATGGGTGGCGCCGCTCTCGGCGGCGCTATTTTTGGCAATAGGAAGAATTCCCACAAACGTGGATTCAACTCTGGAAGAGGAGCCCGATTCTAAATGCCCCTAAAATTTTACGATGACTCTTACTCAGAGCTGAACACTGATCCACTACGCTTCTCCCTGGATGGGCATAGCGGCGGTTCACACGAAAGGCTCTTCTATCTGAGAAACCACGATCCTGCTGTTTACTATACTAACGTGACAATTCAGCCAGTAACCACTTCCGCATATGATGACAATGGAGAATTCGGAGAGACTGGCTGGGGCGTCAAGGTGATGTATGGAAAGCGTCGGCCTACCGAAGCTGAGTGGGATAGAGTCAGAAGCGGTGATGCCGTAGTGATCCCGGACATTGGCTCGACAGAAGCGGCTGACACATTCACCAACCATCCTATCTGGGTTAGATACTATTGTCCTGGCAACATCTCTGCACAGATCAGGGAAGCTACTCGACTGAAAGTCTCCTACTACATCCGCAATGTTGGTGCTTAGTGAGTTTTCCAGAGAGACAATACAAACCCGAGTTCCGTGAGGTCGAGGCAGAGCTTCGTGGAGGTAAGGCTCGTAAGCCAAGACAGCAGGACATAGCTTCTGTGAAAGACTTGGCGATTGCCATAACTGACGAGAAGAAGCGGACCATAGAGCAGATAGATCAGGTAGAGCCCCAGAAGCCACTGACCCAAGAAGAAGCTGAAGCGATTCAGCAAGACGTGGCGACTTTATTGGACAAAGCAACCAGAGTCAAAAGAAAGGTCGGGTATCTGGCAAAGACAGTAGATGAAGCAGTAGAGGCTTATAATCCTGCAATGACGATCTTCAGGTACGATCTCTCGAAGAGACCCCGGCTGAAGAAGGCAATGAAGGCAATCTTTGGTAGCTCTCGTCCTACAATTAGTTACTCTGATTACCTACAGGCCCTCAGAATAAAGAGAGAGATGGAAGAGAAAGAGGGGAAGGCAGTCTTTGAGGAGGATAACTTCGATGACTAGTTTCCTCAAAGCAGCTATCAGAGGTGAGGAGCCAGATACGGACAACGATCCTGCTGAGCTCGAAGAGATCTATTTGAGACTATTCCCCAAGATTGGCAGAGACTTCGTTCACCGTGATGACCTCATGCATATCTTGCGAACGGTCCTGTCATTCTTGGACGTGGATCCCTATGAGCTTGATTTAGATACTGACTCCATGGCCAGATTGAGAGCAATTGAATATAGGTCTGTATTGGAAAGTGGTGTTTCTGAACAGATATTTGAAGACCTTATCAATCTCGGAGATGTATAGTGGGTAAAAAAGCCGAAGAGCAATACAGGTATCAGTGGGCTTGTCACATCGTGGATGTATATGAGCAGACTGCTATTCGGAAAGGCACACGAGCAGGTGCCATGGTAATGGCCAGGGCTCCGCTCGAAGCTTCACTCCAGGTCTTGGAGAGCTCAGAAAGGATCTTGCAATCTTTCACGAAGACGGCTGTGTCCACAGACAATGGAGAGACATCCAGGAATGCTACATGGTCAGCTCGTTCAGAGTCAGGCTCTGTAGATCTCAGCGGTTGTCAGAGTGTCTTGGATCCTTCTGAGGATTTCACTGGGCTCGAATTGACGAATCCCTCAGTAGGAATTGAGGCCCATGTCGATCCACTTGCACAAGCTGCTGAAGCGTGGAATGATGCTGCTGACAAGCTTGGTCTCGGCGATCTGGATATCGATGTCTCGAAAATGAAGGAGTACATGGAGGAGTGCCTTCAGTGTGACTTCCAGATCGACTTCGATTGGCAGATACAGCCAGTCAATTTGCTCGGGCCCATAAATGATCTTCTGAATGATATTGAAGGCATCGCTGACCAGTTCTCGTCACGGATTGATCCGTTCAACATGCTGAACAACCTGTGTGACACCTTTGAAGGCTTTCGTTTTACCTGCGTACCAGATCTTTTCCAATTGATCATGTCTCTACAGATGCTACTCAAAAAGTACATCATGTTTGGGCTGGACATCAGGATTGACTGGACAGCTATTGCTGGTCCCCTTCTAAAAGTAATTATCGACGCCATTGTTACCTTCCTCCAGCAGATTGTATCAATTCTACTGGCTCCGATTGACTGTGTACTTACCAATCTGAAGTCTGTCGACGAATTACTGAATGAATCAATCAAGACTGCCAATATGAGTATCGCCGCCGGCCAAGCTCTTGGTGACACTTTTGGAAAGGGAGGAATCCCTGGCCTGGCTGGAGAAACCGAGTTGGATGTCTCTGGTTACGTGAATTTAAAGAAAGAAACAGGAGAAGATGACGACAGAGGCTTCGGAAACCTGTTTACGACTGGAAGTAACAGCATCTTCAACTTCGATGCCAGCTCTGGTTCTGGCGCTGAAGGCGCTAATATCCCCATTGGTTTCAGGCTTGGAGCCAATGACACTTTCGATTCAAGAATGAAAGACCCGACCATTAAGTATGCAAGTCCTCTACAGCAGGCAATCATGATGGTTCAGGAAGCCCGAGAATACATGGCCAGTCTGTTTGACAATATTCTCTACTCTTTCAAGAGCTTGAACGCTTTTGTGGCTGGCGGTATTGGCCTTCAGATGAACAATGCTGGTATGATAATGGCTATCCTCGATATGATCTCGCTGATCAAGATGCTTGCAGGACTCCTTGGAAAAGGTGGTGCTGATGACTGGTGCCAGATGATAAAAGACAATCCAGACCTCGTTAGAAGTTACTTCGAGGGCTCATACCCAAACATGGAGATTCTCTCTGGCGGCAAGCTCAGCAATGAGCTCAAACTCAAGGCTGGGCCATGGGAAGGAACCTTGCAGCTTGACAGCAGATGCGCAGGTCAGCGTACTACTGAGCAGCAACAAATGCTGACAGGTTGGATCAGCGACCTTGAGAGGAGCATGAGATAATGCGTGCTGAACTAATCGAGATCTTGGCAGACAGGCTGGCGGGCAAGAGAAGCAGGCCGGCCATGCTAAAGGCCCCTCCACCCAAGAAGGTCAAGGACAAAAAGATCTCTTATACAGAGAGACACAGGGGGAGCTGGCATGATGGCGAATATGATCTTGCAGAAATTCAGATCATTCAGCATACTGATTCATATGTAGCTCGTAGTATTGACCGGAAGCTTCACAGGTTCCTGGTTGCTGGGCATGAGTTTGTCGGCCGAAATTCAAAGTATGTAGAATACATTCGCCAGCGCATCCTTGAAATGGAGCTGGCTACAGGCCGTCCTTTCGCTTTGCAAATGGCGGACACCGCTCGGGACCTTATTCGCTTCAAGAACTGTATGTGGATCAAGGCTCGGAATTCAGAGTTCTCCTCTGGCAAGATTCGTCGCAGTCCCACTGACAGAAAACTCGATCCTGTTGCAGGATATTTCATCCTGCCATTCGAAACACTTGAGTTCAAGACCAAGAACAATGGCGATCTCAAGAAAATCCAGCAGGTAATGCCTTCTGGCAAGCGAAGAGAATTCTTCGTGGATGATGTCATCCATTTCTACATGAATCGCAATCCGGGTTTTGCAATAGGCACTCCTGATCTGATCCCCGTTATTGATGATATCGAGTTACTTCGGCGAATTGAAGAGAATGTAGAGGAGCTGCTTGAGTCCAACCTCTATCCGTTGTTCCATTATCAGATTGGCTCTGATGAGATTCCAGAGAGGAAGGGCCCTGACGGCAGGTCTGAATCTGACATAATGAGAGGCATTGTCGAGTACATGCCTGCTGGCGGTATCTTCTTCTCGGATCATCGACACAACATCTCTGCTATTGGTTCAGAGGGTCGTGCTCTCCGTGTAGAAAGCTATTTGGATTACTTCAAGTCACGCTTGTTTGCTGGGCTTGGAATGTCTGGCATAGACTTTGGTGAAGGCAATACGAGTAATCGATCCACAGCAGATACGATGTCCAAGGGCGCTTTGCAAGACATAGAGGCTCTGCAGATTTACATGAAGATGTTCGTCGAGAAGGAGGTCATCCAAGAGCTGCTTCTCGAAGGCGGGTTCGGAATGGATGCATTCCTTCCCGAGAACAAAGTAGAAATTCAGTTTGGAATCATCAACAAGGAAGAACGTTCTCGTCTTGAGAATCAGGCAATACAGAAGTTCCTGAACAATGCGATTACTCATGAAGAGTTTCGCAAGGAGCTGGGGCTGCCCCCAATGACTGAAGAGGATCTGGAGAATACACACTTCAAGATGTACGAGGAGCCCATGGCCCTCATAAAAGCCAGTGCTCTTGGGCTTGCCGCTGGCGATGCCCTGGCCAAGGCCCCGACCTCGGCGGTAACGCAGGAAGGCCTGAACAAAGAAAACAAGAGGCAGAAGGAAGAAGCAAAAGCGAAAAATGCTCAGGGGCGTCCGCCTTCCAACTCTTCTACAAAAGCCCGTAACGCCAACTCCAATACTACCAGCCCTCGGAATCAGCATGGATCGAGAGGCTCTCAGAAGTTCAACAAGGATTTCTCTGAGAAAGATCTCTATACCGTATATCTTTCGAGTGGTGGTGAAGATACTTCGCTTCTGAACAACGTGATTCGTGAATTCAAGGTGGCACGAGCTGAATTCCATGGCATCGTGGCGAATAGAGTCGCCATTGCTGCCGTTGACAACGTTACCGTCAGGGACAGTCTCGATTGGCGCTGGCAGGGTCTGTGCGATAGGTTCTTCGCCAAGGCTTTCAATGCTGGAGTGATAGTTGGTGCTGAGTCTCTTGACTCCCTGTCACCCAAGGATCTCATTTGTACAGATGAGGCTTGTATACAAAAGTTGCTTACGAGTATAACCAATACTGACGAGGTCTTCCGCACGGAAGATATACCTCCATTTTCATAGAGGCATGCATGTCTAACAGTTACAAGTTTAATGATTGCATAAAGATTTTGGCTGACCGCAGGGTTGCTGATCTTGATCAAAAGCACAAGAATGCGATTATAGACAAAACCCAGAAGGGTGATAAGGCCCCTCGCGGATTGGTCATTGAATTAGACCTCACTCATTCTGCCCGTCGTATAAACAACAGGCTGTATTCGTATACTGGACAGAGAGATGGAATCTCTTCTCTCGTCGAGCCTACACCAAGACCCATTCTCAAGAACCATGATGACAGTGATGTAGATAACTGTATTGGTCGCTTCATCGGTGGCTCGTATGTAGATCTCGTCCCACACATTGGCAGCTTCTTCAGAGACCTTCGGTCTCTTCAGGCATTCCAACAGGACTATCTGAGCGATGATCCAGAGAAGATGTATGACGCCATGGAGCGAAATGGATTACTAACCAATCCGAAGTTCCCTGGTCTTGGAACGATGCGAGCGAAATTACGCATTACTGACAAAGAGGCAATCGAAAAGTTTTTGGATGAGCGATATCTAAACTTTTCTGCTTCACATGCCTCGGACAGATATACATGCAGTGTCTGCCATCAGGACTGGATCTCTGATGGGCCCTGCGAACACAGACCCGGAAGAATGTATGACGGAAAGTTCTGCGTCAACATCACTGGTGTCTGGAAGGTCAAAGAGGGTTCTGTTGTAGTCAACGGGGCTGACGACCTTGCCTATCCCCGCTCGATGAGTATCTCCGATGCTGTCGGGCTACCTGAATTTGTGTCTGATCCTGACTATTGGCAGATCGACAAAACTTCTATTTTCATGACTGATTCAACAATCCAAGACATGGAGCTTGACATGACCGTAAAACCCGAGGTGTTAGATCCTCGTGACTACACTCGCAAGCTCGTTGAAGGCACTGAAGAAGAAGCTATCAAAGAACACACTGATGCTCTCATGGGAGAGACTGTATTCGAAACTACTTATTTGATTCGAATTCATGACAGCCTCCATCATGCCTATGACTGGGAGCTGAGGTTTCGTCGTGAGGATGAAGACATGTGTCTTCCCTCGGATGTGTTCAAGCTTCACGCATGTCTTCACGATCTCGCTAACGAAAAAGACTTTAGAGGCAGTATCATCAACGGTATACTGGATGGCTTTGATGCCGAAGGTGCTGAAAGCGATGAATACAAGGTGAAGAAAGCCGCCTCTGATTCAAAAGAAGGTGCTGACGATGGAGAGACTAAAGAAATTCTGGATGCAGGTTCTGATCCTGCTGGCAAAGGTGCTTCCGCAAAAGTGGAAGACAAAGATCCTGATACTGGTAATAAGGCTGAAGACTCAGACGTAGATCCCAAACTGGTTGATGCTCTGTATGAGCTTCTCAAGGACAGACTTGAGGCTCAGCAGAAGCCTGCTGAGCTTAAAACCTTCGAGCCAGCTGTGGACGAAGAGCTCCAGAAAGACTATGCAGAAGCTCTCAGACAGGTTCAGGAACTAAAAGATCGCCTAAATTCAGTACTTGAATACGTCTCTGATGACAAATCCAAAGTTTTTTCAGAAGATTGTGAGAACAAACTTGAAGAAATGTGGGACTGGTTTGGTACCATTGGTTCTGAAGACAACTCAATTCTTGATAACGTAAACAAAGTAGACAATCCTTCCGAAGCCGGAGCAAGCGTCAAGTCTGAAGACTCAGGAGAAAAAGATCCTGAGAAGAAAGACGCCAGCACTCTGAGTAGATTCGACAGGAAAGTCTTTGATCAATTTCACAATCTAAAAGATTCTCAAGGTGAAGCAGCAGCAGAGGCCTACCTCAACAGTGTGCTCAAATATGTACCACGCGGCTTCCACCCTTCAAATTACAAACTCTCCGAAGGAGAATAACAAATGGCTGTTAGTCGATATTCTTCGGTGCTGAAGCGCCGTACTAACATTCTCGACAACATCACTCCTACCCCAGTGGTTCAGGATAACACTCGTGTTCCTGCTGGCGAATGGATGCCTGCTGCGTGGCTACCCATTGAATGGAGTTCGACTGTTAGCGAAGATTCTTTCGTAATGTCCAGTGGTAAGGTCGTCTCTCTTGATGCAGAAGAGAGAGTATGCCCCTCTGGTTACCGTCTCCGTACCACCATTGCCAGTACATTTCTCACTTATGCTACAGCTGATGTAAACGCTGGCGTAATTGACATCCGTACCGGCTCCACACTGCTTACCGCCGCAACCGGTGCTGTTGCTCCTGAAACAGTTGCCACTGCCCTTCTGGCTCGTGGTCTCGTTGAAGAGTCCAGCCTGGTCCTCGGGCACGACTACAGTGCTGCTACTCAAGGTGACGTCACTGCCGTGATCGAGGCTTTCATTAGCCATCCTGTCGGTATCCTTGTTGGCGACACTTATGTTTGGGCCGGTGACTGGCCCGACCTGACGATGTCCAACTATCAGAAGCAGCATCTCATTCAGTTTGTCACTGGCCTTCAGATGAAGGTTCCTCACCTCGCCGAAAGCACTGCTGCTACTTCTGCAGCTCTGAACGGTCTTGGTGCGTGGACTGCCGTTGGTGACGGTACCCAGTTCCCTGATGCTGATGCCGCTGGTGCCGAACTCTATGTGACCACCACTCAGCTTTCTGGTCTCCAGCGTTACAGCGGCGTGATTGCTGCTACTGACACTGTTACTGGCTATGCTCTCCAGAACGCTCCTGGCTGCAAGAACACTGATCGCACTCCACTGAGTGATTCTCTGGGTACTGCCCTGGTCAACGAGAAAACCTCAATTGCCTCGATCAGCTCTGCTGGTGATTATTACTGGGATGCCGAAGTTGGCATGCTGCTGCTCTTCACTGCTGCTGACGTTCAGTTCGCTGGTGCCACTACGGTAACTTACTACTACTATGATGGTGGCAGCGCTGCTGCTCACCGTATGATTCACCTTTGCGACGAAGCCCGTCCTGGTCAGCATGTTACCTATGATGACGACAGTAACTTCGTAGCAGTGGACATCACTCCTGGTTCTACCAATATGGGTGGTATTCTCGGACGTATTTACAAGATTATCGCAGAGCCTCGTGGCCTCCTTGATCGAGTAGAGACTGCTTGGAGCGCCTCTAACATGACTTCTGCTGAGCAGATGCCTGGTACCGCTACCAAGGGTTATACAGATCTCATCACCCGCTCTGGCGAGACGGTTGCTGATCAGATCGCTATCCTCAACATCAAGATCAACTAAGTTAGGAGTTCTCAATGTCTTTCAAGCTAGTTAAGAGTGGACGAACTCTCGATCTCCCCGGCGGCAAAGAGCAGGCAGCTCAATATTTGGCCGACATGATCAGCAATCGTGGCTATCTGCCCGATTCTTCTGAACGGGTAGAGTGGGAAGATTTCGCTGAAACTATCACCTCTCGCGACGTTATCACGACCAGTGAGATTACCCCCCTTCTGAATACCTCTCTGGAAATCATCATCCGTGAGCCTATTGAACCAATGCTGGTAATCACCAGCCTGTTCAATCGTGTCCAGTCCAAGGGCCTGAATACCAATATTCTGGCAGGCGCTCTCGGTGCTATCTATGCACAGGACGTCCAGGAGCATGGTACTTACCCGGAGGTTAGCTTCCAGATCGGCGGTGCTGTAAGCACTGCTTGGATCGGTAAGTCTGGTATCGCTGCCAAGTTCTCTGACGAAGCAATTCGTTACAGCACCTGGGATATCATGGCCATGAACCTGCGCCTCATGGGCGCTGCAATGGCTCGCCACAAGGAACAGAAGGCCGTAAACTTCCTCAGAAGTTTGGGCACCACTGTCTTTGACAACGCTACTCCAGCTGATTCTCTCTACGGTGTTTGCACCGGTCGCGGTATCGACATGCTTGCCAACGGTAGCATGGATATGGATGACCTGGTCAAGGCCTATGCTCACATGACTGAAGAGGGCTTCCCTCCAAGTACTCTGCTGGTTCACCCCATGACTTATCTCATGTGGCTCCGTGATCCTGTCATGCGCGTTATGATGCTGAACTTCGGCGGCGGGCAGTACTTCAATCCTTGGACTGGTAATACCGGCCCACAGAGCAATTGGAACAACGGTGCCATGGGCGCTATGGGCCCAAGTCGTGGTCACAAGCTGGTTCCTGGTGGCTCACCTTCTGGTGAGTCTGCAACAGCTCTTACCGGACGTAGCAATCAGGCCAACAGCACTCCTAACGTGCCTGGGTACTTCCCCTTCAGCCTCAACATCATGGCCTCTCCATTCGTACCTTACGATCCTGATACCGACCTGACTGATGTATATCTGCTCAGTGCCGGCAACGTTGGCTTCCATCTCGTAGATGAAGACCTCACCAACGTCCAGTGGCGTGATGAAGATATCGAAGCTATCAAGGTCAAGCTGCGTGAACGTTATGGCTTCGCTGTCGCTCACGAAGGCCAGGGCGTAGGCGTCTTCAAGAACGTCAAGGTCGACCGCAACTACTTCGATGGTTCGGTTCCTGCCCTCGGTATCGCCGCCAACGCTATCCCATCTGGTACTGCCGTAGTGTAATCGTTCTTTGTGATACAATCCAGGGCGAGGCATTTGAGCCTCGCCCTTTTTCGTGAGGACAAAGAATGGGTTGGTTTAAAGAAAGAATCGCAGACGCAGATCAGAACAATGCTTCTCAGCTGGATGCCGTTCGTGGCAGAATGCTAAACATACTCGATGTCGAAGTAGAAGATGAAGGAGAGTTCATTACTCTCGTTGGCTCTGTTGAGACTGAACCTGTCATTGAGGACAGCGAAGAATAGCGGAGGTTTTTGATGGCAACTCCTACTGTGCAGTCCGTTTATCCAAATGATGGGGCCACTGGTACGCCTATTCGAGCCGACATAGAAATTACTTTTGATGTCGGTGTAGATCTGTCACTGGCTAAGTCAAACATAGTCCTTTATGGAGCAGACACAGATAGAACTTCTGGTCCTGATAGCGCTTTGTGGATCGATGGAGACACTGGCAGAGATCCATATTTTCTCACGTCCCCAGGTCTCACTGGCTGGGTGCCTTGTAGTTATGAAACCATCTATGTAGAGACTGACGGTACCGTAGTAGATCCACAGCCAGAGTTCACGTCTCTGGCTCAAGAAGTTGCTTCTGGTTACTATCAAAAACTAGTGGTGACTCCTGATGCCCCGCTTGCTGCTGAGGTTGAGTATACTGCCTACATCATTGGAGACGCCGAGACTGGTACTGATACCGCAACAGGAAGCAGGACTGTTTTTGATGTTGATGATGCGGGAGCTACCAGCGTTACTGCTGGAATTGAAGTATATGGAGGATACTCTGGAGATGCAGCAGACACCATTCGTGTCAAGATCACTACATCTGGAGATATTGGCACTGCGAAATACAAGTGGTGGTATGCAGATACAGAATTAGAAGCAGATGCAAGGACGGGGAAGAGGACTTCCAGGAGGTTCCGCAAGCTGGAGGACGGTGTTCAGATTCGCTTTACTGGCTCTGGACTCATCGCTACTGATTATTACGACATCAAGGTCTATTCAGTAGATTATCTCGCGAGCTCATATAGCTTCTCTTTTACGACTGGTACGGGCTCTATTGAAGACGTCCCCAGTACTGCTTCAACTTCTGTCATCGGAACAGTCACGACTGTAGCGACCACTTATCTGGAAGTCGAAAGCATGACTCCAGAGGATGGTTCCTGGCACCAGACCTTTGGAGACAGGACTATAACCATTGTCTTTTCTGAGGACCTGGATGCGACAACTGTTACTGACGATACTGTTACGGTGTATGGGTATCCAGTCTCTGGAGACTTTGACGATGGGCCACTCACTACGAGCTTTGGCCCGTATGAAGAGTTGTTCAAGAAGCTCAGTATTTCTGACGACACTCTCACGATTGAGTTGTAGGAGTTGACATGGCTTTCATGAGAGACGCAGCCCCAGTCGGACAGACAGTAAGCCTACGAGCGATAATCAAGGACCCCACAGGAGAACCTGTGAGCCCGGACGGAGTCACTCTCACTCTTTATCTCTATGATGAAGACAATGAGACGACTGACCTCGATACAGCTATCGAGGACTCTGATTACACTGGCGCTACGCAGACTATTGCTTTCGCGTCCCTTACCGAGATCTCCACTGGGTTTTATGAATACCAGTGGGCTATTCCTGCTGGAACTGATGTGGGAACTTGGTATGATTTGTGGGTATGTGAAATTCAAGGAGTCGAAACTGCTGATTACTTTGAGATAGAAGTCATCGAGACAGGTGATATCGACGTTCAAGACATCTCAACCAATACACTGGTTATCATAGTTCTTTCTGAGACGATTGCTGCGGACTCTGGGAACACGCTCGAAGAGGAGACTCAGCTCTCGTTTTCCACGAGATACAGTCCCTACTATGCCTCTACAGATTTAGTAAGGTTAGAATGTGGTTCTTGGATAGATGGAATTCCAGGTGACACTCTGGCCTTGATGATTCACTGGTCGTCCTTGAGTGCGAATGCTTATTGTCCAGATTCTCCCGGCGGGAACTCACCCCGATTCGAGACAGCAAGAACCAAGTTCGTGATATTCGATGCAGCTCTCCGAGCTCTCATTCTGCCTGCCAATGTCGGCGGGAAAAAGAAAACTCTTGGTGACTTGATGATTGAAAACAGTTCTCAGTTTGGTGACATCATCGAAGAGCTGAAATGGGAGAGATCTCAGTGGGCTCGTGTCATGAACGCTGGTGGTGAGATTGTTCCTGGCCAAAGTCTCGAACCCACTTTCGGTGTCAAGGGCATCAAAGATCCTGACCGACGTAAAACTGGTAGGAGCTGGGCCAAGACTCACGAATACTCTTATCCTCAGCCTCTGGCCAATGGGAAGGTTCGGTTGTCGAGCAGGAACCGTCGTTACAAGCGGGCTTACGTGTACGGGGGGTAAAGATGGTTTCTCGGACTCTGTTTCCCAGCGGAACTACTTATGCGCAGACTCGGGTTACTACTCATGGTAGGGAGATAGATCTTCGCCGGGAGTTTGACGAGATTGTATATGGCGGGCCAAGCTCAATTCCCCACGGAATGAAGCTATTGTTCAGAAAGATGAGGAGAGATACCTCCGACAATACTCTGGACTGCGACTGTGTGGATGCCCTTACGAAAGAGCCTGATACTGAAAACAGCTGTCCATTCTGTTTGGGGGAAGGGAAGTATTGGGACGAGGACTGGCTTATTGGTTTCGCGAGATACATCGGGGCAGATGGCGGAATGTCCAATCGCCAAAAGACCCTGTTCCCTGGCCCTATCAGAGTTGACTACAGAATCTTTTATCTCAGATACGACACGGACATTACTTATGCGGACAAGATTGTAGAGCTGCAGCTTGATACAGAAGGAGACCCGGTTGTACCATACAAAAGAGAAACAATCTATAAACCCCAGACAATCGTAAAATATCGTTCTGATTGGGGCCGGATTGAGTATATCGCAGTGTATTGCCGTGAAGAAGATGCCTTGAGGCCGGAGTAGTCAGTGAGTTCAGAAGAGTCCCATCTCCAAGAAGCTGTTCCAGAAGAACTGCTGGAGGCCAGCAATTTCCTTTCTTTGGTCATTGTCGAGGGGATGCAGGAGATTACCTCAGCTGAAATTCCAGTTACAATAAACTCTCCATTCACTCTTGACCTCAGTCGATTCATTCCAAACATAGTTCCACTTACACTGCCTACATTCTTTGAAAACGTCGCTGATATTATCTCTGATGCCCAAGATCGAGCGGGGCTGTCTTCCAGTAAGTTCATAGAACTGACAGAAGAGTATCCTCCCGATTCGTTTGGTCATGACGAAGATGAACGTATCTGTTTCAGAGTGCTGAGTCGACATCCAGCCAAAATGGACAGGAAGGCCACCGGTCGCCCTCAGAGGGGTTTCACTCACTACTATGAGTGTGTCCAGGGTAGGGACCCAAACAAGGTTCTTGTTATAGAATCTCGGCCTGTCGACCACAAGATCGAATTCACCTGCTGGGCCAAGTCCAATAAGCTTGCGAATGCTCGGGCTTTGTGGCTGGAGACTCTTCTGACAAATCATTCCTGGGCAAACAAGATCAAAGGAGCCGAAAGGTTCCATTGGGAAGGCCGAGGGGCAGATGGGTACATGACAAGCGGCGGACAAAAACTTTTTTACAGGCCACTGAACTTCTTTCTGAGATTTAGAGAGTTTGCAGTAAGAGCTGCTCCTATCATCAGGAACTTCGAGATCAAATATGGCCTACAAAACTATCTCGTAAACACTTCTACCTATGAAGAAGATTAATTCTTCGGAGGTCCAATATGGGTTATGAAAACATCCCTTCGGTGACAGCAGAGCTTCCTGATGGAAACCTGCGCACTTCCATGACCTCGAGTCAACCCCGAATTCTCATTCTTGGTGCAGCCGCCAGTGGTATTACCTATGAACTTTATCAGGTAACCAACGTCGGTGCAGCCGAAACTGAATTTGGCAAGACTTCCGAGATCATCAAGAAGATGCATGAAGTCATCAATCAGAATGCAGACAACGTTGCGCTAATGCGTATCGGTGGACAGCAGGGCGTTTGCCGCCTGACCACTGCTTCTGGTGGAACCGTCACTTTTTACACTCTTTACCGTGATGAAGATATCCTTGATCGCTATTCTCTCGTAATTACCAACGACGCAACCACTAACCGTTATCTTGTCTGGGACAACGAAGACAATGAATGGGTTTTCGACACTAACGAAATCAAGGTTATTGATGATGGTATCATCCGTATCGTAGAGAGCGGTACAGTCGATATCATGACTGTTGGTGACATCGATGCTCCTGACACTGCTGCTGACTCTCCAACACTTGGTGGCACGGATGTAATCATCGCTGGTGATGACTCAGAGGGGAACCTGGCCACCGTAGCTACTGTTGACGGTACTGACGGTACTTCGATGAGCATGATTCAGCGTTATGCTGCTCTGAACACTGCCTATCAGGTGATGGATTTCAGAGATGCAGATTATGTCATTCCTTGTGCGATTCACCTGGATGATGTGAACATCGTCGATAGTGGATCGGCCACGGAACAGTCTCTCTTCTGCTCTCCAGCTGTAACTGATACTTCTGCTAATGACCAGCTCTGGTACGTGTGGCAGTACATCTACCGTGGTAAGCTCTACACCTACTTCGTTGAAAGTGCAGATTTCTTCACTCAATATGCCACTGCTGCTGCTTCAGTAGGCACGGCTACTTCGACTACCCTTACTTATACAGCTGTTAAGAAAAGTGCTGAAGGTGATGCTATCACTGTCCAGCATATTCAAGCTGCCAGTACTTCTGTCACCACTACGGTCTCTGAGACTGGTGTCGCGATTGTACTTAATATCGATATTGTTGGTGGTGCTACTCAAGCTGATGCTATTCAGGCAGTCAATGCTGATCTCAATGCTTCTAAGTGGGTCACTGCTGCTACTTCTGCTGGTGCTGTCGTCCTGATTGCCGAGGTTGTTACTTGTGCTGCTGGTGCAGGCGAGTCTTTCACTACACATGCTGAGCTCACTGGTGATGCAGAGCCAGCTGGTGTACTCACCAAATTCGTCGCAGGTGCTGACGCTGAAATTCGCGAAGTCAACTTCGTGCATCAGCTTGGTTCTTTCTGCTACACGGCCTCTACCAACTGGAAGTCCATGATCGGCTTCGTGACAACCAAGCCCCCCAGCGCTTTTGATCGCTATACCGTAGCAACTTGGGTTGGCGAGACTCCCACTTATACTGACAATGGAACCATTGAGTATATCGATAGCTCTGCTGACAATGGCACTGGTCTTCTTGGGATCAAGTTCATGGCTGGCAAGGCTGGCGCTGCAAGTGATGGCTATCGTGATGGTCTGGTAACTGACGGCGATGCAAATGACAGTTACGCTTACGGTGGATTCATCCTGACTGACGGTGCTTCGCTTCCTAACGAGCTGCCTTATGGTATCAATGATAGTGACGAAGCTACTGATGTTAATGGTGAGCCAGTTGATCTCGGCAAGCATCTCTTCGTAACCTACGATTACTGGGTGCATAACAACAGCTACAATGGTGGGACCCGCTATCGCGGTTCTATCGAAGGTATGGTTGCTGGTAAGTATGCCGTAACTGATGTCCGCAGAGAGCCCATTGGCCCTTCTAACGGACTGATTACTGGTGGATCTCGTCCTTGTCATATCAAGTATCCTCAGATGAATGACCTGGCTGGCCTCAGAATGATTGGCCTGCGCAGAGAAGACAATGTTGGCTACATCCTCGTGAGTGCCCACACTGCTGCAAACCCAGATTCTGATTACACCAAGCTTTCTACCATCCGTAGCGTCAACCGCACTCTGAACAATGTTCGGACGATCTGCAAGCGCTACCTCGGTGAAGCATTCACTGCATCCGTACTTGCTTCCCTCAATCAGCAGATTGAAGCATACCTTCTTTCTGACAAGCAAGAGGGCTACAACAACGGTGCCGTACACTCGCTTTCCTACGACAACACTGATAGAATTCTTGGCAGATTGACAGTTTACGTCAAGATGGTACCCCCAGGCTCTATCGAGTCGATCAATGTTTCCCTATCACTCGCCGCAAGCGAAAGTGATCTCTAAGGAGTAACGAATGCCTACTTCCTCAGTGCAAATGTCCAGAACCTATACCAGCTTTTCTGGGGTTGACATCAAGGCAGTCGTAGATGGTGAGCCTATCGGGCAACTACAGGCGATTTCCTATGCAATCCAGCGTGAAAAAGCTCCCATCTATGTGATGGGTCGAGTCGAGCCTCTGAGCTTCTCTCGTGGTAAGCGAGGTATCGCTGGGACTCTCATCTCTCTGATGCTTGATGAGCACATGCTTCTGAGCACCCCATGGAACTATCGTGGTTTTGTCGCTGACAATGATGAGGTCTATCCCTCTGTTGCAGATGCGAATGACGTCTCTATTAGTTCAAGCTCTGGTGGTCTCGCCGACCTCGAAGAGGTTGACGGCGCATCCAGCTTTGATGCTTCGAATGTCTCTGGTAGTTTTACTCTCACCAATGCCTGGTATGTTGATCAGCTCCCTCCATTCGACGTTGCAATTGTTGCAGTGAATGAGTATGGCAAGGCTGCTCAGATGCGTATCTATGGTATTGAGATTCTCAATGAGGGCTCAGGGTTCTCTATTGATGACATAGTGATTGAAAATCAAATGACTTACGTTGCAAGATCTATATATCACTGGTCACCGATGGGAAGTTACAACATGTCTACCGGTGCCTTCACAAGCACTTAGAACCTGCCTTTTCGCAAGGAGCCATTTTTGTGGCTCCTTTTTTGTGTGTCCATCTTGGTATTACCTATGCATTTGTGATATATTATAGGAAGTCAACTTACTTGATTCTCTATAGAAGGATACACAATGAAGAAGATACCTGTTAATGACACCTACTTCTGCAAGCACTGCCAAGAAGAGAGGCCAGCTTCTGATTTCTATTCTCGGAACAAGTCTACATGCAAGAAGTGCATTGTCGCGAAAAAGAAAGCCCGTAGAACTTCTTGTCCAGTCGATGGCTGTGATGGGACTGTAGATCACCGCTCAAAGACGGGGTTATGTAAGCATCATACAAATCTTGCCTGGCACAATGGTGTTGATTATTCAGATCTCGAAGCTATAGCGAGGCTTCAGGTAAAGGAATACAAGTGCAGGGCTTGTGGAGTCAGGGTAAATTGTCAGTATGAATATTGTATGAGGTGCACTCAGATCAAACATCATTATCCTGAGTACTCTGATGAAGAGATTGCCATGCATGAAACAAGAGCTGTGAGAGTTAAGAAGCGCAAAGAGAAGAAGGCTGTATATGAATCTTACTTGGAAGAGAATGAGCTCCGGCTATGTCCGAGGTGCAAGAGTGAGAAGTCGAAAGAGGAGTGGTATAGTGATCAGAGTTATTGGTGTAAGGCCTGTTATCGTGAGGGGCAGAGGAACTATTATCATAGCTACTTGAAGCATGATCCTTGTCACAACATCCGGCATTCTTGCAAGAGAATGGTGTCCAAGGCTCTAAAAAGAGTTGGACACTCTAAAGCTGGGAAATCTTTCTTTGAGCATGTCCCCTATACAGTCCAGGAGCTTAAGACCCACCTTGAAACCCAGTTCACGCCAAAAATGTCTTGGGATAATTATGGTAGTTATTGGGTCATTGATCACATTGTCCCCCAGGCTGTCTTTAGTTATACTTCCATGGATTCTGCAATGTTCGAAGCCTGCTGGTCTCTCAAGAATTTACAGCCATTGGAACGAACTGAGAATAATAAAAAATCTTCTATCTTTAGAGGCAAACGCTGGAATTATGATCCCAGCCGATGGGAATAATCTTCAGCTCACTTTCCCTTCTTGCTTTTGCTACAATACGACTTGTACCATCTCTGTGAGGTAATTAGTGGCTTTCTCCAAGCGGTATAGATATTCATACTCTGGCGCTGACGTAAAGTGCTGGGCTTATTTTCCTCACTGGGCTGCGGGCTACCCAATACAGGAGAATTGGCAAGTCGATCCTCAGAGTATTGGTCAACAGCCAGCTCCAGCTCCGATAGAACTGGAAGCACTGCATACCATATCTGTCTCTATTCATGAGCCTCGTGGCCCCGCCAGAAGTCTTGGCTTCAGAAACGTGAAGGGCTTTGCTCGTTCTGTTCGGACGATAGCCGGCTCCATCATCATGACAATCATAGAGGACCATCCTCTATTGACAATGATGCGTAAAGATCGTGAGTATGCTGAATACCACATGAAGGCCTCAGGCAGAGATAGACGAATGTGGTCTGCTGACCTCGATATGTTTGGTGTGGGCAGTATGTTCAGTGCGAATGATCTCAGTGTTCGGCTTCCCACCATGCTTGCTCCATTCAATCTGTTTTCCAGGTATGTCTCTGAGTCTGGAGTATCAGTCGCAGATGACTTGGTAACCGTGGACACGCTGGTTGGGAAAGGGTCTGGCTTCCAGCAGAATGCAGGGATCGCTCATGGAGGCTGGCTGCTGTCTGGAGTAGAGCTCGTAGGCGAAGGTGTCACGACCTCTGTGAATGACATGGTCACTGAAGTGATGTATCAATTTGTTGCTCGGGACTACAAATCGTTCACTACTTCAGAAGCCGTAGTCAGCGGAAACATCACTAACTTCTTGTATGACCTGGACACTCCAGTGACAGTAGAAGAGAGTCTTCATGCGACCCTCATGGAAGCATTGGCGCTGCAAGAAGAACAGTCTTGGGCTCAACAGAGTGTATATGCTACTCCACCCGTAGAAGAGGGGCTGCCGTCTCGTGAACAGAAATACATACCGACTACCTCTCGTGGTGTGGGGATGATGTAATGAGTATTAAAGAATATGGATATGCCTATTTCTGCGGTGCCAATGCCGTGGTCTCCGTAAATGACTTCCCGGTTCTGGAAGCAGCGGGCATCTCTTACAACGTCATTGATTCTACTACCCCAGTATATGGGTACTCTTCCAAGCTGTTTGATGGTGTCGCTGCAGGTCAGGTTATCGTTCAGGGTTCGCTTGTCACGAATTTCGTGCATCATGACTATCTGTTCGAGTGTATAAGCTGGGGGCTATCTGGAAATCCCACTGTTGGCCAGGCCCAGTATCTTGAAGAACAGGGATTTACTCCTTACGACCCAATTGAGTATCAGAAGCTTACGGAGGATGGCATTCCGCTTTCTCAAGATGCGATTCGGAATGCCGAAGAACAGTTTTGGACTCTGCCTACTTTGAAGAAGGATACTGGATACGAACAACTCAGAAGCATGTCCCCTCTGGCTTTCTCGCCAATAAACATTAGCATTTCGTTCGGCAAACGTTATACAATCGATTTGCTTTCGGCTTTCTTCATTGGCAGAGGAAGTACCATCCAGATAGATGAAAACACAATAATGGAAGAATATCCATTTTTCGCTCGCCAGATGAAGACCAGATATCACAATGAAACGAGGTAGTTATACATGGCAGTTCGAGTAAGTAAGGTTGATGACAAAACGACAAGAATTGGTCGGGCTCTTGGAGCCAGAGAGACTCAGCTCCTTGAATCAAAGTCTCCCACAGGCGCCGACATTTGGGACAATCTCGATGATCTCAACGAAGAAGTTGAGGAATCACATGGAGCATTCTTGAAAAATAGCAAGCAGGAGAAAACAGTGAGCAGCCCAGTAGCCCGTCCTACAGGACGCAGAGTACCCAGAGCAGTGCAAGCCCAGAGAGAGCTTGCAGAAGAGATCCCCACACCAGCAGAGCCTGAAGAAGATTTTGATACCATGCTCAATAGTGTTGGCCAAAAGGAAGAGGCTCCTGGTGGAGTCTTCATGAATGAGGATGAGAGGAAGTCCAAGATCCTGGAATACTTGAACAAGCTTCCCAATGCTCCTTCCGCTGCTCAGATTGCTGAATGGAAAAGAAAGCGTGGTCAGAACGGAGTAAGTGTCATTGTCTTTGATGATGAGAACGTCTTTGTTTATACTTACCTTGATAATGCCCAGTGGCGAAAACTACAAGAGAAGATCCAGAAGCTGGCTGAACAGGGTGATAGAGACGCTGAAGATTTGCTCAAGGAGAAGGTCGTGAAGTTCTGTACCCTGTGGCCAGTGCTTCCAACAGAGTTCTTCTATACTTCTCGGGCCGGCATCCTGGAGAGTCTCTATAACGCCATTTGGACAGAGTCTTATTTCTTGCGTCCAGAACAAGTTCAGATGCTGACTGTACAGTTGTAGATGCTCGATATAAATGCAATCCTCGAAACTGCAGGGGGCATCTATCAGACCACTACTCCGGATGGTCACCAGACGTTCTCCTACAGACTCCTTTCCATGAAGGAGTATAGAGTTTTTGCAGCTTTGAGAGACGGCGGCATATTGCCGCCGCATGAGCTTTTCACACAAGTATTCGACAGATGTCACTTGGGCAGTTTTGTCCCCGATGCTACCAGGGCGGGAATGATCCCCTCTGTTGGCCAATGGATATTGTGGCTCTCTGGAGACTGTGAATCACAGACACTCAAACAAGACATTGACCACCTTAGAGAATTGCATCCAGCCGATTCTGTCAATGCATATCAGATGTCTATCATAACCTCTGTCTTCCCCTATAAGCTAAAAGAGATAGAGGCCTGGCCTCGTACAGAGTTCCATCGTCAGTTCGTAATTGCCGAGAATATCTTGGCGAAGCAAAACCCTGACTTCGAGCGATTCAATACTTCTCAGATTCTCTCACCCGAACAGGTCGAGAAGCTCAAGCAGAAGCAGAACCCTGCCAACATAGACTTTGCCGCCGAGAACATGTCGATTCGGAAGGGTATGGGCGCTGGTAACGTAGAGGATATGGAAACTGAAATGGGACAAAAGAGGGCACGGGTGAAAGCTTTGACTCGTGCTCAGGCAGCAAAAATGGATAGAATACGCCGAGGAGGTTAGTTTATGTCTCCAAAGCGTTGGGATTCCCAAGAGAACGTTCCGTGGAATCCTCCGAGTCATAGAGCTGGAAAGTTAGCTGTAGCCGCCGCCCTCACAGGCGGCGCTGGTTATGCTGCCATGAACTACCGGTTCTCCAGCGGTACGGCAATGGACTATGCCCATGCCGTCATCAGACACACTGGTAACGTCTCACCCTACTCTATCCTAAATACGTTCAGAGGCGCTCAGTGGCTCTCTCCCTGGCTTTCGACAGAAGCCCAGGGGCTGTCATCGGCGAAGGACCTAAAGCTGTCTGGGAGCCTCCCAGGGGCTCCAGGAGCACGCTATCATCACTGGGCAGAGGAGATGATTGGGGACGATGCCTCCAAGGAGTGGATTCGCAAGGTAGCTGGTAGTAAGAGATTCCAGCAAGCGGGCTTGGATGTCCAGCCTTTCGAGATGCTGTATTCGAGGGGTGGAAAAGATACCACTGGTGCTGGCTCACTCTGGGCAAGAGTTCGGGGCGGTGATGCCTGGCAGAAGCTATCTGGCAGTGTTTCGCTATTCGAGGCTACTCCTGTAGATCCCAAGATAGCAGCGACCAGAGGTATTCAGCAGGAGGCGATGAATCCCGCCCTTACTGGCATCTGGGATGCCATGGGGATGAGTGAGATCTGGGGCAAGAAGAGCTACGGCAAGTTCAGTCGTGCTTTCAGGACAGTCACTGAAGAAGGCAAGCCTGGAGGGATGTCCAAGTACGTTCCTATCCCTGCATTGCTTGGCAAAGACATTGATGGGTGGCAAGGAGTCCATAGGAGATTCTCCACATATGTAGGCGGGCCTCTGGCACAGGGCATGGGCCGTATGAATCGTCTGCTCGAACAGACGATGGACCAGTTACCGATACTCCGTAACGTGAACTATGCATTCGAGCAACAGTTCAAGACGGGTATGGGAGTTCAGCCAGGCCCTGCTTCGAAAATGTTTGCTCGCTTCGGAACACGAGCTGCTGCCGTTGGAGCCATCGGCGTTGGTGTCGCTCAAAGCGATTGGATTCGTAGACACTATGGTGTTGGTGGGCATCTTGCCGCGACGGGTCTTACGACTACGGCAATCACGTATGCTGCTCACAAGATGTTCAACAGAACTCCTCTGACCTTTGGAGTAGCTGCTGCTTCTGCTGTAGGCCAGTTGATTCTTCCAGGTTTCAGAGAAGGCTTGGTTCCCGGCGCGATAACGACTGCATCCAATCTTAGTATTGGCAAGTCGATGGTCGGATCTCTTACATTCATGAATACTTATAGGAGAACCCTTGAGGGGTTCTTGCCAGGTGCTTCTGATTGGAAGACTTCTGTACTGGCTGGTCTGGGTGTAGCTGGTTTCTCTTATATGGGCGGGTCCGCTGCGCTCATCAAGAAGCATGGTTATAGAGGAATACTCCCTGCCTCTCTTGAGAAATTCATCGGAGTGGAGGGTGCTGACTTTGGCTTGCATGCAGACCCACCGCCAACTATCAGGAGTCTGTATAGAGATGAAGTTCATTCCATAGCTCAAAAGCGTCTCGGAACTGAGTACGGCTCCATCATGAGTGAGCGTGGATGGGTAAGTTTCAAGAACCGAAAGATTGATCTGGCTCTACAAAGACAGGGCCAGTCGTCTGGCACTTGGCGTGGCCTCATGGATGAGCTGGATCTCGCTTGGGAGACAGCATCTACCAAGTATGGTCAGTTCTTGAGCGGTGAGCTGGAGGGCTATCCTAACCTCAATAATTCTCTGCGTTCTCGCATTGCGAAGATCAATGGAGAATTCCAGGGAAGAACGGCTTCCGCGACCTCCAAGCGCTTTCTTGCGAAGAGTGGTACCAAAATCTGGCACTCATTCTTGGGAATGAACCCAGCTGTGGCCTCTCTCAGAGAAGACCTCGGTGTGCTCGGTGCGAAGAGTCATCTTGGCAGGCTTGGCTTGTTGTTTGGTGCTGGTGCTCTTGGCTGGAGCATGGTTACTGGTGGTCTGCTTGGGTCAATGGAGGACCCCTCTGAGCTTGCTGATATATATTCTGGTCGTCAACACGTTACTGTGAAAGAAGGTAGGGCCTGGGAAGCTGGCGGTGCGCCATTCGAAGGAAAGAAGCCTCTATATAGTCGTCCTCACAACTTCGCTTTGTTAATGAGCAGAGCAAGGCAGAAGGCCGTATGGGGAGATGACGAAGACGAGATTAGTCCAGTAAAGAAGTTTTTGCTAAAGAACTTCTCATATGAGCTTGAGAAGAGAACCTATTGGGACAGGCCTCATGTTGTCTCCAGCGCTGCTTTCGAGGGCATCCCCGTAATTGGCGGGCTCCTGGCTTCTACAATTGGGCAGATCGTGAAGCCACCGAAGCTTATGCATATCTCTGAGTGGGCTCGTCAGGGGCCCAATGGGGAGATCGAGTTTGCGCACAAGCCTGAGTATGGGAACATCTCTTACGAGATGGGAGGGTTGACGCCTGGTGCTCCGCACTCCCCATACTCCTCTCCGTTCCAAGCTGGTTATGCTGCATACCAGTACAATGAATTGGCAGGTCTGTTTGGCTGGGCGCTGAATACGGCTACCAAGGCTGTGACCGGCTCAGACATGTTTGCCACCCAGCGACCCGTATTGGCATCTGCTGGGGCTATCTCTTCAGCACAGAAGGCATTCTGGGACCTGGAGCTTGCTGGCGCTCTCGGATTATCAGAAGGTATAAGACGCTTTCTTCCAAGGGACCGGAGCGAAGTAGAAGAATATAATCCACTCATTAACAACACTCCCTCATGGCTACCTGACAGATTTGCTTACGGTGATCCGTATCGCTCTGTGGACAGGGGACACGTTCGTCTGCCTGGCCCAGGCTATTCAGCTTTGCACCCTGAGCTGAAAGGCATGGATCCTGAGAACTATCCACGTATCTATCGCTACATGATTCTTGCTGATGTGGCCAATCAATCCAGAGAGTTCAAGCAGACACGTCAGTCGATGTATCAAAAAAGGGCTTCTGGACAAACAACTGATTCTGAAAATCGGATGATGGACCTGGTTGATTCTCGTCTTGAGAAGATTCAGGCTTATGATACATTCCAATCCGTACATGACAATGCGATTCAAGTACCTGGGTTATCAAGGGTTAGCCAGGGGATGTGGGCTACTGCCCAGAGAGCTTTCAGAAAGACTGTCGCTCCAGTGGAGTATCTCACTCCGTTCCGTCCTGTTCAGAAACTTCTGTACGACAGAGACAAGATGGAGGCCTATGAGTGGGAAAGACTATACGGCGGCCCCAATGCTTTCTGGGATGCACCTCAGCGTGACTTCCTCAGACCTGCAATGTATTCTGCGTTGCACAATTTAGGCTGGGATGGTAAGCCACTATGGAGACAAGAAGTAGATAGAGACAAAGAGTATTTTGACAAGTTGGAATTCGTCAAATGGATGAGAGCTGCAGAGTCGGCCCCGACAGGCCAAGAGCGGCGGCGAGCGCTTCTCAATGCTCAGAAGACGAAGCATGGTGTGAATCCGCAAGGCAGTCCCCTTTCTATATATGCTTCTCTTCCAGAGTCGGAAAAGAGATTCTTTGACGCTTTTACTTTCGCGCCTGAAAAAGACCGTGAGCGTATCAAGGAAATGGTTCCTGCTGATCAGGTTCATCTCTATGAAGCCATCTGGAACAGAGTTGATTCTGGAGATCGGTCTTTGCATCCGGCATCTCCGACCTCTATTGACGAGGCATATCTCAATGCTCGGTTCCATGATTTACAAGGCTACTTCCAGCAGAATCCATTGCCGCCAGAAGACTGGTCGGGTTGGAAGAGCAATGTCGAGCTTGATGATATCCAGCTTAGATATGTAGAGAGAATCGGTCGAGATATCCACGATTACGAGATGTGGGACAGACAGAGTCGGCAGCTCACGAGAAAGCCATACCTGGAAGGCTCCGAAGACTTTTTGTTCGAGGGCCACCCTCTAACTCGTGACTCCATTGCTTCTCAAATCCATGACATGGGTAGACGTCAATCTGGCCCAGCTCCACAGCTGTCTGTTCATTCAGTTCCCGGCAGCTTGTTTGATACACAGGCCAGGTTCTACCATGACGACAATAGAGAAGACGTGATAGGGAGGTTGTTGAATGCCCTCGAATAACTTTGCATACCCGAGAGACACTCAGTCAGATGTCTACACAGCCGCTTCATTTTTGAAGAGGGGTGCCAGCATTGTGCCTGCTGCAGTAGGTATCGGTATTGGTGTGAGAGCAGTACTGAGCAATACTCCAGAAGCCCTCCAGGGGCTTCCTACCAATCACTTAGGAGATGCTGGAGCTCATGTCGGCGGTGCTGTCAGAAAGATGCATCAGTACAAGACGGACAGAGGAAACAAAATAGCCGACGAGATTATCGGAAATCTTAGAGAAGGTCTGAGAGACAAGGGGAATCTGAGGCAAGCTCTGCAGTCTTCCCACGAAGAACTAAATGCGAAGATATCAGCCATCGTTGCAGCCCTGGATGAGCCCAGTATTGCTGGGGACGGCGGAGAGCTTTTACAAAGGAGGAAGGAAGAGCTTCTGTCACTCATGAGGGAAGAGGGTGATGCAATAGATCAGAAGGCAGCCCAAATGATTGAGGACACTGTCAAGGATATCTATTCAACTGCAACGGCAGATGGTAAGAGAAGATTTGGTGAGCATCTGACAAAGTACGAACGACTCCGTAGTCAGCTCGCTCCTCCAGATTTTGTTCACAAGTCTGGTCAATCGTTCTCGACAATAAGTGATACAGCCAGTCTCAGCAGCAGAGCCCGTGGTCAGCTCGATTCACTGTCTGGTATGCTCAGAGGCCAAGGTCGTATTGACGTAGTCAAGCACAGTTCTGGTTCGACTTACGCTCGTGTATACGCCTCGGATGCTGCGAATGCTCGACATATCATGGACTATCCTCTTCAGTATAGGACCATGGGTGGGGTTCCAATTATTCATACAGGTGAGGGGCTTACGACTCCTCGTGCTGCAGATCTGCTTTACACTTCTGCAAGAAATGTGCAAGAAGCCTTTGGCGGCACAGCCAGGGGGGCAACTGTCACCCGTCAAATGGTACAGGAGAACTTACTGGGTACTGGAAAAGCCTATGATTACAGAGGCTTGCTCAGAGGAGAACTGAGAAGTCGCTTAGGAGCGGCAAGGGGGAATTTGTCAGCTGTTGAGAACATGAATGAGTTCTCTCGTCAGTATCTGGCCAACATCGACAAGGCTGCTTTCGGCCGAGGAGCTTTTGCCCAACACCTACAAGCCCAGACCGTAAGGACTCATTCCAGAATGACAATCACTGGCTATGAGCAGGTCTCCAAGTCTACAAGGCAGTCTCAAAGGGCAATGCTGATGGCAGCCTCTCCTGAAGCTGAGTTGGCTCCTCATGGCTTTGGAGGAGCACGACCTTTCTTCGATCCTGCCGTTGGTCATGAGTTCACTGTGGACCCTACTGGTAGAATGTCTGCGCAGGTTGGTATCAGGCAATACAAAGGCACTGGAGCAGCGATTACTCGTATCCGGAATCCCTTCCAGACTCGTGCGATGTATCCAGCCACCATGCGTATCGATCAGGCTCTGAAGAGAACTGAGTCATTCGTCCCCGGAAACAATGTTCCTTCCACTCTTGGTAGCTCTGGTACTTATAGGCATTTCGGGCAAAACATCGAATGGGCTGATGACATGGTTCGCGGAGGGCTCAACAAGGTTGCTGTGCTGACTCCGGCGAACATGGCGATAGGTCTCGGAGAAGGAGAGTTCTACACTGGCGGACGATTCGTCGTCGAGTCTCCGATCACGAAGACTGTCTTTGATCCAGGTTCCATGAAGACCCCATCATCGAAGCTCCTCAATAGACTTGTCAGCGAGGGACAGATCAGCCTTACAAGCGGAGCAGATATCAATCAGTTCTTTGGCGAGACAAAGGGGTTTCTTGGGCTTGGCGGTTCTGGAGAAACCTATCTCACAAGGAAGCAGGGCCTAATTGGATTGAATCTGACTGCTACGCCGACACAGATTGGAGACAGAAAGGTGTGGGAGATTGTTGGTAGTGGACGCTATCTCGAAGACCCAAAGATGTTTGGGATGCATGCGAAGGCTACCTCTCGGCGTATTGGCGCAGCAGGCTTCGGCCGTGTAAGCGGAATGGTTGGTGCTGATATACTTGGAGAGACAGGTGCACTCGGACTGGGCCGAAGTGATCTCATTGTCGGCCCTGGCAAGATGTTCAAGAAGGGGGCAGGAGGGCTCATTGATCAGATGGCCGGAGCCATGGGACTAATGAAGAAGTTCGCTGGTCCCCAAGCTGCTTATCAGGCAGCCACCCAGGGCATGTATGATCCAGCTACTCAGATGTTCAACAAGTCTACTCTCAATGCGCTGGCTTCTGGCAACACGGGTGTGGTCCTGATGAAGACTGCTGAAAACGTTGCGAGACAGATGGCTCCTATGCAGGGGCAGATATCACCGAATGTGATGGGCCGAGTATTTGGGAGTCTTCATAGCTACGGTGGTAAGCATGGTGTCAGTCAAGACGCCCTGATGGGTATGCTTGGGCAACACTTCTCTGCTGATTACATGGCCAAGCTTGGTCCTGCTGTTCAGCAAGGTATCGGCATAACTCCTACGACTCTGTTCTCTGGGCCGACTCTCGGTTCTTGGGGCTCCACCAGAGCCTCCATGGAGCCTCGCTTTCTCGGCTTGATGCACAAGACGCTAACTGACAGCTTAGGTATGGACAGAAGCTCTGCCAATGACATCCTCGCTGGATTCATGGCAAGGAAACCAGGTGCTGCAGATGCATTGAATGCTGCGAAATCTCTCACCAGAATGCAGGCTACCATCTCTGGTGCAAGATCGATGCTGGATGAAGACTTGCTTCAGTCCATGAGGAGGGTCGGAGCTAAAGACTTTGCAATGGCTGGCGGCTCAGATGCGGCCATGGAGAAATTCTTGAGAAGTGTTGGCAGTGATTTTGTACTGGATTTCAGTGGCAATGAGTTTGTTGAGCGAGCCGCTCGCAAAGCTTTCCACAATAATACTTCGTTATTCATTCCTGGATCCGAAGCACTCAATCAGATGAACAAGGCCCTCATTAAAGGCCCCTCTGGCAATGTAGAAATCAAACCAGAATTCATCAGGAGAATGGAACGGCTCAGTGGTGTAGTCAGAGACCTCATGGGTCTCCAGGCAGGAGCCTCTGCGGATCAGATCTCCAGTCATGTCAGCAATCTCACTGGCTGGGCTCATGGAATGGATCGACTATACGGACAGACTGTTCACAACCTCGGACGTGGGAAGCTTGCTGGCTCGGCTTATGTCAGAGCACAGTCTCTCGTGTTTGGTGAGAATGGCTCTGCTGACTTCAACATGGAACAGCTGAAGAGAATGCAACAGCAATACACTGGCGCCAAGGGCCATGCTGTCTTCGTTGACTCTCAAGCGTTTCTGTCCAAGATGAGAGACTCCATATCAGCAGCTGAGAAGGAACTGCTTGGTGCTGGTGAGTTCACTGGGGGAAGAGCCAGAGGCGGAGCTGTCCGTAAGGCTGGCCTTGAGTATCGTAACTTCTTCCTCGGCTCAGAGAGAGGGATGAGAATGGGCTCAATGAGTCTCATTCAGCGGCACCCGACGTTGACGAATCCTCACATTGCTCCAACTCAAGTCTATCGTGTCGCTTCCGAGACTGGAACGACTGATGACATATTCAGGAAGTTCGTGCAGACCAGTGCCGGCAAGAAGGCCCTCGCTGAAGTACAAGGCAAGGCTGGACAGGGGATCTCTCTTGGAAGTTTCAGTGACATGGCGAAAGTCTGGCAGACGAGGAATAGAGGAGCACGAATCAAGATCAACAAGTTCTTCCAGTCCATGGCTTCACACGTTACTGATTTCATGACCGAAGAAGGCGGTGGTAAGGTATTCTTCCCGGAGTTTGACGTCAACATTCACTATGCCGGCGGGAAACTCGAAGGTGTCAACTTCTCTCCTTGGGCTGCAGCTGGCGGTGACCACGATGCAGACATGGCAGGAATGATCTCTGTATTTTCCAAGAAAGGCCGGGAGCTCACAGGCTCTCCAGCAGCAAGAGAAAAACTTGCTCGTTCTGTCCACAGACAGACCGCCGAGGGCCTGGTCATGAGGAGTCAGATTAGTGAGGGTATTGCTCGATATGCTGGGGGACTAAGCTCTACTGCAGCCCTTTCGCCATGGGAGCAAGGGCTTGAGTCTGTCTTGAAAGAACAGGCTGGTAAGGATATCGGTAAACTTTCTACGACTCTGGGCGCTGTTCGGCAAGGGATCTGGGCTGAAGCCAAGCCAGGCCAAGAACTCATGGCAAGACAAGCAGTCGCGTTTCTTGGTGGCGCCGAGGAAGCTACACAGATTGCCTCCAAGCACTTGAGTCGTGCTCTTGATGTTGGTAGCGTCTTGAAGGCCACACTCGATCACGCAATGCAAACTGGAGAGATTGACAAGTTTGAAAGTCTTGTCAGGAACGTGCTACTCAAAGGCAGTCCTATTCTCGGAGAAGGAATTAGTATTGAAGGTGTCACTGCTGGGAAGGCTGGCGATATCTCTGCTCGCATGGCAGCAACAGCTGAAAGGAATCTGTCTGGCCAAGCCATTGGGTTCGGCGAAGAGTCCATTGATTTGATTCGTCGTGCTGCTGTTAGAGCTCAGCAAGAGGGATACAAGGCATCTGTCACGGCGAGGGGTATCGAGTCAGTGGTCGGTAGGCATTCTCCGCAGGCTCAAGTTGCTGCTGACGCTTTGAGAAATGACTGGAGGCTCATGGCAGCAATGGGTCCGCAGGCGGGGATAGAAGCTGTTGGAGAATTCGCGAGGCAGGTAGGGAATAGGATCAGTACCTTCAGTAGAGCCATGGACAAGCGTTTCCTCGGGCCTGCTATAGTTGGTATTGGTGCTGCAGTGGGTCTTGGGGCAATGGTCGGGAGTCCAGGTTACTCTGCTGAGCCATTGATTGCCCCGGGAGAGGTGGTCACTCCGAGAGTCAAAGATGCCGTTGCAGCTGGTAGCCTATTTGATCAAAGTGTCAAGGCTCCGATGGCAGAGAACTTTGCTTCAAGTGATCGGCTCAACATTACGGATCGTCCAATTAATCCAGGTACTGCATACTTTGAAAGACGAAACGCTTATCAAATCAGAGGTGGATTGAGGAATCGTTCTGCAATTGGTGAAGTCAGTAATTTCATTAGTGGTATCGGTGGCTCTGCTTCGATTAGAATCAATGATACTCGCAGGCCATTGACTCCGAATTACATTGACCGAATCACTTCAGAGTAATATATGACGCTTCCAATCGCCGGGGCAGTAGTTCTTCCTCGGGACATTTTTCGTGTTAACGATATAAATCTTTCCATTCCTCCCAGTCAGATCTCTGTCAGGAAGGAAGACCTCATTTGGTCATGGAAGACCCTGCGCACCAAGGCATCTACCAAGGTACCGAGTGGGCATGGAATGGTTCAGGCGTCTCTGTCAATCTATTTCACTCCAGACCTCTTGCTGGACTTGATAAGGCTGATAGTTCAGTTTAGGCATTCTCCGTTCTGCTGGGTCGAGAATGAGTACCTGAGACAATCAATATGTCCTCACTGGCCCCTGTATCAGTCAATGGCTTTCACAATGTCGTCGATCCATGTAGCCCCCTTTCGGGGGCATCCTGGGACTTTCATTTGTGAGATAGACCTCCGCTGGTTCAATTACTTCCCATATGCTTTCAACTATCTGTTCAGAAGAGAATGGCTCACTGAGCCTCTGAAGAATCAGAGCAACAATGTTCAGTTGTCCATTCCGACATATGGCAGAGTCGAAGGAATCGACCTTCCTGTCACTCAGACAATCATCACGAGTCCTCAAGATCTCGCGAACGCAATAGAAGAGTATGATGTAATCTCTGGTGCAAAGAGAGATATTGTAGCAGGCTCCACAGTCCAAGACATGGAAGCACGGCATGGCGGCGTTGTCTTTGACAACATGCCTCTCCCGAATAGAATGGCCAAGTCAGAGGCTGTGCAAGACCCCGCTGCGTCCAACATCTATGTCAGGTATATCAATTCTCTCATGCAAAAGAGATTGTGGGAAGGATTCGGTATTGATGCCGCCGGCGACATCATTGATGCTGTGGATGAAAGGTATTGGAGCAGATTCACTGCTGGTGAAGAACAGCCTTCGAGGACCTTCCGAATCGTCCGCCGCTTGAATGATATCTCACAGCTTCCTGCTGGAGTTGCTGATGAATGGATAACCAAGATTCTTGCAACCACGAAGTACACTACATTCACTTGGCACCAGTATCTCTCTGTAGAGTTGCCTCCAAAACTACAGAAAGCAATGAAGGAGTTCCACACCAAGATAATTGAAGGAGAAGTGAAGAAGTTCCAATGGATGAGAGAAGAGACCCAGAAGACTCTGGATGAATGGGCCAGTAGGAAATACGGAGCATCGTATTCCTCTGGTGAGATTATTCCTGGAGCAAAGCCTGGAAACGAAGATTCTCTGAACCACTTGCCTTGGTATCCGCCCTGTAAGGCAGCTCCGGTAACATCAGTATTTACAATCACTCCTCCGTATAGGCTTCACCCAAAGCTCAACAAGTATCTTCCTCACTATGGACTTGATGTGGGTATCGCCGAAGGCACTCCGCTGTACGCTACCAATGACGGTATTCTGTATAAGGAGGAATCCGAGGGCGGTGGACTTGGAGTCTACATCGTTCACAATCCACTTGATATGCGGACCAGATATTTGCACATGTCTGGTTATGCTGATGAAGTGGAATCTGGAGAGACCGTGTCACGCGGGCAGTTGATTGGCTATTCGGGCAATACTGGCCGTTCCAGCGGCCCACATCTTCACTTCGAGATGAAGAAGATTTCGACTGGGCAGTTGCAAGACCCATTCATTCTGCTAACGAACCAGAGCTTCTGGAATAGCAATACTGATTATCCTGAGGATGTCGAGGCTTCTGACTTCGGTACGGACATAGATACTGATCTGGATATAGATTCTGACGTAGACACCGATGCCCTCGGAAATGATGTTCGAGATCCTGATGGCGACAGTCCCAATGTACCGAGTAACTCAGCAGACATAGAGAAAGGTCTTGGAGACGGCGGGGCTATCGGTCTGACAGATGAAGAGAAGCAGCTCGTAGCTGATACTTACGCTGAACTCATTGATGAGGGCTGGGTCTATTACGAGAAAGATCAGTCGGTAACCAATGTCTGGCAGCGAGCTGTATCAATAATGGTTGATACGGACTGGCTGCTTGAAAACAAGGAAGCTACTGGAGAGTTACTGTTCAAGGAAGGGGCTATTATTTCTTCCATGGCTGGTTCTCTGCAGCATGTCATTGCGAGCATCCCAATTCTCGGCCATGAGTTCCCGACTCATCAGCATCTGGGATCAATTGAGCCTAACTACATGATTGAGTTTGCTCTCCTGGATGACGGAGAGAAGAATACTGGGATCGGTACGATTGGTAAGATGTTAGAGACCATGAGAGCTTCTCTCCAGGAGAACGCTCGCACATTCAGAATCATACCTGACTGCTGGACTCTTGCTACAGACCATTTCATCACTCGTCTCTTCGGTAGTTATTCGGAGACAGACATTCTGTTGGATGACGAAAATGGGCAAACAGAAATCAAGAAACGCTCAGCTATCTCTGCGTCTCAGACAGAGACGAAGCAGGGTAACCCCGGCTTGTCTGCGATGGTTTTTGAATTCTCGGAGACCAATCCTTACGAGACTGAGTTCATAGTAGCTGAGCCCAGCCTTGTAGACGATATAGAAGACAGAAGAAAAGAAGTACTCCATGCCTTGTATGACATGTCACTATCGGATCCGGGCAAGACTGCAGCTATCCTCGCAATGGGGGAGATGCTCAGTGTAGACGAAATCGATTCATTCAGGCAGAATGATGAGTGGAAAGCAGCTAATGGAAGAGTGGGTGGAAAAGATCAGTCAGTAGTCACTTTCGACAATTTCTCTGTGGCCGCTGACCCGATGCTGCTGACAGCCGGAGCTGTAGGTCTGCCTCCATCGTCAACTGACCAGGTAGATCCTGTGCAAGCACTTATCGCCCAAGCTGCTGGGATCGGCACAATCGGTTATCAGGAACACCTGGACCTGATAGACATAGATACTGCTTTGAGGAATTCTCCTGAGCTTGATCCTCTGTATGCAGAGGGAGCTGGTTTCGTTTCCGAGACACGGAACGGTGACTTCTATTTCAAAGCAGGAGAATATCCATCTACTACAGCTTATGATGCCACTGAGTTCTATAGACTCTATCCAGAGCTGGAAGGTGTGGATCTCGACGAATTGGCTGGGCTTTACAGTATCCTTCGGTCGCTCCTCAGAGCTACTCGCAGAATGCTGGTTGATGAGGGTGTCCCGAATGCTCATGGCGCTGATGAAGTCTGGAAGAGACTCTATGAGATGCCAGACAAAGCTGCGGTCAAGCCTCAGATGTATTCCCAGTTCGTTTACTACCTCGCTCAATTGCTTGGAGGAGATACTGGAATTGAACGTCTTCATCTTGCAGGTATTGGAGACCGATATATCGATCTCGATGCGATCTCACAAGAAGACAAAGAAGAGCTCAGAGAAAGAGAGCTATTGAACTCAATGAAGAGTGGTATCTGGCAGCTCTGCTTTGACGCTCCAACTCAGTTGTTCTTGCACACTCTGGCTGCTTATTCATTCTTCAATGATGCTGGTATTCAGGTGCTGTCTGGTACTGATATTGGAGACATCCAGTGGGGGCAGCTGAACAAGAATCTCAAGCTCTCCTATCAGAGTGAGAAGGCCCAGGATGCTGTTGACGAGTATGTATGGCTGCTTCCAATAGACGCCTCAGTTCCTGAACAACTTGCCAATTCGTTCCCCTTGTTGGGAGATGTGGTTTCTCGTGGCGGCGATCTAAGTCAGTCCTTCGGACTGCATGCGTCTTTCGACAAGTTCCTTCTCTCAAGCTGGCTGATCCATGCAAGGACTTCGGCATTCTGGCCAGAGATAATGAAAGCCAACAGAGGGAACATCCAGGCATACCAGACGTTGGTTGGAGCTGCAGAACGAGCCTTCCCAGATGACCCAAAAGTTCAAGCTGCTATCGAGCAGGCTGGCAAAGAGGCCAGCAGTGTGAAATGGACTGCTGATGCCCCTGGGGAAAGCAAAACACAAGAGATCTCAGAAGCCTACAAGGCTGCCGCCGAAGCTGTCATCGAAGCACTCCCTCAGTCTCACATCAGGTTCCCCTGCAGCACTTCCATAGAGTCCAACAAAATATCTTGGTTGAAGAAGCTGTACCAGACTCTTGCCGACAGAATCTTGGAAAGTCCTCGACTTCTCGCATTGTTCGGGCTTGAAGATCTCCTGAACTTTGATGCTGGTAGTCAACATCGTGGATCTGAATGCTACCCCGATCTTGACCTGCCCAAGCATCCTTACTATCCAGAAAACTTCAATGCCACCTCTCCTGATTTCTACATGTGGAACATGTACGAAGATGGCCCTGGTGCTCTAACACAGGAGATGTTGCAGGTTGTAAGTGAGCAAGCTACTCAAGCAATTCAGGGCCCTTACGAGCATTTGAAAAGCATGATGGGGAACGGCATCAAGCCGTTTGCAGAGAGAGATGAATGGCTGACTGTATATGGTGATGACGGCTCTTCTGAACTTACGCCAAGACTTTCAGCATTACGGGCTTCATGGGAGGGATCTGATGAGAACCTCGTCAAGATGGGGTCTGAATACATCAGTATGCGAGAGATGCAGGCAGCTTTCCCAGACCCTGAAGCTCTGGAAGAATGGAGATCGAGGGGCGACGACGGGCTGAGGGAGCTTGGGAACAAGGTCAAGTCTTTGAAGGGCACTGCCCAGAGTGTAGAGGCTGTTGATACAGCTATCGGAATGCCTGGAATCAACGACCCAAAAAGTGATGAATACACGCAGGCCTATTCATTGGAGAACCTGTACAAGACCCTGGTTGATTTGCAACAGGATATCAGGCCTCTCTCTCCTCTCCTCTCTGCTTTTGATGGTAATCCGCAGTACACTCAGATTCCAAGAGCTGACCTCGACACTTACAAGGACCTCGTAAAGAAGGTCCAAGAGACAAAGACATTCTTTGGTTCACGAGCTGGTTATCTCGGCGACCGCATCACCAAGGACACAGCCAAGCTGATCACGGATTCTACTACAGACACTCGTGTAGCAGCGTTAGATGCTTACACCCATGCTTTCGACCCAGCTTCTCTTTTGAGGCTTGCTCAGGATTCAGCTGCTGACATTCTCTCAGAGAAGATGACTCTACGTAGAGCATATCCTACTTTCAAGCTGATGTTTGTTGAAGAGGACGAGTTCGAAAGTCGCTGGCTGAACTTTGATGACTTCCACTCTTACAACTCTGTTAAGGAATTTACCATTGTAAGAAGTCGTGACATGGCTGCCTCTACGGCTCATATCACTCTTCAGAATGTATCTGGAACTCTGGATGGCACCAAGCGAAACGTAATCACTGATTTGGACTATTTCCAAGAAGCAGAGATAGAGCAGATTGAAGGTGACGCCAAGTATACGATGATGGATGCTCGATCAGAGTCTGCACCAAGAATTGATTCATCTCAAGACCAGCCGTTTGGAGCCCTGGTCCTTAGGCCAGGGCTGAATGTCCAACTCCGAGTAGGATTCAGCAATGATCCTGGGATGCTCGAAGTGATGCTCTCTGGCCGAGTCACAGATGTAACCTGGTCTACTAATGGAGACATGGCCGAGATAGTGGTTCAGTCTTTCGGGACCGAGCTCGTACAGGCCCTCAAGGGCAGAGATGAGTTCTATGACCAAAACGGCGAGCCTAACGCCGAACAGGAGATTTACGAGACTACCCATAAACTGCTGGGGTCAATGATGCTGAGTCCTGAACTCAGACATTTCGGTAGATGGGAATGGGGCCAGCTTTATCAGTACGGCGAATCCAAAGATTCGCGTCTTGATTTCTATGACTATGCGAGGGATTCTTTCCTGAACAAGTTCAAGGTGATGACTGGCGTTTCCAGATGGATTGCTCGTCACCCTGTGCTTACATGTGTGTCTGCTATTGGCTTGGCAGCGTTGGCGACCTTTACTCCGATCAGGGGTGGGGCCGGCTTCCTATCAAAAGGGTTAGCTGGATTCGGAAGGGTCGGCAGGTGGATCGGCCTTGGAAGAGCTGCTGCAACTGTTTCTGATGACGCTGCAAGAATTGCTTACAGGACTGCTACAGCGAGAACTGCTCAGAGGGTGACAAGAGCTACGGCAAGAGCCTTGAATAGATCCGGCGGGGCTTCTATCGGACAAAAGCTGACGGCTCTCGAAGCTCGGTCGGTGGCTACAGCTGCGGCCTCGGCTGCAGAGAAAGTTGCAGTCGGCTCTGCTGGGAGAGTATCTGCTCGTCAGATATTCCAGGCTTCATCTGCTGGACGGAAGTTAGCGTTCATAGAGACTGCCGCTGCGTCTGGCACCAGTGTTGATGCCGCAGTTTCTGCGTCTCTGACCTCAACAGAACGGCTGGCCTATATCTCTAAGCTCGTTGGTTTCAAGGGTGGACCTGCCCCAGTTAAGTTTGGTGTCTGGACTGCTGGCGGATTTAAACCAGCGGCTATCGGTGCTGGTAAGTTCGCTTTCGGCCGCCTTGGAGCCTTCACTGGAGCTGGTCTCAGACTTACTTCTCTCGGACTTGGTGTCGCCGGAGCGCTGGACCTTTCCCGTTATCTCCTATTCACCCCTCTGTATCACAAGACAATTGGCAACTTGAAGAAGTGGTATGCGAGAAACAAAGTCTCTCTGATGCTGTCGCCGCAGGACGATAACCTCTATCCTCCCTCTCCTAAAGACTATATGCGTATCAAGCCTCCTGGCTTCAAAGAAGCTGTCGGCCGAGTAGCGTGGGGGGCTGGGAACTCCCTCTTCTCTGTCGCTACACTTACTGGCAATACAGATGATACCGTAGAGAATTGGTGGAAGGCATGGCACAAGTCAGACTGGATGTTGGATAAGCGAGTTGAGCCTCAGCAGTGTGTCTACCGGCCTCAGAACTCTACTATTTGGGATATCTTCCATGAGATGTCCTTGAGACATCCCGGCTGGATTTATGGTGCTGTTCCCTATGGAAATAGCTTCCGTTACACCATGTTCTTCGGTGTCCCATCTCAGAGATATTGGAGCAAGCCAGCTGGCAACGACTTCATCTTCAGAATGAACATGCTTAGAGATATGCTGGATAAGGGAGAGATTACGAATGAGCAATACAAGAGACTGTATGGTACGCCTGCTTTAGACAAGTTGGCTCGGGAGGTTGATGATTCCCACAGGTTCGTTACAGATATTGTGGGTGCTGATTATCCTAACGCTGAAGCTTTCGATGACAGCTCTGTAAAGACTGCTCTCACAATCAAGATGACCAACCAGGCAATGGATGAGTATCTGAAGGGCTTGGAGGCAAGGTTCGTTCCTTTCCGCCGCTATCACATGCTTACTTCCGAGCAGGATATCGTAGCTAATAACATCATGTCTTCTGAACACAATGTGGCGAATGCTGTCTCTGCCATGTACATGAATGTCGAAGACAAGGATGTTCCTGCTGGCTCTGTCACTGTAAAAGCCAACACGATGCTTCCTGAGCACAATGTCCGTACTCAAGCAATCAGCTATCCCAACTGCCGTGGTTACACCATGGGCTTGCGCTATGCCATGGGTCAGCTGATGTACGAGATGAAGCAGATGTATCGTGGTGAGCTACTCGTACTGGGGAATCCAAGGATCCGGCCATGGGATCAGTGCATCTTGATGGACCGCTACACAGATATGTTTGGTCCGATTGAGGTTGAGCAGGTTGTGGATATGTTCTCTCATGAGACTGGCTACTTGACTGAAATCAAGCCGAATGCTGTTGTGTTCGCAAACGAGATTGCCACCTGGCCAATCATAGAAGCCCTCAAGCTATTCGTCATGGCTGTGAAGGACAATGAGTCGGGCAGAACCCCGATGGACCCCGACCAGATCATCGAGAAGGCCTGGGGTGACTCTGTCTCTGATGAGTTCAAAGAGCATATGTCTCGAAGATATGGTGAGCTTTTTGCTGAAGGTTTCAGGCTTGAAGACATCTATCCAAATCAGAATCCCGATGCGCTGGGCATCAGAGAAGGAACTGGAGGACTTGCTGCCGCTGCTGACTCTGTCGGGACGCTTGCTCTGACTGGGGCTGTTGCGCTGGTTGCTGGTGCTACCACTCTTGCTGGGGTGAAAGTAGCAGGTACTCTTGGCCGTAGCAGCTCTATGCTTACCAAGGTCTTTGGTGGAATGGCTCTTGGAGCCGTGAGTGGAGGTGTCGTAGCTCAGACCGCCGAAACTGGAATTGCAGCAAAGGGTTTCCTCATAGACAGGCTCGCTGACCCACTTGGAATGACCTGGTTGATTGCTGGACCTATCCTCTTCAACAAATGTCTTGAAGAGGATGTGATTGCCGTGATTCCGCTTTTGAAGAATGGACAGCCTGTTGTCTCTGGCCTCACCTATAAGGATCCTCTTGCTTTCTGGACAAGCATTCGCGGACGTGTTTCCAATATAGTGGATGATACTTACGAAGGTACTCGTGATCAACTCACGGATTGGAAGATGTATGGCTTTGAATGGTGGCGTCGTTACAAAGATGAAGACAAAGATGCTCTGTTAGGATGTTAGAATGTTCAAGCGTGGAAAAGCAGCAAGAGAGCGGGAATCTCTGAGGAGAGACCAGGTCTATCCCAACAAGAGTTTCATTAGGACTATTCGCAATTGTGAAATCATAAATGTGATTGGTCCTGAGGACGGGACAAAAGATCCTGAAGCCCCCAGAGAGCAGTACCACCTGTATGTTCATGTCAGGACTCCTACTGACGCAGAGCTCATTGTGCCTCTGGCTGGGACACATCACGAGATCTATACGATTTATGGGACTCCAAAAGCTCTCATTGGCAAGAGGTGTACTGTAGAATACTTAGGAAGCTCGATCAAAGATGCTGAGCAAAGAGGCACCGCGAGGATTGAAAGGGACATGACTGCACGTTTTCCAGAATCCCGTCCAGTCTTCTCGATAATGGGCCTGTTGGGTATTGGATCTGGAGCCGACCATTCCAAACTGGGCTCTGAGTCCGACTTTGAAGGGAGCAAGTACTAATGAGTAGCGAAGCCAAACACTGGAAGTATGCATATAACAAAGAGAAGACTGGCTACATGATGGTCTCTCCTCAGGAAGCACGCATTGGAGTTGGTGACAAAGCCTATATCTCTGTCACGGAAGACGGAGTGAATATCGGTGGAGGCCAGCCCAGCAAGGTTGTTCTCAACACCATGTCCCCTATATATGGGGGTATCTGCAAAGACACTCCTTTCCCGATGTCCATGATTCCGGGGCCGATGAGTCCCCCCAAACAGCTCCCCAACATCCCTCTTGAACAGCTGTTACCCTTGATAAAGAACATCTCTTCAATGCTTAGTGCAATGCAAGGCCTGATGTAGGAGTTCAAGATGAGCAGTAGAACTCGCCAAAGTGGAGTACGGACCAATGAAGCTGTGCAGGATTTGTTCTTTTCCAGCAATGGAGACTTCCGGCTTGGAGAAGCTGGGGTCATGGAGAGGACTGTGGGCTATGACCATAGAGCGCTTGTCCAAGCGATAGTCAAGAGGCTGTCCAGTACAAAAGGTGACTGGGTCATGCAGCCTCACATAGGCGCCAGTGTTGGTGATTTTCTTGGGCAGGATAACTCAGCAGATACCGCTCGGCTTATCAAAAGCCGAATCGTTTCCGAGCTAACCAGAGATCGTCTTGTATCTGGCCAAAGTTTGAATGTACAGATCGTTCCTACATCCAAGACTGCTATAATGATTTTGGTCTTCGTGAAGACAGATGATCCTTCACAGCCGATTGCCATTCAGCTCACGTATGACATGCGTGACAACAAATTAATCCCTCGTAATCTTTAGGTGCATAGATGGCTGATTTACCGTCTCTCAAAAATCCTGTTTCGCTCTACAAGAGTATGCGAGAAAAGCTTGCTCGTAGAACTGGACTGACATATCTCGGTGCAGATTCTGCTACCCGTGCGATGATGGATGGGTTCATTTCTGAAGAGCTGGCTTTGCGCAAAGACAGTCGTGAAGCTATTCTCGCCAATCAGATTGGGAGTGCAAGAGAAGGAGATCTTGATGCACTTGGAGGAGAGCGTTTACCCAGACTAATGCCGACCTACGCTTCTGTAACTGTTTCGGAAGAAAATCTGATGTGGTATACAGACACTACCTTTGGGGGGATCAACGGCGGTGGCAGCTTTACGCTTGGGGCTGGGGAGATAGTCAGCGTACCTGCTTCTCCCAGCGGAGATGTGACGATTCAATACCTCTTGACATCCTCTTGTACTTGTGCAGCTGGTAGCAACATCGCTTATTGCTCTGCCAGAGCTCAGTCGATGGGGGCGAATCAGAATGTCAGAGCCAACTCTTTGACAGTTCACAGCTTTACCGGTTACACCGATCATTCAAACAACAGTCTAAAGGTCACAAATGTGTATCCTATTCTTAATGGACGTAACAGAGAACTGGATGACAACTACAGATATAGGCTTAGTAATTACTTTCCCGTATTGGCTGGAGCAAATACTGACAAGCTGAAGCTGTCTTCTCTCAAGGTTCCTGGAGTCATGGAAGTCAGGGTAATTCCTGGATATTATGGAGTGGGCACTGTTGCCGTTGCGGTGTTCGGGGCTGAAGGTGAATCGAGTACCCCTCTTGTCTCTGAGGTTCAGAGGCGGCTTTCTTCGATTCAGACCGGCGGTCATAAGGCCTTGGCGATTCCAGGGGTGCGTGTAGAGTTCGACTTTGATGTGAACCTGATTGTGTCTGAGCAACCTTCTGCAGAGTTGCGAAGGAACCTCACAGCAAATATCAGGAGAAGCATTCAGTCTGTTCTCAAAGATGCTGACTCGAAGTCTTTTGTAGATTTCGAAGCCATACGAAGAACCGTCATATCTCAGAACCAAGCACTCGTTGGCATTACGACTCGGAGTGCTCGAAACCGTGGGAACCTTTTTGACAAGGTCTACGTAAGAAGGTCTGCTGCTACCTCTCTGTATTCTTCAGAAAGGGAGACGGTTACAACTTCTACCTACACGCTGGAACAAGACGAGTTTGCCACAGCCGGAACCATCAACATTACATTTGAGGTCAGGACTTAATGGCCGCTCCTTTCATCACTCAGCGTTTAGGTAACAAGTTTCCTCTGTGGACGAAGCTGCGCAGTGATCCATCCTCGTTTGGGCAGCGCTTCTACTCGACCCCTGCGGAAGAATTTGAATCCTTCAGGGCAAGTCTCGTCAAGTCCAGAGAGATGCTAAGATTGCTTTCTTTCTGTAACGAGCCAGAGGATGCCTGGGCAATACATCTTGATTCTGATGATGAATACCCCATCTCCCATAGCTTTGGGAAAAGAAGTGTCACATATCCGACAGTGACTGGAACTCTCTCTGGCACCGATTATACTTTGGTCAGAGCGTCTTACTCTGAGGATCTGTTTTATTCTTTTCCTACCAGACTGTCAGAAGGTGCTGCGGTATCTGTTAGTTTCGATGTCTGGGACAGCTCTGCTCCTTCTACATATGGAAGCTTCACGAGGCCAGAGCGTCTGTCTGTCTACATCAATAACAGTACTGACTACAAGGCTACGGCTTTAGATGCTGGCTTTGGCGGGCAGTCTGGAGTGTTACTGACAGGCGAAGACCCAAATCATGTGGAGATACAAGAGTTTGTCCAAGTAGATGACGACGGGGTTTATTTGACCAGGGAAATCCTGGATGCTTTGACAGATGTTCAGTACGATGGGTTTGACGGAGACATAGTAATATCTGCGGGAGCTCCTAATCGAGAGTATGTTGAAGACATGTTCCGAGTAGCTGTCCTCCCAGAGCTTGAGGGTCCTCTCAGGTACTCTCTCTACAACAGGTCTGGAGAGAACTATCTCAAGATATGGACTCCAATATACCTGGATGGAAGCGAGTACAGAAGAGACAATGGGATAGATGAGGCCAACGAAGAAATAATTGCCATACAGCGACTTCTTGACTCTGATGAAAATCCGATTGATGCCGTGGATCTCTGTGTGTCTCCATATGACACCCGTCTATACGTGTGTGATTCCAGTGGTGACATTCATGTTTATGATCCTGGCCTCTCGGAATTCACTCCTCCAGACACAGAAGAATCTTATCAGACTTACATAGAGTTGATTCCGCTATACAACCGTGTCGCTCTCAACGAGACCCTCACTGTCTTCACTTGGTTTAGGGTTATGAGGGCGCCTGTTGGAAACGTGAGAATCTCTCGTGTTGATCCTGCTGGCACCACGACTTATTTACAGAGTGATCATTCTTGGGGAGCGGCTTCATACTATTTCGCAAACACTGGTGAGCTTACTTTGCCAGAAGACTCTTGGAAAGACAAAACTTTCACAAGCACTTTCGATCAGCTTGGACAGTGGGACCTTTACCTCGAAGTGAACTTCATAGGCATGGGCGGCACTACTTATACGAGCCATACGGCGATAGTGTGTGAGAGTCTAATAGCTGGTGTTTCTCTTGAGACTTCCATCTCTTCCCCAACAGGATTGTTCTTCTCCCACACTGGAGAGCTCTGTGTGTGTGAGACTAACAGCTATACTCCCATCACTCTACATTCTGATTACTGGTATGCGGATGTGGATACTCAGAGAATGTTTCTGAAAGAGCAATATGATTCTGTAGAGGTTACATATGGGTAGTTATACGCCAGATAGATATGGGCTGCCGAGAGGGCTTGACGAAGTTGGGCTGCGCCTTGGGCTGCCAAGACTGCCGGCCGAAAACAATACTGACTACAGAAGAAGACTTCTTCTTCAGCCACGACGACCTCCAGGCCCAGACTGGGATAGCATCTTCAGATCCATTGCACGGACAGTGGGGGAATTCGACAAGCGTGTACTCAAGATCGTTTTTGATACCGACTCTGATGGGGCGACCGTTGCTGCAGATCCAAATATCATAGTGTCTTCTACCAGACTATATGTCTATTCCGATTTTACGAGCTTGACTCTGGCTGCTACTCTGGATATCTGGGACAGCGATGGGTCTTACTTCTTGAAGGACGTATATGACAGTCTCTCTGCTTTGTCTTTTCTGACAGTTACTCAGGAGGATGACTACTCTGACTATCTTCTCTCCAGGAATCTGATGATCTCGCATGCAGAAGGCCACGTATATCGTGAGCTTTTGAGGACATCTGCTTGTAACAGACTCCAGAACGGCTTGCTCAGAACCATTTCGTTTGACAACTACAATGCTTTTAGTAGTCAGAAAGATCTAAAGGCCGACATCTCTGATGATGGAGATTTCTATGTAGATATGGTCAATGGCGTTGTGTTCAGTCAGTCTGCACAGAGGGGTGGGGCTTATTATTCTTATGTCAAAAATCCATTCTACCTCTGGTGGCAGCCGATAAGAACAGAGCCTGCTAATGATCCGACTCTAATGCATGCCCTGATGGACAGCAGAATCGATCAGAGCGACGGCTCTTCCGAACCGTCTGTACTAAATGGCTATGGAACTGATATAGTGAACAGAATTTCATCCACTCACCCACTTGGATGGGGAGAATAATGTCCACTTATGAAGAGTTGTCTTTTGAGTTCGAAGCAGTTGTTGTCAATTCCAATGATGGCGAGCTGCTCACTGGAATATATTCTTCCGAACACGACATTCCTGGCTGGCGCTGGGATAGACGCATTGTTGAAGACCCCGCTACACCGTCTGCTTTCTATGGAGAGTACATTGGCGGGCACTCGATTGGTTTAAAAGATGGCCTGAGGCAATCCTGGTGGAGGAGTGGGACTCTTGGGAGCCTTGATTACTCTGGTTTGCAAAGCTACAGGTCATTTGATTCTTTTACTTGGACTCCAGTTTTTACGATAGGTCCATACAGTGTTCTTGCTGAAGACAGGATCCTGTTTTCAGACTTCTCACATACAGCTCGTTTTAATACAGAAGACAATACAAACGGAGTAAATTACATAGAGCTCAGAGATGACTGTCTGGACAGCACGATTTCTATCAATCTTTACGCCAGAGATACAAATCTCATCAATCGCTTGAGGTATGGTTTTGACTATGTAGATAGTTTTACAGGCGCTCTCCAATATGGTGCTGATTCCAGACTCTCTACGGGCTCTGGTGATACTGTCTTGTGGAGTAATCTCTGCGACCGAGTCCAAGAGTATCGAGTTATTGATGGAGGCGTGTATCTGAACGGTGACTGGACTGTCACTGTCGGCGGATACTCTGGTGCGATCACGAATGACATCTTGGAAGATTCCTATGAAGACGCGGGCAGCGGAAACTCCACTGGCAGGAGAGTCTATACAGAACTCTTCCCCATCCAGGATAGTTCTGTTAGCCTCTATGTCTCTGACGGGAGTTCAGTCGAGGAGTGGACAGAAGTCTCAAACCTGAATTTCAGCACTGCATCTGACAATCATTTCTGTGTGGATGAAGACCTTGGCATCATAACTGTGGGCGGCTATCAAGCCCCTGGCCTCGTACTAAAGGAAGATATTGATGAAGATGACGACGAGATCTTGGTTTTCCGATCCGAAGACATTGAGAGCTACCCTTCTCAGGGTATTATTGTCATTGGGGATGAACAGATTTACTATGGCGAAAGAGGCGGAAACGGCTTTTATGACTGTATCCGTGGATACGGTGGAACAATTGCGGATCCACACATAGCCTATTCTGCTGTTGCTGATGTACAGCATGGAGCCTCTGTCCCCTCGACTTCTACTATATATGTAGGCTATGTTGCTGTTCCGAGAATCGAATACGAAGTGACTGATTATGAGCTCAGAAGCGCATGTCCGTCACTATCTCCGCTCAATTTGAAGCCTGCGAGCCGACTGAACTCGATAGGCATTGTCCAGGTGTCTGCTTCGACAGCAGATCTGGCGGAGATAGTTCTTGAAGTAGACAGAGAGACAATCAGTTCCAATCTGTATGGGCCTCTGTACTTCGGAACAGATACTGCTCGCCTCACTGCTACGGCTTACGACTCCAGCGGGAACCCCGTTGAAGGAGTGGATCTAACAATCGATTTGGATTCTGGTCCGGGATACTTGGCCGGTGGTTTGTCCAGTTACTCTTTTGAGAGTAACTCAGATGGTCAGATATACGCCCTGTATTATTCTCCATATGACTGGGATAGCATTGGGCAAACGGTAACTTCGATAACCCATAGCGGCAGTGATACCCTCATTGAGGCTTTGAACCTACCCTCCGGGCTGTCTCCTTCTGATATTACTCTGTATCAGATCCTCAAGCATGATGCTTCTTCTGGAACTCAGGGCGAGAAGACTGAAGTATCTTCGGGATCCAACGACGGTACGCTTGATGACGGGACTATAGTCGGGGCATCTTCGATAATAATCGAGAATGTCTATACTGATGCTGTCAGCAGATTCAATGGTGGATATGTCTACCTGCTTTGTGATGACAACGTCACTTACTATCGTGAGATAGTTCATGTGACTAATGAGTATGCCGCTGATGGAATGATAGACGGCCACAAGCTGTACCTGGATTCTTCCGTTCCAGGATTGGGGACGGGGCTTCCTGTTCGGGCTTGGCTAATGACTGCAAATGCAGAAGAGTTTAGCACGAGTTCTCTCAGCGGACTGCCTGTCTTGATGTATGAATGGAACGACAATGTTCAGCATCCCCTCACTGGGGCTTCGGGTGCTTTCTATCCTCTCCTGCCTGACAGCATAGCTTCTGGTACCTTGACATACTCAGGACGGAGTCTGGCTGAGCCGGCTCCCTCCGACAGAACATCAAACTTGGGCGCTTATCTTTTGGTGACTTCTTCGATTGCTTCTTTCAGTGCCTGGGGGAAAGACCCAGTGTCTGGTAGAATAATTACTTCCAATACGGTTAGACTCAGGATTGATCTTCCTGAATATTTACGAGGCGTAGACTATTCAGGAGCCTTGCCAATCCCATATGGATTCACATTTATTTCTGAGTCGCACAATGTCGGGACTGGTCTTGGTGGGGCAAACTTCTTGACCATCAATCCAAAAGCTGAATATGTTAGCTTCTTCACACTCAACACGAATTTCGGTTAGAAAACATGGCAGACAAATTAAAGAGCGGGATCGTAGCACTTCCAGACTTCTCTGATGGTACTCAGCCCACCGCCAAGATGCTCAATTCGTTGGGTGATCAAGTTGAAAATGGGCTACAAGAAGTAGAGAAGGCGATCGGTGACATTCACAGTGAGTCCTATCCTTACAGTGGCAGTACAGGGACACACCTGACGCAAGTATGGGGCAAGAACCCTGCGAGTGGCAATGATCTGAGTAACGCGATTGAGCGTAGGCTGGACATTGTAAACTTAGCAAGACTGATTGGTCCTGCAGCGAACCTCAATCCAACTACTCTGGATATCGTTGGAAGCATTACGAATGAGGTCGTTCCTGTGAACTGTCATGAGTATCAGCTTAGGTACTTGCCGAGTAATACTCCCACATTCAGTGATGCTGCGGTGTTCGCCAATCCCGTGGCTGATCCTACTGACATCAGTGCTGCTGGTGACTACGCAGTAGATGGACGCAGTGTTCACGCTGGTTCTCTCATTGTCTTGGGGACGACTATTAGTTATGAGACGACCCCAACGCAATGGGGTCAGGGATCTTCGTATTCTCATGGCCGTTTCAATGTCATTCCGGATCCTAACCAGATAGAAGCTGGTAGCTCTGAGGTTTTGGGTATCGTCGGCCCAGATGCAAACAGCCGTTATACTCTGTCGCTTCCTGCAGTGAGAGTACAGCAGACTAACTATGATGGAGACAGCACTGCTCTCTTGGCTGCTGAGGACTCCAGCTATGACGTGCAGCTACAGCTGCCGCATGTTCTGACTGAGAATCTCAGTTCTGGTGATGTGATACCTGAGGGCTTCCTGTATCTGCGAAACCATACGAGTGGCGAGCTGTACACAGAGGCAACTTACTATTACAACTCCGAAACCTCTGTGCAGATAGGCGGCGTAGACCTCAGCGGAGCCGCCGCTTATGACTACTATTTGATAACTGTTGGCTCTGATATTACCACTGCCATTGATGACCTGCGGCAGAAGCAATTCAAACATTCTCACGATGGCACTTTCGGAGAAGCTCCAATAAGTATATTCTCTGTTACTGGCTTCACTCAGTATGCAGGATTCAGCGGAGCTTTCTGTTCATCGAACATGCCAAGCAACTTTGCTCCTCAGTATCTGCACAGGGATGGTATCAGTGCTCTGGATAGCAACCTCAATGACCGAAATGGCATGAGGGGTTGGCTGGGATTCATCTTCCAGGGTCAAGGGGCGGGTGAAGGTTTTGGTCCGGCAGCTCCTGGTCTCACAGCTACTTATGGTCTTTCTTTCGGTGACCCTACGGACACTGATTTCAGAGGCCGAATCTACAAGAACACTGCAAACGAGATGCAGTATGAGGCTCCTGTATCTAACTTGCCAACGCTCGGTGTAAACCATAGATTCTCTGATGGTCCTGTACTAACAGAGGAAGGCGTGGTAGCGACTGAACTTACTGGGCAGACGGCGTGGAAAATATGGACCGGAGAAGTAGAATTCATAAGTGTGTCGACTGCTGTTGTCAGGACACAGTCGATTGCTGAGCTCTATGGCAAAGAGATTTATGAAATTAGTGTCATAGTTGATATTGACCCTGCAGTTGGGGCTGCAGGAACACCAGTGTGGCTCAGTCAAGGTAGTGGTTCAGCAATTGGCCTTGATTTCGCTTTCAGTGTATACGGATATGATCAGTCTATAGGCACGACTTGGGATCTTGAAGTTGAGTTTGATGGTGCCGCCTGGAACGGCAGCACGCATGACGTCCGCTATGTAATTCGCTACAAGGACTAACCTATGTCCTATTTCTCGTTAGAGCTCATTGCCCATGGTGTTCCTCATGTTCACTATCTGCCCCTGTCTGCGCATGCCCACAAGTACACTGAAAGATTCATCTATACAGACAGAGTAGACAATAGCTCTGTTCCTCTTGTGTATTTCGAGAGCGAAGAGCTGGACAGTCATAGGAATCTACAGGTCGTTGATTATTCGTGGTCCGTTCCAGAGAACGATGTTGAGTTCTCTGGCGGCAAGGACAACTGGGTAAAGACTGAGAGTGTAAGCTACAGCTGTGCGTATAAAGACATAGCTGCTACAGACGTAGTGATTACAGATGTCCACGGCAAAGAGAGACCGCTATTCTTTGTACACGAGCTTCCGGATGACACTGTTGAGGCTTCGATCTTCGTGTCGGAAAACGGAAAGATCGTTGACAGGGAGTCAGGCTATTACATAAATCTTGACATGGGAATCATCTATACGAACTATCGGAACAGCTACAGCCCAGTAACTGGAGCATACAAGTTACACTATGTAGTCTCTGTGGACTCTTCTGGAGAATCCACTACGAAGCTTCTCAATCCTCGACCTGCTGCAAAGCTGGCTACTTGGGAAGATGTGGGCTCCGATGGAAAACTGACATCTGCCTATCCTGTTTTTTCAAGAGAGAGCTCTGGTTCCGGCTACACTTTCTATTTCAATTCTACCGGCCCTTGGTATATCCGTAAGATATCCACTTCTATTATAAAGCCGTTCTTGCCAACTGGTAGAACTTCAGAAGACTCTTGGTATCTGAGGTTCTCTGCTGGTGAGTGCAACGCTCTTGTAAATAGCAGGATCAGAAACTATCGACTTCCTGAGTTTGATGCACAACCGTTCTTTCCATACAAACCATATGTTTTTTCTTCATATCGCCGTTTGAGTTGGGTAAACTCAAGAACTTTGTATGCAAATCGTGACAAAATTTCTGTGAATCCCAATTCTTCCATGCATTTCCAATTGTTTGTCTATGATGAAGACGAAAACCTGACACGAGTATGGAGCACTGACTCCAGCAAAGATGGAAGCAGATACTCAGATACTGATATTTTCATTGAGGCGGACAAGGTCCTGGCTTGGGACAATCAGAATGGTTTCGTGAGTTTCTCTGCTGACTTGGACTCTGCATGGAGCTACAAGGCTTCGATGTATCTTGAGATGAATGATATTGAGTGCACCCATCAATCATTGAACCCATTGCACAACTCTAATGCTTTGGATTACATGTGGGTATATTACATTGTCCCAGACGTTCATGATAACGATCGTGCGCTGCATCTGATTAGTGTTGATCGAGATGGCAAGATTGCGTATTGTTCGCAATCAGCTGGGACCAACGTACCAAATCTGCAGATGTTCGAGGCAGACGGCTCTGTTAACAGTGATACTGTTATTGGAATGGACTATATTTCTTCTGATAGCTCTGTAGTGACTTTTACTACTGAGTATTGCTCGGGTCAGGCTAATGATGTTGCTTATTTCGTGGTAGCAGAGGCTCTCTGCTTGGACAGAAGTCTGGAAGGTGACGTCTTTGTGGCTGACGTAAGAAGAAAGCCTGGGATAGATCCTTCTGAATTCGATTCTGCTATTTTGGCGAATTCAAGACTGCTGCAATCCGAGTATGGCTTTGGTGATCAGGGTCAGCAGGTTCCACTCAGCAGTGTCATGGTTGTAAGACCTCCTCTCTCTCTCCTTGAAGACTATGGCGGTGAGCTCACCCAGCTACAAGCCGAAGCCTTGATGCGGACATACACTCCAGCTGCTGTCGCTACAATTTTCAAATGGGACTGGCCCAAGGCTGCTTTGTCTGGTGAGCCTCTATCGACATACAACAAGCTCATAGCTGATTGGCAGGGGATCTACACTTATAAAATGTATAGAAGAACGAATCCAGTAGGAGACTGGTCTCTGATTTATTCAGTTGACAGTGTTTCTCAGGCTGACATCGAGTATCATGACACTGACATAGACTCTGAAGAGATCTATTATTATTGTGTAAGGGTAGAAGACAATGGCGTCGAGTATCCACGTTCCAATGAACTCTCCATGAAAGCGAGGTAGCCATGGACCTACAATTTGCCGATGGCCTGACTGCCGAAGTCATTTACGATCCCAAGACAATTCATGGTGGGGCCACATCTACTGGTCCAATAGTAATTACTGTGAGTAATCTCTCTACTTCCGATCATGATAATCTGGGCTTCTATGTTCGACAAGCCTCCAGTGTAGGTGATGTTGACAATCCAGCTACGTACCCTCCAGCTACTGATTATCAGGACTTGCTCACTTGGGGAACAGAAACCTATCGAGGAGCCCAGCCAAGAGGAGGGCTGATTGTCTCTTTTACTGACGCCGATGGAAATGCTGTGAGCCAGTACATTCGACGAGGCGTCGGTGCCTCTTATCTCACACGGATCTCCTATGGGACTCTGGCTTCAGGCAGCTCCTTCCAGGTTTCCTTTGAATTGGAAGTGCCTCCAGCTGTAACGGTGAGAAGGCTCTTCGTAGATGTGGTGGCTGAATAATGCCTGTCTTCAAAGACCACGTTAGCTTTGGAGACGAGCTGCTCAAAGCAGCTCGAAGAAGGGTTGCAGACATTGGCTCTCACGATCTCTCTGACTTTGAGATAGACGAGCTTGCCGCCAGGTACCTCCAGACTCACCCTTCTTCTTTGAACGCAAAGCCGATAGCTGCTGCTGCTCCCTTGGGCTCTCTCGAATGGACTGAACTTTATCGTGACACTAAATTCTCTGTTGAATCGGTTAACAGGAAGCTGGGAGTCATGGAGGGGAAGGTGGCTGCGCTCAGTCGTAACATGATGGGCTCCTTGTTAGAGATGCAGAGAGAAACTGACTCTCTTCTCTCGGAGGTTTCGGAGCAGAGTATTCGCATCAATGGCAACTATGACCTGGTGCACCTGAATTCAGCTGTCAGAGGGATGGATATGCCCCTCCCTCAGAATGATGATTCCTGGAACAAAGACTTCAAGACTGAATACGAGTTGCCGGCAGAAAGTGGAATGGCGGTCATGCCAAGTAATGGCTTCACCCTTCCAATTAGAGAATCAGTCAGTGTTCCAATCGTGGATGCTGTGGTGATTGATGAGAAGACTGATGTGGGTGAAAGTGTTCAGCCGCTGGTGTCGAACTCTCCAAAAAACGTATTTCTTCCTAACAGAGTCTTTCGTCATGTGATCGCGAGAGCCAGTCATGATGACTCTGCGAGATTGTACAAGGAGAAGACGTCTCAGGATGAGTATCCATACAGCTGTACTGCGTCTTGCACTGTTCAGATAGAGCTGCCAGGATCGATCGCCGTCAACCGTGTTGACATCGTTCCGGCCGGGGCCTCGGCTCTCTCTGTCTCCAAGATCGAATATGTGAACCAGGCTGGCGAAGAGGTTGAGCTCACTACTTCTGTTCTTTCTTCTGACACCGGACTTGTTGTTTTGTTCAGTCCTATCTTCGCTAAATATTTGAGTGTTACATTTGAGCAATATGCTCCAGTTACGAGAGAGCCTGTTGACATCGAGGATCCGAGAGAGTCTTTCATGGTCTCCTTCTTGGAAGGCGCCGGCTTTAGTACGAGGCTTGCGTCTTCCAGTCAGAATGTTTCTGGGCGAGTCTATGATTTCTCGATAGAGAGTATCTCTGTTTCTTTTGTCAAGTATCGAAACTTTGGAGCGTTTAGATCCCACGCTCTCTCTGTGAACTCTCCTCTTGGTTTGGATCTCTCTGTAGATGTCGAGGCTATCTTACCTCCTTCTGAAAGAGACGCTTACGGCAATGTCGTGACCCTTCCAGAGGGACGAGTACTGTACGAGAGCTATATCGGGGCAGAACTCAAAGCGAGTGATGGCAGAGACAGACTGAATACTCTGATACCCGTGCCTGATACATATCCTTGGCAGGTTGAATTCTTGGCCCCCATAGGGGCCGAAGCCAAGGTCAAGCTATTCCCTGATCTGAGATGGGAGATTGACAAGTCCTTCTTGAACTACGCTGCTGACCGTTTTGGCAGCTGGGTGATCTTCAACACGAAGGAAGCGCACGGGCTCTCAGTGGGAGACACGATTCAGATTGTAGCACCTCTCGACTCTGGCGTCTCTGGGAGTTACGAGGTTGCACAGGTTCTTGCTGACGACTCTTTCACAGTGTTGATAACAGCTTTTGATTCACCGCCAACATACTATGTCTTTGATGACAGTCAGGCTTACTTTTTTACTGAAGTTCCTGATGATCCAATTGAAGTGTATGATGGAACGAGTCTTTTGATCTTCGGCAGTGACTATGAGATAAGTCTGGATGCCGGTACCACATGGCACTCTGTCTGGCCAGTCAGCGGCTCTTATGAATATTTGTATAGGAGTGCTCTTGCAGGGAACTTCCGTATCAAGTTTGCAGACAAGAATCCTGCCTCTCTATACTGGATAAAATACCGAGTACTCCCCAACCAAAAATTAATACCTGATGGAAAGTGTTTCTTGAAGAATGGCCATGTCATGTTTGCTCCATGGACTGAAGCTGTCCAGGGTACCTTCAGTACCGTGATTCTGTTCAGGACGAATACGTTGCACCCTTATGTGACTTCAATTCTCAGAGAGTATTCTTTGAGAGTTCAGGAGTACAAAGCCAACAAGAGGTTTTTCTCCTTACCTATGAAGAGAAGACTCATTGCTCGGAAAACGAGAAGGGGGCTGAATGTCACTCAACGCCATTAGGGACAAGAAGTATCAGATTCAGATTGAGGCAGCCAAGAAAGTCTTGGCCTTGTATGGTACTGGTCTTGGTACGCTCAGGCAGACCTTGCTCAATACGAGAAGTGAAGAAGAGAAAGCCGTAGTCGAAGCAGAGATCATCGATACACTCGAAAAGCTTTTCGCTCAGACCTTCTCTCTCTCTGGTATTGAGGGGCAAGAGCTGTCTTATACGGATGTCCAGGCCTTTACGAATGGGTTGGCGATTCTTGATACTTACCGGTCGGAATGTCTGAATGCTCTCGGTCGGCTGTATGTCGATTACTACAATGCTCATCAAATGGCAATGATGGATCTGTCTGGAAAGCATAAACGCATACGGCAGAAAAAGGCAGTCCTCGATCTCTGGACCGACACTGAGGACAAGTGGGCTATCGCTGAGAAGTTTCTCAATGGAGACGTAATAGACTCTTCATTGATTTCACAACCCATGTGCTCTGTCGATACCAATCAGGGTTATTTGACTCTGCCCGTGAGTTCAACAAGATCTCTTGGAATAGGAAGCCTCTCCATATCTGCTGGAAGCAATGGGCAACCAGGCAATTCCGATCAGGCCGTTGACTTCTCCATCAATGACATCACAAATGTAATTGCAGACAATGAGCTGTGGTTCGAATATGAGAAGCTGGACAATGGTCCGGTTGATCTCGTACTTAATTTCCAGTTGTCGAAAGAAGACATCGTCAACAATATCGAGATCGTACCAGCCGACGTTTCACTGCCCCCCTTCCAGGTTGTGGATATCAGCCTGGTGAGTTCTTCCAGCAATTTCAGTATCAGGGATTTCCTCCCCTCCAGCTTGAGTCAAGACTTTTTCTCTGTTCGTGGGAAATCTGCTGCTCCTGTTTGGTCAATCACAATCCCGCCTGTGCCAGCTCGTAACATCATTGTTCGTCTGCGTCAAACGGCGTCGGTGATTGTCAAAACTTGGTCCAGGGACTTGGTCGAAGTAGAGAGGAATAGATTCGGTCTTGCGCTGGAACAAATAAGATTTAATTGTAAATCATATGGCAGCAAGGGAGCCATCAACAGCAAGAATCTCAAACTTCCTGGTGATCTTTATGTGTGCACAGGAAGCGTGACAGTCTCTCCTCCACAAGAGAGTTTCCACTCAATTGGTCTTGATGTCACGACTGATGACGGGCAGGCATGGTCTTCTGATCTCCTCACCGGAGACGGATGGCTCATGGAGGGGACTGAGGAGAAGCTAAATTGGCGTCTGAACGTAGAGCTAAAGAATGATTACAACTTGGCGACATTAAAGAATGACTCATCTCTCTTCGAGGTTGAGAGTCTCACGAAGCTCATCTCCGGAACAGTTTCTCCTCAGGTCTGTGTTATTAGTTCTGATGCAGATGGAGACGAGGTTTTTTGTCAGCGCAAGGTTCTCAGGAGAACCGATAATCCTCACAAGGTTTTTTCCTTGGGTAAAGGCAAGGGGATCGAGACCCTGTTCCCCCTCCCCTTCGACATAGATGAATTTGGTGTCACTCCTGATGAGTGCAAGGTTTATGTGAACAAAAGAGAGTGGACGGAAGTTTCGGATTCTTCCCTGCTTGCCTCTGGTACTTTCATGTTCTCAGAGGATCACAACAGTCTCGTATTCGGGGCGGCTTTGCCAGACAAAGCTTCTGTTGGGATTGCGCTCTCTGAAGAGAAGTGCTTATTTACAGAGAAGTCAGATGGTTTCTATGTGGCTCCAAAGCTTGGTTTCAATCCCCAAAGATGCGTATTCACTCACATCCCTTCGGCTTTCAGTCGAAAGGTCAATGTTCTCCCCAGAGGAAAGACACGTATTGTCCTCGGGCCGACAGGAATAGACTCCACGAGTTTCGTTCTTTCGTCTGTTGGAGGAGCGAGCTATACGGCGAAGAGCGATCGTAGCTCTCTTGCTGTTGCTGGAGATTACTACATAGACACAGTGAATGGTATTCTCTATTTATATGAATCAATAGATGATGACATTGTTCGTTGTCAATACCGGTACCAGTCCAGAAGCCTTTTGGGAGCCAGTGAATACGATGTTGTATATGAAGATTTGAGGCCAACATGGCTTCGTTTGCCGAAGTCGTTAGTAGCTACTCATCAGATCACTGATATTGTTGGTGGGAGTCTCTATGGACGGATCGATATCCTGACGGGAAGTTATGGTTCAAGAAGTAATCTGTTCCCGTCTTCTACTACGGCAATGACTCTCTCTCATGACTACGTGGTGAAGGGATCTGTTGTTGTTGGCCCCGGCCTCATGGGCTATTCTGGTGATGAGCTCACACCTGTAGAGGTCGATTATGTTGATGGCTACAGTGAATTTCTTGGTCTGATTCCCATAGAAAAGGAGATCACCACTGCTATCTCTGCTGATGGGACTGGACGATCCAGTTTTACTTTGGCTGCTGGAGCTTTGTGGTATTCCACTCTCGGGGTCTCTTTCTCTGACACTTCTGTCTTTGCCACAGAGAAGTCCTCTCTTTCAGGGGTCACAGCTGCTGGCGATTACCATGTGGACTCAGGTACCGGAGGGATTACGCTGTACGGAGACATTCCCCAGGGCATCGAACTGTCTTATTTCTATCGTGATGTGGAGTGGGATTCTTCGAATCGGTACTCTGTTGACTATGTCAATGGAACTCTCTACACTTCTCAGGCCATGGTCAATGATGCTACGGTCCAATACAAGGCCACGAGCTATAAGCTTGCCTATGATGTTTGTGAAGACTTACCAGCAGAGTACTCTGCTGGTACACGCTCAGTAAAGATCGATACGTCTGATTTCGAAGGGATGTCTTTCGTCTCCATCTTCTGGAAAAAGGGAGAGGCTATTTCTGAATTTGACTTCTCCAGGTGCTACTCTCCAGTGATTTATTCACTTGGTCTAAGGTTTGAATAATGAACAAGTTCTATTCTGAAGCCCTAAAGAGAAGAGTCGTTACGGAGTATATCTCCGAGAACGGTCGTAGCCCATCTAAAGAAAAACTCTTCGAGTTGTTGAGAGACGAAGAGGCTCGGCGAGCCGAGCTTGATATCGTCGGTTTTTCTTCACTTGATTTAGACAAGCCATCATTCGGAGGAACGAGCTCTCTTGCCAGTGAGCAGATGAATAGGAGTAGCATCTCCGATGATTTCACCGTGAGTCAGAAAAGGATTGACAGTGCTGCTACATTGCTGGAAGAGTCGTTCCGTGGTGCAAAGGCTACGGCTATAAGAATCAACAAGTCTTTTGCGTCCATTGAGAGGGTATTGAACAATCTGCTATTGCTCAAAGGGCGAGCAGATGTTTTTACTCATGGAGTAGAAGAAGGCTTCGAAGGACAAGAACTGGTAGATCAGGAGCAGACGACTGCTACTGTAGAGCCGGGATCCGTGACTCTGCGGAGAGCTGGTGAGACCCGAGTCTCTCTCGAAACAGCCAAGCTGTCTTTCAGTGCTATCTCAAAAGCAGGAGTCATATCTGCCCGAGCAAATACTCCGATATCCTCTCTGAAGTCTCCGGATGGAAGCTTCTGGGAATACAGGGTTGTCACTGCTGCAGCAACTGGCAGGACCTCCTGTATTATTGACGTAGTTTTTGACGAGCCACAATATGTCTCTGAAGTGAAGATCACCGGCCTTGCTCTCGATGCCGGCTCCAAAGTTTCTCTCAATGTATTTTACAGTACTGATGGGACCGCTTATTCTACTGGCCAAAGTCAAGAGCTGGCCATGAACAGTGGAGAGAACAGAGTTGGAATCGGGATTGACGAAGTAAAGAAATTGCGCATCCTGGTATCAAAGACTCACTCGGATTACGAGGACGCAGGGTCGCATGTGTATCTTTTCAGTTTTGATGCACTGGAGGTCTATTCGGACCATTACACATCAGATTTGAAGTCTACTGTTTTCCTTGGCCCCTATGAAGTTCTTGATGATGATCTGTCTGTTGTCAATTTTTCCATGGCCACTTTGTCCAGTGGTACGTGCTGTACGATCCCCGATGGAACGCAGGTTGCGTTCTGGCTCTCCAAAGATGGAGAGAATTGGTATTCTGCCAGTTGTTCAGGTGACACGCCTTCGGTTGTCTCTTTCGACAACTTGAATCCTTCTGGGAGTGAGTCGTGGATTGATGACTCTATTTCCGAGAACTCATTGACAGACCAGAAGATCTTGGACTCTGACTTGGAGTTTGGGAAGGAAGCATTCACGAATCTGTATTTAGATTCTGATTACGCGGACAAAATCGTAAGAGACAATATCCGCGTAAAGAGAAATTTGCCAAATGGCAGTGACCTATATGGAACTGAAAGCGGATGGTTCTACGATGACAGAGGGAGTGAGTACTCTTGCCACTTCTATGTGGACTCCATGGAAGGAGTCTATATGAGTTTCGGCAATACCAGTGCCATGGTTGACGGCAGGCAGGTTACAGGCACCACGCACCTCGCGCAAGGCTATCACTCCTTCAGGACAAGCAAGCACAACTGGCTTGGTGTCTCAGAGGACTTGACGTCTTTGGATTCGCTGAAAAAGGAAGACAAGCTGTATCCTTTCAACCATAAGCTCATGATTGAGGGATATGGTTATCTGAACGAGTTCGCTGGAGAAAGGATATACAATGGAACTGATTCTTACTTCGGGGTCTTGTGCAAGTACGTGTCACCAGAAAGATTCTATGCAGAGCATGACGGCGATCTGTCTGTCTATACGATTGAAGACTTCGATGGCAATCTGTTCTTCAAGGTAAAGACCGATCCCTCTGATTTGTCTTGGAAACAAGAAGATGTAGAAGTTGAATATATGCTAAGATCCAGTGATAGCAATACTCTGTACGTCAAGGCAGAATTGACTACAAGCAATACGAGAATCTCCCCAAGGGTACATTCGATCAAGGTTAGGGTTTTATAAATGTCTCAGTATTTTGATAAACTGATTGATACTGTCGTTCAGTCGACTGGTGCGAACACTGGCTCACTGACAACTACGGCAGACAGGGCTTCCTTTCAGACGAATGTGAAAGCTGACATTGCTCGTCTTGTTCAACAGTACAACAACGTGGTTTATCCAGCCATTTCGGTCTTGAGATCTGGCCCCACTAAAGACGATGTACTTGAGCATGGTATTGAGGGACGAACTGTCACGACTTTTGGAGATGCGACAGAGGATGCGGCAGAGTGTTATTGGAACACGGCTATAGGCCAGCCTGCCTCTATCAAAGAGACTATTGATTATCTCTTGAGTGATTTGGCTCGTCTTGAAAACCTGATCGCTGCCTTTGCAGTCGCTACTGTCTTTGATGATACTTCTATCCTATCAGCAATTAATTGTTTGCAGCTTGATCGTTCGCAAATGGCCAAGGATGCTTTCGGGACCTCTTATAGCGTGGACTGCGACGGCAATGCGGACCTGACTTATTCTCTGGCCCATCATGTCGATGCTCTTGGAGCCATGTTCTCTGGATTCCCTGGAACGGGGCTCAGTCATTCTGGTACTTACCCGACTCTTTCTTTGTCTATTCTGTCTTCCAACATTACTTGGAACAGTATAATTCCTCAAACAGTCGTTGCTTCGCTCCCACCGAACTTGGCTGCGATCAGAACGTTTGTCGGGATGGATGCACCAAATGACTCTACTCCAGATTACAGTGCTCATGTCGGCAGTCCGCTTGTCTGGATCTCTGACGCTGACTCGCTCGAAAAGGCCATTGCCCTTCTTGACCAGGCAGTAGGCCCTACTCTCGGCGCCAATGTTGGTGGGGGGCGTCAGGTCTACAAGAACAAGACTGCCAACACACTGAACTTCAGAACATTCGGGTCAGCCTCGGGCCTTATCGGTGTCACTCAGGGTTTGAACCTAATCGATCTTGACCTGAATGCAGATTTGAATGATCTGGGTGATGCAGTCATAGCTGCTCCCGCCAATGGAGATTTGCTCACGTATGAGACGGCTACGGCGAAGTGGAAGAACAAACCTGATCCGAACGTCCTTGGAGCGGATTGGGTTCCTCCAAAAGATTTTATTGCTGTCAGCGATGCGCCAGCTACTCTTCAAGTAAGGCCTGGTAATCCAATCATAGTGAATTACTACGATCACAGTGCTCTTGGTGCTGATGAGCTAAGTCTTTATTATCTCAAGTTCACTGGCGGAGCTCCTGCTGCCGACGCTCAGAGAATTAACTGGACGCTTGGTGCGCCTCATACAAATACTGCTGCTACAGACCCTCATGCGAGGAATTGCAGGGTGCTGGCTTATTTCATGCTCCCAGATGATTTTGCCGGCTGGGGTGGAGCTGGGGGCACTATCACGTTTGAGTTACAGCTTGGTCAGTCTACAGCTGCTCCAAGTGCTGGTATCATCCCTGATGGCCAATTAATTGATTTTGCTGGCAATACCTGGGGAACTGTTCTTCAGCGAACTATCACAGCTCCTGTAGCGGCTCCTGCCCTTACTCATTATGTTCTGGATTTCGGAATTACCACTCTCAATCCGTACAATGTTGACGGTGTTGTACACTTCCGACTTCTTTTGGATGATGACGTTGCAGATGTGCCTACTGGAGACTTTGCTGATGGCAACGCTCACATCTGGCTGCTTGGTACACGAGTCGTTTGGCTGAGATAGGTATGCGGAGCAAGAGAAAGCAAAGAGTAATCGCCCAGAAGCAAGAATCGGTATGCCGTGGTAAGCGAGTCATCACTGCGGTTCCAAAGAGATCAGCTACTGTTCGGAAGGTTCTGAAGGAGCACTCTGCGCAACGTATATGTGTAATTCGTTCAGTGGGTGGGCTGGGCGATGTACTCATGGCTACTCCGGCGTTACGAGAATTGAAGCACCGGTACCCAGATGCTCATCTCACCTTTGCAATCGATAGACACAGGACTTTTGATGACTCTTATTACGAGCTTGTCAAGAATGCTTTGTTTATTGATGAAATCGTAGATGCTCGATATGTCATCAGAGCCAAGTACGATAAAGTCGTAGACATCTCTTCTGTGTGTCTTCCATATGAGAGGGCAGACCTACCGCCAATCAACAGGATAGATCTGTTTGCAAAGAAGCTGGGATTCAACAAGCTCCATGACTCTCTGCCTTTCTATGAGGTGTCTCCGGAAGAAGTTTTCTGGGCTCGCAAGATCATTGGTGCCGGACTACAACCAGTGGTCTGTATTCATACAGCTTCTCACGATGCTCAAAGGTCTCTGCCTTTTGACAAACATCATGAGATCGTTCGGATGTTGAATGAACGAGTCTCTGGAGTCCGAATTGTCTTGTTCGACTTCAACAATCGCAACAAGAAGTTAGCTACCGCCGAGGGAGTCATTGACTGTAGCAAGTGCAGCACTCGTGAGAAGGCTGCTCTCATCCAGCAATGTGACGTATTCTTCGGTCCTGACTCAGGACCGATGCATTTGGCTGGTGCCTTGAAGATCCCCTCAGTGGTGGCTTTTGGCTCGATTCCTCCAGTGGCTCGGCTCAATCACTACCCCACTCACGAGGCCATCGTCTCAGGACTGTCATGCGCTCCTTGCTGGTATCAGCATTGTCCCCGCTCCTTTAAATGCATGAAGGAGATCTCCCCGAGAGAGATAGTCAACAGGATTGTCTCTAAAATTCCTTCTTACAGGAACAAGATAGTCTTCCATTCCATCTTGAATCCTTGTGATGGCTATGGTGGCTCTGCAGAACAGATGGCTCTTGCCATGAGTGATATCGACTCAAGAATTAGGTACACAGCTTATACGAAATCAAATGACTGGAAGGCCCTCTCCGAGAAACCCACTCAGAAGCTCTACGAGAGATCTGGAGACGCTTTGGCATATCTGGGGTACTTCCCCCCTGCAGAAGCCGAGAAGCCCAGCAGGATGGCCCTGAGGGCTCGTATGAGATTCTTTTACACAACGTTTGAGTCGACCAGACCTCCCAAGGATTGGGCTGGTTTTATAAATCAGTTCGATAAACTGTTTGTTAGCTGTGATATGTGCAGAGATGGCTTCCATGATATTGGTGTTGAAGTACCTATCTCCATAGTTCCCTTGGGTGTAAAAGAAAGTCTTTGGCCTGTGGTGAAACGTACAGGTTCTGGACCTTTTAGATTCTTGCTGTTCGCCAACGCGAACATGAATGACAGGCGTAAGAATTACATGGCTGCTTTCACTGCTTTTAAAAAGGCTTTTGGGAATAGCAAGCACGTAGAACTGATGGTCAAGATCTCTGGCGGGGATGTCCCTCGATTCATTTCGAGGGAAAAGAATGTTCGTGTGGTGTCTGGAAGATTCTCTCAGGAGAGACTCTATCAGATGGTCAGCCATGCTGACTGCTTGCTCAGTCCTACGAGGGGTGAAGGCTATGGCCTTTGTCAGCGTGAGATGATGGCTACTGGAATGCCCGTGGTTGCTGCCAATTTTGGCGGGTTGAAGAGCATCATGGAACAGTCATTCAATTACTCGGTTCCCTATCAGATGTCCAAGGCTTCATACGGAAATCTCTACGTAAGCAGGAATGGCATGAGTAGGGACTTTGGTCTTTGGGCAGAGCCAGACGTCGATGCAATGACTGATATCATTGCCGATCTGCCTGGCAGAGTACAAGAAGTGAGAAGCAAGGGACTCGCTGGTGCTCAATGGATCCGAGAGAATGAGACTTATGATATCTGCGCTACCAGGCTTTTCAAGGAGATGGGGTTTTGAAAATAGCTTTTGATCTTGACGGCATTTTGTGTCACGGGTATCCTTATACAGAGGCCAAGCCGTTTGACGGAGCCGCAGAGCTTTTAGTTCGGCTCAAGAAAGCTGGGCATCATGTAACCATCTTCACAGCCAGAGGCATGGGCCGCAACAAGAATGATGTTGGCTCTGCCCAGGGACAACTCGCTCTCCTCACTCTCAATCAACTTAGGGATTGGGGATTCACTTATGATGCTTTTCTCATGGGTAAGCCAAGCTATGATCTTTTTATAGACGACAAAGCTTATGGATATAGCTCAATAATTGATGGCAGAGTAGTACAAGTGTTATCATTCGACCAAGTCAAGATTGGTCTTGAGTCTCTCTTGTGATGAGGGCATCCCATGGTACGAGTTGGCAGCCACATTCCGGACATTGAATATCTAAAGGTACTTCTAATTGAAGATGACCTGGATGATGTTCTTTTGGTCGAAGAGGCCTTAGAAGATTCTCTGTCTCTTGAAGTTGATATGAATTGTGTTGGAAGCCTGCGAGAAGGTCTCGAACTACTTTCTCAAAATGATTATGATGTCATTATTAGTGATCTTGGACTGCCTGATACTTCAGGACTCGAAGCAATCCAGACTCTTGTAGAGGCTGATAGTTCTACTCCGATATTATGTCTGACTGGCAATAGCGGACCCGGCTGGCCAGAAAGACTAATGTCTTCTGGCGCTGATGAATATCTCGATAAAGGACACATGGCAGGCTCGCTTGGAAGAGCGATGATCAATACCGTGATTAGGGCAAAGCTGGTTTCTCAGTTGCATGATGCCCTCCTGGAACGAGATGCAGCTCTTGAAGTAGCAGCTAACAAGATCGAAGAGTTGTCAGATAGAGTCGCCGAGATAGAAATGAATCTCTGTGATCTGAAAGACTGCCTCGCTTGTGAACGCATAGATTGTGACAGGAGAAGATAATGTCAATTGATCCCTCCATACGACTTGCTGTAATAGATGCCACTCGCGAAGAACTGGGAAGAGCCCTGGGCCCTGTCGTTGACCAGCTAAAGCATACGCTCGGCAATATTGAAAACAAGCTTGAGAAGATTGAGCAAGCAGAGAGAGACAGCGACCGGAACCACCTATTGACGGATGGCAAGATCATCATTCTTGAGACTGCAGTTAGAGGATTACAAAAAACTGTAGACGAACTACAAAACAAAGCGGATGCACTCACTGAGACACAGACTGGGATTAGTACCAGAATGGCGATATTCGGGGCAGTCACCATGGTGGTTGTGAACGGTGTCATCGCCGCCTTGGTCGTTGCCGGCATGGCCGCAGTAGGAGTCGGATAATGCCTCGTTCAGATAACACTCTGGAATTCGTACTGGCTCAGTGTGCGGCGATAGAAGCTCGTATAGATAAATTAAATAGGGGCAGAGAAGAAGACTTGGAAGAGCAGGATACAGTGGTCATCAAGAATGATCAGGTTAGCGGCAAGAAAAAGCTTGTTGACAGTCTCAATACGCAGGAGCAATAAATGGCCTGGACAATGACAGAAGCTCGGTACGACCGAATCAACAATAGACTCACTCGGATAGAAGAAGTACTGAACGACATCATCGTGGGGATGGAAAGCTACGTGACTACTTCTCAAGTTCAGAGCCTGCTGGCCATACTGACAGCCCAGATTGGTGAGATCAGTAGCACGGTAGACACACTGGAAGATCGCGTAGAAGATATTGAAGCTGAGCCGGTAAGCTAAGTTCTTAGTTCTTTTCGGCTTTGAGAGTTGAGCCAGGGGAACGGAACTCCTGGAATATTTTTCCCTGTGAAGCTACAAAGTTGTCTCCACAACAATTCGTCTTCAGTTTCTGTCACACTTGCGATTAGTATTTGTTGTGCGGGGACCAGTGCCTTACAAGCATTCTTGTGGGAGTAGTACTTCTCAGTAAAAACTGCTTTGTCGAAGTTGGTGATGCCGAAGATAGCTCGACGCCAATGGGGGCATCCCCTTCTGTTGTCCCACCAGTATTCGCATGATTTGAGCCACTCTTCAAGAGGCCTTTCTGTGTAAATGAACTTCCCATTTGGATAGGTCTTTAGAAGCTTGGCGTAGATCGCTGAACAGAACGCACCGCTGATAAAGTCTACTTTGTTGGCTTGGTTGATAGTGTGCCCCGGTGTTGAAGCTCTTTTGTCATGAGAAACAGTGTACCCAAGTATCTTCATTGCCCTGGATACAGAGCTTGTGCAGGTCTTTGGTAGGCCTATTCCAAATATTTTCACTTCTTCCTACCGAGAAAAGTTATCACGGCGAAGCCTTTGCCCACTCTGTGATTGTCAACTGCTGTATCCAGGTGATACTCGACAGACAGGTCATACCTGCTCTTCCACCCTTTGATATATTTTTGTTCTATCTCTGTTCTCGCTGCGTCATGGAGTATGATCGTTGTTCCTCGCTTGAGGACAGAATCCATGTCGTATAGTACTTGTTCTCTCCCCTTCCTGGTTCCATCAATGAATATCAGGTCTGCCCAGCGTGGTAGTTTCGCGTCGTCTATTCTATAGATTCCATTGTGGGTTTCGCACTGTTGATACTCTATTTCCAGGTTCTGTCTTTTTATTTCTGTGCTGACTGTTTCGTACCAGTGATCTGAGTCTTCAATCGAGAATATCCGCAAATTTTCATAGTGGTCTTTTTTGATATGACCAAGCATCAGAGTAGTCGCTCCGGAGCCGATCTCGACGACACTTGCTGGACGACTCAGAAGCACAAATCTTTTTAATTGTCTCATCTCCAGTTTAGTTGGGCTCCATTTCGTCCATGCATTTCTTACATACCTGGGCAAGTGCACCAGGCTGTCTGACTCTTGGAAGAATTTTGGAGCTATATCATCTTCTTTCATTTTCGCAAGCATTATGTCTGGTTCTCGAATTGCTGCATAGTGAATGACGAAGGCATCCTCTCTGGCGCACCTCTTGTTACAGAAGTGCATCCAGTTCCAGTTACGAGCAAGGTCGTGGATCTTGAATTTGTTAGCCTGCAAGTTGTAATTCAACTGTGTCTGATCCTGGAATAGCTGAGACCAATACCTATCTGGATCTATTTGGAACATTTTGTGATGTTCTCGTGATGCAACCATGACTCCAGAGTTGAAGAAAAATCCTTTACCTCTTTCTTTGAGTTCCCAGCCTATGTCTCCTAAGTGGCTTTGGGCTCTCTTTGCATCTCGCCTGATGGCTCCAGAGTTGCCATTGTTGTTTGTATATTCATTATATACTCCGACACTATGTACTGGGATTTCTTTGAAGATGTTTGGAGCCCAGCTGCGTATCAGGATGTCTATGTCGAAGTAGGCCACTCTCTCATACATTTGTAGGAGATCTTCTATCTGTGCTTTTTCGAAGTGGGGAGTACCACCTTTGATGTTTTTGATGACCTTATCAATGACCACGAAGTCTGCATTGATTTTTTTGGCATAGACTGCCATATGTTTTTTGGCTACTTCAGCCACCTCTTGATACTTGTCTCCAATGGAGAGTGTCACGATAGCATTGTCTTCCGTAGGATACAGATCTTCTATGCATGTTGTTTCATTGTTCAAGATCATTTGAGCTTCCTATGCTTTTGTGTAGCGATGATTCTTGTTGAGGGAGCTGAAGTACTTATGGCGAGATGGTAGCTTCTGTTGCTATTTTTGATACTTCTGATGGGAACTGGCGGCGTTATCAAGCCTCGCGCCCACGCCCATGTGTCAGTCAATTGTCCAGGGTCTCCCTGATTCGTTGCGAGTCTCATGAATTCCTGAGCTCCTGCCTGGCTTACCAGTAGTGCATAGTCCCACCTCCCAAGTCTGCACATCAGATAATCTGATTTTATGTGCTTTTTTATCTTGGCTACTTTTGGCATAAAGTTTCTTTCTATTCTTACATCGTCCTGAAAGATTATGGTTTCTTTGATCTTGGTGTCTATCATGAATTGATAGAATGTCAAGTAAGAAGCCCAGAGCCCGGCAGCTCCACCAGACGTGCAGTGCATCCCATATCGAGATAGTACGTTGTCAGCTTTATTTTTCAAAGCACCGTCAATACCAAGCCAGATTTGTAGACTTGGCAATCGTCTCATCATATGGTGTTTGATGTGACGCAATCTGTTCTTATCTCTTTCTAAGTGAAGGACATAGAGAGGAGCGTTCATTTTGATTCCTTGAACAATTTGTCGATTCTTTTCCAGTATGGAGTTTTTCTATTATCGAAACGATTTGTACGAGTGGCCTTGAATCTTTTTGTGACGTAGTTCACTTGTTTTGATTGGTATCCCATTTCTCTAAGTGTTTTAGGGATCGCGTCTTCATTCTTCGTGATTGAGTGAAACGTAACTTTTGGTAGTCTGTCATAACAGGTAGCAGCCTCTCGCAGGCTATTGATAAAAGCTGTCAGTAGCTTGTCATCAATCCCATTGCTCTTCTCTGCTTCTTTTATCAAATCTTCATCTACAGCTCTTAGTGGGTACCACCATTCTCTCATTGTCATTGCGTAGGTGACATCTTGAATCATTCTGTCTATTCTCAGTATGTTGAATGCTTCAGGATGACGTTCTCTCAGAGCTTTTATTACGAATGGTTGTACTACGTCCTTCACGATGTAGTTGTTTCTAAACTCCATTATGTATTCTATTTGACTGTCTATTAACTTCGGATCCTGACTATAGAATGGTCCAGTTGTTTCTAACGTCATTCCACTGGGGCTCTTTGGCTGGTAGTTCAAAATCTCTCCAGCATTGGCACCGCATGGGGTGAGTACGTTTTCCAGTGATTCGCAAGCGATCTTATAGCTTTTACTCGTAAGGCTTCGCGGCAGGCCGACGATCAGAAGGCTTTTCATTCTTTTCCTCAAAAGGGTTGGCCCTCCGAAGAGGGCCTCTTTTAGTCTATCACCGTGACTTCTCGTCCTTCTATCAGGATGGTTGGCTGCTTTTTGTTCAGCTCCAGGAGGAGTTCGGTATTTTGTTTGGTAAGTTCTTCGTTTCGTTCTTGAAGTCTCTCGTTTTCGCGCTGAAGACGACAGACTTTTTCTTCAAGGGACCTCTCTTGGCACATGATTCACTCCAAAGCCCCTACTGTCTACTAAAAGACAGGTGGGCGGAATGGGGTTAGCTCTATGTAGGGCTCCCAATCTTCGGAGCCGGGTTCCAGGTTATCGTCACTGGTAAGAGTGTAGATCCCTTCTTTTTCGATCTTCACTGCAACCAGTTTGTCTGTGTTGTTGATTACATCTCCGACCATGATCCCGAGAGGACGTTTACCATGCTGTTCCCAGTGTGGAACTGGGGTCTTTGCATCGAAATCTATGACGCGGGTCTCACGGGTATTCATCATCTGTGGTTCTTTTGCAAACGAGATGATTGCACTTGTCCAGTGTCTGTGGTGGCAAAGCCAGGTGTATACTGCTTTCTTGATATCACTGGCGTCCAGATCTTCTACCAGGGTCTTTCCGCCAGCAATGACATACTTGATGGGCTTCACTGTCTTGGTGCCCATGATCTTCTTGACCAGTGCCTTCTGATCGCTTCTTGGGGGCATTTGTTTTAGGGCTTCTGCTTTAGTTGGTGCCATAGTTCTTGTAAATCCTCATAGATTGTCCTGCCTGTCAGATGACTTATTTTGGCAATCTCTTGCCGCTCATAGCCTAAAAGCTTCATGATAGCCATGTGCCAGATCCACGGACTGTTTTGCTTGATGTTATTCAATAACATGAAGTCTGTTTCAAGGGCTGGTCCTTCATGTATATCAATAACTGGTCTTGGTGTTCTACTCTTTCGATACGTCTTTCTTATTTGTCTGACTACGCAGCCGTTGAACTCTTGAAGTATCGCCACCATGTATCCCCAGTGATACTCACCAGGTCTGGGAGGTCCTATGCGAGCGAGGGTTCTCCAAAGCCAATACTCCATGTCTTCGTATGGGCTTCCTGCTTCCCTCCACGCGTTTAGCATGGAGACAGCTTTTGTTACACTTCCTCTTGAAGCTATTCCTCCCAAGTACATAACTGGATCAGACAGATATTTTCCTGATGATATTTCTTTTGCTATTAGTTTCAGTAGTGGACTGAATATCCAGAAGATCTCTTCCAGTGTTGAGTCTGTTGAGATCCTCTTCCAGTCTATCAGCTTCGTGCTATTTGTTATCTTGGGCTCTCTGAGTATCAACATGGTCCATGTATACTTTGGCAATGGTGAGGAAGTCGTCAAGGAGCATGGTAACATATATAGGCTTGTAGTCGTCTTTGGTGATGGCCACGGGGACCTTGTTGGACAGACCTTCTTCAATGTCAGAAACGGCTTGACGCATGGCTGCCTTGATGTCTGAGCGTTTATGTCTTTTGAGCTCGAAGTGGAATAGGTCTTCTGAGTCCTGTCCAATTTCAACATCCGCGACTTCTGCACCGCCTCCTCTAGTTTGCCCCAGGCCACGCTTGAAAGGTCTGTCGAGCCTTTCAGAAAATAGCTTGGCGATTTCGCGTTCAAAGTTTGCTCCTTTCTGTCTCGCCCCTTTTCCTCTACTTGCCATGTTTTTCTATCCTTACTGGCTTGGTGATGTCATCGAGGAGACCCAGCTCTTTGGCTTCTCCTGCGAAGAAGTATTTCATGGTTACGTCTTCGAAATGTTTACGCCACTTGCGCTGGTTCAGTCCGAAGCCTTCACGGAAGCACTCCATGTATCTGGCCATGGACTCTGTATATGCTTTGTGTGTAGCTTCGTTCTGTTCCTTGGATCCTACCTGTGGATGATACCACTGGACTGGATGATAAAAGAACATGGAGTTGGGGAAGGAGAGCTTCACATCAGCGGCGGCGAGAACAAGGAGTCCGCCGGAGGCGCATTGACCAGTAACAGTCACTACGATTGGAGTCGGTAGCATCACCATGGTATCGTACATCGCCAGGGCATCATGGAGTGACCCACCAGGAGTATTCAGGTGTACGTGTATCTGTTCCATCGGTGCCTGAGATACGAGTTCTAATAGCTGAGAGATGTACACCAGCGATGATCGTTCATTGATGGGGCCATTCATGGCAATGGTCCGTGAACCCTGACCATAGAATCGAAGATCATTGGGCCCCCAGTATCCAGAGAGATCAGACAGAGGCTCTTCCTCTTCTTCTCCCTCTTCTTCATTCTCTGTGTTTTCGAGTTCTTCTGGAGCTGCTTCATCCGAAGAGAAGATTTTTGAGAAGCGATGCATCTATCTTTCCTTTCATTGTATATGGGATTATATGGAAGTCGTATCCAGCCTTTTCCAAGGTCATTTGTTTCAAACTATCTCTATATTGGATCTCCCTAAAGTCTCGCATTGCATCTGAGTACGATTTGTTTCCAAAGTTGACCATATCATAGTGTTGCTTCCCATGCAGTTCGAGCACGGCCTGGAGCTCATGTAGATACCAATCAACAAAAAGACTTCCAGAAGAAAAACCATCACAAAGATCGGCCAGCGGAACCTCTTGATAGCATCCGAGATTCCTGAAAAATGGGTCATTTATGAATACCTTTCTGACTGCATTGTGAAAATTAGAAGCCGAGTCTATCAACTCGAACTGATTTTTCCATTTAAGTTTTGGCAATCTTCATCTCCCTGTCTGAGCAGATGGCGAGAAGCAGTCCTTTTGAAAAGAGGAATTTATATAAGTCTTCATATTCTGCTTCTGACTTGACCTCTTTGAATTGGCCAGTAGATGAGTCCCATTCTTCTATGTAGATGTGTCCACCAGGGACATAATGTTTGAATGCCATGTATTCTTTGAGACCGCGAGCCACTGTGGCAAGATGAAGCCAAGGGCCACCTTTGAATACTTTTGAATCGAGTACCTGACGGACGTCATTTAGCACGATGAATTTAGTTCCGAATGCTTTGGCCATTTTGTCTACTCCTTGGCTGACAGGATGTTGCATCTGTTGAATAGTTTACATGATCTGTCTGGACAGGGTAGAGTCGGCATCGAGTAGCCATTTTGTAGAAGTGTAGCCGCTGCTGCGATCTGTCTTTCGAAATTTTTGTTTAGGCGGGTAGTATCATATGTCTGATAGGTAAGGTTGTGTTTTTCCGTCATTCCAAAGATGTGAGCCCTTGCCTTTGTGTTCCATCCACCCCAATGAAGTCTGACTACCGGGTCCAATTCCTTTAGTTTTAGATAAGTGCATGGATCATTTAACAGGTAGTGTGGATCGGCATATGGTGAGAACAGCAGTACGTGAAGAGTTTTGTTGTCTCTGGTTTTTAGAACGCCGGAGAATTCCAGCTCAACAGTTGCTCGGCCTGCCTTGACACGATGTCTAAAAGGCCCGATGATGGGGTAGTACCTATGCATCGGCAGATATTGGAGGTATTCATCTATCCACATGGTGCAATGCCTATGAGCCTCTTCCAACTGTTGTTCGAGGAGGTGCTCTGACTTGTTCAGTACCGTGAGAGATCGCAAGAGACAGCTTTGCAGGGACCTCAGTGGGTCGTGCAGCTCGTTCCGAAGTGTCTTTACGATAATTGCTTCAACGGTTCTTTTTACGACTCTTAGATGGAATCTTGGTTCTCTTAGATTTCCTCTTTGATACTTTCGGGCGCATTGAAGGAAGGTTCTGAGTTCGTCTTCCTTTAGATGTTTTTTCAATTCTCTTCCCCCTTCTTCTTATTCTTTCTACGAGGTCTCTTGCCATGGAGATTCTGTTGGATCTGAACATTCTTCTTAGTTCGCCGATCCATTTGTTCTTGGGTATCGCACCGCCATGTACTCCCCGTCTTGATATATGACAAGACTTACAGAGAGTTATCCCCTGAGAAGTGTCGTAGGCATGTTGCGGTCTATAGAACTTGGACAATACGTGATGGGCTTGTGGATTTTTCTTTGAGCCGCAAAGCTGACATCGGAATCCATCTCTTTCTCTAACGGCCATACTGAATGCTTGAAGAGCAGTTGGTGACAGCTTGGGCCTCAGTCTTGGTGGCTTCGGTTTCCAAGGTTTCCTCTTGCGTACATTCTTTGTATAGCCGCGCCTAATCAAAACTTTGTACTCACCGTGAGATCTATTGTCTTGTCAAGACTGGTTGAGAAGGATGCTCCTGTCCCTATCCACAGATCATCTATTATAGGCAGAGGTTTTCCAACATTGTAGGAGATCAGATCTATACCTGCATAGAGTTTCCCATTACCAATAGTTAGCCGTGGAGACAGATTGTCCATTGTGGGCAGTGGATGTAACCAGGGGGCCGAGGCTCCAACCGAGGCATCGAGCGTAGGCAGTGAGAACATTCCCACCATTGCAATTTGAAGTCCAAAAGTCTTGTGAGTATTCTGCTCGTACACAGTGAAGTCTGAGACCGGAAGGTCATAAGTGTTTCCAGGAGACAGACTGGACATGGCGATGAGCTTGGTAGCCGAGTTCTCTTCAGTTATGGTCGTGATGGATTTAAACTTCAGGTCAGCGGCTGCGAGGTCAAAGCCTGCTTCTGATTCAGCGATATAGGCAACTGGTAATCCACACTCAAGAGTGAATGTGTAGTTTCTGGGACATTCCGGAAAAGTTTCTGCCACGCCCACAGTTACAGTCTCTACTCTGGTGATGTATCGAACATCTGCAGGCAAGGCCTTTAGCTGGGCAAGCTGTTGCTTCAGGACTTTCGCCTCTTCAGTCTGCTCGGACAGAAGTTTGTTTATTCTCAAGTTTTCATTGTCTGCTATGGAGATGTCTTCATCAAACTCTATACCCATGTTCTCTATAATGGCTTCGTATTCAGCTTCAGTCTCTGAGCTACCATCACACTTGCCGACAATGAAGGCAAGGCCCAGTATCAGCAAGAAGACTATTACGGCGAAAACATCTTTTAGCAGTTTCTGCATAGCTACTCCAGAAAAACATACCCATCTATTTCGAGTCGTGTACCAGCGAAGCCTGTGTCATGGTCTATGAACTCTGTTCCGTTGAATCTGGTGACGAAGTATTCCGTGAGAGTGCTTTTGTGTACCCTTACCAAATACCAATGGCCGTTTCTTGGTGAACCATCTGTTGGCTCAGTCCACCTAATCACTCTTCCCCCAACGTCCAGCAGGCTTCTTCTTGGTTGCTTGGCCTGACTCAACGAGTTCCTTGATGTGTTTATTGAGATAGATTGGAACTATCTCGAAGCTGTTCACCTTTGCATCTGCGGCTTTCATGACATAGTACTGCTGAGGCTGTCTCTCGGTATCTGGAATCACTGTGATTAGATCTCGTATTTGAAGGACCTTGATGATTCGCGGCAGTGGGTTCCTGAGGTTCATGTTCCCAGCTTCCATGTAGTAAAACTTATCGTCTTTTACACAGTGAACGCCGAGGGTGTCATTTTCTAGCATTGTTATATCCTGATGGAGTCGTGGTCAAAATGTTGTGTACTTGCCTCAATCAATATGACTTGAAGTTCTCCAGCAGTCATTGAGTGTGGCATTCCTGGAGGGACTTCAAAGCCGGCTCCTTTGGGGAGCCATTGTTGAAACTTGTTTCGATTACCGTCTTCGTATTGTAGCAAAACTTTACCGTCAGCCACATAAAATGCTTCACTCTTAATGAGATGAAGATGTTTCTTTACGGTTCTACCGGGCTTTATGACCAAAGCCTTCATACAGAAGTCTTCGCCATTGTGGTAGATGAGCTCATACCCCCAGTCTTTAGAAACGTGATCTGGAGAGATGCTTCCGCCTGCTTTGTTAGAGACGAACACTGGTTGATGGATCTCCATTGAGAGTGGCTCCTATTGATTCTTCCAGATCGTACAGTAGCATGTCTTTCTTGAAGAAGTCATATTCCCCGTCTGGGGTTGCAGCATGCTCGATATCGAGTATCTCCCATTTCTTCTTGAAGGAAGAGTATGCGCGTTCAATACTTCTGAGTTGAGTTAGCCAACAGGCAAGTTGTATATGATCTGCTTGACAGATGGTGGGTTTGGTAGTTGGTTCGGTGGCTATGTGAATACTATGCTCGATAGCTTCGCTTATTGACATGCGTTGGGACCAAATTTCCTCAGGGTATTTTAGAGTCTTATTGATCGTCATTGAAAGCCTCTCTCATGGTGTCGAACAGCATAGACAATGCTTCATCTTCAATATAGCCTGCAAGGCGTTCGTCTTCGTCTCTTGCCGATTGGGCCCGACACAACTCGTTTTCTGTGTACTTATATTCTTCTTTTATGTTCTTGAGTTGAGTCAACCATATGACAAGCTGCAAGTGTCTCGAATCGTCTGGTGACAATACCATGACATGTCCGCCCTCTGTTGGCAGCTTGTCGAGGTAGTACTGGATTGTCTCATCAATCGTCATTGTATGTCTCCAGCTTCTTTTGCACACTCAGTAAGCATGGCTATTAGCTTTGGAAAGTCTTCGCGCGTGAAATAGAACGAGTTCCCTTTCCATTTTTCGTATACCTCTGGACTGGCAGGACCGATGTTGAGCTGGTATCCCTGCTCTCCGAAGCATATCGCCCTGATGAAGTAGCCTCTGCATTGTATGCCGCCAGTGGCTATCGGCCATAATCCGGATGGCTCAGGCATCGTCTTCACACAGCTCTAACAGTAATCCGGCGAGCTTTTTTGCTTCTGCCGATGACATGAAGTATAGCTCTGCGCTTCGTGGATTGCCTGGATCCCAAGATATTGACAGGGTAACCATCGGCTGCATTGGTTCACGGTCATGCTGCAGGCTTACAGAATATCCACTCATTTCCATTGTTTTTGTGTTCATGATTGCTCCGGGTGATAGCCATAATTGGGCCAATTAGCATACTCTCTATGATATTCACCGAATATTCGGCCGAACATTTCCCATTCAAAAGGCTTTGTACTCACTAATTTTATCTCTGGATATGCCCCTACTTCGGATACTTCGTTAGCACATCGGAAGTGTTGAGCAAGGCTGATAGCGAGCGACCCAATGTTATTATTTGCGGGGTGTTCTGTTTCAATGGGGATCTGCTTCAATAGCTTATATGGAATCTTGAAGACCAGGCCCACTTTGGTTAGAGAAAATAGCCGTTGCTTCACTTTTATTAGCAAACGATCTTCTGCTTCCCAGAACTGAATGTCAATCGTTCCTTGCTCGTAACGCTTGAGCCATTCCTTCAGTGTTTTGATTTGTCTGGCAGGTTTCATTTTGGATCCTCATAGTTCTTGATGGCCTTGGCCAGTGCTTCTATTAATTGTTTCACCTCTTCAATTGAGAGTTCTACAGCAGCTGATTGGCCAGCTCTATAGTCTTCAATTTCTATCCAGAGGCCCTCGTTTTCATATGGCCTTGTAATGTTGACTTCCGTGCCTTCGCTTGTAGTGATCATTTAGATGCTCCATATGTATTCCACAGCTTCAGCAAGTCTTCCTTGTGAGGGCGCTTTGAAGGACACTGGGTAAACTTCTTGTATGGTTCAGTACACATACCATCTGCATTTTCATGACAGGCAGGTACGAGATATGCTGCAAGGAATGGGGAGACAGTCTTGACTTCACTCTTTAGTTTCGCCGCGAGGAATCTCGCTTCCCATTGGGCTTGAGAACAGAGCCTCTTGTGACAGAAGTTTCTAAGGGCCTCGTATGAGAACGAGGTAGTGAGGTTGGTTGTTGTCGCGCCGGGCAAAACAAAACGAGCATCTTCATTTGGGATGTCCAGATCCTGAAGTCGTTCGTAAGCATTGCCACAGTCATTCATGTGCATGTGGAATTCAGCTTCAGCCACCCCTCTCAAATAGGGTGGCGTGACATTCCCAAAATTTCTTCCGTCTACATACCTCTGAGACTGTTGAGAGTGAGGGACTCCTACAGTATGCCTGACCAATTGATGAGACAGTACTCGGCTAATGCCTGATACTCCAAAGGTAAAGTTGACGTGACGCTGAGGAGAAGCATGTTTAGTCTTGAACATTTCAGCAATAAATGATTCGATTCTCTCGTCAGAGAGCGCATGAGCCTTCTTCCATAATTGTTGAGGTGTGAATTTAGAATAACATGTACGGTAGGCTACCCACATGACCCTGGCAGGACTTGGGGTGTTCGTCAGGAGAGAGATGTTCATCGCTCTTCCTCGTAAGAGGTTATATCTTCGATGAGTCTTTGCTTCCGAAGCTCATAGCCATCGAGACCATCTAATGACATAGTCATGTCTGCATGGTCATCAAGGATTTCCTTGAAAAGGCTCCTGATCATGCCCGTCATGAGGTCGAGGATGTGTGCTGTCAATTTTATTGATGTCATTTGAGCCAGCTCTTCTTTTGTCCAGAGCAGAGACGCAGTCTGGGTCTCCCAGTAGGGACCTGGTTCTAAGCAACATCTTATTGAGTATGTGGAAGGGATCTGGTCAGTGGCTGGCTTGACGGATATAACTATGTCAAAAAGCTCTTGCGTCCATGGCTGGACTTCCTGCAGAAACTGGATTTCCTTGGATAAGAAGTCTATTGCCTCTTGATAAAAATCTCTTTTGTTTGTGGACTTCATTAGTCGTTCCTTTTGGTTCTTTTGAGTGGCCATGGAAGGTCGTGGTGCTTGGCATAGCCCATGGCCAGCCCCCAAACAGATCTTGTGTCTCGTTCTTCACAAGAGTCTATTCTTTTGAGTACCTCCTTCCACTTGATACCTGGATCGTCTGCGTACATTTCATAGGCTTGTTTCCCGATGGTAAGCTTCGGCGGAACATACTCAGGCACATTCGCCGGCGGCCATGGCAGATCATGTGCAATGGCATACCTCCAAGCTTTCTTCCAGGTCATGGTCCTGGATCTCCCTGGCAGGGGGTCTGTCCACTCAGAGACTTCTTCATAGGCTGCTTTGTGTTCTGCTATTCTTCTATTTGTAGTTATCTGGTAGGTAGATACGGGGACAAGCAGTTCGAGTCTTAGTTGTCTCGCCCGTTCTATACATATTTCAAGTGTCTTTGCTGCTTCGGTGTCTGTTTGAGCAGATAGAATCTTTCTTCTTCTTTGTGTTTCTGACATGTCATTCCTCGTGTGTCTCTTCATGAATTGCCGATGCGGCCCTCAGCATATAGTTTGACAAGTTCTTGTAGCCTCTCTCTGTTGATTCTTCAGAGAAGCCTCTGTACTTGGTTCTTGCAGCGAATACGCGAGTTGGCTCTGAGTCGGACTTCCCTTTTGGAGCCTCGAACACAAGGCACCAGCCGAAGACATGTAACAGTTGATTGGCGAGGAACAACATTCCAGAGTTTCTGAAATCAAGCCATGATTCTTCTCTAAATCTCTTGTCTGTTTTGTTGTATATGCTCATTCTACCATCCATCGAATTCAGGCAAAGCCGAAGCTTCTTCTTCAGTCATTTCGACAATTGAAAGCTTGATCTCGTTATTCAATTCCAAGAGGTCTTCCTCAATGGAATCGAAGATGCTCTGCTTGAGATATTCGCTGTTAGCCGTGTTCGCTTCACGTCCAGTCAAAGTCAGTTTGCCTGCGTTCCATGATAGGTTTTCAATTTGAATATATTTGGGCATATTATTACTCCTTGAGACATTCCTCGTAGGGTTTGAGTTTCTGCGTCACCACATGCGGGAACTTGTGTTCGTTTGTCATGGCGAAGGCAGTATGAAGTGCAACCAGATAGTATATGTGCTCATGAAGCTCTGGATGATTCTCCAGCTCTTCTGCGATTGACAGTAGTCTGTTGGTGTGGAGGTTGCAGAGGTCGCCCCTGAAGAACACCCCTCTCCAGTCGTCTCCGAATACCATTGGGCCAGTTTGAGCTCTCATTCGGAACCTGCCTCACCAAACTCAAGACGGAACTTGCTTGGGTCCAGCTTTACTCCATATTCACTCTGGATATAGTCTGCCAACTCTTTGGCGATTTCACTTACCCTCATGTCTTTGTTGAGTTGGTTAGCTGCATCGATGCCGACGATACCAAAGCAGTCGTAGTTATTCGTGGCGACAATTCTTTTGTCAAGGGTGAAGATGCCATAGCCTCCGCATCCTCCAGACCAAGACCACTTCGCCCACTCTTCAGAACCTTCTGTTGGTACTCCCAGTTTTTGCATTAGCTGGTCATACCTTATGAAGCCGACTTCACCTGCGGTGAATCCTACAATTACAAAGCTCGATGAGCTGCTGTTGCTGACGAAACTTGTTCTAATCTTCATTTTTAGAAATCCACATCTACTGTGAAGCTATCGGGATCGTTCTTTCTGGCTGCACTGCAGAAGTCTTCAAGGGCTTCAATCTCTTCATCGTCCATTTCTGCGCACCAGGAATAGTCTGGGCTGTGCCAAGTGTCATATCCCATCATCTTGTGTCCGAGGATGGTCTGTGAGTACCAGTGCTCTTTGATTAGATCTCTGTTTTCAGGGCACTCTGATTCCAGAGTCTCTTGCCACTTCTCTTCGGTGACGAACACGACAAAGGAAGAAGATGAACTGTTGCTTACAAAGTTGTGTCTGATTTTCATCCGTAATATACCTCTGTGATTGCTTGGATGTCTTTGATGGTGAAAGTGATTCCTCGGAGCTCAGTCAGCTCTTCGGCGATCTCTTCCTTATACCCTTTTAGTGTTTGGCCTGGCTTCATGCTGAATGGTGACTTCCCGATGTAAATGGTCGAGCCGTCCCACTCAGGGACATATGTAGACAAGGAATGGCCTATCCCTTGGTCAAGATACTCTTCGAGCCCTTGTTCACATTCTCTTTCTTCTCCCTCCCGCTCATATTTGTAGACATCCCAGCCTGGCTTTGTGTCATTTAGATAGGCTTCGAATTCTTCTACATCCAAGGCAGACCCCCAGACTACGAACGAGCTGGAGCTTGAATTAGATACGAATGATTGACGTGTTTTCATACTGTTGTTACTCTTGAGATTAGATTGGTTGACATGGCTGCCTGTATTTGTGGCATGTAGTATTCAGTTAGATATCTGGTTGTGTTTATGTTGGGTCTTACGGGAATGGGCTGAACAGATTGCAGTCTATCTGCTGGCCCATATGGGGTCGTGAAAATTGGTCTATAGTCTGTTGGCACCCCGATAGTCCATGATGTTGCCGGCTGTCTGGCACGACAAGCAAGCCACTCTGCTTCTTTCCTACACCATTCCTGTGTGTAGAGAGCTCCTCCGTGAATTGTATAGCGAGCTGAGACATTGATTGAAACTGTTATTGGAAGCTCCAGCCAAGCGTTTTCCCGAATCCATGAGATTGATTGATTTCTGAGCTCGCCCCAAGTAGCCCCCAGCTCTTTTAGAATTCTTTTTGATTTGACGAGTGAAGGCTTTTTAGGGAGAGTCGGATGAGTGATATGAAGGCCACGTCTTTCAAGCCGATTTTTGTTTAGCGCCTGGGAAACATTAGTTGCATATGGGGTGGAGTCTACCATGGCTTTTAGTTCAATTGTCGTGGTTGTTGCTGTGGCCGAAGGTATAGAGGGATTGTCTTCATAAATCACAGGATATTCTTGGCCGAATGTGCTGAGGTTGTATGATATTCGGTCATTTGGAATTGGAATGATTCCGTCACCCCAGCAAGCCCTCTCGATCTCTCTTTTTATTCTGTCTACTTCAGTCGCAAGGCTCATCGTATAGCTCCAGGAATACTTCTACTTCCTCCCAGGTGCTGCAGAGGGGAAGGTCTTTTCTGATTTTGTACAGAGAGCGATACGGACCATCGCATCTCCAAAATCTTTTGTTGTGGTCTTCAATCCAGTAGGAGCCACCGTAGACACACATATGAGAATCATACACATAGGATTCCAAAGCAGGAGGAGAGCAGAGGCATGGCGATTGCCACACCCCCACGATTCCTTCTTCAATCACATGTACGAAGACGAGTTTGGCTTTTCTACTCATCTTCTTTTGCTGTAGTCTCTACAGTCTTCAACACTACGATGACAGTAGTTTCTGCTTCACAGTAATAGCTGTATGGCTCAATCCCTATGCGCTGAGGTCGCTGAACACTCAAGATACATTTGTCACCTATAGCGATGTCTTTTACATTCGGCCCTACAGATATTGCTTCATATATATCTGTCATGTGTGGCTGGTACAGAGGGCCTGATGCCTTCATATCTATTTTCTTGAAGACAACATTGCGTTGTGTTGCTTGTAGTTTCATTCGTTTTCCTACCAGTTGAATGTTTGTAGATCTGAATATGTTGGGCCATCACAGTCCAGTTGGATCCAGTTACATTTCAGTTTGTGTGCGTAGTTGAGTAGTTTCACGAAGGCTTCCGAGAAGTCTGTCTCTGCTTCTTCATAGATGATTGGCTCGTCTACCCATACGAACCAGCCATAGTAGAAGTCCGCCTTTAGAATTTCACAGAAGGGATCTTCCAGTAGCCTTCTGTCAGCTTCAGTAATATGAGCCGTGGAAACTGTCAGTACTTTTTGAAATTCGTGATTAGTTTCTTTGTCTGGCATTTTGTTTCCTTTCGCGTCGAACCAATCGGCCCACAAGTCTTTGCAGCCACCAGAACATTTAGCTTTGTCACATGCAACTTCGTAAAGGAATGCTCCTTCTGGATCGTATTCGTCTCGCTTCATGTTGGACTGCTTGCGTCCGCAGACGGGGCATCTGAAATGGATACGTCCTTCTTTCAGTGGCTTGAATCCCTTGGTCCTGAGTGCGAGAAGATGCTCTGGACACTGTCTCATTACGGCCCCTCGAACATTATCAATTCGGCACCTTTTAGGTTTGGGAAGCCGTGATAATAGATTAGTTGACAATCAGTATCATCTGATTCGTTTGAAGGGTGACCAACATAGATGTATTTTCCACTTTCTATTGCTGCTACCGCTTTGGGGTATTCTGCTTTTGCGGTATAGTCTTCATCATCATCCCAGAGGTTTTCTTCATACCAATCATTGAGTTGTTCTGTTGTGGTGATCTTCCTGTCGATCCAGTACTGCAGTTTTCTCTTCGACTGTTTTACAGGTCGCCAGGTCGGCTGATAGAACTTCAGCTTGACTGTTACTTCAATCTCTTCCTGCTTAGGATCTGCGGCGATAATAAAAGAGGATGATGAAGAATTGCTTACGAAGTTGTTACGAGTTTTCATTACCAGTTCTCCTCGTGAGACCATACACCAGGCTGCTGTTGCATGTGGTCTCCAAATAGATCAATTGACGTCAGTACTTTTGAGTCGCCGTCGCTCCACTCTGGGTCATAGGTTGAATAACCACTACGGGCATACCATTTAGTATGCACAAGTGCTGGCATCCCGAATACATGGTCTTCCAGCCACTCTGATTTTACTTCTTGTTCATGATCGACTCTATGAGGGAACTTCTCTATGAAGCTCTTCCACCCCAGCTCAAGTTGTTCTGGAGTTACGATCACAACGAATGAAGACGAGCTGCTATTCGATACGAAGCTATGTCTTGTTTTCATTTGTTTTTGCCTTTGCTACTGAGTTTTGGAATAGAGCTGCTATCACTCTTTGGTACAGTCTCTTTGCCTGCGCTTCAGTCAAGAAGAAGTCATGGTGCTGAATGTCTCCGTCTTCGCTTGTTCCAAGAGTTACCATGATTGGTTTGTCCCATGTTCTACACCCGATGCATCCGGAGTCATGAGCACTGATTGTATCTACCACTGGGTGTTCGTTTCTACAGCGAGCTCTTTCTCTGATGGTCATCTCGAACCTGGCCCATGATCTGGGAATCCCACTACCGGGACTCTGTTCGAGCAGCACATTCCACAGTCATTGCATGTAAGAGTCTCGTTATGGAAGGCTGGACAGACGACACCCTTTGAACCCTTGGGGGTTCTGAATACCCGGCCCTTGGTTTCGAGGTGGTCTGCCTTCAGTACTACTGAACACTTCCAGCCTTGAGAGATGGCTTCGTCACATTCTTCCAGAGAGCCACAGGAGGCTCTCAGAACGTCTTTCCACCAATAGGCTTGTCTCCACCCGTGTGTATAGCCAAGTATCTTTAGATTGGATGCTACGGCCTCTGAGAGGATGTCATGAGCAGTACCTGGACCCATTACTACAGGGTCTCCGATGGCAGAGATTCTCAAGTACTTTGCCTTGGGGTGTCTCTTTTCGAGCGCGGCTGACAAAGAATACTTTTCAGGATTCTTCTTGTAGGCCTTCTGGGCACTTCTGGCTCCCATTGACGGGGTCCCGTAAGCATAGCAGGTGGGTTTGTTTGGGTCGCCGCCGTCTTTGACTGACAAGAATGGGCACAAGGCAGTCTTGCAAGAGTCTCTACATTCCTTCATCGTCGAGCCAACATAGGCGGTTGGAATCGGGCCGGTCTTTACGTTAGTCGGACGCGAGATCCATAATGTCTTCATTTCTTATCTTCTTTCGAATGTTTTGTAGTCATACAGCCCCTGTTCGCTGGCCCAGTGGTCGTCTATCTGTTCAGTGATCCAGGAGTTTGATTTTTCTTTGTTCAGTTTTTCAATGTGTTCTTTACACACATAGATCATGTTGCTCATGTACATGCTGATCTCTGGCAGGTGCTCAGTGCCTGCAGTACTCTGAAGCCTTGTTAGATCGTCAACCATCTGGCCGAGGCTCTCTCTGAGGGACTCTACCTGATAACACTGGACCTGTTTTTTGTATAGAGTGGTGGCATCTTCTTCACTGACGACAAACGAAGAAGAACTGCTGTTGGACACAAAACTATTGCGGATCTTCATTTCTTATTCCTTTCTTGCATAGTTCTCTTACATAGTCTCTGACCTGGTATAGGAGTGCCTCCAGGGCTGCATCTACAGCATCGTCATGATTTGCTGGGACTTCCCAGTCTGCTATCTTTCCATGTTCGTATACAGGAAATCTGCCAAGTATGTCTACACAGCCATAGACAGTAGCAGCCTTGATTATTGATGCTTTTCTGTATTCCATTTGTGAGGTTGTCATGACATTCCTTTGAGCATAGATGGCATGTCACTTGTGTCTACTCCGAGGTAGAACTCAGAGGGGATTCTGTCATGTCCAGTGATGAATGGTATTATTGGAACTATCTTTACTTTTGGAAACTTCATGCCAAGACGCTGCCACTTGTCATAGACATGCAGTGCCTGAATTTTGATAGTCTCCATTGTGTCTTCTCTGGCTGGCTGGCCTTCGAGTGTATTCAGTATCTCTTCCATGTCTGAAATGTATTCTTGAAACAGTCTGAGATATTCATTTACGGACATTCTCATTTTGGTAGCTCTGGGTTTACTGGGATTTCGTCGTGTTCGTAATATTCGACCCAGGCGGGACCATAAGTAGCCAGCAATGATTTCTGTCGATATGGATACCGTGGATCTCTCGGCCTCTTGAGCTCAGATGCACAGAGATAAGCTACTGCTGCTTCCGAAGTATCGAAGATCGCCACGACATGTTCATTTGGCTCCCATATCTGTTGTGCCTTTATACAATATCTGGTCATTTTATCTTCCTATCCTTCGAGGTGGATCCATGAAGTCTACATCAGATCTCAAAACCTCTATTTCTTCTTTCAGCCATTTAATTTCTTGAACCAGGACACTAATTGCATCAGTTAGGTCCATGATCTGTTCAGTAGAAGTTTTTTCAGAGTAGAGGCAATGATCTATGTCTTTTAGGTTGTTAATTTTCATTTCATTACTCTTTGCCATTATCTGTCACTGAGGCCGCCACATATTCGTAAATCATAGGTGTATCTATGGTCCAGGTTCTTGGCGCTGACAGAATATGAATGTGATGAACTACTTGATTTTCGGATACGAGTTCAGCTTTTTCCCATTCCATTTTATCGAGGATGGTATATGTCAAGATCGTTCCTCTGATTTCTTTTAGGCCTCTGATCCATTCCACCGGTTCAGCTCTGAGAAAATCTTTAATCAAAAAGATTGGCTTGGGAGGATGCTCGTATTCTCTCCAAGTGATCTTCTCTACTTCCAGATCATCGAGATAGTACTTCATTTCTTCTTTATCTCCACTATGAATGGGTTCTGCTTTATGCACTTGAAGCTCTGTGTCTCTTTTTGATAAGCCCACATGTATTCCAGTGTCTCCATGCACATCCCTATCTGAAACATTCCACGTCTGGGGTCGGACCAGTAGCCGTCATTGTGGCTAATCCATGGAGTTTTTGCCGAGGCGGCCCTTTGAATATCCCTCACAGTACGAGTGGTGATGAACAGACTTCCTCCGGATTTCACCTTCGACCAAGCCTCAGACAATACTGTCATTCGCTCAGTCATGGTGTCGATTACATTCAGTACATATGTCATGAGCACTACATCGAACTCTCCTTCTGGCCAATCGGCGAATTCAGGAAAGTTTGGATCGTAGCCCGTTGCATCGATATTACAACGCTTGTTTAGATATTGAGCATCTCTACCTCGGCCACAGCCGAAATCGAGAACTCTAAAAGAGCCCGGAATACAACGAGTGGCGAGCAAGTAACGGAGTGGGGCTGAAGGCTGTGAACGGCCAATCGCAGTATTCTCAGGACGGCAGATTATTTCGCTCATCTTCTAACTCTCTGATCTTGTCTCTTGCTCTTTGGAGCTGCTTGTCGATCCTTTCTCTTTGTATAGGTGATGCAACATCGACACCATCATTTGTCCAGCGATATAAGCCGGATTGTAGATGTGGTGTAAGTCTTCGTTGTAACTGCACATTGAAGCTAATATTCCGGACCTTCTGCCAGACTGACTGATAAACATAAGTTTGGCTCCAAGCTTGTCGTTGAATACTGAGGATTTTGCCATGGCCGCACCGTCAAATCTATCCAGCTGAGGAAGGAACAGTTTTAGATACTCGACCACCTCGTTAGCCAAGTATTGCTCAGTTCTCGTGGTGTTTGCCACCGCATCTTTATTCATCATATTCTCCTGCTTCCATTACTATGTATGCTGCTTTGAACTTCATTTTATTTTATCCATTTTGATTTCACAGTCAGAAATCCAATTGTTAAACATACGCTCAAGTACATAGCAGAGGGACGCAGAGTACGAGCATAGTGCCGACAGGGCCAGTAATGTGAGGGCCAAGAGCATCCATAGCAGTCTCCTTTTGTCCGTATTTATTATCAGCCAGAAACCAGACTTGAGGAAGTGGCCGAACTTACTCATCATGGCTCCTTGTCTGATAGCTTACGCTGCTGGCTACGAATGTATAGCGATACATTCCAAAATCGTCGACTTCCGCTGGACCCAAAATCTCTATGTCACTGGACGTGATTCTCATGTCTATATTGTCAGTGTCATATACCTCTGCTCTCATGTATTTGTTTTTCTTCAAGACCTGGGCGGTCCTGATATTGCCTGCTATGCCCATGGCGAGGCGACGAGGAGCTGCCCCACCCATTACATAGATGGGGGCCTTTCCTCTTTGTATCCACCAGTCAATTGAATAGACCTCTTCATCATCGAGCATATATCTTATGGTGTCTTGACTCATTCGTCATATTCTCCTGCCTCTATTTCTATGTATCTACCATTCACGATCTTGACTACACCTGCTTCTGCTCTATCCATGAAGCTCTCGTACTCTGCCCATGCATGGTCGTAGTCTATGGCGTGTGGGCATACGTTCTTTACAGATAGATCGAATACCAGATTGTGCTTCATGTTAGAGATCTTGTTCTTGGTGATGCACATGAGGAGCCTTGGTGAGATCCTTCCATCTTCCAAGTGGAAGATTTCTGGATTGCCAGGGCGATCATTTACATCATTGTAGATGTGGCAAATAGCGTTCGGACGATACTGTAATGTACGAGAATCTGCTACGTCATCATCTGCAGGCAGTCTGAGAGTAGTGCCATCACGATCAATCTTTTTGTATTCGGCCGTGGCAAAGATAGTTACGTGGTTGTCTTCACAAGCGCCTTTGAGTCTGTCTGCAAGCATCTCGATCCGCCTGGATCTATCAAGCTTTTCGTAGTCTCTTAGGTTGAAAAGATTCAATATTGACTCATATTTTCATATGAGATTAGACTATACCATTGTCCATCTCTGGACAGTCCTATTATAGTCGTTGAACGTCCCTCTTAAAGAGGTTTCGCTGCTGATTGCCCATTGTCGTGTTTTGAATCTGTTTCCACTTTCAAAACATCCTTGTTGTTTTTTCTGTTCTCACAGCCATCGCGATTGCTCTTACGAGCTTCGCTGTGGCCAACAAGGCTTTAGGGGTTTCCAGCAATTTAAGGACTTTGCACTCCACTGTTGCCAGTAGAGGGGACAATCTTTTATCCAGCCCAACTAGTATCTTCTTGCTTGGATACTTCTTGCGATAATAGCGGATGTGCCTCTCCAGTGTAGAGATGCTTCTGCCATCTTCTGCATCGAGGATAGCCAGCCTCTCATCAACCAGCAACTGCTTGAACAAGTCTTGAGCATATAAATACGCGCCCTTGTAATCAGGATTGTCTGGAAGATAGCGCTTGGGCTGAGCCAACATGCCGAATTCAAGCAGGGGGCCGCCAGTGTTTGACAGGTGATAGAGATTACTTCTCAAGCGCGGCTCGATTAGACGATAGGTATCATCTGTAGAGTGAACCAAGAAGAGGGCATCCTCGTCTGACAAAGCGATTGACGAACCGAGTGCGAGAACCATTGCAGTCTTGCCAGAGTTTGCGCGTCCTGGAAAGATGAACAGACAGTCCTTGCTCCAGTTGTGGCCTCCAGCGAAGGTCTCTGCAAAGTTTGGAAAGTGATCCATCTTGAAGCCATCGTCGGACTCATCAGAAGTGTCTTCGAGATCTCTCAACATCGCCTCGTGACGAGCCAATTGGTGATTGATTCCCATTGTGTTCTTGTTGAGCTCACTCTCAATTTCTTCTACACGCACCTCCTGCTGTGAAAGAATTGCTCTGACTGCCTCTGGGTCCTCCTTGATTTCCAGGAGCGACTGTTCAGCCGTGGCAACGATCCTCTCCTTGAACTTGTTGAACTTGTCTTCCAGGATAGCTCTTACATCTGTAAGAATCGCCTGGTATGACAGATCAGTAAATTCAGCAAGAGACTTGATGAGCATCTCTCTTCGCACAGCTGTAGGCTCTGACGCGATGATAGGAATCATCTTGTCACAGATGTAGTCTGGGCCTTCATCTCGAAACTGGGTGAGCTTCCACTCGAATCCTGACAATACTGTCAATTCAAAGAATGGATCTGTTGTCTTGGACTTGCGGAGTAGCTCATCAGGATCTTTGATGTCAGATTCAGGGGCCGTTACAACATATGCAGACGTACCAGAAGTAATCTTGAGGACATCTTCCAGGATGCGAGCAGTAGCTGCGTAGCCAGCTTTGTCCCAATCCAGGCACAAGAATATTTTCTGAATGCCCAGGTTCTTTAGATAGAGAAGATGGTGTTCAGTGAAAGCAGTGCCACAGATCGCGACGGCATTGGTGATTCCGACCCTGTAGAGCTGAGCAAGATCGCCAGGACCTTCGACAACATAGAGACCTTTTTGTCGCGCCTCGACAAGCGCGACGTCAATACCAAGCAATGCTTTGGACTTGTTGTAGATTTGGCTTTCAGTAGAATTCACATAAGGACTTCCAGACTTAGAGAGATCCTTGTAGATAAAGCCTATAGCTCGGCCGCGATGATCCTTGATGACAAAAGTCAGTCTGTCTTCACCAAAGTACCTTTGATACTTGGTCTCAGTCAGAAGAGATTTCTTGATGTCTTGAGAAGACCAGCCCTTGGTCATCGTCTCTGCGATGAGAACGCCACTGTCAATGCAGCCATAGCTCAGAAAGTCCTGCTTCCAGTTTCTTTCATTGACGTAGTCGATCTTGTCAGGTGAACTCTCGACAAGAGTGTCCGCGAGATCCTGAGCAAGCTTCATGAAACGAAGTCTTTCTCGGTCAGCTACACTGACTTCACCCATCTTGAGTGGAATCCCCAGTGTTTCACACAGTGTGGGGATTGTCTCCGTGATCCATTCAGAGCCCGTGGTAGGCAGGCCTTCCAGTTTCTCGGCACAGTCAAAGATAGAGCCACTCCAGCCACAAGCGAAGCAGTGGACAGTCTCTTCGTTGGTCTTGGGGTTGAAGCACATACTCGGGTCATGGTCTTCGTGTGCTATGCAGTTGAACTTTCTTGCGTTTGAGCGCAGGTCCAATTTTAGGGTGAGGTATTCCCTGAGCTTCGCACGCAGGAGTGGAAGCACCTCTTCGAGGTTCTGAATATACAAGATATTCTCCTTAGATTTTATGCTTTGTTACTGCTGTATATGGTTCTTGTATTACGTCTTGGGCTGCGCTAATGGCAAACTCGGTGGCATCATAGATGCTCTTGTTCTTTACATAATGAGCTGCCCATGCAGCTACGAAGGTGTCCCCTGCTCCGGAAGTGTTAGCTACTGGAGTGTCTTGGGGGACTTGGAACTTGTAGAGGGACTGTTGGCCTGGCTTATTTCTCAGGCCTGAAATAACAGCTACTTCTTTGGGCCCGTTCGTGTGTAGGAGTACATCAAACTGCTTGGCGAACTCGTAGTCATACTCATCTCCAGTGCAGTGCCATACCTTCAGGCAATGATCAGGAGCTTGTCTTAGTAGCAACGGATCAACAGTACGATACCTCGAATCCACTACTATCAAATCCCATGGAGGGGGCTCATAGATGATGGTGTCTGTCGGGTCACAAGGAGTCACAGAGCCACGGCTGTAGTCAGAGATGATGAGGGCGCAATAGTCCTTCTCACGATACGTGGCAAGTCGGTCTTGGTTGAGCCTATGGAGCAGCTTGCCTTGAACAGAGTCTTCTTTCTTATAGATTTGTAGATTAGCATCATAAAAGACTTTTCCAAGCTCTTTGTTATATACAAAGTCCACCCAAATATGGCCCCGCCCTTCAAAGAGTTGGGTCAATGGGAGGAGGTGTGTATTCATGGTTATGGCATCGAGATTTTCGTAGACGTTGGTGGCCCCGCCTGCACGATATGTATCCTCAAAGATGTCCACCAGTGCGTCTCCGGCTACTACTATCAGTGCCATTACAGCTCCTTCTCTATCTTGTCGAGCTGTCTGGTGATCTCTGATAGACAGTCTAAACATCCCCAGACAGCTGCGTTCTCCCATGCGACTGCTTCATCAAGCTCTGCACATAGTTTCATTTTGCCGCAGAAGTCACAGAGCTCAAGCATGGCTCTGAGCTCATAGTCACCTATCCATCCGTCGCCGTGCATCTTGATTGGTTTATACATTTACGAACCTCTCTGCTTCTTCAATACACAGTCTAAAGTTTTCCCACTGGCCGTTGTCAGTTAGCATGACCTCCCAGATTTCCAGTTTGGTCTTCTTGGCTTTTGACACGCGCTTAATGGAAACGTACTTCACATCATCAATTATTTCGCAGGCCTCCTTCAGGGTTAGATACGGCCCATACCAAAACTCTTCCCACTTCCTATCTGATTTTTTTACATGACAGTAAACTATGAAGTAAGTTCCCATTTTGCCTCTATAATGCTATTGGATTGTTGCTGGAGTCGTAACAGATTTTACGGAACGAACAATTTTTGCACCAAAAATCTCCCAGATCAGGAAGTTTGTTGATCCGCTTCTTGCCTTCTTTCTTCTGTTCGAGTCTTTTCTCTACTCGCTTCGAGATGGTCTTGTTGAGCTCACCTCTCTCATATTTCTTTTCTACCTGTTCTTCTGTGTAGGTATGGTCATAATCTCTACCCGGAACGTTACCTGAGTCCAAGCTGTTCAGCACATAAGTGAACTGAGAGAAGATATTCTCCATCGAGATCTTGGACTTCACTTCACCCGGAGTGTTCGGAGCGAGTCCAGAATAATGGATGAAGTGCTCTCCGCTTTCGTCTTGCTTGACATCAATTTCGTATTCAGCGAACTTACCAGTGTCTCTGGAGCCATAGCAGAGCCTCGTGTTCTCGAAGCCCTCTTGTTTCTTGCCTACCTGGAAGTCATAGAAGGCGACCTGCATGAGGTTGCTCTCACGAGGTGTTCCCAGCAGCCCTCTACGCCTTTCTGATTCAGTTCCGAGGACGATACCTCCGTTGAATCCATAGACGCTTTTGTATTCCACACAGGAATTCAGGATGGTAGTGGGATTGAGTACGACTTCATCAATCTTTCCAGACAGGGTCCAGCCATGTGGACTCACATAGAAGGCGGGTACCTGAGAGGCTACGTGCACGCCACTGAGAGTGGCCTGTCTTACGCAGTACTCTTCATACAGCTCGCCCTGAATCCATATCCATCTCAGATACTTGTCAGGCGGGACATAGTCAGTCTGGATTCTGTCGATCAAGGGCTGGAAGTGTTTATACTTCTCTGGATAGAAATCGAAGCAGTCATACAGGTAGCGAAGGAATATTTGTCTACGGCATTTCCCGATGGCTACTTCTTCTCCATAGTCGTTTGTAATGACAGCAGAAGACTCGGAGGGCCAGAAATTAGGAGGCTTCTTGTCCCCTAACCGAGGCCGCTCCAAGCTATTTGTCAAGTGCTCAAGGAGAGACCACTTACTCATCGTCATCTAACCGAATGATGGGAGTCGCCACGTCTTCCATCTCTTGCTTGGCTTCATCCAGTATCTGTTTGGTCTCCGAATGGACTTCCTTGATACGGCTTTGGGCGAATTCAGCGAACTCTTCGTCGCTGAATTGAATTCCATTTTCCTTCAGCTTGTTCACAGTGAACTCCATGATCAGTCCCATGTGGGTGATCTGGTTTCCCTGGATCTGTATTCTCTGCATCATGGCATTGAATGCCTGAATGATGTCTTCGTCTGTGAGAGTTGGACGAGTAGGTCGGCCCTGCGCGTCTAAAATCTTGCTCATAGTATTTCCTTCTTGGGCGGGAGGTGCGATCCGAGATAGGTCAGGTAGCTGCTATTGAAGCATGTGTTACCCTCTGCATCCTGATAAATCACGGCGAATCCTGCCACGCTATGCTTGTGTCTGATATTTGGTTTGTGTTGATAAGGCAGCCTGGTACACATTGCACCCTGTTCCATCAGGAGCTTGCCACCATTGATACCCTTGTACTGTCTGTGTGTGTGTGCACATATGATAGAATCGAAGTCTTCTGATCCGTAACGATCCTGGAAGTAGAGGCGCATTGCTTCAGCAGTGCCTCCAGGAATTCTTCCAACGAACTTGAGCGGGTGACAAAAGATCGTCTTGCCGATTTTCACATACCAGGAGTCAAACTTTTGGTAGTGGACATTGTTGAAGTCGTGGAGTTCAACGATGTCTCCGAAGTCATCCAGCTCTTCGCCATTGGCAATCCGAGCCAAGAGGTCTGGCCTGAAGATTTGTGAAGCCTTCTCTGGAAAGTCAGTGCGTTTCAAGGCACCGGCTGGTCTGTAGTCATGATTTCCATGAGTGAGGATAACCTGTGGAAAAGTCTCAGAGCACTCCTTGACAAGATTGAATACCTGTCTGTATTCCTTCAAGGCTGCAATCCGTTTGGCGGGGCCGAAAGACGAGAAGATCTCTCCATCGAACAAGTCGCCATTCAAGACTACTATGTCAGCGTCGCTATGTACCTGAAGAGCTGCTTCCAGGTCTCTTACTCTACAAAATGGAAAGTGAGTATCAGATACACAGAGGATTTTTCTTGAAGGCTCGTTGTCGAGGATGCCCACACTCAGCTCAGAGATCGAGTCGGTGAACTCATCAGAGATATCCTGAATCTCTTGCCAGCGGTCATCATAGACACTCAGGGCTTCATGAGCAGAAGTCTCTTCTGTAATATTATCCCTCTGACACTTTTTTCTGATTGCTTCTGGGGTACGGGCGTTTCTGAAACCAGGCAGCCGTTTGCCGACCATGCGCTCGAACTGTACAGCTATTTCATTATATGTATTGGTTGAGCGAAGCATCCGCAGCATGGCTTCTTCTTCGGCAGTCCATTGATATGACATTTGGTCTCCTTATAAAAGAGAATAGTCGATGTAAGTTTTTACCTCTTCAACGAGGTGACTCGTAGGCAGGTGCTCATGCACTGAGCTCTCTGACCACTCGATATATGGAGTGGCTCTTATTGCTCTGATGTGCGTCGATATCAGTCTCCAGTCCTGTTTGTTGAAGCCTCTGAGCCACCATCTGGCTCGTAGCTTGAGTCGTTCTTTAAGTGATAGTTTCATTCAATCTTGTCTACCTCGCATATCATTATTCTTTTTGCTTTGAGTTTAACTGGGTCGCTTTCTTGATCTACGATGCCCTCGATATAGGCCAGTCTGTTTTCTTCGAGCTTTTCTTTGTCCGTGTCAGCCCAGATACTGCTGAATAGTACCACCTCTGCAGCTCCGGTGTCATCGTCTACTCCCAAGAACGCCATCTTCTTGCCCCTGCTGGTAGTGATCTCCTTGATTGACGAGATTGCTACACAGACTCTGACTCGTTGACCGAGCCATACGTCATTCAGCTTGTGGCATTCAGAGCCTATGGACTTGGACGGGTGGTTGTCAATGAAGCAGCCGATGTAGTGTCCTTGGGCGATGATTTCTGGAAGAGTAAGTCTAACATTTCGGGCTCTTTCTATCTCAGGCTTTTCAGGCATTGCCCTTTCTCTGAGGGCGGGGAGTCGCCGAAGCTTCATCTCTTCATATGGCAGTAGGTCTTCTTCGACCTTGTCGATCTCAAGCTGAATCTCAACGCTGTTTGGGTCCTTCTTGAGTTTCCGTTCGAGTTTCTTCAGTTCTTTGCGTAGTAGGTCTCTCTCTTCTATGAGTATTGTTTTCTCTGCATTCTCTTCATCTCTCTGTTTTTTCTCTACAAGGCGTTCTTCGTATTCTGGAACGCCCTTTACGTAGTCATATAGAGCTGTCGTATTATGATAAAGAGATAGTCTGTTGTAGCCGAGATTGTCGAAGCAACCGGCCAAGACCAGCGACTGGAACTTACCAGTATTGAACTTTGATAGATTTATCCTGTTCAGCAGATCATATACGTTTTGGAACGGAGTCTTTTGACGTGCTCGGATAATCATCTTTGCAGCGCCAACGCCGATTCCTCGAATGGCATTGAATCCAAAATAGATTTCATCATCCCGAATCAAGAAGTCATAGTGAGACTTGTTGATTGATGGTGGGCGAATGGAAATATCCATCAGCTTTGCTTCTCGGATATAGTCAGGAGCCTTTGCTGCCCAGTCTTTTGGCTGCAACGTCTTGGAACGGATCGTCATCAAGGCGCAAAAGAACTCAATAGGATAGTGTCCTTTTAGATATGCCAGGATGTAAGACAGGTACGAGTACGGAATGGCATGCCCAAGCGCGAATAAATATGAGCTACACCCGAGGATGGCTTCCCATAGGTAATTCACTTGCTCTTGTGTCAGGCCCCCGTTCTCTATTGCATCTTTCTTGAACTTTGGTTCCAGTTTTTCCAGGTCTTTCTTTTTCTTTTTCAGTTTTGTTATCCCATGGGCTTTTTATCCCATGGTTCTATGAGTTTGATTCCTCATAGCTCAGCATATGTTTTCACCCTCGACTGTAACGTTAGGGTGCCCCGGCCTCGTGGAAGGATTATATTCTCCGAAGAGTTTCATCTTCTATGCGTTGCCCCTGGCTTGATTGTTATATCAAACCTTCGGTTCAAGTTCCCATCTCAGGGTCCTTGCTTAATTCCGGGATACTCTCTCCACAGTTTCCTGTAGAGACGGGCATAAACAATCAGTTTTTCTTTTTAAATACAGTGTTGCGTCCTTATATATATGAGACAAAGCAATATCAAGTGCAGCTTTGGATGTGATCCAAAGTCGTGGTGTATACTTGTCATATGTATAGATAGACATATTTTTGTAGGGACTCCTATCAATTCAAACCACTGATAGAGATCATCAAGAATTGGAGCGCTACTAGTAATTTGCAAAGCCGTCTTTCTTATGTGACCATCACCATCAATGAATCCTCTGATAAAATGATGGACATATTCTTGACTTATAGAGGGCATAGAAAAACTCCATGTCTTCTTTGGGACTATTCCATAGCATCCGTTCGACGCCTGTTTGGGACTTTCCTATTATTTTTGCAATTTGTACTGTATTTAAATTTTCATCAACATGCAATTCTATGATTCTGTTGACTATTTCTTCTGAATATCGTCTACCTATACCTTCTCCGAATGGATGAATAGTGTGATGATATCAGAATATGATTGTATTTTAAAGTTCACCCACTGCTTTTCGCGCCAGATCAGTCTGTACCAAGTCCCAGCCACAAGTTTCGTTGAACAACTGCATCAGGTTTTCCTGATACACCATTACTCCACGAGTCTTCTGCCACAATTCGAGATCTCTCACGTCTTGAGGGATCAGGGCATCCGGTTCATTGTCACAATATTGTTCGTCCATGTGTGCTTTGCGTGGACCTGGACGAATCAGTCCAGTAACGTCTGAGATCTCTTGGATACTGCTTGGCTGAATACGCTTGATTAGTTCCCAGGTTACTCCCGAGGTCTCAAGCTGGAAGATACCAGACAACAAGCCGAGGTTGATGATTCGATATGCCTTTTCATCGTAGTCTTCGATCTTGTATATGTCTATTTCTTTTCCGTGTCTTTCTTTAATTAGTCTGAGACATTCCGAGATGACATCCAGGTTGTCAATGACCAGAAGATCCACTTTCAGAACACCATTTTCTTCTACATCTCCCATATCGAGCTGGGTCACCCAGGTCTTTTTCTTTTTTGTCTTCCCCTTCTTGTCGAGCTCTTTGACCTCTTTCAGAGCGACGGGACACCATTCTGATATCGGATAGTCTGTGAAGACCACGCCTGCTGCGTGGATGGATGATGTACTGGACATGTCCTCGAACACCTGGGCAAGCTCGTACAGCTCTTTGTATTTTTGTTCGGTGGCTATTGCTGGAGCTGCTTCGATGACTTGTTCGAGAGTTGGCTCCTTCCCGGCATCAGGCCGAGGAATCATTTTGAGCAGTTCAGCGGTCCATGTGTCAGATTTTTCTCTGATAGAGCAGTATCTTCTTACAATCGAGCGCGGTTTGAAGGTTCCATAGGTACCAATTTGGGCGGTGTTTTCCCTTCCCCGATGCTCAATGAGCCAGTCGATCAGTTCCATTCGTCTAAGTGGAGAGATGTCCAGGTCCACGTCTGGAGGACTTCCGTCTATCATGTCTCCCCTCGCTTTCTCAAAGTCAAACTGATCACTTAGCTCGGTGATATACAGAATGATGCTGTTGTGAGGATTATCGAGCTTGCCTTCATACTCTCTTTTGTTCTTTAATAGTCTCAGTACGAGATTGAGGTCTTCGCCAGAAATCTTCTCTTCTTCGAACTCCAGAAAGTCTGGGTCAGTTTGCTCGATTCTCTCGCCTTTGTAGAACCTCTTCAATTCTTCAATCATTAATTTCCTCTCAGGTTAAACATGGCTGCTACTTATTATAAGGTCTTATCTTCGATTCCTTCTCTCGAAAGATCAGCAGAAATTACTGCTATTGTTCAGGGTGATCAGATAAATATCAAGGATGACATCCTGGGCCGTCCGGCCCGAGGGTTCAAGATCATACCAGATGACAGTACGGATTCTATTACTTATAGACTCAACAATCGTATCGAGATAGTCAAGAAAGGTCCCTTTCACGGGACTGTAAAGTCTGGTGCTTTTGAAAGCACTGAGGTATGGCAAACTGGCTATGGTGTTCCACAATATACTGAAACAGGGGCAGCTGTCTATGAGTCTGTAGAGGGCTTGCAGATCTCTTCCATTGAGTTTCCAACTATTGTTTTTGGTGCCGGCGGTGTAGCAATCACAATGATCGTGTGGTAGGTGAAAAATGGCAGGACCTACTAAAGTTCAAGTCACCGCTGATAGCGTTGGGTTGGCTGGAGCACTTGTACCCCAGGGGGCTATCGCTGCAGCAGATGATTTCCCTACTTCTGACGAAGTCCAGACAGGCTGGTGGTATACTTGCTCGGCCAATGTGACCGACAATGATGTTACCAAAACCAATACAGGTCTCTCATTCAGGATGTATGACGAGCTCGCCTGGAACGGTAGTACTTGGGTCAACTACGGCAAGACGAGATATGCGTCAGACATAACAGCTAACACTTCTCACAGTGGTGGAGACGGCTCGGACCATGCTGATGTGGGGACAAATACTGCTCACCTCTCAGACACTGGCAATCCTCACTCTGTTTCTGAGGCAGATGTCTCTTCAGAGCGCATGATCAGAGACGCTATCGTAGTGGCTGGCAATGACACTGTGCGAACTCGTCTCTCCTTTGACAAGGCTGTCCGGATATCGAGTATAGCTGTCATGTGCGTCACCGTAGCAACAGTCGGTACATACACTCTTGAAGCGAAACGTACATCTGATGTTCAGAATTTGCTTAGTGCAGCCAGCTATGACCTTACAGGGCTTGTCGCTGGGACATGGACTGAGATAACTCTCAATGGCACCCCGGCTAATCTTGAACTTGCAGCAAATGCTGACATGTATGTTGATTTTATTTCAAACAACGCGGGGCTCGATGCTGCCGGTGTCTATCTGCGTGTAACTGCTACGGTTGTCTAATGGCTATTATAGAACTTGGTGATGCAGGCGGGTCTGACGTCATTTGGACCATGAGTGCCAACCTCGAACAAGACGATTACACTACAGTCAGTACTACACTACAGGCTGATGGAGCTGATACCGCTCCAGATTCTTGGGCACTGGCCAAGCCGACAGGCTCTGCTTCAGTTGTTGTTGGCGCTGGTCACACTGTTACTTTTGTTCCAGACTCGCCTGGAGTATATACTCTTGCTGCCAATGTCGGCACTGAGGTAGTCGTTCGAGTGGTCAAGATTGGAATCGAGATTGAAGGTGGTGCATGGGCGGAAGTCCTCGTTGACATGGACCTCCCCACCATAGGTGGGCTTGGGACTGTCGTCTTGGACGATAGCGGAGACGCTGACTATACTGTAGGCGGAATCACTCTACACTGTTCAACTCAAACAGCGGCAGATACTTTTGAATGCAATCCCAATGGTATCGAAGTCACCAAGACCGGCAGCCAGGGGAAGGTCCGTATCACTTTGGGGATCACTGATGATTTTGATGTTGACCCAGAGGACATAGTCTATTTCATAGTAGAAGCTGATCCGGATACTTCGAGTGGTGCGAATGATCTAATACGCGTAGTTACTCCCACCGGTGAAGAAGTTGCCTCTGGGGCTAACTCTTTGGGATGGATTGAGGCTCACCATGCTGATGGGGCTGGCGATTGGGACATCTATGATCAGCCTGGTAGCATCGGAGTTGGTGCCAAAGCTGCCGACCTGGTTGGCGCCACTCCAGCCAGGCTTCGATTTGTATTCAAAGTAGATAGATGTACTGGCACTGCACGTCTTGATACTACTGATAGTGCGGTAGCTCGGCCATCTGATGTGACACTGAGAACTGCTTTTGAAGTTACTCAGGGTACTAACCACGTATATGGCGCTCCCCCGACGCTTTATGACTTCCAGTCAAATAGTTATCATGGTCTCATCTATATCAATGTGGAAGACACATTGTATATCACTCGCATTGCGCTTTGGCGGATAAGACCCACGGCATAGCTACAAGCCACGGACCATTTTCTCAAGAGGCCCCATGTGGGCCTCACTGTTTATCAGCTTCTTGTATAGCTTGATGAATTCATCTGTATAGCTTTTGATATCGTCTGTTACATGAGCAGTCATCATGAACCCGAGTGCCGCTTTGTAATCAGTCTTGGAGCACTTGATACCAGTCTTTCTGCGGAAGTAGTCATGGCTATATCTAAATTGTTCAGGTCTCATTTTAGTTTCTCCTTCATCTGTCGTGTAAAGATTAGTGGGATGGCACTACGGCCGAAGTTCAGGAAGCGTTCGAAGTATAGTCCGTATTTGATTGGATCAATTTGAGTGATGCCTGTGGCCCAACAGACAAGAGAACCTGAGCTCGAACCCCGGCCCGGACCCACGATGATCGATCTTTTATTTGCTTCTTCAATGATCTGGGCTACTATGAGAATGTAGTCAGATACGTTCATCTTCTTCATGATATGAAGCTCGTAGTCGAGTCTGCGTCTGTACTCCACCGGCGGTATTTCTCCATTGAAGCGGTCCATTAGGCCATGTTTCGCTTGAATCTCAAGCCAGTTCCAAGCAGTCTCATCCTTCGGGAGATCCGTGTAGGACGGCAGTCTGTTCATCCTGTCTTCATAGTAACTGTCTGAGTCAACCATGCCTGCAATCAGAACTGTATTTTCGATGGCCTCGTATGGGATGGCAGTATTCTGACAATGCTTCCACATCCAATCATGGGAGGCAAGGTGGCAATCGAGTCCTCTAAAACTGAATCTCTTCTCAGAGCTTACTGGAGAATTTGTTTGAATGCACAGCGCCATATCGTGGAGTTTTTGATGGCTTCGTTTTGCATAGTGAACGTCGTTGGTAATGATCAGCGGAAGCCCTGTGTCTCCTGCGATTTCTATCAGTGCTGCATTCACAATGAGTTGCTCAGTTGAGTAGAGCTCACCGTTAATTTCAGTGATGTCTTCTCTGCCAGCCCATGTGTAGTTTCCAATTTCCAATTCAATCATGAATCTATTTGAGAATATTTCTGCATATTCTTCAATCAGTTTCTTTGCTCTTGGGATTTCGCCCGCGAGGATGAGCTGGGAGGGCTTGGAGCCCAGGCAGGCGGACGAGGCACAGAGCCCATCAGCATGGTCAGCAAGCATTCCATTATCTAAACGTGGCTTGTGGTACATACCCTCTGTCCAAGCACGAGAACTGAGTTTGTTCAGATTCTTTAGGCCAGTGTTGTCGAGGGCTATTAGCAAGAGGTGATAGTGAAGCTTTCCAAGTTCATCTTTTTCTTTGACTGTTGCTCCATTCGGAGCCCAGTATGCTTCGAGGCCGAGGATCGGTTTAACGCCCTCCTCGTTACAGGCCTTGAAGAACTTGTAGTTGCCTGCTACCGAGCCGTGGTCTGTTATTGCGATAGCAGTTTGGCCTCGGCTTTTGGCGATCTTTGGTAAGTCTTTTATCTTGTTGATGCCATCCAAGAGACTCATCTCGCTATGAGCATGCAGGTGGACGAAATTACTGTTCATCTTTCCATCCATATGGCTTTTCTATGAACAGTTTTGCGACATAAAACGATTCGTAATATCCCTCATCGAATATCTCTACACAGAGGTGACATCCAGGGTACTGTTTACATAATTGTTTGAAATATTCAATTCCATTGCCGTCCAAAGTTAGGCTGTCAGGTTGTATCTCTATCCGCTTCATAATAATCTCCTTCGATCAGCCATTCGGAGCTCGACAAGATAGGTGAGACCAGGCACTTCTTACAAGAATACCCTCGGTAGGATACTCCCCAGGGGCTGCTGAAGACGCCTGCTGGAATATTCAGACAGTCAGAGCAGTAGACATACCCACAGTCTCGACATGGCCCTTGATCGGTCACTAGTTCGTAAGTGTCATCTTCATGTCTGGTCTGTATTAGCTTTCCGCATTCAGCGCAGAACAGCTCTTCTTTAATCTTCTTCTTCATCAGTGGTTTCCGTTTCTTCCAGTATTGTGAGATCGCCAATGCACTTACTCTTCAGTTTTTCGTATTCTTCTGGGGAAGCTTCGAGATGTGCTTTCAGTCCGAGTCTTCCGCCAATACAGATTGTGAGGTCTGTCTCTGGGTCCTTGACAGCGCTGCCAGCAAAACGGATGATGCCCTTCTGCTTTGCGCACTCAATCAGGTCGAGATATGGGTCAACGCCCCTGCCACAAACGAATTGCATTGCGGCAGTTTTTCCTTGCATCGCAAACTTGTTTTTAACCACTCTCACTTCCATTGCCAGGGTGTCGCCTGTCTTCGAGGCAGGCTTCGATTTGACTCTGAATCTGAGGGAAGCATAGTAAGGAAGCCCATTTCCGCCGGAAGTTGTCTCTGGGTTGCCGTACATCACACCGATTTTGTATCTGATTTGGTTGATAAACACAAAGAATACTCTGGAGTCTGTACAGATCTTGGACAGCTCACGAGTCGCTCTGGACATCTTCCTCGGAAGTGTAGCCACTGAGATTTCGTCGATATCTTTCTTGACGTCTTCTTCAGTTTGGGCAGCATCGACTGAATCAAACACTACACAGCCGATATCACCTGACTTACACAGATTGATTGATAACTGGAGCGCTTGCTCAGCAGTATTCGGACGCACATAGAGAACCTTCTCAGTATCTATCCCGAACCCAGCCATAAAGTCAGTGTCGGTAGTCCTCTCCAGATCGAAGAAAGCCGCGATCCGTTCTTCTCGCTCTTCAATTAAAGCTCGTGCCGTCTCGTGCCTCTGCCAAGCAGCTATGAACTGTAAAGACAAAGAGGTCTTTCCGCCGCTGGTGGGCCCAAATATTTCAATCATTCTATCGAGGGGCAGTCCTCCTGAGCCAATGGCAGCATCCAGGGTTACGGACCCAGAAGGAAACGTTTCTGAGCTTTCAACAGCATTGCCCATGCCATATACGAGGTCTTCATTCTTCTTCTTGAAGGCGGCCAGCACAGCGTCTGCACCTTTGAGCCCTGTTACTTTCTTGATTCCCATTTAGTTTGTAAACCTTTCTCTGAATGCTTTGAGCAGATTGTCTTTGTGTTCTGGAATCTGTTCGAGATTCCACCAGAAGTTTAGTTCAATTAGCTCTTTGTATAATCTTTTGTCAGAGCTATGAGAGGATTTCGGTGGGGGAGGCAAAGAGTATCCGTTGTCTTGAGAGCGGAAGATATCTTTGTTCATTTTTTCGCTGGTCGGGAAGCAGTGCATTTGCCATATCCCACCGCCGAATTCTTTTATTACTTCGACTTCTTTTTCATATCTAACATCGTCAATGAGAAACACGCCTCTCTTTCCGGGTTCTGGCTCAAGCGTGGCGATGAGCTCTCTCATGTAGTTGGCAAAGTAATCAGGATGAATTGACTTGAAGAAGTCACCAGTCATCTGCATGATTTGTCTTGGAGACTTTTCACGTAGCCGCTGGATAGGGGCTTCTTTTTCCAGTGCTGTCATCTCAGGTGTGATGGAGAGGTTGAGGAAGGTGTCTGCAAATTTGCGAATTGGTTCTGCAAAGTTGTGAGTGACGATTGTATATGTGTCTTTTGGCAGTGCTTCTGTGAGAAGTCTCGCTGATAAGCTCTTACCCATACGACGATAGCCTGCAAAGCCAATGACGATATGCCTGTTAAGATTCCATCTCTGCATACCTTCTATTGTTCTCTGGATGTATCCAGCTGTATCAATATCCGGGTAAGGCTCAACTGATATTTGCTTCCACTTTGGTGGGAGCCTATTACTGACATCCGTGATGTCGTACTGTACTTCGGTTCCATCAAACATTAGTCTTCATCCAGTGTGGCGTATGCCTTTTGTCCGTCATACATCCCTTCTGATGGGAAGTATTCGCCTGCCTCGGTCGTATACAGAGCCTTTTGGACGGCCTCTTCTTCTGATTCGGCCATGATTGTATATCTATAGAATGGATAGTCGCATGGGATGATTACTTCGTACTCATTCATTGTTGTCTCCAATTCTTACTGTCATGAATTCTACTCTCCCAGCATTGACCGCATCTCTGATGCGGCGTTGTACCTTGGAGAGCTGTGACTTGTTTGTCTTCACATCGATTAGAACTATTTTGTTTATCTCGTTTGCTTCACCGTCGTTAACAGCTCCACAGCCGTCAAAGCAGATTATGTCTACTGGCTTACCAATGAAACGCATGTCCCCTGGTTCGAGTCCTTCAATCATGAATGGAGCGAGGTTCTCTGCTGCTTGACCTCTCAAGACTGCGCGTGATTGGTCGAGAGTCTTCTTCCTTATCTTTTTTGTTTCTTCTTGCTTCCACAGCTCCATCAGTCCACGAGCTTCTTCTCGGGCCACGGTTTCAACTTCTGCTTTGTCGACTAATAGCTCTTGGTATTTGGAAGACAATAGATCCATGTCACCAGAGAGCTGTGTACTCTTGCCTGTCAATTCGTGAATCTGCTGCTTGGCGTCCGATACGAACAATTCCAGGCGGGTGATGTCTTCTTGTTTGCTTTTGTGTATTGCATATGCAATGATTAAAGAGATGACTGCGAGGCCAATAAATAGGAATTCCATGGAGTTGACTCATGATAACTGAAGTTTTGGTTAATGGACATTTTGCAACGATGCATGCTGACCATGTTAGATTGTTTGAATTTGCCAGTAGGTTTGGTCTCGTGACAGTCGCCATCAACAATGATGAATGGGCTGAAAGGAAATATGGTAAGGGCTTTGTTTCTCTCACAGACCGTGCCTATCTTCTGAGGTCATGTAGATATGTACACAATGTAGTGGTGTTCAATGAAGAGACACCAGCTGAGCTAATACTCCAGCTCAAGCCCCGAGTCATAGTCAAAGGCCCCGACTATAAAGACAAAGAATTGTCTGAACAGTGGGCTATTGATAGAGTAAGGGCCAAGCTGGTATTCAGGCCTGGTGAGAATGTGCATTCAAGTAGTCAGATACTTCAGGTGGCACAGAGGAAGCGTCCTCCTCTTTACTAAAGCAGTGCCAAGAAGCTCTCTTCATTATGTATGAAGACTCAGTTTGCTCGGGCACCCAAGGCCCGAGCCAGGCAATGAGCTCGTCTCTATAGAATAGAAAGCTTCCTTTGTCACTAAAGGCAGAATGAGTTTCTACACGGCAGTCTCTTGCAAACTCTTCAAACGGAGTGTTCCAGTTCTCTTGGAGAGCCCTCATCCATCGCTGTGTTAGGATTTGCTCGTAGAACTCATTTTCTGTCTTGGCCATCTTTGAAGTCATGTCAATGATCTTGTCATTGAAGAAGTTCTCGCAGGACGGACTAATTGTCAGAGTGGATGTGTTATCCATTAGCTGTAGTCCATTCCAGCATAGATCTTTGGAACCTTCTTCGTGCCGAATACCTTTTCTGACATTTGGATCAGACTTGAAATTGTATTTGCATTGATTGGGCCATAACTATGCGTGTCATATTCGTAACCGGTGCCACCTATACCAATATAATTGCCGTCACAGTCGCTGTCAGAGTAGAAAGTAAGATCCTGGCTACTAAACAGCTCATCCCATTTGTCGTACCAACTCCATTCATACTCTTCATGAGATGCTGGTTTTTGTTCAAAGATCTCACAGAGCCCTACATAGTTGTCGTAGGTGGTCCCTGCTATTTTATAGCCGAGAATCACGAATGAAGAAGAGCTACTGTTGCTTACGAAACCATTGCGTTGTTTCATTTTAACCTCTGTGAATTCTATATGCTTTGAACTTGTGTTCGATTAGATCATGTAGCTGATATGGGATGCTGTTGTCATAAGCTGATTCAATGACTATTTGGCCCGGAGTGATTGATTGCCAGAGCGGACCCCAGCTTGCCTCCATCTCCTCTACATATTCTTCTGTAGCCTCGAATGGCAGCAGGAACATGTCCAGAAACTGCTGGTTCTTCATGGACCATTCAGTCCAGAAGTCTGTAAGAGATATTAAAAGCTCTGCTACTTCTTTTTTTGTATGCCCCGAGTCGCAAATGAATGAACTGGAGGAGCTATTTGATACAAACGATTTACGGACTTTCATGTCACTCTCCATTCACTATTTCGACTATGCCCTGGTCTTTGAGTCTCATGAGCTCGGTGTGCAAGATTTCATCGCTATACTCTATTCTAATGTAGGCTGATTCTTTGTCTTTCAGAGCTTCTTTGAATCTGTCGATTTCGGCCTTGTCGGAAGCTGCCCATCTTACATAATCTGCAAGACGTTCTGCATTCGTAAGCCTGGAGGGCCGATTGCTCCATGGGTTACTTGCCCTCTCATCAGGCTGAAGTCTTTTCGTCTCTTCTATACGCCTGAGGCTTGTTTCGTAGTCCTTTTCCAGATCTTTTAGATAATCTTCGCCCGTGCCGTGCCGTCCAGAGCTATCTGAGTGACTGTACTGTGTATTCTCCAGCATCTGCAGGAGGTTGTGGCCTCCTCCGACTGGGTGGCCACAGTGAGGACACTTTCGCTCCTTGTCAAAGGTCCCAGGCTCGTAAGCAATCACGTAAGAGCTGCTTGAACTATTGCTAACGAATGAATGTCTAATCTTCATCTTCTGTGTCCTCTGTTTGAGTTTCTTCCATGTGGTCTTCTACCTCATCCCACGAGAAATCGCTACCACAATAACTACATCTGATTACTGGCTCTTCTCCAGCCTCCATGGTATCGAGGAGCCCTTCTACTTGAGAGCCCCACTCTTTAGACCAAGATAGTGAGTGAAAATTGTGTACAGTTTCTATGTACATGAGGCTGGTAGAACTACAGTCAGGGCATACGGGGCGTGTTCTCATCTTATTTCTCCAGGAAGCAGGCATTCATTCTTAGTGCTTGGAAGATCCCCTTACCGACTTGATCCAGTTTAGATTGGGCCAAGGGGATGTCAGCATGATAGAAGATTATCTGAGCGACAGCCTGCATGAATCTCTCTTGATTTTCTGTTGAGTTGGTTTTGTCGATATGAATTATCTTTTCGCTGAAATCTATGGACCAGTCCTCGTCAGTCTGAAAAACTGAATAGATATGTCCCTGGTAGACAAATGAATCGGGGATGAACAAAGCTGAGAGATCTTTCTTTTGCCAGTATTCATGGGCTTTGTCAATCACGTGTGTCTTGATTCTTTCAAGATTAACAGTGTCGTCGTCAAGGACTTCTTGAATGAGTGTTTTCAATGTTAGATACTCACCATGGGAATCCTTTACGAGGAGCATCTCGTACTTTTTATCGAAAAACATGTCAGTCGCCGCGTCCAAAGCTTCTTGTAGATACACTCGTGACCTTTGACGGGGATGCATTAGCTTGATGTAGTCGTCCATCGCTTGAGTGAGAATCTTGTACAGAAGGGTTCTGTAGTCATCGCCGCCGAAGCTGGCTTCTGACAAATCATCAATTGGCATTGGCGATCTCCTTCAGTACTTTCTCCAGGACCTTGATCAGGAACTTTATGTCATCAGCCTTGGTCGGCTGTATCACAGGATCCAGTGGCCCCTTGTAAAGGTAGTCGTTCATTACTATCTGAAGATTGATCAGAGTAGTTTTGTCGAGACAGGAGACCCTTTCAAGAAGTCTGTCTTCTTCTGTTCTGGTTAACATTAAAATGGCTCCTTGGCCTTTGCGAAAACGATGTTATGGTAGCAGACGGTGTCGCCAGTGTTCATTGTAGAATGAGACTCACACTCGGCTGCTTGTAAGCCAGAGCATAGTGGCTGATCTTCGCACATTATTGAGTATTCTGCAGAGTCCCAGTCTAAAGGACCATCTGTGAAAAGAGTCTGGGAAGAAACCTCGATCTGTTCTCTGTCCTCAACCAAGTTGAAGCCGTCGAGGACTGCTATGTTTACTCCAGTACTATCATCTACGAGAAAGTATCTCAGGTCTTTGGGCTTCGGCGGTGATAGGAGGTCGTGTAGTTTTTGTCTAAGTAGTTTTAGTAGTTTCATTTTAGTCCTAACAGGCGCTCGTATTGCACTCAAGACACGTTTTACAACCGTCCATCATCTGGTGCGGCGTTAACTTCTTGCATTGTTTACAATGTAACTGAGCGTTTCCTTTTGAATCTTTGTCAACGAACGTAGTCAGTAGTTTGGACAACTTTGTCGGCAAACTGAATAGATGTTGTCCATCAATCTTTTCGAGCTGATCCATGATCTCACCAACAGGTACTCCGTATCTCATCGCCATGCTTACAAGCCTTCCTACAGTAGCAAGCTCTCTTGCAATCGGATCTTGCATCTCATCTCTATTCAGACCAGAGAAGAACACTTCGTAAGGTTTTCCATCTGTCTCGTTTATAGTGACGTAGACATTCTTCTGCACACCTGTACCCAATACCACTGGGACCTTCTCCGTGAAGCCGTGTAAGCGTTCAGGACGGGTTCTGGTGTCAAGGGCTGGGGCAGATACATTTGAAGGCTCAGAATTGATTACAGAGCCTTCCAGAGGCTCTGAGGATAGAACCTGGAATGGCTTTGAATTGTTCCTATAGACAGTTGTACCTGGAATGCCAAGCTTCCATGCAAGCATGTATGCTGCAGAGACATCTTCTCTGGTTGCAGATTCAGGAAGGTTGATGGTTTTCGAGACGCCCATGCTACAGAAGTCACTGACAGCTGCCTGCATTGCGATGTGGTCTTCCCAAGATATCTTTTCAGCAGTCTGGTCTTGCATGTCGTTTTCAAAGGCGACGTCTTTCAGCCAATGATTCACAGTGGTGGCACCGTTGTTGTCCTTGCGATGAGTTGTCCAGTACTGAACTGGCTCACAGCCATAAGATCCCGCTTCTCTATCGGAGATACAGGCGAATATGTACGTGAGAGATCCTGTAGGAGCAATCGAAGTTACAGTGGCATTCATTGGGAGAACTTCATCAAAATTCACTGTATCTGACAGATCTTTAAAGGCTTTTGCCAAGCTTTTCCACGGCGCACGTTTTGAAGAGTGTCTGTGATACCTGTTACATTGACTGACGTATTTATCAATACGAGTTACCCAAGCGTCTCTATCGAGATGGATTGACTGATCACCTCGCTCATTTCCAATGTCAATGCTCTCGGACCAGGCAGTCAATTCTATAGTAGCCATAATGCGAGCGGCGAATTCACGACCTTCCTGAGAGTCATACTTCAAACCCTGAAGAATCAGTGCATCATGAAGGCCAGTAAATCCAAGGCCAATACGCTTACTCTCTTTATTGTTCGTGTCAATCTGTTCAATTGGGATCTTGTTCACACTGAGTGAGTCATTCAGATACCTAACAGTGAGACGTGTGTACTTTTTGAGTGTTTTCCATGGAAGGTCTTGCGTGAATATCTTCGCGAGGTTCAGAGAGCCAAGGTTACAAGCGTCACCCGAGACTGGAAGAAGAGCCTCGCCGCAGGGGTTGGCTCCCAAAACACCCATAGAAGGTGTAGTATTGCGTCGTTCTAACTCGTCACAGAACATGACCCCAGGATCAGCATGATTCCAAGCATTGTCTACAATCAGGTCCCAGATCTGATGAGCATAAATAGTTCCTGTCAGATGTTCTATAGCTGGCAGCAAGGTCTTGTAATAGAAGAACGCCGACTGTGGGTCAGCTTGCTCATTGAGAGTCTTCGACCATATCTCTCTATATTCTTCCCATGTATTGATGGTCAGACCGTGGTATGGATTGTCTGTCTTCGTATTGTCATTGTGCCAATGGAGATACCATTCTTTGTCATTCTCTATAGCGCCCATGAACAGATCAGAGCATCTGACAGACATGTTGCACTGGGTCAATGGCAGGTCGAGTTCTCCGTTGCCTCTGTCGATTGGCCTCTTTGCGAGAATGAATTCGATGATGTCGGGATGATCACAGCTGAGTGCTGCCATGAAGGCCCCACGAGCTCGTCCTCCTGCAGTAATATATCCCGTAGTTCTTTCGATGCGCCCGACGACAGGCCTGATACCCACTGCAGGGTTGGGAGAGTTCGAGATGTCACAGCCACGAGGCCGCAGCTTGTCAAACACGAATCCAACGCCGCCCGAAGACTTGAATACATCTCTTGCGACTTCATCGGATTTCCAGATGCTCTCAAGGGTGTCGTCGATGTCATAGACAAAGCATGAAGAGCCTGATCCTTCACCAGGCACACCATAATTCCAGAGCTGAGGGGAGCCGGGGAGGAACCAGCCTTCACTCATCATCTTGAAGTAGCGCTCTCTGTCCAGCTCGTCTTCAGTCACATAGTCAGCTACTCGTTTGAATACGTCGTCCCAGCATTCCTCATCGCCACGACGCGCATAACGATTCTTGAATAGGTCTTCTTCATACTTTGTCTTGAATGCCAAGAGGCTACTCCTTGTCGAAGTCTTTTACTCGATCTCCGAGCTTGTTGATTAGATACTGAACTTCTTCAGCATTGTGATCATCGGTCCATCGCCATCCTCGAAGCTCTTTTGTTCGTGTCATTAGGCAATGCATACAGGTGGTATCTTGAATGGTCCTGGCAAGAGTAGTAATTCTTCTGCCACTGCAACTCGAATAATAATGGATTTTGTTTCTTGTCTTCCACGGAATTACAGGACGGATGCCGTCGCAAGGGCATTTTCCATGATTTACATTCTCACAGGCTGCTTCTGTTAGTACCCAGCCGACCCCTCTCTTAGAGCCAGGATACATTATTATCACTGATTCTCCAGGCTTGAAGTCATATATCTTGGATGAGGACATTTATTGATCCAGTGTCTTGTAATATTCCAGAAGGATCGCATCATAGATGCGCTTGCGGTTTTCGATTCCCTCTTCTCCAAAGAACCGAACATTGTCGTACCATGTGGTATCGCCCTCTGCGCTGGTGCCTTGGCTTTGTGGGGGGCCTACGAACAAGCCGTTCTGGCCTGCTACGATTCGGAATCCGCCCACACTGAACCAGTCTTCAATTACGACTGATGCAATACCGACGAGTTTAGCTGGATTCTTGACTGGCCAAACCTTGATTCTAAAGTTAAACATTTATTTTATCTCCATTAGTTTGTACTTGATGTTGTTGATTTCTACGACTTTGCCGTTACAACCTTGGGTTTCGTCCGATTGGGTACGAAGTTTGTGCTCTGCTTCGGTGAGGAGTTCATCGTTGAGGTAATAGTACTTTGTACCATCGGAATAGATGATTGCAGGGCCATCTTCTCGGTGAAGTTTATCGTCTTGGCACCACATTTGGTAGCCATCGGAATGGATGATTGCAGGGCCATCTTCTCGGTGAAGTTTATCGTCTTGGCACCATTCTTGGTAGCCATCGGAATAGATGATTGCAGGTCCATCTGTGCGGTGGACTTTACCGTTTAGCCACCAAGCTTGGTAGCCATTGGAATAGATGACTGCAGGTCCATCTGTACGGTGGAAATTACCGTTTTGGTACCACTCTTGGTAGTCATCAGAATAGACGACTGCAGGACCATCTTCTCGGTGAAGTTTACCGTTGAAGTACCACTTAACGGTACCATTTTCGTAGGTTCTGACTTCTTGGGTTTCATAGTTCATTTTAGTTTCTCTGTTTTATAGCTCTTGATTGTCTGCTTCTGCGCAGTAGAAGCCAATGATCATCCCAGTGACATCCTCAGTTGGCACGCCTAAGAGAAATGCGAGGATCTTTTTGGCTGTAGTCTCTGGCTCTACAGAGAGTGCTTCTTCGATCAGTTCTGCGAACTCACTATGTTCATCTCTGATGTTGTCCCAAGGCATGCATGAAATGTCATACAGTATTTGAGCAGCAGCAGCAGTACGAATTGATTCATCAAATCCGAGGAATGGGTTATTGTTTGGCACGATATTTCTCCAGTTTTCTATAGATCACGAGGGCCATGTTGATAATGAACCCAGTTACGATTGCAGCTGCTACAGCAGTTAGGCTCGTAGAAACAGCAGACAAGATTACATAAGTGAATACACTGACGAGGATATCACTGATGATGAAGTGCTTCAAGAAGAATCTTCTCAGAAATCCTGGCCAGTGCATAAAAGAGACGATTATTGAAAGGGCAAGTATAACGCCGAGTGTCAGGCCGCCGGCCATTAGAACTTCCCCCTAAAGAGACAAGCAAGCAGTCTCATGATTATCCGTATGATTTCAGAGAAGGGAGTCATTCAGTTCACAGGCCACAATACAAGAGCGGACTCTGCTTCAGAAGGTACGGACTCGCCGTCTGACCATTCATCCCATTCTTCTCTGTCATAAACCTCGCCAGACCAAGTATTTTCTGGTATGTAGAATACGTTGTAGGCGAAGGAAGAGAGAGGTGAGAATCCATTACCTTCTGAATCTCTGGAGAGGACTACTATTGTCTCTGGGTCGAGCTCAGATAGTACTTCAATTAGCTTCTTTACTTTCATTTCTTTATCCTCAGTATGATTTCCACTTCGAGATCTACAGACCACTCATGCCCACAGTTTTCATAGTCAGAGCAGACGAGGTAGGTATCTCTGACGCATCCATAGGAGAAGTAATTGTCATAGAAATCTCTCTCTGTAGTTTTCCCGCACTTGGGACATTCTCCTCTCATTCCTAATCCGGTGAGCCTACAGCGCTTCGCTTCAGGCAGGCTCGTACACTTGCCCGTGATTCTTTCGTTCATTCTTCCCCCCAGTCAATGAGATCGGCAAGGGATTCAACAGTAATCCCCTGAGACTCCATCCAGTCAGCTTTGTCCAATAACTGTTGAGCTATTCTTCTGACTTCTGGTGTTAGCTTATCCATGTCAATATCAAGATCATCATAGATGACAGTTTCGTCTAAAGGTCCCATTCTTCCCTCAGGTGTAGGCCGACTGGAAAGCGTGGCACGCCATCGTCGGTGTATTCAAAGAACTTTACGGTAAGCAGTTTGCCAACATACTTGTCTCTCTTCTTCCACATCCTGCGTCGTAGCCCATATGGCAGAGCAGGGCGTACATCGAAAGTTTGTTCGTCATTGATCTTGCATTTGAACATGATGGCTTTGTCTTCTCTGCCTTTCCCGTCAAGTGTGTCGATGATTTCGAACTCGGCGTCCTGGAATCGTTTGATCTTCTGCAGGTCGTAAGAACGATGACCGAAGACATAGGGTCCATCTGAGTTGCGGATGATAGCGCCCTCGTATCCTTGCTCAATGAAAACAGATTCAATGGCGTCAAGACGCTTGTGGTTTTCTATGTGGATGGTTCTTACTGGAAGAATAGCGGGTGTTGGGTTTGCTGGATCCTTGAAATGAAGCTTGGAGTTCCATGCCACGAATCTTTCTCCGAAACCAAGTTCAAGACAGGGTCTGTCGTAGATGTGATATTCAAGCAGAGTCGTATCTTCTCTTTCCTTCTTTACAGCGGCAGTGATGCGCTGGAAGGACCAGCCGTGTACATAGAGCTCACCATCTACACACTCGCCTTCATCCAGCAGGTCTCTTAGCTGTTCATGAATATGAGTGGGTACTGTTAGTAGTTTTCCGGCACGGCTCCAAAGCTCCCCCTTCCAATTGCCTAAAGCCCTAATACCATCAAGCTTGGGCTGTACGTAAGCCGGGTAGGAGATCTTCTTCACATGCTTTGAGTAAGATTGAGCGAGCATGGGCAGGAAGTATCCTTCATGATCTTCCGGAATATCCTCTATGCTTTCTCTATAGTTCTTGTCTTTCTTCTTGTTCCAGGCAGAGCCAGCATCTCTCACGGCTTGTTCGAATGGTGTAGTCTCATTGGACTTGCCAATGTTCTTGCCAGTAGTTACATGCTTGATATCTGTCTGTTTTTTGCCGTCGATATACCCGTGCACAGTATAGGTCTTGGCAGTATCATCCTGTTGCAGCATGACACTGATCTTCCAGGACTTGATCTTGCCTTTCTTGGATTTGGCATAGAGAGTCGGCGGCATAAATGAGCTACCTACTGCCTCAATTACCTTGCTGAACAGCTCTGTGGCTTGGAAACTCTCCATGATCTCATCTATAGAGTAGGTAGGCTCTTGTTTTATTTCAATGCCTGCGATATTCATTCTTCACCTTTGATGTTTTTGTGGTGCATATCCCCACAGTTTCCCGCCACAGATTGGGCACTTCATCAGTATCTCCAATTGCTGTCTTTTTGCAGCGCTTGTTTAGCAAGCAGTGTCCGACAATAAGCTTCGAGTTCCCAGATACCTTTCAGTGTAGCCGGATCTATGAATCTGCCCACTTCTTTTTCGAGTTCTCTACACTGCTCTCTTAGTCTTTCTAATTGGTTTAGATATTGCTGACGACTTTTTTCTTTCTCGGCAGCCGTTGGCACGGGGGCCATATAGGATGCACCACCCATTGTTATCTCCTTATAGCGCTTTCTACATGAAACCACCCTGCTCCTTTGTCTGGGCAAGGTGAGATGAGCTCTATCACTGTTGGTGTTTCTGTTATCGCATGAGCAAATAGTTTGAAGTATCTTACATCCATTGCGTGTAGCCCACACTTACAATGGATAATAGTATAATCCGCATTACTGTGGTTTCCACCGCAATGATGGACCGTATGGGATCCATCTTGATTGTGATGTATATGATGGATGCAGGGAAGGATGCGCTCTTCAGACATCACAACGCCAACATGCCTTTAAGCTCTACAAATCTTTGTATTTTCTGTGGTACTACTTGATAGTCTTCCGAAGGCTCAGAGTTCCAGTACCACGCAAGCTCTTCTTTGAGTCGATTATATTCTTTTAGAAGCTTCTCTCTGCGCTCTCGTCCTATTCGTCTCATGTATTCTTTATATTTTTGATTTTCTTCTTCCTGCCAGGCATCTATTTGTTTTTGGTAGGTTGCATTTTGCTTTTTGGTTTTATTACCACCCATTATTGTCTCTCATGTTTCTATTAAGGGGGCATAGTCCTCCTCTTTGAGAGAGAAGGTCCAGGCGACTGCTTCTTTTACTGTTTTCATGCCTGGAGGAACTTGAATCCAGTGATGACTATGGTCTGTTGAGTCTTCTACACAGATAGCGTAGACATGTTGATTGGCTCCTTCCAAATGTGGAAATCTGCAAAGAGTTCCATATTTGGAATCCTGAATGACTTCCCCAAGGATAGGCTCCGTCCTTTTGATAGGAGTCAAAAGTGCTTCTGTTGCCGTGTTGTGTAGTCGCAGACACCAAGAAATAGCAGATAACAAAGTCTTGTCGCCATGCAAAATGGTTGAGCCTGAATTACGATTCTTTATTTGGATCGCTGCCTCGTATCCCAAAAGAGAACTTCTTGTAACTATCTTAGAAGAAAAGAATTCATAGGTGTAGTCACCTATATGAGGAAGCAGAATACTTTTCTCTGTTATAACCTCATGGAAGCCAAGATTTTTCAGCAAGAACGCATTTATTTGTTGTAGTTTTGATAAATGTGAGTATGGATGAGAGCGGCCCCGCTGCTCGGGGGCTTGAGAGCAAAGGAATAGGATTCTTTTTGTAGAATCTGTGAAGATAGCTGGTGGAGAATGGTATCTGTATTTTGGAAGCACTTCCGTAGTACAAGCAATCCATTCCCATAGGCTTTCTGGGAGATCTTTGTGGATGTCGAATAGAAGATTCAATAATGGAGTCCCGAGAATTCCTGTTTTAGTCGGCCACAGCACTTGGCGCCTCCAACGGTGAATTATATTCTCTCTGAATGATTACCTGATATAGCCCAGCGGGGATTTCTATTGGGGCGTGTACGTTATGAATTAGCTCTGCTTTAGATTCTGGAAAGACTTCTACAAATCTGTCTTCTTTTTCTTTATATTCGATGATCATTGGGCTATGTAGAGTATGGACGTGTCCAGAGGCTTCTCCTTTTGCTATGAGAAGTTTGCCACTGTGGCTTTTGCCTTTTTCTTTTGTTATTTCCACTGGTATAAGTAAGATATCGCCTTGTCTATACATATTTACCTCGTCAAGTGCTTGGCTTCAACGTGTAGGCTGATGCCGATCTGTTCTACGATGCTCTTCACTTCGAGCAGGGTTTCCACGCGCTTTCTCCAGAACCCTTTGATGATCTTGGCAGCGATGTGCGTAGAGACTGTCTCTGCCATGTAGGAGTCTGCTATCTGTTCAATCAGGGATGCAGCAGGTCTCTTGGCTCCTCGACCTGTGTTTCCTCTTGTTTCGTAATCCTTTACGATGGCTGCAATGATATCGTTCTTGGTTAGCTTCCCACCGCCGCTGACTGTCTCCTCCATCGCAACCGTAGCAGAGTAGTACTTATTAGCTCTCTGTAGCTTGTTGGCAATCTCTGACAGCTTGCGTCGGAAGCCATATTCGTCGAGATCATCTGGGATCTCTACTTCCATTTCGTTTGCCCACTCAAACAGTGTCTGGCCATAGAACACCAGTTTCTCTTGAATGAAATTCGAAGAGAGTCCCGAATACAATTCAGCCCCTTCTTCTACTCGCCTCAGAAGCTCTTCTGTTGAGACTTCTGGAATCTGTTGTTCTTCTGGCATTTTCTTCCTCTTGAACGAGATAGGCCCCGCTCTTATGAGCGGGGCCTACATGATTGTCTTTTTGTCTTGTCTACCAGGGGATCTTGTTACGTGGACGTTGAGTCTGAGCATTCGCGGCATCAGCCTGAGTGGTCTGTGTAGATCCACCGCCCTTTGCACGATAAGCAGCCAGTACTGCGTCTTCAATCTCTCTCTTGAGCTTCTCAGCCCCTTCCTTGTTGGGAGAGTCGTCGAAAGTCAGGAACTTGACCTGGTCGTACCAAGCTTTGTTTCCATCACGATCTTTGCCTTCGCGAGAAGGCGAGGCCATGAATAGACCCTTGGCCCCATCAAAAATCTTGAAGCCATCAAGAACGACTACGTCCTCGATTGTAATTGAAGCAAAAGCCACGAGCTTGCTGGTTGGGTTCTGGAGCTTGAATACGTTTACACTAAAGTTGAACATTCGGTTTCCTTTTGTTCTATTTGTAGATGTTCTTTACCATCAATCATTTTTGTTTTAATTCGGCTTCCGCCTTCGAGTATCACTATCAGCATCGCTTGAGCCAATAGTTCTATTGCCATGTCGGCTACTTGCTTAGCTATCAATCTCGCTGCTGGACTCATCGCCAGCGTCAGGAGAAACTTCTTCATCTATACTGACCTCGTTCTTCTCTCTAAAGACTCTGTAATAGTATCCGTACTGCATTGACAGGGCTATCAGACTTTCCAACGAGATTCTACCCAGATGCTGGCCTCTTTGTAATTTATTGGCTATTTCCATTGCCAGTATGGGTATGTCTTTCTTTTGTTTTTTGAAAATTCTACCTGATAGATGTTCTATCAATTGTTCAGAGGAGAGTCTCAATACCGACTCGCCGTTTTTGCTAACGACAAAGTCCATTGTTACAGCCAGCCAATGAAGGTTGGAGCTGCTGCGATCAGAAGTCTGATCAGTACCTCGTACTCCCCTTCTGACATGGGAACGGTTACGGATACGTCAGTATGTGTGTTTCTCAGAGTGAGCATGAAGCCACTCTTCTGGCCAGGCTTGACGGATAGTTTCTTCTTGTCAGGACGACCTGGAGTATCATGAAATAGTTCTACTCCATTGTAAGGGTCGGCCATCCATAGATTGAGGTCCGTCATGCCAATATTTATGTTGACTTTGTTTTTCCAGTCATAGCTTCGCTTCCCGAGGGAAGCAGCCATCTCCAGAAGAACGCCGCCAGGCATGTCTATACGCTCGGCTTTGGTACCGTCATTGCGAGTGAATTCTCTATACTTCGGCAGGATTAGATTGAACTGGGCTGCGCCCATGCCTTTGTAAATAGCGAATTGTCCTGGAAGTCGTTCTACATATTCTGCATTCATTCAGTAATTACCTCTTGGTCGAGCCAGGAAAGCAAGACGAGCCCTTGGCGGGCAAGAGAATTGTGCAGTGTGTCGCCATTTTTCTTTATGTCTTGCATTACTATTTCAACTACGTTTCGTGTTGTTACTTCTCTTGAATCCATTCCCGCAAAACCAAGTTGCAGGAATACATTTCCGAGAACCTCTATCGCTTCTTCTATAGAAGCTCCTTGTAGTACTTGCTGGACTTGGTCCAGCCTATCTTTGCCAGTCTTCATGTTGCTGTTCTATTTTCTTTTGTGAGTTTTCTAAGTATTTCTTTCAAGGCTTGCTGTCCATGAGCCTTGTAGTGCCATGGTACCATGATGGGCTCGTACAAAGCAATCAAACTGTCTGATAATTCATAGTTGTCTCTGTCTCGAAATCTGCTTTGTACTGTCTTTATCGGCTCATGCAGTTGGACCACGATAGATCCTCGGAGATCGATTCCGCAAGCTGATTCAATAAAGACCGGAGAAGGATGAGCCTTTGCATCCTCTTGAAATCTGATTTCTCTTCGAGCTCCTTTGTATTCGGCCAGATCAAGTTTTGGGACATCAAAAGCTTTGATGACGGTGCTCTTGCCTGAGCCTGGCAGTCCCGTTATTTGTATCTTCATTATTTATTTATAAAAAGACGAGGTGTGGCCAAAGGCCACACCTCTCTTTTTGTCCCGCTGTTTTAATTGCCCTTGTTGCTCTTGGTCGCAAACACTTCGAGGGTCTGGGGACCCAGGACGTAGGTGCTCCAACGATCACGAGTAATCATTTCGTTGTCAACGCAGAGCTCACGAGCTGAAAGGTCGTACTTGGTTGCGAACTGTGCGAGAGTGGAGCCGTTCTCGATTTGGACAGCATTCATGCCGCCAGCGAGACCGGAGCCACCGGGGACCATTACAAGGTTGAAATTTAGCATGCTATGTTCCTTCTGTTATTTGTTGAACACTTGAAGATCATCTTCAAGCATGAACGTCTTTCTCATTAGAGGTGTCCATACCTCTTGTTTCTCTTCTGCAGAGAGAATCTTACAGGCCATGTGGACAACATAACCTACGACTGGATAGACCAAGGTACTGCACATCTGCATGTTACAGGGTCCATCGTCTATTTCGTCATCATTTTTCAGAGTTGATTCCCAGAGTTCTATCTTCTCCAGATCCATGGGATGTAGATACCAAGCCTCACCATGAGAAAACCCGAGACGTGTTTCGAATATGGCTTTCAGTCGCCAATTGAACTTCATGGATTCCAGAATGTCTTTGCGAGCTGACATCGTGTCTACTGTGACTATCAGGATCCCTTCCAAGTCTTTCTTGTGGTTCTCAGTTGTGAAGTAGTCTTGAATAGACTCTACCTTGATACCTGGATTGAATCTCTTTAGTACCTCGGTGAGAGCGGCAACCTTTGGTTGCCCTACATGTTCTGAGTCATATGTCTGGTTCGGAAGATTATGAGACTCGACAATGTCTGGGTCCCAAATCTTGAAGTGAGTGAAGCCCATCTTCGCCGCGAGCAGAGCGATGTTGGAGCCAGTAGCTCCAACACCTATAATGCTCATTGGTATGGACAAGATATCAGGGTTGACGAAGCCACTGTGTCTTAGAAAGCTAACCGCCATTGCACCATGCCCTTACGATCTGCAGCTTTTCGTCATCTTCGGCATGCAATAGCTTCCTGGCTGTAAAATAGGCTTCCTTGAACTCTTCAACAGAGTACACAGAGCTACTGACAACGTCAATGAATGCTTCTGATGCTTTTCTTGGCGATGAACCAAGAGTCAGTCCTGCCAAGATCTCCTGTTCACTTGCATAATCTAAAAGGTAAGGCATTAGTTTTATCACTGGAACAGGGATATGCCATATCATTTTCTTTGCGATTACTGCTGCTTCTTCGTGATTGGCTTCTGCGACACCCCTGATTAGCTCTTGAAGTTTGGGTGGAATACTGTCGTTGACGTTTTTCGGAAGTGAAAGCGAAGAAGGCTGCTGCCTCTTTTTGATTTTCTTGTCCAGAATCTCTTTTATGTAGCCAAGATCTGCTCCATAGGCCTTGATGTCCATGTTTTCAAAGGTCATGCCGAGATCAGGATCATATACTCTTGAGTAGTAGGATCCACTCTTGGTAAAGATCAGCATGATGACTGGAGGCTTCTGAGGACTTGGCTCGAATGCTTCCATCATGTCTTGAAAGGTTTTGTTGTCCTGGCCAGAGGGTTTTGGAGTCCCCAGGTTTGCATGACTATGACACCAACATGAGATAGTCTGGATGATTTCACTTGCTCCTTCTGTCCCATGCTCTTCCCTCAGTTCATTGAAAAATCCTACTTGCTGGAAGCCTGTGGTCTCGACTTCTGCTCCAGAACAATATTGCTCGGGAACAAAAAGATCTTCGATTATATAGCCCCACACCTTATCTGTTTTTATAGTCTTTGGCCTATAGAACCATTGGACTTCATCAGGTGCGAGTCTGACGATCTCCTTGATCTCCAGTAACGTCGACTCTTTTATGTAGAGTTTTGGCTGCAAGCCAAGTGGCTTGAGTGTTCCTGTGTTTTTCATTTAGTCTCCATTATATGTCAAGCTCTTCACGAGCAGCTTCGATTAGACTGTCGATTCCCTCTTGAGAAGAAAGTTCATTTGGCTCAGGTGTCTGGATGTTATCCCAGTCTGGGTCCATGTTTACTTCTTCGAGCTTTGGAAAGTATTCATATTGACATCCCCATCCATCTGTAGAGTATGCATTTTCGACCCAATTGAGAGCGTTCAAGATGACTGTTCTGATGTCTCCATTTTGCATTGCCTTGTAAATTGCAGGAGCAGCGTCACCTAGACAGGCTTTTCTTTTAGTACTTAGCAAAACCTCAAGGCCTCCGGCCTTGGTCATGTCGATAGAAAGTGAAGATGTATGGGGGTGGATACAGCTGAGATTACCAGAGAGCCCAAACACGCTTGCCAAACTAAGAAGTTGAATGTACAAGAGTCCATTCCCGTCGATCGTGACAACATATGGGCCGCCTACTCTTATGTCCTCTTTTCCAGCATTTTCAAATCGATCTACATGGATCATGCTTGGCTTGAGAGTGGTGAATTGCAAGAATTTCAAAGAGAAGTCTTTCGCGTAATCTATGTCGGCTGTAGTACCAAGACCTAATTTGACATTAGTATGTCCTTGCTGGATTTCCATTTCCTGGATTTTCACATGAAGTCTTTCTTCAATTGAAGACAAGATCGTGTTTGTCATTGCCTGGATTTGGTCTTCATCTATATCTTTTTCAAACTTCTCTTGTGCTCTTGTCACCAATGGCCCGATGTCCAACAGTGCTGCCTTCAGCCCCTGCAGTTTTCTGTCTTTTTTGGTACATCTGTCTTGAAGATCCTTGATTTCAATTTGAAGTCTTTCTATACGTAGAGAATTGGCTTCAATACCTATTTTACAGTCTTCAATGAGCTCTTCTGTGATTTCAGTAGTTTCTGTTATCTCTTCTTTTTTATTCTGCAAGACTTTCAGTTCTACTTTTGCCGGCAGACTGTTGATTGCGATGCTTCTCACGAAGGGTGTCATCGTTTCAGTATCGAGTCCTTTGACTTCTTGTGGAGACGTAGTGATTCTGCTGAGACTGGTGCTATTGGAGAGAATCTTGAGGGCTGTGTCTGGTAGGCCCTTCCAGTAAGCATGCAGTCTTGCTGTCTTCTGTAGAATCTCTTCTTGGTATTTGTCATAGTCTATATATCGCTGTGGTTCGTTCAGCATTAGACTTCTGAACTCAGTCAAGAAGCTTATAGCGCGCTTGTATTTGACAATCTTTTCGGGTTTGACAAACATGCCGAGGCATACAATTGGCAGTGAGTTCCACACTTGAGTTTCTCTATTGAATACATTGAAGTAGGCTTGGTAGGCAAAAATGCATTCAGACTCTAGGGCGACTTGTTTAGATACGACTCTAAAGCCATCCCCTGTACCGCACAGTCCGTCTCCGTTTCCTCCTCTGAACAAAGACTTGAAAGAGATTACTGACAATTGCTCTGGAGCACTTTCTAGAAAGTGCTGAGCCAAGTCAGTCTTTTCATCAGGATCTATTATCGAGAATGGAGCGATTGCATCGATTGCGCATTCAGAACTCTTGAACAATTTTGTGAACTTGGTACTATTGCCGTCCTTCCGTTTTTCCACTATCTTTGGAAGCCGTCCGTACTCGAAGTTGGAAATCTCTCCCATGCTCACCGTTGTGAGCTTGTCCAGCAAGACCTTGGGCCAGGCTGAGTCGTAAGAAACAGACCCATTATCATTTCTAAGCATTAATGAAGCATGCTGTGGCATGCAATCTACTTTGATTGATCTCAGGGTATAACCATTCAGATGAACTGGATCTGATCCAATAATCACTGTGGGCCTTGAGGAGAAGTGTCTGGAAGATGGACCAAGTGCATATCGATATACACTTCCGTATTTCTCCCTGTCCGAGATCCAAGCTTCATGATATCTTGAGTCTGATACTTTGTATCTCACACTTGTTCGATCCTGATAGATGATGCAGAGCACTACTCACCTCTTTGGCTGTATTCGAATTCTATTGATTCAACATATTCTTTTAGGATTCGTGACCGAAGTGGATCAGGATGATCTCTACGAAGTCTGATTTGTATCCATTGGTCTTGCTTCGGCTCTTCCATGATGCAATACCATATGGCGTCATTGCTCAAGTCTGGTAGTACGAAGAAGATGTATGGGCCTGTGCAACAGCCCCAATGCTTTTCAGTTTCGCAATAAATTAGTTCGTTTGAATTCATCGAACATAGGTCAGAACAGTCTTGAGTACTGGCACACGATAGATCCGGTACTTCTTTTCTGTGTTTTGAGTTTCCAGAGTACGCTTCTGACTACGAGCAGCTTCTCTGTTGGTGAGCACCAGGCTCATGGGCTTGTCGTTGGCATAAATGCGATAGAGATAACGAGGTAAACGGTTCATTTTGTTTTCCTTTAGAATGGAAGTTCATCTTCCAGTGTGTTTGATGGAGGAATTGTAGGGATTATTTTGTTATGAGAATCCATGTCATGTGACCAGTATGGACTGGCTGTAAAGGTTTCAGCCATGGCAGACCAGACATTGTCCCCTATACTTCCCATATCGAGGTATTGTGGAAGGAAGCTCTCTGGATTCTCTTCATTGCTTTCAGCAATTTCTGCACAAGGGACATACTGCTTCTTCTTGATTTCCAAATCTGGGAACTGTTGGTAAGTTTTTATCAGCAATTCAAGAGAGTTCTTGCTGAGTGTGTAGCCCCAACGCTTGCAGTACTTCTTGAATCTCAGAAGCTGGGTAATTACCCTGTTGTGAATGTCTGAGGTGTCTTCTCCCAGCTTCATGATCATCCAGGGATTCAGTATCTCCAGTTCTTTTTTGAGGTGCCACTTGAAACATTCTTTGTGTACGTGGATCTTGTTGTCATGGAGTGTCAGGGCACATGCGCAGTTCATGAAGTCATAGTTGACAATGATGTCTATTGGATCTTCGAGCCAGTACTTCATCAACTGGAACTCTTTGTTTCCCACTCTGACCGTAGTGGCGTTGACGGTATCTGCTACTTCTGATCCGCCATGAGCTCCAATTAGCCTTCCATAGACTTTTTGCTGAGTTGCTTCGTCTCGAAAGTACAAATCGAAGTCATGATAATAGCCTTTGCGAATCTTCGTGGCATCGTAAGTCCATCTTGGAGCAAATAGCAGAGACATTGGGAACCCGCCGCAAATAGCGAACTCCCAATGTCTTGCCAAGTCCTGAAGGGTGTATTCTTTCTCCAGGATTGCTCTTATATTGTCTGCGTGCTGTATTGATGAGTTAGAATCGATTGATATGGATACAATCTCTTCGGATGACACTACTCACGCTCGATGCTACCGTAAGGACGATAGTCCTGTCCATTGAGCTGAATGGTATCGGTTACACAAGTACCACGGTTCGCGACAGGCTCGGGCTCGTTGATCTCCATCACAGTAGCAGAGACACCACGGCCGTAGGGCACATACATCTGTCCATTGAGCTCAATGGCTCCAGTAGGAGTCTGTGGTTCTGGAGTGATATCAATGACGTTCTCAACATCGATAGTCTCTACAGAAGGATAATCTGTGTAGACTTCTTCGATAGCCAGAGATTCTGCATTGTTTTCGTCAATGGCTTCTACTGTCTTGACGATGAGCTCTGTCTCATAGGTCGTAACTGGGAAGCTGACTTCCATCTCTACATCGAATCTTTTCATTTTTTTGTCTTCCTTATTCTATTGTTTTGATCAGGGCTTTGGACAGGCTGTCATTTTCAGCCTGCAGTTTGATGTTCTCTTCTTTCAGGAAACTATTCTCTTGCTCCAGGTATTCTATTTTCAGTTCTCCTTCTTTCTTGGGGAACTCTCTGAACTTTAGGCGCCATGAGAGCATCCAAGTTCCTTTGTTGATTAGATGTGCGAGAGTCAATAGACCTATGACAGCGCTAATGGTTATCAATAAATCTGGCATTACTTTTCTTCTTTGATTGTAGTCTTTTTAGAAGCCCGTTTTTTTCTGACCGGTTTCTTTTTTAGTTTCTCTACTTCTTCTTCGAGCTGCTTGTTCTTCTCTTCTAAATGTTTGTAGGCTTCTTGTAGCTCTGTGAGTTCCCTGTGTTTGAAGAAGAGTGCTTGCTGTAGCCGAGTAGCTCTTTCCTCTGCAATGAGTGTGTCGTACATTTTTTCTCCGAGATGAACATGACTAATATAACCGACTTGAGAGACATCTTACCAAGACACCAGTGGAAAACCTGGAAGAGACGCGATTTGTCTCAAATCGCAGGTGTATGTTTTCACCAGTCTCTTGGAAAGGCTGATCTCTTTGCAATTAACAAGGATCATATCAGTCCTGGTAATCATGTTTCAGCTACTGGCTGTCCAAGAATTTGTTATCCATTGTGGATTGACAGGAGTGGAGAGGTGTCTTTGTGTAATGATCTCGAAGACATCACCTGGAGTCAAGGTGGTAGAGCGCGGCCTTTTAGAGGGCGTCTTCCTAACACTAATTATGTTGGCGTTTGTTTCCAAGGAAACTTCACTGGACATGATCATAGTGGGACGATGAATCCTACAAGAGAACAAGTCCTCGCTGGACTTGGAGTTTGGGATTGGTTGAAAGACATGCTTCATCTGACCCAGATGGATTTGTTCGGACATTACCATTTTGGAAAGCCTGCGTGCCCAGGTGATGAATTGAGAGGGCTCGTGGAGAGTATGAGAGAAGAGGGGCTACAAGAGTTGCTGCCAGGTTCTGTCGAAGACTGGCAGCTTGGTTTGTATGTTCTAGGATATGAGCTTGGAAGCTCTGGTTCTGACGGAAATGGTATCGATGGAGATTGGGGGCAGAGATCACAGAAGGCCTTGGTTCAGTTCCAGACCGATGCTGGGCTTACCGTATCGTTGTTGAGGGACACTCTTACGGCTCAGGTAATGGCCTGGGAGCTATTGGCTAAAACAAACAAGAGCTTACCAAGCTACTTGAATAGATGAGGAAACTTGGTAGGATTTTGATATCCATACCACTGGGTAACCTCTTTACTGGCTGCCTTCCCAAAGAAATCCCTTTTGTATGCTGAGTTTCTTTTGTCAGACAGGAACACTTTCTGTTCTATTCCGAATTGAGTAGCCGTGATGTCAATTATGTCACTGTTGGTCTCAACCCAACAGTGAGTCCATGGCACGTCTCCTCTAATGTATTGCCCGATAACCAAGAAGCTATTCACTCCCTGCTTTTTTAACTCATGTGTCAAGAGACTGGAAGCAACTGCGCAAGCCCCACAGAGGTCTTGTGACCAGACGACTTTAGCGTCGTGGTTTTTCTTCCTCTCGTCTTCTATTGTCTTTCTTACAGAACTTGCTGTCTTTAGAATCGTTTCCAAGCTCATTTCCAGGGCAAGCTCTTGCTAAAAATCTGGCGAGCAAGCTTTATGTCTGTTTGTAGTTCAGGCTTCTTTGTTCCGCTCTTGTCATATAAATGAGCTGCTGGATGCCATGTACATAGAACTGGAGTAGAATTAAATCGAAACTGCTTGCCTCGCAGACTTCCACTCATGCTTCTGTTCAGTCTTCTCAAGAAGAACTCGGTAGCTACTCGGCCAAGACAGACGATGCCTCTTGGTTCTATAATTTTGATCTCTTCGAGCAAGAAGTCACCACAAGTGTCACCTTCTTCTATTGACGGGTTCCTGTTGCCTGGGGGTTTGCACTTACAGAGATTGGTAAGCCAGATGCCATTCAACCAGTTGAGATCTATGAGGATGTCAGCAAGGATTTCTCCTGCGTCTCCAACGAATGGTTTTCCGAGTCTTACTTCTTCGCGGCCCAGGGACTCTCCGACAAACATTACTGGATTGTTTGTGGTACGACCAATCCAGATGCCAGGAACTGACTTCTTCACTTCAGGGAGAGAGCAACTCTTCTCCTGAGGGCACGACGCTATCTTTTGGCATAGTCTCTGTAGCCTCTGACAACTTTGTTTTGGGAACGGCATTCAGATAACTCCTGCGAGAGGTATAGCCTTTAAACATATCCGTGGCACCCTGGGTTCCAAGAAATACAATTGCTATTGGCTTGAAGATATTCTCAAGTAGCCATTTGATGTCTTCAGTGAGACGGATATCCATCCATGAGATTACATCGATCGTGAGCCATTCGCTTCCTGAAATAAGAAGAATGACAAAGGAAGCTGCCAGAAAAACCAGCAGCTTCCTACTTGTATATTTCTCAATCGCGATATCCCAAAGCCCCTTCTTTTCAAAACGAGGCTGGGTATTCACTACAGAAACTCTACTTCACTTGCCACGATCTCGGTGGTACGATGAGTAACTTCGTTAGAGTCCTTCCAGGCACGAGGATTCATGCGACCACTTACGGCTACCTTCGACCCTTTCTTGAGATACTTCGCGCAGGTCTCTGCGAGTGGACCGTAGGCCACTACGGGAATCCAGTCAGTGGCTTTGACGGTATTGCCATCGGCATCACGGCGACGACGATCACAAGCTACACTGAAAGAAGTTACGGCAGTGCCAGAATTGGTCTGACGAAGTTCAGGATCGCGGCCAAGATTACCGAGGCCGCTCCAAGTATTGGTTACGCTCATTTGTTTTTCCTTTTGCTTTCTGTTTTGTGAGAAACTTTTCTCACGAGGAGAGGTGGCTTGTAGCCACCACTTATTCTGTTATTCAAGACAGCCAGATGAATCTGTCTGTGCCATACGGGTCATAAGGATTCCACGGTCTTGGCCAGTCAGGAACTGGAGTAGTAGGTATCCAGGGCAGAGGGGCGCGCACCGGCCAGATTGGAATGTCTTGCTTCTTCTTGGATAGCTCATACGGAAGCAGAGTCTTGTCGATCAGCTCTTTGATCTTCTTGGTAAGCTCAGGATCATTCAGTTTCTTCAGAAGCTCTTCAGTGGCTTTGGCTATCTTCTCCTTTTCTGTAGGTTCTGACAGCTTCTCAAGCCAAGCGATGGCTGTTGGGGGCACTGTTCCTGTATCTGGGTCTTTGTCACAGTTGTCTTCGAGCCACTCTATATAGCTGAGCAGAAGTCTTGCGTATTTTCTTTCTCTTTCTTTATCTGTCATTGAGTTCTCCTATCATTTTTGTAAGGTCCTTGAAGCGGAACAAGAATCTATTCTTTGCTGCTTTCTGATCCAGTATCAGGTTTGGGAAGACTGGTAACGCTTGGTATTCATCACTTACGCCAATAGTCCATTCTTCTGGTGGAGGACCGAGTAACCAGTCTCTTTCGGTCATTAGCATGACAATGTCATACTTGGATACTATCTGAGGCTGAGGCCACTTCAGTTCATAATGTTGAATGATGTATTTGAGAAGCTTGTTTTCCATCTCCTTGTATTGGGGCATCTGTTCTTTGATTGGCTTTGGTAAGTCAGTTAGATAAGCTTCGGCGGCATCATGTAAAAGTCCCCACAGAGCAAGACGTGGGTCTTTTGTTTCGGCCCAAACCAAGTCACATACTTCACAACAGTGCTGTGCAACTGAAAAGAAGAATTGAGTATGACCATTGAATCTGCATTGCATACTCAATGAGTGGGCAATATCTCCTATGTCAAGAACAGATTCTTCATGTTCTGGTGCCAGCGGAAAGAACTTGTTGGATGAATGAGTTTGAATCCAGCTTCCGTTGAGCCAGGATTTATCCCTGGAAGTATGTGAGCCGGGCACGGGCTGTCTCCTTTGAAACAGGTTCGAATTCTTCGACTGTTTCAAGTGTGCAGATATTGAATGATCTGTGTGGGAATTCAGTCAGTATTACATGGCTTGACCAGTTATCGATTTGTACAGACGAGACGGTATAAAACTTTTCTGGGTCCAGACACTCCTTGACATGTTCCCAGCCCTCACTTCCACTGAGGTCTCTACACATGCGGACTTTTGTTCCGGTAGGAGCATCCATTAAGTTTCTGCTCATGTTAGTCTCCAAATAGTACTGATAGGGCTATGATGGCGAAATAGAACAGAGCCCACAGGATTGCTATTATTACCGGGGCAAGCAACAGAGCAAGAATCACTGCTCCAACAATTGTCCAGAAACTCATTTATTTTATCTCCGTTAGTTGGTACTGGATACCTTCGATCTCAACAATCTTGCCGTTACAACCTTGGGTTTCGGCCGGCTGGGTACGAAGACGGTGTTCTTCTTCGGTGAGGAGTTTGCCATTGAGATAATACCGCTTTGTACCATCGGAATTGATGACTGCAGGTCCATCTGTACGGTGTCGTTTATCGTTTAGGTACCAAGCTTGGTAGCCATTGGAATAGATGACAGCAGG
>Ga0233429_1000120_pt1 | contig 149034 bp, 165 predicted proteins | sample SI_118_April2016_3_FD_179879 | JGI IMG/M metagenome (GOLD analysis project Ga0233429, IMG submission 179879) | Seawater microbial communities from Saanich Inlet, British Columbia, Canada - SI_118_April2016_135_MG | ecosystem: Environmental > Aquatic > Marine > Inlet | place: Canada: British...
GATTCGGAATGCCCTGTTCCCTGTTCGTTCGCCATTACTAGGGGAATCTCTATTGATTTCTTTTCCTGCGCTTACTAAGATGTTTCAATTCAGCGCGTATCCGATCGCAAATGCGATCTTAAGTCGAGACTTAACCGAAGTCGGATTAGGCAATCTGGGGTTCGATGGCTGCATGCGCCTACCCCCAGCTTATCGCAGCTTGCCACGGCCTTCATAAGTTTCTCAAGCCAAGCTATTCAACAAAAGGATTCTCTATTGTGTGTACTGTTTCTATCAATTGAACATCAATTATGTGCTCAATAACACATTTGCTGAGGTCTCAAAAAGATCTCAGCGGTCTCAACGAATTGAGTATGATTTTTGATTTCCCAAGATTAGTTTCTTGGGGTGAAGACCTTCTTTTCTAAAGAAGGGATTCATAGTGGACCGGGAGGGATTTGAACCCCCAATCTCCTGCGTGCAAGGCAGGCGCCCTACCAGATTGAGCTACCGGCCCGCAATTTGTCTTGCACCCTAGCAGGAATTTTGAATTCCCATAGAGCGAATGAACGCTCTAAAGGAAAAGTAAACTATGTTAGTATAGTACTTTTTGCGGAGGGTGCTATGCAAAATGATTTTTACACAGACCTTTCCGCTAAATAAAGGAGGTGATCCATCTGCAGGTTCCCCTACAGATACCTTGTGTTGACTTAGCCCGCCTCGCTGAATCAAGATTCGAATCTGACAAAAATCAAATCCTCATCCTAACCCAACTCGGTTGGCTTGACAGGCAGTGTGTGCAAGAGACAGGGACATATTCACCGCACTATGCTAAAGCACGGTTACTAGGAATTTCGGCTTCACGAGGGTGAGTTGCAACCCTCGATCCGGACTGAGATTGGATTTAAGGGATTGGCTCCTCCTTTCGGAGTTGCTTCCCGTTGTTCCAACCATTGCATGCCGCGTGTAGCCCAGGGGATTTGGGGCATACAGACCTACCGTCGCCTGCACCTTCCTCGTCCTTTCGAACGCGGTCCCTCTAGTGTGCTCCATCTCAAAAAAAACAGATTGCAACTAGAAGCGCAGGTCTCGCTCGTTGTCTGACTTAACAGAACATTTCACAACACGAGCTGACGGCGGCCATGCACCACCTCTCAGCGTGTCGAGTTAGCCATTCAGGCTGACCTTCATCCTGCTGTCGCTCCTGGTAAGGTTCCGGGCGTATAATCCAATTAAACCGCAGCATTCACTCCTTGTGTGTCTCCCCGCCAATTCCTTTAAGTTTCAGCCTTGCGACCGTACTTCCCAGGCGGCTTGCTTAACATCTTCATTACGACGCTGCACACCCTCTAAAGATATGCAACATCTAGCAAGCAGCGTTTACGGCCAGGACTACGAGGGTATCTAATCCTCTTTGCTCCCCTGGCTTTCATCCCTCACCGTCAGACCCGTTCTAGCTAGACGCCTTCGCCACTGATGGTCCTCCAAGGATTAAAACATTTTACCGCTCCCCAAGGAATACCTCTAGCTCCTCCCGGTCTCAAGAAAGGCAGTATCTCCAGCAGGCTGACAGTTAAGCTGCCAGATTTAACCAAAGACTTACCAATCCGGCTACGGATGCTTTAGGCCCAATAAACGTGATCACCACTTGGGGCGCCGGGATTACCGCGGCGGCTGGCACCGGTCTTGCCCACCCCTTATTCTCAAAGCTATATACACTCTAAAAAAGCAATCCGAATGGATTGCACGATGGATCCCCCTATCACACTTGCGTGCATTGTAGAGGTTTCGTAACTGCTGCACCCCGTAGGGCTGGAACCCTTATCTCAGTGTTCCTCTCAGGGCTAGGACTCTCATCCCCCTTACAGATCTTCGCCTTGGTGGTCCTTTACACCACCAACAAGCTAATCTGCCGCCAACTCATCCTGAAGCGCCGAAACTTTCAAAGAAAGCGCCTTCCAGCATCTATCTTCTATAAGGAATTACAATCAGTTTCCCGATTTTATGCCTTACTTCAGGGTAGATTATTGACGTGTTACTGAGCCTTTCGCCATGTCCGAAAACATAAACTTGCATGTCTAAATCGAATCCATCTAGCAGTGATCTCCAGCAGGATCAACTGGAATTCTACTGAAAACTTATTATTAGAAATTAACTACTAAAACTACCATAGTTTACTTAATCTTCCCAGTTATGAAACTGGAATTCACGAAATCACATCACGTGATTGATCTCCTAATGGAGTATGATATCTGAATCGCCTTGTTTATAAGGCTTTCCGTAAGAAATCTTCATTGCGTGGCTCGAATTTCTTTTTTCCCGATGAGCACTTTCATCTGAATTAACTTTGATTAATTGGTTTATAAAGATTGTGGCGGTGTGTTAATTAAATTTTAAAATTCTTAATTTGTGCTTTAGTTTTTAGCTCAATAATCGGTAATAAGAAAACAATTAGAGATGTTGATAAAATAACTGCGAAACCAAGGCTAATAATTAAGTTAGGATTTGGGAATAAATGAGCATAAGTTAAAATAAGAATCGCTGAGATTATACCTCTTGGTCCAGAAATCCCAATTATTCTTTGTGCAAGTAAAGATTCTCTCAATGTTGCTAATCTAACGGATAAATATCTAGCAATAATAATTGCGGTAACAAGCGCAACTGCAACTAAACTAAAATTTCTAAATGCATCAAACGTAATCATTGCACCAAGGAAAATATATACAAAGGTTACTAAAATAAATTGTAAATTCTCTCCAAAAGACATTATGAATTTTGGTGGCGCAGGATCAACATTTCCATAAAGAATACCCACAATTAGTGCTGCAATAACTCCACTAGCACCTATCATTTCAGTTACAGCATAAACCAAAAGTATCGCGCCCACTGTAATAATTGCAGGCATGTCGTCTAAATTCATATAATTCAAACCCTTAAGAAGAAGCCAACCAATTATCAAACCAACACCTATTGCAGTAAAAATTGGGTAAAAAATACCTCTACTAATTGCTTCTACGAAAGTTGTTTTATTTATAATCATTGAACTAACAACAATTGCTAGCACTGCTGCAAAAACTGAATTTATAGTTGCTTCAATATCTAAGCTTTCCTTAATTCGTTTTTTAACCCGCATATTTGCCATAAGAGGTGAAATAATAGTTAAATCAGTTGAAGCTAGAATTGCTCCAAATAAAATTGCTAAATATGTATCAAAATGTAAAAGATATTTCCCAACTAAGAAAACAACAAATAATGTAGCAAATGCACCAATAAAAGCTAAACTAGTTGACTCAAACCACGCATTACGAAGTTTACTTAATTTAATATCATAGCCTGTATCAAATAAAACCAAAATCAATGCAATAATTGCAAAAGAATGTATCATTCCTTGAAATTCTGCTACTTCAATAATATGAAAAATTGGACCTAAAAACAACCCAATAACAAGTAAAATAAGTGATAGCGGCCATCCGGTTCTTTTAGACATATGTGCTAAAAATACGCCAAGTAAAATCACTCCACCAATAATAGCAACAGCCAAATTAGGATCCATTCAATAAAAATCATTAGTTGTATAAAAATATATGGTAGAGCATATAATTATATTTTTACCTACCCATTCCTAAACTAACACGTAATTCAGATTTCTCATAAAAAAGGGAATCATAATTATTCTGAGCTTCTGTAGTTAAACCACCATGAGATCTAACATATTCAAAATGCTCCATTTTAGCTTCCACATCAGCTAGTTTTCCACGAAGACCACTTAAATTTTGAACTGATTTAATTTTCCTTACTGCAGACAATATATCTGTACCATTTCCAGATAAATTTTGGTTGCCTTGTATTGAATTATCAGTTTGCTTATTGAGTTCTTCAACAGCATCTTTCTGAGAAATATTTGGTGCTTCAGCATCAGGATTAACTTTAAATCCTCTAATAGGTGGTTTTGGTGTATTAATCATAAAACATTTACACACAAAACCTTAAAAAATAATCGATACTCAAAAATATTTATCTTTTTTCAACTAGTTTTGGATCAGTCTGTCTTCCATGGATATTAAGTGCTTCTTCTTCAATCACACCTATCTTTAAATCGATATCATCTGTAATTATTTCTCCAAGTGTTCCCTTTAATTCTCTAAAGCGAGCGACTCCATTTTCATTAAGATATCCTTGTTGATTACATTTAACAAGATTCGTATACTCTTCTATTTCATCTTGAAAAATAACTCTTTTAGTTCCTTTTTTAATCCATTCTTCATGAGTTACACGCGGTCCAATATCATCCATATTAATCTCTTCTTTAAATCCTGTTTCTCGAAGGGTAACTGCTTCACTACCTCGATTTGAACCATATCCACCATTTACAATTGTCATAACTTACATATAACTAAAACCTTAAAAAATAATCGATATCTCAATAAATTATTCTGAATTATTTTGATCTTCTATTTCTTGTTGTCTTTTTCTCGCAAAATGAGCATCAACAGCACGATTGTAGTTTGCTTCTTCTTCCCGAGCAATCTCTCCAAAATTAACCTTTGCAAAAACCCCCTGGATACGTTTTGTAGGGATATCTGTCATATTGCTCAAACTATCAACAGACTTTCTTACATAAAGGGATTTCTCATCTTCAGCCATTTTAAAATTAATAGTGCAGGGGAGAGGATTTGAACCCCCGTAGACACTAAGTCACTGGGTTTCCTGGGCGAAAAAACCTTTTTTCGCATGGCTTTCGCACTTACGTCGCTTTTCCTAAGAAAAACGAAGTCACCTAAGCCCAGCCCGTTTGACCGCTCCGGCACCCCTGCAAATAAATGTTGCCAGATCTACATCACTAACAAATACTTTGAGAATAAGATTAAAAAGGTTGCTAAAATCAATTCTTATTAGATATACATTTATACGCTCTAACGAACCAGTTTTGTTTTTTTTCGATAATTTCTTGCTTAGGAGCATCTCTTGCAGCTCGCACATATTGATTTTTGTATCTTATCATTTCACCCTCAGTTATTCCATGCATAAATATATTATTTCCAGGTGTATCTTTTGGTATTATTGCGTCATTTAATATTATAAATTCCAAATTTTCTTTGCCAACAATTAAATTAAATTCATCATTAGAAACATTTTTTATTTCTACATTACCATATTTAACAAAAGGTTCTTTTTCTACTAAATTATATCCGACTAAAACATCTTCATTAAGTGTAACAATACGATAATAATTTGCTAAAACTTTTACTTTCTTTGCCTCAGCATCAGGACACATAGACCACAAAAATATGAATATTTAAAAGAATTAATATTCTCTACAATAATTAAGATCGCTTTCTACGTCTAAGTCGCTTCTTCTCATTAAGTTTCTTACGATACCATTTCCATCTACCTCGGTATCCAGATTTGTTCTTCTTTTTCCACTTACGACTTGAACGTTTCATATAGATAGAACTGAGTTGAACCTTTTATAAGGTTTATGCTAATAAAAGTTCAAGTATAAATCTATAACTTAAGCTACATGTGCTTCTTTCCTTGCTTATGCCAAACCCAATAAGAATATGAAAATAATATAATAACTACGCCAATAACTTTTATCAAAATCAAGAAAATTAAATATTGCGGGTCAATAAAAATTAATAAAAAAAATAGCACTCCTAGAAGCATAAATAATTTGCCTCCCAAAGCATGCGTTTGTTTCCAAACAAAATCATCTGCCAATGTCCATGGTGTTCTAATGCCTATAAAGAAATTCCGCTTCATCTCAGGTAAGATATAACCAATATAGAAAAACAATAACCCTACAATAGGTAATATCATTAAAATAATACGATTATAATAATTCATAATCGCTAGAATTGTTGCTAAGAACAAAAAAGCAAACATAATTATTAACATAAATTTCATACTTTCAAGATGTTTAAAATCTTGGATATTTTTCTTAAAAACAGCGATCTTAGGTAAAGCTAAAAACAGTCCATAAATTAGGAACGAAATAATAGGGAATAAGAAAATTATTTCTTTTGAACTATAATCATCAACCTGCCCCTGTGCATTCCAATGAGATGGTATTTCATCTGACAAACTAGGATATAAATAAAAACTAACTACAAATAATAAAACAATTATTCCAATCGATGCCCAATCATATTTTGTTAATTTCATTTATGTTTCTCTTGCAGAAGCGCTATAGTTACTAAATTTTTTTAAATAATTCTGTGCTTTTCCCCGCACATTTCCATAAAAAATTGCTTGTGGATCATCAACTTCACGTGAAGAATCGTGATTTGAAAAAATCATTAGATCAAAATTTCGCACAGGTACTGTTCTCTTCTTAAATAATCCTTTTTCTACACTACTTTCTCGGTCAATAACTGCGAAACCTTCTGGAATATATTCAAGAATAGTAGTATTAGCAGCTAAATCTTGTGGGATTAAATCTTCAGACTCAGTTAAAATATTAATATCTAACCCTCTACGTTTTGCTTGTTCTAATGCATTAATAAGATACGGTCGTGTCCAAAAAACTTTATCTTGATTACGCATAGCAAGATGAACAACATCCTTTTCACCTAAACATTGTAACCAATATTCAAAATCATGACTATTCCACTCCATATAAGATTACTAAACAAAAATATATAACCCTTTCTTTGGTTAATTACATAACCTCAACTTCTTGGATTCCTAGCAAATTAAGTGATTTCTTTAGAGTTTCATAAAATACTTTTACTAGCAAGAGTCTTGCTTGTGCTTCATCTTTAGGTGCGCCAATAACTCTACAATGTTCATAAAATGTTGAAAAGTTCTGCGCTAATTCATAAGCAAAAGTAGCAACTAGATGTGGTGAATAACTTTCTGCTGCTTGCTCAATAACTTGCGGGAACTTAGAAATATGTTTAATCAAAATTTGTTCGTCTTTAGATTTCAACAAACTAAAATCAATTTTTGTTGAAACTTTTTGATCAGATTTTTTAATTATGTTTTTAGCTCTTACAAGAGAATACTGCAAATATGGTCCAGTATTTCCACTAAAGAAAGATAGAGCCGATCCGATATCAAATGGAATTCTTTTATTATTTGATTTACTAATCATCATATAAAGCATAGCACCAACTGCAATTTTATCGGATATTTTCTCTCTCCAAACTAATGACTTATCTTTTCTTGATGTACTAAATTTCTGAAGTGATTTGAATTTTGCTTTATCTGCTAACATAGAATAAAGCGGAGCAGTTCCTAATCTTGAAGAAAACTTTTTCATTTTTTCATCTAAAACTAATTCATAACTTAAATGATAAAGTTGATCTGCTTTATCAAAACCCAGAATTTTTAATGCTTTGAAAAGTTGTTTAAAGTAAAAATCTTGCTCTGCGCCAACAACATAAATTAATTTATCTAATTTATAATCTTTAAATCTCTTTTGAGCCATTGCAAGATCTTTTGTAATATATAGCGCAGTTCCGTCTTTTCTCAAAAGTACTTTCTTACCTAAAGCATATTTTTCTAAATCAATTATTGGTGCACCCTCTTCGTACTGAACTAAATGATGTTTTTCTAATTCATTAACAACTTTTTTTCCGGAAATAATAAAATCTCTATCGTAATAAATATAATCAAAATCAGCGTGCAGTTCTTTATATATTCTATCAAATTCAGATATACTCCATTTTTTAGTTTTATTCAAAAGTCCTATCCAATATTTATCTTTACCATCTATCTTTTTTTGAATCTCTAAAATTTCTTTTTCATATTTCGGATTTTCTTTAAGCTTAAATATGGATTCTGAATATATCTTACCGATCCATTCTCCTTTATTTTTAATTGTCTTTTCTTTTTTCTTAAACCATTTATCATACGCCCAAAGCGTCTTTGAAACATGACTTCCTGTATCATTATAATAATTTACAGCAATTACATTATATCCAGCTAATTTCATTATATTACATAAAGCAGATCCAAGTGCAGTATTTCTCAGGTGTCCAACATGAAAACCTTTCAATGGATTTGGATTAGAATATTCAATCATAACGCGTTCTGATTTTTTACCTTTCCCAAAGTCCTTTTTTAGCGCAGACTTTAAAACTTGCTCAGAGATTATTGAATTATCATAAAAGAAATTTAAATATGCACCCAAGTGTTCGACTTTTTGAAAACCTTTTGGAACAACAAGTTTATCTCTTAACAATATAGCAACTTCGGTAGGAGATTTTCCAAAGTTTTTTGATAAGATGAAGCAAGGAAATGCTAAATCACCAAGTCTTTGCTCAGGTGGAACTTCTAGTAAATTATCAACTTGCTGACTAGATAATCCCGTTATTTTATGTAATTCTTTTACTGCATTAGCTTTCAAATCCATACTATACATATTTAAACTATTATTAAAAGTTAATCGCACTAATCAAAGATTAACTAATTAACATATCGTTCAATGAGAACTTTTATAAAACCAAGACAAGCTTTATTGTTGTGCCTAAGTAGCTTAGTTGGTGGAGCGTGCGGCTGTTAACCGCAAGGTCAGAGGTTCGAGTCCTCTCTTAGGCGCTCAGAATTATGGGCGGGTAGCTTAGTCTGGTTAGAGCGCCGGTCTTATATGACCGCTTCCGTTAGGAAGTCCTTCGGTTTAAGTTAGCCGGAGGCCGGGAGTTCAAATCTCCTCCTGCCCACTTTTGTTATTGAAAAAGCTTTTAAATAGAAACTAAATCGTAGTAATAATGAAAACAATCCCTGTAATCGACAGATCTGAGCTATTAGAGACCGAAGAAAATGAACAGATACTAAAAATATTAAAAAATGATGATCTATTCAACCAGTTTCAAAAAAGAATTCAATTCTCAAAATCGCTTCACGAATTAGGTTTTTTAGAAAAAGAGAGTACTGTATGGAATATTGGCTGTGGTACTGGCGGTGAAGAACCACTTATTTTCAGTATGTTTGGTAAAGCTCAAATATATGGTATAGATAAGAATTTAAAAGACGAACATAGCGAATATGTTCATTTAAGAAAAGGCAAAATCGAAGATATAATTAAAGAATATGAAACCCCTCAACCTGATTTAATACTAGCTAGAAGAGTTAGTGGTGTTCATCGAGCAATTGAGGAATTATTATCATTAGAGTCCCAACCAATTATGGTTTTAAGATTATGTGATTGTAAAACATGTAACAGTATATATTTTACTGAGGAAGATAGAATAAGATCGGAAAAATATCGTGGATTAATTAATACTAAAGATCGTTGGGGGCTTGACCTATCAGAAATGGTGGATAGAAGAAGAATTCAAAAAGTAGCAGATAAAAAAGATATTATAACAGGTATGAGCTTACCCTATAATCGATTTGTAAATCCCACAGAAGTTGTAATTATGGATATACAATCATTAATTGATGAGCAACATCCAAATTACCGCTGTATAATACACAAAGAAACTCTACTATTATTTCCTGAAGATCAAAAGGTAAAAGCAAATACGCTCATAAATCCGATTATAGAGTATTTCCAAAAATGAAAAATACAGATGACATAGACGAATTTACACTGCTGAAGGAAGATGAAATAGATTCATTAAGAAAAGAGCTATTATCACATGAACGACTTCCATATTTTTATCATCACCTACGATTCTCACGAGCGATTAATGAAAACGGATTCTTAGGTAAAAACGATGTTATTTGGGACATTGGTTGTGGTGGTGATGGACATGAAGCAATGGGTTTTGGAATGTTTGGTGAAGCTCAAATATATGGTATTGATCCTGAAATAAAAGAAAAAAGAGAAAGTAATCATATTCATTTAATTAAAGATACTGTTGAAGAAGTAATTGCTGAAAATACTATTCCACAGCCAGATTTGATAATTGCTAAAGATGCTACAGGTGTTCATAGAGCAATTGAGGAATTATTATCATTAGAGTCCCAACCAATTATGGTTCTAAAAATGTGTCCTTGCAATAACTGTGAAGAACATTATTTCACAGATGAAGATAAAATACGATCAAGAAAATATAGTAGAACAATAACGAGTAATAATGGTTTAAATGGAGATAGTTTCCTTAAAACAAAAAGACGCACTCCTATTGAATATATTACAGATGTTTTACACGTCATTGGTGGAAAAAGTCTACCTTATAATAAATTTGTAGTACCATCTCTAATGCTAGTTCATGATATAAGACAAGTAATTACTGAAGATTATCCTGCATATATATCAATTATACCTGATACGATTTGTTCAGATAGAATATTACAAATATTTCCAGAAGCTAAAAAAGAAAAAGCAGCGCTATTAATCGATCCAGTTAAAAATTATTTCTACTAATTTTTCTACGGAAAAAGCTTTTAAATCAACTATAATCACTATACTCATACGCCCCTATGGTGTAGTCCGGTCAATCATCTCAGGCCTTCGCCCTGAGGACGGGGGTTCGAATCCCTCTGGGGGCACTACACTTTTATACTTCTAGATTATATTATTCACATGCTAAATTTTAGTGAAAAAATGAAGAAGATGAACATAACAGATATGGCACTATTAAAAATTACAGTATTTTTCTTTACATTGACATTAGTACACTTTTTACCAAGCTTACTTACTGTTGATTGGAAAATATATGGAATACTTTTTGTTGTCCCTTGGCTATATCTTGTATATAAACTCTTCATAAAGAAATAATTTGGGCCCTAAAAGAGCCCAAAAAAGTGGCGGGAGGTGATTATGCATAATTTAAATTCTTCCAGCTATCTAATCCTCTTAATACATCACTAAATATAGTGCTAACATCTTTTGGGTTCATACTATTTGGATCAGAATCATAAAGATTTGCTAATTTTTTCTGAACCCTAGGTATACTCATTACGCCAAAAAAGTCATTTTTATTTACATTGTCTGTGTTGTCTCTAAGCTTAACCCAGTACCATATGTCTTTGCTGTTATTCTTAAGGAAAGTTGGAATTTTTAGTTTTTTCATTTCAATTATACTAATAATTGAATAATATATAAGGAACATAGGAATTTGTCCAATGTCCACTACTCTTCAGCATAACGATTTTAGAGACAATTAATAGCACATAGTAATAGAAAACCATATATATTTCTAATTTAATAAATATAATGAGATTACGTAAAATTCCTAAAGATGTGGGGAATACTTGGGAAAATATACATTATGCTGAAATATTAAAAAGCAAACCAGGATATCAAGAATTTCAGGAACATTTACTTGAAGCTGTTGATGGGGACTTAAAAAATATCAGTTCAAATATTATAGATATGAAGTTTTTTTTTGAAAAAGTGGTAAGTTCAGAAAAATCAGAAATACAAGAATTTTTTAATATAAAAAAATTAACAGAAAAAGGTGCAGCTCAAATGCGTGGAAATTTAGGTAGAACACCTAGAATTTTTACACAAAATTTCTTTGTTATAAGAAACAAAGAACTACAAAAAGAAATTGCATTAAAAAAGAAAGATATTGAAAATCTAAAACGTGTCAAAGCACGAGCTGAAGAAATAATCCGTGAAGTAGATAAAATCACAAAAGAAGATAATAAATCTATTAAATTATGGTTCAGAGAAATTAGAGAAGTAAGACCATATCACACATTTACAGATTAGAACTCATCTAAACCTTTGTGAGTAGATTTGGTTTTAATTATTTTATTACGCTTCTTTAGGCCAATAAAGTTAATAATTGTTGAGCGACCCATAAAACCTTCTCCTGTTTGTTTTAGCTCAACTAATTTTCTTAGCTGAAGTTTCTCTAGCTTGCGTCTAAATGTTTTCTTTGATTTAACCCCGCCTGAATTTGAATAAGCTTCATAAACTACACCAAATCTTTTTCCAGTGTGCTTTTCACAAACAGATAAAATAAACTTATCTTCATCAGTTAGATCTGCAGAGTTTTTAATTTTAAATTCATCAATACGTGCTATTGCTTCAGCAACGTGCTTTTCAGTTACTTTTGTTGTAGAATCATTTTCAGCAATCTCACCAGCAACTTTCAGCAATTTTATTCCTACACGAATATCTTCATATTCTGCTGCCTTTTCTGCAAGTGTTTCAAAAGCGTTATCGCTCCAAGTATTTTCATAAAAAGCATATTTTTTTCGTTCTGCAAGAATATCAAAAACTTCTCTAGATGTATAAGATTTAAATTCAATTGTTTCTGGAACTAATCTTGATCTAATACGATTATCCACATCAGCGCCCCAGTCTTTTTCATTTGTAATTAAAATCAGTGTCTTTTTTGGAAATTCTTCTAAAATAAAATAAAGAAAATCATAATCATCTGCTTTATCAATCTCATCAAATACAAAAACAACTCCATCAAATTTCTCTATTTTTTCTGTGATTTTTTCCATTACTTCATTTGTGCGCATTGTTTGTGTAAATGGATATCCAAATTGTCTTGAAACATCACAAAGAACTTTGTAAGTTGTATTAAATCTCCAGCAATTTATAAAAATTTGAGTAACTTTTTTATCAGATTCAACTTCTTCTAAGTCTTTTAAAACTCGCTTTGTGGCTGCAGTTTTTCCAATACCTGGCGAGCCCCAAACTAATATATTCTTGCCATCTCGATCATGGAAAAGAGGTTTTATCGAAGATGCAATATAATCTTGCTGTCCTTCTCTATGAGGTAATTTCTTTGGAACAAAGTCTGGATCAAGAGCATCAGGATTAGAGAAAATAGTCTGATCTGACGATAAAAAGTCATATGACATACCTACTTTAGGTTGACAACACCGAATTTAAGCATTTCTAGAATCGATTATCTAAACGAAATTAATCTTTTTTGCACAAGTTCATTTAAGATCCACATTGATTCTTCAGACAAGTTAACTAATTCAAAAAAACTATCTGCATCATTATTTTCATGAATCGAAGTTAGTGCCTTTTCTAATTTATCTACTTTATTTTTAGCACAATTAGGCATTACTTTTTCATAAAAAGCTCTTCTATAATTTCTTGAATTTGCATTAGTACCTAAATCTATATTTAAAAAATAACTACCATGATGCCATACTTGAAAAATAGGTTTTGAAACATGTCCTAACAAATTATTAAGAAGTTTCTTACGATTGGCTAATTGATATGCAAATGCAAATGCAAATATTTTACGACTGTCTTTATCAAATTGTGGTTGAAATTCTTTTATTTCTTCTACTATTCCCGAATCAAAAATACTTCTTGAAGTGTTTTTAAGATTTAGATAAAATTCTGGAGGAATAGTTACAAAATTATCTGCTTTTATCTCACTAGATGAACGTATTTGTAACGATACATTACTATCAAAATTTGATTCCTTACATGCTTTAGCAATATCTCTATATGATTTATATTGTGTCTGAAACTTTTCTCCCTTTAGAAAAATTACGGCATCTACATCTTTTGGATTTTGAGAATTAGTACTTGAACCATAAATTAAAATATCATCAATAGCACTTATATTTTGAAATGTGTTTTTGATATTATGTTCTACACTACTTAAATCCACCATATTACTGCTAATTAATAACAGTTTTAAGCGTTTTGTTAAAGTGTATATCCTAAAAGAACAAGCATAGTTATAATTATTGGCTGATGTATTAGATAAATAATCAGAGAATGACGACCTAAAAAAGCTAATAACTTTACTTCTTTCTTGCTTGATAAATCTTTAATCTTAAAGCTCCGAGAGTAATTTTTATACAAAATATTACCAACAAACATTCCAATAAGAACTACGCCAAACCATGGGAAAATTGGGAAATAATCAACTGTGCTGAAGCCTGTAGGTGTAAATCCAAGCCATATAAATAAAGATGTATCAAAAGTTAATTTATCAATATAAATTCCCATTAGTATGAAAAATATTGCAAAAATAAGCGTTAAGAATTTCTTTTTGAAAAATGGTACTGCAAAAATAATTGCTAATCCGATAAGATGAAGCACTCCAAAAATAATAAAATCTTCTCTAATAAAAAACCAACTTACTATTGTAATTGCAAGCCCCCATGAAAAAATAGTTAGCCCACGCTTTAGATATTTTAAAAATATTTTCTTACTGTTCCAATTTTTTACTCTTGCATAACTTAATGTTAAAGAAATTCCTACTAAAACAATGAATAATGTAGCAGTAATTCTTGCAAAAAATAACCAAAATCGCATATTACTAATTTGAATAACATCAAAATAAGTTAAAGATGTAATTGCATTTGAGACAATCATCATAATAATAGCTATGCCTCTAAGCACATCAATTTCCCAAAATCGCGTCTTAAAATCAACTTTCATAACTTCGTCATATCATAATGTTCGAATTTCAATAGTTCTAACTGCAAGCAAGATCTCCAGTCTGAAATTATATCTGCAAACTTATCTCTTATTTCAAGAGAGGTTTTATTCAAATCAGGTGCATCTTTACCGACCATTACACAGATAATATCCCACTCACCCATCATTCTAAATAAATTAATTATATTGGGATGCGCTCGCAAGTAAGATATCATTTTATCTACCTTTGCAGCGTGCGTATTACGCAATCGAATTCTAATATCTGATACTAACGGATAACCTACAATTACTGGATTTATCTTAATACTTTGCTGGAAAACATTTGCTTTCTGCATTTTCTTAATTCTCTTATGAACAGAATCAATAGATAATCCCACTTGACGAGCAATTACTGTGAGGTTCTCTCTAGCGTTTTTCTGGAGTATCATTAATATTTTCCTATCTTTTTCATCAAGTTTTATGCTAATATCTTTCATATATCTTAATTATTAAGACTAATTTAAAAATATATCGAATTTATTAAGACATCTTACCTAAAGGTTAATAAGATATTAGTGATATTCTATATTACTAGTGAATAACACTGGGGAAATAAAAATGATAACAGATGACGACATTAAAAAATTAAATCCGGCTAAACTTAAGTATTATACAAAATTATGTAGCAATAGTAAACGAGCTCGTGCTCATATAGATATGTTAAAATCAATACCCGTATCGCCACCAATCCTTGAAAATTATAATAGAACAAATCGAGAAATTGAAATAATTAATAAACTATTAAGCCAGAGAAAAGTAACGCTTAACCCTAAAACAGATAAATTATTCAGAAAAGGTGAATCTGTTGAAGACCATCTTTACAGAATAAGTGGAGATTTTGAATTAAGTGATTCAGCAATTGATTTAGCTAAAAATTTATTTACATCAATAAATGACCTAAAACAGTTAGCTAAGAATGGTTGCTATTTTGCTATGCTTGAAGATTTAAGTGATATTCTAAAAAAACATTATACTCTAAGAGAATTTGATCAAAAAGATTTTACTGACTTAGATCGATATAATATGACTGTTGCACATATATAATTATAACTTCGTCATATCATATACTTCAAACTTAAAGTGTTTTAGAATCATCATAGATTTCCAATCAGATATAAATTTACTAAATTTGTAACGAATTTCATTTGTAACGTCTGCTAAATCATTTGCATCTTTTGCAATTAAAATACATGTAAAGTCCCAGTCGCCCATTATTTGCATAAGATCAATAACTCGTGGATGTGCTTTAAGATAAGATACAAACGCATTAGTATCTTTTTCTGTAGCATCTTTTAATTTGATTTTTATATCTGCAATTATCTGGTAACCAAAATTAAGTGGTGCAAGTTGTATCTGATTATCAAATATTTCATTAGCAATCATTTTCTTAATTCTCTGATGAACTGCATCTACAGACAATCCGATCTTTCTAGATATTGAAGTAAGGCTCTCTCTAGCGTTTTCTTGCAAAATCATCAATATCTTTCGATCTTTCTCATCTAACACATATTTCTTAGTTTTACTCATACAAGGATATTTCTTGTTTATTTATAAATTTATCGTATTTTTTCCGTCTTTTTACCAATATATATATAAAACTTCATGGTGATACTTAATTACTACACAGTGATTGTGGTGGGATAAGCTAAAGCTTACTGACATTTTCACGTGAAGATGAGATAACAAAAATGACATTTGAAAAACTGTATATGAAGAACGATGAAATAGATATTACAAAAGGCGAAATAGACCTTGATAAATTAATGGATCTATACAAAGATGCTAGCTTATCACGTAGCGGAGTTTTGATTAAAGAGCGTAGTGAAGACTTGGATGGCATAGCATTAAGTGGAAGAGTAAGTTATCACATGACTCGATTACTTGAAGAAGAATCATCTGAAGCTGAAAAAACATTTAGCCATGCTTTAATGAACTATTTTAAACAGCAACCATTTAATGAAATTTTTCATGGAAAATTAGGTGAAGAATTAAAAAAAGGACTTGAAATAACTGAAGGAGAAGGAGCTGGAACTGCAATGTGGTGGACTATTGCACCTTATTTACATCAGACTTTAACTAAAAATTATAATTTATCTAATAAAGAAGCAATTGAAGTATCTTACAAATGGGCTGCAACAGGAAAGTTTGATGGAGCATTAACTGGTTCAAGAGCAACTATGAAGGGACTTAGTGAATTACGTAACTATGGTATTGATGCAGATGCGTTTTTTCTTAGTGATAATCCTAAAAAAATGACACATGAAGCAGCTGAAGGTATTGCAAAATACATTGCTAAAAACGTTATTATGGAGGATAATTAAAAATGAAAACAAACAAAAACGCATTAAATGAATTTAAAGATACAGTAGAAAAAGGTACAAAAGAACCATTTTATTGGGCTATAATGTTAATTAACCCTGAATGGAAAAATGATTACTATGAAGGTTTAGATCCAGCAATTATAGAATTTAAAGAAAAAGCTAAACAACACAGAGATTACGTTATAGATGAAATTGCGCAAAGAGTTTTTGAAGATAAAGGAAGCCCTATGGAATATGACATGCCTTCGTTATATAAGAAAGCACAAATATTAACTGAAAAAGATATAGCCCTCTTCAACAGCGGAGAATTTAATGTTAGATTAAATCTTGAAGGAAAATGTATGGATGAGCATATTGGATTTGAAATTAAAGATCGTTCATTAGAATTTAAAGAAGATAAATCCCAAATAGACTGTGAAGATCACGAGGTAATTTACACTGCGCTACATAAATTAAGCTTGGAGTCAGCAGATTAAAAATGACAACAGAAAAAAATATGAAAATGCTATTGGATTTAGCAACGAAAGATGATAAGATAAAAATTAGACTAAATTCAATAGAATTACCTGGATTAGCATATATATTACATGATGATGAAGTAGATATAACGAAAATTGAAAAAGCTATAGAAACAATTAAATCTCAAAAATTATATTCCATCAAATTAGATAGAAAAAATTCAAATGATTCTAAAATACATATAGATCTCTCAGAAGATGATTCTGAAGAAATTTCATGTACTAATCTTTTAAATGAGAGTACTTGTTTTGTATGTAGTTATTATCAAACCGACAGTTGTATTGTTAAACAATACGCTGAATCTAAAGACGGTGATCAAAAATGAGTGAAGGTAGCGGAGTCAGCGGACTTACAGCACAGAGATTTGGTGGTGGAGAAGGTGGCCGCAATATTATATTTAGAAAGCGTCCAAGTATAAATAAAAATAATGTAAATAAATACTATAATGATATAATTAATTTCAATGTTCCACAATTCATTACTACTGCAGCAGATTTCATTAAAGATGCAGTAGATAATTTAGAATATGCAGGAATATTAGTTCCATTAAGCGGAGGTTTAGATTCTGCAGTTGTTGCTGCAATATCTAAAGAAACTGGAAAGAAAGTTGAATTGTTAACTGTCGTTGATAAGAAATACATTCGACCACAAGATATAACTGACGTGAAGGCCATTGCACATAGACTTGGACTAAAACTTAATTTATTAGATGCTTCAGAAGCATTTGACGTGCCCAAAAATTTATACACAGATCATACAATAATGGGTATTCGCAGTTCGCTAATCTATGGTGAAGGTGAAAAAAACAATAGTCTAATTATAAATTGTGGTAATAAATCTGAAGAACTTTATGATTTATGCAATCCAAGTGGTGCGGTGGGTACTATATTACCTATTGGAAATATGTATAAAACACAGATATATCATATTGCAGAATATTTAAACTTACCACGTTATATAAAAATCAAACCGAGCCACAGTGGAATTGTTGGTGAAGATAATGATGAAAAAGGATTAGGACATTCATTCAAAACATTAGATGTACTTTCTCACTTACTTCTAGATAGAAAATGGACTCCTGAGAACGTTGCTAAAGAACTAAATCTATCTTCGACATATGTAAGTGATTTTAAATCAAAAATTCTCAAAAATTCTCAAAAAATGTCTTTTCCAATGTTAGAATTTAATCCAACCAGTTCTTTTCTTTGATAACTCTTGGAAGATATGTATCTGCCATGAACTCAATAGACTTGCTAACTAATGCATCAGATTCTACTTTATAGCCAAAATCTTTCATTGCTTTTAGTTCTGCTTGCCAACCTTTACTTTGGAACCATTCGTATTTTGAAATTTCTTTAAGTCGCTTTAAGTCGTGGCCTTCTAATTTAATCCAGTTGGACTTTGCAATCTTAAATTTGGCAATATCTCCAGTTTTTAACCCAATAAATTTGGCATCTGGGCAAGCTGCTTTCTCTGAGAAAAATGCTAAATTAATACTTCCTTGTTTGTAAACAGAATAAATATAATATCCATATGCATCATTATCGCAGAAAACATAAACGGGAATTTTATATTCTTTTGCAAGTCGCGAAACTAATCTTCGATCAGATCTTGCTGCCTGACCTTTACCTGTCATAAGAATGCAATTATTTTTCTTCCAAAACTTTGACTGGTTTAGTAAGTTCCAAACTGCGAACTTCTCTACAATAAGAATAAAATCTGCTGTGCATTGTTTGAACTTTACAACATGTGGTTCAGTATTTGGTGGAATTGCAGCGCCTGCAGACCCCATTCTTGAACAATCAATAATATCATCTGTCTTTAAATCTTCATACATTAATGGCCCTGAAATAACTCCACTTGGTGTTGCTTCTAATCCAAGTTGTTCTCTAAGTGCATTAATTGTAACTTCAACATCTTCAATAACTGGATCAGATTCTGTTGCTTGATCATCAAATGTGTTTTCTTTTGTGCCCTCAATAGAGTGCTTTAAAATATAATATAACTGTCTTGTTGAAATTGCAGGTTTATCTTGCTCAAGAAGTTTTTTAATTTGTGCAGCTACAAGTGATGTCTGCATGAATTTTTTAGATTGACCAACATTAAAGAAAGTTCTAGTCTGAGTTTTATCACCTAGCTTAATCATTCGAGCATTTTTATCAAAATAAGCATTAGCTAAAGTTCGTAATGGAATTGTAAGTTTTGGATCTTTCGAATCATCTATATTTTTCTTTAACTCTACACCTAATTCGGTTAATCTTTTTACAATATCTTTCTTAGTTAATTCAGCCATTTTTAATCTTTGATTTAAATTAGCAAATATTTGATTTGCTTAATTATTCTTCAGCCTCCATTATTTCTTCTTCCTCTTCTCGTTCAGCCTCAAGTTCTTTTTCAGCTTTTTCTTCTTTAGCACCTTGCTCTTCTTGCTTTTCGATTTCTTCTACTTCATTTTCAAGTTCTTCTAAATCTGCACCTGTTGAATACATTGATTCTGCAATTTTATTTAATTTCTTTAATGTATCTTGTGATTTTTTCTCAACTTGTTCTTTTGATAATTTGTAAGCATCATCTTCATTTAAGGATGTAACTGCTTCTGCAACTTCTTTTGCATAAGCTTTGAAAATTTCTCTCTTTTTAGCTTCAATTTCAGATCTTCTTTTCTTACCAATATATCTTTGCAAGCTTCTTGAACATTCCTGAATTGCTAACTTAACTTCTTTTAAAATATTTGGATATGCTGAAACTGCTTCTTTTGATTCAGATGTAAATGGAACCCAAACAGATGCCATATGAATAATAACAATTGCGGGACCAGTTGGTAATGAACCTGAACTTTGTGAAAGACCATAAGGCTTCCAATTCATTTTCTTCATTGATTGTGTAAGTGCGCAAGCTCCTTCTTGGTAAAGTAATGGAACTTTATTTGCGAAACGAATTAATTTAACAGAACCTTCTGCATCTAATGATCCACCATAACCAATTCCAACTTCAATTTGGAACGGATTACCTCGATAAACTGTTGCAGGTCTTGTAATCGTATGAACAAAATCTACATCAAATTCACTCTCAAGAGATTTTCTTAATAAATCTCCACCTATTGGAGAAAGACAATCTAAACTAGGTCTTGCAACTTTTGCATTTTGCATTCCTAAAAGTAATGTTTCAACTTGATCGGGATTTATGTATTTTGGCGAGAACTTTCCATCAATAAGTTTTATTCTCTTTGCTTCAGGTAATTTTTTATTACCATCTTCAATTGAATTATTTGCAATTTTTATTATTTCATCGGCAGTTCCACCACCAACTTTATCAAACTCTTTTGTGAAAAATGATTTAATTGTTCGTGCAGTTGTAAATTTTAACATTCTTTTTAGAACACCTAATTCAACGCCATGTGGATGTGGTTTAATTAATTTAGACTTTAATGGTAATTTTTCAGTAACTCTTGGGAACTCTAATTTTTCTCCGGTTGGTGATATATATGTAATTTTAGCATGAGGATTAACAATCGCAGTTTGCTTAATATACTCTAAAACAGATTGTTTATGTTCAACATACTTTGCTTCCATTTCAACAGCAATTCTAATTCCGCATTCTTTATCGCCCCAATCAAATTGTTCATCAGAAACAATTTCAGGTTCATTTCTCTTAACATCAATATGCATCACATACATATGTGCCTGTGGCTCCTTCTTTGTTTTAGAAATAAGAACAGCTGGCTTTCCAGAAGTTAATTGACCATAAAGAATTACCGATGAAATACCTATACCTTGCTGTCCTCTACCTTGTTTTCCACCTGTTGTCTGGAACTTTGAACCATATAGAAGCTTACCAAATGCTTTGAAAAGGTGCGTTTTTTCAATTCCTGGACCATTATCTTCAACAATTAACTTAAATCTACCTGCTTTAATCTCAGAAATTTGAACTTTAATTTCAGGTAATATACCATTACCTTCGCACGCGTCTAGCGAATTATCAACTGCTTCCTTTACAGAAGTAAGCAAAGACTTTGCAGGATTGTTAAATCCAAGTAGGTGCCTGTTTTTTTCAAAAAACTCTGCTACTGAAACTTGCTTATGCGTTTGGTCTGCAGCTTTAGTAGTTTTAGAATCAGCCATTATAGAATGGAATGGAGCCCTAAATTAAAAAGCTTTTGGATTATCTTGCATATTTTTAGCTATTTCCATTAGAAATATTGGTTAAAGGTAATTTCTCTACATATTTACTTATCTTGTTTTGAAATTCTGTATGCAGTTCCTTGCTTAGAACCACTTAAAATTGCTTCAATTGCTTGTCTAGCTTGCTCTACATCGTCTGATTTTCCTAAAATACTGATAGTTTTACCGTAAACAACAATTTCAGTGTTAGTTTCTTTTTCCATAATTGCTTTTGTTCTACCTTTTGTGCCGATTAAACGCCCAACCATTCTTTCTCGTTGTTTTCTTTCTTTAGCACCAAAATCACTTAAATCAATAAGCTCCGCACTATATTTATCATCAAAAATTTTAGCTGCAGACTTTGGTGAAAAACCTCTACCAACTAATTCAACAACTTTCTTAGCAAAATAAATTTTATCTACGTCATTTGAATTTATTGTTACCTCATTTGAATTTGAATCTATCCAAAACTTAACTTTACCTAACTTTTCAAGTGCACGACGATCATCACCTTTTTTACCAATCAGAACAGCTACCCTTTCCATAGGGATCAATATTGTTTCTTGCATTTAGAATTCCTCGATTTCCTCAATATCTTTTAAAAATCCTTTTTTCTTTAGCCAATTAACTTCTGCTGGCTTATATTTGTAAATAATATTACCTCGAGTATCTCCACCAAATTCCCATGGCTCAATAATAATTGTATCTCCAGGGCGTACCCAAAGTCTTCGCTTTTTCGCACCAGGAACTTTGCAAAGTCGCTCTTTACCATCAAAACATTTGATTCTAGATTTACCCATACCTAAACGAACATCAACAACACCGAGAACCTCTTTGCCGCGAGGGGTTTTAACTCTAAGAATTTCTCCTTCTTCTCCAAAAGACTTTTTTTTCTGATATGCATGTCTTCCTGCTTTCTTGAATTTCTTCTTTCTCTCCATTTAAAATAACATAAATCAGGGTTTAAAAGTCTACTTCTTTGCAAGTAAAATTGTTGATTTGTACTTAGGTCTACCTTTTGATCTATTCCAACTATATTCTTCTCTAGATTCACTCATATGAAGACCAAACTTCTGTTTAAAATATCTTGCTACAGTAAGCGATTCTTGTCGAGAATTAAGAAAAACATCAATACCTGTACGTAATTTATTAATCTTAACAATGTGTTTTTTAAATTTATGTATTTCAGTTAGTATTTCTGAAATAACTTTTTCAGTGTTCTGTTTTACTCTAAATTGTAATTTTGCTCTAGTTTCTGTTTTAATATTATCTTTACAAATAGGGCAGAGCTGCTTTTGAACTTTAAGATTACATAAATATTCTTTTACTAACATATCTCCTTTTATATCAAATGTAACTTCAACTAAACCATTTGCTGCGATTTTAATTAAATCTACCTTTATGATATTAATTTTATCGGGTAACTTAATTGCCTTCTTAATTTGATCAGTATAAACATCTCTATTTTGTTTATCAACCGTTACCCAAAAATTATCAACTAAAATTGAACCACATTTAGAACAAAGTTTAAATTCTTTACTTTTAGGAACTTTAACTTCATGTAATTCAAGGTAACATTCTGTGCAGAGATTTTCAACTAGATTATCTTCTTTTGCTCCGCATTTAGCACAAAATTTACCTTTTAATACCATAAGTTTAGTTTAGAATATAGTTTTTAAAGCTACTTAATCAGTCCAAAATACTTTGCGAATAAGCCGCAAGCAATTAACAAGGATATAACTGCTACAGTAAGACTTCCAACTGAACCAGTTGTAACTGCTGCAGAAGTTGTTGACATATATGAATTAAAACTTAAAAATCCTACTAATACTGCAATAACTCCACTTATAATTGCTAAATATTTTCTATCCATTCAAAAAATGATATTAATCTTATTTAATTTTTTCTAATCTTTTCACTCGTTCTGCTACAGGTGGATGTGTTGAAAACATTTTAACAAATGATTGGGCTGAAAGCGGATTAACAATCATCATATGTGCAGAACCTCTTGAACCAAATCGCATAGGTCTATGTTTTGCTTGTGCTTCAAGTTTTTTTAGAGCAGAGGCAAGAGGTTTTCCATCTCCAATAAATTTAGCACCATCTTCATCTGCTAAATATTCTCGTGATCTTGAAATTGCTAGCTGAATAACCATAGCAATAATCGGTGTAACAATTGCTAAAGCAAGTAGTTCTAAAATATTATTATCCCTATTTCCAAATCCACCAAAAATCGCTCCCCAACGAGCCATAAATGCCATTATGGAAATCGCACCTGCGATTGTAGCAGCAATACTTCCAATTAAAATGTCTTTATGTTTTACATGTGCTAGCTCATGCGCAATAACTCCCTTCAATTCTTTTTCAGATAATAAATCCATAATTCCTTGTGTTACTGCAACAACTGCATGATTTTTATTTCGACCAGTTGCAAATGCATTAGCTGCTTGACTAGGAACTACAAAAACTCTTGGCTTTGGTAAATTTGCTTTTTTTGCAACTTCAGCAACCATCTGATGTAATCGTGCATATTTTCCAACATCTGCTTCTTTTGCTCGATACATCATAAGAACAATCTTATCTGAAAACCAGTAACTTCCAAAGTTCATTACTACTGCAAAAACAAGTGCTAAATAAATATTAGCAAAATAAGCCCCAATTGCTAAAAGTAACCCTGTAAGTGCTCCTAATAAAATCACTGTACGAACTTGATTAATAATCATAAAAAAAGGTAAAAACTAAATGTTTTAAGGTTTACTGACGCAGTCTATTATCGATTTTTTGTTTTGTTATTATCCTTTCAGTGTATTTAAAACTTCATGTAGCTTTTCAACATGTGATTTTTCGTCTTCTGAGAAATTCATAAGCATATTAGAAAGCTTTTCATCTTCTAATTCCTGTGCATAACCCTCATATAATTTAGCTGCTTCTAACTCTTTCTCAATATTTAATTCAATAAAAGATATCATTTCAGGCAAACTTGCACAAAGCAAGCTATTTAGTTCCATGTCAATTAATTTATCAAATTCATCTGAATTAAATTTTGAATCACTTGACTTAAGTATAACAACGCACTCTCTTTTATGTCTATTTTCTTCGTCTTTTAGCTCAGCTAAAATTTCTTTAACTTCACCATCACACATTCTTGAAACCTGTTCAGCATATCGTTTTTCAGCAGCTAACTCCTGAGCAGCTACTTTCTTAAGAATAGTTATATCTTTCATATAATTAAAATACATTTATCCTTAAATAAACTTGTTTTCTTAAGACGATAAAGCGCTGGGAGCAGGATTCGAACCTACATACCTTGCGGAACCAGCTATCTCGACCCACTTTGGGGTTGGAAGACCTTTTCTAAAGGGATTCCTTCGAGGCTGGCGTAATACCAGATTATACGATCCCAGCATAAACGTTATTATCTAAAACTGTTTTAAAAATGTATGCAGAAAATCGTATTAGGTCGAAATGCAACAGATCTAAAAAAATTTGGTGAAGAAGGAACGATTCCTCTTGGAAAGCATTACATAACAATGGAACGAGAGAAAAGTTTTGCTAATGATATTTTATTAGATGTTAATAAACCTCATGTAATTCTTGTTTCTGGAAAAAGAGGCTCTGGAAAATCTTACACATTGGGAGTTATAGCTGAGGGTTTTGCAAATCTAAAACAAGATCTAAAAAAGAATTCCACAACAATAATCTTCGATACAATGGGAATATATTGGACAATGAAACATCCAAATTACAAAGATAATAAAATATTAGTAAACTGGCAATTAAAACCCACAGCATTAAAGCCGCGAATATTTGTTCCATTTGGACTTGTTGAAGAGTATGAAAAGAAAGGTTTACCTGTTGATTTTTCTTTATCACTATCACCTACAGATTTAGAAGCAAGAGATTGGTGTAATATTTTCAAAATAGATTTTAATAGCAATGCGGGAATTTTAATTGAAAGAATAATTCTTTCACTAAAACAGAAATATTCAATTGGAGATATAATAAAATCAATAAAATCAGATGACAGATCGTCTGAAGAAGATAAAAATTTAATTACTGCGCGATTTGAAGCAGTAGCTAAATGGTCTCTATTCTCAGAAAAGGCTACAGATTTCAACAAAGTATTAGCTAGCGGAGAAACAAATGTAATTGATATAAGCGCATATAATTTTATTGAAGATGGTCAGGAAATTAAAGATCTTGTAATTGCTATATTTTGTAAGAAAATTCTAAAAACTAGACTTCTTGCGAGGAAAGAAGAAGAAGTTGCAGAAATATCTGGTGAATTAAATACAAAAAACAAAGCGCCGCTTGTATGGATATTAATTGATGAAGCACATGAATTTTTACCTCGGGAAGGTTCAAATTTAGCAACTAACCCTCTAATTCAACTTTTGCGAGAAGGTAGACAACCAGGAATATCTTTGGTTTTAGCAACACAACAGCCCGGAAAAATTCATACCGATGTAATTACTCAAAGTGATATTGTTATCTCGCACAGATTAACTGCTAAATTAGACATAAATGCATTAAATGAAATTATGCAAAGCTATCTTTCTTTTGATGTTGTAAAATATATAGATAATTTACCTCGAGTTAAGGGTGCAGCAATTGCTCTTGATGATAATTCTGAGAAAATTTTCCCACTTCAGGTTCAGCCAAGAATTTCTTGGCACGGTGGCGGAGATCCTAGCATAATTCGCGAGACTAAGAAGAAATCTTTATTCTAGGGTTAATCCTACAAATCCTTAAATTCTAATATTAAAAATTCTGATCATGTTACATATGCCTATAACTGACATTATTAAGAAGATCTGCGAAGATGCAAAGCTACCTGACGATAAAATCAACGAATTAATTAAAGCTAAAATAAAATCACATGAGGGTCTTGTATCTGAAGAAGGTGCGGCATATATAGTTGCACATGATCTAAATGTTGAATTATTTAAAGTTCCTTCTGAAGAAGGTGGCTCAAGAATGAATGTAAAAGAAGTAATGGTTGGTATGCAAAATTTTGAAATTGTTGGGAAAGTTTCTCGTGTTTTTCCAATTAGAGAATTTCAAAAACAAGGTAAGACCAGTCAAGTTGGAAACTTTAATATTACAGATGAATCTGGGACAACAAGAATTGTTCTTTGGGATCAAAAAGCTAACGTAATAAAAGAAGGTAAAATTCAGCAAGATCAAGTTGTAAAAGTTAAAAATGGTAATGTTAAAACATCAAACTTTTCTCCAAATGGAAAAGAAATTCATTTAACAATTAGAAGTCAGCTGATTTTAGATGTAGATGAAAAAGTAAATGTAGATATAAGCAAACAAGAAGCTAGTGGAGAAAAAGAAATTATATCTGCTAAAATATCTGATATTAATGCAAATCAAAATGTTCGAATAAGAGGTACTGTTGTGCGAGTCTTTCCTCCAGCATTTTATGATTGTTGTCCACAATGTTCAAGAAAAGCTGCAAACAATAAATGTTCTGATCATGGTGATGTCGTATCTGCACCTGCAATAGTGTTTTCATTTGTTTTAGATGATGGAACTGAAACTGTCAGATGCACAGCGTTTAGAAAAATTGGTGAACAAATTGCAGGACTAATTGCAAAAGATGCTAAAGAAAAATCTGAAAATCCTGTTCTGTTACAAGAAGAAATTGATAATAATATATTAGGTTGTGAAATAGAAATTGAAGGTAGTGTAAAAGACAATAAACAATTTGATAGAATGGAAATAAATATCAATTCTGCTAATATAAATCTTAATCCTATTACAATTGCAAAACAACTAACATCGAAGTAGTAGACACTAGACAAATGTGTGTAAGAGTTTAATAAACTAAAAAATTAAATAAAAATGGTAGCTAAAAAGAAAGAAACAAAAGTTAAGGAAGAAACTACAACTAAGGAAATCTTAGCTGAACCAAAAGGTAAAGAAACAACTGAAGAGTGTTCAGAAGATGAACGTGTATGTAAACCTAAAGAAGATTCTAAAATTACTAAATTAGATGATTTACCTGGAATTGGACCTGTAACAATTGATAAATTAAAAGAAGCAGGTTTTGAAGATCTTATGAGTATTGCTGTTGCAAGTGCAGGTGTTCTTTCTGATGTTGCAGGTATTACTGAAACAACTGCAAACAAGGCGATTTCTGCAGCACGTGATGCTATGGAGCTAGGTTTCTCAACTGCAGAAGAAGTTTCAAACAAAAGAAAATCCATTACAAAAATTACTATCGGTAGTGAAGAAGTTGATAAATTAATTGGTGGTGGAATTGAAAGCCAAGGAATTACAGAGTGTTTTGGTGAATTTGGTTCTGGAAAATCTCAAATTGCAATGCAACTTGCAGTTAATGTCCAACTACCTGTAGATCAAGGAGGTCTTGATGGTTACTGTGTTTTCATAGATACAGAAAATACATTTAGACCTGAAAGAATTAAACAAATTGCAGAAGCTCGTGGATTAGATCCTGAAAAAGTTATGAAAAAAATAATGGTTGCACGTGCATTTACATCCGATCATCAAATGCTTCTTGCAGAAAAAATCTCTGATTTAATTAAAGAAAAAAAATTACCTATTAAATTAATTATTATGGATTCCATGATGGGCTTATTTCGTTCAGAATATGCAGGCAGAGGAACTTTAGCAACTCGACAGCAAAAATTAAACAAACACATTCACACACTTCAAAAGCTAGCAGACTTACATAACATTGCAATTTATATAACAAATCAAGTTATGTCTCGCCCAGATGTTTTCTTTGGTAATCCAACCGCAGCGATTGGTGGACATATATTACACCATGCATGTCAATTTAGAATATATCTTCGAAAAGGTAAAGCAGGAAAACGTATCGCAAGACTTATTGATTCACCATATTTACCTGAAGGAGAAGCAATATTCAAAGTTACTGAGAAAGGTATCGAAGACGCTTAATTATTTTCCGAAACGTCTTTGTCTTTTATTATATTCAATAAGGCAGTTTGTAAAATCTGTTTTATCAAACTCTGGCCATAGAACATTTGGAAGAAATATAATTTCTGAATAAGCAGATTGATATATTAAAAATCCACTTAATCGCGATTCTCCTGTTCTAATTATAAGTTCGGGCTCATCTCTCAAATAAAGATTTTCGCTAAATGTTTCTTCATTAATTTGATCTATATCAAGTTCGCCAGATTTAACTTTCTCTGCTATTTTCTTTGTAGCATCTATAACTTCTGCTCTGCCACCGTATGCTAAAGCAAAATTAATAATATGATTTTTATGTGTTTTTGTTTTTTCCATTATACTCGTCATAGTATCTTGAATATCTTTTGGCAGCATCCAAAGCCGACCAATAAAATTTATTTGAATTTTATTATTATATATACGCTCATCTTTCTCTAATTTTTTAAATTCTTTTTTGAATAATTGCATTAAATATTCAAATTCTTTTTTAGGTCGGTTAAAGTTCTCTACAGATAACGCATATAATGTTAGTTCTTTTATTTCAAATTCTTTACACCAATCAAATAATTTCTCTACTTTCTTAGCACCCCACTCATGTCCTTTCCATGGTTTCATCATCAATCGCTTAGAAAATCTACGATTGCCATCTAAAATAATTGCTACATGCTTAGGAACATTATACTTTATCATATTATTCTACTTTATACAATTTTTTAGAACAAATATTTATATAATTATTGGAACTCTGTTCTTATGATAACAAACATTACAATATCTGTTGTGTTAATAACAACAATTATTGCTACAATAACAGATTTAAGAAAACATGAAGTCCCGGACTTTGTAAGTTACTTTCTAATCATATTTGGTATTGGATCAAATGCAATTATATCTATACTAAGCAATTCTATTTATCCGATTTTATTTAGTATAATTGGTGCAGTTGCTCTTTATGCATTTGGCGCAGCCCTTTATTATTCCGGCGTATGGGGTGGTGGAGATGCAAAACTCATAACAGGTTATGGTGCGAACTTTGCAACATTCCCTGCATTAATTGCTTGGCCGTTTTTACTTACAATGGTATTTAATATATTATTTTTCGGTGCAGTAATTGGAATTCTTTGGGGAGCATATCTTGCAATAAAACATAAGAAAGAATTTACTAAACAAATTAGAAAACTTTTGCACAAATACAAAAAAATTGTTGTACTGTTATATGTAACACTTATTTTAATTATAATTTTATTTGCACTTAGTAAATTTATACTTATTCCATTTATTTGGGGAGCAAGTGTAGTTTTGTTTTATCTTTTAATAAGTCTAAAAGCAATTGAAGAATCTTGTATGTATCGATTGATGAATCCTAAAAACTTAACTGAAGGTGATTGGATTACTGAAGATATAAAAATAAAAGGAAAAGTTGTTTACAAACCTGAACGAACAGGAATAAGTAAACCTGAAATTTTAAAACTTCAAAAATTAGAAAAGCAAAACAAATTAAAAAACGTTATTGTCAAAGAAGGTCTTCCATATGTTCCTGCATTTTTAGTTGCACTCATTGCAACATTACTAAATATAGATGTTTTGTTTTATATTTTCAACACACTGTTGTAGTAACCACTGTGATTTAGTAAACAAACTATATATAATACAAATAATATACTTAGTTGATAAACATGGAGTTACTAGCTAATGCAAATAATTATGTCTTTCTAGGAGTTTTAGGATTTGTAGCAATGGTTTGGGTACTTTCAAGTATGGGAGTAGTAAAGTCAAGAAACCATGAGCTATATGTAGCAAAACAGCGACACATCAAACAAGCCATTACAAACATTGACAAAACATATGAATATATGGACAGTTTACCTGTGCATGCACGAGCAAAAGTCATTGAACACTTAGATAATGGTATGATAAATCACGCTGTAGAAGCAGCACGTGCACACCACGATGTATACCACTTCTTTAAGAATTTTAATTAATTTTTCTTTTTTCTTATAACGCCATTAGTTTCAACTAATTGCGGAATTGAAAATCTCAGGATTCTCAATAATATTTTATTACAAATAATTACGGATTTTTAATTCTCTTAGGTGCTTTTGGCTTTTTTGGTCTTACTGATTTAGTTGGCTTAGAAGAACTTTGTGGAGCAGCAGGTGCTTGAACAACTTTTTCTACAACCTTTGCTTTTGGTTCTTTAAATTTTACAGATTTTGCTTTTTCAGCAAGAACTCCTTGCATTGCTTTAAATTCATTTTCTGAAAGTTTCTTTGGTTTCCAATCTGTTACAATTCCATCTTTTGAAAACCGTGGAATAATATGAACATGAACATGTGGAATTGATTGCCCTGCAGCTTGACCATTTCGCTGTCGAAGTTCTACTCCTTCTGCACCAACTGCATCAAAAACAACTCCGGCTAATTGCTTTGCAACTGCAAATAAATGAGATACTTCCTCATCAGGCATTTGTGGAAGAACTGAATAGTGCTTTTTTGGAATAACTAAAATATGTCCTGTATTTCCTGGCTGAATTTCTAAAGTTGCAAAAACTTTCTTATCTTCCCATATTTTATATGTTGGAATTTCTCCTGCTAATACTTTACAAAATACACATTGCTGTTTTACCATGTCTTGAATTTCTTCTGGACTCATACTCTCTAGCTTTTTCTTTATCTCTGCTATCTGCTCAGGAGTATATTGAGGTTGTTCTGCCATAATTAAAGTAAAAATACCCTTTTTTAAGTGCTTTGATTAGATGATTTTCTTCTTTCCATCAACTACAATAATTGCTTGATCATCTGTTAAAGATATAATTTTATATTTCACAGTTTTTTGATAATCATCTATTGCTTTTTTTTGATTTTTCTCATAATGGGGCGTAATTAAAGTATTAATATAATTTAAACCTGTAAAATCAGTTAGACATACATCATTTATGTCTGCATTTTCAATCCCTGAAATCTCAATATCTGGGCCCATCAATATACTTCCTGCACTGACGCCTAAATACAATTTTCCCTTAGAAATAAACTTTTCAATTACGTTATCAAAACCAAATTTTCTAATTTGTGCGAGGAGATAAAAAGTATTTCCGCCACACATATACATAACATCAAAGTCTTTAATCTCTGTGTATGTTATCTTTCGGTTTATCTGCAGTTCTTGTATATTAGTTCGCTTTACTCCAACACTTTCTAATTCTTTAATTGACGCATTAACCCAATAAAGTTCTTCTTTTGTTCTTGATGCAGTGGGAATAAAAATGATCTTAATATTAGAAGCAGGTTTTCCTACAAGTTTCAAAAACGCTTTACCTACTTTTGGATTTTCAAGTCCTGCGGAGGTTAATAGAAGTTTCATGCTAAAACCTCCGTTTTAGCAAGCTGTTTGAAATATTCTATTTTAAACATCATCTCACACTAACGATAGAATCTCCTTCAGTATCTTGCAATCTATATCCTTTCTCTCTTAATTCAACTCTAATTTTATCTGCTAATCTCCAATCCCCTTTTCTTCGAGATAAATTACGTTTCTTAACTAACTCCTGAATTGCTTTAGGAATCTTATGAATTTTTGGTTTAAAATCAATTGAAAGAATTTTTCCAATTTTATTCAAGGTGTCAACTAAACTATTATCTTCTGTTTTATTTAATTCATTTGCAATTTTAAGTAGCAGTGCAACAACTTTTGGTGTATTAAAATCATCATTCATTATCCTTTCAAACTCTTCTAAATATCTTTTTCCAGCGGTTCCTTTTCTATTTGCATTTCCAACTGCAGTTCTAATTCTTTCTAAGTTTGATCTTGCTTGCTGCATTGATGCTTCAGAATAATCAATTGGACTTCGGTAGTGTGTTGATATAAACATAAATCTCAAAACATCAACCTCCCATTTTTTCAGAGAATCTCTAATTGTAATAAAATTGTCAAGTGACTTGCTCATCTTTTTTCCTTCAACATTTAGAAATCCTGTGTGAAACCAATAATTAACTAATGGATTTTTGCCAGATATTGTTTCCATAATTGCAATCTCATTTTCATGATGTGGGAATATCAAATCTTTTGCACCACCATGTGCATCATATTGTGGACCAAAATAATGTTCTGTAATTGCAGTATCTTCAATATGCCAACCAGGTCTACCTGCTCCTAATTTTGTTTCCCATTTAGGATCGTCCGGCTTTGGGAATTTCCATATACAAAAATCACCTTTATTTTTCTTACCAATTCCTTTGTCTATTTTTGTAACAGCATCTTCTGCCTGCTTTACAGTTCTTCCAGACATCTTTCCATAATTTTTAAATTTAGAAATATCAAAATAAATTCCATCTTCTAATTCATAAGCTGCACGTTTGTTTATCAGCGAGGTAGTTTGCTTTAGAATATCTTTAACATGATCTGTTGCTTTTGCATATTTTGTAACCGCAGTTATTTTCATAGATTTCATATCAGCACGATATTCTTTTGTAAATTTATTAGATAACTTTAGTGGGTCGATTTTAGATTCTTTTGCGCGTCTAATTATTTTATCATCAATATCAGTTATATTTTGCAAGTAAAAAACATCATATTTTAAGTAACGTAAATATTTTACAATAATATCAAAAGAAACATATGTTCTAGCATGTCCAATATGTGATAAATCATATACCGTAGGACCGCAAACAAATAGATTAATCTTTTTAGCTTTAATTGGTTTGAAGTCTTCTTTCTTCTTTGTTAAAGTATTGTAAACTCTTATTGCCATATTCTTCTTAGTTCTTAAGGTTTATAGAGGTTATGCTCCCAGCATATCCCGTAATTTTCTTACAGTTTTCGATAACTTTCTGAACAGCGCATTCTAGAACAAACATGCAAAAAATAATAAAGCGTGGGATGGGATTCGAACCCATAATCTTGCGGGCTGCAACCGCACGCCTTCTCCCGCAGGAAAAGATCTCATCTTAAACTGTACCGGATTTGGCCACCCACGCATCGCTTTCGCTATTATTTAACTAATAACAAAACTTGTAATTACCTTGATCTATTCTAAATATTGCAGGGGTAATCACCATAATTGGCCATACCTAATTGGAATAACTGAAGTTTAAAAGGATTTTGCTAACGGTAATTTTATATTATACTAGAACATACAATTAAATGGCTAAAACAAAACAAGTTCCAAAGAAGAAAAATAAAGCTTGGATAAGTGCAATTTTTTTGATTATAGGTATTGGACTAATATATTATGCATTAACAGCACCATGTCAAGTAGACTCAATTAAGACAATTACAGACGCCGGAACTATTCAAGGCATAGATTTGGGCGATCAGGAAATAACTATGGACTTTCCTTGGCAAATAGAAAAAGCTATGTGCGTATCAACAGATTTCATGACATTAATATCTATGTTAATTGGAGCTACATTTGTAACAACAAGTGCATCTTCATTAGTTAGAAATTTAGTTAATTAGAAAGTTTAATTATACTTTTTAGAGCTTCAACTAGAATATCAACTTCTTTCTTAGTATTGTAAAAGTAAAAACTAACTCTAACAGATCCTAAAATTCTTCTAGAATTAAACCAAGAATGCAAACAATGTTGTCCTGATCTACACATAACATTTGCAGATTCATCAAGTAAAAGCGCTACATCATGATAGTTCATTCCTTCTACATTAAAACTAGTAATTCCGCATCTTAACCTAGGGTCTTGGACACCAATTACACTAACTTTTGCAACTTTACTAATTTGCTCTTGAAAATAACGAGTTAGCATATTTTCATGTTTTTGAATTTTACTTAATCCAATATTTTGTAAGTATTCACAAGCTGCACCAAAGCCGACTATGCCTGCATAGTTTTGCAAACCTGCTTCAAACTTTTCAGGTAGTTTTTCTAATTCATAATTTGAATATGTTGTATTTGCAACAGTACTTCCGCCAATAATAAATGGTTGCAATTTTTCAAGCAAATGTTTCTTTCCATAAAGTACACCCACTCCAGAAGGTCCACACATCTTATGACTTGAAATTGCTAAGAAATCAACATCAAGTTTTTGAACATTTATTTCATGATGTGGTGCTGCTTGTGCAGCATCAAGTAAAACTGGAATTTTATATCTATGCGCACGTTTAATTATTTCTTCAATTGGTAATGTATACCCATCTAAGTTTGATGTGTAAACAACTGAAACTAATTTGATCTTTCCTTTATTTTTATGCAATTCTGTTTCAAATGAAACCAAATCAAAAGTTTCGTCTTTTTTTGCTTTAATGTAAATTCTATGAATTGCTTTTTTCTTTTCTAAGTATTGCCAAGGAACAATATTAGATGAATGTTCTCTATCTGAATTAATTACAATATCTTCTGGTTTGAATGACATTCCATATGCAATTAAATTAATTGCTTCAGTCGCGTTTTTTGTAAATATAATTTCATCTTTAGATTTTGCACCTAAGAACTTCTGAACTTTTCTTCTAGCAGCATCAACTTCAGTTGTTACTCTTGCACCAAATTTATGTCCACTTCTACCATGACAACCAGGATATTCATTATAATATTCGCAAACCTTATCCACAACTTGTTTAGGTCTAAGTGTCATACATGCATTATCAAAATATATTGGTAATTTTCCACCAATATTTTTATTTAGAACTACAAAGTCTTTCCGATACAATTCAGGATTAAACTTTTTGAATAACATCTTAATTTCTTTCTCCTTTCGTTTTGAAATTTAGAGATAACAAATTTATTTGTTTCATTATATTAATTTCTCCTTCTCTAAATAATCTCTAACAATTTCAAATATCTTCTGATGACCTTTTGCATTTGGATGTAAACCATCTTCAGATAACACAACTTCATCTCTAAATATATTAATCATATTTAGGTTATTTTCCTTACAGAAGGATTTTATAATTTGATTAAACTCATTTAAGTTCTTTGTATAATAATATTCAGTATCATGCCATGGAATTGGTGTAACTTTAGATTCAATTACAGGAGGTAAATTAATAAAAATAATTTGTTTAGAATATTTTAATGCATTTTTTAGCAACTTATCTAAATTTTTTTTGAATTGAATTGGACTAACATTATAATCGTGCTTAGTTTTAGTATATCTACAATCATTTGTTCCAATAGCAAAAATAACTACTTCGGGCATAATTGATTTACACTCATTATCAAATCGCTTAAGTAATCTAACTGTCGTATCTCCAGAAACACTTCGGTTATATACATCCAATCGTTCGCGATTTTTAACGTACTTATTCATACATAAAATTTTAAGTTGATTTACCCATCCAGCAAATTTCTCGTCGCTTTTTCCCCAGCCAATACTATCTCCAAAAATTGCTAATTTCATTTCAAATACCTCTTGAACCAATCAACGATTAACTTTGTCGCTACAGGCAAAGTGTTATTAATTCTATAATTATGATCCGCACCTTTTATAATTTCAAGTTTTCCATTCTTAAGATGTTTTACTAATTCCTTACTTTGTTTAAGTGGAACTGCTTTATCTTCATCTCCATGAATAACAAGTGTAGGAATTTCTGTTTTATCTGCTGCAGCGTAAACATCATATTTTAATCCATCTTCATAATGGTCATAACTTAGTTTAAATTCACCCCATGATTTCTTAACATGTCTCCATCCAGTTTCTTTCCATTTTTTAAGATCTAGACCTTCATTATTAACATAATATTCATGAGTATTTTTGAAATTAGATGTAGCAGATTGCGAAACAAGAGATTTAATTCGTTTGTCTGTAGGGGCATAAATCAAGACAGTCATACCTCCACGAGAATGTCCTGTTAAACCAATTTTATTCTTATCAACATAGTCCAAAGTTTCTAAAAAATCTATTGCGGACTTAGTTGCATCTAACTGTGATTCTACAGTCATATATTCTATATCTGGTTCACTTTTGCCAACTGGCTTATTAAACATATCAAATTGTAATGAAACAAAACCAGATTTAGTAAGTTCTTTATTTATAAATTTAATTTTGGGCTCAAAAGTTCCGCCACCAAAACCATGCACATGAACTATTGCAGGAAATGGTCCTTTACCTTCTGGAACATAAAGAATACCAAAAAGTTTCTGTCCTTTGCTATTCTTGAAAAAGACTTTCTGTTCTTTCATTTTTTCTTCTTATAAGCAGCAACTGCAGCCCTTAAACCTTTTGCTGATAGATCACCACAATGAATCTTAACTGTTGGTAAATCACCAACACCTTCAATAACATCTTGTCTAGTTAATTTATCCGCTTCGTCAGGTGTTTTTCCTTCAGCTAATTCACAGATAACATCACAAGTTGCAACACTAATTGCACATCCAAGAGATTCAAACATACACTTAGAGATTTTACCATCTTTTACATTAAACGAAATTTCAATTTCATCACCACAAACTTCACTTTGGACAGTAACATGCACATCTGCATCTTTTACAGTTCCTCTATGAGTTGGATTCATAAACCGTTGTTTGATTTTTTCTGAATATGTCATATTATTTTAACTCGGAATTTACACTTTATAAACTTAACGATAGTTAAGAAAAGAAAACTTTTATTAACCCTTGCCCATAATCACAATATGCAATTTCCTTGTGAGCTAGTTGTCTGGAAGATTTTACCTGCAATAAAAGCACAGATAGCGCGTAATCTCAAAGAAAAAGGAATGCGCCAGAAAGATATTGCAAAGGCATTAGATAGCACTGAAGCTGCAATTTCACAGTATTTGAGTGGCAAGCGGGCAGCTGATTTTAAGATTTCTGATGAAATGAATGACATGCTTGATGTTGTTGCGGGAGCAATTGCAGAAGGAAAAAATCAAAAGGTGCTAAAATACGGTGTTTGTCAGATCTGTAAAGCAATAAGAACACAAGGACATGCTTGTGATGCCTGCAAAACTGAATCTGGTGAAAAAGGCGATTGTGACCTCTGTATGAAGTGATTTTAGCTTTTAGTTAGCTTTTTAAACCTCTACAGTAGTGTATATATAGTATAATACAATTACTTATAAATATAAAATTGTATGTAAAAACGATAACCATGGAAGAAGAAAACCAAATACAAAACGCTCCTGTTGAGCAATCTGCTGCAGTAGAGCAACCAGTAACTGAAGAAGTTATGGAAGATCAAGATGATGATAGTTTGCCTTTTCCAAGGGCAAGAGTAGTTAGAATTATAAAGAGCGAGATTGGAAACTCAAAGCAAATTCGCTCTGAAGTTAAAGACGCAATTAATTTATGGCTAGGTAATTTACTAAAAAGAATCGCAAGGGAAATGGGCGACACACAGTTTGGATCTGTTGGTCTTGCTGATTTTAACCGAGCTACAAAACCATATGATATGATTGCAGATTTAGTTAAAGATCAAGAAAGATTAATGTTAGCTTGTCAGAAATTAAACGCTGATTCAGATCACATTAATAGAGAAATGGCGCGTTTCTTTAATGTTCTCAAAGGTGAACAATAAATGGCCGGTGCTTCAGGTAAAGCTGGGCACGATAAAGCAGCTCAATTTTCAGATATGTTTGAAGAAGGGTCTTCATTACAAGAAAAATACCCTACAAAATTAACTACATTAGGTGCATTTTTCACAAATGTAATGGAAAGAGATGATCGTAGAGTTCGTTTTGAAGAAGTTAAAGCCGATTTAGTAACATTTCTAGAAGATCCAAGATTACCTGCATTAATATATTCTATTACATCCAGCAATAGAATCACACTACAAAATATAGAAAGATTGCTAACATCTAGCAGAGGTGAAAATGTTCGGGGCGATCTTAAATCATATCTTACAGATATTTTTTATCGTCAAGTTGAAGAAGTGTATGAACATTTTCCACATTTAATGGATTCGCATGGTGAGAACCCTTATTGGATTAAAAAGAAAGTAAATCCAATGAGACGAAAATATGCTATGCCTGAAGTAACTGGAATTCCTCTATTTAATTCGCGAGGTGGTCAATAAATGGGTGGAGGCAATGTTGGTAGAAATGAAGAACGTGAAGCCACTAAAGAAATTAATGCAATAGTAAGAGGAAATGAAGATAACCATAGATCACTAACTAATAATTCTAAAGGATTTTTTACTTTAATGGATAAAGAAACAAACTTTGAAGATATTGGACGTGCTGCTGTTGATCAACTATTATCTGTACAAGATATTGAAACGATTATAAACACATATCTTAGAACTGAAGGAGATTTAACTGGAAATAAGGTAGCTCATTATGTTAATCAAAAAAGTGATGAAGAAATACATGATGAGACAGGATTAGATAATAATACCATTTTAGACATTAGACGATTTAAACGTAAAAAAGAGTATCAGCCATATCTCACAGAGAGTTTGGGTGTCTGGCATAAATAACTTTTTATTCTTACTTCTACGTATGTATTATGACTAATTTAGATAAATTTAGAGAAGCAGGTAAGATTGCTAGAGACGCTAAAATATATGCTAGAACTCTTGTCAAAGAAGGAGCAAAAGCACTAGACATTGCTGAAGCTATTGAAGCTAAGATTGAAGAACTTGGTGGAAAGCCATCTTTCCCTGTTGATGTTTCTCTTAATGATATGGCAGCACATTACAATCCACATGTTAATGATAAACTTGTTCTAAAAAACGGTGATTTAGTAAAGATCGATATGGGTGCGCATGTTGATGGTTATGTAACAGATACTGCTTTTACTGTATCGATTGGCAAGAATAAAGAAAATGAAAACCTAATCAAAGCAGGTGAAGAAGCACTTGCAATTGCAATTTCAATGGCAAAACCTGGTACTGAAATCAATAAAATCGGAATTGCTGTGGAGAAGAAAATCAAAAGTTATGGATTTGAGCCAATTAGAAATTTATTTGGGCATGCAGTAGGACACTGGCAAGTACATGGCAAGCCAAACATTCCTAGTTTCGATAATGGAAATACTCAAAAACTAAAAGCAGGAGAGATAATAGCAATCGAACCCTTTGCAACTACAGGTAGTGGCTATGTAAAGAATGGCTCGGGTTCAGAGGTATACTCATTCAACTCCGATGGAAACATTAGGCAGTTTCGTGAGGTGCTATTGTGGATTCAATCTGAATTCAAGACTCTTCCATTCGCAAAACGCCAGGTTGCAAAGAAATTTGGTAAACTAAAAGCCGCTCTTGCAATCAAATTACTTCTCTCAAAAGAAATTATTAAAGAATATCACACGCTTCCAGAAGACAAAGGTGGAAAAGTTTCTCAAGCAGAACACACAATCATCATTGCAGACAAACCTGAAGTTTTGACTTAACAAATCCTTATAACACAGTAACTAAACGCATTATATGAATTATGATAAACCAAAAGGTTCAGTTATAGATTATGATAAACTAGTGCGAGATAAAGTTCCTGAAATAATTAAAACATTTGATAGAATACCCTTTACACATACTGCAGAAGGTGATGAATATATTCAAAAACTTAAAGCTAAACTTCTAGAAGAAGTTAATGAATTTATAGACACAGATAAAGAAAAAGAATTAGCAGACATTCTAGAAATAATATATACTATCTGTGAATCAAAAGGAATTGAATTAGCTGAATTAGAAGTAACTAGAAGACAAAAAGCTAAAGAGAAAGGTAGTTTTAAACAAAAACTAATTCTAGAAAAAGTTGAATATTAACCCATATAATCTGGAGCTGTATCACATTTAGTTCCGCGTTTAGCTGATTCAACTGCATTCTTATACTTGCTTACTTCTGCTTTTCTTAAGCTACCATGGATTTCTTTTAGAGCATAATCAAAGTTTGCTTTCTTAACTTCTGTTGCTTTCATATTTTTACGTAAAGCATTCATTGCAGCTTCTCTACAAACTGCTTCAATATCTGCTCCGGAATAATTTGCGGTTTTCTTTGATAGTTCTTTTAGATTAATATCTTTAGCGATAGGTATACTTGCAGTATGAACTTTGAATATTGCTTCTCTGCCTTTTTCATCTGGTGGGGGAATCATAATATGTCTATCAAATCTTCCAGGTCGCATAAGTGCTGGATCAATTAATTCTGGACGATTACTTGCTGCTAGAACAATAACATCTTTCATGTCTTCCATTCCATCCATCTCAGTCAGAATTTGATTTACAACCCTTGCATCAGTATTTGAACCTACATTCATTCCAGATCTTGATGATGCAATTGCATCTATTTCATCAAAGAAAATAATTGCGGGTGAAACTTGTCTTGCTTTTGCAAAGATTTTTCTTACCGCTTTTTCAGATTCTCCAACCCATTTGCTAAGAACTTCTGGACCTTTTACTGAAATAAAGTTTGCTCCAGATTCTGTAGCTACTGCTTTTGCTAATAGTGTTTTTCCTGTTCCAGGTGGTCCGTATAATAGAACTCCTTTTGGCGGTTTAATTCCCATTTGCTTAAATGCCTCGGGATTATTTAGTGGCCATTCAACAACTTCTTTTAATTCTTGCTTTGCTTTTTCAATACCACCAATATCAGTCCATTTAACATTTGGAATATCAACAAGAACTTCTCTCATTGCAGAGGGTTGAACCATTTTAAATCCTTCATCAAAGTCTTTTTTCTTAACAATTAATTTCTTTAAAATATCTTCAGGTAGTGCTTCATCTTCCTTAAAATTATATTCAGGTATAACTCGTCTAATAACACTCATTGCAGCTTCTTTTGCTAATCCTTCTAAATCTGCTCCAACATAACCATATGTTTTATCTGCAAGTTTTTCAAGATCAACATCTTTTCCAATAGGCATGTTTCTAGTATGAATTTTTAAGATTTCAAGTCTACCTGTTCGGTTTGGAACGCCAATTTCTATTTCTCTATCAAATCTTCCACCTCTTCGAAGTGCTGGATCAAGTGCTTCTGGTCGATTAGTTGCTGCAATAACAATAACTTTTCCTCGACCTTTCATTCCATCCATAAGCGCTAGCAACTGAGCAACAACTCTTCGCTCTACTTCACCATAGCTTTCTTCTCTTTTTGGTGCAATTGCATCTAACTCATCAATAAATATAATAGAAGGTGCGTTTTTTGAAGCATCTTCAAATAATTGTCTTAATTTCTTCTCTGCTTCTCCTACAAATTTGCTCATAATTTCTGGACCATTTAATGTAACAAAATTAGCTTGTGATTCGTGTGCTACGGCTTTTGCTAATAATGTCTTTCCAGTTCCAGGTGGTCCGTATAATAGAACTCCTTTTGGTGGCTGAACACCTAATCTCTCAAATATTTCAGGGTGCTTCATTGGAAGCTCAATCATTTCTCTAACTTTTTTGATTTCTTCTTCAAGTCCACCAATATCTTCGTAAGCAATTTCAGGAATACTTTCTTCTTTTAGTTCAACAGGAGTATCTTTCCACTCAACTCTTGTATCTTCAGTAATTACACAAGGTTCTTTTGGATTTGTATTTACAACCATCATTCTTATTCCAGCTAAACCAAATCCACCAAACATGCCTGAATTATCTTCTGACAATAATTGATCAAAAATATCTTCAAATGGGGACCCTGAAAATGCAGTTCTTCTGCGTTTTGTTCCACCCATTGAGATTAAATCTCCTTTTGAAAGCGCTCTTCCAAGTAAACTTCTTTTTAATCCTGAAAAATCTCCTTGAATTATAACTCTACCTTTAACAGGTGCGAGAGTTACAGATTTTGCAGGAGTAAACTCTAATTTTTTGATTTTGACTTTTTCGCCGATTGAAGTTTTAGCATTTCGTCTTGCTAAAGGATCCATTCTAATAATATTAAGACCTAAATCTGATGGAAATGCTCTTCCTGAAATGGCGCTCGTTTTTCTCTCTCCTTGGATTTCAACAATATCTCCTTGATTTAATCCAATATCTTTCATAATTTCAGAATCAATTCTAACAATTCCTTTATTAACATCATCTTGCTGTGCTTCAGCTACATTTAATGAAACGTAATCTTTAGAAGGTGCTTTCTTATCTCCTATCATCTTAAAAACAAACAGTTAAGTTTTAATAACCTACTGAGTGGAAGACATCTCAAATAGATATGTTAATATAGTATTAACATCATATTAATATAAATAAGATGGTTAAAGCAATTATTGATGTTAGCAAGGAAGCAAATCGAGTTCTAAATATAATTAAAGCAGAATATGATTTGAAAACAAAATCTGAAGCAATTGAAAAACTAGCAGAACTACATAATCGAGATAATGTATCTGTAGCAACTAGACAAAAACCAACTGATCACGTTGAATATTTCAGAAAGCTATATGGATAACTAAAAAGGTTGAACTAAGAAAAACATAACAACTGCAGCGCCGATAAATGTTTCTAAAATTGATCCAGTCTTAAGTGGGCCTTGTACTTTTTCTTTTGATAATGGATAAAATGGTTTTATACCTTCAACAGTAAGCATATCTGCAAACAAGTGTGCAGTATAACCAATAAATGTTCCCATCAAAGGACCTTTAAGCACAGGATATACAAATGCCAAAGTTACGGCTACTAAGGGTATCCAAATGCTATGAAATATTCCTCTATGTGTAGTTATATTTGCAATAAATCTATGTTTTCTACCTAATGTAGATGTTGGAGAATCAATATCTGGCAATAACGAAGTTGTAATTATAAATATTGAGAATATAAATTTCTCTACAATAAGCATATCTGGAAATAATCTCAAATAGAAATAACCAAAGAACATCGCGATTAACAAATGTGTTCGTGCATGCATTTAAAATTTAAACAGAGCGTCTATATAATTATTTCCTCTTTGCAACTCTTGACTTAACTGTAGCTAACATTTCTGGAGCTCGTTCTAATGCCATATCTTCTGCCCAATCTTCATAACCCATTTCTGATAAAAACAAAACTAATCTTTTAGCTGCTTCTTGATCTTGCTCTTCACGTGTCTTTCTCATATAATTACGTTTCTTAGCTTTCACAGTAGGTAATTGATTATATTTTTTCATATATGTTTTTTTAGTTTTATTAGCCATCACAATTTACCTCAATTGACACTTTAAAAGTATTGTGAAAGAAACAAACTGATTAAAATATATAAAACTATTGAGTGGAAGTATGACAAGAGTAGACTTTGGTGCAGAGGTTATTAACAACTTACTCGAGGGCGGTATAGAACGTGATGTTATAACTACTGTATTTGGTGCAGCGGGAACAGGCAAGTCTAATTTTGCAATTATTGCAACAATTGCTGCAGCTAAAAGAGGTAAAGTGATTTTCATTGATACGGAAAGTGATTTCTCAATTGAAAGAGCTAAACAAATTGATCCAGGAATTAATGATTTAATGAGTAACATACATATAATAAGATCTTTTGAATTTGAAGAACAGCAAAAAGCAATTAGAGATTTAAGAGAATTAATTCAAAAAGAAAAAATCGAATTAATTGTAATTGATTCTTTAACGATGCTTTACAGACTTGAAAGACCAGAAGATCCAAAGGAAATTAATTTAGAACTTACAAAGCAACTTTCTATTCTTTCTTCAATTGCACGAAAAAATAATATTCCAATTCTTGTAACAAATCAGGTTTATTCAAGCTTTGACAAGCGAGATGAAATAAGAATGGTTGGTGGAGAAATACTTGCGTATTGGAGCAAGTGCTTAATTCGCTTAGAGAAAGTAAATAGTTTTAGAAAAGCTGAATTAATGAAGCACCGTTCTTTGCCCGAAGGACGAACAGTTTGGTTTGAGATTGTAAATGAAGGTCTTAAAGAAATTGAAGAACCAAAAGATAAAGAAAAACGATTTAGTTTATTTTAATAATTTTTCTGCAGCAAGTACATAATGATGTTTTGTAGTTTCAGGATTATTAGCAACAACAACTGTTGCACCTAAAATTTCTACATGCGGTTCTACAAATTTCCATTGCATATCAACAGAATTATCTGTTGTTGATACATCATCAACTAGCCATGCACGAAAACTATATGGTCCTTTAATGCTTTGAGGATTTTTGTAATATACTGCATAATTAATTCCCAATTTTCTAGCTATTTCTTTTGCAATAATATCTCCATTACTAATTTGCCCAATAACTACATCTGCTTTAGATTTTTTTATTTCAGGTATCATTAAATCAGTTATTAAATCCAATGCAGGTTTATGTGTTATTATATCATCTAAATCAATTTTATAATCACTTCTTTGTCCTAAAGAAAATATAAAATCTCCATGTTTTACAACATTTTGATTTTTTAATAACACAATTAATTTCTCTTCAAGATATTTTTGTCCTGCAGATTGTGAAGCTTCTTTAGTTGATTTATATGGACTAAATTGTGGTATAAATCTTTTAGGATTATTTAACTGCGCAGAATAAATAGAACCTATTGGAGGTATCCAAACTTTGTATCCTTTTGACAATCGATCTAAAACTTTTTCAAAATAAGTAGTTATTACATTACAAACTTCTGCATCTTGTAATCCAGTTATTGCTGAAACTTCAGTAAATAAATCTTCTGAGGGAATTATTCCCCGATCAATTTTGGTTTTCATTTAGTAAACGCCATTTAGGGAGTTTGAGAACCTCCACATAATTAGCTTAAACAACTTAAAACTATTTAGAAACTTAAACAGAAAATTATATTAAGTTTTGAAATGTTATAATTTAATATATTTTATTTATTATTTGTGAAATGTTTCTGCTAAAATATCTTCAATACCATCTAATTTTGAATTCCCAAGTTTATCTTGTAATCCAAAATGATGTTCTTGCGGCAGATATTTCTGTGGTTCTGAATCTGAAAATTTATTAAGATCTAATGCTCTATAAATAGATACAATCTCAATTTCCCACTGCTTCATAATTTTAGCAAGTTCAATAATAAAATCTCTTTGATGTTCTGGTGTATGTCCTGTAATTTTACCCCATTTTGATGCAGTTGTTCCAGTCTCAGTAACTAATTTTTTACAAGATACATTATTTTCAGACATCCAATAATCTACTTCTGAAAGATATCTATTCCATGTGCTTGCATTTCCAGGTTCCCATGTTCCAGGATAACCATGTATACCTATAAAATCAAAAAGATCTACATCACCCTCAATATTAAGTTGGTCTAAAAAGACAAAAGGCCAAGGTCTGTTTCGGACTTCAGTTAATCTGCAAAGATTAATTCCAACTTGTGCAGTTTCATCAAAAGTTTTTATTGTTTGATATGCATTTTTAGCAAGTCGAATATAATCAAGAGGCGTTCCTTTCCAAAATGGCCAATGATTTGGTTCATTACCCACTTCATATCCAATAACTTGTTCACCATATGTTGATGCAAAACGATGCACATAAGGATTAAAAAGTTCTAATTTTGGTGGCTTATGCGTTCCATCAATCCAATCGCCAAGAACTGCAATAATTTTAATATTTTTAGAATCTAATGTATTCATCATTTTACCAATATCTCTCCAATTAACTCGACCATTTTCTTTTGAAAGATATGTATATGGAATCTCAACTCGAAGTACATCTGTTCCAGTATCATGTAAAAAATCAATAGTTTGTTTTTGTATTCGCTCATCTAAAAAATCTCGAATATTTGTATTAAAACCAAATTGTGTTGAAGAAGCACGTTTAAGTGAAGGTATTTTTTCAACCTCAAGTGGTTTATATATTGATCCACCCTTTCTATTTTGAAAATTAATATATGCAACCTCTGTTCGTGCAAATCCGTAATAAAACATATCTACAATAGTATGATTAACTATTTTTTGCCCAATATTTGGAGTACTAGAATATAGCGTGTTAACTACTTCTTCATCACTTAGCTTCTGAAACTTCATAGTAGTGGATCAAAAAATCAGTTTATAAGGATTATTCTTTGTCTGCTTTTTTGTCTTTTTTTGGTTCATAAGGTTCTTTAAATTCACAATTAGGATTTAAACAAAGTCTCCACGGTTTTCTACCTCGCGTATAAAATTGTGCATAAGGTGTTCCACATTTGCATGTTGATTTAATAATTGAAAATGTACCTTTTTGAGGCATACCCCAACAAGTCTTACATTTTGGATATCCTGAACAAGCAAGAAATCTCTTACGTGTTTTTCTAGAAGTTAAAACGCGCATATCTCCTTTGCCACATTTCAAACACTTGCAAAGAGTATTTTTCTTAGTTTGAGTTTCAATAAATGCTTCTCCTAAAAGTTTCCCAATATTTTCTCTGTTTTTATCAAAGTCATCACAAATTTTTGTTATTGCTTTTTTTGCGTCAGATAAAACCGATTCTGGTTTCTTTTTATTTTCTCTAATTTTATCCATCTCTTCTTCAAATTTTCTTGTGAGTTCTTTTGATAAAATTGTTGGTGCATATTTTCCAAAAGTATCTATAACTTTCAAGCCAAGTTCAGTAACTTGAATAGGTGTTCCTTGAATATATCCTCTATCTCGCAAAATTTCAATTATATTTGCGCGAGTTGCTTTTGTCCCTAAGTTTTCTTTTTCTAATGCTTTAATTACAGAAGCAGGCGTATATCTTTTTGGAGGTTTTGTTTCATCTGCATTAAATCTTGTTTTCTCAGAATAAACTTCACCAATATTTAATTGAGGTAATTCAAGTTCTTGTTTATTTGAGTAAGGAATATACCATTTTTGCCAGCCAAGTTTTGTAGTAATTATTCCACGCATTACAAATGGTTCTTTTTCTATCATCAATCCAACTTTTGTGCTTTCTCTTTCTCCGGGCTCTCCAAAAACCGAGAAAAATCTCTTAACAATTAAATCATAAACTTTTGCTGCATCATCTTCCAAGCCAATTGCTAATGCACCTGTAGGATAAATTGCAGGGTGTGCTGCATCTATTTTTTTACCTTCATTTGGTATTAATTTCGTCTTAAGAACTTCTTTTGTAGTTTTTGTGTATTTTGCATTCTTACTAAGTTTTGTTATAATTTTTTTAAATCCTAATTTAGCAGGTAATTTCTGTGAGCTAGTTCTTGGATATGAAATATATGCAGAAGTATAAAGTTCTTGGGCTGCAGAAAGAGTTCTTTTTGGAGACATTTTGAAACATCGATAAGACTCTATTTGTAATGATGTTAAATCAAATGGGAATGGTGGCAAAACCGCTTGCTTTGTTTTTGCTATTTTAGCAATTGTTGCAGGTTTATTTTTTACTTTCTCAAAAATTTGTTTTGCTTTTTTCTCATCCCAAAATTTATCTTCAAAATGAATTGCTTCAAAAACTCCTGTCTTTAATTTTACATCTGCAAAAATCTGCCAATAAGGAACCGGCTTAAATGATTTAATTTCTAATTCTCTCTCTGCTAAAAGTGCTAATGCAGGTCCTTGAACTCTACCAATCGATAATTTAACAAATCTATTTGTAGCCTTAGATACTGCAGACATTGCAGCTTTAGATAAATTAATTCCAAAATACCAATCTAATGTATGTCGCATCTCTCCTGCTTTTGCTTGTCCCCAATCTAATGTTTTAAATCGAGTTTTATATGCATCTACTAAATCTTCTTTTGTAAGTGTTGAAAATTTCATTCTCTGTGCGTCTTTTTGCTTACAAAGAAACCGAACAATGTTGAGTCCAATAACTTCTCCTTCAATATCATAGTCTGTTGCAACAACAAATTCATCACATTTTTTTGCTAGCTTCTGAAGAACAGAATAATATTTTTTTGTAAATGCAGATGATTTTGAAGTTTCAAAAGTAGGTTTCCATTCAACCTCAAAAACAGGATATCCTCGCTTAGAACTTGTTAATCCAAATAAATGCCCGACCGCAGAAGCAACATATATTTTTTTATCAGATATTTCATACCAAGAAACGGTTCCTTGTTTCTTTTGATCTGCAGGTCCCAATGCTGCTGCGATCTTTGCTGCTGCGCTTGGTTTCTCAGCAATGATTAATTGAACCATTATCTCAACAAGAAGTTAATATTTATAAGATTACAGTTTCTGAGGCAAACTAGAATTTAAACTCATCTCATTATTATAATTAACAACATCATGCCATTTATCAACCAAATCATATTTTATTAAAAGAGATTTTATTTGTTTAATATTTATTTTATTTTTATTCTTTTTCCACACTGTATCAATATCTATTGCATGACGTCCATTATTATTTAATCTATCAAATGCTGCTACTTTCTGTACCATTAGTTTTTCAAGAGAAGGTAAAATTAAATCAAAACCCTGTACTTGATAAATTAATTCACCCTCAGGAATATCATTTACTTTTGAAAAGTCTAAATTATTAAACCAATCAATTGGATTTCCATCCACAACTACTTTAACACCATATGGTTGAAAAGTATCTTGATCTAAATTATTACCTTGTGATTTAAGAATTGCCTCTACAAAATCAAGTTCTTTTTCAGAACTAACATCTTCCAGAGATAAATGAATATCAACATCTGCAGTATATCTATCTAAACCATATTGTTTCATAGCATGTGATCCAAGTAATATAATTTTTCTAGTTTGATCTTTTTTATTAACAATATTAGCATGCTCACTAGCTAAATTCATAAAAGTTATGAGTGGATCAGGTAGATCTGTTTTATCAATCATTTCACTTAAGAGTAGTATGTATCATTTAAAAGCTTTCCGTTAGCTAGATTTCAATAATTTTTCCTTTTTTTCCAACATTTATTAGCTTAGTATTGCCCACCATTTCTTCAATTCCCTCTGCTTCATGAACATGTGAACAAATTGCGATATCTGGCTTAAATTTTTTAATTGCTCTAGCAACACCTTTTGATCCTGGAACAAAATCAGACATCTTAGACATCAAAGTTTTATCGGGATGACAATGCGTGATCATTAATTTCTTTTTTTGGTTTTTAATTTTCTTAAATCCTCTTTCTAATGTATCATAAAGCTCTTTTTCATTTAATTGGAAAATCCCTATATTAGCAGATCCTGCACCAAATATGCCAATATTTCCAAATTTCATAGAATACCCATGCAAGTCAGTTACACCATAAATCTCTGCAAGTGCTGCTGTAGTGGCAGGGGACTCATGATTTCCAGGTAAAATCAATACTTTTTGCTTTGCTTTCTTAAATGGTCCAATTAATCCTTTTGTTGAAATCTCACCAAAAGTAAGATCTCCAGATAAAACAACTAAATCAACTTTCTGTTTCTTTGCCGTCTCTGCTAATCTTTTAGCTGCATTAATATCTCCATGCAAATCTCCTGCTGCAAGTATCTTCAATTTATCACCTCAGTGTTAGTGGGCTGTTTAAATGTTTTACATTTTAACATCATTATTTATTTAAAAATTAAAGCTTAATTAATTTTCCATTTGGCCCAACATTAACAACAATTGTTCTTCCAATTCGAGAAACAGCTCCTGCGGCTTCGTGAATGTGTCCACAAATATTAAAATTTGGTTGGTGCTCTGCAATAAATTCTCTAAGAGCTTTAGAACCCACATGGTCTCCAGGTGAAACTTCATCTGCCTTTGTTTCTAGCGGCGGTTCATGTGTAACTAAAACTTTTTTTCCCTTATGTGCTTTTAATTCTTTTGAAAGAAACGCTTTAGATCTTTCAAAATCATTATTTCCACAGCAAAATCCGCCTTCTCCACAGCCAACAAACAAAACTCCATCTTGTTCATATGCTCCCTGATGAAGCCATATGAAATTTTTCATTCCTTTTATTACTCTTTTTGTGCCTTCAGGCGTCTCATGATTTCCCGGAAGAATAAGAACAGGTATTCCAAAATCAAGTGCTTTTAATAATTTTTTTTCGTTTTCTCCAAACCAAGAATGATCTCCTGCAGATATAATTAAATCAGGTTTATCTTTTTTCACAATGCTTGCAGCTCTTTCAATATATTTCTCATCACCATGTATATCAACTATTGCAAGGACTTTCACACTAAAACCTCTGTTTTAGTGGGCTGTTTAAATATTACATATTTTAACATCATATTATACTTACAAATTAGTGGAGTTTAAAATTATTTCTAAAGTTTAACTATGTGTTTTCATATTTTAAGCACCAGCTATCAACGATTGACCTGGCTGCTCGCGCATTAATATTCTTTTCAGCAGCAACAATCGCAACTAGCTTATCAACTGCTGTAGCAAGTTGTTCTCTTACATCTTCAGTTACTGCTCCAATTTGTCGCATTTTCCTTTTTCTTCCCCTAACTCTAACTGATAATTCAGTCGCATTTTCTGTCCTTATTTTACTATTTCTTTCCTTAAATAACAAAATTACTGCTCTTTCAGCATTCATTAATTCTATGCTCATATTATCTCCTTAAAGCTAGTATATTTCCAAAGAACTTTTGGGATCTTAATAGAACCATCTTTTTGCTGGAAGTTTTCAAGTATTGCAGGAATTGCACGAGATGTTGCAAGTGCAGTGTTGTTCAGTATATGAACATATTCTTTTCCAGTCTTACTCAAATAACGTGTATTTAAAGTAACTGCTTGATAATTTTTGCAATTACTACACGAAGTTACTTCTCGGTATGCGCCTTTTTTCTTGTTCTGGCCAGGTAGCCAAGCTTCAATATCATACATAATTGCTTGTTTATTTCCTAAATCACCTGTGCATGTATTAACAACCCGATAAGGTATTCCTAACTCATTCCAAATACTTTCAGTTATTGCTTGAAGTTCTTTAAAATATTTAGGAGAATCTTCTGGTTTGCAAATCACAACTTCTTCAACTTTATTGAATTGATGCATACGAATAGTTCCTTTTGTATCTCTACCATGTGATCCTGCTTCGCGTCTAAAACAAGTTCCATATGCTGCAACTTTAATTGGAAGTTCATTCTCATGTAAAACTTGATTTGCTTTTAGAGCGATTAATGGAAATTCAGTTGTTGCAACCAGGTAAAGATCTTCTTTTTCAACTTTATATGTATCCTCTTGAAATTCAGATAAATTAACTCCTCCTGCAAGAGTGTTTCTATTTACCATTAAAGGTGGCCAAGTAATTGTGAAACCTTTTTTTCTAAGTCTATCTATTGCAAATTGTTGTAATGCTAGATCTAAAATAGCTGCTTCATTTTTGAAATAAACAAATCTTGCCCCTGCAACTTTTGCACCTGTATCAAAATCAAAAAGATCGTGCATTAAACCTAATTCAATATGATCTTTAACTGGGAAATTAAATTTAGTTGGTTTTCCAACAAATTTTATTGGAACATTATTACTACTGTCTTTACCTTTTGGAACAGATGGATCTAAAATATTACCTACATTTGATCTTGCTGAATCTCGCTTAATTAAAATTTGTTTTATTTTTTGATCTTGGTTTTGAATATCATCTGCAACTTTCTTCATCTCGCGAATTTTATTTACTGCAGCTTTTCCTTGTTTTTTTAGTTGATTAATTTCCATAGAAACACGATTTCTTTGTGCTTTTAATTGTTCAACTTTTTTTAGTGCAGCTCTCCAAGAATTATCTCCCTTAATTACTTCGTCAACAAATTTAGTTCCGTGTCCTCGTTTAATCTCACTCTCACGAATAATTTCTGGACGATCTCTAAATAATTTTATATCAAGCATAAGATTTCCAACATTTATTTAATTTAACGCTTTCCCAATTATTTATATTTTAACTTATAATATAAAATTAATGCCCATATCGATAATGTAACTGCATCTTCGATTATCAACGGCCAAGACGTTATTAAAATACCATAAATCAGCCATAGAAAAAGTCCAATACAAAATGTAATGATGAGCCCCAAAGAAATATCCTTTGTGTGTTTAGTCTTAATAATTTTAATGAGTTGAGGTAAGCCTGCAGCAGTTGTAAAAATTGCTGCAATAAATCCGACCGCTTCTATCCATAATATCATTTTATTTTAATTTATCTGCATTTTTTATTAATTCGCCAATAAATTTTAAAGTAATATCTAGATCTTTTTTATGGCATATAGATGAACTTACATGTATATTTCTTGTTGGAACTGAAAGTGCGCCAGTTAATATTCCTTCTCTTGTTAATTGAATCATAGCTGCATCAGTCATTCCACCCTCAATAATTTCTGTTTGATAGGGTAGTTTTGCTTTTTTTGCAGTATTAATTAAAAAACTCCGCATATTTTGTGGAACCATTGTTCCCCTACCGCCAGCTTCAAGGAAAGTTATTGTTGGACCCCCACCTATTTTCAAATCAGTTTCTTGTGGTTTAATTGAAGGTATTCCTCCAGCAATTGTTGTATCTATAGCAATTGCATAATCGGGATTAATTTTAAATGCAGCAACTCTTGCGCCCTTCAATCCAGTTTCTTCTTGTGTTGAAAATACAAAGTAAAATGTTCCTTTTTTTGGTTTGAAAGTTTTAATTGCTTCAATTAATAAGTAAACCCCTATTCGATTATCTTGTGCTTTTGCCATAAAAGTATTATCAGTTAATTTTCTAAAATTTGGAATAAATGTAATTGCATCTCCTTTAGTAATATTTAGTCTTTCAATTTCTTTGTCATCTTTTGCGCCAACATCAATAAACATTTCATCATATTTAATAATTTTAGTTTGTTCTTCTTTTTTCTGAATATGTGGGGGTCTACATCCAATAGCGCCATAAACTGGACCTTTCTTAGTCCAAATAACAACTTGTTGATCTAATAAAATTCTATCATCAATTCCACCAACCTTAACAAAACGCAAAACTCCTTCTTTTTCAATATATTTAACAATCATTCCAACTTCATCCATATGAGCAGCAAACATAACGGTTGGTCCTTTTTCTCTACCAACTACTTTAGCAATAATATTACCAAGTGTATCTGTTTCTAATTTACATTTACCTTTTAATTCTTTTATTATAATCTTACGAACTGCTTCTTCATAACCAGAAATCCCTGGAGCATTGCATAATTCCTTAAACAAATCTACTTTCATTTCAAAAAAACGACACATATAAATTATTTAACTGTTTCTGATGGATATGAATAAAAAAAGGTTTTTCGCAGATAAGGACAGGAGCTTACGAAAGTTATATCGTAAGCGACTCCGACGGTTACCAATGCGAAAAAAAGGACAGGTTAATGTAATATATATGAGTTATTTTATATTACTTAGCTTAGTATTTCTAGCATTTATACTTGCATTATCTGATAATTTTAAAGAAGATAGTTCTGATGAAATCAAAGAATATATTGCGGACAATGTATTCTCAAGAATTGAACAAGCAAGTTTAGAACTAAAATCTATTCAAACTCAAACTTCTGCAGACAATTTAATTAAAATCGTATCAATACCACGAAGACTTGGGGAAAATAGTTATCAAATAATTGGTAAAAACAATAGTTTAATCATACAATCTTCTGGAAGCAGCGAATTTTACAAGGTAAAACCGATTAACTGGAAAGAGTTTACCTTTGAAGGGTCAACAAATTCTCAAGATGCGCAAATTAAGTTATTATTAAACATAACAAGCAATAAAATCGTGATTTCTTAGAAACTTTTTTCTATAACTATAGGATAGACTATATATGGTGAATAAGAAACGCAGGGTTATTAGTAAATTTCTTAAAAATCTGAAAAATGTAGATTATATTCAGAATAAGGCTGAAAAGGAAGTACAAGCTGAACCTGTAGAACAATCTGTAGAACAACCGTCGGTTAGTGAAATAATTCAACAAATTGGTGGCGACCAAGAAAAAGGGATAGGCATTGTTGAAAGTGGATCTACAGAAAACAGAATATCATTACCAAGTCAGATTGCAGAGAATATTGAAATTAAAAAAGATATACTTTCGCAAATAAGAAACGTAAATGAAGTTTATCCAATAATCACGAGTAAAACAAAATTAGGTTCTATTAATCTTGCTCTTGCTAAAATTAAGTATGATGGTTATTCAAATCAATTGCAATATCAAGTAGTTGAACCAGAAATAAATAAAGATCTTAATAAAGTAATTGCAAAAACAATTCAAGAATTACATGATAGATTAGATATTGATTTTAATAAAGTAAAAGACGCAATGGAAGTTTATAAATACATAAACAAAGAAATTGATGATATTTGGAAGATGATTGGCTTTAAACCAAAGCCATATGAATCCATTAAAATTAAATATTACATTTTCAGAGAAGCAATCGGATTAAGTAAAATTGATGTAATTTTCAATGATCCAAATATCGAAGATATCTCTTGTGATGGTGTTGGTTTGCCAATATATATTTATCATAGAAATCCAATTTATGGGGAAATTGCTACAAATGTTTCATTTGATAATAAAGAGGAATTAGATTCTTTTGTTATGCGTTTAGCTCAAAAATGTAATAGAACAATATCTATTGCAGCACCGCTTATGGATGGTTCTCTTCCTGATGGATCTCGAGTTCAGGTAACATATGGAACAGATATTGCTAGAAGGGGAAGTAATTTTACAATCCGAAAGTTCTTTAGAGTTCCTTTAACTCCTGTTGACTTGATAAGATTTGGAACATCAAACGCTTTTATGATGGCATATTTATGGCTTGCAATTGAAACAGGTAAATCTATTTTAATTTCTGGAACAACTGCAACAGGTAAAACAACATTACTAAATGTCTTATCTTTATTTATTGAGCCTAATATGAAAATCGTATCTATTGAAGATACAGCAGAACTACAAATACCGCACACTAATTGGATGCCACAAGTAACGCGATCAGGTTTTGGTGCATCAGGTTATGGTGAAGTAAGCATGTATGATTTACTAAGTGCTGCACTAAGACAACGACCAGATTATTTAATTGTTGGAGAAGTCCGAGGAAAAGAAGCTAGTGTTTTATTCCATGCAATGTCAACAGGACATCCAGGATTATCAACAATACACGCAGATAATGTTAATGCAGTTATTGATCGACTAACAACAAGACCAATTGAACTTCCTGCTTCACTTTTACAAAACTTAGATATTATTGTTTTCTTAGAAAAAACTAGAAAGCAAGACAAATTAGTTAGACGTGTTGATAAAATAATTGAAATTGAAAATTATGATACTGAAAAAAAGCAACTTATAACAAATAATATTTTTGAATGGTCTGCGAGTAAAGATATTTTCACGAGTAAAGATAGTCATGTTCTTAAAAAAATTGCAGATCGATCAGGATTAAGTACTAATGAAATACACAAAGAACTTATGCGTAGAGTTAAAGTTCTTAATTGGATGAATGCTCACAATATTTACAACTTTAATGATGTTGCAAGTATGATTCATATGTATTATATAAATCCACAGCAGTTAGATATGTTGATGAAACAAAATCCAGTAAGTTAGGAGATTTAATGGGAAATATATATAACCGATCTTATGAAATTTTCAAACCACTAGTTACACGAATGAATTATCTATTTGTTCCTCTCGATGAAAAACTTAGAATTGCACGTATAAAAACAAGTTATGAAAAATATGGTGCGTTTATTTTATTAATCAGCACAATTGTATCAATAACTTCTTTTGTATTTATGGCTTTTTTTGGTTCTTTGTTATTGGGTGTAAATCTAATTAATTTCATAATATATCTACTAATAAGTTTATTTTTTGGTATTAATGTTGCAGTATTTGCTTATTTTTATCCTAGCTTTAAAATTAGTGAACGAAAAAGTAAAATTGAAAATTCATTACCATTTATTACAATTTACTTGTCTACAATTGTTCGTTCTGGTTTGCAACCAAAAAATATGTTTAAGATGTTAGCACGTTTTAAGCAATACAGAACTATCGCTGAAGAATCTAGAAAAATTAATAGTGATATTGAAGGCCTAGGTATGGATTTACCTAAAGCATTAAGTAGAGCTATTCTTCGTTCCCCCTCTCCAGATTGGACAGAATTACTTGCAGGATTAAGAAACTCAATTACGGTGGGTGGGGATACAAGTAAATATCTTGAAGAAAAAGCTCATGGATTTATTCAGCAATATAAAAGACGACTTGATGAATTTAGTAAACTACTTGCTTTATTTATGAATATATACATAACAACAGTTATTGTTGGTTTAGTTTTCTTTGTAGTAATATCTTCACTAATGGTTACAATTGGTGGTGTATCTACAAGTTTAATAAAATTATTTCAATATCTTTTAGTATTTGTAGGATTACCATTAGTAACCATTGTATTTGTAATAATTATCAAAAGTGCATCTCCATGGGGGTCAGAATCTTGAAAGATAAAAATAAAATAAAAACAGAAACAAAATTAGGTAAACAAAAAAAACTAAAATTACTTTTATTATTATTACCTGCCCCATTAATTATATCTTTAACGGCATATTTACTTGGTGCAGAAAGCACAACAATTATCGCAATATCTTCATTAGGTTTAATGTTAGTTATTGGTCCGTTTCTTGCGCTTAATTTTATAACATTTAAAGAACTTAAAAAAGTTGAACAAGAATACCCAAACTTCTTACGAGATATTGCTCAAAATGTTTCTGCTGGAATGACTTTACCCCAAGCAATTTCAACAAGTGCGGATTCAAATTATGGTGCACTTACAAAGTATGTTCGAAAACTAAACATTTGGTTAAGTTGGAACACGCCATTTCCCAAAGCATGGAATAAATTTACAGGATTATTAAAGAAGAGTGATTTAATTAGTAGAATTAATAATATTATTCTTGAAAGTTTTCATGCAGGTGGAGAAATAAAAGTTACTTTAAACTCTTTAGCAGATGATGTTAATTTATTAAAACAAATGGATTTTGAAAAAAAATCTGTTATGAAAGAACAAATAATAATTATGTATGCCGTATATTTTGTTTTTGTTGGAGTTATTATTGGTTTATTTAGAATTCTAGCACCAATATTATTCATACAAAAAATGGGCGTATTTAGTGGAATAACTGCTCAAACCGGTGAAGCATTAACATTAGATTATTTCAAAAACTTATTTTTCTTAATGATTGTTGTTGAAAGTATTTGTGCAGGAATTATTGCAGGACAAATATCTGAAGAAAGATTAATTGCAGGTTTTAGACATGTTGTTATACTTCTATCTGTAGGAGTTTTCTGCTTCTTCATATTTATATTCCCATCTCACTTAAATTTAGAATCAACAATATATCCAAGCAGAGTTGTTGGTGGAGAAAACATAATCATAAATGGACAATCTTTTTACGAATCTGCTCCCGCGAGTGGAGCAACAGTTACGGTCATAACACCACAAAAACAAGTTTTAACTATGTTTGTTGATAATCTTGGAGAATTTGAACGAACTATTGAAGCACCGACACAAAAAGGAACATATAATATTATCATTTCAGTTGATTACAAGAATGAAAAAGAGACGTTAACTAGAACGTTTGAAGTCATCTAGCATTTAACATTAAATTCATGAAAGGACAAAGTACTATAGAATTTATAATCGTATTATTATTCTTCATAATTATAACTATAACATTAACACAATCTTATCTAAGAATATTTCCAGGTGAAGCGTCTAAAGCAAAAGAACAAATTGCTTGCTCTCAATCAGAAACTCTTGCAATGCAGTTTCTAGAATTTCAAGGTAATGAAACAAATTGGGATAATGGTGGAAAGTTAAATGAAATTGGTTTTTCTACAGAAAATGAAATGGAAATTAATTATAATAAAATTGAAACAGCAAAAACTCGAGGATATTATAATATAACTAATGATGGCAACTTATCAATTCCATTTAAATTAAGTTATGAAGCCTATGCAATAAATTTTACAAACGAAAGCATTCCTACTTCTTTGCCAGATAATTATAATCCAAGAGTATTTATTATTAGAAATGGATCAAATTTATTTATTTACGCAGGCAGTAATTCAACTACTGCAGATTTTTCAATGACATTATTTTTCCCATTTACAACAGCTACAGTAAACACCTGTGATGGTAGTTCTTTAGAAAGCGTAGATACAAATACAACAACATCTAAAGATTATGGTGATGAAGTAAAATTAAACTGGCAAGTAACTTCCTCAGATTTAGATTGTATTAATTTAACACTTAATGAAATTCCTGAGTTAATTTTTATAAAATCTATGTCATTAAAGAACGCAACTCTTGAAAAAACATTCCCGATTTATTTAAACAATAATACAATTTTAAATAATGAATTTGGTTCAAGTGGATCTACAGATAAGGACAAAAACTTTTGCGAAGTTGAAAGAGTTGGTTTAATTGTTAATGGTGCTGAAAAAGTTCCTGTAAAATTTAATATTATTAGTTGGCGATGAAAATAACAAAATCAAAAAAAGGTTACGCTTACTTCGTGGAGCTTGTGCTATCTATAATTCTCGTATTCATAATATTATCTGGTTATATTGAATCAGAACAAGTTGTTTTTACCTACAAACAAAACGAAGATTTGCGAATAAATGGTTGGCATATATTAGAAAATTTAGATAATTTTAATGCAATTAATTATACAAACATTACTAAACTTGATACATATATTGATGCAAGTCTTACAGATTTTACAAATTATGATTTAGAACTTTACAATAATAGTGGTTGTTATCCGATTGATAATGGTATTATTAGCTCAACAAACTATACTCGCTGTCCATCTATTAATGCCACAACAAAAGATAATATAATAAGCACGTTTTATACATCATCTCAACAAGGAGAACCACAATCAATTAGAATTTATCTTTGGAGGAAATTATAATGAAGCAAGCTATAAAATCTGAATTCAAACTTTTGAAAAACTTCTATATATTTTATTTTCTCTGGGGTTTAGCTTCGTTTATCACTGCATACTGGGTAGTTTACTTTCAAGACATAGGGCTAAGTTTCAAAGAAATCTCGCTTATACTCACATCTATGTTTTTAGCACCAATAATTTTTGAAGTTCCTACAGGTGCAATAGCAGATCATTTTGGTCGGAGAATATCGATATTTATTGGATTATTTATATCGGGAAGCATATTTATTTTAATTCCATTTACAAATCAATTTCACATAATACTACCCTTATTTTTTGGTATTATGAGTATTAGCACATTAGTTAGTGGAGCAGATTCTGCCTGGATGGTTGACTTTCTTAAAGCAAAAAAACAATCTAAATTAACTAGAGTAGTATTTTCTAGAACATGGAGCATAGTTGCGTTAAGTGCAGGTATTTCCTATATATTATCGAGCGTTATTGTATCAAAATTCGGCATGTCTTACTTATGGAAAGCACAAGGAATATTGCTTATTACTACAAGTTTATTTGTTATTATATTTGGCGATAAAGAACAAACCATTCGAAAAGGTAAGTTTAGAGGTGCGATGCACTCAACATTGGGTCTTGCTAAAGAGGGATTTAAATTAATACTTGCCCAAAGAACATTATTTTTCTTTATACTTGCAGTATTTTTTAATTCATTTTTTATGAGCGGCGAGATTGCTTGGCAACCTTTTTTTATAAAACTAGGTCTGCCATTACCCGGTTTAGGTTTACTTTATGCTGGAGCTGTTTTTATTGGAATTATTGCACCAATGCTAAGTGTAAAATTATCTAAAATTATATCGGATAAGTGGGCACTTATTTTAGAAGATATAATATCGGGATTATTATTTCTTACGGTATCTATGATAACCTCACCTATTAAGGCAATTGTTATATTTTATGTGCTAAGATTTGGAACGCAATTTAGATCGCCCCTTAAAAGTCATTTCTTACATAAACATATCCCTTCAAAAATTAGAGCTACAACTGCATCAATAAATGCTCTATTTCAAAGCGTTGGTGCTGCAACCGCAATGTTAATTGCAGGATTTATAATTGATACATGGGGACTTAATGCGGCGTTTGTATTTGCAGGTCTTGCTGCAATACCTACAGCATTATGCTATTTAATGATGAAAAATGGAAAATAAAGGACAGTTTTTCATAATGAGTATTGTTATTCTAGCAATCGCGCTGTTTGTTCTTATGACATATTTTTTAACTATTGATGAAGCATCTGTAATTATGTTTGAGAAAAACACCAAAATTGAATTAAAAAACATTGAAAGAGTTATTCAAGATAACGGAAATTGTGCAGGTAACGTTAGTTTGTGTGAACATTTAGAACAAATATATGGAGGGAATTTTAAAATATCCTGCATTGCTCTTGGAGAACAAGCACCATATAATTACACTATTTCAATTAACTCAAAAGATCTCATTTTTACAGGTAATATAACGCAAAATATAATTTCTCCTGAAACTTGTGAAGATAATATAGACAATGATTGCGATGAATTAATCGACTGTGCAGATTCTACATGTGATGGTGAAGAAAAAGGTGCATTCTTTTGCGAATATCAAACAGAAACTATTTGTGGAGATGGATTTGATAATGATGCAGATGGATTTATAGATGGTGCTGATAGTGATTGTTAATCACTTTTTTTTGTAAAATTTAATCGCATATATAATTAAACCACATAAAATTAATAATAACGCTATAGCATAATTAACTGAATTATCTTCTTCAATTTCTTGTTCTATGTGTTCTTCAATTATATATTTAGGATCTTCTTCTTTTGGTTCTGTAAAAGTCTGAACATTTCCGGATCTTGCCAGATGTTCTTCAGTTACTGCATCTTTAAAACTTAAATCAATATGTGAATTTGGCCCGGTCGTATGACCACTTTTTGCCCAATAAGTTGAGCCATCTTCTGTAACATAAAAATAAAGATTTGTTTCATAATTATCTCCTGCGGGCATATATGCTTTATACTCTCCATTCTCAGTTAAAATTGATACAATATGTTCATCCCATGAACAAGGAGTATGTTTTTTACAGTAAGATCCATCTTCATTTAAAGGTGTAAACCGTATTCCCATTATTCCTAATGTTTTTTTACTTTCATCAGCAAAGCCCTTTGAATTAATATATGCAAGTTCAAGTCCCCAGGAACGTTCATCTAAATTTGAAAGAACACTTATATCTCCTTGAAAATTATCTACTCCAATATCATATACATCATAAACATATACAGGTTCTGATGATATCGCATTTACATTAAACACTAAACATAATAACCATACTAATGCGATTATTTTCTTCATTCTTTACTTGAATTTCATAATATATATAAATTCCCCCACAACTAACGAGTTATGCGCAAAGTTATTTTAACCGTTGACTTGGAATCCGATTGGGAAACAAATCAAACTAAAGCGATTGAAGAAACATTACCGATATTTTTAGATTTTCTAAAACAAAACAATGCTAAAGCAACATTTTTTACAGTGGGAGATATTGCCAAGAAATTCCCTGATCAAATAAAACTAATTAAAAAATATAAACATGAACTTGCAAGTCATTCTCTAACGCATTCAAATCTTAAACAACTAACTTTTGACCAGTTAGAAAAAGAAGTTTCAGAACCAAAAAAGATATTAGAAAAACTTGGTTGCAAAGTAGAAGGATTTAGGTCTCCCTTTGGTGTTTCACCAAAGCAATTAATTCATTTACTAAAAAAACATAATTATACATACAATTCATCAGTGTTTGCTAGTTGGTTTCCTGGAAGATATAACAACCTAAACAAATCTAAACCAAAAATATATAATAATGGCATTATAGAACTTCCAATCCCAAACTTTTCTGTTTTTAAAATCCCTGCAGGATTATCTTATATGAAATTATTCCATCCAATATTAAATAAAAGTTTTGCAAAGGATCCTTACATGATATATTTACACTTACATGAATTTAATAAAAATAAAATTAGTAAAAACATACCTCTGCATGTTCGTTTAGCTTACTCAAGAAATCGTGGAACTAAAGCTTGGAAAATATTCAAACAATATGTAAATAACTCAAATGCAAATTTCATAACGTGTAGCAATTTTATTAAATCCCGAAATTCTCTCTAATATATGGTCCAACTAATTTTGTAACAGATAAAGGCACATTTTTCCAAACTTTAGAGAACATATCATATACGAATCTAAAATCGTTTGGTTTAGAAAAGTAAAAATGGTTTAAATCTAAAAGTTCTGCTTTCCATTTTTTCTTAAATGCAAATTGTCCACTTTCTTCCCAAGTTCTACCAAAATCAAACTCATAATAATTATTATTACAACCCCATTTAATAAATTCCCAATAAACTGCATCATTTGTTCTAAACTTTAGGTACCTTGGATCTGAAAAATTAATATTAACATGAATTTGTTTACTAATTGTAAAACCCATTAAAACGGAAACTAATTTTTTCTTGTAATATGCGCCAACAATTTTACCTATGTTTTTATCAACAAAAAACGTGTAGAAATTTGTAAAATACTTCTTTGTATAAGGTGGCGTTCCAAAAGAGCTCATAGATTTTAGATATAAATTATAAAGCGAAGCCATATCTTTTTTAGGGACATCTTTAATTTTAATTCCTGATTTATCTGCAAGTCTAACTGCTTTTCTTTTGAACTTATGTATATGTTTCCACATATCTTCTTCAGTTCCAAGTTGCAAAACAAATCTTTTGAATGCATTAACTTCTATAAAATTTTTACTTAGAAATTTATTAGATAATCCATGTCTTATTTCAATATTCTTAGGTAATTTATTTTTAATCTTTTCAAATTGGTTTTTAGTTACTTTACCAATAGGACCACCATACTCAAGAAACGTTGATGAAATATTTGGAATAATTGAAAACTTTGTGTTAAAAAGTGGAAATATACATTTAATTTCTTCTTTAGTTGTAAGTGCATAATACTTTGCTTTAGTTCGTGGAAATGTTGTTTCAATAAACTCTTTCCATTCAGGAGTGTGTATAATTAAATGATTATTTTCTTTCAAAAAATTTCTCCACGCTTGACAATCTTTAGTTAATTTTACTAAACGCATTAACAAACATCTCCATTTCTTTTTTTGATCTATAAAGTGAAAATACTAAATGTTCTTTCTCTGCAATTTCTGCTTTTTTAAATTTCTTTCCTGCAATATTTGTAAAACTTTTCGCAGGTAAAATTTCTATGTTTTGCTTTCGCATTTGCTTAATTAAATTATCTCGGTTCTTTGTTTTTAGAACAAGATATAAATTTGATTTGCTCTCAGATTTTACAACATATTTCAAATCTTTCGCTAATTCAAAGTTTCTGTTTCGAATCTTTTGCATTTTATTAAACCGAGCGATTTGACGTAGAACAACTTTCTTTGCAAATTTAGATATTGAATATAATTTTGCTTTTGGATCTTCATCAATTTGATTTAGAATAATATTCTTAACAAAAGAATAAATTTTCAGGTTAAAAATTGTTTTGGAAGCTAGTGCTTTTACAAAAAATAACACTTCTTGTTTTACAGATAGATGATTTAATTTTTCTAGATTTAATTGCGTTTTAGAAACTAAAAATCCACCGTAATAACTTAGACTTTTAGCAATACCTGCACTATAGATTGTAAACTGTGCATTCTGTCCAAAACTAAACGCATGTGCACAGTCTTCTAAAACAGGAACTTTTTGATTTTTACATTCATTAAGTATTTCATTTAAATTATCCGGAATTAATCCGAAATTATATGATAATATTAACAAATCAGGTTTCTTTGCTAGTGCTTTTCTAACATCCGAAAGAGTTATGATGATACTATTATCATAAAACTGACATTTTGCTCTGGATTTTTTAACTGCATCTTTAACAATTGAGCAAGTAAATGCTGGCACAGCTACTTTTTTTGCCCCACTTGCTTTAATCGCTAAATATATTGCAGCAGATCCCGATCCGGTCCAATAATAATTTTGTCTTATATATTTAGTTAAATAATCCTTACAAAAAGGTCCAAACAAGTCATTAGGTGAAACTGCTGGCTTTGCATGAGGAACTAACATATTTACTTCTATAGAGAAATGTTCTTAAGTATTATTGGGCTGCAGTGAATATACAATGAGAAATATATGTTTTGTAAATCCCACGCTCGTTCTTAGAAGACCTATTGTTGAATTAGTTAGAATTTATGCGGAAAATGGTTACAATGTATCACTTATGTTTCCGAGTAAGGGTAATTTAGATCATAAATTTCATTTTAATAAGAATTTAAATCACAAAAACATAAAACTAATTCCTGTAAAATCCATATATTCTGAAAGATTTAGGTTTGCGCTTCCCGATCCATTTGATTTGCTTAAAAAAACAGTTCGTGTGCTTAAAGAAAATAATGTTTTACATATATGGGAATATTATTATCCTTATTCTACCCTTCCCTTGCTACTTAGAAATTTTATTAACAGAAAATGCAAAATCATTCTAACAACCGATGGAATTATTGGATATAGTTATTTTCCTCCTGAAAAATGGTTGGAAATTGCTCTTAAGATTTACTTACATACATTTGGTAGGATATTATTCAATTTAGCAGATAAACGAACAACATATAGTGAACATATTAGAAAGAATTTCCCAAAGTTCTTAAGAAAAATATTCAGAGTAGTTCCTACAGGAATTCATATTAATAAAATTAAATTCTCACAAAAAGCACGGAGCAAAATTAGAAAAGAGTTTAACGTTCCTGCAAAAGCAAAAGTTATTCTTTTTGTAGGTATGCTAACTGAAAGAAAACGTGCTGATATTGTTTTACAAACTGCTAAGAAATTTCCTAAAGAAGTATTTCTTATTGTGGGTGATGGATATCTTAGACCTGAATTAGACAAACAAAAACATAATCTAAAACTAACGAATGTCCACTTTCTTGGAAAGCGAAAAGACATAATTGACATTTATTCTGCATGTGATTTATTTTACTTACCATCTCTTGGAGAAGGATTACCTGGAACAGTTATGGAAGCAATGGCCTGTGGAAAACCAATTGTAGCTACAAAAGAAAACGGAACAATTGATTTAGTAACAAAAGACGTAGGCATTTTAGTTGATCAAAATGAAGATTATACTCCCGCATTTGAAAAAGCACTTAAAACAAAGTTTGACTCTAAGAAAATAATTAATCAGATTAAAAAATATGATTGGAATAAAGTGTTTAAGAATTATGCATCATTATAATATTTTACTAATTGTTTTCCAATATCTCCCGTAATAAATTTATTTGCATATTTATTTGCATCTTTTGACATATTATTTCGCAATTTTTTATCTTTAAGTAATTTAATTATTTTTCTAGCAAGATCTTTTGGTTTATTAATATCAAAAATTAACGCATATCCTGCAGACACTTCTGGAAGAGCTCCATCATTAGAAACAATTATGGGTGTATTACATAACATTCCTTCAATAACAACATTACCAAAACCTTCTTCTCTAGATGGAATTATTTGAATTGTGCTTGAATAATATTTTTTCCATTTTTCATTTCCATAAACAGGACCACAAAAAGAAACATTATTTTCAAGATTTAGTTTCTTCACTAAAGACATAAGTTTATTTTTATATTTTTCTTCACCTTTACCATAAATTTCAAATTGAACATGTGGTATTTCTTTTCTTACTGTTTGAATTGCACGTATAATAATATCAATTCCTTTTTGATGTGCTAATCTGCCAATAAAAAATAACGTATTATTTTTTCTCTTAACTTTTATTTTTGGTGGTGTTAGAAAATCATTATGAACTGCAACTTTCTTACTGTTGTCTCCCAAATATTTATCTTTTAAATAATTAGAAACATAAAACACATTATTATAAAAATAAAGAGTGGGTTGAAACATAATATAATATATCTTTTCAAGAACTCCCTTAAAACCATCTTGTTCATTAAATGCTGTATGTAATGTAAGAAACACCGGCTTTGATCTTATTTTAGCCGCTATAATTGTTATTTCTGGAATAAAAGAACTATAGTGATGGGTATGAAAAACATCTACTTTAATTTTTAATAATTCTCTAAAAAGACCTTTTACTATTCTAGATGTATCAGTTAATTCAAGTGTTACAGGAAGTTCGATTATATTTATTCCCTTCCACTTGTAGGTCTTTTTCTTACGAACATGTCCCCCACAAACTAAAGTAACGTTATGACCTAATTTAGCTTGAGAAACTAATCCCCACCGATCTGCAAAAGTAAACTTATCTTTATTATTAACATCAATACCCATATTTTTAATATATGTGTGGACGATATGCATCTAATGAAAGTAGCATTTATCTTATAAATTTTTATAAACTGTAATACCTATCACAATTCTATATGTCAGACAAAACATTAAAGCAAGTAGCTCGTGGATCCGGCATATTATTCATAAGTACACTAATATTGTATGTATCTAGATTTGCATACAGAGCAATAATTGCAAATGAATTTGGACCTAGCAATTACGGGCTTATTTCTTTAGGTATTATGATGTTAAATGTTTCAATTGCATTCTCATTACTTGGATTAAATCAGGGAATTAATCGATATATTGCATATTATCGCGGTAAGAAAGATGCTAGAAGAATTAAAGGAACATTTATAGCTGCAATTAAAATTTCAATTGTATTAAGTATACTTTTATCTGCCCTAATATGGTTATTATCTGATTATATATCTATCAACGTATTTCATGCATCTAGTTTTATACCCATTCTAAAAATATTTGCGTTAGGAATTCCATTTTATACAGCAATAGTTTTACTAACAAATACTTTTCTTGCATTTAAGAAACCTGAATATGATTTTTGGTCAAGAGTTGTAGGTAGAGAACTTATAAATTTACTTTTAGTAGGAATTGTAATTTTTATTGGCGGTTCAATAATCGGAATAAGTTTAGTTTATCTTGTCTCGTTAATAATTGCAACAATTATTGGTATATATTGTTTAGAGAAAAAAGTTGTTTCCTTTTTCAGAAGTAAAATAAAAGCGATTACAAATAATCGGGAATTATTACAATTCTCAATACCGTTGTTTTTATCTGGCATATTAGTAAATGTAATGAGTTGGTCAGATACATTTTTATTAGGTGCTCTTAGAACATTAAATGAAGTTGGTATATACAACGCAGCAGTGCCCTTATCTGTAAATATAATGATATTCTTTACATCTTTTTCATACATACTATATCCGGTGATGTCAGAATTACATGCTAAAAAAAATTATACTGAACTTTCAAAAGTATACTCAACAACAGTTAGATGGACATTTATGTTAACTCTTCCTTTATTATTTTTAACGATACGATTTTCTAAACAATTAATTAATTTATTTTTTGGGTCAGAATATATTCTTGGAAGTAGTGTATTAATTATATTAACTTTAGCATATTTCACAAGTTCGATTGTAGGTCCTGTTGCAAATATGCTTATGACATTTAATAAAACTAAACTTATATTTAAAGTAAATATGTTTGTAGCAGTATTAAATATAATACTGAATATATTTTTAATCCCAAAGTACGGTATAATTGGCGCAGCAATAGCCACAGGTTTGATGTTTAGTATACAAAGAATGATTCTGTTCTTTGCTGCTAGAAGAATTATAAAATTCAAATATAAAATAAGATATTATGTAAAGTATATACTAAATGGATTAATCACGATATTTATTGTTTCTTACCTTGCTAAATTTTTCAGCACGAACATATACGGAATATTTGCATTGTTTGCAATATATTTAATCATATATGCTACACTAATATTATTTTCTAGAGCTTTTACTGAAGAAGATATTATAATAATTGCAGCTATTGAAAAGAAACTTGGTTTAAATCTCGGTATTGCAAAATCAATTATGCGGAGGTTCTTGTAAAGAAAGGTGTATATAAATTCATATAAACATTAATAAAGTACTTTCTGAAAAATAAAAATGAGTAAATTAAATATTGGTTTTATCACAGGCGTAAGTGGAACTAATGATTGGATGTTGGCTCTTTGTTCTGAACTTAAAAACAGAGTAGATTTTGAACCGTATTTTATTGCAAATATGCATAGATCTGTAACGTTTTTATTAAAACATAACATTCCTAAAAAATCTGTTGATAATATAAGTAACGGCATACTTCGGGGTGAAAAATGTCCTATTAAAAATCCTAATCTTGAGTATCTATCAAAAGCTGAAAAGAAATATGGATTTATTATTAGTGATGCGTGGAATATAAGTGTCCAGAGATTTGATAATCGATATAAAATTCCCCGTAAAACTTTGTTGTGTTGGTTTGAATATGGTATTAGAAAATTTGAAGCATTCTTCAAGAAAAATAAGTTGGATTATTTAGTAAGTTATGGACCTGCAAGCTATATTATGGTTTTATTATATCAGATTGCTAAATATTATAACGTAAAAATATTAGAACTAACTTTCTCGATGCTACCAAATAGATTTACAATTAAAGATAGTTTAGGAAATAACTGGATTACATTAGAATCTGAATATAATAAATTAAAAACTAGAAAGCTAACTAAGAAAGAAATTAAATTAGCAGACGAAGTTATTGATTTAGTTCATAATAAACCTGCAGATTGTCTTAGAAAATATAATGAACCTTTGACGTCAAAAATAAAAAAATACATTCATTATGCGGATTTAGTTATAAGACATGGTGCAAGACCGGACTTAAGATATTATTTATGGCGAGTAAGAGCAAAATATTATAATCATTTATTTGAGATGCCAAAGAAACATGAAAAATTTGTATTTTTTCCACTACATTATCAACCAGAGATATCTACTTCTTTGTATGGAAAATGGTGGGAAAACCAAATAAATTTAATTCAATGTATATCTAAAGCCTTACCTGTAGACTATCGACTTTATGTTAAAGAACATCCTGCAGATTACGGTAGAAGACCGTTCCATTTTGCAAAAGAAATTAAGAAACTTAGTAATGTTAGATTAATTCATCCAAAAGCAGACGCTCGTAAGCTTATAAGAAGATCGTCATTAATTTTAACAATTACAGGGACTGCGGGTTGGGAAGCAATGTTATTGAGAAAACCTGTTATTGTTTTTGGAGATACATTTTACAGTTTACTAAAAGATGTTACTAAATTAGAAAACATTGAGGATCTTCCAAAAATAATTAAAAATAAATTAGATGTTGAAGGCGATCTTGATAGACTAAGAAAATTTTTAGTTGCAATTGTAAACGCATCATATCCGGGATTAGCAAGATTACCTGGGGGATGTAATAATTATTCATTAAGAAAAGAAAACATTAGTTTACTCGTAGATGGATTAGTTAAACAAATTAATAGAGGTTAAATTAAATGATTAAACCAATGCCAATTATATCTGGGGAAGGAATTCATTTAGTTCCATTTACAGATAATCATCTAAACGATCCAAAATATTTATCTTGGCTTCATGATTATGACGTTATGAAATTAATAAATCGTCCAGAATATTTATTACCGATTGATTTTGAACATGTAAAAAAATACGTTAAAGATGTTTCTCTAAAAAATGATGATTATATGTTTGCAATTGAAATTGGTGAAAAACGTGTATTTATTGGAACATTTAAAATTGATCAAATTAATTGGACTACAAGAACAGTTAATTTAGGTGTAATGGTTGGCGATAGAGATTATTGGGGAAAAGGAATTGGAACTAAAGCATTTAAAATTGCTACAAAGTTTTGTTTTGATAAATTAGGATTTACTAAAGTTCATGCAGGTTGTAACGAGAAAAATATCGGTATGATTAAAGTTGTGCAAAAATTAGGATTTAAACAAGATGGTTGCTTTAGAAACCACGATTTGATTGAAGGTGAGCTAACAAATCATCTATATTTTAGCATACTTAAAGAAGAATATGAACAAAATAAAAAATTATATGCTTAATTTAGCGCTTCTATAGTCTTACGTAAAGCCTCTGCTTGTTTTCTTGCGTCATCTAAGTTCATATAGTTAGTCTTAAACTGCATTAATCTTGGTTGAACATTTTCTGCAACAGGACACAATGGTTTTGTATAATCTTGGTGCTTTCCCATATATATTGGAGCATTAAATGGATAAGATAATCCTCCGAAGAATTTAAGATTCTGGAAAACAGGTTCTTGGTAACTTAAACGCCATGCACCATAAACTAAGTCTCCACCAAATTCATAAAACTTTTTTCTAAACTCTAACCAACTACATTTTGCTATATCTGTTTCTAACTTACAAACAAAAGTCCAATAAGTATTAGTGTAACCTTCGGGAGTATGTTGTGGAATAAACCATTTACATCCTTTAATTGCATCTTTAAACATATTAGCAATCTGAATTCTTTTATTTACTAACTCATCCACTCGCTCTGTTTGTTCTAAAGCAACTGCACCTTGTAATTCAGACATTCGATAATTCCATCCAAGACTATCATGTCGTATTGAATTTGGTTGTGCACGTTCTCTCTTTGGTATTATTCCTCCACTTTTACTTGACAAAGTATGATATCCTAAACAACCAAACTTACGAACTTTTGTTGCTAATTCTTCATCATTAGTTGTTACAATTCCACCATCTCCGCAAGTAATATGTTTTGAAGCTTGTAAACTAAAACTTGCCATATGTCCAGAAGAACCTGCTGGCCTTCCTTTGTATGTAGCTAATAAACATTCTGCATTATCTTCAATAACAATTAAATTATGCTTTTTTGCTAGAGCCATAATTGGATCCATATCTGCACTTAATCCATAAAGACCTACTGGAATAATTGCTTTTGTCAAGGGTGTAATTCTTTCTGCAATACTTTTTGGATCAATATTAAACGTATCTGGATCAATGTCTGCAAAAACAGGTATTGCTCCTTGATGTAAAACACATATTGCGGTAGAAACTGCTGTTAACGGTGGGACAATTACTTCGTCTCCTGGCTTAACACCTGCTGCACCTAAGCAAGAATGCATAGTTGCGGTTCCATTACAATGTGCAATTCCGTACTCCATTCCGATCTTTTTTGCAAATGCTCTTTCAAATCTTCCAGTCATACCTGGACCTGAAGAATTACCAAAACCATATTCTACAACTTCTTTCAAATACTCTAATGCTTTTGGAGAAACTCTACCTTGATGTAAAACTTTTACCATGCAGTCCATCCTCCATCTACAATCATATTTGAACCATTCATATATGAAGATGCATCTGAAGCTAAGAAAAGAACTGCTCCTTTATATTCATCTCTGCGAGCCATTCTACCTAAAGGAGTTTTAGCTGAATATTTTTTAATAAATTCTGGATCTTGATTATTCTCTACACCCCCCGGACTTAAACAATTTACACGAATTCCTTTTCCTGCCCAATACGTTGCAAGATAACGTGTTAAATTAATTACACCGCCTTTTGCTGCAGAATAAACTGCAGGGGCATTAATTCCAGAATCGCCATAAATTCCTTGATCAGTTCCAACAACACCATAAGTTGAACCAATATTAATTATAACACCTTTATTTTTCTTTAACATTTGTTTACCAATAATTTTTGAACAAACAAAAACTGCATTTAAATCAACATCAACAACATCTTGCCAATCAGATAAAGAATAATCTTCAAATTTATTAAACAAGTTTTTTGGTTTAACTGCGGCATTATTAACTAAAATATCAATTCGTCCAAATTCTTTCATAACGGTATCTACCATTTTTTGAACATCTTCTTCACTTGTAATATTTGTTTTAATTCCAATTGATTTAATATTATTACGCGCTGTTATTGTTTTTGCAACTTCATGAACTCTATCAATAACATCTATAATAACTACATGTGCACCTGCATCAGACAAAACTTCTGCATATTGGTATCCCAACATTCCTGCTGCGCCAGTTATAATTGCTACTTGATCTTTCAAATCAAATAATTTTTCTATATTTTTATTTAACATATTAATCTCCTAATTCCATTCTTTTTTTAATTATAATTTTAACAAGTTCTAATTGAACTGGACCGTCAATATCAATTGCTCTTTCATTTGGTGTAATTGCTGCAAATATTTTCCCACCAAACCAGTTTTTATATTTTTTAATTATTTCCCATCTTGAAACATTAACAAGGCCATCTAATTGATAATAAACAGGTAGTTCTTGTCGATTTTTGGTTTTAGCTTCTTCACTAATAAAATTCACCATTGAATTATCTTCAGGTAAAGTATTCATCCAATAAGGATGTGTAAATGCTTCAGTAACTGTTGCTATAGTATCAGCATTTCTTTTTTCTAATGCTTCAATTGCTTTATCAACATCTTCTGAAATTCTTAATGGTGATGTTGGTTCAAGTTTTAAAATAATATCATATTTTTTTCCTTCATTTTCTTCAATCCAATTAATTAAATGAATAGCTGCATCAATTTCTTTTGAATTATCTTCTGAAAGTTCATCGGGTCTTAAAAACGGTGCGTCTCCACCATATTCTTTAACAATATCTGCATATTTTTGTGAATCTGTAGAAAGTATAACTCTATCAACATATTTACTTCCTTTTGCAGCTTCAACCGTATATGCAATTAAAGGTTTACCACAAATATCTATGATATTTTTATCAATAATGCTCTTTGATCCGCTTCGAGCAGGTATATATGCTAGAACAGTTTTACCATTTATCATAACAATCACTAATGGTTAAGAAATTTTATTTATAATTTTTATGAAAGTTTAAACTATATTAGCGCATCATAGAGTAAACTAATTCAACAACATTTTGTGTAGCTTTTCCATCAGATCTAAAATTTCTTCGCGCAGCACGCCAGGTATCTTGATACGCTGTATTAAATAATCCATTAGAAATAGCAGAAGCAAGATATTTTTTATCACTAACTACTGGATTAACTCCAAGTTTATTTGTAATTAATTTATCCTTTCCCAAACCAGGTATAATACTAATTCCTAATTTATCAAATAATGCTACTTCATTTAAAACACTTGTAAAACATCCGAGTGTTAAATCTGATGCTAAAACTGCTAATTTTGCATCATATTCTTGAAAGCCAACTTTTATATTAACATCTGCTTTAAAATCATCCACAATATCAAGTAATGCGTCTTTTGGTTGTGCACGATGAAGTTTTGCTAAAACTTGAATTGGTTTTTCAATTTCAGTAACTGCTTCAAGAATATCTCTAAAAACCGTTTTTTCATTATAACCTAAATCGGGATATCCTGAACCTTCAACACCATAATATTTTGTAAGAAAATCTGAAATATATGTAATCATTGGTTGTGTTGTAACAAAACCAAAATCATTTCTAACATTTAATATATCTTCATCTGTAAAATTACTTTTAATTTTTCCTAAATTATCTAAATAAGGATTTCCAGTAACTGCTAAATTTCGCGCATTAAATTTCAATTTTAACATTTCTTTTTTTGCAATCTCATCCATAATTGCAATTTTATTTGGCATAAATGCAAAATCTTGATGAAAATGAATATCACTAAATCGTTCTACATAATTTAAATGTGCATCTAAAACTGCTAATGTAGGAACTTTTTTCTCTTTACCTGCAACAGTTAATGCTTGATCTAACGCGATTTCTAAATTAGTATCTTGGGTAGCAGTTCCAGTTAAAATTAAATTTGGATTTTCTATTTGAATTACATGTTCCATTAATAAAATTGAACTTTCACCATTATGTGAATATTTTTTTGGAGTTACATATGGTAAATCTTGTGCTCTAAGAACTTTTAATGAATCACTATTACCCATTATAATAACTTCAATATTTTTTTGCACATTTAGAAAATTAATAACTGGAAGTATTGCATTTATTCCGCCAACATGCTCACTACCGGCTAATACTGTTTTAATCATCACATAATAATAAGAACAAACTTTTTATTACTTTCGCTTAACTTAAGCTACTTTTCTTGCTATAAATGCAGGATTAACTGAAAATGCATATTCAGCATGTATTGGATCAGGCACATAATATTCAAGAGTTTCATCCATTACATCTTCTAGAAACGCATCTTTTTCTGCTTGTGAAAAAGGTAAACTATCTAAAAGTCCTTCATGGAAAAATCTTGCTTTATACACACCGTCAATAAATTTAATCATATCATAGGGCATTTTAATATCTCCGCCACGTATTAACTTTAATCCTGCATCTTCTAAAATTGCTTTATATTTTGTAGTATTCATTGGTTGAGTTGGAATTGAAGCAACTTCATATCCCTGATCTGCTATAGCCGTAATAACATTTTGACGTAATTCATTAACTAGTGGATGATTTACAAAGTTTTTACTATTTGGGTCAGTTGGCTCACAAAAATCCATAAAAGAATTAAATGCTAATATTCCTCCAGGCTTAAGATAATTATGCACTAATTCAAATGAAAGTTTAAGTCCTTCTTCTCCGCCACTTCTGTATGTCCAATGTGATGCAGATGGATGTAAAATAAAATCAGAATTTTCAAATATATACTCCTCACTTGTTTGCAGGTCATCAGCCATAACATGTATTTTATCTGAATTAATTTTAGATACTTCACTGTCCCAATAATCTTGTAATTTTTCTGCCTGTTCAAGCGTTAGTGCACCTCTTTCAATAATTTTGCCCATATCTAATTTCTCTATTCCCAATTTATGTCTTAGAACTTTAGCACTACGCTGATTAGGTTCAATAGTAAAAATATCTGCATCAGGAAATCTACGTTGCAATAAGTAAGTTGAAATTCCTGTTCTAGGTACAAGATCAATTATTTTTTTTGGGTCTTCAATATAATTTGATGCAATGCCAATTAATTGCCTATAAACGGGTGAAAAACAATTTAAATCTATTTCAAAAAGATCATTTTCTAGGTTTGCATGTAATGCCTCAAAAGGATTGTTTGGATCACCCATATAACACCTGTATAAACAAGTTCGGTAAACGTTATAAAGATTATTATAAAGAACTACCTAATGAGAATAAACAAAAATATCCTATTACTTAGTAGCGCATTCATGTTTATATTTTTTGCATTTGGAAGTGTTGAAAGATATATAACAACATTCTTTTCAGAACAGGGATTCTCAAATGTGGGATTTTATTCTCTAATTTTAATATATGTATTTTTTACTATAACAAACCCATGGGTTACAGGATTTATATCAAAATATGGTGCTAAGAAATCCATGATGCTAGGTACAATAATGTATGGTTTTTTTATAATATCTGTTTCAATAAATTCTATAAATTTAGTTTATGTTTCATCAGCACTTCTTGGTATTTCAGCAGTATTACTGTGGGTCGGACAAAGTAGTTACTTAATAAAAGCAAGTAATAAAGAAAATTTTGGTGCTAATGCCGGTATATTTACAACATTATTATTCCTTGGTTCTGGCATCGGAACACCTTTACTTGGATTTTTAATTAAATTATTATCATTTAGATTATCTTTTTTAATTTATTCAATTCTACCTTTTGTAAGTATCGTACTTTTATCTAGATTAGATGATTTTAAAACTGAAGCAAAAGCAAAGAATTTTAAATCAATTCTTATCGTATTTAAAAATACTGTTGCACTTAAATTAGCTAGTACATGGTTTGCACTTAGTTTTGTACTTGGTTTAGCAATTGGTATAATTCCAATTGATATTACACGCACACTTGGAATTGTATATGTTGGTATTTTAATTTCTGCATTTTCAATAGTACCTCTTTTTGCATCATATATTTCTGGAAAAACATCAGATAAATTTGGTAGAAAAAACATAATAAAATTATCTTACACATTACTATTAATCGGTTTAGGTCTTCTTTATTTATCTGGAACAATATCATTAGTACTTGGAATAATAATTTTAGCATTAAGTTTTACAATGTTGAGAACAATGACTTTTGCATTACTTGGAGATATTGCTTCTAAAAATAATTTAGAAACCCTCACTTCATTCTTTTGGATGATGACCACAATAGGAACAGTATTTGCATTATTACTATCTACATTAATTAAAACACATACTACAATATATTTAATATCGTTCATAATAGGAACTATATTATTCATAAGCAAATTATCTATTCTAAGATTTAGTTTGGACTCAATTAAACAAAAACTTGCTAAAGAAATTAATTAATCTTTTACAATACTATCAAATTTTCTAAGTGTTGTTTGATACTCTTCCCATTGTCCAACATCAAACCATTTCTTTTCAGTTATAGGATATATTCCGATTCGTTTATTATCTGCTTTTAGATCTTCAATTAAATTTGTAACATCGTAATATGTATTATCTGGTATGTATTTCATAACACTTGGATTAATCAAATATAACCCCACAATAACAAGATTATGTATTTCTGGCTTTTCTCTTACTTCTGCCAAGTTTCCTTGTGCATCTAAATCAATAACACCATATGGAATCTTTGTTTGTTTCATACATGCAACAATCGTCAAATCATTTTTATTCTCTTTATGTTTTTGAATAATATCATCATAATCTACATTAACTAATGTATCACAATTAATAACAAAAAAATCTTCTTTAAGTTTATTGCGTGCTAAAGATAATGCGCCCATCGTCCCAAGAAATTTACCCGGTTCTTCAATAAAAGATACATTAAAATCAAATTTATTATATTGGAAATACATTTTAATAAATTCTTTTTTGTAATTTACAGACAACATAAAATTTTGAAAACCTTTGTGTTTAAAATTGTCAATAATTGTTTCTACAACGGGCTTACCTTTAATAGGTATTAGGGGTTTTGGAAGAATTTTAGTAAAGGGTTCTAATCTTCCTCCTTTTCCCCCGGCCATTATAATCACAGGTATATCTTTATTTTCTTCATTAAAAACATCAAATTTACTTAGAAAGAAAATATCTTTAATTACATTATTTTCATCCACTAATGGAATTGAAGTTAATCTTAATTTTCTAAGAAGCTCTTCAATATGTTCTGTAGAATCATTTATACTTGCAGTTTTTGGATTTCTATTTATTATGTTAGTTACAATAGAATCTAATTTTCCGCCACTAAGTATTGTTCTACGAACATCTCCATCAGTTAATATACCTTGTAAAACATCGTTTTCATCTGTAAAAATTAAGATGCTTCTTCCACCAATATCTAAAAATTTTATAGCTTCCTTTAATGTTATTGTATCGTCTTTAGATATAAATGCAGATATTGCCATTTATACAAAAGCATCCCAACTAACGAGCGTATCTTCAGCAACATCTTTGCTTAATTTTCTTCCAACTACTAGACCTAAATGTTTTGGTTGAATACCGGTTCCAGGACGTTTTAGATCAAGATCTTCTTCAGTTACTACATGATTTGCTTTCAAATTATTTGTATAAACAATACTTCTACGCATTCCATTTCGCTGATTAATATTTGCTTCATCAAGATATATTTGTTTTTTACCTAATGCAGATGCAATTTGTTTACTTCCATCAACAATGATTTTCATTTGTTCAAAATCTGCTGAAAAATCTTTATCCCAAATATCTGAAGTTGTATTATCTAAAGCAAAATGTTTCTCAACTACACATGAACCTTTTGCAACAGATGCTAAAGATATTGCAGTTCCAATTGTGTGATCTGAATAACCCACAGGTAAATCAAATACTTCTTGTAATAACGTTATATTATTCAAATGAACTTGTTCATCTTTTGGTGGATATAATGCGACACAATATAACAATATTAAATCAACATTATGTTTTTTAATTAACTGAACAGCTTCATCTATTTCTGCCATTGATGCTAATCCCACTGAAAGAATTATTGGTTTTCCTTTCTTTGCAAGGTATTCTAAGAACGGTAAGTTCGTTACATCCATAGAAGCAACTTTTATGAACGGCATGTTTAATTCATCAACAAATAAATCTGCTTCTTCTTTTGAAAACACCGATGTTGAAAACATAATTCCTTTTTCATCACAATATTTTTTCAATATTTTAAACTCGTCTAAATTAAATGAAAATTTATCAATTTGATCTTCAAGATCTTTATTACTTTCATAAATCATTTTACTAAACAAACTATTTTTTGTCCAAGATTGAAATTTAACACAATCACAACCAGATTCAATTACTTTATCAATCATTTTTTTTGCAAGTTCTAAATCACCCATATGATTAGCAGCTATATCCGCAATAACAAACGGCTTTCCAAAGTTTTCAATATTATATTTTCCGATCTTAACCATTATCAACACCTATTAAAGATTCCAAAAATTCTTTGGAATTTATTAACGAATCTTGAAAGTCATAATCTTTATTTCTGACTCCAAGTTCAAGAACGATATGTATTTGTTTATCTTTTGGTAACTTATTAATTTGTTCAATTAAGAACGTATAATCTAATTGATCTTTAACTTCATTCTGATTATATCCAAGAGGTAAGTGTTCTCCAACTAATGGCAAATAAGTTTCTGGATCAAATAAAAAGTTCTTATAATCAGAACCATTTATGTGCATGTGAACAATTTTATCTCCGAAAAAATCTATAAAATTTTGAAAGTTTTCTTTAAATGTATTTACAATTAATCTCGAATTATCCCTAACAAATTCTTTATATTTTGTTTCAAATTCTTCTCTAGTTAAATTGTCAACTTTAAATTCTTCTAAAAATAAATTAAATGTTGAAGTTAAATAAACATGTTCAACATCAAGAGTTATTTTTACATTTCCATCTAATGCACTATCTAACAATGCAAAATCTTCTACTGAAGTAAGTAATGCGCGATCGGGAGAATATGTATTAAACCAAAGAACATCTGTCTCAAAGCTAAGTTCTATGTCTTTCAAATCAAATGAATTTACAATTTCTGCAAGAGCTAAAATTGATTGCACTTTATTATCTTTATATGTTGCACAATGAAGAACAACTTTTGGAATATTATATTGTCTTGCATATTCGAGGGTTTTATTTATATCTTCAATAGAACTTTTTTGAACATCTTTTTTAGTTAAATCTAAAAATTTATTACCTTTTGTATAAATTGGAGAATGAACAGAAATTACTTTAACATTATCTGGAATTTGGGACATTTCATAATCAAATCTATCAACCGTTTTAATATATAATTCTGCTGTTGTAAATTCTTTTATGTTTTGCAAAAAACCTTTTGCTGTAACATTAAACATTTCTCTTTTCCTCTAAAAATTCTTGCATTGATTTTATTTTTATTGCAGGCACACCAAAATAAATACTATTTGAATCACAATTTTTTACAACTGCAGCATTTAATCCAACTACGGTTTCTCTACTAATTTTTATACATTGTTTTACTGTTGCTCCTGCACCAACATGTGCATTATAACCAACAAAAACACTTCCACAAAGAGTAGCATTTGGTGAAATATGAACAAAATCTTCGATTATACAATCATGATCAATACTTGCGCAAGTATTAATTATTCCACACTTACCAATTTTTGTCCCTGTATTTATTACTGCTCCAGGCATTACAACAGTTCCTTCTCCAATATTTGTAAATTTATCAACTTTAGAAAAAGGGGACGCTAAAACTGGTAAATTATATCCTGCATCTTTAATTTTTGCGTATATTTTCATACGAAGACTTGCATCATATAAATGACCTACACCGATTGCTGCACAAGTGCAATTATATTTTGTTTTAATTTCTTTTAATTCAGAATCAGTTCCAATATAATTAATATCATCGATTTTTCCCCCATCTTTAATATCAACATACCCAACAATATTATAATCTAAATCTCGCACAATAGATGCAACAACTTTACCATGACCGCCCATGCCAACTATGACTATGTTCTTACTCATTCACCAATCAAGTATATATTAATATAAAGTTTATACTACTCCAGTATAGAACAATAATCTATTGTCTATCAGCATAAACATTTTAAAAAAATTCTTTGTAAAGTAATATGAAGATTCTAGTTACCGGTGCTGCAGGATATATTGGTTCAACAGTAATTAAATTTCTATTAGATGAAGATTTTGAAGTTATTGGAATTGATAATTTAATGCATGGAGGAGATTCAATTATTCAATATTTTAATAATGAAAAGTTTACATTTTTTAATGGAGATATTAGTAATCTTGAAGATGTGAAGCAAGTTTTATCTGAAGATATACATGCAGTAATACATTTAGCAGCAATTGTCGGTGATCCTGCATGTAGTAACGATCCAGAACTTGCAACAAAGACGATTTGGAATGGATCAAAATTACTACTTGATTATGCTGAAAAAATGAAAGTTAATAGATTTATTTTTGCTTCAACATGCAGCAACTATGGTAAAATGAGCAAAGATACAGTATTAGATGAAGAAGGAGAACTAAAACCTGTGTCTCTTTATGCAAAATTAAAAGTTCAGGTTGAAGCATATATTAAACAACAAAATTTTGAACACCTAAAGCCAACAGTTCTACGTTTTTCTACAGTTTATGGAACATCAAGTAGAATGCGTTTTGATTTAACTGTAAACCATTTTACAAAAGATGCTTTTACAGATGGTAAGCTTTTAGTTTTTGGAGAACAGTTTTGGAGACCTTATTGTCATGTAACTGATATTTGTCGCGCACTAATTTTAGTTATTAAAAGTCCAATTGAAAAAGTTGAAGATACATTTAATGTTGGAAATAGTTCTGAAAATTATACAAAAAAAATGATCAGTGAAATTATTCAAAAAATAATGCCTGAAACAAAAATTGAGTATGTAAAAAAAGATGAAGATCCTAGAGACTACAAAGTAAATTTTGATAAGATTAAAAATGTTCTTGGTTTTAATACAACTAAAACTGTTGAAGATGGTGTCTACGAAGTATACAATTTATTGAAAAATAACATTATAACTGATGTAAATAATAAAAAATACATAAATTAAAATGATACCATTAGCAATACCTCATCTTTCTGGAAATGAATTAGAATATGTAAAAGAATGTATTAATACAAATTGGTTATGTGAAGGTAGATTTCTAAAAGAATTTGAAGAAAAAGTTAAAGATTATACAAACATTAAAAATTGTATTCCTTGTTCAAATGGAACTGCTGCGCTACATATTTCACTAATTGTTACAGGCGTAAAATCCAATGAAGAAGTTATTGTTCCAACAGTTACTTTTATTGCACCAATTAATACATTAAGATATATTGGAGCATATCCGGTTTTTATGGATTGTGATAATCATTATAATATTGATGTTAAAAAACTACAAGATTTTCTTGAAACAGAATGTGAAATAAAAAATGGATTTACATACAATAAAAAATCAGGTAGAAAAATTAGCGCAATTATTCCAGTTCATATTTTTGGCAACTCTGCTGATATGGATCCAATTAATAAATTATCAAAAGAATATAATATTAAAATTATAGAAGACGCTTCAGAAAGTATTGGCACAAGATACAAGGATAAACATACAGGGGGCTTATCGGACATTGGTTGCTTTAGTTTTAATGCAAATAAAATTGTAACTTCTGCAGGTGGTGGAATGATATTAACAAACAATGACGACCTAGCAAAACAATCTCGTTATTTAATATCTCAGGCAAAGGAAGACGGTGTGCATTATATGCACCATAACATTGGATATAATTATCGGCTTAGTAATGTTCATGCAGCAATAGGACTTGCACAATTCGAGAATATTGATAAATCAATACAAATTAAAATTAATAACTACAATAAATATAAAGAACAATTATCTAACATCAAAAAAATAAAACTAGTTGATTCTCCATCATATTCAAAATCAAACCATTGGTTTTATACATTGCAATTAGATTCTGAAAAAAGCAAAAATGAAATTATTGAAAAAATGAATAATAACAAAATACAAGTTCGTCCTATTTGGTATCTAAATCATTTACAAAAACCATATGTTAATTTCCAAAATTATAAAATCGAAAATGCGATTGATTTATGGAAACGCTCTGTTAATATACCTTGTTCTATAGATATTACTGATGACCAAATTTCTCAAGTTGTAGATATAATTAAACAATATTACTAACAAACATACACATATGCAATAGGATAATTTTTTGCGTATATTTTTTCATCAAGTCTACAATCTTTAACTGCTTCCCAAACAGGACTTTGCTTTGCTATTGGTGGCCAATTTAATATTAGTGCAGTTCCACCATCATGATCAATTTTACTAACAAGATTAGAAATATTTGAATCTAACTCATTATCTGGAACACCCACAACATCACCATATGGAATTTTATTTGATAACCAATAAGAATTATTCAAATAATACAAAACACCTTCATCATTTGAATAAACAGGATAATTAAGATTGTTCTCATCAAAATAATCTATTAAATCATATGTTGCTTGACTTGGATCTACACCTTGAACATGGAATACATACTCTTGGATAAGTAATGCATTAAATGCAATACTAATTGCTAACAAAAATATAATACAAATTTTTGCAATCTTTCTATTCTTAATAGCAAATATACAAACAACCAGTATTGCAGACATTGCAAGAGTTAACGCTACTGTTGCAAAAGATACTCCAAACAATGGTCCTGAACTTGTTGTATATGAAAACAAAAAGTTTAGATTAAATGATTTAAGTTCATTAATATAATTTGATGTTATTCTTGGCACATATTTTATTGGTAACGAATTAATTACACAAAGTAATACAAAAAAAGTTGTTGTGATAATTCCTATTTTTAATGGATTTCTAAATTTGAATTTAGATAAATAACTTGCACCTAAAATGCTCATCGCAGGAATTAAATGCATGTAATATCTACTAAAATCTCCTTTACTAATTACAAAAGTATTAAACAAAATAGTAATTATTATCCAAAACAAAAAGATACGATCATTACTTTTTCTGTTCTTAATTGCTAACAAAGCAGGTGCTATCAACAAAGGTGTTGCCCAAAACATAAACATAATTGGTGAAAGTAAAGTTAAACCTGCACTTGGTCTACTCGCACCAAACAAGAGCCAACTAATGTGATTTGGATCATGAACAAAAGATAAAATTATGTAAAGTAAATATATTATTAATCCAGTTACAAACGGAACAAACAATTCATATATTGTTTTTAGTATTTTCTTATTTTTGAAAAGAGAATATAAACCTAAAATCAAAACAATAACAATTGCATTATGTTTTGATATTAAACTAAGTGCAAGAAATATTCCTGTTAAAATTCTCCAATTTAGTTTCTTAGATTTTTCTGACTTTGTGAAACAATAAAATGTTGCTAAAATAAATAAAGTTACTAATGATCCCTCAATATCTATTTGCAAACTTGCTAATGTAAAATAAAAACTTGTTAAAAGTAAAAATACAGAAGTAATTGCGGTTTTCTTATCATAATGTTCTTTTGCAAACAAATACACCAAACCAATTGTAAAGAAACTAATAACAAATGGAATTAATCTAAATGCAAACGTTGTTGCGCCAAATAAAGTTGTAAACAAAATTCCTAACCATTGCATAGGTAATGGCGAATAATAATGTGCATTAAAACCTGCTTCATCTGCATTTGTTATTGAAAACGCATAATTCGATTCATCATCATATATTGCGCTATTCAATCCAGTAAGTTTTACAAATATAACTAAAATAAATAATAATATCAACAACTTCTTCATATCTAATTTCATAAAATACAATATAAATTCTATTTAAAATGATTATTCAACTAAAGAACACTTCAATAAGTAGGCTTTAGCTATAATGCATTATTGATGCACGAAAATCATTTAGATTTTCGATGTATGGACCTAAGTATCATAATTCTTAAAAATCAACTAATTAAATAACTATATGAGTAAATCTAATCGCATATCTATATTTGATTATCCTTTGATATATAATGTAACTCAATTTCTCTTAGAAGGAAATTTTTATAGTAAATTAAAAACTCCTCTTAAAAAATATCTAACTGGAACTGTGCTTGATATCTGCTGTGGAACTGGCGACTTATATCGAATTGTATCTGGTAAATATGTTGGATTAGATTTAAACAAAAAATCCCTAATATATGCTAAGAAAAAATATCCAAAAGCAAAATTTGTACATATGGATGCAACTAAAACAAATTTCAAAGCAAGTAGTTTTGATACAGTATTTTTAATCGATTGTATACATCATTTTAATAAAAGAACATTAAATAAAGTACTTTCAGAAGCAAAACGAGTAAGTAAAAAATATGTTATTATAATTGATATGATTCCTGTAAAAAATCCTATAAGTAAATTAATTTACAGTTTAGATCAAGGCGCTAATATAATAACACTAAAACAGCAAGTTGAAATACTAAGTAAAAAATTTACTATTGTAGAAAAGAAATCTTTCTTCTCACCAAGAAGATTGTATAAACATTCTTTAATAATTTGTAGTATAAAATGAAAACGATCCTGAAAGAAGTTGGAGTTAGAAAAATCATTAGATATACTGCGGGAGAATTTGTAATGCTCATATTTGGCGTTATAATTATATCTCCATTTAGGGTTTTATTTTTAAAATTTCTTGGCTCAAGAATTGGTAAGCAAACCGTGGTTAATAAATGTGAATTCATTAATATTAGATGTAAGGGTTTCAATGGACTAAGAATTGGTAATAATTGTTATATTGGATTTGGATGTCAATTAGATCTAGCAGATAAAATTACATTTGACGATAATGTAACTCTTGCAAATAGAGTTACTATTTTAACTCACACAAATGTGGGCCATAAAGATCATCCTTTACAAAAACATATTAAAAAAAGATTTGAGCCAGTTACGTTAAAACAAGGTTGTTTTATTGGAGCAAATGCTACAATTTTATCGGGCATAACAATAGGTAACTGTTCTGTTGTAAGTGCTGGTTCTGTTGTTACAAAAGATGTACCATCAAATGTAATTGTTGGTGGTATTCCTTCAAAAATAATCAAGAGGTTAAAATGAAAACATATCTTATTACAGGTGGTGCAGGTTTTATTGGATGTAATTTCATAAAACTATTACTTAAAAAATACAACGACATTAAAATTATTTGTCTAGATAAACTTACTTATGCTGGAAACTTGGAAAACTTATCTGATGAATTAAACGACAACAGATTTACTTTTGTAAGAGGAGATATTACTGATCAGGAAATTGTACAAAATATTTTTAAAGAAAATATTAATTATGTTATTAATTTTGCTGCAGAGTCTCATGTTGATAGAAGCATAACAGATCCACAGATATTTCTTAAAACAAATATTCTAGGAACACAAAATTTACTTAATGTAACTAAAACGATGTGGGAAACTTCAGAAGATGTATATAAGGATGATGTTAAATTTATACAAATATCTACTGATGAAGTTTATGGATCACTTAATGAAACGGGCTCTTTCACAGAAAAATCTTGCTTAAATCCATGTAACCCTTATTCTGCAGCCAAAGCTAGTGCAGATTTGTTAGTTAATGCATATATTAATACATATAAATTTCCTGCAATTATTACAAGATGTTCTAATAATTATGGACCATACCAATTTCCAGAAAAATTAATTCCATTAGTAATTAATAATATACTAAATAAAAAAAACATACCTGTATATGGAGATGGTTCTAATATACGCGATTGGGTTCATGTAAATGATCATTGTAACGCAATAGATATAATAATAAATAAAGGTACACTTGGACAAGTTTACAATATTGGGGGAGATAGTGAAGTAACTAATCTTGAATTAGTAAAAACAATTATTGATGAAATAAAAGAAAACACGAACGCTCAGCCAGATTACAGTTTAATAAAATTTATTAAAGATAGAAAAGGTCATGATAAAAGATACTCAATCAATTTCAGTAAGATAAAATCAGAACTTAATTGGACACCTGAAATAGATTTTGATAAGGGCATAAAATCAACAATAAAATGGTATCTTGATAATAATAACTGGATAAAAAACATTATCTCTAAAGATTATCAAGAATACTACGAAAAACATTATGGTGGAAAATTATGAAAGGAGTTATTTTAGCTGGCGGAAAAGGAGAAAGATTATATCCTCTAACAAAAGTTACTAACAAACATCTATTGGCAGTGGGTAAAGAACCAATGATTTATAATCCAATTAAAAAATTAATTGAAGCAGGTATAAAAGATATTTTAATTATAACCAGTACTGCACATATGGGTGATATTGTTAATCTTTTAGGTAGCGGTAAAGAATTTAACTGTTCATTTACATATAGAGTTCAAGAAGAGATGCTAGGCATTGCAGATGCATTATTACAAGCGGAAGACTTTGCAAATAATGATAAAATTATTGTTATACTTGGAGACAATATAACCACTAGTTCAATTAAATCGCACGTAGATGAATTTAGAAAACAGAAAAAAGGTGCGAGAGTTTTACTTAAAAAAGTAGATGATCCATTTCGTTATGGAATAGCTGCACTAGATGAACATCATATTATAAGTATAGAAGAAAAACCAAGTAAACCAAAATCAGATTTTGCAGTTATTGGATATTATATGTATGATTCAAAAGTTTTTGATATTATTAAAAAAATACCTATATCTTATAGAAATGAATATGAAATAACGGATGTAAATAATGAATATATAAAACTTAATGAACTACAATTCAGCATTTTAGAAGGTGATTGGACAGATGCTGGAACTTTTGAATCCCTAAGTCAAGCAAATTTAATATTACTTAATAAAGATGAAAAATAAATATTCTATAGTTGTACCTGTGTATAATAGCGAGGACTCGCTTACTGAATTATGTAATAGAATTCATAAAACATTTATTAAAATAAAACAAGATTATGAAATTATTCTAGTTGATGATTGTAGCAAAGACAATAGTTGGACCATAATGAATCAATTAAATAAGAAAAATCGGAAAATAAAAGTTATTCAATTAATGAAAAACTTTGGACAGAATAGTGCATTAATGTGTGGGTTTAATCATGCACGTGGAGACTATATAATAACTATAGATGATGATTTACAAAATCCTCCTGAAGAATTACCAAAAATGATCAATAAAATAAACCAAGGATATGATGTTGTTTATGGTGTATATCGTAAGAAAAAACATAACATATTTAGAAATGCTGGCTCAATTATTGGTAAAAAATTCTTTTCAAAAGTAAGTGGTATAAAATTTAACGTAACTTCTTTTAGAATTTTTACAAAGAAAGTTCGTAATGAGATAATAAAATTTGACAGTTATAATGTTAATGTTAATGTTCTACTTGCGTATATTTCTAACAAAGTGGGGCGATGTTTTGTAAAACACAAAAAAAGAGAACACGGCATGACAAATTATTCTCTGAATAAATTAATAAGATACACATTAGATTTAATTTTTAATTCAACAATATTTCCACTAAGACTTGCAACATTATTTGGTCTTATATTTTCTACAATTAGTTTTATAATCTCTTTATATTTTATAATGCAATATTATTTTAACAATATAATTGTTGGCGGTTTTACGTCAACAATACTTTCAATTACATTTTTATCTGGAATTATTTTACTTATAATTGGAATTATTGGAGAATATATTGGTAGAATATTTTTAACTTTGCACAAAAAACCACAATACATTATAAGACAAACAAAATGAAAATACCTTTTAATAAATCTGCGCTATTCGGAGCTGAAATAAGATATATAATGGATGCTCTTAGTTCAGGTAATGTTGGTGGAGACCACAAATTTTCAAAAGAGTGCCAAAATCTAATGAAAGAAAAATTCAATGCTAAAAATGTGTTCCTAACTACCTCTTGTTCAATGGCGCTAGATATGTGTGGAATTTTAGTAGATCTTAAGCCCGGAGACGAAATAATATTACCATCATATACGTTTGTTACATCTGCAAATGTATTTGTTTTACGCGGTGCTAAGCCTGTTTTTGTTGATATTAGAAAAGATACGTTGAATATAGATGAAAATAAAATTGAACAAGCTATTACGTCTAAAACAAAAGCAATCGTCGTTGTTCATTATGCCGGCGTTGCATGTGAGATGGACAAAATCATGGAAATTGCAAAGAAACATAATTTAATTGTTATTGAAGATGCTGCCCAAGGAGTTAATGCAACTTACAAAGAAAAATACCTTGGAACAATAGGAGATCTTGGTGCATATAGTTTTCATGAAACAAAAAATTATTCTTGTGGCGAAGGTGGAGCAATTATTATTAATAATTCAGAATTTTTAGAACGTGCAGAAATAATTCGGGAAAAAGGAACAAATCGATCTAAATTTCTGCTAGGAGAAGTTGACATGTATACATGGGTTGATGTTGGAAATAGTTTCCTTCCATCAGATATTCTTGCTGCGGTTCTTTTACCTCAGCTTGAAAATATGAATCTTATTAGAGATAAAAGAAAACAAATTTATGAGCATTATTATAATAGTTTGAAAGATTTAGAAGAAAAAGGAATAATTCAATTACCCGTTATTCCAAAAGAGTGCGAATCTAATTATCATATATTTTATTTAATATTAAAAAATTTTGAAAAGAGAAATAAAGTTCTTAGTGCTTTGAAAGAAAAAGGAATTTATTCTGTTTTTCATTATGTTCCATTACATACCGCACCAATGGGAAAATCATTTGGTTACAAAGAAGGAGATTTACCTATAACTGAACGCATTGGAAAAACACTAATTCGACTTCCATTTTATTATGATCTTAAAAAAGAAGAGCAAGATTATATTATTAAAAACTTAAGAGAACTACTTACTTCTTAAGAATATATATAACCGGAACATTTTGTACGCCAGTTTGTGTTGGTAGTTCTTTTTCAATAACATGAACTACTTCAAATCCTAAACTCATAAGATACTCAAAATTTTCTTGTGATAATGGATACATCCACTGTTGATTTTTATATTCCCAAACATCAACTTCTAAATAAACATTATCAGGTCTTGTTAGTAATTGTTGTTCAAATTCTTGTTTTGTTGCAGGAAAACCATAGTATATCTTTCCATCAGGACTACCAAAACCTGTAGAATACCCTTCATTTAGATATTCTTCTCCATAGAAAAGACGTATTGCTGCAGGAGATCCTGCATATACAACAGCATCTTCCGGAACATTTTGTGCAAGCCATTCTCCTGCGTCTCTAAAACCTACATAAGAATCTGCTTTACTAAGATTCATTTCATCTCCTTGTTGATAAAAAGTAAAACAGAAAAAGATTACAATAATTATGAAAACAAATTTTGGAATACTTACGTTTAGTATTTGCTTTAGATAAATCCTAATTTCATCCAATGCAATTGCTGCTAATATTAATGCTGCTGGAAGAATCGGTAATAAATATCTTGGTAATGGTCCACCAATATTTATAGAAAAGAAAATAAAGAAAACCCAAAACCAAAGTAATAACATTAAATCAGATTTTCTTCGATAAATTAAAGCAAAAACCATTCCAATTACAAACAAAGGTATAATATACCATGTCAAAACAAATGGAATTATTCCTACGAAATTAAATGGTTGAGATAAACTTCTCATTCCAAAAAGATACCTAAAAAACTTTGAAAGAAGGAAACTTCTAAACAAAATATAATATGCAACAGTTCCAATTAAAATAAATCCTAGTGGAATTCCTAACGCAAACATCGCTACTTTATCTTTAACAATCTTATGCATTCGTGTAATTAAGAAGTAAATTAAAACATATACAACCGCTAAAATTCCTGCTTGTTTTGTAACTACACTTGCTATTAAAGACGACCCAAGTAATATTGGCCAGAAGTTCTTTTGAATAATTTTCGGTAAAAATTTAAGATTACAATTTGGTGTTTTTTCTGATTTTATTAAAAGATATGCAACTAAAATAAACATCGTTGTAAGTGGGACATCTAGAAGTGCTTTCTCACTTAAATACCAAAACAAATGATGAAATGTCAATAACAATGCTGCAATAATTCCAATAAATTTATCCTTGATTTCAGTTCCAAGTAAATAAATTAAAATAATTCCTGCTACTGAAAAAGTTAGCCCCATTAATCTGCCTGCTGTAAATGGATGTAAAAACAAATCATAAAACCATATTACTCCAAGTCCTAAAGGTTCTTGAATTCGTGTTCCAATATAATTAAAATTTAATAATTGTCCTGCTTGCCACATGTATGCTGCTTCATCATGCCAAATGCTTTCTATAAAAAGATATTTTAGTCGTATAAAAATTCCCGCAATTAAAACTACTAAAAACGCTAAATTATACTTACTATTTAAACCTGAAAGAACTTTATTTGATAAAGCCATTCAAAATCTTGCTTCCTCACTTTTTATAGTTTATTTAACTATAAACCATATATAGAACTAGGCTACATAAAACCTTTTAAGGTAAAATAATTGTTCAAAAAATGAGGCATAAGACAATGTTTGCTCTAACTATAGTTGGTGTTTGTATTATTCTTGCTGCGACAGGTCAGCTATATATGAAAAAAGGTATGAATACATTAAACTCCGAGGCTGAAGATTTATTAAGCACACAAGGACTAACAAAAATAATATTTAATAAATATGTATTTACAGGTCTTGCATTATATGGAATTGGAACAATTCTTTGGTTATTTGCACTTGCACAATTAGATTTAAGTCTAGCATATCCACTTATTAGTATTGGTTATGTTCTAACTGCTGTGTTTGCATTTATGTTTCTAAATGAAAAAATTACATTAATTCGATGGGGCGGAATAGCACTTGTTGTTTTAGGAAGTTTATTAATTATTAAATCAGGATGAAAAACATAGCAATTATACTCGGATCTGGTGGGCACACTACACAAATGCTTAGGTTAGTTAGCAAACTCGGAAATAAATATAATTATTCATATATTATTGCAGACACAGATACAACTTCTAAAAAACACATTAAAATAAAAGGCAAAGTTTATCGCGTATATGATACTCGCCTTAAAACAGATAAGAATTTAATCAAAGTTGTTTTGAAGTTTATTCCTTCAACAATTGGCGCAATTAAAATGCTTAATAAAATAAAACCTGATTTTATAATTGGTTGTGGGCCTGGAATGAATTTACATGTTTTATGGCTAGCTAAATATTTTTTTGGCGCTAAACTACTCTTCTTTGAAAGTTGGGTTAGAGTTCATAACAAATCATTTACAGGAAAATTAATTTATCCGTTTTCAGACTTATTTATGGTTCAATGGAAATCTTTGCTTAAACAATATCCAAAAGCTAAATTTGTAGGGAGGCTCGGATAGATGGTAAAAATATTTGTAACAGTTGGTACTGGAAAATTTGAAACGCTTGTTAAAGAAATTGATAATATTGCTCCAAAACTAAAAGATAAAATAACTATTCAAATTGGTTCTGGAAAATACCTTCCAAAAAATTGTAAGTGGTTTAGATTTGCACCAAAATTACAAAAGTTTTACAAAGAAAATGACCTACTGATAGGTCATGGCGGACCTGGAACAGTATTTGAAATTCTAGATACAGGTAAAAGATTTATTGCTTGTGCAAACATGGACAGAACAGATAAAATGCACCAAGTTGAATTTCTACGTGCAATTTCTAAAGAAACTGCGGGTTTAATTTATTGTTCAAAACTTAATGAAATGTTTAAGACAATTCAAACTGCTAAGAAAACTAAATTTGAAAAATACAAAAAACCGCTATCTTGGATGGACAAAACTGTGAGGGAATTTATAAATGAAAACTAAAAATAAAATGCTCTTTGTAATTCCAAAGATTTATGCTAATTATCCGGGTGCTATGCACCCACATGTTGGTGTTGCTTGTTTAGCTGCATGGTTAGAACAACATGGCATAAAAACAGAAATTATTGATATGCAACTAAATCACACTTTTGACTATCTTATTAAAAAAATAAAAACATTCAAACCAACATATATTGGTATGACTATGTTTAGTTTTGATTTTATAAATACTTACAAACTAATCGATAAGATTAAATCAAAAACAAAAATTCCATTAATTATTGGTGGTGTTCATGTATCTTCAACAAGAAAAGATGTTTTAGAAAGAACTAATGCAGATATTGCAATTAAACAAGAAGGTGAATATACTCTTTTAGAATTATTTGGTGGTAAAGCAAAATCAAAAATTGATGGATTAATTTGGAGAAAAGGGAAACAGATTATTGAAAATAAAAATAGAATGCCTATTTGGAATGTAGATGTTCTTCCATTTCCTGCATATGATAAATTTGAATTAGAAAAATATACTTATTGTTCTATGGATAAAAGAATGCCAATTGTAACATCAAGAGGATGCCCTTATTCTTGCACATATTGTGCAGTAAAATTATCTATGGGTCAAACCTTTAGACCAAGAACTGCAGAACATGTTGTTGATGAAATTGAACATTGGTATAATGAAGGTTACAAAGTTTTTGAAATTGTTGATGATTGTTTTAGTTTTAATTTAGATCGTGCTAAGAAAATTTGTGACTTAATGATTGAAAGAAATATTAAAATGACTTGGACGTGTGGTTCTGGAATTCGTGCAGATAAAGCAGATGAAGAATTACTTAGAAAAATGAAAAAAGCGGGTTGTATATATACAGCATTTGGTCTAGAAAGTGGTGATCCCGAAATTTTGTTAGAAATTAAAAAAGGTGTTACTTTAGAAAAAGCTATTGAAACATTTAAGGCTGCAAAAAAAGTTGGGTTAAAATGTTCTGTAAATTTTATGATCGGCCATCAAAAAGAAACTGCTGCTAGAGCAAGAAAAAGCATTGCTCTTGCAAAAACACTACCAATTGCATATGCAAATTTTCATAATTATATTCCCTATCCTGGAACAGAAGCATTTGATTATGTTAAAGAACATGGAAGATTTATACTTCCAGTTGAAACTTATTTAACAGAATCTGCAAGTAAAACAAGTAAACCTGTATTTGAAACCCCTGATTTTACATACAAAGAAAGAAAACAAGTTTTACGAGAAGCATTTAATCTTACACGACTTATGCATTTAAGATACAGATTCGGATATGCAAAAGGAAGTTTATTATATTATATTGCAAAAGATGATAAAAGATATCACTTAGCTAAAAAATTCTTACTTGGAACTAATGTTGGTAGAATTATATTTAATAAACTAAGAGCGTCATAAAATGGTTATTCGTAAAGGTGTATACAAAGAACGTAAGGATTATCACAAAGAGTTAGATACAAAATGGAATTGTTATCATTTATATATTACAAAACAAAAAATTATTAGAAAATATTTAAAGCAAATATCTAAGAAGAAGAAAATCCTAGATCTTGGTTGTGGAGAAGGTGAGAATGTTGAATTATTTGCTAAGAAAGGTTGGAATATTAAAGGATTAGATTTAAACTATTCTTCTAAATATGTTATATTAGGAGATGCAACAAAAACTAAATTTAAAACGAACTCGTTTGATGTTGTTCTTTGCTTAGATATTATTGAACATATGCATATCTTAAAACATGAAACATTAATTAAAGAAATTAAGCGCATTTTAAAGAAAGGCGGAACTTTAATTTTTAGCGCACCAAATCAAGCTCACTTATTTTCCAGATTATCTTTTCTTTTTACAGGTAAGTTAATTAGAACTGCTAAAGTAAATTATCATCCTGGAGATAGACCCTTTCAAGAGTATAAAAACTTGCTCAGAGAAAATAACTTTAAAATAAATAAAATTGAAACAATACCTTTAGGAGTTCCACCAATATTTCAAAGAAAACTTTCTTTAAGCTTCACAACTCTTTTATACAAAGTATCTAAATTCGTTTCATTACCGAACTTTAGTTTTGATAATGTCATAATATGCAAATTACAAAAAGATTAAACTTCCTAGGAAAAACTGGAAACATAATTAGTGAAGTATTTTTAATCAACATTCTAATTGTTGGAGTAGGACTATTAACAAATACATTTATTGCTCGTTGGTTTGGGCAAGAAAATTTTGGTATATTTATGTATTTCTTCAGCATAACAAATATGATTTATTTATTTGTTAGTTTTGGTTTAGCAAACTATGTTGCAAAACTTAAGCAATCTGAATTAAGTAGAAAATTATTTATTAAAATTATTTATGTAATTTTAATCTTCAATTTTTTAGGCTCTGCAATTATTTATATTGTAGGTAGAAATCTTCAGCCACAAATTGCTTTTTGGTTTTGGTTAGTTTTTCTATATAGTTTTGGAATGACATTATTCAATATTGTGGGTGGAGCACTACGGCGATTAGAGAAATTTAAATTAGCAATGTATTTTTCTTTATTTAATCGAATTGTTCTTATAGTACTTGTTGCAATTTCTGCATTACTACAAAACTTTTGGTTGGTTCTACTTTCAATGTCAATTGCAATCATAAGTGTAATTTTATTTGAACTCCCAAAAATTAAATTATCAAATTCTGGCGCATCAATTAAAACGACGCTTAATAAAAGTATACCTTTTCTTCTAGCGCTTTTGAGTATGCAAGTTTTATACCATATAGATCGAATATCCATTAGATATTTGCTAAGTTTTACTCAATTAGGTTATTTTTCAGGGTATTCAAACTTCATTAATATTCTTAGAATTGGTGCGTTTACAATTCCTTTTGTGATGATTACAAAATCATCTCGGCAAGAATATAATATTTACAGATCTTTACGAAAATTAAGTATTGTACTTATACCTCTTGCGCTTATTATTGGTTTCAGTGCTCCATATTTTGTTCCATTTTTATTTGGACCTGAATATGCCGTAGTAAATTATCAACTTATTTGGATGATGATTTTATCTAGTTCTTTACTTGTAATATACTCTCTTACAAATTCAATATATTTAGGTTCTAAGAAATCTGATTTTTTAATGCAAAAAATTATGTGGCTTGATGCATTTCTTTCAGTTGGATTAAATCTTACTTTAAACTATTATTTTATTATTCAATGGGGTTTAGTTGGCGCACCTCTTGCTACAACAATTACGTTATTTTCTAAAATTATATTAAATTCATATGCAATTAAACTAGCAGAAGTCGCCTAAACCCAACTGTTTAGTCTTATCTCTTCCAAATACTGATTCAACTCTTTCATTTAGAAGATGAATTGCTTGTCTAACAAAAGGTGAAACTCCCTCATAACTTACTAAGTTTAATGTTGCTTCTAAATATTTCTTAACAGTTCCTTCTGCAATTGTAAAAACAATATTTCCTTTTTTACATGTAGAACAAGTTCCACTTAATGGAATCCGTCGGTAAATTGTATTACATGTTGTGCAACGATATGTTTGTTTTGTAAACTTTCTAAGATTACCTTTTATATCTCTCACAAAATGACCTTCTACAATTAATTGTGCAACTTTATCTAAATGTGATGCTCTTATCTTTGCTGCAAGTTTTAACTGTCCATCCATTTTTTCCATCATAGTTGCTAAAGATTTATATGCGGAATTTTTTACGCCAACATTCATATTGCTAACTGGATGTGTATAACCTAATCCCTCATATTGTTCAATCTTACCCACTCGATCTTTAATTTGTTCAATTTTAAAATCAGAAGGGTGTTTAAATTCTAAAGAGCCCTCATATAATTCTAAAGGATAATTCCAAACAGTGTCAACATCAAAAACTTCGTCATCAATCTCTTCAACATTTAGTAATGTTGAAAGAACAAGTGGTGCATCCATACTTCTACCTCCACGTCTATCTGGAAGATACTGTCTTGAGAAATTTAGAAAACCATCCATAACTAAAAATATCGCAGTTTCTTCGCCATCTAAGTCTCTTCTTTGTGCATCATGCCAATAAGGATGTGCAAATCCGCCTTGTGTATGAGAAAAACCAATTATTCTACCAACAATTCCTGCAGAGGTATGTGGTGAAAGTCCGATAACTAAATGTCCAACTAAATCTTCTTTTTTCTTTACATTATAATATGGTTTTTGTTTGTAAATTGTTTGTAATTCTTCATCAATAAAGTTTGCAACTCTTGTTAAAACTTGACCTGCACCTTCATCAGCAGCATCAGTGCATAAAGGTAAAACAATATCTTGTGGAAATATCTCTATAATTTGATTTTCATCAACCAATGGATTTCCTTTTATATCTTTTTCATATCCAAGTTCTTTTACTTTTTCCAAAGTAATCCCAATTTCTTTAACATTAAAATGAGTTATTCCTAATTCAGTCATATCAAAACGAACAGTTCCATCTTTATTTACACTTAAATTATGTTTAGCTCTTAGTATGCCCTTACCAAAATATTCTACAAAATGATCTTTATTTGACATCCCCCTTACACCTTTAATTAATGGCTGGAGTTGAGTTATGTTTACAACTTTTGATGCTGAAGAAATATATTTTCTAAGATCTATTTTTGATTTTTCAAAAGGAACTGTTTCTCTATGACACTTATCTAATTTTGTTTTCTTTTTACAAATTGGACAAACTCGATATTGAATAGTATTTGTTTCGCATTTTTCGCATCTTGGATAAATTGTTTGCTTCTCACATTTTTCACAATAAAATACAGGCCATTGTGAGGTTATATGACCTTGATCCATAGCTGCATTAAAACTTCTAAGTCTTCCACCTTCTTCTCCAACAGGAAATAATACATGTGGTGTTCCTTTTAACTGGCGGAGTTTTGCTTTCTCAGGTCTACCCATCCGAACACCAATAAATGTTCCAGATTTATCTCTCTGAACTATTGGAGAATTTTTATTTGTACAATCCAACCCTTCTTCTCCAGAACTTTCTCGTCTTAAGAAAAAGTCTAAAACTTTTTTATAATCATCTTCAAAAACAATTTTATTATTTTCTACCTTATGTGGACACCCAATTATTTCTAACGTCCGTTTTAATTTATCATTTAAATCAAACTTTTTTAATAAATACCATTTAACTAAATCATTATATTCTGCTTCAGAAATATCTTTCCAATGTAATGTCCAATATGGATGAAATGGAACTTTTAACTTCATTGAAATTTTCAGTGCTTCTTCAAAACTTGGAATTGTTTCAAAAATATTTTCTTTTAATTTAGGTGCTAAATCTCCAACAATATCTTTCAGGTCAGTTTTATTTTCTTTCTCTGCTTTCTCAACTTCCAATAACCACCATTCTTCACAATAACCTGCTGGAACTAATGGTGTCCAATTTTCATAAAAATCTCCTCGTGAAATTAAAATATCTCCAATAAACAAAATTTCTTTGATTTTGAATTTTAATTTTTTAGCTTGTTCTTCTGTTTCAATTCTAACAACAGAATCATCTTCTAATTTTACAATAGGTCCTTCAATTGAATCGCACATTGTAAGTGCTGTGCTTTTACCGGGTCTTTCAACTCTTAATTGTGTTCCTGTTGCTAAAAAATCTAATAAAACTCTACTTGTTACGGGAGATATTGCCCAACTACCATCTCCAGTTAATCTACTTCTACCATATCTTAATCTAAATCCTCCAGTTTCTAATGGGTATCCAAATACAGGTCTTCCTGCAACAATTTCAGATATATAATAATAATTAGGTGTTAGTTTTGATTTATTTTTTTCTTCTTTTTTAGTTGTTGATGCGGAATCGTGTGATCTAATTTTTTTCTTAAGTTTAAAATATTCTTCCATCCATAACCAATCAAGTCCAAAATCTGTTCCCCATTTTGAAAGTTGCCGCCAAACTTTTGGATATTTAACAACACCATCTGTAAGAACTAACGCTAATCCACCTCTTATTTGATTTGTTTCAACTCTTGGTAAATTTTTATAATTTGAAACTTCTACTTGCGCTGTTGGATCGCCATTTATTTCAACAGGTATGTGTGGAATTATAAATTCTAATTCTTCCTTAGTTGGTTTATACTGCTTTCTTTCAATCTTTTCATAGTAATCTGTTACTTCTGTATAATATCTTAAAACTTCATCTGGTGTTGGATCATATTTTGGGAGACCTTTTTTAATTCTAACATAATCAGCTATAACGAGTGTAACAACTTGCTGTGATGAACCTGCACCCCTAATTGGGCCTGCAAAATAAAGTGAAATATAATTACCTTTTCCATCATTTCTAGGTCGAAGTTTTATTTCAGCTAAACCTTCTAATGGTGCTGAAACTACTCCATTTGTAGTATATGTAAGACCGGTTCTTATACCAATACCAATAGCAAGTTCCTCATCTTCCATATCAAAGAATTTTCTATCTGAAACTTCCCAAGCAATTGTTAATCCAACTCTCCAATCACCTGCACCATATTTAACTTCAAGTTCGTTTATTCTTTCAGCAACTCCAGAATCAATAATTCTTGATTCTATAGCGCCAATAATTCCTTCAACTCTTTTTCCAACAGATTTTGCTAATAAAATATCAACTTTCTTTTCTGGATCATAACCAATTTCTCTAGCTTTATTGGCAATTTCATATGCTATTCTTGTTTTACCATCTATTTCATCAAAATATTTCTTAATTTTAGGTGAACATACAATTTCTCTCATACTCTGGCCTCAAAATCTTAATTTTTAAAGAATTGTTTATTTAAAGATCATTTAATATTTGCTGTATTGAAAACATAAGTAAACTTTAAATGCTTTTAGTTGCACATATAGGATGAGTAAAAAACTTGGTAGAAAACCAAAAAGTGATATACGTGATGAAATGGTAGAGCTTCTTTACTTTATGAAAGAAGCTTATGGTTATGAATTATATAAAAAATATTGTAAAGTTTATGATAAAAAAATATCAATGCGTTCGGTATATTATCATTTAAATAAAGGTGTTGAGCTTGGAATTTTTAATCTTAAAGAGATTCGTGATGTGAAAGGTGATTTTTCTTGGGGTTCAGGAGTTAAGCAAGTTATATTTCAATTAGGTTCAAATGCTCAACCTAAAATTTCTAAAGATGTTATGAATAAAATAAATGCTTTGAAATAATTATATTATACACACCCCTTCATTTCAACTGCAGCTTCTTTTTTTCAGCTCTCTTTTTCTTCAAAAAACTGTTATTTAGTTACGTATCGTGATTAGTTTGAAAATCGTTTGATAATAATACATATATTCTTTTCAATATTGTATATAATATATATATTTATTAATAAATAATATAATAATAGGTACTTTCCATTAGAAATGAAGGAGTGAGGGGGTTTGCAAATTTAATAGTAACTCTTTTTTAGTAATTCTATTTTTTTCTATATAAATATATATAAGCAGCATTTCTTTTGGAGAATATGGTTGAAGAGAATCTTATTGAATTTGTTGAAGAAGAAAAAGAAAAACCTATTGAAGAAAATATAAAACAAGATCTAAATAAAGAAGAACCTAAAGATGAGTTAGATGAATTTTTTGAAGATTTTCTAGATAAAGAATCTTTATTCATAAATAAAACAGTTTTACAAGTTAAATATCTTCCAGATATTATATTACATAGAACAAATCAAATGAAACAATTAGCTTCAATTTTAGCGCCTGCTTTGAAAAATGATAAACCATCAAATTTATTTATTTATGGAAAAACTGGAACAGGTAAAACACTTTGTATGAAACATACTATTGAAAAAATGAATCAAATTTCAAAACAAAGAAACATCGCTTTGAAAATAATATATCTGAATTGTAAAATGAAGAAAGTTGCAGATACAGAGTATCGAATTATAGCTCAACTTGCTCGTGAGATTGGTGAAGAAGTTCCAATGACAGGCTTGCCAACAGATGAGGTTTATAATATATTTATTAATAAATTAGAATCAAAAAAACAAGTTATAATTATAATATTAGATGAAATAGATCAAATTGTAAAAAAATCTGGTGATGAAATACTATATACATTAACTAGAATAAATTCTGAATTAAATAACGCACAACTAACTTTTGTTGGCATTTCAAATGATGTTAGGTTTATGGAGAATATAGATCCAAGAGTTAAATCTAGTCTTGGAGAGGAGGAGTTAATTTTCCCACCATATAATGCTCTTGAATTAAAAGATATTTTAGAAAAAAGATCATTATTAGCATTTAAAGACGCAGTTATTGATAATGGTGTCTTGCCAAAATGTGCTGCATATGCTGCAAGAGAACATGGTGATGCACGAAGAGCATTAGATCTATTACGAGTTGCAGGAGAAGTAGCTGAGCGAGAAAATTGTTTGATTGTAGAACCAAAACATATTGATATGGCAGAAGATAAGATTGAGAAATCAAGAGTTTTAGAAATCATTCAAACTCAACCAAAGCAAAGTCAGATTGTTATGTATTCAATACTTCTTGTTCTTGATGAGAAAAAATCTAATGAAATTGCCGAAACAGGAGAGGTTTTTGAACATTACAAAGAAGTTTGTAAAAGAACGGGAAATAATATTTTAACTCAACGTAGAATTTCAGATTTAATTTCAGAACTTGATATGTTAGGTCTTATTAATGCAAAATTAATTTCAAAAGGTAGATATGGTAGAACTCGTGAAATTTACATGACAATACCAAAAGACATTTTAGAAAAAATAAGAGCAACACTTGAATCAGAGTTATTTTAATTTTAATGGAAAAAGCAGATAGAATCAAACAAATGTTAGAACAAGGAATTGTCCCTACTGTTGATAATATTAATATTTCTAGCAAAACTAGTGTTGATATTGTACATGCACCAGAATATATACCACATAAAATAAATGTTAATGAATTTCATGAAGCTAACCGTGAAAAATTTACTACAATGAAAAATTTACTAATGAATAGAAGCGAACTTCAAAATACAGTTTCTATTAGCAGAGCACCACAAATGGAAACCAAAAATGTTACAGTTATTGGAATGGTTTTTGAAAAAACAAAATTTCCAACCGGAACAATTCGCATAGAAATTGAAGACCTTTCAGGAAAAATAGTAGCAATTATTTCAAAGAAAAATGAAGAGTTATTAAAGAAAGCAGAATTTCTCGCAAAAGATGAAGTTGTTGGTTTTATTGGTGGTTGCTCAAAAGGAATATTTTTTATTAATGATATTATTTGGCCAGATGTTCCACAGAAAACGCTACCAACAACAAATGAAGATGTTTATGTGGCGTTTCTTGCAGATATTCATGTTGGTTCAAATGTTTTTCTTAAAGAAGAATTTGAAAATTTTTTAAATTGGTTAAATGATGATAATGATGTAGCGAAAAAAGTAAAATATATTTTAATATGTGGAGATGTTGTTGATGGTGTGGGTATATATCCACAACAAGATAAAGAATTAGACATAACAGATATTTATGAGCAATTTAAAGCACTAGCAAAATACCTTAAACAAATTCCAAAAGATAAACAAATAATTATATCTGCAAGTGACCATGATGGCGTGAGGATTGAAGACCCAAGACCTAAAATTCCAAAACATTTAGCACCAGATTTACATGATGTAGATAATATTCATTTAGTTACAAATCCATCAATTGTTAAACTTCATAAAATTGATAATTATCCTGGAATAAATGTTTTAATGTATCATGGAGATAGTTTTGATTATTATATTAATAATGTTGAAGCACTACGACTTGCAGGTGGATATGACAAAGGTTCTGAAGTAATTAAGTTCTTTTTACAACGTAGACATTTATCTCCAACATATGGAGGACAAGAAGTTTTACCTATGAAACCAGACCCACTTGTTTTACATCAAATTCCAGATGTTGTTCATACAGGACATATTCACAAGAGCGACATTGGAACATACAAAGGAACAATTATGATCTGCTCAAGTTGTTTTCAAGGAAGAACAAGCTATCAAGAGAAGTTAGGACATCATCCAGATCCTGGAAAAGTTATTCTTCTTAATCTAAAAACGTTGAAAATAAAAATCCTAGATTTCAACAAAGAAAAATAATTGCTCTTTGCAAAACTATATATGTTAGAATTCATTATCATAATATGAATAAAACAAAAGTACTTTTCTCAGAATTAACACTTTTTGCTATAATTCAATTCTTAGGAATATTTGTTGCTAGTAAGTTTCTAATGCGAAGACCAGAAGTTCTTGCTGCTCCAGAAATATCACTTACATTTTTTATAGCTGTGTTTTTGTTATCGATTGTATTTATATTTATAGCAATGCGTTTGTTCAAAAACAAACACGGGTTTAAATTACTTTTTGTGTTCCTAATTGTTATTGGTTCACGAACAGTTTTCTCAGCATTTATGTCAGAATTTTATGCAAGTATTATCGCACTAATACTTGTAGCACTTTGGGTAGCAATTCCATATGTTTTCATGCACAATATTGCATTAATATTTGCAATATCTGGAATATCAACAGAACTTGGATTCTCTCTTTCGTTATCAACAATTTTATTTTTGTTTGGCGTGCTTTCAGTATACGATGTAATTGCAGTTTACAAAACAAAACATATGGTTAAGATGTTTACAGGTTTAATGGATAGAGGATTACTATTAGCGCTTATTGTTCCAATAACAAAATCCTGGCTTTCAAAAGTATCTGAAGTTAAACCAAAAGCAGGATTCTTACTTTTAGGAACTGGAGATATTGCATTCCCACTTATACTTGCAGTTAGTGTTCTAAAAATTAGTTTATATTCATCTATATTTGTTGCAGTAGGTTCAATTATTGGAGCAGCGTTAGTTTTCTATCTTTTAATTAATCAACAATCTAGACGAGCAATACCTGCATTACCACCAATAGCACTTTGCTCAATAGCGGGATTTATAATTAGTTTAATTATTTAAAATCTTCATCAAAAATCTTACGAATAATCTCTGCTTTCTTTGGGCCTAATTTTTCAACTTCCTTAAGTTCATCAATAGATGCATTTGCAATGTTCTTCGGGTTCTTGAACTTTTTTAGTAGAGCAAATGCTAGATTTTCACCAACCATTGGCAAACCTTCTAGCAAAAATTGTTGTTGCTTTTCAATTGGCCAATCTCTACGTGAACCGCGCATTGAAACTGATTTCTTTAGCTCAATTTGTTCTCTGCGAGCAATCTGAAACAAATATTTAGAAGTTTCTTTTGGACTATCTGAGAAAATTATTGGAATCCCATAATCTAATGAAAGACTAATAATTGCACTTCTTATCGCATTTGGATCAACATTTCTTACTTTAAATAAGTCTGCTATTGAACCTTCAAGAATAAAAAGTGGTTTGTCAAAATTTCTTTTAATTTCAATTGATTGTGTAAATAATCTTCTATCAAGTAAACTATTTACAAAATCACTAACGGTTTTTCTTTCAACACAAACCTCATCAGAAAGAATAAAATCACCAACTTCTAAATTTTTATAGGTTAGTTTAGCACCAAGATCATGTAGCTCTTCAACAATAAATCCGCGTTCTCTGTTGTCAACAAAAATAACTATTTCTTCACTATCTTTTTCTTTAATATCTGTAATCTTTGTTTGCTCTGGTTTCTTAACTAAATTTTTAGAAACAGAATGAATTGCATAATCCATACCTTGTTCTCTTTTGCGAGAAACCCAAAAATAAATTTCATCTTTTGTTCCTTTAGCAATTAAAATAATTAAATTTCCAAGTGATTGTCTTCCAGTTCTGCCTCTTCTTTGTATAGATCGAATAGCACTTGGAACAGGAGAATAAAATATAACTAAATCTACTGAAGGAATATCAAGACCCTCTTCTGCAACAGAAGTACAAACTAAACCATTTATTTCGCTATTTTTTAACATCTGGATTCTTTCAATTTGTTGTTTTTGAGTCATACCCTTACCAACTGTGCTGGCTTGTCCAACAAATTTCTCAACTAAAAAACCATCAAGGGTTTTTAATATTTCATCTATATTACTACGAAATTCTGTAAAAATTAATATTTTAGCATCTTTTTTTTGGCTAACAACTTTCTCAAAAACTCTACGTAAATATTTTAGTTTTGGATGTTCTACTCCAGCTTCTGAAGCTTCCTGAATCATTCTATACGCAACTCTAACATGAAAATCAGAAACAATATTTTTCACAGCTTTTACACTAGTTGTTTTTGAAGCCTCCCAAATATCTGCAAGATACATATTTACAGCAGCAATTGATTCAGATTCTAATAAATCTACTGCGTGATGTAATTTAATTATTGCAGCAGTTACAGATAGCCCCTTCATAACATCAAAATCCCCTTCGTTTATTCTTGAACGTAAACTTCCTTGAATTCTAAGAAGTGCTTTTTTAGATAAAGATTTGATTTCTGTTGTTTTAACAAAACCTAATTGTTTTAGAATTATTAATCTATCTTTAATAGCAAGTTCAAGATGGTGTTTTATTTTCTTAAACTCTTGTGGGAGTTCAATAAATTCATATTTTGTTAAAAGAGGTTGGATAAATGGTTCAACTTCAGGGTGTGTTTTATTTCTTAATTCTATATTTCCAATATGTAAATTTTCACAGATTACTTTTATTTTATCTTGATCTGATCCGGGAGATGCAGTTAGTGCAAATATTCTGTGGTCTTTTATTTTAGAATAATATTTTGCAATTGAAACATAAGCGTAATCACCTGTTGCTCTATGTGCTTCATCAAAAACCACCAATTTAAAATCTTTCAAATCAATTCTTCCTGCAAGAATATCGTGTTTAATTGTTTGAGGTGTTGCAATAATTATTTTAGCATTACTATATATTTTTTCTCTATCTTTCGCAGGAGTTGTTCCTGTAATAGAAATAATTTCATTATTATGTTCAAAAAATTCTTCAAAAGTTTTTTTATGTTGGTTAACAAGGGGTTTAGTTGGTGCAACCATTAGTGTTTTTCCTCCTTGTTTTAAATAAATTCCAGAAAGAGCAATAGCAATGTATGTTTTTCCGAGACCGGTAGGTATTACACAAAGAGTATTTTCCTTAGTTGATTTATCTAAAATTGTTTGTTGATATATTCTAAGATTTAATTTCTCCTTCAAAAATTTCATATCATTATTTTAGAATTTTAGTTTAAATTAATTTATATGGTTCACTTTAATACGTGCCGGGAGAGTATTTTGGTTCAATATAATGATAAGCAATGAAAAATATAACAATACTACTTAGTATGCCTATTCCCAATGCAAGAAGTATTCTATCAAAATAAACTGTAATTATTGCAGTTGTAACTGTAAGCGTTAGCAAAAATGTTCCTAATATTCTTGATCCAAAGTAAACCATTTCACCTTCCATATATGGAATATCGTTTTTGTGCCATACGACCTTTTTTAATTTATGTGTCATAGCACGAACATCTCCTTGTCCCACCATCATTGTTAGAGGAATTACTCTAAAAAATGGGAAAAGATTCATTGCTGCTAACCAGAAATTAATAATCATTAATTTATTCCATACAAAAGCACCAGTTCTCATAAATAATACTCCTGCAATAAGTGCTAAAATAAAATTACTAAATGGACCTATTGCTGCAATCTTAGCTCTTTCCCATGGACCTAAATGAGGAGATTTATGTTTAGGTCTTAGGATATATTTTGAACTAATCACAACAACCCAAACAGCAGCAAAAATAACATACCCATTTGTTAAAATTGTTATTAAAAGAGCTGCAAATAAAAGCGAATTCCAGGTTTTAAATTCAACAATAGCATCATATTTTTTAGCAGCTCGCTTATGAACAATTTCATGAATTGCAATTGAAATAGCAACAAGAACCGTTGCAAGAATAAAATTCCGAATACCTATACCAATATTAAATTGAGATATACCCCAATCTCTGAAACTAAAACAAAACCCCAATACAAGTGTTGTTGTTGCCAAAAGTTTAAACTCACTTTTATCCATAAGTTTTCTATACCTTCTTTTTAAAAAACGTTTTTGTTTTGTCTAAACTATAAATGATCTTAAACCTAATTTTAAGAAATATGTATGATGTTAAAATATGAAATATTTAAACAGCCCACTAAAACGGAGGTTTTAGTGTGAAGATATTATGTCCAGATAAATCAGAAAAGACTATTGAAGAATGTTCAGAATGTTCTAAGTGTTTTCCAAAACCAATTATGAACATGCTTTTGAAAGGTAGAGACCGGAAAAAGAAACCTAATTCAAAGCCACGTTATGGTGTAACAAGATTAGTTGGAAATTGCTTGAGGAAAACATACTATGATCTTACTGAAGAAATTGCAATGCCGTTAGATAAACTTTGGATATTTACACGAGGAACAGCAATACATGAGTTTGTTCAAAAGGAAATCCCTGAGGCAGATAATGAGATATTTAAGGAACTGATTTTCCCAAATTTTAATGTTCTTGGTTTTATTGATGCAGTTCATGATGGTGCTTTGTATGAATTTAAAACAACTGCTAACATCCCACAAAAGCCACAAGATGCGCACATTTTACAAGCTCAAGCATATTATTCCATGCTTGATGATGCACAAAGAGCGAAAGTTGAGAAGATACTAGTTATTTATTTTAGTATGCACAAAATACGTGTTTTTGAAGTTCCGGCTAGAAATATTATACCTTATCTTGAAGCAAGAGGAGCAATCCTCACAAGTTCTTTAGAAACGGGAAATCCACCAAAGCGAGAAGAAGGCTATATTTGTGGTTATTGTGATCATAAGGACATCTGCTTTGGACATAAACCTCCAACTCATAAACTAGATACCAAACCACCAAAGCAAGCAACTTTGGACGTGTAGAACACTAAATCCCTTATTTTAACAAATAATTTATATCGTCAGGTACAATGAATTTCTGATTTATACGTAGACTAGACTAAATTATCGTGCTATCGGAAATACATTTCCAATCGATTTCGATAGACTGCGCTTAAATGGGGTGTTCTATCGGAAATAAGGGGGTTATTGAGATACATGTATTTCCATGCGAAATAGGGGGGTTAAACCGTTAACAGGGGTAAATTCACTGTGTTCAGATAAATCGGAAGTCTATCGGAAAAGGGAAATTAATATATATGTTTAGGTTGTAAATTTTTCATGGAAGTTGATGATGTTAAAAAACAAATCGCTGAATTGCAAAGTCAAGTTGATGCTTCTAAGAAACAAACAACTGAAGAGCGTTTAGCAAAGATCGAAAAAGAGCTTAACGAGATGAAAGATCGTTATATACGCCTTCTTGAACATACTCTAGAATCTAATGGAAATCGGAAATCGGAAACTTCCAATAGCATTTCCAAAGGAAATTCAAATGTTCAGCTAGATAAATTTCAGCTCCTTATCTTACTTAATCAAAGCAAGGCAGATACTCCTGAATTTGCAGTATCTTCAGCACAATTAAAGCAAGCATTTTCAATAAACAAAACAGAGCGAACAATTAGAGATAAATTATCTGCGTTAGAAGTTATGAATATAGTAAGTTCAAGAGGTCAAAAGCCAAAGTTATATTTCTTAACTCCAAAAGGTCTTCAAATGATTTCTCAACAACAGAGAGGTCTCATGCAAACATTGTAGTAATTAATATATACAACTATTTATAATTATTAATTTATGTATAATTAAAGGTGAGATTTATGAATAAAAAAGGAAAATATAGTTTGATTTTTGCTATATTTATAGCATGTATTTTAATGACGGGCATTGCTGTTGCTGAAAAAGGTGATACAAAACCCGAGTGTAAAGATAAAATTGACAATGATGGTGATGGACTGATAGATAGAAAAGATGGCGGTTGTACTGGTCCAAATGATAACGATGAATCAAATTGTGGAGATGGGGAATGTGAAGGTGGCGAAACAAGTAGTTCTTGTTTAGCCGATTGTGGAGTCAGTGATTCCTGTTCAGATACCGACGGTGGTAATGCAATAACGGTCTTTGGAACAACATCGGGATATTTAGATGATGTTTCATATAGTAATACTGATTCTTGTGTAGATTCTAGTACAATAAAGGAGTATTATTGTTCAGGAAGTTATGAATACAGTGCTTCACAGAGTTGCGGTTCAGATACATATAGTAGCAATTACTGTTCTGGAAATTATATATATAAAGACATTACAGATTATTTCTGTTCAAGCGGAGAATGTGATAATACTGTAACATCACAAGTACAAGATAATTGTGATAGTTATGATGCAAGTGGCACAGATTATTGTTCTAATGGAGATGTTTACAATGATTATACAGATTATTATTGTAGTAGTGGTGCTTGTGATTCTTCAACAACACAACAACTAGTAGAATCATGTACTTATGGATGTACAAGTGGAGAATGTGTTGTAAGGGATGACTCTTGCTCGGATTCAGATGGAGGAATTACTACAAATATTTACGGGACAACATTAGGGTACTTAGATAATGTATACTTTATCAACAATGATTATTGTGTAGATTCTAGTACTGTAATGGAATATTATTGTTCTGGAGATTATGAATATAGTACATCACAGAGCTGCGGCACAGATGGTAATGGATCAAATTACTGTTCTATGGATAAAATATATAGAGATTATACTGATTATTTCTGTTCATTAGGTAAATGTAGTTATATAACAACACCTTATTTACAACAAGATTGTAATTTATTAGATAATTATGGATCAAATTACTGTTCTAATGGAGATATTTACAAAGACTATAATGATTATTCTTGTAGTAGTGGTGATTGTGATTCTTCAACAACTGCGCAAATAGTAGAGACTTGTGCAAATGGTTGTTCAGATGGTACTTGTATTACATATAATAATAATTGCACAGATTCAGATGGTGGATATGTACCTGCTGTAAAAGGATATACATATGGTATGTATGAGGGTGAAACATATGATTATGCAGATTACTGCCAGAGCACTACAACATTAATAGAATATTATTGTTCAGGAAGTTTAGCTAGTAACTATGCACACGATTGTAATGGAACAACATCATGTATAAATGGGGCTTGTAAGTAAGCTCCTTTATTTTTCTTTTTATAATTCTAAATATAATAAATCACAACAGGAACAACTAAAACTGCCATTAAGTGAATTCTGCGAACTCCAACAAGTGGAGCTATCAAACCAATGCAACTAGATATGAAAAGTATCCAAAGTCCAATTAAGCCAGAAAAGATAAATACAAGAATACTAATAAAACAAATGACGCCCATTGAAATCTTTTTGTAATTAAATCTCGAAATGTTCTTAGCAGCAAATCTACCAATTTTCAAAGCAAGAATTACGCCAAAAATCATTGCAATAAAACAAATGATTATAAGTATTATATAATCTGAAAAACTTAATTCAATAATCTCTTTAAGTGCTGCAATAACGCCCGTTCTTGCTCTGCCAAGCAAGTAAAGTGTTGTAAGTGTGAACAAAGCTGCTGCAGTATTAATGCCTCCCAGAACAACTAAGAAGTCCTCATTATCCTTGAATTTTGTAAATGCTCTTGATATAACTGCTGCTTGAGCAGCTCCAATAGCAGGTAATACTGAAACAAACAAAGATGATAAAGCTGCTTTGAAATAATCTAAGAATCTTGATTTTGTAAAATAATCAATTTTAGTAGTTAAGATTTGCTTTGGAATTTTCTGAGTATTAAACAAACTTAGAAACAATGTGCTAATTCCAAACAAGCCAGATAGCATTGGAAATAGCGGTTGCTTAACTGAAATTTGATTTAAAACAACTAAACCAAGTGTTCCAGCAAGTAAGAATATCATACTTGCCCAAAATATTTTTCTAAACTTTTTCTCTTGCAAAATAAACAAGATAGAAAACACAATTAAAATTGGAGCAATTACTGCGCTAAGTAAATTATAACTTCTTTCTAGCAAAGCAAAAACAATTGGAATTAAAAACAAACTTAAGAAAAACGTTCCAACACCACCAATAACTGTAAGCTTTAAAGCACGATAACCTCTACCTTGCATTAAAAGTTCATGTCCGGGTAATATACTAAGAACGGTTGCATCTTCAGGAGCACCAAGAAATACAGATGGAATAAAATCAACAAAAGAATGAACAACAACCATTGCAATTAGAAAACTTGCAACTGCAAGAGGAGAAAACCAACCTAACATTGTTGCACTTGCTCCAGCAATAATCAATGCAATTGTATTTGTATGCAAACCTGGAATCAAACCCGTAACTGTCCCTGCACATATTCCAAGTAAGACTGCTAGGATTAATTCTAGCATTAATAACCTAACAGAACAAATTAATATAAAATTAGATTCTGAGTTAAACTATGCGAGTTAAAGTTGTTAAAATAAATCCTGAAATTAAATTACCAAAATATCAAACAGAAGGTTCTGCTGGTATGGATATTCACTCAAATATTGATAAAATAATGAAACCTGGTGAAATATTCCCATTACCAACTGGATTGAAATTTGCAATACCTAGCGGTTATGAATTACAAATCAGACCCCGAAGTGGTTTAGCTAAAAAAGGTCTTAGTATGCCGAATTCACCTGGCACAATTGATTCAGATTATCGTGGAGAGCTTTTTGTTTTAATGGTTAATTTCTCAAAAGATGATATTGAAATTAAAAAAGAGGATCGAATAGCACAAGCAGTTCTAAAAAAACATGAAGTTGTAGAATGGGAAGAAGTTGAAACTCTTGATGAAACAAAACGGGATTCAGGCGGTTTTGGATCTACAGGATTATAATTATGCAGTTTTTAATAGGGCTATAGCTTTTCTTATATTGCTTTCAGCCATATAAAAATGCTCACGTAACTGTGAAACCACTGCATCTAAACCAACAAAACTCTTTGGACCCTTACCGATTGTTTCTACATCATGTCTAATTGTTGAGATATGAATATTAATTGGGTTTAATTTTCTACTTAATAATCCTAATTCTTTACGCGTTACATCTAGTTTTTGTATTAAGTCTGCATCAAATTTCAAAATTTCAATAATTTTTTTAATATCTAATTTATCTCCCTCAGCATATACTGCACGCATGATACTTTCTCGTTCTTCTTTGCTTAAATTTGGCATATAATTGAATGAAATCAAAATTAATAAGCATTGCTATAATTTAATCAAGATTTATAAATACTGAAGTATATTCTATTATACATGGCTAGAGATTCTAGAAAAGAAGATAAGATCGGTAATAAATATTCTTTTAGGAGACAGTTTCAAGATTTATGGTTTTATGCAGAAGGACAAAGAAATAAGTTAGTTTTGTATTTTATTCTTACAATTATGATATCCTTGATTGCAATGGCGCCACCTTATTTTTATGGAAGAATTATTGATGATTTAACAAATAATACTTTTGGAAACATATTTTTATTCTTAGGTTTAATTGCAGTAAGTCATATAATTTATGAAACCGTTTATAATTTTGTAATATATAAAACTAAAATTATTGGAGGCATAGTTCGTAATCAATCAAGATTAAAAACATTTAATCATTTATTTGGTCTTGATTACGCATTTTATGAAACTCATCCATTAGGGCAAATTTTTTCAAGAATTCAGACTGGATCAAGTTCTGTAAGGTTATTTATAAAATTATTATTTAAGACAACAATCGTTAAACTATCTGGTATGATTTTTTCAGTGGCAATTCTTTTTACACTTAATTGGGTTGTAGCTCTTGCAGCGTTAAGTGTTTTAATGTTGTTTTTAATTCATGGGATTTACACTATGAATAAGTTAGTTGAATTAGAAAATAAAGTCTATCATGTATCGGAAAATGTTTATGCTACTGTATATGATTTCTTTTCCCATATAAAAATTATAAAGCTGTTGAATATTAAAGATAAATTATTGAAAACTCTTAGTAGTTCTTATGACGATATAATTAATAAGCAAAAAATTACAAGAAGATATGAACGAGGAAGAAGTGCAGTTTCAAAACTAATCTCTCAATTATCTTCCGTTGCAATATTAACATATCTAGCAAGTAATGTTATGAATAGTTTAATGACTATCGGAATGGCAGTTATGATATATGGATTTTATTCTAAATTTTCTAGCTACGCAAGCACTATTTTAGGTGATTATACTACACTTATTGGACAGCGAACTGGAATGTATCGGATGTCTTTAATATATGAAAATGTTCCAAAAATAATAGAGCCAACAAATCCTAAGAGACCAGAAAACTGGCGTAAAATAAAATTTAATAATTTGTCTTTTAATTATCCTTCAAAAAAAGAAGACGTCCTTAAAGGAATTAATCTAACGATTAACAAAGGAGAAAAAGTTGCTATTGTGGGTTTATCAGGATGTGGTAAATCAACTTTAGCAAAACTCTTTATGAGATTGTATCTGCCTAAACAAGGAAGTATCTGTATTGGTGATGTTGATATTAAAGACATACATTCAAATGATTTATATGAGCTTATTAAAATTGTCCCTCAAGATAATGAATTAATGAATTCCTCAATTTATGATAATTTACAATTAGCTACAAATAGAAAAGTAAAGAAAGCTGAAATGATTACTGCTTTAAAGAATTCTGCAGCATGGGATTTTGTAAATAAACTTCCTGAAAAACTTAATACAGTTGTTGGTCCAGATGGTGTTAAAATAAGTGGTGGAGAAAAACAGCGGCTTTGTATTGCTCGGGCTCTTTTATCAAAGCCACAAATTGTAGTATTAGATGAAGCAACATCAAACTTAGATGTTGTTACAGAGAAAAAAGTTCATAAAGATTTACACAATCTTTCAAAGAACATAACATTACTTGCAATTACACACAGAATTTCTTCGGTGTATCTTTTTGATAGAATTATTGTTATGCATGACGGTAAGATTGTTGGAGAAGGAACACATAGACAATTATTAAAGTCTAATAAATATTATAAGAAATTACAAGAAGCTTCAAAGAAAGATAAAATTAAGAAGACAAAATAATTTTAGACTTTTCGTAAAGGATGTTCGTTGACAAATTCTTCAAATTTAAGTGGTTCAGTAGTATTTAATTTAGTTTTAATTTCGTCTAACACCTTAAGGTAGTTGTCAGTGTCTCGGTGATAATAAAACATAAGAATGTGATCAATTTGAGCAGAATTATCTTCTGCAATAAAATAATCTATTAGCGCAGATAAATTATTGTCAAAATATTCTCGATCATGCCCAAACAATACTGCCATAGATAAACCAATTCTTTCATGGCGGCTATCAAACATATCCCGCCAATATTCTAAATCATTACCTTGCTCGTTACTTACTTCAAATAGGTAAGTTATAACTCTATTTTTTCTTTTATCACTTATGTTCTCTGAAAGATAAGATTTTAATTTAGTATATAATTCATAACCCTTAACGTCCTCAACTAAAAATAAAAGGTCATTAAATTTGCTATCAAATTCTTCAGTAAAGTATTCGGGAGTTAACATACTTTTTACAGCATTCTCGCCTGCGTTTTTTATTTTAGTTTTTAATTCAGGTATATTTTTGACTTCAAAATCTGCATTTGATATAGATGCACCATAATCACCCTTGAATTCATCAAGTTGCTCTAAAAATATATGTATACTATTTCGAGAAACACCTAATTCTACCAGGTATTCTAAATTATCTACTCCAAATTCTAAATCTATTGCACAAGCACGTAAGAAACAACTTTTTAAGTCAGTTGGTTCTATATGTTCTATAAGGTTAATGTAACTCATATTTCACTAGAACAGTAAGACATTTAATGGTTTATATAATCCATTTAGTAATTTTAATCTCTATTTTTTGGTTTATGTAATTCAAGCCAATCTAATATATTATGATTATATATTGGAGACGTTTCTGTTTCAGGTAAAATATTAATCAGTGCTTCATTAGATGTTTTAGTTCCATTTTCTAAATCTTGGACAATTTTTGATACTTGTTTAAGACCAAAATAATATATTGCCGAGCAAAGCTGGATACTATTTACACCCACTTCTAAAAGATAATCAACATCCGAAATATCATATACACCACCAGACCCTGATATGAACATATCTGCTCTAGTATTTTGATATGTACCTTGACGAATAAATTTTGTACGTGCTCGTATATTCATTTTAGGATCCAATTTACCTGATATAGAGGATTTACCCCAACCTTGTTTACTAACACCATTCTCACTCCACATGCCTGCGGCTTTTATGCTATCAAATAAAGTTAATCCAGAATAATTATGTGTTATGAGACGACTATCAATATATGGATCTGCAAAGTTAGTAGGTTCTACTTTTAGTAATGTTGGACGATCTACGTAATCTTTTAAGAATGTTCCAGCTAATTTACTAATAAATTCACCGTGGTTTTTAATCGCGTCAATTTTATTTTGTTGTTCAGCACTAAGTAAATCTGCATCCGCATTATATGCAGATACAATTGCAGGTAAATTAAAATCTCGTTTAATCCATCTTAAATTAAGTTCAATTACATCACCAGTTAAATTACTTACATCTTTAAATTCTTCAAGGGAGGATGGAGCAAAACTATTAATCACGGGATAAGCGCTTCCAAATCTATTTTTTATCTTTCTAACTAGGCTATTTGCTTCAGCTATAGTTAATCTATCGCAATGTGATGCATTATGTGATGTAGAAAATACTGATCTAACTTCTTTATGTTTTTGTTGAGCTAAGCCCGGACCATCTGATAATCCTATTTGAAAAATTCCAAGATATTTTCCACCACAAGGATTACATAATCTATCACACTTTCTTTGAAAATCTGCTGCAGATCTTACAATTATGCTACTTGCTCCTGCTTTGATAGTGTTCTCTATATAATTCCATCTTGCAGTTAATGGAGATGCTGCTATCCATATAGGATTTTTGAAAGTAACATCTTCTAAGGTTATTTCATCCATATAACTACTATATAGTATCTTTTTAAATTAATCGAATTCGGTCTGCAATAACTTCTAACTCACCTTGGTAGATTTTAACCTGACCTTCAACTCTCACTTCTGGATATTTTTTCAGTTTCTGCATCTCGCCAAAAGCAACAACTTTGATTTCTCCAGTTTGGTCTTCTACCTCAAAGAAGTTTACATCTGTTTTCTGAAAGGCGCTTGTAATCTCTCCCTCAATAATCGCTCTTTGTTCAATTTTGTTTTCAAGCTCAGCAACATTAACTTGATCTAGCTCAGTAAATTCAGCTAGCACAATAAGTGAAAATAATCCAATTAAACTAAATACCAGAGCAAAACCAAGCAGTTTCTTACTCATATAATTTCACACCTATATAATTCAAAAGTTATTATATACTACATAAATGTTTTTTAATAACTTAAATAAGATACTTTATGGAAAGAGCGAGTGATAAGTTTTTAGCGAAAGGAGGAGATGTCCAATTAATTGCATTTATGCAAGGTGCAGAAGTAAGTGCCTTTGGCCCAGAACAACAATCTGCATCTGGCGCAATGGGGTGTTTTGAAGAAGAAGCAGGATATACATTATTTCTTAAAGATTTAGCAGAAAAAGGAAGAGCAAAAAAACTCCAACCAAAAACAAACACCATTTTAAGAGAAAGTGCGGGAAGAGGACACGGTTCTGTTGATGATCAAAATGCATTTATGTATATGTTAAAAAAAGTAACTCGTGCAACAACATTATTTGTTTGTGGACCTGAATATATTGCACATTTACAACAATCCTTGAGAAGAGTTAGTGCAAAAAGCGCTTTTTTCATGCCAGAACCAATTGTAGAATCTAAGTTAGTTGGAGATGTTAAAGATGTTTTGTTTAGTGGTATTGAATTATACGAAAATATGAAAGAGAATAATGTTAAAACTGAAGATGCAAGAATTCCTTTATCTTTACTAACAAAAACAAATGATCAACTGACATTAAATGCTAGAGAATTAAAACACTTAATAAGTATGTGTGCAGGTCCAGGAGTTCCCTCATACATTACCTCTGATGTAACTAATATTGGATTAGAAACAGCTAGCGTTGCGCCAAAGTTAGTAGAAAAAATGAGTAATAATTATGAAGTTTTGCAATGGTTTCCAAGTTCACAACTTTATGCACTTGAAAATGAAACTTTAGAAAATTTAATTAGTAAGGAAGGAAATCCATTAAAAACAAAATTAATTGATAATTCTAATTTTGAAATGAGTGAAAAAGCACTACATAAAGCAATTATTGAACGAGATGAAGCAGAATTAGCAAATACAAAACATATGCATTATACTTTTTTAGCACCAATGTCTTTAATGAGTTTTCATCAAGCAACACGTCAGAGAACATGGAACCAATCTGTTGAATCTATTTATGCTGCTGCAGAGCGAGGCATAATTGTTGTTCCACCCTCTATTAAAAATTCAGAGTATTTTGATGCGTTTATAGAACAAAATCAAAACCAATTAAATATGTATCGAGAGTTAGTTGAAGAAGGAGTTCCAAAGCCAGAAGCAATTGGTGTTGTCCCACATAGTTTAATGGTTTATGATATACTTCATGTAAATGGCTGGAATGGAGTTCATTCAATTGCTAAGAGAACATGTAAGGAAGCTCAATGGGAAGTCAGAGATGTTGCAGTTGATATACAAAGAGGAATTATTGATAAAAATCCGATACTTGGATCATATACTGCACCACAAGGAACAAGATATGGATCATGTCCTGAGAGAACACCTTGCCCAACATTTGCAAAAAATAATACTTGTCCAACTTTCAAAGGAACAGATCCAAAAATCTTTCATCAATTAAAATAATCATTTTGAAATGAAAACATATGGAATTACGGGATTAGCTGGATCTGGAAAAGATGAAGCTACAAAAATATTTGAGAAACATGGATATCAACACTTATCTACAGGTGGCGCATTAAGAGAACGAGCAAAAGAATTAGGAATTGATATTAACAACAGAACTGATTTAATTAATCTGGCAAATGAGTTAAGAAAAACTCATCATGCAGGAATTCTAGCAGAATTAGCTTCAAAACAAGCAACTTCAGATAAGGTAATTTTCTCAGGAATTCGGAATAGTGGAGAAGTTGACTTTCTAAAATTAAAGTATGAGGGCTTTAAGATGATTAATATTTCTGCACCAGACGAAATTAGGTTTGAAAGATTAAAGAAACGTGGAAGAGAAAACGCATCACAAACACTCAATGAATTCAAAGCAATGACTAAAGAAGATTACAAAACCGGCATTGGTGATGTTATTGATTCTACAAAAATGATTATAATTAATGATGGAACTGTAGCAAAATTAACAAAAATGATTGAATTATTTATACAATCAGAAAATAGACCTGATTGGGATGAATACTTCTTAAAAATTGCAGAGGCAGTAGGTCTTAGAGCAGATTGTTGTAGAGGAAGATTAGGCACAATTTTAGTAAGAGATGAGCGAATTATTTCAACAGGCTATAATGCGGCACCACGAGGATTACCACATTGTTCTGAAGTGGGATGCATGGTTACAGATCATAAAGATGCAGAAGGTAATGTTAGAGATGCATGTATTAGAACCGCACATTCAGATATAAATGCAATAATTCAAGCAGCATTACATGGAATTAGTACCGCCGGAACCACATTGTATGGTTATTATAAGCCCTGTTTTAATTGCGCTAAAGCAATAGTTCAAGCAGGAATAGTTCGAGTGGTTGTTAGAAAAAACTATCATGAATCTCGAACAGATGAGATATTCAAACAAGCAGGAATAAAAATGGAAATACTTAATCCACATGAAGATGGTCAAGCTCCCGGCAAGTAGATTATTAGAGGTTTATTTTTGTATTCTACAAAACTACAAAAACTTTTAAAGCTATTTCTCGTGTCAAAAACATGCTAGTAAAAGTATATGGTTTAGCAGATTTAGCAGCAGCAGGTGTGCTGTATTTCTCAGATTTTGGTTGGTTAAATTGGCTAAAAGTTATTGTTATATTAGCACTTGTGTTTAAAGGAATACCCTCGGTGATGGCCTGATGCATATATATGGAATAGTTGATTTACTTGCAGCAGCATTTGTTCTAGCGTCAGATATTAGTGCAGGATGGTTTAAGTGGGGCGTTTTAGGTATATTATTAATTAAAGGACTTCATTCTCAATTTGTATAAAATACTGCTATTGTTCTGCGTGAGATAGAAAATTATTTAATATCATTACGTCTTCATTCAGTATGCCAGAAGAAAAGAAGTTTTCAAGAGAGATAGTTGGAAAAGTAATCGTTTCAAAAGCCGGAAAAAAGTTCGGTGTTGTTGGAGATCTTGTTTTTGAGACACGTACAGGTGAGTTAATTTACATTCTATTATCAAATGCAACTGAATTTGCATCAAATTTAAATCTTGAAACATCAAAAAACGGAGACTTAATGGTTCCATTTAGTTCTGTTCTTTCAACCGGCGATTTTGTTATAATTTCAGAAGAAGATATTATTTAAAATATTTAGAGATTTAAGCTTCTAACTCTTTTCTATGTTTAAGAATCATTTCTCTTGTTCTTGGATATAATTTCTGTTTTAGTGCATGGTCAAGAGTCCAGAACTTTGCATCAGGCTCATCTGTTAAAGTTACGTCCTTCAAACTAGCATCTGTTTTTGCAATATACATATACACAGTTTTCTTACCTTTAGCGCCAAACTTTTCATATTTAGGATTTACTTGTTTTTCTAATAATTTAAAATCATAAACATTTACGCCAATTTCCTGCTTCACCTTTTGCTTAACTGATTGTAATGGTGTTTCGCCTTTTTTTATCCACCCACCAACATTTGTCCATGTGCCTGGATGGTTTAAACTCGGTTTATTATCTCTATATAGGAAAAGAAATTTTCCAGTTTTAGAATTTTTGATAAAGGTTTTAGCAACGTTGTGTATCTTTGGATTTAGCATAAAATTAATATCTTTCTCATGTCCTGCGCCAACAACTGCGATTATGTTGCTATCTGGATTATCTTTAGATATTTTCTTTAGTTGATTTGCCATATAGACATTACGATCATCTAACAAAACTTTGAATAATTTTGGAAATCGCAATCGCATTTCTGAAATAATCTGGTTAATAAATTCTTGCTTTGGAACTTTGTTTAGATCAAATTGCTTTGCTATCTTTCGATTTTTTGGAGATAGCGGACTGAAAATAATATAAAAAACTAATTTTAATTTCTCTAACATTGGAACTTCTTTTGATAATTTAAATAATGTTTTTTGGATTGGAATATCAATTAAGTAAATCTTTGCTTTAACTTCTCGAGCAGCTAAAACTGCAGTTTTCATATCTGCTCCAGGCATTATTCCTACTTGATCTCCTAGTTTTTTCTGCAGCCAGCGACCAATAATCATAAAAAGCGCTCCAAATCCACCAACTTTTAAATCACTAAATTTGAGCTTTCTTTGTTTTTGAAATAAACTTACAAAGCGATTTTTATCTAATTCTACACATACTATTTCAGGTTTTTCTAGCAAAATGTCTTTTCTTATTTCATTTACAGATTCTTTTGCTACATGACTTGAACCGATGATTTTCACGTTTTTCATTGTTTAATAGGATGGTGGAGAGAAATGCTTATATTCTATAAGTCTTTCGTAAAGATGAAACGGTGATATTAAATGCTACAGATGAAAGATTTAAGTGAAGTTCGCGACTTAAAGGTTTATACTGACTCAGGAGACTTTTTTGGCGAAATTGAAGAAGCTATAATTAAGAGAAATAGAATTGATGCATGGAAAGTTCGCTCAGCAAAGGACTCTTTCTTATCAAAGACCATGCCAAATGCAAAAGGTGTAATTATTCCACACCAACTTGTAAAATCAATTGGTAACATAATGATTGTTGCTAGAGCAGCAGCACCAAGTTATGGCGAATCTGTAGAATAACGCCATTGGTTAAAAACCAATTGCGGGGTTGAAAAATAGAGTTCTACAATTTTTCAATAGAACTTTACTTGTTTAGTTTTAAACAACAATTCTTAAAATAGCGAGAGTTAGGTATTAATAAATATGAAATCTACTGCCGAGATTAAAGTTCCAAAGAAAATAGTTGATCAGATTATTGGGCAAGATTCTGCAGTTGAAATAATTAAAAAAGCTGCAAAGCAGAGACGACATGTGTTACTTATTGGAACACCTGGAACGGGAAAATCAATGCTTGGTCAAGCACTTGCAGAATTAATGCCAAAGAGTAAGCTTCAGGATATATTAGTTCTTCCAAATAAACGTGATGAAAATGAACCTCTTGTTAAATCTCTTCCCGCAGGTAGAGGACGAGTTATTTATGAAAAAGCAAAACTAAACGCGTCATATAGTATGCGAAATCAACAAACCTTTTTCTTTATATTAGCATTAATTTCAATTATGATTCCATGGTGGATTAGAAGTCATTATGGAGATATTATGGCAGCAGCAACATTAATCGCAGGTATGATGTTTATTGTTGCTTTAGCAATTTCTATGAATTTGGGAAGTAGAAAAAATAAGATTCTTGAACCAAGATTACTTGTTGATAATTCAAATATTGAGAATGCTCCATTTATTGATGCTACGGGTGCTAAAGCAGGATCATTATTAGGCGATGTTCGACATGATCCCTTTCAATCGGGAGGTTTAGGAACACCACCGCATCTTAGGGTTGAATCAGGTATGATACATAAGGCAAATGAAGGAGTTTTATTTATTGATGAAGTTGCTACACTTGATCCAAAAACACAGCAAGATTTACTTACTGCGCTTCAAGAGAGAACATATTCAATAACTGGCCAGTCTGAAAGATCTGCAGGAGCAATGGTTAGAACAAAACCTGTTCCATGTAGTTTTGTTCTTGTAGCTGCAGGAAATACCGAAACAGTTCAGAAAATGCACCCCGCTCTTAGATCTAGAATACGGGGATATGGATATGAAATTTATATGAATGATACTATGAATGATACTCCGAAAAACCGAGAGTTTATTCAGATATTTGTTGCTCAAGAAGTTTCTAAAGATAAGAAAATACCTCACTTTTCTAAATCAGGTATTGATGAAATTATTAAAGAAGCACAAAAGCGTGCAGGTCAAAAAGGAAAACTTACATTAAAACTTAGAGATCTTGGTGGTCTTGTTAGAGCTGCAGGAGATTTAGCATTTGAGCAAGGTTCAAAAACCGTTAGTGGAGCACAGGTTATTACTGCAAAAAAATTATCTCGCGGATTAGAACAGCAAATTGCAGATAAATATATTGAAAGAAAAAGAGACTATGAAGTTATTAGAATTAAAGGAAAAGAAGTTGGAAGAGTAAATGGATTAGCAGTTTTAGGTAGTTCAGATCATTTTTCGGGTATTGTTCAACCAATTGAAGCAGAACTTACTGTTGGAAATGGTAAAGATAAAAGAACTTTTTCAGCTACAGGTAAGCTTGGAGAAATTGCTAAAGAAGCAATAACAAATGTTTCTGCAATAATAAAAAAGAAATATGGTAAAGATATTAACAAATATGATGTTTATGTACAGTTCTTGCAAACATATGAAGGTCTTGAAGGAGATTCCGCATCTGTTGCAGTTGCAACTGCAGTTATCTCTGCACTGAAAAAGAAACCAATTAGACAAGATACTGCAATGACCGGTTCACTTTCAGTTAGAGGAGAAGTTCTTCCTGTTGGAGGTGTTTCAGCTAAAGTTGAAGCAGCTATCGAAGCAGGATTAAAACGTGTTCTGATTCCATATTCAAATTTAAAAGACGTAGTTCTTAGCAAGAATAAGCAAAACAAAATAAAAGTAATTCCTGTTAAAACAATTGATGATGTTCTTAAGAACGCATTTTAATCTGAACTCACTGCGCGAGTTCATTGCGCTTTCTTCCTCATAATTTAATATGCGTTCGTCGAAAAATATTTAAAAAATGTAAAGAAACGATTTAATCTTTAATATAAAAACCGCAGCGAATACATTTTATTTTTTCAATAGGTTCTGCAGTCTTGCTACTTGGCTTATCAAATTTAGAAACTTCTAATCTTTCGATAGAGGGGATAATAATTATCTCGGTTTTTTCAGATCCACATCTAGGACACTTCATAAATAGTTACCCTATTGAAACATAAAAAGGTTTGTTTTGTTAAAAATAACCACAACCGTTTTAACACCAAATTAAAAAGTAAAATATGGCAACTGCGATTACTGTTCGTGGTTTGAAAAAGAATTATAAGACTTACAAGCGAGAAGAAGGATTAGGGGCGTCGATTAAAGCACTTTTCAAAAGAGAGTTTAGTATTAAACACGCACTAAAAGGCATTGAGTTCGAAGTTGAGAAAGGAGAAATTCTTGGATTTATTGGACCAAATGGTGCTGGAAAGTCTACAGCAATTAAGATACTTTGTGGAATACTTTTCCCAACAGAAGGAAAAGTAGAATCTTTTGGATATGAACCTTGGACACAGCGAATAAAATATGCAATGGATTTTGGTGTTGTATTTGGACAAAAATCCCAACTTGAATGGGACTTGCCACCTAATGATACATACCATTTGATTAAAGTTTTGTATAATGTTCCAGAAACCGTATTTAATAAACGATTAAAACACATGATTAAATTATTAGATGTTGAACATATTTACAAAACACCAACTCGTGATCTTAGTCTTGGAGAAAGAATGAAGTGCGAAGTTATTGCAGCACTTTTACATAATCCCAAATTAGTTTTACTTGATGAACCAACAATTGGAATGGACGTTGTTGCAAAAAAGAAACTTCATGGATTTATTAAAAAAATTAATGAAGAACACGGAACAACATTTATTATAACAACTCATGACATGGGCGATATTGAGAAACTTTGCAAACGAGTTATAATAATTAATACAGGTGAAATTGTTTACAACGGACTTCTTAATGATTTAACTAAAGAATATATTAAGAAAAAATTTATTGAAGTTAAATTTGAAGAAAAGACACATGTTAAGCTTCCAAAACGAGCGAATTTAATATCACGTACACCATATGTTACAAAGTTTGAAATACCTATTAAGAAAAAAGGAATGGACGATTTTATTGTTAAATTAATTAAAGCGTATCCTGTTGAAGATATTATAATCTCAGACCCTCCAATTGAGGAAATAATAAGAGATATTTATGAAAATGATAAACGTTAAACGTTTTCTTGGTATAGGAAAATTCACATTCAAAGATCATAGTGCATATAGATTTGATATGTTTGTTTGGATTATATTAATTCCGCTATTTCTTGTAATTGAGTATTTTTTATGGAAAACTCTTTTTTCTACAAGTAAGGAAACAGTTATTCGAGGTTTTACATTTAGTGCAATGATTACATATTATATGATGTCTCATGTAACTATGTCTATAACACATAGTAATTTTGATCAGAGAATTGCTAATTTAGTTATAAATGGAAAACTTGTTAGATATATTACAAAACCAATAACTTATTTTAGATTATGTTTATATCGTAATACTTGGAATAGTGCATATAGAGCAATTAAATATGCTATACCGGTTTTAATTGTGGGATATTTTTTAATACCTAATTTAGATGTTAGTTATATTAATACGGGATTGTATTTAATTTCATTAGTTCTTGCCATGTTCTTAAAATTCGCATATATTTTTTCGTTTGGTTTAATATCTTTTTGGACTAAAGGATATGCAGGAATTAGAATCGTTAGAAATGGAATTGATGGATTATTACGTGGAATGCTTATTCCATTAGTGTTTTTCCCAATCATATTTCAGAAAGCATTTTTCTTTTTACCTTTCCAATACATGTTATATGTTCCAATACAGATATTTTTAGGTGCATATTCATATAGCGAAGTTTTAGTTATGCTTGGAATGCAATTATTATGGACATTAATCTTTATCGGAATTGCATTAGTGGTGTGGAAAAAAGCATTTTCAAAATTTATGGCGGTGGGGACATGAGCATATCACAGGCATGGAAATTATATAAGAAATGCTTTAATGTGGAGTTAGCTTCATGGATGGCATATAGATTAAGTTTCTTTTTGTTCTTAATTGGGACAGCAATATTTAGTTTGTTTGGCCCAGTTTTAGTTTATTTAATATATTCAAATAATCTTTCTTTTCCAGGATGGACTTTTTATGAAGCACTTTTACTTTTAGGGTCATTTAGTTTAGTTGCAGGTATTGAGCACTATGCATTTAGTGCAATTGGATGGTCCACATCTGAACTTGTAAGGCGTGGGAGGTTTGATGGGTTTTTAATTAGACCTGTTTCACCATTAAAATTCGCAATTCTACGAACACCTGATATCGATGGTTTAGCAGAACTTGCTATGGGAATTATAATTGTAACTTATTCAATTATAAAATTACAACTTGTTATACAACCAATTAATGCTTTAATGTATTTATTAATTGTTCTTGCAGGAGTATCATTCTTAACATCTATAGATATAATCGCTGCATCGATGAATTTTATATTTGTTAAAGCTCATGCAATTATAGATTTTTTTACACAACTTAGAAAATTTGGTAAATATCCAATTAGTATTTTTGGACCAATGGGATATATAATTTTTACATTCTTTTTACCTATGGGATTAATTGCATTTTATCCTGCTCAAGCATTATTAGGAAGATTAAATTGGGTAAGTGTTGCTCAGTTGCTTTTAGTAGCTTTATCTTTCTTTTTACTTAGTTTATTATCTTGGAGATACGGGCTAAGGCATTATACAAGTGCAGGAGGATAATTCGTTAGTGGAAATATCGCTTTGTTTTATTTAATATATCTATTTGAAACTAAAGATTGGAACATAAATTTTAAAACAGCGAATTTTATTTAAACAACTATGGAAAAAAAGAAAATGGAGATTTCTCTACCAAAAGAACTTGTAGAAAAAATAGAAAAATACGTTGAGCAAGGACGTTTTAAATCCATGGAAGAATTTATCGAGCATGCAACTAGTCTCCTTCTTTATGCAGAAGATAATAAAGATCTCTTCACACAAGCATTAGGTAACTAAATTTTCTGAGCTTTAATTGACCAAAAATTACATTTGAAAACATATTTTTGACCTTTATATTTTAATGCCTCATCTGGAACTTTACCTTTAATCAGGTTAATTAGTTTGAAATTATGTTCTATGAGCAAATCGTTAATTATTTTCTTTCCAGCTGCAGAAGTATGACGCGGTTCTTTTTTTGTACCAAAATAATTATCTTGCAAATTTTCTCCAGAGAGTAGAACTCGTTTAATATCTGTAGCCAGATCAAAAATAAATATCCCTTCCGGCTTCATAATTCGATTAATTTCTTTAAATATTTTGCTTAAGATCTTTTTTTCAAAAAGATGTAATGTACCTACGCAAAAAACACCATCAATCGAGTGAGATCTAAATGGTAACTTTTTAGTTATATCTGAGAACATTGCTTTGAAATTCCCCGAAATATTATTATTGAGATATTTTAGTTCATTTTTATCAATATCTGTAGCAATAACTTTAGCGTTTTTGAGTAGAGCATGCATAAACCTACCATCACCACATGCAAGGTTTACCCAAGTTCCACGAATATCTGTATGTGCTAATAACTCCAAAATTTCTTTTTCTTCATAACCCCATTTAGAACTCATATCTTCACCTCTACAACATTCGTTGTTTCATTAATGTTTATACTCACCTTAGGTAAAAATTGTTGAATAGTCCAAGCATTTGTTCTAAGATGATTTGAAATGCGAGAAGTTCGAAATTTTCCACCTTTGCCTAATGCTAAGAATAATATAATTTGATCGGCCATTCTATGGTCAACTGTTGCACCACTTTCAATTTCCTCTTCAAGCATTTTTGCACAGATTGCACCCACATCTTCTGCTTTAACTCTGCGCTCTCCAATCTCAACAACCCCTAATTTACAATTCTTAAAATGTGCATGTGCATGAATAGATGTTCCATTACTTAGCGAAGGTCCATATATCACTTTTTGTTCAAGTATTTTATCTCTGTATTGTTTTGATAGTTCTTCTTTGAATCCTGCTAACTGTCTTTCAGCAACTTGCGTGCTTCTTAATCCTTCGGAACAAATTGAATGAACGTCAATATGTTCTAGGTTTTTTTGAGAGATTGCATCAAAAGTAGTTCTATCTTTCCATGGATAGACTACAATTCTAACTTTTCCATTACCTTTTGGGTAAAATCCGCGTTTTACTTCATCAACAGAAATATTCAAACCAATGATCTTCATGTTCCTTCCAAAAACATGCTGAAAATAGTCGATTGTCGGCGCAAATTTTACATCTGTGCCACCGATAATTTCAAAAGTAGATACATCTCTACCAAAAGCTGCAATCGGTACAAGAGTTTGCAATACTAATGTTACAGACCCAGCGGTACCTACATTAAATTGGAACTTACCGTGTATATGTGCACCTGGCGTGAATTCCAACTCCATTGAACCTAAGCGATTTCCTGAAACTTTAGCTCCGCAAATCTTTGCAGCAGCATTAATTCCAGTCAAATGCTGAGCACTTAAACCTGGCTTACTTCGACCTCTTCGTATATTAATAATCCTAACGGGCTGATTAGTTATACAAGATAATGTAATTGCAGTTCTAAGTATTTGTCCGCCACCTTCTCCTTGTGATCCATCAATTTTAATCATAACTTATTTTAAGATGCAAATATAAAAGAATAATGCTTGCAACAACACATGTAATTATTCCAATTGTTATAGCAGATCTACTTAGAGATTATTTCCTAAAGCACAAACATAGAAGACTTATTCCACGAAGATATATTTTCTTTGTAGGTGTTGGCGGACTTCTTCCAGATATAGATATTGCAATTGGGTATCTTTTAAGATTTTTATTAATAGATGTTCCTTGGTGGCTTAAGCACCATGGTGTAACGCACTCAATCTTTTTTCCGATTATTATGTTTACAATAGCAGCAATGCTTTGGAAATATACGAAATTTAGCAAAGGACCTAGTAAGAAAAAGCACAATCATTGGTTTTTAGTAACTACTATGTTAGCAATTGGAATCGTAGCACATTTATTATTAGATGGACTTGCAGGAGATACAACACCATTTATTCCATTATCTCGGGCAGCAGCATTTGGAGCACAAAGAATATATTTACAACATATGATTTCAATTGATGCAGTTATCCTTCTTGCTTGGCTATTCCATGAAGAAGGGCATCACAACATCCGTAAATTCTTCTGAATTTAGGGAGACTGCAAATCTTTGATTTGAAGTATTAAGAAATTCTTCTAATTTTTCTTCCAGGCGATTTGTTGAACAATCTTTTCAAGTTTACGCGAATTAATTCGGACTTTTTGATATAAGTAGAAAACAACACCGGTTAAGAACATGAAACCTGCAATAGTGAAGAAAGGAATCGGTCCACCACCAATACCTAAAACTAATCTAAATTTGTTGATCCAATCAGTAAATAAAAGTGCGAAGATAAATCCCAACCATGCAGTTGACCAGATATAAAAATCTCCCCGAGTCAAATGATGGCGCTTCCAACTGTCAAATGCTAAATAAAGCATTCCTGCACCATAAGCAATACCGATTAGTTGTATAAATATTAGATCCATTTTAATTGTTCTCCTTTTTGTTTAACTATTAATATTAGCAAACCAGCGAATCTTCGATTCGTGGATCCACAAATTTTCAATTTGTTGGAATCTTTGATTAGTGCCATCCTATTTTTACCTCTAACATTTTTATAAAGAATCCTATACCGATCAATACACTTGTGCCTTTGTATGTATCATGGTAAAAAGTTTGAACAGGAATTTCTGTGAATTTTATATTGTTCTTTAATGTATTAATAATCATTTCAGTTTCAACAAAATATCCATGTGATCGCCATTTAATTTTTGGGTAGATTTTTGATTTAAATGCTCTAAAACCATTTTGTGTATCATCTATTTTAGCACCAAACAAAACTCTAAAAATATTATTTAATCCCCAATTACCTAAACGAAATACAGGTGGAGCATTTTCTGGCATCTTACGCGTTCCAAAAACAATATCCGATTTGGTTAATTTTTTCAGTAGTTTTGGAATTTCTTTTGGATTGTGCTGACCATCTGCATCAATTAAAATAATTGTTTCTGCTTTGTTTTTGATTGCATATTCAATACCGGTTTTCATTGCAACACCTTTTCCCATATTTACAATATGTTTCAAAACTATTGCTTTGGATTTTTTTGCTTCTAAATAAGTTTTGTCTTTAGAACCATCATCAACAACAATTACTTTATCAACATATTTTGAAACCTCTTGAACAGTTTTTCTAATATGTTTATCTTCATTTACTGCAGGTATTATTGCAAATGTTTTCATCTTATGCGAGCCTCGCGAGAGTAAGAGATTGCTAATTTATTAGCAATATTATACGAACCATATGAGTAAGGAGAAGAACAATTCAACTAATATTAGTTGGTAAACAATTTGCTTTTCAGTAAATCGTCCTGTTCTCATCCATATGTGTGGAAGAGAATGAATTCCTTTCCATTTAGAATGAATTTTATTTTTTTTATCAGCGTAGCCAATTGTGTCTTTCTTGAATTTTGCTCTAGATTTTAACGCAAATTCAATAAAAAATGGAATTGAACAGATTGCTGCAGCTCTTTCAATGTTTCCAAGAATTGCAATACAAGCAAGACTTGCACCCAAGAAATATGTTAAAGAATCTCCCGCCATTATTTTAGCAGGCGTTTTATGGAACTTCCATAAGGCAAGAAGTGAACCAAAAACTGCAAAAGATAAAACTGCACCTAAATAGCTTTGGTGAACAATTGAGTATAAACCTAACATACCTGTGTAAATTATTCCCATTCCCGTGCCCAAACCATTTAATCCCTCTAACATATTGACCATATTTGCAGCGCCAAAAATTCCAATTGGAACAATAAGAAGCGGATATAGAATTCCAAAGTTTATATTTCCAAAAAAGGGAATATTCATTGTCGAAGTTCCTGCAGAAATAATCATTAAAGGAATAATTGCAGGAAGAATAAGAAGAGGTTTTTGCCATTGTTTTAATCGTCCTCCTTTTTCTGTAGATTTGTAATCTGCTTTGTCTTTAATTGTTGTAAGATCGTCTATAAAACCTGCAATAGTGATTATTAGAAGCGTTGTAATTGCAGCAAAAATATGAATTATTTGAATATTGCTATTATGATAAATAAACGTCTGAACAAATATTAATGCGCTCAGCGCAGCAAAAGTTCCTGCAAGAGCAATCCAACCTGCACTTCTTGGAACTAATGGTTTGTTTATTTTATGTGCGTCTGGAACTGTCATTCCAATACTTCTTAGAAATTTTATAATTGGAGTTGCAGAGATATAACTAAGTAGAAAACTTACAATAGTTATAAACAGTATAGTACGTATCATTTTATCGTAATTATTATTTATCCGTAAATACTCTTTTCTAAGTATTTATCATCGGCCTTAGCATTTGCAGGATAGTCAATTTCCCAAATTTTAATTGGTCCGATAAGACTTCCTCGATATATTCCAAGAGGTGTTCCATCATCATATACTTTATTAAATCCCGGAATTTTCTCATCGTAAAAGTATAACCTTGCTAAATTTCCATCTTTAACTTTTGATGATGCAAATAACATTGCACCTACAGGATTTATATTTTGATCATCAACATAATATGGAATAATTGTAACACAGGCATCTAATGAAGGTTCTTCAACCTGTAACTTTTGAATAATCCCATTATTAACAACACAATTAATTGTCATAGGAAGTTGCTGATTATTTCCAACTACGAAATATGCTACAGGTGGTTCAAATGAACCATCTTCATAAACAATCATGCTTATTCCTGCAAGAGGTGTTCCTTGTGGAAGAACACGGTTGTCAATAACTAAATCTTGATCTAATCCCCAATATCCTTGGTAAATATTTTCAAATCCTCCTCTAACTTCATTTTGACCTTGCATTGAGAACATTCCAATTGTGCTTCTTCTATCAAAATCTTCATCAGATCCAATAGTTGCAAAGGCATGATACTTTCCAATTTCTTCTTCAGAAATTAGTAAATGCGTAACTTCATGCGTTTTGAAATAATCAAAAGTTTCACCGAGATTATTATGTGTTAGACCATAACGACCCATTCCATGATCCCACGCCATAGCATTTCCACCATCAACAACTGTAGCGCGTTCACCAATTGTTTGCGTCCAATAACCATAATCCCACCAATGTGCAATTACTGCATCTTCTTGAGTATTATCTCTAATCCATGTCATAGATGATTCCCACTGACCGGGCAAACCTGAGCCAGAATTTGAATTTACATATGTTGCTGTAGCGGTATTTGAATAAAAGCAAAATATTGCAAAAATAATTAAAATCACTGCTAAAACTTTTTCAGTTTCACTATGTTTGAAAAGATCTTTAGCTAAATTTACTGTAAAGTATGCAGCTACGATTGCAACTGCTGGACCAAAAGCAAATATTGTTCTAACTGCACCTCGCGCAATAATTGCAGTAAATAAGAACCAAATGAAAATTAAAAGTAAGCTCCAATCTACATTAAATATTTCTGAAAAAGTATGTTTGTCTTTATTGTAATAGTAAATATACAATCCGAAAAATGCTGCTATGAAGAAGCCAAACCACCCCAAGTATGTTGATGTTGAAAATTCAGCAATTTTAGCATATTTTGCATCAGGTGAAAATCTACCAAATATAAATATGATAAAAAATATTGAGTAACTTGCAGCAATTGAAAGTCCAACTTTTAATGATTTAAACATTTTAATTACCATATAAATTGATCCAAAAAATGCAAGTAAGAACGTCCAACCAAATCCTGACCACCAACCATTACCCCCAATAAAATACGGTTGTTGGTTCTCTGAAACTGTAAATGCAAATCTACTTGTTCCTCCTGGATGTAGAAGTCTGCCTATAATAAAAGAAGGATCGGTTAATCCTAACGCCCAGCCCGCAATAAATGCGATTAGTGCAATTCCACCAAGAATTATTAGTTCCCCTGGAATTTTATATGGAAGAGCATCACCAATATTATCTGCAAGATTTTTAATTGGGCTAATTTTATTTGATAAAAGAATTACAACTGAAAGAAGCAATGCTAAATTTTCTAGTTCTTTGATAAAACTTATATTACCCAGAACAATTGCACTTAAAATTACAAATGATGCAAACCAACTAAGATAACCAATAAGTTGATTTTTTGATAGTTTAGTTAGGATTGTAGCAAGTATTGCTAGTCCAACTATGGAAACAATTAGGAAACGATATCCTCCTGGCCAACTGAAATACATAAACGCAGATAAAATACCTGCGGAAGTTCCAAACATAATTGATTTAATTTTAGTTTTAGAATGCCACATTAATGCAAAAAACCATAACGCTGCAAACATGAAAACCATAGCAATTGCTTCGTGGTCTGCAAATCCTGCACCGGTTCTGTAAATATAACCTGGAATAACTGCTAAAAATGCAGCTGCAACAAGTGCTACTCTTTGGCCAAAAATTTCTTTTACAAATAAGAACAAAAATACTAAGCTAATTACTGTAGCAACTACGGGATATATGATATGCCATTCTAATTGTGTTACTGATGGCATAATTGTATTAATTATTTTGTAAGAATATGCTAAAACATAACTAACAAATTTATAATCTATTCTTAAATTATAACCTAAAGGAACATAACGCATCATATCATGTGTAACCATCGTTCCTGTTTGAACTATTTCTTGAGCATATCTAAAAAATGCATATGGATCTAAGCCTAATAAATATTTACCTTGTAGGTGCTGAAGGTTTCTTGTTCTAACAAAATAAGCAAGTGCTAATATTGGAAGCATTAAAATCCAATAAATATTATCTGTTTTTAGGAATTTAGCAACTTTTTCTCGGTCTATAGATATTGCGTCATCAGATTTGTCTTCACTTTTTATTAATCTCTTAAATTTACTAGTAATTTCTCGTCTTTTATCAGAAATATCATCCATGAAAAACTTTCAATATTACATATAAAAGCATTATGCAAGAAGAGTTATCATATAGGTGTTCTTGTGCGCTGTATATAATCATTAGCTGCTTGCATCCGCTTGCTACCTTGAGCCAATGGACTTATTGTATTAGCAAAGTGTATTTGTTCTAGAATTTTACCCTTTTTTTCTATAAGATGATACTCACTTATTTTTCCTAAGAAACCTTCTAATTTAGAATACGTTGAATCAACAATACTAATTGATACTTTTCTAGGATCATCTCGACTAATTATCGTAACTTTTTCTTCACCAATTGATTCAGCATTTAATAAAACACTTGTTAGTGCTGGAATACTTAAATTCGCAGTAAGATAACAATTATTCTCATCAACAACTAAAAGACGTAATCCATAGACGTCCATATGATTGTCATGGTTATTGATTACACCATCAAATAATTTATTAATAACAGAATTTCCACTTTCAAATTTAATATCTGTAAATTTAATCGGCGACTTAGAAGTATTAAACAGATCTGACATATAATTTTAGTTTAAATGAATATAAAAGAATTATGAAAAAAGAGTATCTATTTTAAATTGGAACCATTGGACTTACAAACGTTTCTAGAACACCTGCAACGAGAAGTAAACCAATTGACAATAATATTAAATTAGAACAATCATATAGCACGCGAGTAAATTTCTGATCCATAAATTCATGGCGTAAAACTGCAACAGATATCATACCCCCTGCAAGACCGCCTACAAAATAAGCACCAATTTCAGGAATACCATGTATAAGATACCTGAGGAGACCTAAAGAAAATCCAGCAAAATAAGCAGAAGCACCTGTAATCCCCGCAGAGCTAGCATAGTTTTCAATTGCTTTTCTGGCAGTATTTCCAATTGCAACTGCAACAACACTTGCATTCCAAGTTAGTATGAAAATAGCACCTGCACCGTAAATAAATGAGAATAACAAAACAAAAAGTAAGACCTTAAGATTATTTACTAAAACTGCCATGAAGTAAGAACTAACGCTAATTGCACTTGCAGTTACTTGATTAATATTATTGTTAATTGCCTGTATTGTGTTTATCTGAACACTAAAGAGATTACTAACTAAACTTTGTGGAAATGCAACAAACCATAACGAATATGCAAGAACCATTCCTAAGAACATCCAAACGAAAAAAGGCATAGCTCGTTTATGATTTACGTCGTAATCTGTATTTCTTTTAAACACACTTTCTTCTTCAAAGCGCATTAATGATACCATTAATGGTAGCAGCGCCATAACTGTGAAGAAAACTGTTGTTAAGCTAGCATGATTTGGAAAGATCCATAAAGCAATAAAAATTGCAAGACTTGCGTAAAGAAACGCTAAAGGCAACATTTCAATTGGTTTTCTCTCAGCTAGCCGAACAGGAATTAATGATTCTAAGACCATAACTAAATAATCTTATGAATTATATAATGATTTCCTAGTCATTAAGTAGAATTTCAATGATTTTAGCAAAGGCAGGTCTGGTTATGAATACTCCAATTGATACTCCTGCGATTGTTGTAAGTGCAAATCCTTTAAGCATTCCCGCACCCATAATTAATAATGGTGCCATTGCAACAACTGTTGTGAAATATGCTGCCATGATAATAAAGAACGCTCGCTTAATTCGTTCTTTCCAATTGCCCATTGCAACAGATTTACTTAGCACTTCATCAGTTATAACAATCTGATGATCTACTCCGGTTCCAACAGCTGCAAGTATACCTGCAATTGCAGCAAGATCAAGATTCCATTTAATTAGTGCAGCAAATCCAAGAATGATAATTATCTCACTTGTTCCTGTAATTAAAATTGGAATTGCGATTTTTAATTTTCTATATCTTATGAAGATAACTACACCTACTGCAAGTAAAGCACCCGCAAGTGCCAATATTGCAGATGTAAAGAACTGTTCTCCAAGAGTCGGAGATACAATATCTATTTTTTCAATATCTAATTTAACTGGAAGTGAACCGGTAATTAATAACGTCTGGAATTGTTTCATGTTTTCTAATCCTGCATTTATTGCAGCTTCTTTTGTTTGTCCTTGTCCAGGACCTTGAATTACAAAACTGGTAGAAACTTTTCCTTGTAAGTCATCTGAAATATAAAGACTATCAAATAATTCATCATCTAAATAAAGGTCTAATTTTTCACTTAAGTATCGTTCACCATTACTGGTTATGATATCTAATTTAGATGTTATTTCTGAATGTTTCTGTGCACTTTCTTGAGATACATCAACTCTAAAACTGAACCTACATTGCCAGGTGCCTCCGCCATCTTGAGCTTGTCCACAAGTTCTTAAATCAATACCTGAACAATCTGCAGATCTACAAACCGATTTAATATCTTGTCCACCAACAAAAACAGTTTCTTCACCAATTTGTGCCTCAAACTTTCCTTGCTGTCCAATTAGTTTTTCAACATCTTCTCGAGTTGCACCTGCTAATTCAACAATAATATATTTATCACCTTCAATACTTCTCGTTTGACTGATTGCGACATCACTTAAACCATAAATATTTAATCGCTTTGATATAATATCCATAGCATCGGTGAATTGCTGTTCTGTTACTTCTCCATCTGGCTTTAGAATAACTCTTGCTCCTCCAACTAGATCAAGGCCTTTTCTTAAATTAGAAGTTGGAACTTCCTTAACATTAATACCTAGTCCGTCTTCTCCAGAAACTAATTTGTAATTACCTTTGTTTGTTTCTAATGTTGCAACACCACCTGTTTCTAATCCTGAAACAATATTTGCATAGGTATTTAGTGTTACAATTTCTTGACCATTAATATTTGTAATTATATGACCTGTATCAATACCTGAAAGTTCTGCAGAACTATTTCTATTAATTGTATCTACATATACACCAGATGATGAAAATCTTGGTTGGATTGTCCAAATAGATAAAAGTAAAAATATTATTAATAGAATAACTTTCCAATCAAATAATATTAGTTTTAATTTACCCATTTTTCTTCTTTAACCACCAAGTTATTATTGATGCATTCATGATCCATGTATTCATGAAATCAAACATTAAACCAAGCAAAAGAACAAGTGCAATTTGTTGTAAAATCTTTGATGGACTAATAACATAAATTGTTGTAAGTGCAACTAATGTTGTTACGGTCATAGTCATACCTGTTTTAAGTGCATTTGCAACTCTATCTGCGACAGAACCTTCGTGGTGTTTAATTGCTCTAACAGATAGCAGAATGTTAGAGTCAACCGAATATCCAATAAGCATTAAAAGTGCAGCAATACTTGCAGTTGATAATTTAATTCCCAGCAAATTTATTGCAGCTAATGTACATAAAAAGTCAGAAAATGCAGCTAGAACAATTGCACCACTTGGAACTAATTTTCTAAAGTAAAAGAAGATAACTCCTGCCATAAATACAAACGCAAGGAATAGTGCTTGAACAGTATTATTCCAAAATGTTGTGCTAAGTGAAGAACTAGTTTCTTCAAGTGTGTATTTACCTTCAATTACCTCAAGCCCTGTAGAATCTGTAATTGCTTTTTTTACCCCATCAATGTCAGAAGTTTGCTCAACCTCAAAAGTATACCCGAGATTTCCTGAAGATCCAAAGCTTCTCAGTTCCTTAATTCTTGAACTTAATCCAAGTTGGTTAGATATTGCTTTTTCAGCACTTGCAATATTAATTTGTTCTCCAGTTTCAACTGTAAGCATGATTCCGCCCGTGAGAGTTATATCTTTGCTAACAAATTCACCTGTATTGACTTTCCAGAACCCAAGAATTAAAACTGCGCATAATAAAACTACGATAGGTAATATTATTATTTTCTTATATTTATTCTCGTAAATCTTTCCAATCCAATTAGTCATAAATTTGCAGGCACAGTAATGTTTTAAATCTTACGATAATAGAAAATATATGCGTAAAGTAAGTTTGCTTTTACTTGTGCTTTTAATTATGCCTTTGTCTATTGCAACAAGCGAAGATATTGCTAAACATGATCTAAAAGCACTATACCGCGAAGAAGGAATATATGCAGGTCCAAATCAATTCTCAGATTATTGGGCAAGAGATTCATTATTTGCCACATTAGGAGCAAATTCAGTTGGAGATTACGATATATCAAAAAAGCAACTAAATTTATTTATTAAATATCAAAAAGATAATGGACAAATTCCCATGCGAGTTGGAGATTATGATATCACACTTAAACTTTTAGGAATAAATGTAAATCAAAGACAGCGACCCAGATATGATCAAGATAAGCTTTTCAGCAACCCGCGAGACCAAAATTGTTTGTTTGTGATTGCAGCAGAAGATTATATTGTAAAATCTGGAGATACACAGTTTGCTAGAGATAATTTCCACAACTTTGAAAATGCCATTACTTGGTTAGCTAATAAAGATGATTCTAATAATTTCTTAGTAAATGAAGGAGAATATGCGGGATGGACAGATTCTGTAAAGAAAAACGGAGAGGTTCTTTATACAAATGTTTGTTATTATCGCTCTCTGAAAGCAATGTCAAATATTGCATATATTGTTGAAAACGAGCCAGAACAACAACTCTATGATCTCTGGGCAAGATTAGTTCACAAAAGAATTAATGATGATTTTTGGTTAGACGAGGGATATTATGCAGATTGGATACATGATGGAACAACTTACACATACTTTTCAACAGATGGGAATGTTTTAGCAATTATCTGGGGCGTTGCAGATGAGCAGCAAGCAAAAAGCATATTATCCTATGCAGAATCAAATAAAATATCAGATGGATTTGGTGTTAAAACAACCTATCCTGAATATAAAAGTTCACTTATTTCTCCGGTAAATATTTTTGCAGGAATTTCAGATTATCATACAGAAATGCGCTGGCTTTGGGTGTCTTGCCTTTATACAAAAGCACTAAATGAAAATGGATTTGAATATAAAGCAGCAGATGAGCTAGCTGAAATCAAAGCAGGTATTGAAAAACAAGGAGAAGTTTATGAGGTATATGATTCAAATGGAGATCCAATTGATCGCTGGTTTTACAAAGCAGAACATCCTTTTGCATGGTCATCCGGCGTTTGCACTTGGGTTTTCGAAGATCAGTAGGCTTTTAAATCAAACTTTATTACTCTTTTATGGCAACGGAAGGTAAATTAGCACAAGAGTGTATACTTTGTGATATAGATCCAGCTACAAATAAAACTTTTATTAAAAGTTATGAATATTATACAGTCCTAGCTAATTTTAAACAACCTACATTAGGTGCAGTTTTAATTGTTCTAGATAGGCATATACCTAAATTATCTGATTGGAATATAGATGAACGTGCAGAATATCCGATAGTTGTTGATGATGTTGAAAATGCATTAGAACAAGCATTTCAACCAGATAGGATAAATCATGAAATGCTAGCAAATAAAGTAAATCATGTTCATTGGCATGTTGTTCCAAGATATCAGCATGAGCGAGTTTTTGCAAATAATACTTGGAGTGATGAAAATTACGGAGTTCGAGCTAAACTTAATATGCCTGAAAAAGGTCAAATTATAATTGAGCAAGTAGTTGCAGAATTACAAAAACATCTCTAATCGAAAACAATTAAAGCATTAGTTTCTAATAAATTTATGATAACTAAAAGACATTTATTAATTGCATTTATTATAGTGATCGGCATAATTATTACAATTGCTTGCTTTATATTTGGATATGAACCATTACTAATTGCTAATATTTTTCTAGCTTCAACCATGCTTTTAGCAGCAGTTACAATAGCAGCGAGGATAATAATGCAATGAAATTAAATGTTCCCGTTCATACACAAGCAGAAAATTCTATGTTATGTGGGCAAGTAGCTCTTCAGATGTTTTATGATTATTATAATATAAAGAAATCACTAAAACAACTTCTTAAGGAAGTAAAATTATATCAATATGGAACTCATGTACCTTCGCTAGGTCTAAATCTTATTGAAAATGGATTTGACGTAACTATTTATTCTAATGACTCTGATGTGCTTTTGCCATCTTATGAAAAATTAAGTGAAAAACAATTAATTAGTAAATTAAAAACTAATTTAAAAAATAATAAACTCAAATTTAAACGATTTAATAAAACTATTATAAAATTTATAGAAGCTGGTGGAAAATTTAAAATTGGTGTTGTTACTGTCGATCAAATTAAAAACGAAATAAAAAATAAAAGACCATCAATTCTAAATATTAATTGTAGAACTTTGTATAGTGAACGTTTTGGTATGGGTGGACATTTTGTTATTAGTAGTGGATATGATAAAGACAATATTTTTGTTAATGATCCAATATGGTTGAAACAAGGCAAAGGTATTAAGAAATATGGTTTTAATGAAATGATGTTTTCAATAGCACATCGTGGAGGATATGTGTTATTTGCTAAGAAAAAATGAAATTAATAATTGATCCAAAAGGGAAGAAGTATTTGCTGAAGAAAGCAGAGAAAGAAATGCATACGCAACATGGCGTTGTTAAAGTTAGTAAGAAAGATGGTAAGATAGAAAGTCATATGGGAACAGAGTATTTACAGGTAGAAGCTAACTTTACAGATAAGCTAGTGCAATGTGGAAGAGGACCACAAGTTGTTCTGCCAAAAGATGCAGCTGCAATAGTAGCACATACTTGTTTGCAACCTGGAGCAAAGGTAGTTGATGCTGGTGCAGGCAGTGGTTGGTTATCATCGTTTCTTGCACACTATATTGGACCCAAAGGTAGGGTTACGACCTATGAGAAGCGTAAAGAATTCGCTAAAATAGCAAAAGATAATTTTAAGTTCTTAGGGCTAACAAATGTCAAACTAAAAAATGCAGATATAACAAAAGGAATTAAAGAAACAAAACTTGATTTAATTACTCTAGATTTGCTAACTCCAACAAAAGTTCCAAACATTTCAAAATCTCTAAAATCTGGTGGATATGTAGTTGCATATGTTCCGCACTTAGAACAAGCAGAAGAGTTCATCAAGTTTGCAAAAAAACAAGGTCTTTATTTTGAGCGAACAATTGAAATTATTGAACGAGAATGGGTTCTAAAATGGGAATCACTTAAAGAAAAAATGGGTGCTATTGGCCATACTGCATATTTAGTGTTTTGTCGGAAAATCTAAACATTTAAAAACCGTTACTTTGGGGAAATTAATGGTTCAGAATGATAAACTAGATGAGATAATCGCAAGACTTGACCGCATAGAAAATCTGTTTGGAGATCGGCGATATTCTGGAGAAGTAATAAACAAAATAATAACGGATAAATTGGTAAGACAATCAGATCGTATTTTGATATATTTATATTCATTAGATAGTCATGAGTTTTCTTCAGATACATTTAGAACAAAAGTATCTATTGCAAAAGCCATGGAAACTGCAGTGCAAAATATTCATAAAACTATTGAGGGTCTAGTCGCAGATGGAAGATTGACTACACCACAAGAATCGGGAATCGGTAAGCCCTATTTTATTACGGAAGAAACTGCTAAATATGTTAAAACTGTATTTGGATTGTAATAATTAGAATCCATCTAAATCTCTATCAAGATCTCTATCGGGGTGAGGGTCTTTCTTTTCATTTGATAATTGATTCCAAATATTATCTGCGATCTTTACAGAGTGCAGGATCATAGCTAGCTTTTGAGGAGAGCTCTTTTTGATGTCAGATGGTTTTTTCCAACCAGCATTCCAAAGTAATCTAGCTCGGTATCTTCCAATTCCACGTAATTTTACAAGGGCAAGTAGATCTTCTTTAATTCCATGTTTTATTCTAAATCTTGTTTTGTTTGACAAACTTCGCATTTCTTCCAGGTCTATCAAACGAGCAATTTCAGAGCAAGCATAGAGCAACCAGTCCGCAGTCATTAGTTTTGAGCGAATTTCTCCTGGGCGGACATTAAATTTCTCAAGCAAGTATTCTTCACTATGCTCACTTATCCAATCCATAAAAAGTAGAGATGTTTTGATTGTGTCTAAAAATCGAGAATATTCATAATCCCATTCTTTTGGAATGTTTGTAATTATTTTTTCTTTGTAAGTTACAAGTGCATCATCAATTAAATCTCCATCAGATTTTCGCGTAGTAATTAGGGGGTACATTTCAGTAGAGTTTGAAACTAAATGAATCATAGAAAACTCATCTTTTCTAACAATTTTCTTTAATCCTTGCATCATTTCCCAAGCATCCATAGGGTCAAGATATAATTCTGATATTCTTTTACCTACTTTTGTTGGTTTTAAATCCTCACCATTTACAATGATAAATTTGTATTTTTCAAGCAAGTCTAACATATCTTCGATCTTTAGTTCAAAGCTCCAGTCATTACCATATTGAAAACCATAGAACGTTTCTCTGAAAAATTCCATAATTTCTTTTTTTGTTCTAACAAAACCCGAAGAAATTAAACTTAGCATATATGTTCGTAAGACTGGCTCAACAGCGAGTTTAGATGTAATTGCTTCAGGTTTACCAAGAATATAATTTTCATAAATATAGTCTTGGTCTTTTTCAGAGTTAACAATTGATATTGCAAGACCTTCTTTTACACCTCGACCAGGTCTACCTGCTCGGCCAGTCATTTGATGATATTCTAAAACAGGTATCCAATTAGATCCGCGCCCATCAAAACGCTTTAATGATTTCATAATAGTTCTATCTGCAGGCATGTTTATTCCCATAGCAAGTGTTGGTGTGCAACAAATAATTTTTATATTACCTTCACGGAAATTGTCTTCGACTAATTTCTTTTGCTTTGCAACAAGTCCCGCATGATGAAACGCAACAGTTTTCATAAAAACATCGTAAAGTTTTTGACATTGTTTTGTGGGTCTGCCAAGTGATTTAATTATTTTCTCAGCATCACTTTTTAGATCCTCATCAATTTTAAGTAAATTAGCAATTTTCATAGAAGTTGATTCAGCAGCATTTTTAGTCGGACAAAATATCAAAGCTTGTTGATTGTGTTTTATTGTATCAATTGCAAGCTGAAGTGTTGGGTCGGAAATATCTGAAGTAACTTCATGGTTATCTTTTTTATTATGAAAATTAACTTGCTTATCAAAAAATGTTCCTTGATAAAGTGTTATTGGTCGCCAAGTATCTATAATTAATTCTGCATTCATCCATGTTTTTAATTCTTCAGGATTACCTACTGTTGCAGAAAGTGCAATCAACTGCATTTTTGGAAGCAGTTTTCTAAGGAGAGTTATTAGAATTTCAAGAGTTGGACCTCTCCGATGAGAGTTAAGTAAATGAACTTCATCAACAACAACCGTTGATATGTCTTTTATCCATTTTGCTTGGTGTCGCAAAAGAGAATCTAATTTCTCTGCAGTTGCAATTATTAAATCATAATTTTCTAGCCAAGGATCTGATGAGTCTAAATCACCAATTGATATTGCAACTCTAATTCCTAACGGGGCGTATTTTTCTTTAAATTCTTTGTATTTCTCACTTGCAAGACTTTTGAGCGGAACAATATAAATTGCTTTTCCTTTTTTATTTAAAATAGAATTAATTGCACCAATCTCTGCAACAAGAGTTTTACCTGAAGCAGTTGGTGTGCAAACTAATAGATTCTTTCTTTCAAGCAAGCCTGCTTCAATCGATTTTGCTTGGCAAGGTCTAAATTCTTTAAATTCTAAAGTAGGATATAACTTCGGATGCACTTTATTTTTAATTGCAGAAACTAACATTCTAAATCTCTGAAGAACCAATTAAAATGAATTGTTTGCTAAACTAGCTAATGTCAACATTGATAACCTGGATATAGCTTGTGTTAATGCAATCTGTAGTTGTATTTGTGTGAGAATAAGTTAGAAGAACTTTATGTGATCCTTTTCCTGCAGCAGCATTTCCATTTGGTTCAAACTGAACAGAATAGCATTTGTTTGTTAACGTATCATTTAACATAATATAATTAACTGAAATATCTCTACCTTTTTTCATCAAGCAGCTACTTCTTTCTTCCCCAAGAGTTCCAAGAACAGTGTAATTAAAACAAGAACCATTTATGCTAGCATTACCAAGAATTGCAGTTCCTTTACTTATGAATGAGCCTGGAGGATTTCTTTCAAAAGTAAAAGTTATTGTATGATTGTTTTCAATAAAAAGATAGCCATCATCAATATCAAAATTAACACTTCGCTGCGATTGTTCATTTGCAACTTCTCTTATGGCTTTATCTAATTCAATCATTCTATTTTCAATTCGCGAGATTTCATTAATTTGATTTGAATCATCAAGAAATTCTTTAGCCCAGAAAAAAGTTCCACTTACAACAACAATTATAATTAAAGTTATAATTAAGAAACCAGTTATGTTTGTCTGTCCTTTCTTTTGCTTTGGTAACTTTTTATTTATCATAGACATTCACATACACCTGCATCAGCATCTGTTGTGCAAGTTCCACTGGCGCAAGTTCCTATTGAACAATCCCAATCTGGAGGAATACCTCCACATTCTTCAGCAGCCATACATTCACATTCATGGCCAAAAGTTATTGCGCAATCTCCGCCATTTGCGCATACACCATTACAAAATGGATATGTATATTCACATAAACTATTTTCATTTACAATTTCAACAAGACCCTTATCAAATCTTCCTGAAACCGATGCTTCACTACCAAAGTTAACTCTAAATGCATATTCTCTTCCAGTTCCAAAAGTAGATAAATCACAATCTGAGTTTGAAAGTTGAAGTTCAATTAATCGTGTTTCACCTGCAACCATATCATTACCACATCCCTGAATACACTTTACATTATTATTTGCACAATAAGAATAATTAATTATGTTACTAAATCCTAAACCATCTGCTTCGTAAGCTTTTTGCCAAGATTTTCCATCACTTGAACTAAGTATAACTCCTCCATCTGTGCTAAACATTGCTGCAAATATTTTATCATTAAGCATAGTAAATCCATTTATAGAATCATTTCTATTTGAAGATTCTGCAGTGTATGTTTGTCCCCATCCACCCACATCTGGATCATATCTATAAATGGAAGCAGAACCTGTTTTGTTTGTTCCAACAAAAAGATAACTACCATTAGTACCAAAACTCGTAATTGCATCATCAAATGTTCTTAAGACTCTTTTAGTAAAATCATCTCCACTATTATAATACCATACTTCTCCGCCAATAAAACCTGCATATAATTTATCCTCATGAACCATTAATGCAGTTATTTCTCTAAATGTATTAATAACTGTAAAATTAATTCCATCACTTGTTTTAATTAAACGACCACTTGCCACTGTCCCAAGATATAATTCATTGTTAAATACTTCCATAGCACGGATTTCGTCTTGTCCAGAATCATAAACTTCTGTCCATGTTTGATTTAATTCTCTTCTATACACTTTTCCATTACCTGAACCTACATCAGAACCTGTTGCAGCATATAGATCTCCATTAAATATTTCAAAGTCGTAAATTCTTCTTGCAGTTGGTAAATCATTATCCATATTCCAATTATTAAAATCACAGCTTTTGAATATTTGAGCACCAACTGTGCTTACATCTGCTAAAACACTTCGTCCTCCAAAATAAATTGTATCATTATAATCTGTGCTAGAATGTATTTCAGATGTTCCCATGTTACTATCTTTTGTTGTCCAAGTTACACCATCTGTTGAATGAATAACTGATGAATTATCATTTGCGTTTTGTATTGCAGCGTAAATTCCACTTTCTTTTGAAGTGCATGCGCCATCAATTTTACTTAAACAAACTACATTATCATTTGAATCAGAAATCATAATTTCCGTGCTATTCGTAACCTTTACTTTTTTCGCCCCAGTGTTCTGTATCAACATTTTCACAGATGTTGGAATGCACTGTAGATCATCTGCAAGTGTATTATATATTGGCTCATCTACAACTTTAACTTCAGTTATAATACTAGAAAGAGTCTGCTCATGATATTGTGTTCCCATTTCTTGCGACTCTGTTTGTATTCGTGCAAACCAGAAATACATAGCACTAGCAATTGCAAATGTCATTAATATTATAATAAGTATATTGATTATTCCTGTCATACCTTTCTTCATATTATGTTAATTGTATACTCACTTATATAATTTATTAGAATTCTACTTAACGAACTTTCCACCAGTTCCAGTTATGCCACTAAAGTCAATTGTAAATGAAAACATTGTATCGTTACTATATTCAGCAAGATCATCACAAGGATCTCCAAGATTAAGTGTTACTTTTTGTATTTCTCCAATTTCTAAATAATCATTACAACCACTTATACAATCAGCAGGAGCACCTTCCCAATCACTATTACATACAACATCGTTGTCTGAGTCATATAATATCCATGTTGTTGAGGGAGCATCATCCGAACTAGTTATGGGAATATTTGAATTACCATGATTAATTAAATAAATATCAAGATCTCCACCAACATATTTTGCAGTCATAATATCGACTTTGGAACTTATTTTTTCACTAAGTTCTTGCTGATATGCTTCAGTTCCACCCTCTGCTTCAGATTGAATTCTGACAAACCAGAAGAATGCAGCACCTGCAGCAGCAACAGTCATCATAAGTAATAGAACTACTGCAATTACAGGTGTGATACCTTTTTTATTAGATCTAATCTTAGCGTGCATAATCTAACCTATATCTTTTAGAATATATAAAAGTTTACGTTTCAAAAGTCCCTGATGTTGTTGCTTCACCACTAAAGAATATTGTTGCTCTCATTAATGTATCATCAGCATAACCAGAAATATCACATTTTGTATCTGTTAAATTCAAATAAATTGCAGTGCTAGCAGAAGACTGAAGGTTTGTAGATGGACTGCAACCAGAATAACAATCAACACTTGTAACTGCAAGAATTGTTGATCCATCAAACTTTGATTCACAAACCGTAATTTGCTCACTATCTTTGAGAATCCACGTTGTTGTCGGATCTGTTGTAGAATTATCTAATGGAATATCTGTTGTTCCAACGTTTTGTAAGTAAATCGTCATTGTTTCTGATGTTGCATTATAATCTGCATCAAGCCAGTTTATACTTGATGCTAATCTATCAAATACATTTTCTTGATATTGTTCTGTTCCACCCTGCATCTGACTTTGGATTTTAATTAGCCAGTAAAAGCTTGCTCCAGCAGCAGCAACAGTCATCATAAGTAATAGAATAATTGCTATAATTGGAGTAATTCCTTTTTTATTTGTCATGTCTTCTCCGATATTTTACTGGAATGCCGCTTGGCAATCTTCTAAATGCAGTAAATGATTCATTTGATTGTATTTGTTTAAATGAACGTGTTAAATGATCATGCTTGTCATGTAAACCATCAATTTTAGTGTGCAGCTTTTTGAATTCGTGTCCAGAATCATCTTCTAAGTCAAGTTCTCTAATTACATTAATGAATTTTTGCATGTGTGTTTTGATTTCCTCAAGCTTGTAGTTTTGTTCAATTATTTTTTGCTGTGTTTGTAAGTTTGAGTTTAGGAGTTTAACTAAAAGTCGTTCAGCATTGTTTTCTTTTTCCATACCTTTTCGAAGACTTTTAACTTCTCTTTTCAAGTCATGTAACGGCTGAATCGGAATAAGTTCGTATTCATCAATACTACTAGAGGTCTTTTTCTTCCTACTCATTTTAGAATATATAGTTTAGATAATATATAGTTTTCGAGATATTAGAACTACATCATTCCGGGAGGCATGCCTTGTGGCGGCATTTGTTGTTGGTTTGCTAAGTTTTATGTTCTTACGGAAGAATCTTAAGAAGTAATTTTATATAGAACTAACAATAATTATTTTATGTACGGAAATGATTATATACATCAAAAAGAACTTCCGTTTCAAAAAGTTAGAGATATTGCAGTACGTAAGAAAATTCTTCTAAATGAATATGTTATGACTGCAAACTTTAGAGAGATTGATATCAAAGTCATAGATTTACTTGAAAAACTAAGGGACGAAATTCTTAAGATTATAAATTATAAACAAAAATCGCGCAGTACATATGAAACAGCATATGTATTATCAAATAAAGAGGAATTCACTCGTCTAACTTCAGAGCTTTTAAGCATGATTAATATGGAAAAATTATGCCTAATTAATCTAGAAAAATATGAAGACAAAACTATGCGAGTTGATAAAAAGCATGCAAAATGGCATAAAAAATATATAAAGACGTTAAAACGCGATTATATCAGTATTAAAAATATGTTTCGTGATATAAATAGCATCGCGAAAGATATTCGTTTTCGATTAATCTCCTTTGATAGGTCTAGATTACCTACGCACCATCCATATAAAAGAAACGCCTTACTCTGGAGCTGGTATCATACTATAGAAGGATATATTGCTTTACTATCTAAAATAAGAGATACTGAGCAAGCGATATTAGTATTAGAAAAAGCTAAAACTATCTCTGCATCATCCCAGGAGGCATCCCGCCCATTGAATCCGGGCCATGATCGGATTTCCCCGAGCTAATAATATCATCAATACGTAAGATTAGAATTGCTGCTTCTGTTGCAGATTGAATTGCCTGAGTTTTAATTTTAAGTGGCTCAATAACTCCTGCTTGCCACATATCTTGAGCTTGACCTGAGAAAACATTTAATCCAGACCATTTCTTTCCACTATCGTGTTCTGATTTAAGTGAAGTTAACATATCAATTGGATCTAAACCTGCGTTTTCTGCAAGAGTTCGAGGAATCATTTCAAGTGCTTCTGCAAAAGCCTGAACTGCTAGTTGTTCTCTTCCACTAAGACTGTCTGCATATTTTCTAAGTTCTTTTGCTAACTCAACTTCAACTGCGCCTCCACCTGCAACACATTTTCCATTTGATAATGCTGCAGATAGATCACCAAGTGCATCTTTTAGTGCTCTTTCAACTTCATCAACAACATGTGCAGTTCCACCACGAATTACTGCAGTAACTGCTTTTGGATTAAGGCACTTTGTAACATAAGTCATATTCTCATCACCAAGTTTTTTCTCTTCAACAATTCCAGATTTACCTAAGTCAGTTGGTTTAATTTCATTGATTTTAGAAACTATTTTTGCACCTGTTGCTTTTGATAATTTAATTAAATCACTTTGTGTAACTCTTCGTACGGTATAAATTCCTTGTTGTGCTAAAAAATGTTGAGCAAGATCATCAATACCTTTTGAGCAAAAAACAACACTTGCTCCAGCATTAGAAATTGCATCTACATATGATTTCAAAGTTTTTTCTTCAGAATCTAAAAATGCTTGTAACTGATTTGGGTCAGTTATTTGAATCTTTGCTTCAATTTCAGTGTTTTTAACTTCAATGGCCGTATCAAGCAAAGCAATTTTTGCATTTGCAACACGTTTTGGCATATCACTATGAATTCGCTCTTTATCTAAAATCACACCATCAATTAATTCAGTATCTGCACTGCCACCCCCCTCTTTCTTTTCAATTTTAATATTATCCATATCAACTTTATTATTTTCAGCAACATGAAGAACTGCTTTAACTGCAATTTCAGCTAATTTACCTTTGGCCCATTCTACATTTTTTCCTGTCATAGCAGTCATTGCAATGTTTTTGAGAGTTATTTTATTATTTATATCAATATCCACACCAATCGATTGTAAGATTGATTGTGATCTTTGTGCAGCTAGTTTATATCCATCTGCAATTACAGTTGGATGAATATTTTTATCAATAAGACTTTCAGATGCATGCAATAGTTCACCTGCAATTACAACTGCAGTAGTTGTTCCATCGCCAACTTCTTCTTCTTGAACTTTCGCAACTTCAACAATCATTTTTGCAGCAGGATGTTCTATTTGCATTTCGTCAAGAATTGTAACACCATCATTTGTTATTGTTACATCATTATTACTGTTAACCAACATTTTATCCATGCCTTTTGGACCTAATGTTGTTCTAACTGTGTCAGATATTGCTTTTGCAGCAGCAATGTTTGCTTTCTGTGCACCTCTGCCAGTATTTCGTGAAGAACCCTCTGGAAGAATAAAAATTGGTTGAACTTGATCAGTCATACTAAACACCTACCACTAAAATAGGATAAGCGCTTTTAAGTGTTATGAATTTCAGTTCATCTTGATAGTGCTTTTCTAATATCTGCAAGGATTACAGCAATTACAATTAATACTACGCTAATAACTCCTGCAAAAAAAGTAGTTAATGATGTCCAACTTAGTAAATAATTTCCTGTGCTTATGTCTGCTGCTTGTTGTAATAAAATAAATGCACTAATCGACCAGATAACTAAAACTCCAATTAATCCTATTTCTATAAAATCAGGGGTACTTGTTTTCGTATTTTCAAATATACTTTTTTTTCTCATTTTAACTATTAGCAGGATCTTTAATAAATTGACTTCCAGTTCCTGTTACACCTGCGAAGTCCATCTTAAAATAAAATACAGTATTATTTGTATATGTGCCTAAATAACAATTGTGGCTTGAGTTACTTATATTTAATATAAGTGCGCGTGTGCTTCTTACGTCAAGATTTGACTCACAACCACTTTGACAGTATGTGTTTTCATTATTACCTGTATTTGAAGCATTAAATTGTTGATTACAAACAATATTTTGCTTATTATCTTTTAGTATCCACGTTACTGTTGATGTGTCTGTTAAAGGAATTTCAGTATTACCTATATTTCTAAGTATTATTTTCAAAGATTCATCATACATAACATCAATTTCAGATACATCTGCTTTTGCAGCAATTTTTTCAGATAATTGTTCAGAATAAGATTCTGTTCCACCTTGCATTTCAGATTGAATTCTGACAAACCAGAAGAATGCAGCACCTGCAGCAGCAACAGTCATCATTAATAATAGAACAACAGCTATAACTGGAGTTAGACCTTTCTTATTATTCATACTCTGATTATATGTTAGATTATATATAGTTTTTTCTTCAAAATAGCTGAGGAAACATTTATATTAATGAGTATACAATACTAATATAGCAATGGTTAAGTATGATGTCTTCCGAGAGGTAAAAATAGATCTTACGGGTCAATTATTTGATGTTAAAGAAGTATACAAACATGCACATGATTGGTTAGATTGGCGAAGATTTGATGTTGTTGAAAAAAAATACAAAGAAAAATCAAAACCGGGCGGTCGTGAGATTAAAATAGAATGGGAATGCACAAGAAACATTGATGAGTATTCTAGATTTGAGATTAGAGTTAAATGGGAAATGTATGGTATTAATGATGTAAAAATGCAGCAAGAAGGTAAAGACATAAAGCTTCAGACAGGTAATATTGTTATGCGCGTAACTGCAATTCTTGTAATGGATTATGGCGCAAAGTGGGAAACTAACCGAATAAATAAATTTTTGCAATCTTTTTTTGAAAAGTATCTTTATGCAGGAACTTTTGAGCGATTAAAATTAGAACTTTGGAAGGAAGGATGGGATTTCTATAATGAAATGAAAGCATATCTTGATGTGTATCATTTTGG
>Ga0233429_1000121_pt1 | contig 148747 bp, 127 predicted proteins | sample SI_118_April2016_3_FD_179879 | JGI IMG/M metagenome (GOLD analysis project Ga0233429, IMG submission 179879) | Seawater microbial communities from Saanich Inlet, British Columbia, Canada - SI_118_April2016_135_MG | ecosystem: Environmental > Aquatic > Marine > Inlet | place: Canada: British...
ATAAGTCTCAAATTAAAGGGTTTTTTGGTAAAACATGGGATGGTTTGCTTAGGCTTGTTAGAATCAAAAATAAACCAGTTGGAACAATGGATGATCTTAAAGAGCTTTTAGATAAACTTTCCAAAGACAAAAAGCAGGGTGATTTTATTTGCAAATTTACACCCAAAGTTGGCAATAAATTTGTAATTTTTGGTGACCTGCACGGAGCTTTTCATTCTTTAATTCGTGATCTTGAAAAACTAAAAGAGCTAAAAATAATTGATGATGATTTAAAAATTTCTGAAGATTATTATTTTGTATTTAATGGCAATGTTATAGATCGATCTCCATATATTATTGAAACGCTTTGTGTTGTTTTGTATTTGATAGAAAAAAATCCTGGGAAGGTTTTTTATCTTTGCGGTGATCATGAAAGCAAAGATAAATGGCGTGCGAAAGGTTTGAAAAGAGAAATTGAAGTTAAAAGCAAACCGTTATCTGATGATGAGCGAAATTCTTTAATTAAAAAAGTTGATAATTATCTTAATACTTTGCCTATAGCTTTATTTTTGAAAACAACAGATCAAGATGAATTTGTTTGTTTTTCGCATTATAGCTTAGGTAAAAACAACTTAAAGCAATCATTTTTTGCTGGTTTTTTAGCAAAAGATAATTCAGAACAGCTTAAAACTTTTAATTTAACTGTCGCAGAAAAAACAAATGGTTTTGTAAATATTGAAGCAATAATTAAAGGAACTGGTGAACATGATACAAAAGTAAGAAGTGAAGGATTAACCGTTTTACTCCCAGATCGTGGTGCTACTGCGTGGAGTATTTTTTCTTCTCCTACCATGAGTTCACAAAAAAATTATAGTTTTTTTTATGATTCTTTTTCGATAGTTGAAACTGGAAAAGATATCTATAACTGGAAAATATCTAGTTATCTTCAAGACGTGCGCACTAAAAAAGGATTTGATAATAAAAGTTATTATTTAGTCTCAACACAATCTACAAACAAACCCGCATGTGATGGTAAAATTAATATTGGTTCTACTATGGATTTATCAGCCGAATTAGCCTCTGTGTGTAGAAAAATATATCAAGGTCTTTTTTTACCAATTTTAAATCAAAATCAAAAAGGAGGTATTAAGGGAAAATATTTGAAATTAATTGTTTTGAATGATACATATGAACCAACACTAGCAAAAAAAAATATAGCAAATCTTTTAGGTAAATATAAAACAAACATCATTTTATCTTCTCAAGGTACTCCAACCCTTAAGGCATATATTGATTTAGTTAAATCGGGGAAAATTATAGTTTTATTTCCTTTTACTGGGGGAAGCGAATTTCGTTTACCAGAATTATCTAATATAGTTCATTTAAGGGCATCATTTAAGGATGAAGGCAAGGCCTTGCTATGGTATGCTACAAAAATTTTGAAGTTACAAAAATTTGTATTGTTTTATCAAAATGATTTGTCTGGGTTAGATCTTTCGCGTGGAGCAAAAAAAGTATTATCGAAATCTAAAAAAACTAAATTTATTGAAGTAGAATATTTAAGAGGGGCGACTGATTTAGAGGTAGCTACTAAAAAAATTTTAAAATTTGACCAAGATGCTATTTTGCTATTTTCTTCACCTTTGACATCGATCGAATTAATTCGACAACTTGGTATAGATAATTTAGCAGGTAAAAAAATAATTGGACATTCGACTGTTTTGGGGATACAAGATTTTCTCAAATCCAAAGGGTTGGGATTAGTCTATGACAGTCTTGTTCCTGATATAAAAACTAGTGAATTAGAAATAGTAAAAAAATTTAATAAACAAGCAAAGAAAAAGAATTTTTCTTTGAGTGAATTTTCTTTGGAAGCATTTATTGATGCTAGTATTTTCGTAGATATTTTAAAAATGATAGAAGGGCCTATTACTAAAGAAAAAATCATATCTAAAATAGAAAAGATAAAAGATTATAATTTTAATGGTCTAAAATTAAATTTTAATCCACAAACAAGAGGTTTAGCGGATAATATTTGGATTGTAACAGAAAATGATAAATTTACCCCTTGGGAGGGAGAAAAGTGAAAAAAAGAATAAGGGTTTTAATTAGTTTTGTATTGTTTTGTTCTTTTGTTGCTCATGCACAAACAACTTTTAAAAATTTAAATTCTTATGCTAAAAATAATATAGAATATCCAACATATGATAACAAAGATTTGCTAAATCCAGATTATTCAACATTTCATAAGTCTCAAATTAAAGGGTTTTTTGGTAAAACATGGGATGGTTTGCTTAGGCTTGTTAGAATCAAAAATAAACCAGTTGGAACAATGGATGATCTTAAAGAGCTTTTAGATAAACTTTCCAAAGATAAAGAGCAGGGAGACTTTATCGGCAAATTTACACCAAAAGCTGGAAATAAGTTTTTAGTTTTTGGGGACTTGCATGGTGCTTTTCATTCTTTAGTTCGTGATCTTGAAAAACTAAAAGAGCTAAAAATAATTGATGATGATTTAAAAATTCTTGATGGTTATTATTTTGTATTTAATGGCAATGTTGTAGACAGATCTCCATATATTATTGAAACGCTTTGCGCGGTTTTAACTTTGGTAGAAAAAAATCCAGGAAAGGTTTTTTATCTACGTGGTGATCATGAAAGCAAAGAAAAATGGCGTGCGAAAGGTTTAAAAAGAGAGATTGAAGTTAAAGGAAAAACATTATCTGATGATGAGCGAAATTCTTTAATTAAAAAAGTTGATGATTATTTTAAGACTTTACATATAGCTTTATTTTTGAAAACAACAGGCCAAGATGAATTTGTTTGTTTTTCGCATTATGGTTTAGGTAAAGACAATTTGAAGCAATCTTTTTTTGCTGATTTTTTAGTAAAAGAGAATTCAGAACAACTCAAAACTTTTAATTTAACGGGCGCGGAAAAAACAAATGGTTTTGTAAATATTGAATCAATTATTAAAGGAATTGGTGAAGATTATACAAAGGAAAGAAGTAATGGATTAACCGTTTTACTCCCAGATCGTGGTGCTACTGCGTGGAGTATTTTTTCTTCTCCTACCATGAGTTCACAAAAAAATTATAGTTTTTTTTATGATTCTTTTTCGATAGTTGAAACTGGAAAAGATATCTATAACTGGAAAATATCTAGTTACTATCAAGATGTGCGTGAAAAAAAAGGATTTGAAAATAAAAGTTATTATTTAGTCTCAACACAATCTACAGAGAAGCCTGCGTGTGATGGTAAAATTCTTATTGGTTCTTCAATTGATTTATCTGCAGGAGTGGCAACTCAAGGACAACATACGCTTGATGGATTATTTGCTCCTATTTCAAAACAAAACAAACAAGGAGGCATAAAAGGGAAGTATATTAAGTTTACTGTTTTTGATGATGCTTATAAAGTTAAAAGAGCTGTGAATAACATAAAAACATTATTATCTAAATATAAAACGGATATTATTTTAACCCCACTTGGGAGTCCAACGCTAGAAGGTTATCTTGATCTAGTAAAAAGTAAAAAAATTCTGGTATTGTTTCCAATAACTGGATCAGATCTATTTAGAAATACACAATTAACTAACATTATCAATTTTAGGGCATCTTATCCCGGCGAAGGACAAGCTTTAGCTAATTATGCTATAAAAAATTTAAATTTACATAAATTTGCAGTTTTTTACCAAGATGATGCTTTTGGTCAATCATTGCTTAGAGGTGCAGAAAAGGGATTTGGCTCAAATAAAAATATAGAATATATAAAAGTTCCTTATTTAAGAACAAGTTCAGACTTTCAGCTTCAAGTAAAACAAATTCTAAAATATCAACCAGATGGTGTTATGTTATTTTCTACAATGACAGTAGCTATGATGTTTATCAGAGAAGCAGAGATTAAAAATTTAGTAAAAATTAAACTTTTTGGTTCGTCAGATTTTGCAGAAGCTGTTTTTAAGGGTTTTGTGAGAAATAAAGGATTACATATTAATATCGCAACAATTGTTCCATGCATAAAAACTTCTGATCTAGTAATTGTTCAAGATTTTAAAAAAATGTTTAGTGATAGTAAAGTTTTGGATGATTTTTCCCTGGAGGGTTTTATTAATTCAACAATTCTTATTGATGTTTTAAATAAAATAAAAGGAAAAATTACAAAAGAAAAAGTTCTAAAACAGATTGAAAATATAAAAAATTATGACCTTAAGGGATTAAAGTTAAATTTTGATGCTAAAACCAGAAGTTTGGCGAACTATCTTTGGATAGATACTGGAGAAAAAATAATTCCGTGTAATGAATTAAAAAATTAAATGGCTTTGTGATAAAGTAATTGGAGTAGTTATGAAGAAAATAAAAAAAATAGTAATTTTTTTATGTTTACTTAGTTTTTCAAATATTTTGTTGGCAAATGTTTCGTTAGCAGATTTAAAATCATACGCAGAAGCAAAACAAGAATATCCAAAAAGCGACAATAAAGACTTACTAAATCCTAACTATACTTCTTTTTATAAAAAAGAAGCGGACAAAAGTTGGTTTTCGCATGGTTTTAATTCAGTTTTATGTTTTTTACATATAAAAAGAAAGCCTTTTTGGTTAGCAGATAATTTTAAAAAACTTCTAGAAAAAGTTATAAAAGATCAAAAGAAGGGTGATTCCATCTTTGCATCACAACCAAAACTAGGAAGCAAATTTGTAATTTTTGGAAGTTTACATGGAGCATTGCATTCTTTCACTCGGAGTCTTGAAAAGCTCAAAGAATTAGGAGTAATTGATGATGATCTTAAAATTATAAAGCCTGATCATTATTTTGTTTTTAATGGAAACATTGTAGATCATTCTCCTTATTCGCTTGAAATGTTTTATAGCGTTCTAATTTTAATGGAGAAAAACCCAGGCAAGGTGTTTTACATTCGTGGAGACCATGAAGCCGGTGCATGGTATGACAACGGCCTGCGAAAAGAAATTGATATTCGATTGCAAGATTGGACAATCAGCCAAAAAGACACCCTTAAGGAAAACATTGGTTTGTTTTTTAATTGTTTGCCAATAGCAGTTTTTTTGAAGACTTTAGACCAAGACGAATTTGTTTGTTTTTCTTATTTTGATTTGGGTAAAAAACAGTTAAAACAAGAGCGCTTTGCACAGTTTTTAAAAGGAAAACTTTCTGATAAATTTCAAAAATTTAATTTAAGCGAAATAAAAGAAACAAAAGATTTTGCAAGCATTGAGGCAATAGTTAAAGGTGTAGACAGAACAAAATCATTTATTCCAACACAAGGGTTACTTCAACTTCCTCCAGACCAAGGAGCTACGGCTTGGAATGTCCTTTCTGCGTCAACAATGCCATACCAAAAATTATATAAATTTTTTTACGACTCTTTTGCAATTGTTAGTGTTGGCTCTGATATTTATAATTGGAAAATTTCGCTTTTTAATCGCAATGTTAAAGAAAAGGAAAGTAAGTTTGGGCAAGAAAGTTATTATTTAGTTTCTGGCCAATCAACAGACAAACCGCCTTGTACGGGAAGAATTACGGTTGGCTCTACAATGGCATTAACCGGTCCAATTTCTATATATGGACGACCCCTTTCTGAAGGGTTATCTATTCAAATAAATAAGTTAAATAAAGAAGCTGGCATAAAAGGAAAGTATATCAAATTAATTATTTTGGATGATAAATATAAACCTGATTTGGCAAAAAGTAATATAGAACAATTTTTGAGAAAATTTAAAACCAATATAACATTATCTTCATTAGGGAGCCCAACTCTTAATAATTATATTCCTTTAATTAAGGAAAAAAAAGTTTTGGTTTTGTTTCCCGTATCAGGTGCTCCAATATTTAGAAAAGATAATTTAATTAACATGATACATTACAAATTATCATATTTGTATGAAGGAAAAGCCCTTGTAGAATATGCTGCAAAAAATTTAAATGCAAAACGTATAGTTTTGTTTATTCAAAATGATCAATATGGAGAAGGCCCATTTATTGGTGCTAAGGAAGGATTAAGCAAATACAATATTGATTTTATTAAAATTCCTTACAAGCGTGGCGCAATAGACTTTAAGAAACAAGTTGAAAAAACTATATCTTATAAGCCGGATGCCATAATGTTTTTTTCTCTTGTTTCTGCTGCCAAAGAATTTATTAAACAGATAGGAGCAAAAAATTTAAACAATGTATATTTATTGGGAATATCAGATTTGTCAGATACTCTTTTTCATAAATTCTTAGCAGATAAAGGCTTAACGTGTGTGGTTGCTCAAGCTATTCCAAACATTAAATCGAAAAATCTTAAAATTGTTGAGGCTTATAGAAAAGATTCACAGACTAATAATTTTTTATTAAGTAAATTTGCCTTAGAGGGATATATTAACTCAAGTATTTTTATTTATATTTTAAAAAATATTGAAGGTGAAATTTCAAAAGAAAAAATAATTAAACAAATTGAAAAAATAAAAGATTATAATTTTAAAGGTTTGAGTGTAAATTTTAATCCAAAAACAAGAAGCTTGTCTAATGATATTTGGATTGACACAGGCAAAGATAAGTGGATTAATTTTAAAGTTTAATAAAAAAGAAGAAGGCTTCTGCTAAGCCTTCTTCTTTTTTATTATTTTACAACAAAAGATTATTTAGGTTGGATTTCATAATAATTTAAGACTGGATGAACATCTCTAATTAACCATGGATATAATCTTTGATTAAGGAATTGCATGCCAACTCGTTTTACCATCTTGTTTGATCCAATATGCTCTGGGAATACATAGCCTGCTAAAAAATCAAAGCCCATTACTTCAAAACCAAATTGTATCATTCTTCGCATGATTTCACTTCCATATCCGCTTCCCCAGTGGCTTTCTGCTAAAGATAACGAAAGTTCACTGCTAGTTTTTTCTGGAGATATGTGAATAACGGCAGCGGAGCCAACTACTTTATTTAATTCTTTATCTTCTACTACCAAATATAAATACTCGTTGCTTTCATAACCTCTTCGTATTTTATCTATAAATCTTCTAGAATCCTTTTTATCTTTATGCTCAACCCACCCAGTTAAGCTTGTTACTAGAGGATTTTTTGCATATTCAAAAATATCTTCAATGTCACTGTCTTTTACTTTACGCAAAATTAAACGCTCAGTTTCTAGTTGAATTGGTTTTGAAAAAATATCAGCAACTCTTTGTTTTTGTGTATTATATTGTGTTTGATCTGAAGGTGCTGCTTGAACCATTAAGTTTGATAGTCCAAAAAGACCTGCTAAAAATATTACCTTTTTCATTTTAATTACTCCTAATTATTAATTTATTTCTTTTTAAAAAATTTACCTAAACAACGTCGTTAAACATTCTTCTTCGAATGCTAATTCTTCTTCTTCTGTTAATGTTGATTCTTCTAATGAATGTGTTTGAAATCTGGTTTCTTGTTGAAAAAGTTCTGAAAAGATTTCTGTGATTTTTGGTAGATTTAATTTTTGGTTTGTTTTATTTGATGCTTGAATCATCAAACAAGACAAACCAAAAAGACCTGCTAAAAAGATTACCTTTTTCATTTTAATTGCCTCCAAATAGGATTTATTAAATTCATTTTATGTTAGATTCTCAGTTGTACAACATGCTTAGTTTATAACAAATAGAATAAACAAGTCAAACGGGTGCGTGTTCAATTGTTTATTTCAAAATCTCACAAAATCTCACAAAATCTTACAAATAAAACAATAAAAAGAATCTTTTTAGATAAACCCTTTTTTGCTTTTTCTATGGGTTTTTTAGATTTTTGATAATCTTCTTGAAGTTGAGAAAAGTTTTCATCAACCTTTTCTTCTGAATTTTCTATTTCATCTTTGAATATTTTTCTTTTTTCTAAAATTTCTTTGTATTTTTGTTTTTCTTGTTCCAATCGTTCTTCTTCTTCACGTGTTAACCTATCCTGTATTGCAACCTCGTTACAAATGCGCAAAGATTCGCTAAATATTTCATGCAAAGGAGAGTGGGGATCATTATTATTATCTTTTTTTGATTCATTAACTTCTGATCTAACAAGATTTGAAAAATTTTGTTGATGGCCAAAAATGCCTTGTGATACAAAATCAGAAAATTGATTTATTTGACTATCACAATAATCTGTTATTTCATCTTTTTCTTGCGAAAATAACTTTTCAAAATCATCTAAATTTTCATGATTAGAAAGTAAAACTAAACTTAAAGTTTCTGAAGCTTTTGAATATGAAGTTGCCAGATATTCTAAAGATTCTTGGTTTTGTTCTTTGCCATCATCATTAGTTTCTTTGGTCATACAACCAATTTTACTACCAACTTCAAGCAAATCTGAACAGAAACTACAATATTTTTTATTTAATTCATCATCTGCGATTTCACCTGCTTTTGTTTTAGTTTTGTTTATAATTTCGCAGATGTTTTTTATATAAATTGAATCTTCAAAGGCATTTTTAAGTTGTTGTGTTTTTTGTAAAACTTGTTGTAAGTCAACATTGTTTGCATCAACGTTTTTGATTTGTGTTTGTTGAAAATCCTTATACCAGTAGGTTCGATTATCTTTTTTTCTTTTTGCTTCATTAGCTTTTTTTTGGGCTATTGCTGCTTGTTCACTTCTTCTTTGACGAATGCGTGGTCCTTCTGATAGCATATATTCAACAAATTCACGTTTTCTTAATCCACCTCCTTTTCCTTTTTTTCTATATTTTTTTCTTTGTTTATGTCCTTTTTTCCCAGGGGGAAATTTTTTTTCACATTCAAACACAAATTCGTCGTAACCAAGAATATCACGTATCCACAATCTGAAATTCCAAGAACCATAACAATCAAAATCTTCAAAAATGTGTCGGTTAGAAGATAGATCATTCCCTATTACGGGATATTTTTTTTTGAAATAATCCAAAGGCTGTCTTGCCATCCAAGTATTTGGTGATTTTTTCTTAAAGGGTGCTGCTGAATAATTCTTGCCATTGTTGTTGATAATTACATTATTTCCCCAATTCGATGTTGAAGAATTATGTCTAAAGCTGTGTGTTAATTCAGCATCCCATTTAGGATTAATTAATGATGGAAATAATGAGATTACGAGAAATAGAAATGATGAACGTTTCATTGAATAGTTTCCTTGTCTGTGTCTAGAAATAGCCGGGCTAGGAAACTATCTCAATTGTGTTTTTTCACTCTTGGCAAAAAAAGTAACACAAAACTAATTTAAAATCACCAAATTGTGTTTAAGTTATTTTTTATGATTATTTATTAATTTCTTTATTTCTTGGTAGCAAAAACTGTGCAAATTTACTATTGAAAACGAAAAATGTACAAAGACAAAATTAAAAGGACTATATTTAAGGGCTAAAAAGAGATCTCATTTCTAAGTTTATTGCTTATTTCCTCACGGTAAGATATTTTAGTTTACTGTTAAATATTGTTATTTAAAATTATCTAAGTTGTGTTAAAAATTAGCATCATGGCCGCATCGTACCTGCGGTCAACCCTTCGAGACGATTTACAAAGTAAATCCCTCAGGGCGAACGGCCTGGGAATGTGAAGATTGGCAGGAACATAACTTTGTAAAAAAACCAATTTAAGAAAGTTTGAAAATATGGAGAAACTTGCTGATATAAAAAATAATTTTCCTCAGTGGTACCAAGATATTGTTTACAAAGCAGAACTTGCAGACCAAAGCCCATCGCCTGGGTTTTTTGTTATCAGGCCATACGGCTATGCACTGTGGGAAAATATCAAGCAAGTTCTAGATAAAAAAATCAAAGATACCGGTACGCAAAATGCGTATTTTCCTATCTTAATTCCTGAATCATTTTTAAAAAAAGAAGAAAAGCATGTTGAAGGTTTTGCACCAGAACTTGCAGTTGTAACACACGCAGGCGGTAAAAAATTAGAAGAACCACTTGTTGTTCGCCCAACTTCTGAGACCATAATTTATGATATGTTTTCTAAATGGATAAAATCTTGGCGAGATTTGCCTTTCAAGATAAATCAGTGGGCCAATGTTGTACGTTGGGAAATGAGACCACGTGCTTTTTTGCGCAGTCGTGAATTTTTGTGGCAAGAAGGGCACACAGCTCACCGCAATTTGCCTGAAGCTACACAAATGGCTAAAGAAATTTTAGATCTATATAAAAACTTCATAGAAGAACATTTAGCAATTCCAGTTATTGCTGGTGAAAAATCTGAAACAGAACGTTTTGCTGGCGCCTCAAATACATTCACAATGGAAGCGTTGATGCAGGATGGAAAAGCACTTCAAATGGGAACAACACATATTTTGCTTCAAAGTTTTTCTAAAGCTTTCAATATTTTATTTCAAGATAAAGATAATTCTATGCAATCTCCTTATTGTACAAGTTGGGGACTATCAACTCGACTCATTGGTGCTTTGATAATGGTACATGGAGATCAAAATGGCTTGGTGATGCCACCGCGAATTGCACCAATTCAAGTTGTTATTATTCCTATTGTTCCGTCAAAAAAAACAGAACAAGCAGAAACTCTAAAAAATGTGGTAGCAGATAAAGTTAATAAATTAAAAGATTGGTTAACCCAAAAAAATATTCGTGTACATGTTGATAATGATCCACACAAATCTCCTGGTGCCAAATTCTTTCATTGGGAAATGCGTGGAGTTCCTATTCGCGTAGAAATTGGTCCAAAAGATTTAGAGGCTGGTGTTGTTGCAATAGCAAAAAGGCTTAAATACGACAATGAAAAGAAAAAAGATTTTGTTGATTTTGGCAGTGCGCCAGAAGTTATAGAAGGTTTGCTTCTGCAAATACAAAAAGACATGTTTAAGCGTGCCGGTGAAAATTTACACAATCAGTGGTATCAAGCAGACAAATTAGAAAATTTTGGACCAAAACTTGAAAAAGATAATGGAATTTATCAGAGTGGTTGGTGTGGTCGCAAAGAGTGTGAAGATAAGCTAAAACCTTGCAAGGGAACAATTCGCTGTCTTGTTGAAGGCAAAGTTCATTCAACTTGTTTTGCATGTGAAAAAGAAAGTAAACATGAGGTTTTGATAGCCAAAGCTTATTAAAATTTAACTTGCGATTTATTGCCAGTTGTTTTGTTTTTTAATTTGGAGGCTAGAAAAAAGAGGGTAGAGTAGTGAGGAGTGATGAAAGTTATATAGCGCATTTCCAAACGTATTTGCTAACAGAAAAAAGGGCGGCACAAAATACATTTTTGGCCTACAAAAATGATATAGAACAACTTGAAGAATTTTTTAAAAGTAAAAAATTAAGTATTGAAAATTCTAAAACTTCCCATTTAAAATCGTTTATAAAAGTCTTAAGAGAAAAAGGTCTCAAGAATAAAAGTCTTATTCGGAAAATATCTTCATTTAAGGTTTTTTTTAAATATTTAGAAGACCAGTTTGAACTCAAAAATATTGCCGAACCGCTTATTTTGCCAAAGTTAGAACAAACTTTGCCTCTTTATTTAACTGACGCTGAAATTGAATCATTATTTGAAACTGCGAACCAAGACAAAACTGCACGTGGAATTAGAAATCAGGTTATGATTTATCTTCTTTACGCTTCTGGAATGCGGGTTTCTGAGCTTGTTCATTTAACAGTAGATCAAATTAATTTTGAAACAGGTTTTGTTCAACTTATGGGGAAAGGAAATAAAGAAAGAAGTATCCCGCTGCCAGGAAATATACTTTCTTTTCTTAAATATTATTTAGATAAAATACGTAAAGAGTTTTTGCCTAAAAATAAAGTTCTTGTAAATGCAAATTATATTTTTCCTTATTATTCTCATAATAAAGTTACTCCAATAACGCGGCAATCAGTATTTTTAATTTTGAAAAAAATGATTGCTCTGTCAGGAATAAACAAAAATATTTCACCCCACAGTTTGCGTCATTCACTTGCAACTCATTTGCTAAAAAATGGTGCCAATCTGCGTTCTATACAAATGTTGCTTGGTCATGAACACCTATCAACAATTCAAGTTTATACTCATGTAGAAACCTCTCATCTTAGAAAAGTTTATGATAAGAAGCATCCAAGGGCTAAATAATTTTAAAATTAAAATTTATGTTTTTTAGTTTTGGCATTAGCATGCCTTCATGCGACTTAGAATTTTTCTTATTCTTTAGAAAACCCAACGTTTTTTTTAGGGGATTTCTTGCCAAATCCCCTACGACCCCTGGCACATAAGGAGACCTTATGTATCCCAAACAATCGTAAGTCTCTTTTCTTCTATACAAACTAAATATCGGCACATCTCAGACGATAACATTTGCGCCTTATGTAAACACGTCGCAAAAATGTTCTAACTCGATGCACCGGTTCTAGAAAATCCAACGAATTATGATTTTTTAATAAAGAATTATTTTCCTGTCCGTTCGTCCTGAGGTATTTGCTTTGCAAATAGTCTCGAAGGATTTGAACGGTTTATTATTTTAAAAATGTATGTATAGAAAAAACAGATTTGTTTCACGAATTAACCTTGCATCCGTTCGCCCTGATCCTTCGAAAACTCCCGCCGTCGCTAAAGCTATAGCGGACAGGCTGGATGCTCGGCATGCCTTACAAATCGTCTCGAATGGTTTGAACGGAACAAAAAACCTTTGTTTCACCTACGAATCTTGCATCATTTAGTCTATATTCTACGCAAAAACACTTAAAAAATCATTTTTAACATATAAAGACAGAGGCTTTTGCTAAAAAAGCTTTGGTTTATTAGGATATTGGTATGAAAAAAAATATAAAAAAACTAAAAAAATTATTTATTTTAAGCCTTTTTGCTCTAATAGTTTTATCAAGTTCTAGCTTTGTTAAAGCAGAGCCTGGTTATACTAGCCTAGAAGTAAGTCTACCAAGTTCTAGTTTGGCTGAATCATTGTTAAGTTGTGCTATCCTAGAAGATCAAGAAACTCCGACATATGTCAACGGTAAATACACTAATGGTAAGTATCGCTCAGAGGGTGAGCCATCTGTTGCAAAACTTTATTATTATTGTTTAACAGAGTTTTTCAAAGGGCTCCCACTAAGAAGTAATCATTATTATTATGGGCAACGCAATTTTGACATTAATAAACTAGTAGAAAAAAGTGAAATTCCACAAAGCAGTTTTAGTCCTAAGATTACCTGGTTAAAACATGCTTCTTTTTTGATTCAAATCGGAAATGTAAATATTTTAGTAGATCCAATTTTGGCAGAAACATCAAAATTATTTCCTTGTAACTTTGAAACAATTTATACACAAGAAGATATGCCTGAAAAAATAGACGTAATTTTAATTACTCATAATCATGTAGATCACATGGACATAAAAAGTTTACACATTTTAAAAGCATACTCAGAAGATGTTTTAGTTTGCGTTCCTTCAGGAAATAAAGAAAAATTTTCTGATGTATTTGGTTTTGAAAAAATTTGCGAATTTAACTGGTGGGACAGCTTACCATTTCTTGATTCGCAAGTAACATTTACTTTTTTGCCTGCAATACACTGGACCGTGTTTGGTTTAGGTTTTAGATGTGCAAACAAAGCACACTGGGGAGGTTGGATGATTTCACACAATAATGGCGAAAAAGATTTCAATATATATTGCGGTGGTGATACTTATTATAATGAAAAACTTTTTTCTGATATAGCAGAGCAATTTCCATCAATAGATGTAGCCATAATGGGAATAGGTCCAAACAAGCCAAAAGAAAGTGTGGAGCATGTGCATTTAGATGCACAAATGGCTGTCCAAGCTTTAATTAAACTAAAAGCAAAATGTTTAGTTCCTATGCATTTCGGTGCGTACAGAATTGGTACCGATAGGTTTAAGCTACCATTTGAAAGATTAATGGCCGAGTGGGGCAGAGAAGAAAATATGTACGAACTAGATGGAAAAAAAATGTGTCTTTTGCCTTTTGGCGGCCAGGTAGAATTTGCATAGAATCTTTGTGTTGTTTCTTTTTTTTTAATTTTTAAATTCTTTGAGCTTTTTCTCTATCTCTTTATTTGTTTCTAATGTATTTTTTCGTTTATTTTAAAAGACATTTTATAATTTAACCCTATAATCTTTGCCAATTTCTGTGCATAATTCTATACTATAAAAGTATCTTTTAAACCTAATTATATTGCTTGAAGGAAATGGGAGATGAAAAATCAATTCGTCGTTAATCAAAAAGAATTACACTCGCTTCTTGCTGCAATGCAACCAATTTGTAGCAAAAAAACAACTCTGGATATTACCGAATACGTTTTGTTCCAAATAACGCCAAGAGAATTAACTCTTAAAGCAACAGATCTTGAAATTAGCTTGCGCTCTTCCATGGCACTTGATGAAAATACAGTTGAAGAAGCAAGTTTTTTGGTTTCTGGGCGTAGAATTTTTGAACTTGTTCGTGAAATGGAAGATGATATTGAATTTAGTCTTACCAAAAGCCAAATCAGACTGAAATCTAAAAGCGTGGACCTTGCTTTAAATATTAGAACCACAGAAGATTTCCCTCCATTCCCAGAACGCATAGAAAACTTGATGGAAATGGACGCAACATTTTTGTTGGGCTTACTTTCTAAAGTTTCATTTCTTATTCCTCAAAACCATTCCAACCCAGCACTTAATGGAATGCTTTTAGAATTTAATAATAATATTTTATCCATGGTTGTAACAGACGGTCACTGTTTAGCTAAAGTAGAAACAGACCGTTATCCTCTAGAAGAAAATAAAAAATGGCTTTTGCCTAAAAGAGCTATTGTAGAATTAAAAAAAATTCTAGAAAACACACAAACTAAAAATCTTTTTTTAGGAACTTGTGGCAGCCAGTTGGTATTTTCTGGTCCAAACTTTAATTTTTTTTCCAAACTACTTTCAGACACATTCCCACAATATAAACCAATTTTAAATAAAGAAGGTTTCAAACCTGCGTCTATTTTAAAAGATGAAATGCTTAAATCTCTCAAAAGGTCTAACTGTCTTTTGGCAGGAAATTTTTTAGCTACACAATTTAGATTTCAACCTGGAAAGCTAGATGTTTCTCTTCAAAACAAAGAAGTTGGAATGTTAGAAGAATCAGTAGATTTGGGTGTTTTTGATGGTGAAATTATAGAAAGTCGTTTTTACTCACCGTACATGCTAAACGGTTTGTCTGTGTATCCAGAAAAGAGTGTTAACTTCTTTGTTAAAAATTCAACTAAACCAATCATCTTTGAGACCAAACAAGAAGATTATCAATTTACCTATCTTGTAATGCCGGTTTCGTCTACGTCAACACAGCAATAACAACAGAGTGATCATACAAAAACTAAAACTACAAAATTTTCGCTGCTTTCAAAATCAAAGTTTTGATTTTGAAAGCAGCTTTGTTGTAATTGAGGGTGACAACGGAAGTGGAAAATCTAGTTTCCTAGAGGCAATTTATTTTGCATGTTATTTACGTTCATTCCGCCAATATTCAACAAAAGACATTATACAATTCGATACAGATCATTTTTTTATTTCTGTTGATTTTGAAGAAAAAAACTTAAATAAACAAAATCAAATTCGGATTGGATTTTCCAAAAAAGAAAATAAAAAAGTTGTAAAATTAAACAAGCAAGCAGTAAGTTCTTACCGCGGGCTTATTGATCATTTTCGCGTAATTAGCTCTAGCGAAGAAGACATTCTTTTGGTAAAAAGTTACCCAGAATTCCGTCGCAGTTTCTTAAATCACTTATTATTTTTAGATTCTGAAGATGCTGCAAAAAAGCTGCGAAGTAACAAGGTGGTTTTAGATAATAGAAATCAATTCTTAAAACAAAACTCTCATCTTATTTTAGATAAAAAAAAATTAGATGAAATAAAGGTTTGGAGCCAGCAGCTTTGGCAAAGTTCTTTGGAAATAGAAGAAGGGCGCAAAAAATATTTGCAAATACTTGAGGTTAAAATTAATAAGCTTTTAGAAAAATATTTTAATTCAATGTTTGTTGTGAAATTTGAATATCTAGCAAAGAATAGAGAGGGTGATTCCTTTGAGGATTTTTGGCAAAACCATACGCAAAGAAAATTAAGCGATGAGCTAAAAAGTAGACGCAGTATGTTTGGTGCGCATCTAGATGATTTTCAGATTAATTTAAGCAATAAAAAAGCACGTTTTTTTGCTTCCAGAGGACAACAAAAACTGATAGTTTTTCTTCTTAAGGTTGCGCAACTACAAATTTTAAAAAAACAAAACAAACCACTTTGTTTTTTATTAGATGATTTTCTAACAGATTTTGATAAAAATATTTTGGATCTTTGTCTAAAGGTTTTAGAAGATTTAGATACTCAAATTTTTTTAACAAGTCCCTTAAAGTCCTTTTTTACGGATAATAAATCAATAAATAAACCATTTCAGCTCATACGGCTTTAATTTTCTACGCTTTTCTTTTGAATATTTTACTAAATGCAAACTTTATTTTTCTTCCAATTCGTTTGAAAAAAGAAACTTGTTGCGGTGATTGTGGAGTCGGTGTTTGAGAATCTTGGCCTGCAATAGATATGTCTTCGTTTTGTCTTTGTATTTGATTTATTAATTCTGTTGGCCAAGGAATAATATGGTTATCAGAAAGATCAAGCTCTATTAAACGACTTAGGTTTCCTATAGATTCTGGTAAAGAAGCAAGCTGGTTTCTACGAAGATCAAGTCTTTCTAAACTTTCTAGATTTCCAATTGATGTTGGTAAAGAAGTGAGCTGGTTTCTATAAAGATCAAGCGTTCTTAAACTACTTAGATTTACAATTGATTCTGGTAAAAAAGTGAGTTGGTTAAAGCGAAGATAAAGACTTTCTAAGCTTCTTAGATTTCCAATTGATGTTGGTAAAGAAGTAAGTTGATTACTAGAAAGATTAAGATATCCTAAACTTCTTAGATTTACAATTGATGATGGTAAAGAAGTTAGTTCGTTATGTTCAAGATAAAGATATCTTAAACTAGTTAGATTTCCAATTGTTGGTGGTAAAGAAGTTAGTTCGTTATGTTCAAGATAAAGATATCTTAAACTAGTTAGATTTACAATTGATGATGGTAAAGAAGTCAGTTGGTTATAACTAAGACTAAGATCTTTTAAATTATTTAACCCCACAAAAAAATCTTCTGGAATTTGTCTTGTATTGTCAGTTAATATCAATTTCACAACTTCGGGATGTTCTTGTAAGTAATTTTTAACTTCTGCAAAACCTTCTGTAGTTAAGATAGTACAATCAATTTGGTTTCTGTCGTATGGGACAGGTGTTATTCTTGCATTCTGTGTTTCTTGTGGAATTGGTTGAGCTAGTGGTTGTGGGATTGTAATTTCAGTCCTACAAATCGGACATGTATTATGATTACTAAGCCATCGATCAATACAAGTTTTATGAAATTTATGACCACAAGGTAAAATTTTTATTTGTGAATCAGAAAGAGGAATAAGTCTTGGTCTGTCACTTTCATTAACAAGATTGCCTTCGCGATCAACAAGCATTACTTGACCTTGCGCATCAACCAAATTTCCATCAGTATTGGTTTTATAATTTAAACTTACTAAACAAACAGAACATTCTTCGCTAGGATCTTTTTCTTGTTCTCCATTTGCTGCATCTAATTTCAAATTACTTGCAACAAAAACACAAGCTAACAACATCAAAAATTTCAATAATTTCTTCACAAACTTTCTCCTTTTTTTAACAAAAAAATACTTCTTCATTTGTTAACTTTTGAATGCTAGCAAATTTAATTTCCCAAAAGCAAGATAATGTAAAAAAAAAGAAAAAATATAAAAATAACGGATTTATTGAATTTTTGTTTAAAAAAGGGTGTTTTATGCAAAAATTAGCCCAAAAGTTAAATTTATTAATAGTAATTAAATTGTAGTTAGTCCTTTTTAACGACTTCTTTTAGAAACGAATTTGACATTCTTTAAGAATAGATTAATCTTCTATTAGAGATTGAAAAATTGTCTAAAAATTATCAAGATTTGACTGATTTGATTTGGCTTCATTACTACTCTCCTTTTTCCGTCATGCAGGGTCAAACCTGTGTGACGGTTTTTATTTTTCTAGCTTTTTGTAACTAAAATTGGCGTAAATTTGAAATTACGCTTTTCTTTTGAACAACTTTCCAAATGCAAACTTTATTTTTCTTCCAATTCGTTTGAAAAAAGAAACCGGTTGTGTTGATTGTGGGGCAGGTGTTTGTGTTATTTCACCAAAAATATCATCTAGATTTTGCCTTTCCAGTTGATTTATTAATTCTGTTGGCCAAGGAATAATATGGTTACACTGAAGATCAAGATATTCTAAATTTATTAGACTTCCAATAGATCGTGGCAAAGAAGTAAGGCGGTTATTAGAAAGATCAAGTTTTTCTAATTCTCCTAGCAGTCCAATTTCTGGAGGTAAAGAAATAAGGCGGTTACGATAAAGACTAAGTTCTTCTAAATTAGTTAGCTGTCCAATTGATGCTGGTAATTCAGGGAGTTGGTTATTAGAAAGCTCAAGTTCTCTTAAATGACTTAAGTTTACAAAAAATTCTTCCGGAATTTGTCTTGTATTGTCAGTTAATTCTAACTTCAATTTCACAACTTCGGGATGTTCTTGTAAGTAATTTTTAACTTCAATAAAACCTTCTTGTGTTAATATTTGGCATTCAATTAGGTTTGTTCCTCTGGGTATTATTATTGAATTTTGTATATCTTCTCTTTGAGGCTGAGCTACTGTCAGTTGTTGTAGTTGTGGAATTTGAATTTCATGTTGTGCTCTACAAATAGGGCAAATATTGGCGTTGGTTCTTCTAGATGTTAAGTGTCCTTTAAAACAATCATCGGTATTATGAAACATGTGGCCACAAGGAAGAGTAATTATTTCCAAACCCTCAAACGGAACAAGCCTTGATCTATCACTTTCATTAACAAGTTGTCCTTCTGAATCAACTTGAATAATTTCACCTTGAGCATCTATCAACTTTCCTTCAGCATCTTTGTTATAAAAACTTCTATAACAAATTGCACAATCATCTCTTAGATCTTGTTTAAATCTTTCTTCTCCATTTGCTGCATCTAATTTCAAATTACTTGCAACAAAAACACAAGCTAACAACATCAAAAATTTCAATAATTTCTTCACAAAATTTCTCCTTTTTTAACAAAAAAATACTTCTTCATTTGTTAACTTTTGAATGCTAGCAAATTTAATACTCAAAAATCAAGAAATAAAGAAAATAAGAAGTAAAAAAGGACTTTTAAGATACTTTTCTTTGAATTTGTAACCCGATTTAACATAAAGTGCATTATCAGGGAAATAAGTTATTTAAGTTAAGAGCGCATAAGTTGCAGAAAAAGTCCCCCTTTTGTCTTCTTGGCTAATTTGGTTCCATCTACTTTGATAGACTTCTTGCCAAAATTTATCTTCTTTTTGAATAAAGCTTTTGTTTTGAGAAAAAGTTTCTTGAATTTCTGTCCAAACAGGTTCTACATCTGTTGAAATAAATATTTTCCCACTGTTTTTTAGCTTGGATTTTACTACTTCTAAGAATTTTTGATTTATAAGCCTTCTTTTATGGTGTGATTTTTTTAACCAGGGATCTGGATGAAATATGAAGATATTCTCAATAGTTTTATCTTCAAACATATCTTCAAGGCAATACGCTCCATTTCCAAAGACCGGATAAATATTGGGAATATCTCGTTCTTTAATTTTGTCCTCTAAAATTTCAACTGTTCTTTTTCTAACGTCGACTCCCACAATGAATCTATTTGGATTTTCTTGAGCATAATGAAGCAGAAAGCACCCTCTTCCAAAACCTATTTCAAGGTCGAGTTTACCGTTAAACTTTTTCCAAATTTTTTGCCAATTTTGTTTTTCAAATCTCTGTTGGCAACTAAAGGGATTTGTGTGTGTTCTTATTCGCATTGTGGTTCGATTTTATTTTTTGTTTTTAGCGTTTATGAAAGGACTTTTATATGTTTATAAGTTTAAACTAAAAACTTTTTTGCCACAAGCCGCATAGGGAAATTGCAAGCGCATCAGTAACATCATTTCTTGCGGTTTTTATAATAGTATCTAAAACAGGAAACATATTTTTGATAGCCAAAGCAACCTGCTCTTTTGACGCCCCACCATAACCGGTAATGGTTTGTTTGATTTGTCGCGGTGCGAATTCAAAAAGATTTATATTATTTTGGTCTGCAAGCAAATACAAGATACCTCGCAAATAACCAAGTTTTAAAAATGTTTGTGGATTTCTACCCAAAAAAGATGTTTCCAAAACAACATCTGTAACGCAATTTTCTAAAATTTTTTTGTTAAACAATTCGTAAAAAATTCCTACGCGTTCAACAAGAGAATTTTTGGGATTCATTTTAAGATAATCACAATCTAACAAAAAAGTTTTTCTGTTTTCTGATTTTATAATAGCGTAACCACTAATATGAAATCCTGGGTCAACGCCCAAAAAAACCTTATTCATTTCTACTCTCAAACTTTTTTTATTCCATTTCTCCTGAAACATCTTCAAATGAGGTTACTTCTGCGCAAAAACGTGCGTAACATGTTCCAACGGGTCCGTTTCTTTGTTTGCCGATTATGATTTCTGAGAGGTCTGGGTGTTCTGTATCTGGGTTATAAATAACATCACGATAAACAAAAAATATTACATCGCCATCTTGTTCTATAGCTCCTGATTCTCTTAAGTCGGAAAGCATTGGACGTTTGTCCATTCGACTTTCTAACTGTCTTGAAAGTTGCGATATTGCAAGGACCGGAATGTCCAACTCTTTTGCTAGCGCTTTTAGTGAACGTGAAATTTCTGAGATTTCTTGTGTTCTATTTTCATATCTGCTGCTTCCGCTAATAAGTTGTAGATAATCAATCACAAGTAATTTGATATCGTATTTTGCTTTAAGTTTCCTTGCCTTTGCTCGCAACTCCATTATGGTCAACGATGGACTATCATCAATAAAGATTTTTATTTCCGCAAGACGTGCAGCTGTGTTTGTAAGTTCTACCCACTCGTCAGAAGTGATCATAGCGTTACGAATTTTTTGGTGGGGAATTTTGGCCTCAGAAGAAAGCATACGCAAAACCAATTGTTCTGCAGACATTTCAAGTGAAAAAATACCGACAGGAAAACCTTCATGTGCGGCATTAACTGCCATATTCATAGCCAAAGTGGTTTTTCCCATAGATGGACGAGCCGCCAAAATTAATAAGTCACTTCTCTGTAAACCAGAAGTCATATTGTCAAACTTTAAAAAGTTTGTAGGAATACCTGTAATTCCATCACGAAGGCCTTTAATATTTGCAATATGTTGAAAAGTTTTTTTTAGCCAGACGTCAAGTTGAACAAATGTTGGTTTTACGCGCTTGTTGGTAATTTGAAAAATTTTCTTTTCTGCAGTGTCTAAAACGCTTTCTATGTCGCTATCATTTTGAGAATAACATGCAGAAATAATTTCAGCTGAAGACGCAATTAATTCACGTAAAATATTTTTTTCTTTTATGATATTTGCATGTTGGACAATCAAACCAAGGGAAGGAATATCTTCTTGTAACTCCATTAGATACTCTATGCCTCCACAAGCATCTAACTCTTTTTTCTTCTCTAAGTCGTCTTGAAGTGTAAGTAAATCTATCCGGCGGTTTTTTTGGGATAAATCAAAAATTGATTGATAAATTATTTGATGTGTACGTTGATAAAAGTCACTTGGTTTTAAAATGTCAGACACCAAAGAAAGATTATCATCATTAAGTAAAATAGCCGCTAAAACTGATTTTTCTGCTTCTAAATTTGCTGGAAGCGTTTTGCCCAAAATCTTTTCAGTTTGAGCACTACTTTTTTTGTAGGTCTTTTTGTTCGGCTGCGATTGCACTTTAACCCCCTTGTATTCAGAATTTTATACTGCAGCCTTAATATTAATCTTAACTTCAGGTTTAAATTTAGATGATAGACGGACTATGACAGAATGTTTTCCGGTAACACGAATAGCCTTTGGTATCTCAATTTGTTTTCTGTTAATAGTAATGTTTTTTTCAGCTAATATCATAACAATATCATCAACATTGACGGCACCATAAAGTTTACCTGTGTCATTTACTTTTTTATTTAATGTTAAATCAACACTATTTAGACGGTCAACCAATGCGGCCACTCTGCCACCGGCAACTAATTTTCCAGCTTTCTCTCCGCCTGCCTTTTTTTGAAATTGAACAACTATGTTTTTGTTCGCTTGTGCGGCTAGTTTTTTAGGAAAAAGAAAGTTACGTGCATAGCCATCGCTAACTTTTTTAATCTCGCCGGCAAGACCTATATGCGAAACATCTTTTAGTAATAATATTTTCATTTTTTATACCTGAATTTACGCATTTTAATTAATAACATATTTATTTATTGAATCCAAAACTTAACACAAAAAAACAGAGTCTACAATTAATTAGTATGATTCAAAATGGTTATATTTTAGTAATAAATTATATAATTAAATCCTACGCTTTTCTTTGGAACAATCTGCTAAATGCAAACTTTATTTTACTTCCAATGCGTTTGAAAAAAGAAACTGGTTGCGGTGTCGGTGTTTGCCAATGTTGCCCAATAATATATGTTGGTGGAGTTTTATTTAAAAGAGGTTGAAGCATTTCTGTTGGCCAAGGAACAAGGTAGTTATAACCAAGATGAAGATCTTTTAAATTAGTTAGACTTCCAATTTCTGCTGGTAAAGAAGTAAGTTGGTTATACTCAAGACTAAGAAGTTTTAATCTTGTTAGCTGACCAATTTCTGCTGGCAAAGAAGTGAGTCGGTTCATATAAAGGTAAAGCTTTTTTAAACTAGTTAGATTCCAAATTTCTGATGGAAAAGAAGTGATTTGGTTAATAGAAAGATCAAGATAATGTAAATTTGTTAGATTTTTAATTGATTCTGGTAAAGAAGTAAGGCGGTTATTAGAAAGATAAAGATATTCTAAACTTATTAGATTTCCAATTGATGATGGTAAAGAAGCGAGTTGGTTAGAGAGAAAAGAAAGCTCTCTTAATTCTCTTAGTAGCCAAATTTCTGATGGAAAAGAAGTGATTTGGTTATTACCAAGATGAAGCTTTTCTAAACTTCTTAGATTTCCAATTGTTGCAGGTAAAGAAGCCAGTTGGTTTCCATGAAGATCAAGCCTTTTTAAATTAGTTAGCTGTTCAATTTCTGTTGGTAATTCAGCAAGTCGGTTATTTTTAAGATCAAGCCTTTTTAAATTAGTTAGCTGTTCAATTTCTGTTGGTAATTCAGCAAGTCGGTTATTAGAAAGCCAAAGAGATTCTAATCTTGTTAGCTGCCCAATTCCTGCGGGTAAAACAGTGAGTTGGTTATTTTTAAGGTCAAGCTCTCTTAATTCTCTTAGTAGCCAAATTTCTGGTGGTAACGAAGTGAGTTGGTTACTATTAAGTTCAAGCATTGCTAAATGATTCAACCCTACAAAAAAATCTCCTGGTATTTGTCTTGTATTGTAAGTTAATCTTAAGTTTAATTTCACAAATTCGCGATTCGCCTGTAAGTATGTTTTAACCTCAGCAAAACCTGCTTGTGTTAATATTTCGCAATAAATTTTATTTCTTACAGGGATTATTCTTGCATTCTGTGTTTCTTGTGGAATTGGCCTTTGTGATTCCTCTACAACTGCCATACAAGTAGGACATATTCTATTCTCTCTAAGCCACTGATCAATACAAGTTTTATGAAATTTATGACCACAAGGTAAAGTTTTTATTTCTAAATTATTAAATGGAACAAGGCTTGCTCCTTTTGCTTGATCGATAAGTTTACCTTCAGCATTAACAGGAATTATATCTTCTCCGCTTCCAATTCTTAGACCTTCAAGTTTAACCGGAATAAGTTCTTTTCTTTTATTAATTAAATTTCCTGCATCATCTTTTTCATATAGACTTTCAAGACATATTATACAATCACTTCTTAGATCTTGAATATATTCTTGTTCTCCATTTGCCGCATCTAATTGCAAACCACTTGCAAAAACACAAGCTAACAACATCAAAAATTTCAATAATTTTTTCACAAACATCTCTCCTTTTTTTCTACACAAAAAACACCTATAACTTGCTTCATTTTTTTAAGCTAGCAAATTCAATATTCCAAAAGCAAGATAATGCAAAAAAAAGTGGAAACTCGTAAAACAAAGACATTTTGTTGTGTTTGATTGTAAAAAAAGAGCCACAAGTTTGCAGCTCTTTTTTTCAGATTTCTTGAAAAAGCTTTTACGCTTTTCTTTTGAATATTTTACTAAATGCAAACTTTATTTTGGTTTCAATGCGTTTAAAGAAAGAAACAGACTGGCGTGCCGGTGTTTGTGAATCTTGGCTCACAATATAGATACCACTGCTTTGCCTGCGTAAGCGCTCTATTAATCCTGTTGGCCAAGGAATAATGTGGTTATCATGAAGATAAAGAAATTTTAAATTTATTAGATTTTCAATTGAATTTGGTAAATAAGTAAGTTGGTTATACTGAAGACCAAGCGCTTGTAAATTTATTAGACTTCCAATTGAAAACGGTAAATAAGTAAGTTGGTTATACTCAAGCCAAAGCCATTTTAAATTAGTTAGCTGTCCAATTTCCGTTGGTAAAGAAGTAAGTTGATTCTGCTGAAGATTAAGTCCTCCTAAATTAGTTATATATCCAATAGACCATGGCAAAGAAGGGAGTCGGTTACGAGAAAGATCAAGACCTTGTAACTGTGTTAAACCTACAAAGAAATCTTCTGGGATTTGTCTTGTATTGTCAGTTAAAATCAATCTCAATATTACAACACTTGGATGATTTTCTAAGTAATTTTTAACTTCAGCAAAACCGAATTGAGTTAATACTGAACAATCAATTTGGTTTCTTAAAATTGGTATTATTCTTACATTTGGGCTTTCTTGTCTTCTTGGTTCGAAAGATTGTCTAAATCCTGCATGTTGCGTTTCATGTCTTATTGGTAGAAGTGGTCTTCCCTGTATTAGTGATGGAGCTATTATTAATTGATCTTGGCCCAAAACATCTACGCCCCTTCTTCTCAGTTGATTTATTAACCCTGTTGGTAAAGGAATAATATGGTTCGAAGAAAAATTAAGAATTTCTAAATTTCTTAGATTTCCAATTGATTCTGGTAAAAAAGTGAGTTGGTTATTATTAAGACTAAGCCATTCTAAGTTTTCTAACCGTCCAATTGATTCTGGTAAAGAAGTAAGTTGGTTATACTCAAGACTAAGAAGTTTTAAACTTGTTAGCTGTCCAATTAATTCTGGTAAAGTAGTCAATTGGTTTTCATTAAGATAAAGCTCTTTTAAACTTATTAGTTGTCCAATTGATGGTGGAAAATTAGGAAGTTTATTTTGCGCAAGATGAAGCTTTTCTAATCTTCTTAGATTTCCAATTCCTGCTGGTAAAGTAGTCAGTTGGTTATGATAAAGATTAATCTCTAGTAAATTAATTAGATTACCAATTGATGCTGGTAAAGTAGTCAATTGGTTCTTACCAAGATCAAGCCTTTCTAACCTTCTTAGATTTCCAATTCCTGCTGGTAAAGTAGTAAGTTGGTTATTATCAAGCCAAAGATCTCTTAAACTTCTTAGACTTCCAATTGAATTAGGTAAAGTAGTAAGTTGGTTCCCTATAAGATTAAGTTTTTGTAATTGATTTAGCTGTCCAATTCTTGCCGGTAAAGAAGTAAGTTGGTTATTTTCAAGCCAAAGCTTTTCTAAACTTCTTAGATTTACAATTTGTGTTGGTAAAGAAGTCAGGCGGTTATCATTAAGATTAAGAAATTTTAACTGTTCTAGGCCTACAAAAAAATCTCCTGGAATTTGCCTTATATTGTCAGTTAATATTAATCTCAAATTCACAAATTGCCGATATATTTGTAAGTAATTTTTAACTTCAATAAAACCGGCTTGTGTAAATATTACACAAGTAATCTTGTTTCTGTCGGATGGGACTGGAATTATTCTTGCATTCTGTGTTTCTTGTGGAATTGGTTGTACTGGTGGTTGTGGGATTGTAATTTCAGTCCTACAAATCGGACATGTTTGGGTTTGATTTTGTAGTCTTTGTCCTGCAAACCATCTATCAATACAAGTCTTATGAAATTTATGACCACAACGTAAAGTTGTTATTTGAATATCTGGACGTAATACCAAATTGTCAGCATCATCAGTTGTGTAATATAATTTATCTAAACAAATAGAACATTCTTCGCTAGGATCTTTTTCTTGTTCTCCATTTGCTGCATCTAATTGCAAACTACTTGCAAAAACACAAGCTAACAACATCAAAAATTTCAATAACTTCTTCATAAACTTCTCCTTTAGCCAAATACAAAACACTTCTGAACTTGCTTCATTTTTTTAAGATAGCAAATTCAATATTCCAAAAGCAAGATAATGCAAAAAAAAAGGTTAATTCTAAATACAAAGGCTTTTTGTTGTGTTTGATTGTAAAAAAAGAGCCACAAGTTTGCAGCTCTTTTTTTCAGATTGCTTGGAAAAGCTTTTACGCTTTTCTTTTGAATATTTTACTAAACGCAAACTTTATCTTACTTCCAATGCGTTTAAAAAAAGAAACAGGTTGTGTTGATTGTAGGGCAGGTGCTTGATGATCTTGGCCTGCAATAGATATGTCTTCGTTTTGTATGCGTAAGCGATCTATTAATTCTGTTGGCCAAGGAATAAGGAGGTTATTACCAAGATCAAGCTCTTTTAAATTAGTTAGCCTTCTAATTTCTGCTGGTAAATAAGTTAGTAGGTTAAAAGAAAGATCAAGTACTCTTAATTCTCTTAGATTTCCAATTTCTGTTGGCAAAGAAGTTAGTCGGTTCTCATAAAGATTAAGTTCTCTTAAATTTGTTAGATTTTTAATTGATTCAGGTAAAGAAGTAAGGCGGTTAGTACCAAGATCAATCTGTTGTAAATGATCTAAACCTACAAAATAACCTTCTGGAATTTGCCTTGTATTGTCTTTTAATACTAAGCTCAAGCTTATAATTTTTGGGTGAGATTGTAAGTATGTTTTAACTTCAGAAAAACCGACTCGTTTTAATATTTCACAATGTGCATGATCTACATATACATTGATTTTTGAATTCTGTATTTCTTCTCTTTTATGCTGAGCTGGTTGTCGTGTCTGTCTTTGTTCTCCGCTTTCAGAAACGACTGTTATTTTTGATTGACTAGAACCCGCATCTAATTTCAAATTGCTTGCAACAAAAACACAAATTAACAACATCAAAAATTTCAATAATTTCTTCAAAACTTTCTCCTTTTTAAATAAAAAACAATCTAAATTTCCTTCATAATGCATGTTAGCAAATTCAATTTCCAAAAAGCAAGTTAATGCAAAAACAAAAGTAGAACTCGCAGAACAAAGGCTTTTTTATAATCCGTTTTTCAAATATGTTTCGTTCAAACCCTTCGAGATCCGTGCATCCTGCCTGATATTAAATCCATACCTGAATGCGCAATGTATAAAATTGGAGAGTTTAATTTTACCGACTGGTAATAAGCATAATTTTTCATTAAATTTTTAAAATAATTAACAAACCAGCTATCATTTAAAAAACAGCAAATTAGGTTGTTATAATTTTCATTTAATTTAAAATCTTTAAACGTTTGCCTACAAAAGAAATCAGAACAAACATTAAGATAAATTCGCATATTCCTAATTTGAAAATAACGTTCTTGAAATCCGGGTAGGCTTATTTGGTTTTTTCCGCATAAAAATAATTGTTTTGTAAAACTAAAATTTTTCCAAATTGTAGGAAGAGTTTCGGTGAGTGGGATTAAGTGTTGTTTATCATAATGCTTCATTATACGACCCTGACAGACTAGATAAATTGTTTGGAAAATCTTCCCTCTATTTTCTCTATTTGATCCTATTAAAAAATACACATTGTCACTAAATAGATTGCTCCACATCTCAATAGCTTCTGGATGCTTATTTAAAGCAAAAGGAAAGGTGCTTTCTGGGGCAAAAATCAATATTAAATCTGTTGATTTGGAAAATCTTTGTAGTTTTAACTTTGCAAGTTTTTGGTATATTCGCTGGGCCGCTATTGCCGGATGAGCTAAATATTCTTTACGCCTATCTGGTTTAAGATAAAGCAGCTTAACCCGGCGCCCTTCCCCATCTAAATTAAAGGTCTTCTTTTGTACTTCCTGTCCAAAATTTATTAATGACGAAACAATGAAAATACACTTTAAAAACCATTTGTAAGATGAAAGAGGAATAAGGGGGGAAATAAAAGGATATCTAACGCACTCGCCCAAAACAAAAGACGCATAATTTATTAAAAATTTAAAGTACAAGAAGCTAATGAGAAAAAAAGTTAACAGATGCAAAAATTTATTTTTAAATTTGTTTGAAACTTTTTTGATAGAAAAATTACTTATTAAAAACCAAAAACCACTTGTTAATGAAATATAAAAAACAAAAGCGAAATATATCAAAAATGATTGCAACGGTGTTGCAGTTGACTTTTTTAAAAACAAAATCAGAAACCAGAAAATATGGCCGCCAATAGCCAAAAGCCCCCAAAAGAATCCTGCACAATATATGTTGAAATACCCCGCTTTTAAATCCTTGCAAATCAAATAGACAGGATAAAAAGAAATTAAGACACAAAAAGCAAAATATTGTGGCCAAAAATATGCAATATTAAAAAGAAAACTAGAAAGTAAAACATTCAACCATAAATTTGTTTTCATTTAAAATCTCTTTTTTTGTTTTACCCTGTTTCACATTTGATTCAAGTTTAGAAAAAACGGCTGACAACCTACATAAACTCATATCTTTTTCACTTAAAGTTGCCGAAACATAAATTCTTTTAGGGGTCATTTTGATTTTTGGTTGTACTTTTTTATTCTCAAATTTGCTCAATGTTAAATGTATTTTTTGTTTCTTACTTTTTTTTAGAAGTAAATTTTCTGCCCAATTGCTGCAATCAATTACGACTGGATTTGTGTTTTTCTTAATCTTAACAAAAATATTATCAAAGTTTTGACGCAAAAAGACAAAACCAATATTTAAAATAGTTTCAGTTTTATTTAAGTTTTCATAAAAGGTTTTTCTTTCCAGGTTAAGTTCATAGTTTAAGCTTGCCTGGTGCCAAGCGGCTAAAATAAAATAACTTAGTGTTGCACAAACAAGCAAAACAAAAAGTATAACAAACGCCCTGCTCTTCATAAAAAACGATTTCGTAGTTTTATAACTTGGTAAAATTTCTTAACTTCTAAATCTTTGTAATTTAAATTTACACTACTAACCACATTAAACGTTTTATCAATATTAACTTCAACATCAAACTCTTTTGCTTTATACGCGGCAACGCTTTGAATTTTCTTTTTCCAAGTCTGCAGAACGTAATTATAAACACCTTCTATGCGGATTAGTTTTTTATTTTTAATGTGCCAGCAAATATCTTTTGTTTCTATTTCACTATTATTTAGCAAAATACTTTTTCTAAAAACTTTATTTTTTAAGTCCCAATCCGCAAGCCTCATCCCCGCACACATAAAGTCTCTACGCAGCAGATCTATTGCTAATATTGCGCGCACATTTGTTTCTGCATTTTTATTTACTTTTTCAACGCCACTCTGAGTTTTGGAAAGAAAATCAAAAACAAATAAAAATAACATTGTAGATATTGCCAAATAAACCAGAACTTCAATTAAGCTGAATGCCTGTTCATATTTCACAAAACCACCATACTCATCCCAATAACAATCTTACCATTTTCTTCTATGACAATTTTGTCCATTTTTATGCTTCCACCAAAAGAAAACAAATCTTTTTTTAAATTATTTAGTAAAAGTAAATCTCTAAGATTAATAGTTTTTTGCTCAATTTTTACATTTAAATCATTTTTTTTCTCAAAAATACTTTCTTTTAGAGAGTTTTTATTCAAGGTGTTGATAACTAAATCCAAAGCATTTTGGCTTTCCACACATTTTGAACTCAACTTAATAATATCTAAATGAACTCCTGCAATAAAAAACAAAAATAAAGCAAAAATACTGAAGGCAACCAAAACCTCAATTAATAAAAAAGCCTTATTCTTTTTCATAAGCCCCATAAGAACATAATTAAAAAAATATTAAATCTGACTTCTTGACTTTACTAACACGAAATCATTAAGTTAATAAATTGATAAATTAATTAACAAAAAATTTTAATAAAGGGTAAAAAAAGATGAAAATAAAAAAACTTATAATAACTATTCTTTTAGTAATAGCAGCCTTCTGCAACCAAAAAATTTACTTGCAACGCATTCCAGCCCAAAGATCTCCCCAACAAAAAATGCCGGAAGTTAGCGAAGCTGACATGCAAGCCTTTGAGCAACTTTTGGAAAATATGATTTCTGAGATTGAAGAAGAAGAAGAAGAAGAACAAAAACAAACGAGCAGAAAACCGCCAGCAAGAACACCCCACAAACCTCAAAAAACTGTAGCTAAAAAAGAAGTTTCTAAGTCTGAAAAAATACAAAAAGATAAATTTGTAAAAATAACTCTTCAACAATTAATTAAAAATTTTTCACAAGCAAGGCAAACAATTGCAAGTTTAAGCAGTTATCAAAGGTCAAAGTTTACAAAATATGAAAGCGATTTAAGCAAAATAGAAAATTATCTTCATCTAATAAGTGAGGGTAAAATTTATCAGAATTCACTTTTTGACAAAAAATTCACTTCCCTTAGACAAAAAATGCAACAAATAGATAGACAACTATCTGGAATTAACCAAGATCTAAAGTCTCAAAAAACAGACACTAAAGATGAAGAATATGAAATTGATACAGAGGCAGAAGAACTTGAAGAGTTAATAGCCCAAGAAGCAAAAATTAAACAAAAAGAAAAAGTTTTAGAAAAAGATCTTGTAAAAAAAATAGTTAAAAAAGAAGCAAAAACACCACAAGCAAAAACAATAAACCAAATAAAAACCGCGAAAAAACCAGTACCAACAACGCCTACAACGCAAAAAAAAGCTGTTCTAAAAGAAGAAGTAGAAGAAAAAAAAGAAGTACCTCCAATACAAAAAAATCCACACCCAAAACCTCCACTAAAACCAAAGAAAAAGGTCTCTTGGGGGGACCAAGTCTTTGATAACATTGCACATTTCTATAGAAAAATTTCAAACCTTACAACAAAATATGTCGTAGGAACCTGGACTGCAATTATAAACCTTTTTTCAAAAGATGCCCCAGCTCCAAGCAAACCTGCAACAAAAAAAACCGCACTTCTGACCCTAGCAGCAAACACTGACTACCTTCCTGCAAATTTAACCCAAAAACAAACAAGACAAAAACCTAAAACTTCTCCACGCAAATATCCTAAAAAAACAACCTCCCCTACTTTGCAAAAAATGGCGTTAAAACAATTGCAAAGTTTATTTGACCGCGAATTAAAAAATTTAAACAATCAACTGAAATCAGTAATTGATTTTTCTAAAAAATCGGTTGAAGAAAAAGTTAAAAAGCGAGCAAAAAGAGTAGAAGAAGCGGAAAAAAAACTAAAGGCTTCAGAAAAAAAAGCTGCGCAATACAGAGCGCCGCAAGCTCAACCATCTCAAGAACAATATTATTATCCTCCAGCATATCAACAAAGACCTTATGGCAGACAACCAGGGAGATCATCTGCACGTCCAGGAACGCAAAGATATCCAGCACAAAAAGATATTAAATCTCCTACTTCTGCAAGTGCAAAAGCAGCACAAGCAGAACAAACAAAAAAAACGGAAGCTGACGCCAAGAAGAAAACTGCTGAGGAAGCTCACGCAAAAGGATTAGAAAAATTAAAGGATAAAGTTGAAGAAGAAGTTGAGTTAAAGGGTGAAATCATTGATTTTATAATAACCCTAAAAGATACTTACGCCGAAAAATTAGCACTAGCAAAAAGAAATTTAATACCACGAGATGAACAAAAAAAATTAATCACAGATATAAAAATAGAAATTAATACTATTCTGCGTAAAAAATCAAAACTAAAAAGAATTGAAGCAAGACTGAAAGACGCAGGAATAGCCGCAGAAAAACGCAAAAAAACTGAGTGGATAAAATTAGATAATGCATATAAAGAAGCAAATAAAGGCTTTGAAGAAATAACAAAAATTGTTTCTGAAATTGAAGAGACGTTAAGTCGAATTGTTGGTGGCATACCATTTCAACCAAGATCAGTTGAACCAACACAAGCTGCACCTGTTCAACCAACGGCTCCTCAACAAACTCCTGCTCCACCTAGACAACAACCAACAACGCCTCAACAAACTCCTGCTGCGCAACCAGTAACACGAGGCGTTGGAGATGAAATACCTCAGCCAGAAGAAGAGGAAGCGGTAAGGGAAATACAAGTCACTCTACCAACTCCTGCACCTACGCAAGAGATGCAACCAGTAGTTGGAGATGGAACACAAGCGGCTCCTCAACCAACAATAAGAGAACACGTAAGACAAGCCGGTCAGCACGCTGGTCAAGCAGCACAACAACTCGGACAACAAATACAAGAAGGAGTTCAACGACTCAGGGGGACACGACCAACAGAAACTCCTCCCACACAAGAAGAACAACCATCTCAGCAACCAACACAACCAGTTGGTGACTTAGAACCACTACCAGTACGCATACAAGGAAGTGATATTCATTATGATTAGTCATTGCAAATCAATTTTAGAGTGTATTCCGTTCAAACCCTTCCTTCGATGCGCTTACGCTTACTCAGGACGTTCGGGACAAATTATACTCACAAATCCCTCAGGGCGAACGGACAGAAAATTCTTTTTTATTTCAAAAATCATAATTCGTAGGATTTTCTAGAACCGGTGCATCGAGTTAGAACATCTTTGCGACGCGTTTGCAAGGCGCAAATGTTATCGTCTGAGATGTGCCGATATTTATATCGTATAGAAAAAAAGAAACTCACGATTGTTTGGGATACATAAGGTCTCCTTATGTGCCAAGGGGTCATAGGGGATTTGGCAAGAAATCCCCTAAAAAAACGTTAATCTTTCTAAAAAAGAAAATAAATTCTAAGTCGCGTGATGGCAAGCGAAAACTTATAAAAATTCTATCTCTAATTCTTATCCCATAGTAAATCTGTTATACCAACATCTAAGCTCATCATCAGAATACTCAAAATCATCTGGGGGTTCATGTTGAAAATCAGGCTCGCTTTCTAGAACAGGAATATCATGCCATTCTCTACAAAGAGGACAACCTTCAGCAGATAACACACCAGACTCTAACCATCCTTGAAAACAAGCAATATGAAATTTGTGGTTACAAAGTAAAGTAATTATTTTAGAATCTTCAAGAAGAATAAGCCTCACGCTATCAGCGCTATCAATAATCTGATCATTGCAGTCAACTTGAATTCTGGCTCCATCTTTGTCAATTAAATAACCTTCATCATCAGTTTTATAATACAAGCTAACATGACAAATAGGACACATTGCAGCAGGATCTTTTTTTATTTTACTTTTTTTGATGGCCCGATTATCTAAATCAGAAACCGCTTTTCTTTTTCTTCCCGCATCTAATCTCAAATTACTTGCAGCAAAAATACAAATAAACAAAAGCAACATTCTCTTCACAACTCTCACCCTTTTTAAAATAAAAAATTTTTAAAGTCTATCGATTCCAAGCTCACCTCGCATCTCTCTATCTAATAATTCTTTCGGAATGTAATCAATCTTGTTGCCGTCAAGAGGAAGCCATTTTAAACTAGTTAATCGTACTATTGATCTAGGTAAATAAGTAAGATTATTAAAAGCTAGATAAAGACTTTGTAACTTCCCTAGGTTTCCAATTGATTTTGGTAAAGACCCAAGTTGGTTCGTTCCAACATGTAATACTTCTAACTCTTTTAGCTGCCCAATTTCTGGTGGTAAAGAACGGAGTTCGTTATTATTAAGATAAAGTTTTTGTAAATTTATTAGACATCCAATAGATGCTGGCACAGAAGAAAGTTTAAAACAATTAATTACCAAATACCTTAAACGCTCTAAACCTTCAAAAAAGTCTTCTGGTAGCCTTCCTTCTTGCGTATATACAGATAGGTCCAACCTTGTAATACCTTTATGAGATAATAAAAAATCTTTAAGTCCAGAGAAGCCTTCTGGTTTCCTTACACAACAATATACGGAATGTTGGTCTAATCTTTTACGATACCCCCCTTGCCTAAGTAGTTCTGTATAATAAGTATCTTGATATCTTGAATAAGAATCTGTTATTATCTCTATTCGTTGATCCAATTGTAGTAGTGGCGTACCAATCTCCCCTCTGACCTTCACAAGATCTGCAATTGGAGCATCTTCTTGTAAAGGCATAGCCGCTGCTTTCCTTACAAAAAAAACACAAACTAACAACACAAAAAGTTTCAATAATTTATTCATAAACTTTTCTCACATTGAAAACAAAAAAATATTTTAAAATCTAACTATTCTAAGCTTATGCTGTTCCTCTTTATAAAGTAATTGGTCCGGAACTCTCTGAATCCTGGTGGCGAATATATCAAGCAATGTTAAACTCTTAGATAAACTCACAATTGATTGAGGTAATTTAGTTATTTTGTTGAACGAAAGCTTAAGCTCTTTTAAACTTCTTAGATTCCCAATTGTGTCTGGCAAAGAGATAAGCTTGTTAGTTCCAAGATAAAGCACTGTTAAATTAATTAGTTCTCCAATTGTGTCTGGCAATGATATAAGACAGTTATTACCAAGATAAAGTTCTTGTAAATTTATTAGACATCCAATTGATCGAGGCAAAGAAGTAAGGCCAGAATAAATAATAACCAATAACGTTAAATGCTCTAAATCTTCAAAAAAGTCTTCTGGAAATTGTCTTTCTTTCGTATGTACAAATAAAATCAAACTTGTAATACCTTTATGAGATAATAAAAAATCTTTAAGTTTAGAGAAGCCTTCTGGTTTCAATACATAACATTTTGCTGACTCAAGATCTTTTCCTTGATGTATTGAATAAGAATCTGTTCCTATCTCTATTCGTTGATCCGATTCTAGTGGCATAGCCACTGCTGACCTTACAAAAAAAACACAAACTAACAACACAAAAAGTTTCAATAATTTATTCATAAGTTTACCTATCTGAAAAATTTAACTACAATTTTTTATCTATCCAACAATTTTTTTGCAACGCAAACAAAGCTCATCAGAAATTTGTGCATCACTCCACTGCCAACATCTTGGACACTTAACGCCATCTGCATGTTCTATTTTAATATAAATCCAAGAAAGCTGATTTGATTTCTCTAACCCTTCAGGCTTTTCAAAAATCTCACATTGCGAAACAATAAAGAAATCTTTTAAAAATCTATCTTTATTATCTGGGGCTTTTAAATTTTTAATAAAATCTAAAATTTGTTTTGCTTGTTCATCGCTAGCATCTAGATAAATTTTAACTTTTGCCTCTAGGGAATGTTTAATAACACCCTTTTCTCTTTCTTCTTCAAGAGCCTTAAGCACAACATCTCTTAATTCACTTAAAGCTGACCAACCACCCATAATATTCATTTTAAATGTTTGCATATTTTTAACATCTAGGCCCATGTACCCTGGAGCTGCTCCAAACACACCTTTTTTTGTTTGTTCTTCAACTAATAATTCCCAGACATTTATTGTTTTTGCAAACTCTTGAAGATGAATAGATTTCTTTTTGTTTTTTTGATAAGAACCAGAAGTTTCTTCTGATAAAAAAGATAAAATTGGCGCCATCAAACGAGTTAGTGTATCAAGAATGTGATAGCAAACTGTTTGCGCAGAACGCCTCTCTACTCCGTCTACCTTATCTGTATACAATCTATCTTTGGTTATATCTAGATAAAAAGAACTAAGATCATTTGCGCAGTAGTTACTTAAAATTTTAAATAATTCAACCAAATCATATTTTTCATAACAATTGCAAATCTGCGCATCAACTTCATGTAATTTTGCAAGTGCAAATTGGTCAAGCTTTAACATATTTGAAACTGCGACGGCATGTTTCTGCATATCAAAATCATAAAGATTTGACAGCAAGAAACGCGATGTATTCCTAATTTTTCTGTAGACTTCAGCAACATTCCGCATAACAACTTCAGAAACAACCATATCACTTTCATGGTCACAGCTTGAAACCCAAAGTCTTAAAATATCTCTGCTGTATTTTTCTATTAATTCTGCTGGTGTAGTAACATTACCCAGAAGCTTAGACATTTTGTGGCCTTTTTTATCTTCCACAAAACCATGAGTAATTATTGCTTTTGTTGGAGTTGTGCCATTAATAATCATTGAAGATAAAAGAGAACTTTGAAACCAACCACGGTGTTGGTCAGAACCTTCAAAATATAAATCTGCTGGAAAACCTAACTCTTTGTAATATTGCAAAACAGCAAAACTGCTCACACCTGAGTCAAACCAAACATCTAAAATATCACGCTCTAGTTTAAATTCTTCAAGGTTACTATTTGTACATTTACATTTAAAATCTGCTGGTAAAATATTTTTTTCAACCAAAAGTTTTGGCGTTAGAACATCCCAAAACTCTATACCTTCTTTTTCTACACCGTCAGCAATTTTTTCTATAAATTTGCTATCTAAATACGCTTCCCCGCACTTAGAACAAAGAATTGCCGGAACTGGAACACCCCAAATTTTTTGACGTGAAATACACCACTCCACCCTACTTCCAATTGTAGATTTAAATCTAACTTTAGAACGCTCAGAACCTAGGTTTATTTTATCTACTTCTTTTAGTGTTTTTTCTATGAGATTGTTTTTTGCTAAATTGCAAAACCACTGTTCTGTTGCTCTAAACATCAACCCTTGTTTACAACGCCAGCAATGTGGGTACGAGTGACGAATTGAACTTTTGTGAATTAGACGTCCAAGTTCTGCCAACTTTCTAATCACCCAAATTTGTCCATCAACAATAGGCATACCAACTAGTTCTTTAGGTTCAATTGCTTCAGTATATTTGCCATCTTCTGATAGAGGAGAAAATATTTCCAAATCATTTGCAACAGCTAAAAGGTAATCTTCTGGTCCACAACCAGGTGCCATATGCATACAAGCTGTACCCTCATCTAGCGTTACAACATTGTCCAAAAGAATTGGCACACTTAAATTTTCAACAAATGGATGTAGTGCTTCTTGCCCTACAAAATTTTTAGAGTCAAATTCTGCTAAAATTTTCTTTTCAATTTCAAGCTTACTGCAAACTGCATCTACTAATCTTTCTGCTACAACAAAGGCCTTATTATCTTTTCCTTCTAGCAAAACGTATTTAGCGGAAGGATTTAAAACAACTGCACGGTTAAGAGGAATAGTCCAAGGCGTGGTTGTCCAAACTAAGAAACCTATTTCTTTATCTATTTTTTCAAATGTTTTTTTAGAATTTTTTAGTGGGAAAAAGATATAAGTTGAAGGATCTTTTCTATCTTTATATTCAATTTCAGCCGCAGCTAAAACGGTTTTACAGCTATGACACCAAGGAACAGTTTTTTCTTTTCGCTTTATATAACCACCTTCAACAAACTTTGCAAAAGCTCTCAGAGTTGAAGCTTCATAAGATGGTGCCATTGTTATGTACGGATCTTCCCAATCTGCAAAAATCCCAAGACTTTTAAACTCTTCTCTTTGAATATCTATCCACTTGTTTGCATATGCACGGCATAATTTTTTGAATTCATCTCTGGAAACATTTTCTTTTTTTTGTTCTCGCAATTCTGAGAGAACCTTAAACTCAATTGGTAATCCGTGACAATCCCAACCTGGTTTTAGGGGTACATAATCACCAGACATCCGTCTATATTTACAAACTATATCTTTAAAAACTTTATTGTAGGCGTGGCCCATGTGAATACTGCCATTTGCATATGGCGGACCATCATGAAGAATAAATTTTTTCTTTTTTTTCTCTAAATTTTTATAAGTTTTTTCATCTAGATTTTCTTTTTTCCAACTCTCTAATAATTCTGGTTCTTTTGTTTTTGCGTTTGAGCGGATGGAAAAATCTGTTTTAGGAAGGTTTAAAGTATCTTTATAACTTTTTTTTTCTTTTAATTCACTCATCATATTTCCTCTCTAAAGCTATTGAGACCACCGTTCAAATCCTTCGAGACGCTCGCTATGCTCGCCCTCAGGACGAACGGAGGGGGTATATTTTAACTAAATTAGTCTTGTTTTTATCTTAAAAAAAACACGCCGAAAGAATCAAGACTCTATGCACTTGGCATAACATTCGAAAAACTTGGTAAATATAAAATCAAAAGGCTTGAGCGCATATAATTATATCTTTTTTGGCCGTTCGCCCTGAGGGATTTGCTTTGCAAATCGTCTCGAAGGGTTAATAGAACGGATCTTTGGATTTATAAAAAGTATCCGATTAATGAAACAAGAAATACTATGGCAACCGGAACTTTAACAATTTTAAAACCAAATAATTTGTTCGCTATATTTAAAATAGTAAGTGTAATAATTGCAGGATAAGCAACTGAAACAAAAGGATGAATAATTTTCATCAAACCCTCAAAACCAAAGTTTGAAAAAATTATTGTTATGAACATTGTAATTAAGAGAGCCGATACATATCCTAATTTTCCCCTACAAATTTCAAACCGCAAAAAATCTGCAAAAACTGCCGCTAATGCAATGGCAGTAGTTAAACATGCAATGGCTACAGCGACACTAGCAACAACACCAAACGTATAACCAGAAATATTATAGGCCAATGCGCTTAATAAAAAATCTCTTCCAACATTTTGAAGTGACGTAGCATGAAACGCAGAAGCAAAACTTAGCCCAACGTAAATAATACCAAGAAGAGATGCTCCAAGGACTGAAGCTTTAAGCGCTATTGTCGATAATTTTTTAGCGTCAACTTTACTTTCAACTCTCAATTTACTTTTAAGCGTTGCAATTACTATTGCAGAAAAAAAACCTGCTGCAAGCAAATCCATTGTATCATAACCAACACTCAAACCTTTTAAAAACATTTTTAACCCTGAAAGTGATGTTGGGGTTATCCCTGGCGAAACCAAAATGCCTTTTATAATAATTATCGCAAGCAATATAACTAACAAAGGCCCCAAAACTCTCCCTAAAACATCTAAAATTTTGTTTTCTTTAATTGAAAATAAAAAAATGATTATCACTGCTATCAAAGAAAAAATAAATAACGAAATACCTGGATAAAACAATTTTATTGCCGAATGAGAAAGAGTAACACAGCGGGACATGGCACCGAATGGACCAAGAACTGCAACAACCAAAGCAATAAGCAAAAAGCCCGGAACCCTCCCAAGGCGAGAAAAAAACTTTTTGTAATTCCCGTCAAAAAGAATCATGCCAAACAAGCCTAAAAAAGGTACGCCAACCGCAGTAATTAGCAAACCTAAAATTGCAAAAATATTTTTATCTCCGGCAAATCTTCCTAATGCTAATGGAAACACAACATTGCCGGCACCAAAGAACATGGTGAACATTGCAAGCCCTGTTGGAATAACAGCAGACTTTAAAAACCGTTTCATAAACCTTTATCCTTAATTAATTTTTCAAATTCACGTGCTTTTAGTGATAAGTATAACGAACCAACACAAGCAAGTAAAAACCAAATCCATCTAAGTTTTTCAGCAGAGCCAATCATAGCCAAAATATAACCTGAATCCTTTTTCCAACTATCCCTTTTTATATTCTGCGCCGGTTTCACAATAACATCATTCTAATTAAAAAATACTATGAAAAAACCCTGTTCCCCCCAATTAAAATGGGATTTATAATTATATTGCATGATTTTATTCATGTCATCTTTTTGCCCCAAATAAAATAAAAAATCTTAATCTCAAGTTCTGTAAAACTGAGAAAATTAAGATTTTTATCTAAAAAAGGCTGTTTTTTACATTTTTTACTAGAAGATTAGTGTTTTTCACTTAACAAGTTTCTACTTATCAAGCATTTCGAGACGTTTTTGATAGCGTTCTTTTAGCGAATCATTTTTAAGCCACATTTGGATCATCGCAATAACAATTTTGATATTGTCTTCTTTGCTAATAAAATCTGAGGATAATACCAAAACATTTGCTCCATCATCAATTCTTGCAACATTTGCCAGCGCTTCTTGCCAACAAAGTGCCGCATAAATTCCTTTGTGCCTGTTCGCGGCAATTGACATCCCAATTCCGGAACCACAAATCAAAATTCCAAACTCTGCTTGTTTTTGTAAAATCAAACTACAAAGTTGTTTGGCAAAAACCGGATAATCGCTACGTTCCTTACTAAAAGAACCAATATCGTTCCACTTAACAAAATCATCTTGCCCCAAAAGATCTTTAGGGCAAGTTGCAAAATAATTTTTTATATCTTCTTTGAGTTGATATCCTCTATGATCAGACCCAATAATAATCTTCATGTCTTCCTTGCCATTTAGCACGTGAATTTTTACTTTTCTTTTTTTCATCTATGGTAAACATGTCATCTTTCCATTTCCACTTAAAGACACATTCTTTATCTACAGTGCTCATTATAAGCTTAAAGTTTGGCTTATTTTTTAGATATAATTTGTCTCCATCTCGCGCTGGAAACTTAACTAAATATGGAGTTTTATAATCCGAAACCCTATAGCCATAGTAAAATCTTATTTCTGCTGGCAAATCATCTACCTCTCTAATACTTACAGGGCTAACCTTTGTACCATCTTCAAATTCTAAATACATTCCCCAAGTAGCTTCTTTGTCATTCAATTGTTTATCTAAATCATTTGGCATCCAAGATAGAATGTAGAAAGAAACCCAATGACGATTTTCTTCTAGTTGTCTACGCAACATAGCACTTTTGAAATTATTATCTTTACCATGTTGAGCACAGTATAAAACTGTTGAAAGAGTTCTTAATTCATCAGACATATAAAGAACATCAAAAATTGCTTTAGTTGCAAATTGGTCATATATTTTTTTACACTGCAAACTATTAATAACCACTTTCTTGTCAAATTCCTTTTCCTTGCCCTGAGGAAATTCAGATTTAGAAAGTTCATAATATTTGACACACGAAGGAAACAAAATAAACATAAAAACCAACAACAAAGAATTAAGCCTTTTAAAAACTAAAGAAAACTGCATTTTACCCTCCTGCAATTTCAAATTTTTTTTCTTGGGTTTAAACTAAATTTTTCTATTGAGAAAATTTAGTATACTAAACTTATATGCGATAATAAAAGTTCAAATAATTTATGTAGTAAAGATAGTTATATAAAGCACAAAAAAAAACAACACTTTATAAAAATTAAATAAATAAGGAGCCGCTCAAACCCTTCGAGACGCTCGCACTTTGTGCTCGCCCTCAGGGCGAACGGCCAACGAAACAAAAAAAATACAAATACTATTAGATCAATAAAAAATAAAAATATACAAAGTTTGGATTTAGAGATTTGTACAATGCCTAAATCTACAATAAATTGTTTTGTAAAATATGAACAACCAACAAAATAAAAAGCTTAGAATAGTAATTTGAATTAATGTCCACTCGCCGTTCGTCCTGAGGGATTTGTTTTACAAATCGTCTCGAAGGATTTGAACGGCAGTTAAAATTAGGTAAAAATATGAATCCAACTCTTCCGCTAATTGTGTGGCGCTACCTGAAATTTAAACAAAAAGACAAAAATATTTCATTAATGATTAAAATTTGTTTTTTAGGAATTTTGATCGGCACCTTTTCATTAATGCTCACATTAATTATCACAAATGGATTTGAAAAAACTGTTTGTGATAAAATGCAAGGGATTAACGCCCCGATTGTTATGCAATCAGCTAAAAACAAACTTAATGTTGAAAAAATAAGACCATACTTAAAAAACAAATACGCAGGACAAATTAAACAAGTAAGCGGAAGCAGTAGACGCCAATTAATATTGCAAGATTCTGCAAAATCTAAAAAAAATGCTGAGCAAGTTTTAGTTTGCGTTAAAGGAATTGAACCAAAATACGAATCCGAAGTAACTAATATCACCTCAAAAGTAACCAAATCTTTTCCTGGAATCAAAAACAACCTATCTAAATTATTAAATAAAAATCAAATTTTAATTGGTTACAAAACAGCAAAAGAACTTAATGTTTCAGTTGGCGATTCCATAACTCTTCTTATTCCAGAAGGTGGCAGTAGTAAAAAAATATTTTTAACAAAAAGAAAAGCTTTGATTGGTGGAATTTTCAAAGTTGGACTAGACGAATATGATAGCGGTTTTGTTTTTTGTTCCATTGATTTCTTAAATAAACTTTTTGATGAAGAAGGCGTAGATCAAATCTCACTTAAATTAGAAGAAAAAGAGGCTTTTAAATTTAAATTTTTATTCACAACGAAATTTTATAAAGACTTATTTAATCGTTTTTTTAGCAAAAAAAATACACTAACAAGCTTTGTAACAAAACTAAAAAAACAATTTCCAACCTTTGCCATCTTCACCTGGCAAGAACTCTACCCAGCGATTGTTTCATCTCTAAAACTAGAAAAATATGTAATGTTTTTTATTCTTGCGCTCATCACATTGGTTGCAAGCATGAATATGATTTCGCTACTTTTTATTTTGATTCAACAAAAAAAACGTGACATTGCAATATTTAAATCTATGGGAATGGCCACAACAAAAATTAGAAACATTTTCCTTTTTATTGGATTATCAATAACCTTTTTTGCCACAACCTTGGGTCTGTTTTTTGCGTGGATTGCTGGCTATTTATTGGAAAAATATCCTTTTATCCAATTACCTGATGTTTATTATGTTTCACACCTGCCTGCAAGGATGGAAGCTGAAATATTTATTGTTGTTTTTGTTTGCGTCATACTTCTAGGATTTATTGCTACATGGATACCAGCACAAAGAGCAAAAAATATCCATATAACCCAAGTCTTACGAATGGAGTAGTTTTTAAAATGTTAAAAAAAGAAAAAATTCCAACCATAAAAGATTTATCCCTAGAGAATAAAAGTGTATTTTTGCGCGCAGACTTAAATGTTCCGCTTTCGGACGGTGACATTTTTGAAGACTACAAACTTTGCGCGCTTCAACCAACTCTAGATTTTTTGCTTGCAGCAAATACCAAAATTATTCTTGCAACACATCTTGGCCGGCCAAAGCTTGACGGTGAAGAGTACAAATATGACAAAGCCCTATCTACACAAAATTTAATTCCTTGGTTTAAAAAAAATGGATATGATATTGAATTTATCCCAGATATAACAACTCTTTTTGACCAAACACAAACTCAAGAAATTTACGAAATAAATAAACAAAAAATTGTTTTGCTTGAAAATTTAAGATTTTTTAAGGCTGAACAAAATCAAGATTTAGATTTTACAAAAAAATTAAAATCTCTTGCACAAATTTATGTTAATGATGCATTTGCTCTCGCTCACAGAAATGACACATCTGTTACTCTTTTACCGCAACTTTATGCAACAAAAAATAAAGCTTTTGGCTTTTTAGTAGAAAAAGAATTACAAAATTTAAATAGACTAAAAAATTCCCCTCCACAACCTTTTTGTATGGTTTGCGGAGGGAATAAAGTAAAAGATAAGATTCCACTACTTGAAGCCTTTATTTGCAAAGAAAAATCATTACGCCCTACTTCTATTATGATTGGCGGCGCTATGGCATATACATTTTTAAAATCACAAGGTATTGAGGTTGGTAATTCTCTCATTGAAAAAGAATCAGAACCACTAGCTAAAAAAATCCTTGAATTAGCGCAAAAAAACAATGTTGAAATTATCCTTCCGAAAGATCATGTAATTACTTTTGACGATTTATCAAATAAAGATTTTACAACAGAAAATTGTCCTACTTCCTCAATTCCCCAAAAAGCAACTGGTGTTGATATTGGAGAAAAAACAATAAAACTTTTTTGTGAAAAAATAAAACAAGCAAGTTCTGTTTTTGTTAATGGAACAATGGGAATTTACACAAACCCAAACAGCCAAAGTGGAACACAAGAAATTTTAGAAGCAATTGCAAAATCAGAAAGTTACAGTGTCATTGGAGGAGGAGACGCGGTTGCTGCCACCATAAAATTTGACTTTGAAAATATGATTAGTTATCTTTCCACAGGTGGCGGTGCAACATTGAAATTTTTGAGCTTAAAGAGTGAAAAAATTTTAGCCGAAATAAAACAAATGCCTGGTTTGAAAACAATTTTAGAATAAAGGATAAAACATGAAAAAAATAATTTTAAGTATAATTACAGCATCTTTTTTGCTTACTTCCAGCACAAATATTTGTGCAAAAAAACCAAAAGCTCCCATTAATCCTCATTATGTTTATGCAAATTTAATTGTAGACGCTATTGCATTAGGCGCCGCAATATTAACTTTTAAGGGGGTTCCCCAAAAAACAGCCCAAACATTTGTTAAGGAAGCATGGGTAACAATAGGAATAGTTAATGAACAAAGCAATGCAACAACATTAGACCAACTTGAAGCATTAGGACGATTGATTTGGGACAAAATCAACAAATCTGCCACATCTGATAGAGTTCTTGGCGCTATATCAAGAGCAGCTACAAGCTTTGAAAGCGATGATGTTAAGCAAAAATTAAATTTATTAAGCCTTTTAACAAGAGGGGCTCTTGCAACAGCTTCTTGGATTACCGTAAGATCAATGCTTCTTGGCAGTATTAGAGATTTAAAAAGATTGCCAATAACCACATCTTGAAGTTACAAAAAAATATTCTAAAAAACGTTACTATCTAGGCCGTTCGCCCTGAGGGATTTGTCTTACAAATCGTCTCGAAGGGTTATACGAATGGCCGATACAAACAGATTTTTTACTAATAACCGTTCAAATCCTTCGAGACGCTCGCGATGCTCGCCCTCAGGACGAACGGACAGAGAATATTAAGTTTAAAATAAATAAACAACTTAGGTTAGAATTAAAAAAGGCCGCTCTTCCATTGAGCGGCCTTCAATTTTTAAAAACTAAAATGCACAAAACCCTAAAAATGATGCTGCATCACGTAGCAAGTTTTTTGATTTTTCAGGCAAATCTTTTTTACATTCATAAATAAGCAAACCGTGATTGCCATGTTTTACATTCCAAGTAAAATATTGCGGATTCTTAAAACCAATCTTTTTGCCCAGTTCACAAACGCAACTTGATTTAGTTAAGTCGATTTTTTGACGCTGAAAGCTTGGTGAAGAGTAACTTCTAACATTCTTATCAAATTTTAAATCTTTATTCTTTTTACTATAAGAATGTGGATCTTCCCAAACACCATCTAAAGATTTTATTTTTGATTCATCTTGGCTAAAACCTGCTATGCCTATAATTTGGTCAAAATCAGGATTATCTATAAAATATGCTGCCTGCTTTAGATTAAAACAATCTTTGTGGCCAAGATAATTTAAAACAATATGTGGAAGAGAATTTACCTCATGATAAAGTAAAATTTTATGCGGTAGGCCTGTTACTCTCTCAACCAATATTTCATGGATATTTGAAATGCTCTCCTTCTTCATTTGCCCCTCCTTAAATTTAAAAAACTTTTTTCCCATAAAAAGCAAAACTTCTAATTAAAAATTTATACTTTTTTAAAAGAGCAAGCAAGTAACAAAAATTTAGAGCTTAAAAAACGCTAGAATCTAGGATATCTGTTCTACAATATTTGAAAGACCAACAGCATTGGAGGCTTTTAGTAAAACAAGAGAATCTGCAAATAACAATTTATCTAGGCTTTCTTTAGCCGCATGCCAATCTTCTACACATTCAATCTTCATAGTCAGCGGAGCTGTACTTGCAATAGTTTCTGCTTGCTTTCCAACTAAAATGAGATGGTCAACGCTTGTAGCCTTGCAAAGAAAACTCCCCATTTGTTTATGCCAAAATTTTTCTTTATCGCCAAGTTCTAACATATCACCAAGAACTGCAATTTTGGGACCATTGGACTTTAATTTATCAAACGCAAGCAATGCATCCTTCATACTTTCAGGACTTGCGTTATAACAATCATTTATTAATAAGCCTTTGTTTTCCCTTAAAATCCTTTTTTCAAATCTACCACTTAATGTTTCAAAACTCTCCAGCCCCATAACAATATCTCTAATCGAAATACCAAGAATATTTGATAAAGCTATTGCAGCTAAAGCATTATTTATCATAACTTCATTAAATACATTAAGATTTATAGAATAAGTTTCATCATACGATTTAACAAAAATCTTTATACCTTTAATTTCATTATTTTTATCATGCAAAAAAGTTATATTTTTTTCTGCTGCAATTTGATTTCGTTTTTTAAACCCAAACCGAACAACAGGATGATTGTAATTTGCGTCAGAGAGAATCTGTTGATCTCCAAAAACAACCCCTATGTTTCCACCACTAAAATGTTTAAAGATTTTTAGTTTTTCGCTAGCAATATTTTCAAGAGAACCAAATCCTCCAACATGCGCATGAGTAATACAAGTAAGCGCTGCAACGTTTGGCCTTAAAACTTCTACGAGTTCATCCATTTCCCCAACCGCATTTATGCCCAATTCAAAAACTGCAATCTTATGTTTGCTAGTAAGTTTTAAAATATTTATGCATAAACCAATAATATTATTTTGATTTTTATAAGAAACATAAGAAGGAATTTTGGCGGTTCTTAAAATAGAACCCAGCATTTCTTTGGTTGTTGTCTTCCCTACAGATCCACTAACGCCAAGAACATTAATGTCAAATTTCCTGCGCCAATATTTAGCCATTTCAACAAGAGCAACTGATGTATCTTCAACTACAATAACAGGCTTTTCTTGAAGAAACTGCCCAGAAACAAAATTTAATAAACCTTTTTTGCTTTCTTCAATAATTACCCCAGCTGCGCCACTAGAAAGTGCGTCAACTATAAAATTATGTCCATCAAAGTTGGGACCATTTAGGGCTAAAAAAATTTCATCCTCTTTTATGGTCCGACTATCAATTGAAATAAAATGTTCACTATTACTATCAAAAACATTTGAAAAATCTGAAAAATTTACTTTGGAAAAAGAATTATCTGAATAAGCATAAATGGAACTTTTTGGCAATGCACCTAAAAAAAATTGTTCATCTAATATCATTACATAAAATCCACAATTAAAATCAAAATTTATATTTAAACAACAATTAGAAAATAAAATAACACGCAGAATTAAAAAACAAAAATATTTTATTTATAGAAAAAAATTATCGTAAAACTTTTCTTGGTTTGCTACCTTGTGACGGAGCAATCATTCCTCTTATTTCAAGCTCATCTATAATTCTTGCCGAACGATTAAAACCAATACGATACCGACGCTGAAGCATAGAAATAGAAACTTCTTCTATTGTTTTTACAAAATCAACAATGTCATCTAAAAGCTCATCATCATATCTTTCTAATTCTTGTTTTCTAAGAGAAGATTCAATTTCATCTATGTCTAAATATTCAGCAGTAAATTGAGAACGCAAAAAATCTGTCATTTTACCAATTTCATCATTAGAAGCATATGCACCATGAACGCGCTTAATATCTGAAAGCCTTGGATTTAAGTACAACATGTCACCACGTCCCAACAACCTTTCTGCTCCTGACGTGTCCAAAATAGTTTTTGAATCAATTTTTGAAGAAACACGAAAAGCAATTCGACTTGGAAAGTTAACTTTAATTAGTCCAGTCAAAACATCAACAGAAGGACGTTGTGTTGCAATTATCATATGAATCCCAGCAGCTCTTGCCATTTGGGCAATGCGTGTAATGTAAATTTCTACGTCTTTTCCTGCAACAATCATAAGATCTGCAAGTTCATCTATCATAACAATAATAAAAGGAATTTCTTCTAGTTCTTCACCTGAACTCAAATTTTTTCTTTGCTCGTTATACCCTTCCAAATTTCTAACACCATATTTTGACATTACCTCATAACGTCTTTCCATTTCTTGAACAATCCACTTAAGTACAAGCGGAACTTTTCGCGGGTCTGTAAGGATTGGAAATAAAAGATGTGGAATATCTCTGTAAGCTGCAAACTCTAAACGTTTTGGATCAACCAAAATAAGTTTAAGTTGCGATGGTTTTAATTTGCAAAGCAAACTCATTAACATCACATTTAGTCCAACAGATTTTCCAGAACCGGTAGAACCAGCAATAAGTAAATGTGGCATTTTAAGTAAATCTTCAACAATCGGGGTTCCTACTATGTCCACACCTAAAGCCAGCGGTAAAACACATTTTTCATCTTTAAAAATTGTACTAGCTAAAACATCAGAAAGGACAACAGTTTCTATATTTTGATTTGAAATTTCAAAACCAATAACAGAGCGCCCAGGAATTGGTGCAATAATTCTAATACTCACTGCCTTTAAAACCATAGCAAGATCATCTTCAAGGGATATAATTTTGCTAATTTTTGTACCGATTGCAGGCTTATATTCAAAAAGTGTCACTGCCGGTCCAGGATGAATCGCTGTAATTTTTCCTTCAATACCAAAATGAGCTAATTTTTCTTGCAATTTTTGGGCTCTCTCCTGGCAATTTTGTTCAATAATTTTTTGATCTTCTGCTTTTTTATGACGAACACCAAACATATTTGGATCTGGAAGGTCAAATTTTGCAACCTTCCTTTTTGGTTTTTTTGCTACTAAAATTTTTTCTTCTACTGGCGGCATATAGCTAAAATTAGACAAAGCATCAAAAATATTTTTTTCTATTACACTATTTCGCAAACAAAGAATGCCTATTCCAAAGAGCTTTCGTCTTTTTTCTGAAGCATTATAAACTTTATTTTTTTTCCAATATTCCAAATCTAAGTTTTTAAATAATTCTTCGCCAACATCTTCACAAACATCATCGGATTTTTCTTTTTGTATTTCACGCCAAAAAATATCTTCTTCATAAGTTTCTTCTAAGTTTTCAAAAACCTCACTTTGTTGTGAGGCATCCACATCTTCGTTGATTTTTTCTGAGGCCTGCCATAACAAATCTTCATCTTTTTTAAATATTTTTCTAAAAAGGTACAAACTTGCTGTTTTTAATTTACCAAAAGCATACCTTGAAATAATGGCAACCCAATGAGCACAAAATATAAAAATACTTAAAAATGAAACCCTAAAAATAAGGCTACATGCAACCCAAACTAAAGTATAAAAAACAATAATTGTACCAATTTTTCCCAAAAGGAATCCCACTGAATGTGTTAAAAACAATCCAAGACGCCCACCAGGATTAAGGCCCAAAAAATCTATTTTATGAAAATTTAAAATTGCTGAAGTTGTAATAAGCAACAAAAAAGCAGCTAGAATTCTATCTAGCTGCTTAAAAAAAGAAACCTTAAATAAAAACAAAAAGGCTAGAAAAAACATAATTGGAATTAACAAAAAAGCCGCGCTACCTAAAAAATAAATACAAAAACCAGCTACTTGCGCACCCAAAAATCCGCACCAATTTTGAGTTACTACATTACTAGTAGAAAAATAAAAAAAACAGTTATCCTTGGGATCAAATGAAAATAGAGAAAGAGAAATAAAAACCGAAAATGAAACAAGAAGAATTCCTATAATTTCGCGTTTGTAGGAAATAACATTCTCTATAAAACTTTTTCTATTTCTTCTTCGTAGTGAATTGCGGCCTCCAAGCATTACAAAAACTCCCTAATTTATGAATTATTAAAAACTAAAAACAACTCAAACGATGTTTCAATCAAACTTAATCTTCCTCGGCCGTTCGCCCTGAGGGATTTGTCTTACAAATCGTCTCGAAGGGTATAGCCCGTAGGGCCGATATGGCCATTTTTTACTACCTGCCGTTCAAATCCTTCGAGACGCTCGCTATGCTCGCCCTCAGGACGAACGGCCCTGATACCAAATTTTTAGATTATGTCTTTTTCATGTTTTTTATAAAATACAAAACACAATGTAGATTAAAATCTATTTATCCCAACACCAAAAAGAAGCATACATATATAAGAAAAAGTTTTGCAATAATTTTAATTTTTTATTTTTTAAAACAAAGAAATTGAATAGCTTTTTTATACCTTTATAAAAAATAAAAAATCAAAATAAGTATAGGAAGAAGCATGTAAAAACCAAACATCCACATCTTTTTTTTCAAAGATAATTCACGAACAAATTTTAATAAAAAATATGAAAAAATTGTGCCAAAAATTATGGCGAAATTAACTTGCCAACTAAAAATCTGTGCCCAATTTGGAGATTTTAATAAATAATAAATTCCTTTAATTGAACCTGCCAATATTAGTGGAAACTGAACTAAGAAAGAAATTTGAAAACTTCGCCGCGCAGAAATTTTAAGCCATCTAGAAACCGCGTAAGTTAGCGCAAAACGCGAGAATCCTGGAAAAATTGAAATCCCTTGAAATAAACCAATGATCACAGCTTTTTGAAAATTAAACGATTCGTTATTTTTTAAATTTTGAAAAAACCATAACGAAAATAAACAAAGTGTGGTAAAAACAAAACCAATAAGAAGAAAATCCAACTGTCCATTAATATCTAAAAAAGGCTTTACTTTGCTGTGAAAAACAAAATAAAAAGCAGCAGTTATTAAATCTACAACGCCAACTAAAATTATTATTTTAAAAAAAATAAAGAGTAATTTTTTTGATCGCAATTTATTTTTTTTACCACTCCAGCCAAAACTGGAAAACAGGCACCTAAAAGGATCGCTCCATTGCTTAAAAAATAAAATCAAAATAATAAACACAGAAAATAAATGTAGGAAATGGTCAAAATACTTCGGCAAAGAAGGCAAATTGGCAAAAGCACCTTTTGCTTGCAAGTACAATTCCAACAACAAAAAATGTCCCGAACTACTGACTGGCAGAGACTCAAAAACAATTTGAAATGCTATCAATAAAGCAAAAAAATCCATCATTACTCCCTTCTTTTTGAAAAAACATGAAAAATTTTACCACAATTCCAAAAATTTTGATGCAAAAATTACAGAATAGAGCTCTTTTTCAAAAAAATTAAATTGAGAAAACGCTGGTTTCTAGCTCAGGATTCCCACTTCGGCAAATTTGCTTTAACAAAAAACTTGAAATCTTCGACAAGGCTGGTTAATCTATTCGTGATTGTTAAGTCACAACATAAGGCACACGATCTTAAATTTTATACACAATGCCTTCCAGAAGCTTAATTTGCATAAAATAATAGTGACTTAAAAGATCATCTCTCAAATTTTCGTTAAACGAAACTTGCAAAAACCTCCTGCCAAAACCCAAATAAAGCAAGTGAAGTAAATGAAATTTTGAGTAGAAGGAAAACGAATACAGTAGCAGTAAGTAGTAGTAGCAGGCACTTAGAACAAGGTAGGTAGTAACTCAAATTTTTTTCAACACAATCTTGTAGGTTTGAAAAACATCTCGCACGGCTTCATGCTTCAAAAATAAACATCTTTAAGTCCTGATTGGAACAAAAAGTTGATTAACATAATTAAGTAGTTAAATATACTCAGGAGACAAGTATATGAATAGAATCGCTAAAAGATTTTTAATTGCTTCTCTTGTTACCCTTTCAGGCGTAGCATTTGCAGCAACCAACAAGACGCACTATCAACCACGACCAGCTAATGTCAATTTAGCTATGGAAAGAACAACATGGCATACACAAATAAACAAAAAAATCGTTAAAGAAGACGATAAGTTTGGTGCAAGCCTTCAAGCAGTAGGTTTCTATGAAGCATCAACAAATGGCAACGGAATGGGTAAATACTTTGGTTTTGCAGGAAGACGTGACTTAACAGTTGGCGCAGCAAGTTCAACAGTTGATGGCAGAATAGACAGAAGAAACTTGCTCGCTATGCCAGCTACTTTTGGTAGTGTACTTGCAGGAACCCTAGCTCTTGATTTCACATATAATCAAGGTGGAATTCGCTTGGATTATTTCCAAGATTTAGACGGTATTCTTAAAGGTCTTTATTTCCACGTAAATACTCCTATAGTTTGGTCACAAACAAAATCAAGCATTGGTCTTTCAAGCAGCACAACACAAACAGCATACGGCACCGCCTTCCCAGCACAAAGAAGTGTAGCTGATTACTTCTCAGGTAACATCACCCAAACAGGTGAAAGCACACAGGCAGCATTAGCTTATGCTAAGATTAATGGCAACAAGAGCAAAACTTCTCTTGCAGACATCGATCTTAAATTAGGTTGGAATTTCTGGGAAACAGAAAAACACCATGCAGGTATTAACATTGCTGTAACATTCCCAACAGGCGCAAAAGCTAAAGCTGTAGAATTATTTGAACCTCTAGGTGGCAGCAACGGTGGTCACTGGGGTCTTGGCGCTGGCTTAGACGTTGCATTCCAAGCTTGGAATGATGAAGAACAAAACTTAGAATTTGAATTCGTCTTAAATTACAGATATCTCTTCTCAGCTAAAGATACAAGAACTCTTGGTTACAGAACATCTGCAACAGCTACACCAGAAAACTGGGGTCAATATTTCTTAGTTGCTCAAGTTGCAACAGCTGGATATGGCGTAGAACCATTTGCAAATATTTCAACAGGCCGTGTAAATGTTAAAGCTGGAAGTCAAGTTGATTTCTTAGCAGGTCTTACATACAACAACGGTGGTTTCTCTTTTGATCTTGGCTATGAACTTTATGCCAGAGAAAATGAAAAAGTTACACGTAAGTTTGATATTCAAGCAACAACAGGTCTTGCAGGAAATGATTATAGCGCTGGAACAGCTGGAACAACAGCATTTACAAGAGAATATATTCCATCATCCGCTGTTAAAATTTATCAAACATATGCTGGTGGCCAAAGTGCAACAGGCACATACCTAACAAATGACAACTTAGCAACATCCGTTGCTGAAACTCCAAGTCAATTCACAAACAAGATTTACGCAGGTCTTGGATATTGTTGGAATGAATGGGAAACTCCTCTAATGCTTGGTCTTGGTGGTGAATATGAATTCGCATCAACAACAAAAGCGTTATCCATGTGGGGTATCTGGGCAAAGATTGGTATTAGCTTTTAATTAAAAAAAGTTAATATACAGGTCTAACCTAAAAAGAAAGGCGGGATTTATTTCCCGTCTTTCTTTTTTTTTTGAAATTATAATTTTCTCTAACAAGTTTTTAAATAATCGTTCTAATTTTACTCTTTTGTGTTATTCTTTTTACCAAGTTTTAATGATAAACAATCCGCATATAAAAAAATAAAAAAGCGGGGTAATGATGCAAGCAAAATCCAAACATATTAAATCCATAAATAAAATCTCAACTTTAACTTTCATAATATTCCTCACCCTGTTTTCTTCTGTTTCTGCTATAACATATGAAGACAAAACTTATTTTTCCAAGCGCCCAGAAGGTGAAGATCTCCCTCTTGAAATCTCAATGCAAAATTATGTTTTTGAAAATAACAAACACATTTTAAAAGGGCTTCTACAAGCAACACCATTTGCTGAATTTTCTCAACAAAGTTCTAAACTCGCTCACTATTTGCTGATGGTGGACTCAAAAGATTCACTCTCTGTAGGAAGATCTTGTGATATTGATAACAGATATATTAAATTTAATGAAACAAGCTCCACACATCTAACTGGTGAAATATCAATTAGCCCCAAAATAGAAACCTTTGGTATTTATCTTTCTTACCACCAACCACTAACGGCTCTGTCTGATAAACTTTTACTTAGAATTAATTTTCCTATTGTTAACACTCGTTGCAATCCACGTTTTAATATTGATAATGGCACACAATCTAGCACTGGAAACAAAAGAATAGAAGATTATTTTAATGGTGAAGTAATGTTTTCTGGGTACGAAAGTGGAACAACAATTTTACGAATAATGCAAGAAGCTCTTGCGTATGGAAAAATAAACAGAAAAACAGTAACCAAAACTAGCCTTGCAGATATTAATTTAGAATTAAATAGAAGACTTCTAAGAACAGGAAATTTTTTATTTAATATAAATTTTTTTGCAACACTTCCTACAAATTCACCCCCTACCGCTGAATGGATTTTAGAACCAACGATCGGCACCTCTGGCCACTGGGCGCTTGGTTTGGGAATTGATGGTTGTTGCACCATAAATCAATATGTTCAATTTATTTATGATGTTCGTTATAAATATCTTCTTGCTGCAAATGAGCGTAGAATTTTAGGATTAAAAAATAAAAGTGATCAAAAATTAACTTTAGGACAATACACGCTTTTTGGTGAAATTGATGCACCAAGAGTCACGCCAGCAGCTAACGCCCTAGCGCAAAGAGTTAAGGTTGCTCCACGTAGCAGAGTTGAATGTCTTGCTATGCTTTCATACAACCAAAATGGCGCCATGCTACAACTTGGATATAATTTATGGGGAAAACAAAAAGATAAAGTTCGCATGTCTAATGTTTGGAACAATACACAATATGCTTTTGCAGGTTCTGATTTTCTCACTTACATAGAAAAAATTTTATCTAGCAATACAAATATTCAAGCACAAGCAGATTTTGATCTTGCAGATTCTAATATAGACAATATTATTTCACAAATGTATCCATCTGGAACTACCGGCTATGTCACTGACTCACAACTTGATTATGATACCGCCAGCAGCCCAGCAGTTTTTTCACAAAAAATATTTTTGGCGTTGGGTTACAACTGGGGAAACACATCTCAATATTATTTAGGCGCAGGCGGCAGTGTAGAATTTCCAACTAATAATTCAAGACTTCGCCAACTTGGTTTCTGGATAAAATGTGGTTTTCTTTTTTAAAAACTAAAATTTCTTACTAAGAAAATTTCTTAAAAGCAAGAACAGAGTTACCGCCCCCAAAACCAAATGAATTTGATAAAGCGTATTTAAATTCATGTTCACGTGCAACATAAGCAACAAAATCTATATCAAAATTTTTATCTGGATTATCTAGATTAATGGTTGGAGGAACAATTTGATTTTTTAGCGCAAGTAAGCTAAAAATTGCCTCCGCGCCACCCGCTCCACCTATCATATGACCTGTCATTGATTTTGTAGAACTTACAAGAATTCTTTTGGGATTTTTTAAATTAACTTTATCTGCAAAAACAGTTTTCAAAATTTTCACTTCCGCTTCATCATTCATAGCAGTTGAAGTTCCGTGAGCATTTACATAACCAACATCGTCGCTGTTAATTTGCGCCTGCTTAATTGCTTGACGTATAGCAAAAACAGCACCTCTGCCATCTGGTTGCATTGCGGTAAGATGATAGGCATCAGCGGCCGCTCCGTATCCAACAATTTCACCATAAATTTTAGCGCCACGCTTTTGAGCTAAATCAAGTCTTTCTAAAACTAAAATTCCTGCGCCTTCTGCCATCACAAAACCACTACGATCTTTATCAAAAGGTCGACAAGCGCTTTTAGCATCACCCTTCCAATTTGAAAGTGCCCTCATATTTCCAAAAGCTGCTAAACCCCATTGATTAAGAGAAGCCTCACTTCCACCACTAATCATATAATCAGCAACTCCAGATTGTATTGCATTAAATGCCAAACCAATTGCATCTGTACCAGAAGCACAAGCATTACAAACTCCAACCATTGGCCCCTGCAGATTCCACTCCATTGCAATCCAACCTGCCGCTTGGTTGATAATTGCCCTTGGAATTGCAAAAGGAGAAATAGCTTTAACCCCTAATTTATCTATTGTTGATATGGCTTCAGCCAAAACTTCAAGGCCGCCCATTCCAACACCAAGGTAAGTTCCAAGCCTGCCACGCTCAATTGGATTTTCTCTATCTAGTCCTGCGTCTGTCATTGCCTCATGCGCTGCCTGAACAGCAAGCCGCATAAAACGTGATGTTTTTCTTTGTTTATTTCTTGGAAAAATAGAATCTAGAAATTCTTGTTCACCCTTAACCAACCCCCCAATATTTCTATGATGATTTCCTTCTCCAAAACCTTCTAATTCACTAATGCCACTTTTAGAGTTCATTAATGAATTCCAGCTATCTTTAACATTATTTCCAACTGGACTAACCAATCCTAGACCAGTTACAACTACACGATGTTTTTGTGCCATTTTTAAATAACAAAATTAAAATTTTAAAAATATGATAAATCAAAAATTGAATCTAGAACTAATTTTATTTAGTTCTAGCTGGATGAATTTGTTCAACAGCATCACCAACTGTTTTTATTTGTTCTGCTTGTTCGTCCTTGATTTCAATTCCGAAAGCTTCTTCAAAAGCCATTATGATTTCAACATTATCTAGCGAATCAGCACCTAAATCTTTAAATGTGGTATCTGCTTTAATATTGCCTTTTGGAATACTTAATTTTTCAGAAATAATTTCAGACACTCTGTGTAAAGTTTCATCTTTTGAAAATGCCATAATTTATGACTCCTAATCTAATTTAGACTTAAAATTAAACCTTAGTTACTTTTACTACACAGCCGTTCGCCCTGAGGGATTTGCCTTGCAAATCGTCTCGAAGGGTAGCCCGGAGGGCCGACACGGCTTTTTTATTCCTGTCAGTTCAAATCCTTCGAGACAATTTACTCGTACATAAATGTACTCATAAATCCCTCAGGACGAACGGCCAGGAAATGAATATTTCTTGTTATAATTTTTTATTCTTTATTTGTTTTATAACTCAAAAAAACCTTTTTAATACAAAATAATGTTAGTAATTTACTAGCATATCGGAACTTTAAATTTTTTCTAGCTCATCCCACCATCAACACAAATAACTTGACTCGTTATATAGTCTGCCCGCCCAGAAGTTAAAAATTCAACTAAATTTGCAACATCACCACATTCGCCAAATCTTTTTAGCGGAATATGTTCTAAGGCTAGCTCTTTAATTTTTTGTGATAATTTTTCTGTCATATCTGTTTGCACAAATCCTGGCGCAATAGAATTCACCAAAATATTTCGCGAAGCATATTCTTTTGCCAAAGTTTTACTAACAGCTAAAACTCCTGCCTTGCTTGCTGCATAATTTACTTGCCCTGCGTTTCCAAAAAGTCCAACAATAGAACTAATATTTATAATGTAACTTTTTTTCTGACGCATCATAATTTTAATAGCCTGCTGACAACAAAAAAATAAACCTTTTAGGTTTACATCTAAAACACTATCCCAGTCTGACTCAGAAAGACGAATCGCCAAATTATCTTTTGTAATTCCTGCATTATTTACAAGAATGTCCAAACGCGCTGGAATATTTTTTTCTAAAAATAAATTTTTTAATTTTTTAAAACCATCTTGAATAGATGAAACATTAGCTATATCAACTTTAATATAAAAAGCGCCTATTTTTTTTATATTTTGAACTTTTTCTTCTTCTGGTTTTACACAGTCAAAAACTATAACAAAATCCCCGCGCTCCAAAAGCTTCATAACAATAGATTTTCCAATTCCCCCAAGACCACCCGTTACTAAAGCAACTTGTTTTTGATTTGTTTGTTGTAAAAATATTTGTTTAGAAAAAACTTGTTGCTTACTGCTTGTCATTTAAGCTCTCAACTTCTGGTGTTGAACTATTAGTGGTAACTTCTTCTTTTTTTACTTCTTCATCTTCAGAAATAACATCTGTTTCTGTTTCTGTTTCTTGCGTAGCTTTTTCTACATTCTCTTGTTTTTCTATTTCTTGTTGTGGTTTTATTAATTTAACAAGTTCTTCTATATCTTCTGGTTTGTTAATAGAAACAACTTGTTTTTGTGGCCACTCTCGCAAAATCATTTTAGAAAATTTTGTTCCTGGACCAACTTGAATAATAACATCACAATCTTTAAATTGCAGAAGCGAATCCCACCATAAAATAGGAGAGCTAACTTGCCTTATAAGTGACTCTTTTAAATCATCAGCTTTTTGAAGAGGCTTTGCATCAACATTATTTATTAGTGGAATATCAATATCATGAAAATCAACTTTTTCTAAATACTTTTCAAACTCTTCTTGCGCTGGTTTCATTAATCTAGAATGAAAAGCACCGGCAACTTTAAGTTTTATAGCTTTACCGTAATTTGCTTTTACTTCATTTTTAACTTTTTCTAATTCTTTGAGAGTCCCAGAAACAACGAACTGTGTTGGTGTATTATAGTTAACAATTTCCAAAACTTCTTCATTTGAACCCGCAACATCATATTTACTTATAATTTCTGCAAGACGAACTTTAGATAAATTTATAACAGCAAGCATGCCGCTAAATTCATTTGCCGTTGTTGTTTCCATAAACTCGGCACGCTTTTTTAACAGATATAAAGCGTCTGGAAAATTAATTCCTCCTGCGGCAAAAAGTGCGCTATATTCACCCAAGCTATGGCCGGCAACAACATCTGGAACTATGTTATATTTTTCTTTTAATATTCTATTAATTGCAGCACTAACTAAAAATATAGATGTTTGTGCATTTATGGTTTCCATTAATTCATTTTCTGAAGAAGCAAAACAAAGCTTAACAAAATTTAATCCCAAACAATGAGTAGCCTCATCAAAGTATTCCTGAACAATCCGCTCTTTGTCATAAAATTCTTTAGCCATCCCAACGAATTGCGAACCCTGTCCAGGAAATATCATTCCTATTTTCATTTTAAAACCCCATTTCTTTTTCAATTAATTAACAACATAAAAACTTATATGTCTATTCTTGTTGTTCTGTTTCTCGATATTCAACCCTTGGTAGAGGTCGCCCCCCTAAAACATCTATGCGCACGCGCAAATCATTAATTTCACGTTGCCTTGCTCTATCTGTAAAACCTTCATGCGCTACCTTGGCCCAGAATAAACAACATAATGAATAAAAAGTCACCTCAGTTACAAAACTCACAGGCCTCAACCTACAATTAAAGCTAAAAAATAATACCCAAACTATTCCCAATAATTCCTTTTTCATGCTTTAATCTTTCTGTTTTTATAACAACTTTATAAGCAACTCTATTCTTTTAGTAGACTTATCTTTACCCAAAATTGCAATCAACTCAAAAATCCCAGGACTTTGTATGCCTCCACACAACGCTAGCCTAAGAGGTTGTGCAATAGCAACGAGTTTCGCGTCAAATTCCGCTACAACTTCGCGTGCAATTTCAAGTAAATTATCATGGTCTGGATTTTGTATTTCTTTTAATTTTTCCAAAAATTTTTCTAACATTTTTGCAGTGTGTTCACATTTCCATTTAGAAATTAGATTTACATCTAAATCTTTTGGATCTTCTGCAAAATTTATTATTGAATTTACAATATCAAGTAATGTTGAAGAACGCTCTTTGTATTGAGTTAGTAAATTTTCTAATTGTTCTGCGGGCCACGCCTTTTGCATCTTAGATAAACAGTCACCATCCATTTGTCCTATTGCATTCATTAAATCTTTTAGATTGGCATTGCGAATATAAACACCGTTTAACCAATTAAGTTTTTTTAAATCAAATATCGCACCCTTTTTGCCGACTTTTTCTAAACCAAAAAACTCAACCAACTCGTCTTTGCTAAAAACTTCTTGATCCCCGTGAGACCAACCCAAACGAACAAGATAGTTAAACATAGCGTCAGCAAGATAACCTTGATTGCAATACTCATTTACAGATACAACAGCATCTCTTTTACTTAATCGCTTGCCTTCTTTATTTAAGATAAGAGGCAAGTGTGCGTAAACTGGAATTTGTTCACCAAGTGCCTGATAAATTAAAATTTGTTTTGGCGTATTTGAAATATGATCTTCTCCGCGAATAACATGTGTAATTTGCATAAAAATATCATCTAAAACTACAACAAAATTATATGTTGGCGTTCCATCTTGACGAACAATAACAAAATCATCTAATTGTTTATAATCAATTGTTATTTTGCCACGAATCACATCTTCAAAAGAAATTTGTCCTTCTTGCTTTGGCAGTTTAAAACGAATAGCATGTGGCTTTTTTAAATCTTCTTGGTTATAACTTTTTTCGCTGCACTTGCACTCATGTTTTTCAACTTCGTCAACGGATGTTGATTTACAAAAACAAGGATAAGCTAATTTTTTTTCTAAAAATAATTCTGCAACTTTTTTGTGTTCTTCAATGCGAGAAGACTGAAAAAGAGGTTCTTCATCTGGCATGAGATTCATCCACTTTAGCGAATGCAAAAGTGAATCAACATATTCTTTTTTAGATCTCGCAACATCTGTATCTTCTACTCTAAGTAAATATTTACCGTTAAGATGCCGCGCAAACAACCAGTTAAAAATTGCGACCCTCACGCTACCAACATGCAAATGACCGGTTGGTGATGGAGCAAAACGAACCTTAATATTTTCTTTCATGCTAAAACATACCTCGCATTTTTAAACTTTAAACTTTTTGTTCAATAAGTTTTAATTTCTCTGCTGCAAACTCTGCCCATGGTGATGGTTTTTTAGATTTTTGACCATACTTGTGTACCAACTGATTCCAATAATTTTTTGCTTTATCAAAATCTTTATTTATCCAATAATACTCGCCCAACCTATACAAGGCAGAATCATTGGCAACGCTATCAGATTTTTCTGCAATTTTCCCTAAACTCTCTAGACCAACTGCATTTTCAGTTTTTGAAGATGTATCAAGTTGCATTAGAGCTAATTTAATTTTATAGACATCGGCTATATCATTACTATCAATATCTCCAACCGCCTGGCTTAAAAGATTAATTGCTTCATCTAATTTTCCTAGCTGAACTAAGCCTTCAGCCTCTAGCGCCAAAAAGAAAGGTGCTAAATTTGAAGATTTATTTTCCTCATAACCTTTTTTAAAAACATCAACAACTGCTTGCCATTTTTCTTTTGGTGTTGAAAAAATTTCAATATCTTCAAGGCTTAATTTTTCTGGTTTTAAATCAGCTGTTTTAATTTTTGCATCAAAATATTTCAAACATCCAACAAAAGCCATTTGTGCTTTTTGTTCAATACTGTTTGTGTGATAACTATAAAAAAGAGTTCCACCAACCAAAACAATAACCGCAGCCAAAACCAAAACTACATATGTTTTATATTTTGCGATCTTCTCAAAAATTGCGTCAAAATGTTTGCTTGCTATATTTATCATTAATTTCCCCTTTTAAATTTGCGAGTCTAACTGATTACTAATCTTATTATTTTCTACAAAAACATTATCTTCTTTGTTTGATGTTTTTTGTGCAAACTTAATTGCATTTTCTATGGCAAGTGCATTTGAACAACCATGACAAACTACAACTGAACCATTCACACCAAGCAATAACGCTCCACCTTTTTGTGCCCAATCTGATTTTTTAAAAACTTTAGTTAAAAATCTTCTCCCCCATTTTGCAATAATAATTTTGCTAAAAAAATTTACTTCATCTAAATCATCTTTAAACCATTTTTTAAAAATTGAGGTAGAACACTCAAAAGCCTTTAACAAAATATTGCCAGAAAAACCATCACAAACAATAACATCTGCTTTATATAAAAAAACATTTTTTGGTTCTAGGTTTCCTATAAAATTCAATTTAGATTTTAATAAAAGATCATAAGTGTCTTTAATTAACTTAGATCCTTTTGAAGGCTCACTTCCATTAGAAAGCAAACCAACCTTGGGATTTTTTATATTATGATTTTTAATCAAATATTCACAACCTAAATGAGCAAACTGTTCCAAATAACTTGGTTTACAATCTGCGTTTGCACCAAGATCCAAACAAAGAGCAGATCCTTTCATGCTAGACAAAAATCCAGCAATTGCAGGACGCTCGATTCCTTTTTTTCTTCCTAAAATAAAAGTTGCTGCCACCATCAGTGCGCCAGAATTTCCAGCAGACACAACAGCGCAGCAACGCTTATCTTTTACGGCCTCTACGGCCAAAACGAGAGATGATTGTTTTTTTTGAGAAATTGCTTTAACAGGTTCTTCACCCATCGCAATAATTTGAGTTGAATTGAAAATGGAAATAGGTAATGATGACCAATTTTCATCATTTTTATTTAGATACTGAACTATTAAGTCTTGTGGACCAAAAAGACCCACACTGGTTCCTGATCTTGCTGCACAAAGGGCACCCCCAAGGATTGCTCCTGGAGCAAAATCTCCTCCCATTACATCAACAGCAACCATTTTCCACCTCTATTTTTTTTTACTTTTTTTCTTCTTCAATCTCTTCTGGTTTAATTTCTTGTGGTTCTACTTTTGAAGTTTTGTCAGATTCTTTTTGACGAGATTTGAGTTCTTCGCCTCTCTTATGCATGCGGTCCGTTTTTGTTTGTACAACTTTTTGACCTTTGTAATATCCACAATCACTACAGACTTGATGTGAAGATACAGCAGCCTGACATGTTGGACAAATAGAATAAGAAGATTTAATCTTTAACTTACTATTACTTGATGCTCTTTTATCACGTCTCGACTTAGATGTTTTTCTTTTTGGTACTGGCATTGTAAAACTCCTAAAAACTTTATTTTTAATTAAATTATGATGTTTTTTCTAAAATTTTATAGCCCAACTTACATTTTTATTGCAAAATTGTACTTCTTAGCGTCCTTTTAGCCTAGATTTTAAGACCTTTTTTGTCAAAAAAAGTATGGATTTCTTGTAAAATTAACTGATTTTGGCAGACTAAAAGAATACTTTGATAATAAATTTATTTGAAGCAAAAACTTTCAATGAATTTATGGCCCCAAAAATTTTTAAATCAAACCATAATAGGAGTTAAAAAATGGCTGAAATTACAACAAAGCTAATTCAAGAATTAAGAGCAAAAACAGGCATAGGAATGATGGATTGCAAAAATGCACTGGTAGAAGCTAAAGGCAACATTGAAAAAGCAATCGAAGTTCTTCGTAAAAAAGGCGCAAAAGTTGCCGCAAAAAGATCTGGCAAAGAAGCAAATCATGGCATCATCCACTCATACATTCATGCAGGCGCAAAACTAGGCGTTCTTGTTGAAATAAATTGTGAAACAGATTTTTCTGCCAAAACTCCAGCAATGTTAGCATTTGCAAAAGATATTTGTATGCAAATTGCAGCCGCAAATCCACTTTGCATTAATGTTGAAGATTTAGATTCTTCAATTGCAGAAAAAGAACTTGAAATTATAAAAGCACAACTTAAAAAAGATAAAAAACCTGAAAATCTTATTGAAAAAATAGCAAAAAATAAACTAGAAAAATTTTATGAAACCGCATGTTTGTTAAAACAAAAATATGTTAAAAATGATAAGATAACAATTCAAGATCATCTTAACGAATTGGTCGCAAAGATCGGCGAAAACATAAAAATAAAAAGATTTACTCGTTACCTATTAGGTGAATAAAAATAACCAAAAAGAGTCGCAAATATAGCGACTCTTTTTTTTGTGGAGAAAAAACATGCAAACAAATAAAAAAAATATTTTATTAAAAATTAGCGGCGAAGTTTTTAGCAGCAAAGAAAAAGAACTTGAGTCAATAATTAAACAACTAAAAGTTTTAAAAACCAAATGCAATATTGGAATAGTTATTGGTGCTGGAAATATTTTTAGAGGAAGAAGTAACGGCAAAGAACTTAATTTAGAAAAAGCTTCTGCAGATGAAGTTGGAATGCTAGCAACCATAGTAAACGGCAGAATGCTTCAAGCGATACTTGAAAAAGTAGAAATTCCTTCTGTTATTTATAGCGCAATTGAATGTCCCAAAATTTGCGAACCTTTAAGCCAAAATAAAATCAACCTTGCTATGAAAATACATTTGACTCCCATCTTTGTTGGCGGAACAGGAAATCCATATTTTTCAACAGACACCACTTCTGTTATTCGTGGTCTACAAATTAAAGCAAACGAAATTTGGAAAGCAACTAAAGTTGACGGAGTTTTTGATAAAGATCCCAAAAAAGACAAAAATGCTAAATTGATTAAAAAAATATCTTATGATGAAGTTATAGAAAAAAAACTTGGAATAATGGATCTTACTGCAATTACTCTCGCAAAACAAAATAAAGTCAAAATTCGAGTTTTCAATTTATTTGAAGAAAATGCGCTTTTAAAAGCTTTTTCTGAACCTGATTTTGGAAGTATTATAGAATAAAAACTACTTTTTTAGCGTTTTTTTTAATTTTTCTGCTTTTTTCACAGAAATCAACCAATAGGCCTTTTGACAAATATAAAAGGTTAAATAATACTTAATACAGTTAATCAATAATTGTTAGTTATTAAATGGAAGATTATGTTATGAAAAAAGTATTAAAAAAATTAATCACGCTTAGTGTCTTTCTTGCTGCAGCTAGTTTTCAAGTGAAAGCAACACCGCAACAAGAAGAAGCAGAAAAACCATTAGAAGACAAATGTGCAATTTGTTTAGACTCTTTATATTACAAAACTAATAAAGATGGGGATTTCCTTCGTGATACAAGAGAGAACCTTGTTCCGTTAAAAGATCTTGAAATTATAAAACTTCGTTGTGGACATGAATTACACAGATTTTGTTTTCATGGATGTTTAGCTTCACAATCTCCTAACTGTCCTCTTTGTAGACAACCACACAATATTCCAATTCCAGCTACTACATCAGAAGAACAACTGCAACCAGATCAACCATTGCCTGTTGAAGAAATAACTTTAGATACAACAACATCTATACGTTTTGAGTTAACAGCTCCACAAGGCTTTGACTCCGCTAAACAAATACTACAAAATCATACTAATATTGTAACTTTGGATTTAAGTTTAAGACCAGAAATAAGACAAATTCCAGAAGATTTTTTTGTAGGATTAACTCATATTAAAGAACTTAGGCTCACGTACAGCCAGCTAACTAGTCTGCCAGATTCAATAGAAAATTTAACTGGTCTGCGAAAGCTTTATCTTGTTGCTAACCAATTAACTAGCTTGCCAGAAACAATAGGAAATCTAACAAATTTGCAAGTACTTCATCTTCAAATGAACAAGTTAACTACGCTTCCAGACTCAATAGGAAATTTAACTAATCTTTGGGACCTTCTGATTTTTGATAACAAACTAATTAGCTTGCCTAATTCTATAGAAAATTTAACTTTTCTTTTAACACTTGATCTTTCTGATAACCATATTGTTCCTTGGCCAACTGAATTCATAAATCGGGTAAAAGATAGAAACAGACGAGATCCAAACAGACAAGATCCAAATAGAAGGCTTCATGTATATGGAGTAGATTCACAAACAACGACAGATTCACCAACGCCCACAATGGATTAAAATTAAGTAAATAAATTAAAATTTTAATGGAAGGTTATTTTATGAAAAAAATATTAAAAAAATTAATCACACTTAGTGTCTTTCTTGCTGCTGCTAGCTTGCAAGTGCAAGCAAATCCCACTGTGGATCCATGCTATTTTTGTGGAGGATCTCTATTTGGTGTTATTGGGGACTCTACGCCACAACCAATTACAATCTTAACTTGTGGACACTCATTTCATTCAGAATGCATTGAACCCTATCATCGACAACATCAAAATCCTGAATTATGTCCAATCTGTCCTCACACAATAGCTGTAAATGTAACCCAATCAAGAACAATTAGCGCGCTTGCAAGGATTGATAATGATGAATTATCCAGAATAGAAAACATAACTAGAGAGGCAGACACTACAGTAAATATCCAAAGAAGATCAAGACCTATGACACAAGACATGACAAGGGAATTAACTATTTCTTCTCCAACATTTCATCAACATCAATTTAGAACAATTAGCCCAATAACGGCGGACTCGCCAACTCCCACAATGGATTAAAATTAAGTAAATAAATTAAAACTTAAATGGAAGGTTATATCATGAAAAAAGTCTTAAAAAAATTAATTACACTTAGTGTCTTTATTGTTGCTACTTGTTTGCCGTTGAAAGCAGCTGGCGACGGTGAAGAAACAGCCAAACCATTAGAAGACAAATGTGCAATTTGTTTAGACTCTTTATATTACAAAACTGATAAAGTTGGCAATCTGATCCATGATGCTAATAAAAAACTTATTCCATTAAAAGATCTTGAAATTATAACGCTTCGCTGTGGACATAAATTACATAGGTTTTGTTTTCATGGATGTTTAGCAGCGCAATCTCCTAATTGTCCGATTTGCAGACATCCACACAATATTGATCTTCCAATCATTCATAGACCACGACCACAACCACGACCACAACTACTGCCAATACTCCCGGCAGCCCAATCAATGATAGTAGAAAGAGAAATTGATGGAATCCGTCATATAGAATATAGAATAAATACACTTGATGGATTTGAAGTAGTTAAAAATAGAATTCTAAGATTACAAACCGAAGGCCATTTGGTTAATCTAAAATTACAAATAGATGATTCTATTACCACAATTCCAAGAACATTTTTTGAAAACTTAAACAATTTAAACAACCTTGATCTTCAACAAAACAAACTAGTTTATTTACCAGAAACTATTGGAAATGTTGTTAGCTTAAAAAGCCTTAATCTTTCTAGAAATAGATTACTTACTTTACCTGAATCTATTGGAAATCTTATTGAATTAAAAGAATTAATTATTTCTCAAAACAAACTCACATCATCACCCGAATCTTTAACAAATTCTATTTGGAACCTAAGCTCACTAGAAAAACTATCTCTTTCTGGTAACAATCTTACTTCATTACCTAGCTCCATTCACAAATTGGTAAACCTAAAAACATTAGAATTGAAATCTAACAACCTTGAAGAATTGCCTGATATATTTGAAAGTTTAAACAACTTAGAAAAACTTAATGTTCATGGTAATGAACTAATTTTATTACCAAATTCAATCTGGAATCTACACAATTTAATAGAACTAAGATTAGGGGGAAATTACCAACTTCAGCATTTACCAAGCGAAATTCAAAAATTAACAATTCTAGAAACACTCTATCTAAACCACACACAACTAACTTCGCTGCCACCAGAAATTGGAACTTTAAAACAATTAAAAAAGCTTGACGTTAGCTACAGCCGACTAACCGAATTACCAACATCAATCAAACATTTGGAAAACCTAGAGAGGCTTTATCTCTCTTGTAATGTATTTATAACATTCCCTTCAGAAATCGTACACTTAAAGAAATTAAGGTCTCTTTCTCTAGAAAGCTCCCATCTAAGTGAATTGCCAACCTCAATTAGTGAGCTAAAGAGTTTACAACTATTAAATCTTAGAGATAACAACCTAAAAGAATTACCTACCCAAATTGGATTGCTAAAAAATCTGAGGTGTTTATGCCTTAATTTTAATCAACTAGATTCATTGCCAACTTCAATGCAAAATTTAAAAAAATTACAATGTCTTTATATTTCTCACAATAAATTCACACTACTACAAACTTGGATGGATAACCTAATTGAACTAAAATGTCTTGATCTTGAAGAAAACCTTTTTACTCTTGGTTTCCCTGATATCCTACCCAATTTATTGCGTCTAAAATATGAAAATGAACAATTATCAATTGACGTAATGTCTGAGAGTGAAATGAGAAGAATAGAAAGAAGAAGAAGACAAAGAAGATAAATGAAAATTGAGAATTTATAAATTAAAATAATGGAAGGTTATATCATGAAAAAAATATTAAAAAAATTAATCACACTAAGCATATTTCTTGTTGTTGCTTGTTTGCAATTAAAAGCTGCTGGCAACGGTGAAGAAACAACAAAACCATTAGAAGACAAATGTGCAATTTGTTTAGAATCCCTGTGTTGCAAAACTTCTGATGAAGGGAATATTACACCTTTACCAGACTGTGAAATTTGCGAAGTATCACACCAACTAAAGAGATATTGGGAAAAAGATTTTAGACATAGGTTTCATACAAAATGCATCCAAGTATGGATTGAAACAAACCAACCAAACTCTACTCCTTGTCCCATTTGTAGAAAAACAATTATAGACGCAACAACACTAGGTGGAATTAAAATATGGCCTAAAAATATAAAAATAATAACAGATGAAGTAAGTACTGGCCCATTTGGTAGAAACGCTAGAACATTAGTATTAGAATATGAAGTTTTAACAAACGAAGGGTTTGGTGAAATTAAAGAAAGAATACTAAGTCAACCAAACCTGCCTGTTCACTTGAAATTAAAATTTCCCTTGCACATAGACACAATACCAGAAGAATTTTTTGATGGAATACATAATATCACAGCACTTATTCTTACTAGAAACCTACTCACGGCTCTTCCAAATTCAATTAGCAATCTAAGAGCATTAACATACCTTGATGTTTCAAATACTAGTTTAACTTGTTTGCCAGAATCAATTGGAACTTTAGAAAATTTAATTTCTCTAGATGCCAAAAATAACAGACTAGAGTCATTACCAAATACAATTGGAACTCTACAAAATTTAAGATCTTTAAAGCTTGAAAACAACAAACTCACTCAGCTCCCTGACGAAATTACCAATTTAAATAAATTAGCATTCGTCGACATCTCTAACAACAAACTTGAAAACCTACCAACTAACATTTGGAATCTTTCTAAACTAGAAGAATTTAACATCTCAAAGAATAATTTAAAAAGCCTACCACCAATACCTGGCTTTATAGCAGGAAGAAGTGTATTGCATAACTTGACAGCCAATGACAATCAGCTAGAAGCTCTACCTGCATCAATTAAAAATTTAGTACGACTAGACAAACTAATACTTTATAACAACAAACTAAAAGAAATCCCAAGCGAAATAGAAAATTTAAGAAAATTAGAAGATATTAATTTAATTAATAATGAACTTGAATTCCTACCAGACTCAATAGGCAATTTAAAACTTTTGAAAACTTTGCAACTTTCTAAAAACAACCTTAAATCCTTGCCTGAAACAATTGGTGAATTAGAACGATTACAAAAACTTATTATTAATGAAAATCAACTAGAATTATTAGATGCCTCAATTGTTAATTTAAAATTTTTAAAAGAACTTAGCCTAACTAATAATAAACTAAGAGCACTCCCAAGATCAATGGGAGACCTTTTAAATTTAGAACTTCTTGCACTTACCAATAACGAACTTCTTAGACTTCCTGTTTCGCTTGGCAACTTAACTAAATTAAAAAGATTGTGGGTAAGTAGAAATCGCCTCAAGCTTTGGCCTAAAAAATTATTGGAACGACAACAAAGAAAAGAATTACAAATTTTTGGTTTAAAAAATCAAAGACCTTAAGAAATAAAATAAGTAAAAATTATGAAAAAAATAATTAACAAATTTTTAACATTACTTATTTGTGTTTTTGTTGCAAGCAATCTGCAATTACTAAAATCAGTACCAGACAACACAGAAGAATATGTAGAAATAACACAGCATGAAGAAAAAGATCCTAGCGAAGAATGTTCAATTTGTTTGATAAACTTGTATTATAAAACCAATACTGATGGGAAATTGATAGATGCAGAAGATGAAATTATTCCTGTTGACAGTAATGGTAAACTTATTAATGAAAGTGACAAATTAAAACTTATTCCTTTGCCTGATTCTGAAATTGTAAAAATTTATCATGTTGTTCAGGCTGGAAATACTGATCATCAACATTATTTTCATACAACGTGTTTTCAAGAATACATGCAAAGAAATAAAAACAAAGTATCAGACAGTTCATTAACTTGTCCTCTTTGCAGGCAACAAATTCAAACAACAATTACATTAGATAATGTAAAAATTTATCCCGAAACCCCTCTAGAATATGAATTTTTAAACGGGGTCCTAGATACAAATGGCTGGATTTTAAGATACAAAATAAATAAAATTGCAGGATTTTCTCAACTGAAAAATTCTATTTTATCTTTAGGAGTAATAATATCAAAGTTAGTTTTAAAGATAGATGAGGATATTCACACAATACCAGAATACTTTTTTTCAGGATTAGGAACTTTAAAAATACGAATACTTTGTCTTAAAAACAACCAACTCACAGAATTGCCAGCATCTATTGGAGGTCTAAGAGAATTAAGAGAGCTTAATCTTTATCATAATCAACTTACGTCATTGCCAACATCAATTGGGAATCTAACACAGTTACAAAAACTTTATCTTCAAGATAACCTACTAATTTCTTTACCCCCAGAAATTGGGAATCTAACAAGTTTAAAACTGCTTAGTCTTCATGAAAATCAACTCACTTCTTTACCAGCAGAAATTGAGAGGCTAACACGGTTAAAGGAACTTAATCTTTCTTCTAATCAACTCACTGAATTACCAGCATCAATTGGAAATCTAACACAGTTAAAAAGACTTTATCTTCAAAAAAACCGCCTAACGTTTTTACCACCAGAAATTGGAAATATAACAAGTTTACAAGAACTTGCGGTTGAAAATAACCAACTAACACATTTACCTGAATCAATTGGGAATCTAACTATGTTAGAAAATCTTGATCTTAAATATAACCAACTCGCAACTTTACCAGAAGAAATTGGAAATCTACAAGAATTAAGACTGCTTGGACTTAATAATAACCAACTTGCTTTTTTACCAGCATCAATTGGAAATCTAACAAGTTTAAAGAAACTTGACCTTGACAGTAACCAGCTCACTTCTTTACCAGCATCAATTGGGAATCTAACACAGTTACCATCACTTTATCTTAGATTTAACAGACTCAGATCTTTGCCAGCAGAAATTGGGAGGCTAACACAGTTAAAAGAACTTAATCCTTCTTGGAACCGACTTACTTCTTTACCACCAGAAATTGGAAATCTAACAAGATTACAAAAACTTGACCTTAATCATAACCAACTAACACATTTACCTGAATCAATTGAGGATCTAACTCTGTTAGAAAATCTTGATCTTAAATATAACCAACTCACTGAATTACCACCAGAAATTGGTCAGCTGACTAGTTTACAAAAGCTAGATCTTTCAAACAATAAACTCACACGCTTACCAAATAAAATAGGTGATTTAGAAAGTCTAATAGAGCTTAAGCTTGATCATAACAAACTCACTAGATTACCTAACACAATAGGATATTTATATAACTTACAAAATTTGTGGCTCCACTCTAATGGCCTGTCTAAATTGCCAGCATCAATGACTGGACTGCACAGCATACAAACACTTAACCTCAATTCCAACCCACTAATATATATACCACGAATATTGCTTCAATATTTACAGCAAAAACAACAAGAAGATCAACTACGAATTACGATTAACTTAAATAGAAGACCAAATTTTTTTATAAAAATAATAAATAACTTTTTTAGAGAAAGTTTTAGAAGATAATTTATTTATAAATCAAATGGAAGAAAAAATTATGAAAAAAATAATTAACAAATTTTTAACATTACTTATTTTCTTTTTTGTTGCAAGCAATCTGCAATTACTAAAAACAGTTCCAGACAATATAGAAGAAGATGCAGAAATAACACCGCATGAAGAAAAAGATCCAAGCGAAGAATGTTCTGTTTGTTTAGTAAGTTTGTATTATAAAACAAATACTGCTGGGAAGTTGATAGATGCAGAAGATGAAATTATTCCTGTTGACAGTAATGGCAAACTTATTAATGAAAGTGACAAATTAAAACTTATTCCTTTGCCTAATTCTGAAATTGTAAAAATTTATCATGTTATTCAGGCTGGAAATACCGATCATCAACATTATTTTCATACAACGTGTTTTCAAAAATACATGCAAAGAAATAAAAACAAAGTATCAGACAGTTCATTAACTTGTCCTCTTTGCAGGCAACAAATTCAAACAACAATTACATTAGATAATGTAAAAATCTATCCCGAAACCCCTCTAGAATATGAATTTTTAGATGGGGTCCTAGATACAAATGGCTGGATTTTAAGATACAAAATAAATAAAATTGCAGGATTTTCTCAACTGAAAAATTCTATTTTATCTTTAGGAGTAAGAATATCAAAGTTAGTTTTAGAGATAGATGATGGTATTCACACAATACCAGAATACTTTTTTTCAGGATTAGAAACTTTAAAAATACGAACACTTTGTCTTAAAAACAACCAACTCACTGAATTGCCAGCATCTATTGGAGGCCTAAGAGAATTAAAAGAGCTTAATCTTTATCATAATCAACTTACGTCATTGCCAGCATCAATTGGAAATCTAACACAGTTACGAAAACTTTATCTTCAAGATAACCAACTAATTTCTTTACCACCAGAAATTTGGAATCTAACAAGTTTAAGAAAGCTTGTGCTTTCTTTTAACCAACTCACTTCTTTACCAGCAGAAATTAGAAGGCTAACTCGGTTAAAGGAACTTAATCTTTCTTGGAACAAACTCACTTCTTTGCCAGCAGAAATTGGGAGACTAACACAGTTAAAAGAACTTAATCTTTCTTGGAACCATCTAACTTCTTTGCCTCCAGAAATTGGGAATTTAACACAGTTACAAAAACTTAATCTTTTTAATAACCGACTAACTGAATTACCAGCAGAAATTGGGAGGCTAACACAGTTACAAAAACTTAATCTTTCTTGGAACCATCTAACTTCTTTGCCAGCAGAAATTGGGCTGCTAAGAGAATTAAGAGAGCTTGATCTTAAATATAACCTACTCACACGCTTACCAAATAAAATAGGTGATTTAGAAAGTCTAATAGTACTTAATCTTTATCATAACAAACTAACTGAATTACCTAACACAATAGGAAATTTACATAATTTACAAAATTTATGGCTCAACTCTAATGGCCTTTCTAAATTACCAGCATCAATGATTGGACTGCACAGCATACAAACACTTAACCTCAATTCCAATCCACTAATATATATGCCACGAACATTGCTTCAATATTTACAGCAAAAACAACAAGATGATCAACTAGAAATCACGATTGGCTCAAATAGAAGAAGAATTTTTTTTAGAAGATAATTTATTTATAAATCAAATGGAAGGAAAAATTATGAAACAAATAATTAACAAATTTTTAACATTACTTATTTGTTTTTTTGTTGCAAGTAATTTGCAATTACTAAAAGCAGTTCCGGACAATATAGAAGAAGATGCAACAATTACACAGCATGAAGAAAAAGACCCAAGTGATAACTGTTCAATTTGTTTGACAAGCTTGTATTTCCAAACAGATGATGCAGGAAATTTAATTTATGATGATAATAATAAACCAGTTTTACGACCTGATTCTCAAATAACAACTTTGCCTTGTGGTGAAATATGTCATAAATTTCATACAACATGTTTTCAAAGATGGTTAACATCTGGTAGAACAGCTGCCATAACTTGCCCGGAATGTAGACGCCATCATCACATACCAATTCCACAGACTGCTACAACGCAACAAGCTCAACATGATTTAGAAATAATATACAATTATATAGACGTCGATGGTTTACGCCGTATTAATTTAAGAATCAATAGAATTGCCGGATTTGTTACCGCAAAAAATTTTCTTCAAAATTTACAACAACAAGAGCATAAGATTGATTTACTGTTAGAAACAGCCGAAGAAATAACAGAAATTCCAGAAGATTTTTTTGTAGGGTTGGAACATTTAGAGCACTTGAATATAGGATATACTGATCTTGAATTTTTGCCTTGCTCAATTGGAAGTCTAACAAATTTAAAAAAGCTTCGGCTTCCTCATAACAGGCTAACTTCTTTGCCACCAGAAATTGGATGGCTAAGAAATTTACAAAAACTTGATCTTTCATATAACCAACTCCCTACTTTACCTGTAGAAATTGTAAATCTAAGTAGTTTAAAATGGCTTGATCTTAAAAATAACCAACTCACTTTTTTGCCAGAAGTAATTGGTAATCTAATTAATTTACAAGAACTTAGTCTTAATCATAACCAACTTATTCCTTGGCCAACAGAAATATTCCAACCTTTTTTATCTAAAACTACACCTACTGAAATTACTGGCGAATATTCCCAAATTATACAAACACAAAATACAATAATTAAACAACAAGGAGAACATAATATATGTTGCGGAGTCTTAACTCAACAAGGGTTTGATGAAGTTAAAAACTACTTACAAATGCATCGTGAAGTTGTGATATTGTCTCTAAAGTTAACAGACGAAACAAGACAAATTCCAAGAAATTTTTTTGAAGATTTAAATCATTTAGAAAATCTTTATCTTTATGATAACCAACTTACTGAATTACCAAGATCAATTTGGTTACTAACTAATTTAAGAGAGCTTTATCTATATGAAAACCAACTCGCTGAGTTACCAACAGAAATTGGTAATCTAACAAGTTTAAAAAAGCTTTCTCTTTATAGTAACCAACTAACTGATTTACCAGTAGAAATTGTAAATCTAACAAGTTTACAAAAACTTATTCTTTCTAATAACCTATTCGATACTTTTCCAGATATAATAGGACGCATAAGAAGCTTAAAAATCCTTGCTTTTGACAATAATTATATTGCTACTCTGCCAGATACAATAGAAAGACTAACAAATTTGGAAGAACTCCATCTTAACGACAATCAACTAAATGCTTTACCTGAAAGAATAGGAAAACTAAGAAGTTTAAAAAAGCTGTGGATTAATAGGAATTTTTTTACATCATGGCCTAGTGAAATAGAACTACTTCAATCTTTAACATATTTGGATATTTCTGAGAATCAACTTACCACCTTACCCGAATCAATTGAACGGTTAAGAAATTTAGATTGGCTTGAAGTTTTATTGAACCCTCTTGACGTTCGTGGTGAACTAGAATTGTTAATACGCAGGTTGCAACAAAGAGCTTTTGTCCATTATTAATTATCAAAGACAACGCGAATAATAAAATAAGGAAAAATTATGAAAAAAATAATTAACAAATTTTTGATTTTATCTATTTGTTTTTTTGTTGCAAGCAATCTGCAATTACTAAAATCAGTGCCAGACTATATAGAAGAAGATGCAACAATTACACAGCAAGAAGAAAAAGATCCTTACAAACAATGTCCCATTTGCTTTGCAAGTTTATACTACCAAACAGATGATGCAGGAAACTTAATTAATAAAAACAAAGAAGATATTCCGGCTAACACTGAAAGTCTTAGAATTGGAAAAGAAGAAGATATTATTCCTGTTGATGATTCCAAAAAACTTGTTAATGAAAGTGATATATCAAAACTTATTCCTCTTTCTGATTCACGGATAACTACTTTAAGTTGTAATCATAAATTCCATACAGATTGTATTGATCCATGGGTTGCAACACAAGTAACAGGAGGACAACCACAAACATGTCCAGTTTGCAGAGCACCAACGCCTCAACCAGAAATACCTCAACCAGTACATACGCAGAATGAAATAATAAGAGTGTTTGGACGAAGTTTTGTATCTTGCAAAATATTAACACAAGCAGGATTTGCTGAAGTTAAAACATACTTACAAGAACATCCCGAAGTTGTGGAATTAAGATTAAGATTAACAGACAATACAAGACAAATTCCAGGAGATTTCTTTGTAGGTTTAAATCATTTAGTACGTCTTGATTTTATAGCTAACCAACTTACTTCTTTACCACCATCTATTGGAGGGCTAAGAGAATTAAGAGAGCTTTATCTTGATAATAACCAATTAACTTCTTTGCCACCAGAAATTGGGAGCCTAAGTAGTTTACAAAGTCTTTCACTTCAAAACAACCAACTTACTGCTTTACCATCAGAAATCGAAAATCTAACTAATTTAAGAGAACTTTATCTTTCTCATAACCATCTTGTTCCTTGGCCAACAAGATTAATAAATCAACTACAAATACAAAACCGACACCTACGCATACAGGTTTCTGATTAGGATGCACAAACACGAGCTAGAACAACTCCACCAAGAAGACAAGAAACGCAAAATGCAAGAATAAGTTTTAACTTTTTGGAAGATAATAATACTATATCTTGCCAAATCTTAACTCAAACAGGTTTTAATGAAGTTAAGGAATACTTAGAAAATCATCTAGAAGTTGTGACATTGAATCTAAAATTAACAGACGATACAAGACAAATTCCACAAGATTTTTTTGAAGATTTAGCTCATCTTCAAAATCTTTCTATTACTGGTAATCATCTAACTAGCCTGCCGGGAACAATAGAGAATTTAACAAGGCTTTCACACCTTTGACTTTCGTTTAACCAACTAACTAGTTTGCCAAGATCAATAGAAAACTTAGAAAATCTTCAATTGCTTTGTCTTCAAAATAACCATCTGTATCCTTGGCCAACAGAAATATTACAACCATTATTAGATAAAACTCCACCAACTTATATTATTGGCCAAAATTCACAAACACCTGCCCCACAATCAACACAACCAATTTCTTTTTTCAAAAAAATTGGGAGTAAAATTAAGTTTGCATTTAGAAAGTTGTTCCAAAAAAGCGCGTAGTTGGAAACATTCTAAATAAAAAAGGGTGACTAAGTTTACAAAACTTAGTCACCCTTTTTTATTTTTTGTAATTTAATAAATAATGAATTTTTTAAATTATTTACCTTTTCTAATTGCAACAGCGTAATTAAAGTTATAAAAATATTTTTGCCACTGCTCATCAGTAGAATTGTATTCATTATCAAAAACAAAATAATCGGCTAGCGCTTCTCTCACACGCAAAACCTCTTTAAGTCTTTTTTTATTTTTGGGATCTGAAATGGTAAGATCTAGAAGTTCTAGGGCTCGCTCAAAAGCCTTATTACTCAAATTAATATCTTTATCTTTCCAGATAATAGTGCGTTCTACTTCACTTCCAATATTTGCAAGTTGCTCAACTAAAGAAAGTTTAAACCATCTACCGGATGCAAGTTGTTTGTGTATTATCATTTTTACCCACCCGCCATATCTTTATTCAAAGATCGTGTTACCAATTTTTTAACAATAGTTATTATTTTTTCACGTATTTTGGGATCGTCAACTCCCCTGCTTTTATTTCCTGATAGAGGACGAAGATTTATCATAGAATCAAATTCAATCCAATCTTGTGTATCAATTTTTTCTGGATAAATATTTATCCCCCATAGATTTTTTGGTTCTGACTCATTTTCTAACAACAATTCTTCTTCATCTGAATGTAGTTCGGCATCTACAACCATAATCTCTTTTTCAATATCAACAACCGCCTTAACAAGCCCGCCAAACATTTTTTCAGCCATTTGTTTTAGTTCACTAATTGAAACTTTTTCTTTTACAAGTTTCATAAACATCTCCTTAAATTTATTTTATTTTAAAACCTTATCCCAAAATTAAATAATTAAAAGCAATTAAAGTAAATAATATTGAAATAAAAATAATTCTAAGTCGTGTTACAACACACAAAGGCCTATAAAAATCGAACTAAAGATTTATCAATCATTATTTATCTTGCTTTTGGGGAAATTGATTTGCTAACATACAAAAAGCAACAATTCTAAACGAGTTTTTTGGTTATTAAAAAAGGAAAAAAATAATGAATAAATATGTAAAAAGAATAATTTTTATTTTGATATTGATTGCATCAATGACAATACTTTATATTCTAGAAGAACAAAGAACACAATATAAATCTATAAATCCAATTACATTTTTTAAATCAAAAAACATAAAAATCCTAACTCCTAAAAATGATACTTTTATAAAACCAAAATTAATGTTTCATGCATCAACAAATCGCAATATAGAAATTTTCCAACCTAGGGCCACGCACGTCAGAGACCGCAAAGAAGGGCCTGTTATTTTTGCAACACCACACATAGGATTTGCATCAATGTGGCTTGCGGGATGGCATGGAAAATGGGTTAATAGTGGATCATTTGACCGTGGACCATTTTATTTTGTTTGCAGTAATAAAGAAAAATTTATAAATGAAGATAACGGTGGCGCTATATATGTTCTTGATGCAAACAAGTTTTATTATGACTTAGAAAAAAACGCATCATCTTCCCTTACAGAATGGGTTTGCAAAGAAGAAATAGAACCTCTTTATAAACTTGAATTTGAATCTGCCCTAGAAACCATGATAAATTTCGGTGTTCAAGTTTTCTTTGTAGATCAAAAAACTTTTGATAAAATTAGAACTTCAGATGATTATGGACGCAATATTTTTATGAGCTTAGAATCTGAGAACCAGAAAAGAAATAAAAACTATATGCCGTTATTTGATTATGAAAAATACAAAAAGGAAGAAATAAAATGAACAAAGCTCTAAGAAACTTAATAATTTTGCTAGTCGCTATCTTTGTTGCTCTGATGGTAGGTACAATCATTCGAAAAAGACATCAATCACAAAATTCCAAACCTAAAATTACGGTTCCAGAAATGACTCCAATGCAAGAACAAACAAAAGGTGATAAAAATCTTGCAGTAAAATATGGTGACTCCATAAAAATTCACTACACAGGAAAATTAGATAATGGAAAAGTTTTTGACACATCACTAAATCGTGAACCTTTGAAAATGACAATCGGAGCAGGTCAACTTATTCCAGGTTTTGAGGAAGGTGTAGTTGGTTTAAAAATTGGAGAAACCAAAACTCTTAAAATTCCTTTTGCAAAAGCTTATGGTCCTAGAAGAAAAGAATTACTAAGAGTTATCGCAAAAAGCAATCTTCCAAAGGATGTTCCTGCACAACTAGGACTTCAATTTAATGCAACAGATGATAAAGGAAATAAAATTCCACTTACAATTACAAAAGTTGAAGGAGATAAAGTTACCCTTGATGCAAATCATCCACTGGCCGGAAGAAACTTAACCTTTGATGTAAAACTGGTTGAGATTGTTTCGTAGCAGCAACATGGAAGGCTGGTTTTGCTGGCTGTGGAGCGAAATAGTCAATTAATACTTTATAACCTTTATCTGTAGTAGGTTTCTTCATAAGAGCATAACACCTTTTTTTAGATAGCGATGTTGGGAATTTTGTTTTTTCTGGGATTAGTAAGGTTTGGCCAAATGTAAATTCATCTTCATTGCCATCAACCTTCCAGTTAATACCATCAAATGGAGAAACCAAGTCCCTATACTTTTCGTTCCACTCTTCTCTTGTTAAATTTTTGTCGTACCTACACAATAAAATGCTTTCTTTTTTTTCTGAATATTTTAGCCCACCTAAAATAGTATCATTTTTTATGCTAAATACATATTCCTGCCAATGATAAACGCTTGGTGGTAATACATCCTTAAAATCAAAACTAGGATCTTCAGAACACAATTCACCATCTTTTTGATGAGGAGTAATAACTAAACGTTCGAAATCTTTTTCAAAAAACTTATTAGTTGAAATTTTTGTTTTTGGTTTCATCTCAAAAGATTCATGCTCTTGAGAATATTCCGTAGAAACATAAACATTAATTATTACACATACGTCACTATGGTTTTTGACATTTAATTTAAACGCAAAAACCTGTTGCGAAAAAATAAACAACGATATTAAACTAATTTTTAAACACATTTTATTCATCATTTTTAACCCCAAAATTAAATTATTTCTTTATTTCTTCTTTATAAAAACTCATCCGAAAGTCAAAACAGTTTGTATTACAACCTCATATGATTCATCAGCAGGTTGAGACCTCCACCTTATTTCTTCATTTGGGACCTTCAAGCCCTGATATTTTTCTTGCCACTCTTCTCTTGTCAAATTTTCGTCATATCTGCACAATAAAAGTTTTTCTTTTGAAACTGAAACAATTGGCTTTGTTATAAAAGAAACTTCTTTTACAACAAAAGAATATTCAAATTCATTAGTTGGAAACTTTTCAACAAAACAATAATCTGAATCTTCAACTTTATCACCTAGTGCATGTATCATTTTTCTTTCCAGATCAGATCTTTCTGGTGAAACAATTAATTTAACTAAATCTTTTTTAAAAAATTCATACGTTGAGATCTTTTTTCCAGGATTAATAAAAAAACATTTACGATTATCAGAATTTTTTGTAAAAACACGAATTTTTACAATTACGTAACTGTCATTTTTAATATTCAACTTAAATGCAAAAACCGATTGTGAACAAACAGATAACAAAACAAAGCAAATTTTTAAATACATTTTTTTCATATTTTTCATAACCCCCAAAGTTAAATTCTTTCTTCATTTTTTTCTTTATAAAAACTCATTCGATCCATAAGCCCGCACGAAGTTAAAGCAGCTAGCATTACAAACTCACCTGATTCATCCGACCCTTGCGACCACCAAACTATTTCTTCATTTGGGACCTTCAAGCCCTGATATTTTTGCCACTCTTCTCTGGCTGGAAGAAATTTTAACGTTTGATGTAAAACTTATTGAGATTGTTGCGTAGAGGAAAGCTTCCCTTCCAATAAAGATCTACGAAAATCTGATGGATGTTTTCTTTCACTTATAACAATTGGTCTAATTAAATAGTCAATATATTTATTACCGAAAATATATACGTAACCTACTTGTCGTAAATAAAATGGTTTTTTATCTAAGACATTGAAAGAGGTTGTTTTTTTTGTTAATTTGGTTTTTCCATGAGTAATTCCTATATCTGAATGCATAAACCAAACTACTTCTTCAAATGGAGAATCTAAATCCCTATATTTTTCATTCCACTCTTCTCTTGTTAAATTTTCGTCGTATCTACATAATTGAACGTGTTTTTTTTCTCCTGAATACATTGGTTCTTTGTTAAAAGAAAAGGTTTCGATAACAAATGAATATTCTTGCCAATGATAAACACTAGGTGGCAATTTATCCTTAAAATCAAAACTAGGATCTTCAGAACACAATTCACCATCTTTTTGATGAGGGACAATAACTAAACGTTCTAAATCTTTTTCAAAAAACTTATTAGTTGAAATTTTTGTTTTTGGTTTCATATCAAAAGTTTTATACTCTTTAGATTTTTCCATAGAAGAACAAACACAAATTGTTACATCTAAATCACTATCATTTTTGACATTCAACTTAAACGCAAAAACAGATTGCAAACAGATAAACAACAAAATTAAACTAATTTTTAAATACATTTTTTTCATATTTTTTAATAATCCCCAAAGTTAAATCTTATGCTTCAACTTCTTCTAACCAAGCAAACCTATTTGGATCTTCCATAATTTTTTTATGCAATTCTTTAATATTTTGTTCTTGAACACCAAGTAAATATTGATTATGTGACTTAGTTTCAAAACAGCGGTGATAACAAGTTCCATCAGATAAAAAACCGTAGGTAAAATAACCATACTCGTTTACTTCTGCGCCGCCTGTCTTTGTATAAATAATAGTAGCTGGAATACTTATGCTCCTTATCCCCCTACCACTTTTATCACTAAAAATTGTTTGCAAACCAAGATCAGACAATTTAAAATCAACAATCTTTGCAAAATTATGAATTTGAATTATATATTTTTTTCTGGCAGCATCAAGCCAATCAGGATAATAATGCGATTTTAAGGCATCTTCTGGCAACTGAGTAAACCATGTTGCAACACGTTCATGATAAGTTATATCAAAATCATCTGGAAAAAATTCTTCTGATAGGTTTTTATTAAAATCACGATACTTATATAAAACAATTCTAATATTATTTTTAGGATCAGAAATTTTAGTATGTGTATCATATTCAGATACAATGTAACTTCCGTCATCTGCGCGACTTTCATCTGCAACTTCGTCAATGGAAGTTTCGTCAGCAACGCTTTCTTGTTGTTTTGATTTTTGCCCCTTTCTAGATGCTATTCTTTCCTCGCGTTCTTTTTCTTTTAATTCCGCATCAACGCCATCAATCCAATCTATAAATTTTTGGGCTTCTTCTGAGAAATGCTCGCCTTGTTTTTCTTTTTCACTAGCAGGAACATCTTTTATATCAACAACAGAAACTCCTTCAATAGAATAAGGTAATCTGATAGGTCTAGATTCTGTTGATCCGCTAAACTCTAAACTATATTCGATTTGTAAAAAATAACTTAAAAGTTCTTGTTTCCTTTTTATGTTTTGACTTACATCAAAACTATGCGCAGATACATTTTTGGCAACTTGCCTATCAATATAATTTATAATAGAGCTATATAATTTCTCAAAAAATTCTCTTCTCTGTTTATATTCTTCAACTAATTTGTTTTGTGTAATATTAAAATAATGATCCTTCTTGGTTCTGGTTTCAACAAAATCACCTGATTCATCTTGCCTTTGAAACAATAAAAGATAGTCATTTTTTATTTCTACAAAATTAGTTAAAAAAACTAAATACGGACTAAATATTTTACGTGCGTCACAAAAAACAGAATCCATACTAACTTGTACCGACAGAGCTGCGATATCCCCTAAACATAATTGTGCTAACATGTACTTCTGAAAAATTTTCAACCCTTCTTGTCTACAAAAAGTAAATAAATGGTCAACTTGTTGATATTTCCACTTCAAAAAATAAAAGTTTCCAAATAACTTTAATTCCTCATGGCGACTTTCAACCAATTTATCTATTACCTTTTTATCTTCATATGTAAGAATTATTTTATTATTAAATTTAGCATTCAAAGCCAAAATATTACCTTCAGTTGTTTTTGGACATATAAGTCCCATAAAAACCGCCTCAGGACGCAAATGTTCTTTTTTATAGTCTTCTTCAAATTCTTTTAGCTCTGGACAATAGCTCAATGCTTTACTATGCATAGTATTTACAAAATTAATTCGTTTCATGTAAGCTTCTGACTCAGTTTGAACCATATTGCAATATAGAGCCTGAAAATAAAGGTAACTAGCAAGAACTTTTAAGCGATCCATAAATTCATCATGTGATCTTCTCAAACCAACAATTTTTTCTAAATCACTAACATTAATAGATCCACCGCTTTCAAGTTTAGAATTCAATTCATCTATCTTAGATGTATCAGAAGGCGCTAAAAATTTTGCAAAAGGATTTTTAGACCTTTTTCTTTTTTTCTTTTTTTTAGTAGAAGCAGAACTAGATTCTTGCTTATCAGAACACATCAAAAAAACATTTAATGTACTAACTTGAAAAACAAGTAACGTAACTAAAAATAGTTTTTTTAGAAAATTGATTTTTATATTCACGAAATAACCCCCAAAGTTAAATAACCTCTTTTAATGCAATATAAATATTTAAATTACAGCATGTTATAATATTAACAAATAGGAAAGAATACACAACCGCCTATTGCTTTTCTGTCCTTATTTTAGGCCTTTTTTGCTACTTTCAATCAAAAATGCCCAAATTTATATTTATTTTTAGCGAAATGCTTTTTAAAAACCAAACTTTTGCATTAAAATCTATCTATGATATTTTTTGTAGGAATCAAATTATTGGTCAAAACTTTCAACCATTTAACCAAAACAAAAAAGGGTTAATTTATGCATATGCAACCAATTATATTTTCAGAAGGTGATACAAAATCTTTTGAATCTATTCTTCGCGAATCCATGCAAGCACCAATCAAACATTTTGAAATAGAACTTGCTACTATTAGAACAGGAAGAGCAACGGTTTCACTAATCGAAAATATTAAAGCAGAATGTTATGGCCAACTCATGTCTCTCAAAGAACTTGCAACTCTCTCTGCACCAGATGCAAGACTGCTCACAATTCAACCTTGGGACAAAAGCATCATTCAAAACATAGAAAAAGCCATTCAAGCGTCCGACCTTGGAGTTAATCCACTTAATGACGGAGAGCTTATTCGTCTTCAATTTCCTATGATCAGCTCAGAACGCAGAGAAGAACTAATAAAAACTTTAGGAAAAAAAACAGAAGAATGCAGAATATCCATTAGAAATGTCAGAAAGAATGCCCATAATCAATTAAGAGATGCTGAAAAAAATAAACTAATTTCTGAAGATTTTGCAATGAAACTAAATCAGTCTCTTCAAAAAGTAACTGATGAATTTATAAAACAAGCAGATGATATTCACAAACGAAAAGAAGCAGAATTAATTAAGGTCTAAATTAATTCTGTATATCCGTTCAAATCCTTCGAGACGATTTGTAAAACAAATCCCTCAGGACGAACGGACGGGATAAGAACTTTTATTCGATAATAAAGTTATAAAAAGGTACCTCGTAGCAGACTGCGAAGTACCTTTATTTTTTAGACTCAACGACTTCTAGAAATATTGCCTGTCAAAACTTAATTCTATACTGTTTAATTTGATAACAAATTAAAAATCAAAAATCATAATAACCAATACAAAAATTCAGTCATATTTTACAAATTATTTCTAATTACTAATGCACACCGATAGTATTTTTTATATTGCTCAAATATAAGTTGTGTTTATATCCAACTGAATAACCCCGGCCGTTCGCCCTGAGGGATTTGTTTTACAAATCGTCTCGAAGGGTTGCCCGTAGGGCCGATACGGCTTCCTTATTTCTAAACACAAACCATATTTTCTGGCTTACCCTCTAAAAATTTAATTATATTGTCAACGGCTGTACTAGCACTTTCGTATTTTGATTCTTCAGTATTATATGCAATGTGTGGGGTAACAAAAACTCGCGGGAATTTTATGAGAGGATTATTAATATCAAGAGGTTCTTGTGCCAACACATCTAAGCCAACCGCAAAAACTTTTCCACTTTTTAAGTTTTCCATTAACGCTTCTTCATCTATTAGTTGACCACGCGCAGTGTTAACAATCACAACGCCATCTTTCATTAATTCAAATTCTCTTTTGCTAAGTAAATTTTTTGTTTGTGGCAAGAGAGGCGCATGTAAAGAAATAAAATCACTTTCAACTAAAAGTTTGTCTAAATCTTCTGGAGTTGAATATTCATCTGTATAAAGAATTTCCATATCAAAACCATCTTTAGCGATTTTGGCAACCGCTTGCCCTATTTTGCCATAACCAATTACACCTAAAGTTTTTTTATACAGTACTTTGCCTTGATATTTAGAATGGTCATACTCGCCTTCTTTTAAATCTTGCCCGGCATCAAACATTAATCTTGCTGCCGCCAAAAGCAATCCAATTGAATGCTCTGCTACGGCTTGAGTTGCATACGCTGGCGCATAACAAACACTAACGCCTTTTTGCTTTGCAGCATCTAAGTCAACATAATTAAAACCAGTTGTACCAAGTGAAATCATTTTTAGATTTGGCGAATTTTCTATTACCTTTTTGCTCATATCTATTAAAAAACTAATTACAATATCTGCATCTGCAATACTTTTTAAAACCTCATCATCCCCATACACAGGATTTTCTAAAACAATAAACTCATCAACATGTTTCTTTAATTTTTCTACAAGATCTGGATAAGAACATATCCCACCGATATCTACTACTTTCATTTCCTTTTTACTCCCACTAGTATTTTCTTGTATTTTTTTTGCAGATAACCATTGCCAAAGTTTTGTTTTCAAAAAAGACAATCTGTCTAATCTGTTATCTATTTCCGTAATTAAATTTTCATCTAACTGGAAAGCTTTTTCCAATTTCAAACGATTAATAATTTTATGGTGTTTTGCATAACGAGAAAGTTTCTTTTCTTCTTCTTCAACAGCTTGAAAAAAGCTAGTAAAAGGAAGAGAAAAATCACCTACATTTTCTACATCTGTATACTTAACCTGAATATCAAGCAAAAGCTCTTCAATCAGTTCATTGTTGTCCATTGTAAAAAATTCACTCAATTTTTTTGAACCATTCCATTTAGACCAAAGGTCTTTGTCTGCCAAATACACAGAATCACTTTTTAGTTGATATAAAAAATAAAGATAACTAAAACTACAAGATGAAATTCCTAATGTTGTTAAAATTTTATATTTATGTTTTAAAAAACCATCACCAACACCCTTAACAACATTCTTTAAATCTATTTTATTACCAATTCGGCTTTCTAGAAAACTAGCCGCAGAGCTTGAAACATTGGTTCTATTATCAACCACAAACTTTTTAGCATACACCCCACCTTTTTCAACAATAATCTCACCTTTAGCAAAAACAGTAGAAAAACTAAATAAAGAAATTAACAACACTTTTCCCACAAAATTAGTTTTAGATTTATACGGCATCTCATTCTCCTGTATTGGTTATTACAAACAATTTTGAATTACTAAATCCGTTCAAACCCTTCGAGACGATTTACTCATACATAAAATGAACTCATAAATCCCTCAGGACGAACGGCAGGTATCGTAACTTTTATTTTGCACAATCTAATTTTCCACGGCCGTTAGCCCTGAGGGATTTGCCGGCAAATCGTCTCGAAGGGTTGCCCGAAGGGCCGACATGGCCATAATCCTAACCTTTTCTTAGATTATGTTTTATCACATATTTTTTATTACATACATCAACATATCTTAGACTAATTTAAAATGAAAAATTTGATAAGCAATAAAAGCAACATAAGTCAAAAGCAAAGCAATTCCTTCTAGACGGTTAATTCTATTCCTTTTTATAATTCCATAACCAACAATTCCAAACGCTACAAACATAAACGGAGCAACACTAATTGCAGATCTAACATTGATGGAATTTTTAGATGAAAAAGCTAAAATTCCCAAAATCAATGTTCCTTGTTCCAAAACAGAACCCAGTGCATTTCCTAAAGCAAGCGAATAATCTTTTCTGCGAACAGCGCTAATACTTAACGCCAACTCTGGAAAAGATGTTCCCAGGGCTATGATGGTACTCCCAATTGAAACTATTGATATCTTAAAAAACGCAGCTATTTTTACAGCACTAAAAACACAAAGCTGTGAAGACACTAGAACAAGCGCAATACTTACTAATAGTTTTATAACTGTTCCAATCTTAGAAACTAAAAATTTTTCCTTTTTTAACTTTTCTTCAATGTGTTTTTTTTCTTCTTCACGTGCCACTTCTATATGCCTGGATTTCCAAAACTCAACCAAACAAAAAATGTATATTCCTATCAAAAGCAAACCATGAATTGGTTTTAGTGTGCCAAATAAAAAAACAACACCCATAACTAAAAAAATTAAAACCAAAGAGAATATCAGATCTTTCCGCTCTTTTGCTCTAACATAAATTGCGCCAAACAACACTGTTGGAATTCCCAAAACTAAAGATATATCTGTAAAATTAGACCCTATGATATCTCCAACAGATAAGTTTGGAACCTTATTGAAAACAGAAGTTAACGCTACACTTAATTCTGGAATTCCCGTAGAAATTGAAACAATAACAAAACCTATAAAAAACGTTGATAAACCAAAAAGATAAGACGCTTGCCTTGAATACCTAACAGATTTATCACCTGACCACCAAAGAATAAGCAAACCACACACTAAAAGAGCTACATAAATAAAAATTGAAAAATCCATAACTACCATTCCTTCCAACTCATTCTTATCCAACACATTAAATTACTTTAGTATGCTACAAAATCATTTCTTTAAAAATCAAGAACTCTATTATAAATTATTATAAGTTATACTTATATCACACTTAATATTACCCGCCGCTCAAATCCTTCGAGACGATTTGTAAGACAAATCCCTCAGGACGAACGGCCGGGATAGTAACTTTTTTATATGGCAGAATCTCAGTTATTTTTATATTAAACTTAATACTCTCTATTGTGTAAACATTTCGAGATCCGTGTCTAATAACCATTTCGAAAGGTCTAACTTTCTTGTTTCCTTTCAGGACAAACGGCCGGGATAGTAACTTTCATCTTGTAGTTCTGTTTTTATTAAACTTAACATTCTCGTTTGTTCAAATATTTCAAGGTCAATAGCTTATTAAACATTTCGAAACGCCTAACTTTCATATTTAACCTAAAAACAAACAAAAAAAGTCGGAACCTTTACAATACAGAACCCTAAGTTGTTTTTTAAACTTAATACCACCAGGCCGTTCGCCCTGAGGGATTTGCTTTGCAAATCGTCTCGAAGGGTTGACCGAAGGGCCGAGGCGGCCATTACACTAACTTTTACATTGTATAATCAAACAAAATTACAACATCAAACAAATCTAAGATAAACCTTTTAATTACAATTTATTATAATGATTTGTAATAGAGTTTTACTACTGTTAAAATCAATTTCCAATTCAAAAAATTAAAAAAATATTTTAGGGAACATGAACAAACACTTCACCCATCTTCACCTGCATACAGATTTTTCACTGCTTGACGGAGCCATCCGAATCCCACAACTTGTAAAATTTGCCAAAGAACAAGAATGGAAGGCTGTGGGAATTGCTGACCATGGAAATATTTTTGGCGCCATAAAACTTTTTCAAGCCTGCCAAAAAGAAAACATCAAACCAATTCTTGGCTGTGAGTTCTATACAATTCCTGATGCATCCATAAAAGATGTAAAAGAAAAGTATCACCACTTAGTATTAATAGTAGAAAATGAAGAAGGTTACAAAAACCTATGCCACTTAATGGCGTTCTCCTACAAAGAAGGATTTTATTTTAAACCACGCATTGACTACAAAATTCTTCAAAAACATCATAAGGGTTTAATTGCCTCAACCGCGTGCATTGGCGGACACATCCCTAAACTATTAAGACAAAATAAGGAAAAAGAAGCTGAAGAACAAATTCAGTGGTTTGTAGATCTTTTTGGACCACAAAATTTTTTCATTGAGGTTCAACCGCCAGAATATCCAAAAGTAGCATTACTTAACCCCAAACTTTTTGCCCTAGCAGATAAATTTAATCTAAAAACTATAGCTACTTGTGACGCACATTTTTTAGAAAAAGAAATGCGCGAAACTCACGAAATTTTACTTTCCGTTCAAACACGTAATTTATTTTCAGATCCAAAGCGCTTAACATTTGGTGAGGCAAATTGTTACCTGCGAACAACAAATGAAATGTTAAAAGCTTTCCCAGAGCATGAAGAAGCTATTTGGAATACCGGCGAAATAGCTGACAGGTGCCAGTTTAATTTTACGTTTGGTAAACTTTTTTTCCCCAAATTTGAAATTCCTCAGGAGTATGATGAAGTTTCATACTTTAAATTTTTATGCCAAAGCGGGCTAGATAAATTAAAAAACAACAATTTACTTGAACAAGAAAAACTAAATGAGTATGACAACAGACTTAATATTGAAATGGATCTCATAATAGAAATGGGTTTTGTTGGTTACTTTTTAGTTGTAAGTGATTTTGTTCAATGGGCAAAAAAACAAAATATTTCTGTTGGTCCTGGCCGTGGTTCGGCTGCAGGATCTCTGGTTGCCTGGGCTTTAGAAATAACTAATGTTGATCCCATAAAATACAATTTACTTTTTGAACGTTTCTTGAACCCAGAACGCGTAAGCATGCCAGATATTGATATCGATTTTTGTATAGAAAAACGCGAAGATGTTATTAATTATGTAAAAGATAAATATGGCCATGACTGCGTATGCCAAATTATTACATTTGGAACAATGCTTGCAAAAGGCGTAATAAAAGATGTGGCAAGAACTTTAGGGTTCCCCTTTAGTGATGCGAGTGCCGTTACAGGATTGATTCCTGATCAACTAAAAATAACAATCGATGGCGCAATAGAACAAGAACCGCGCCTTAAAGAAATGATAGAAAGCAACCCAAAAGTAAAACACCTAATAGAAATTTCAAAAAATCTTGAAGGGCTAACTCGCCACGCATCCAAGCACGCAGCAGGAGTTGTTATCTCCCCCGCTCCGCTTGAAGAAATGCTACCTCTCTACATTCCGGCTAAAACAAATGAACTTGTAGCTCAGTACACCATGACAGACCTTGAAAGCATCGGTTTTTTAAAAATGGATTTTTTGGGTCTTAAAAACTTAACACTTGTTGACCGCGCACTAACAGCAATTAAAAAAAATCATGGCGTTGAAATTGATTTAGATAAATTAGAACTAACAGATCAAAAAGCATTTGATTTGCTACGTGCAGGAAATACAAGTGGTGTATTCCAATTTGAGTCTGAAGGAATTCGTGAAGTTTTAAGAAAACTGCAACCAGAAAAATTTGAAGATCTTATTGCTGTAAATGCTCTTTACCGCCCGGGACCTCTTGGATCTGGAATGGTAGATGATTTTATTGACAGAAGACATGGTAGAAAAAAAACAACTTATATGTTCAAAGAATTAGAACCAGTTCTTGCAGAAACATATGGAGTTATTGTTTATCAAGAACAAGTTATGAAAATTGCTTCAGCCATCGCCGGTTATTCGCTTGGAGCCGCAGACATTTTACGCCGAGCAATGGGAAAGAAAAAAATTGAAGTAATGGAACAACAAAAAGTACAATTTATAGATGGCGCTACAAAGCGTAATTTTGATAAAAAACTATCTGGAGAACTTTTTGACTTGATGGCATATTTTGCCGGTTACGGATTTAACAAATCTCACTCAACAGCCTACGCACTTATTGCATATCACACCGCATATCTAAAAGCCAACTTCCCTCATGAATTTATGGCCGCACTTGTTTCTTTTGAAACAAATAACCCAGACAAGCTAACAGAATATCTGCAAGAAATAAGTGACATGGAAATAGATGTCATCCCTCCATGCATAAATAAATCACAAATGGAATTTAGCGCACAAGGAAAGAAGATTTTATTTGGTCTTCAAGGAATTAAAAATGTAGGACAAGCAGCATTAGAAAATATTTTAGAAGAAAGAGAAAAAGAAAGTTTTAAAGACACTTTGGATTTTTGCACGCGCATAGATTTACGAACATCAAACAAAAGAGTAATTGAAAGTTTGATTGGCACAGGCGCCATGGATTGCTTTGCTGGGAACAGAGCACAAAAAACAAACGAACTTGAAAAAATTATAAGCATTGCGCTAGAAAAAAAGGAAGCCGCCAAAACCGGACAAATGAATCTTTTTTCAAATAATGAAAACACAGAAAAAAAAGAAGAAAATGAATTGTATTCTTTTCAACCATGTGACGAGTGGAAACAAAAAATAAAGCTAGAAAAAGAAAGAGAACTTGCTGGTTTTTATTTGAGCTCTCACCCTCTAAAATCTTACCAACCAATAACTAAATGGTTTAACCTGCCAACATTTGGTGATGTGCTTGAGAAAATCAAAAATACAAAAAGCACAAAAGAATTTGAAGTAATAGCCTATGGTTTCATGCAAAACCATAGAGAAATCACTACAAAAAAAGGTTCGCGAATGGCATTTGCACAATTTGAAGATTTTTCATCTCACTGCGAACTGATAATTTTTCCAAAAGTTTTTGCCAAGGTGGAAACACTTCTACATGAACACAAGGTTTTTATCATTAAAGGAATTGTTGATTTAACTGCAACAACAAAATGCAAAATAAAAGCAAATGAAATGATACCCGTAGATTTAGTTTTTGATGATAAAAAAAATATTAAATATCTAAATTTAGAACTTCCCGAAATGTTAAATGAAAACGTATGCAATGAAATTAAAAACATGTTGCCTCCTGGCAAAACTCCCATAAATTTACTTTTTAATGAAAACCAAGATAAGTTGCAACTGCGCTCAACGCTAAAAACAAACCCTACAGCAGAAAATTTAAAAAATATGGAGAAACTAGGGATTAAAATTTCTTGCTATCTTTAACCAACGTTATACTACTCGTCGTTCAAATCCTTCCTTCGATGCGCTTACGCTTACTCAGGACGCTCGGGATAAAAATACTCGTACACAATATGTACTCATAAATCCCTCAGGACGAACGGCCGAGACAGCAACTTTTCATATTACATAACAAAATTTTATCATACTATATCCTGCTGCCGTAAATCAAAACTAAATCTTTAAAAATAAATATCACCCGTCCGTTCGTCCTGAGGGATTTGCCTTGCAAATCGTCTCGAAGGATTTGAACGGCAACATAATTTTCAAAAATCTTTAACAATTGACTTATAGATAAAAAAAAATTAAATTTATTGCGTTTTTAAACCCCCTCAACTTAGAAAGGAATTTAGAATGAGGACAGTCAAATATGCATTAGTTTTGGCAGCAGCAATAAGTTTTTCAAGTGTTTGCCTAGCAACAGATCTCCCAACAGAAGAAATTGCCCCTGAAGCTCTACAACAACTAGAAGAAACTAAATTTAATCCCGAAGATATCACAGCCGATACAGTCTCCAATGTTTCTATATTTTTTGATGTTATAAAAGATCCAGAAAAATGTGACCCTGAAGCATGGGAAGAAATGCTAGAAATAATAGTTGATTATCTAACAGAATGCCAATACGCAGAAGAAGGCGACATCTCCCCAATTTTAGAACTTCCAAATATTTTAGACCAAATAAATGAATTCATTGAAGAAGAAGAAGGTTTTCATGGCAACTTGGGACTAAGAATGGGCGTTATTGACCCAAATTTAGTTCAAAATTCAGAATTACTTCCTGTATCTGAATAAAAAAAACGCTCAAAAAGAATCAAAAAAGCACGTAAAAATTACGTGCTTTTTTGACAATCTAAATTTAAATTCTAATCTTTTGTGCAAAAAACGCAAAAACCCTTTAAAAACCGCCGCAAACCGCTTGCGGTCTCTTGACTAATATAAATATATTTATAGACTTAAAGTACGTAATGTAATAACTGTTTTAGTTTAATTTTAATTAATGGAGGATTGACATGAAAATCAATTCATTTTTAAAGTCGGCAACGTTTATTTCTTTGTTGTTTTGCAATGTCAATTGCAATTTATCTGCAAATCCAACTCCAGAAGAAGTGGCGGAAATTGCAGGCCAAGTATTAGAAGTTGCAGGAAATGCAATTAACGGAACATGTCCAGATTGTGTTTGCAATACTAGCGACATTAAAAAACTTATTTTTATTACATATTTTACGTCGCTCGCTACCCTTTTCCAAACTACCAGAATAATAAATAAATTGACCAAAATCAAAGGTTTACCATCTCGCACAAGAAGACAACCACGGCCAGGTAAAGTAAGAGTAAGACCATCACAAGAAATGGTTTAATTGTAAAAATATATAAATTTAAACATAAGAAAAAGCCGCAATATTTATTTCTTGCGGCTTAATTTTTTTCAATCAAAATACCAAAATTAAATTACGTAGTTAAAACTGGAAAATTGGGTTTCTTTACATGAACAAAATGAATAAAGTTTTTTAGTAAATCATCTTTCTTTTCTAAAATAAATAAATCTTTTACCATCTTTACTGTCTTAACAACTTCATCTTCACTTATCTTTTTATTCTCATAACAATCTAACATTGTGTTAAATCTCTCCTCCATTTTCTCTGTCCAATCCATTCGCGCATAGAGCTCCACCAATGTACTTAAAAAATTATGATTTTCTGGTTGCATTTCCCTTAAATGTTCATAAATAGATGCTGCTAATACAATATTTTTTTCTTTTTTATATAAATATGCTGCTTGTTTATACTTTTCCATCGCTACCCCATCATCTTCAAAAGCTAAAAGCAAATCGGCCTCAATTTGTAAGGCGTATGCTTTATTTTCTAACGAATAAGACATTAACTTATAAAGCCCTAAGGCTTTTTCTTTTTCTTTTCTGTCAACTAGTTGTGATAATTTAAACCATGCAATACTGCAAGCTCCTATTGGAGTTTGTTGCATTACTACCCCTTTTTTAAACAACTAAAAAATTTTCTCCAATTTTAAATCTACTAACTAATAATTGTATGTAAAAATCATTAAATATTACAACAAATATATAAATAATTTTTTTTAGCTAATGAAACAAGTATTTTTGGGCGTCTCTTTTTTCAAAAAAAATTCTTAGCACTTAAAATAAATTCGCAAACAGAAAAATATTTTCATAAAAAATTAGAATAAAAATCTAAATTAAAAATATTTACTTCAATGCAATAAGTATGTTTAGTTAATGGCTATTGCAACACTTAAATTGCTGTTGTATATTTGAATATTCAAATTTAATAATTAAGGTTGTATCTACTAAATAAACAAAATAAAAGTTTATAGAAAAAAGATATTGTTTTTGATAATACAATAACAAAACTAGCATCATGGCCGCATCGGCCCTTCGGGCTACCCTTCGAGACGATTTGCAAAGCAAATCCCTCAGGACGAACGGCCAGGGAATATTAAGTTTGATAGAAACACAACGCAGATTATGCAATATAAAAATTATCACCACATCCGTTCGGCCTAAAAGCAAACAAGAAAGCTCGGCCCTTAGAAATGATGATTAGACACGGATCTTGAAATATTTAAACAACCGAGAGTATTAAGTTTGATAGAAACACAATGTAGATTATGCAATATAAAAAAAGTTACTATCCCGGCCGTTCGTCCTGAGGGATTTGTTTTACAAATCGTCTCGAAGGATTTGAACGGTCAAGAATATAAAGTTTGATAAAAACATATCTTGAGTTTTAATAATTAAGGTTTAAAAGAGCAAAACACCAAAATGAGTCCTACCACTTCAGACAAAATAGTACTAAATCAAGTTATAGAAAAAATCTTAGAACAAAAACAAAGTACAGCTCTTGCTGGCGGTGGCGAACTACGACTACAACATCAAAAAAAATCTGGAAAAAAAACAGTAAGAGAAAGACTAGAATATCTTTTAGATTTCGAAAGTTTTGAAGAAATAGACCAACTTGCAACCTCACATTTCCTAGAAAAAAAATATTACACCGATGGCGTCATTGTAGGTTTTGGGAAAATTTCTGGCCGCAAAGTTGCAATTTATGCACAAGATTTTTCTATCAAAGGCGGATCCCTTGGAAACAGACACGCACAAAAAATTTGTAAAGTCATGGATACTGCAGCAAAAATTGGATGTCCAATAATTGGAATTTTAGATTCTGGCGGGGCAAGAATTGATGAAGGAATTCACTCCCTTGCAGGATATGGTGAAATTTTTATACGCAACACTCGTTACTCAGGAATCATTCCACAAATTTCTATTGTTTTAGGACCATGTGCAGGCGGCGCAGTTTATTCACCTGCTTTAACAGACTTTATTTTTGCCACAGAAAACATAAGCCAACTTTTCATCACTGGACCACAAGTAATCAAAGAAGTTTTACACCAAGAAATAAGCAAAGATGATCTTGGTGGGGCAAATGTTCATGCAAGCAAATCTGGGCTGGTACATTTTGTTGCTGAAAGTGAAGAAGATTGTTTTGAAAATATCAAAATGCTACTTTCCTATCTTCCAGATAATTACAAATCATTTCCACAAGAAATCTCAATAGATAAACAAGAAAATTCACAAGAACCAAAAACTTCTGACTGGGAAAATTTAATTCCACACAATCCCAATAAATCTTATGATATTAAAAAAGTCATAGAAGCAATTGTTGATGAAGATTCTTTTTTTGAAATTCAAAAACTTTATGCACAAAACATTGTAATTGGTTTTGCAAGAATTGATGGTAGTACTGTTGGAATTGTAGCAAACCAAAGTTTATGTAAAGCTGGAACTCTTGACATTGAAGCATCATGCAAAGCAGCAAGATTTATAAAAACATGTAACAATTTTAATATTCCAATTATTTCACTTGTTGATGTTCCAGGTTTTCTGCCAGGAGTAGAACAAGAGCACAATGGCATCATTTGTCATGGCGCCAAATTAATCTATGCCTATGCGCAAGCAACCGTTCCAAAAATAACAATTATTTTAAGAAAAGCTTACGGTGGTGCATACATTGTTATGGGTAGCAAACACTTGGGTGCAGATTTTAATTTTGCACTGCCAATTTCTCAAATTGCAGTAATGGGAGAAAAAGGCGCAGTTAGTATTCTGCATAGAAAAAATCTAAAAAAAATAGAAAATCAACAAGAAAAGTTGTTAGCTGAATCTCAACTTCAACAACAATATAAAGACGAATTTTTAAACCCTTTTATTGCTGCAGAACATGGCTACATTGATGGCATTATAAAACCAGAAGAAATGAGAAATAAAATCATTAAAGCTTTAGATATTTCAAGCCAAAAAGTTGAACATCTACCAAAGAAAAAACATGGTAACATTCCGCTTTAAAAAACTTACAAAATCAGTATTTCAAAAAAATTTACCCAAAAAACCCTTATTTTTATAAATTCATTCAAAAACACCTAAGTTTACAGGAGGGCCTTTTGACTAATAGACCTTAATTTATTAAGGTTAAATTACTTATAAACTATGAGTTTTTTAATTTTAGGAGGTTATCAAACTATGAATTACAAAAAAAACTTTTTAACTAAAATTTCTATTGCAATTTTCGCTTGCTTATTTTCAGCAAGTTTAAATTTATATGCCGGAGATTTTGTTTGTAGTAAACCTGATTGCAACAAAACATTTACTCAAAAAGTACACTTAGCCACACATATAAAATCTATTCATGAAGGCATAAAACATAAATGCCCTCATTGTGATAATACATATGCTTATCAATCAAACTTAAACAAACACATCGATTCTATTCATAAAGGCATAAAACATAAATGTTCTCATTGCGATAAATCATATACTCAAAAATGTCACTTAAAAAGACACCTCAGACGAAAGCACCCTGATCATGAACAAGAAATAGCAGAAATTTTATTATCCATGACAGAAGAACAGCCCCGCAAAAGAAGAAGGATAGAATAAACTATGAATTGCAAGAAAGACTTTTTAGCAAAAATTTATATTACAATTTTCGCTTGCTTATTTTCAGCAAGTTTAAATCTGTATGCCGGTGATTTTGTTTGTAATCAGCCGGATTGTGGTAAATCATTTACTCGAAAATCAAGCTTAACCACACACATCAAATCTGCTCATGAAGGCACAAGATATCCATGTCCTCTTTGTTATAAAACATTTACTCGAAAATCAAGCTTAAACACACACATAAGATTTGTTCATGAAGGCATAAGACATAAATGTCCTCATTGTGATAAACAATTTAGTGACAAAAGCCACTTAAGCGAACACATCGTTTCTGTTCATGAAGGCAAAAGACATGAATGTTCTAATTGTGGTAAAACATTTACCCTGCAAGAAAACTTAAAAAAACACATAAAATCTGTTCATAAAGGCATAAGATATGAATGTCTTCATTGTCATAAAAAATTTAGTGAAAAAGGCTCCTTAAAAAGACACATCGATTCCGTTCATAGTTGCGCAAAATATCTATGTCCTCATTGTGATAAACCATTTACTCAGAAAGAGAACTTAAAACGACATATCAATTCTGATCATAATGGCATAATACATGAATGCCCTCATTGTGATAAAGTATTTACTCGAACAACAAACTTAATAAATCACATAAGACGAAAGCACCCCAAATTACTTGAGCTTGAGCAACAAACCTTAGAAGATCCTAGTGCAGAAATCGACGCAATGAAGTATGCGCCAGCGGCTGAACTTCCAACAATGGGAGGTTCTTTACTTCCGCCACCACCAGAGGATTATCATCAAGAAGAAGTCTGTGAACAGCCCCGCAAAAGAAGAAGGACAGAATAAACTATGAATTACAAAAAAAACTTTTTAACTAAAATTTCTATTACAATTTTTGCTTGCTTATTTTCAGCAAGTTTAAATTTGCATGCCGGCAAATTTGCATGTACTTGGCCTGGTTGCGATAAAACATTTCCTTATAAATCAAACTTAACCAAGCACATAAAAGCAGTGCATGAAGGCATAAGACATCAATGCCCTCACCCTTATTGTGATAAATCATATACTGATCCAGCAAACTTAAACAGGCACATCAAATCTATTCATGAAGGCATAAGAAATGAATGTACTCATTGCGATAAATCATTTACTCATAAAAGTTACTTAACCCAACACATCAAATCTGTTCATAAAGGCATAAGACATGAATGTACTCATTGCGATAAATCATTTACACAAAAAAGTCACTTAACCCAACACATCAAATCTGTTCATAAAGGCATAAGATGTCAATGTACTGAACCTGGTTGCACAAGGTCATTCTCTACACCAGGCGACTTAAAAAAACACATAGATTCTTTTCATAAAGGCATAAGATATCAATGTACTCATTGCGATAAATCATTTACTAGACAAAGCGACTTAAAAAAACACATAGATTCTTTTCATAAAGGAATAAGACACGAATGTACTCATTGCTATAAATCATTTACTCATAAAAGTTACTTAACCCAACACATCAAATCTGTTCATGAAGGCATAAGATATAAATGTCCTCATTGCGATAAAACATTTGCTAGACAATCAGACTTAGCCAGACACATAAGACTAAAACACCATGAGCTTAATCCAGAAGAACCTAATTTCTCAACAGAAATCCCGCCTGTTTGGGGAGAAAAAACACAAGATCATCCTAACGCACAGCATGAACCAGAAACCATAATTCTACCCAGTGCAAGTTATCCATTGCTTCCTACACCGCCAGATTATAATCATCAAGAAGAACAACCACGTAAAAGAAGACGGACAGAATAAACTATGGTTTTTTTAATTTTAGGAGGTTATCAAACTATGAATTGCAAGAAAGACTTTTTAGCAAAAATTTATATTACAATTTTCGCTTGCTTATTTTCAGCAAGTTTAAATTTATATGCCGGAGATTTTGTTTGTAGTAAACCTGATTGCAACAAAACATTTACTCAAAAAGGACACTTAGCCACACATATAAAATCTATTCATGAAGGCATAAAACATAAATGCCCTCATTGTGATAATACATATGCTTATCCATCAAACTTAAACAAACACATCGATTCTATTCATAAATGCATAAAACATAAATGTTCTCATTGCGATAAAACATATACTCAAAAATGTCACTTAACCCAACACATCAAATCTGTTCATAAAGGCATAAGATATCAATGTACTGAACCTGGTTGCGATAAAGCATATACACATAAAAGTCACTTAACCCAACACATCAAATCTGTTCATAAAGGCATAAGATGTCAATGTACTGAACCTGGTTGCACAAGATCATTCCATACACAAGGCGAATTAAAAAAACACATAGATTCTTTTCATAAAGGCATAAGATATCAATGTACTCATTGCGATAAATCATTTACTCAAAAATGTCACTTAAAAAGACACATAAGACGAAAGCACCCTGATCATGAACAAGAAATAGCAGAAATTTTATTATCCATAGAAGAAGAAGAAGAAGAAGAAGAAGAAGAAGAAGAAGAAGAACATGATCAATTAGGACAACAAAAAAGAAAATTTGATTATTATCAATATGGTGAAGAATGTGTACCACCAAATAAAAGAATAAGAATAACAAAATAAACTATGAGTTTTTTAATTTTAGGAGGTTATCAAACTATGAATTACAAGAAAGACTTTTTAACTAAAATTTATATTACAATTTTCGCTTGCTTATTTTCAGCAAGTTTAAATCTGTATTCATGTGATTTTGTTTGTGATCAACCGGGTTGTAATAAAGAATTTACGTCAGAAAAAGGCTTAATCATACATCAAACAAAAATACATAAAATTTGTAACATTTGTAACAAAAAATTTACATCAACATCCTTATTAAAAAAACACAAAGAAACATGTACGCTTGAGTGTCCTCATTGCGATAAAACATTTACTCAACAAAGTACCTTAACCCAACACATCAAATATATTCATATACGCATAAGATATCAATGTACTCATTGCTATAAATCATATAAACAAAACAGTCACTTAACCAGACACATAGAATCTGTTCATAAAGGCATAAGACATCAATGTACTGAACCTGGTTGCACAAGATCATTCCATACACAAGGCGAATTAAAAAAACACATAGATGTTGTTCATGAAGGCATAAGATATCAATGTACTTATTGTGATAAATCATATACTCAAAAATGTCACTTAACCCAACACATCAAAGATGTTCATAAAGGCATAAGATATCAATGTACTAAACCTGGTTGCACAAGATCATTCCCTAGGCCAAGCGACTTAAAAAAACACATAGATATTGTTCATAAAGGCATAAGACATCAATGTACTTATTGCGATAAATCATATACTAAACCAATAAGCTTAACCATACACATCGAATCTGTTCATAAAGGCATAAGACATGAATGCACTAATTGCGATAAAACATTTGCTAGACAATCAGACTTAGCCAGACACATAAGACTAAAACACCATGAGCTTAATCCAGAAGAACCTAATTTCTCAACAGAAATCCCGCCTGTTTGGGGAAAAAAAACACAAGATCATCCTAACGCACAGCATGAACCAGAAACCATAATTCTACCCAGTGCAAGTTATCCATTGCTTCCTACACCGCCAGATTATAATCATCAAGAAGAACAACCACGTAAAAGAAGACGGACAGAATAAACTATGGTTTTTTTAATTTTAGGAGGTTATCAAACTATGAATTACAAAAAAGACTTTTTAGATAAAATTTATATTACAATTTTTGCTTGCTTATTTTCAGCAAGTTTAAATTTGAATGCCGGAGAATTTGAATGTGATGAACCTGGTTGTGATAAAGAATACCAAAGCCAAAGAGGTTTATCTGTACACAAAACTCGAATACATTTTATTTGTAATTTTTGCAGTAAAAAATTTACGTCTAAAGATAAATTAGAAACACACAAACAATCCTGTTTTTTTACATGCCCTCATTGTGGTAAAATATTTACTAACAAAGAACACTTAAGCACACACATAAATATAATTCATAAAGGCATAAGACATGAATGCCCTCATTGTCATCAAATATTTACTCGTAAATCAAACTTAACCGAACACATACAATCTGTTCATAAAGGCATAATCCATGAACGCCCTCATTGTGATCTAACATTTAGCTATAACTCAAACTTAACCAAACACATCAGATCTGTTCATAAAGGCATAAAACATCCATGCCCTCATTGTGGTAAAACATTTTCACAGCAAGTAAACTTAAAAAGACACATCAAATCTATTCATGAAGGCACAAGATACCCATGTCATTATTGTGATAAAATATTTACTTATAAAACACACTTAAGCAGGCACATAAAACACAAACACTCATATTTCATAAAAACACATCCCTTAACACTCGAAGCACCATGTCCACCAGCAAATGTAAACATAGGTGATCCGTCCTTGTTGCAACCAATGACCGGTTCTTTTCATTTAGAGACTGATGCTTCCAATCAGGATTATCAAGAAGAACAACCACGCAAAAGAAGACGTACAGAATAAACTATGAGTTTTTAATTTTAGGAGGTTATCAAACTATGAATTACAAGAAAGACTTTTTAGCTAAAATTTCTATTGCAATTTTTGCTTGCTTATTTTTAGCAAGTTTAAATTTGCATGCCGGTGATTTTGTTTGTAGTGAACCTGGTTGTGATAAAGAATACCAAAGCCAAAGAGGTTTATCTGTACACAAAACTCGAATACATTTTATTTGTAATATTTGCAGTAAAAAATTTACGTCTAAAGATAAATTAGAAACACACAAACAATCCTGTTTTTTTACATGCCCTCATTGTTATAAATCATATACCTATCAATCTCTTTTAAAAAAACACATCGAAACTGTTCATAAAGGCATAAGATATCAATGTACTCATTGCTATAAATCATTTACACATAAAAGTTACTTAACCCAACACATCAAATCTGTTCATAAAGGCATAAGATGTCAATGTACTGAACCTGGTTGCACAAGGTCATTCTCTACACCAAGCGACTTAAAAAAACACATAGATTCTTTTCATAAAGGCATAAGATATCAATGTACTCATTGCGTTAAATCATTTACTAGACCAAACGACTTAAAAAATCACATAGATATTGTTCATAAAGGCATAAGACATGAATGTACTTATTGTTATAAAACGTTTAGAAAAAAAGACTCCTTAACAAAGCACATAAAACACCATGAGCTTAATCCAGAAGAGATCATGGAAGCTGCTTGCGTACCAAAAATTCCAACCCCACCTCTTCCCGTTTGTTCTGTTTTACAAGAACTACCTGAACCTTATGAACCAGAACAACAAACACTTCTCAGCGCAGAGTTCTACACAGACGAATTCGAGGCACAACTTCAGGAAATACTACCGATACCACCACTACGAATTTTAGATGCGAGAACCTTCCCTGAACAGCCCCGCAAAAGAAGAAGGACAGAATAAACCATGAATTACAAAAAAGACTTTTTAGCGAAAATTTATATTACAATTTTTGCTTGCTTATTTTCAGCAAGTTTAAATCTGTATTCATGTGATTTTGTTTGTGATCAACAGGGTTGTGAAAAAGAATTTACTTCACAAGCAAATTTAACATTGCATAAAACACGCACACATAACATATGCAATAAATGTCATACAAAATTTGAAACAAAAAGTGAATTAGTAGAACACAAAAAAACTTGCTCCTTTAGATGCTCAGAACCAGGATGTACATACACATGTAAAACATCACAACATTTAAGAACACACATGCTAACCCACACAAGAACAACCGATTTTAGATGTGATCTTTGCCAAAGACCTTTTAAACAAATTAGTCATTTAAAAAGACACATTCGCGATGTGCATGAAAAAATCAAAACTCATACATGTCCGGTATGTAAAGAATGTTTTGCAAGAAAAGAAGCTCTAAAAGATCATGTAAAAACTCATCGAGGAGAAAGAAGTTTTATTTGCTCAGAGTGTGGCAAACGTTGCAGTCGCCAAAGTGATTTAACTGAACATATGAGAATTCACACAGGAGCAAGACCTTATAAGTGCACATATCCTGGTTGTACCAAATCTTTTTATGCATTGAGTAATTTGAAAGATCATCAAAAAAGTCACGAAGCCCCAACTATTCCATGTCCAAAATGCAGAAAATTATTTAAACTACGCAGTCATCTACAAAGACACATTCGTACAATACATGCTGAAAAAGCAACCAAACAATACATTTGCCAGCGTTGCCAAAAAAGTTTTTCTATATTGGGTAGATTCAAAAATCATACAGAAAGATATTGCAAACAACCTCTTCCCAACCCCATGTTTCCAACACAAGCGTTAAGACCTGCTTTACAAAAGCAACAAACCGATGATAGATTTGTACCTCCTAACAAAAGAAGACGTACAGAATAAATTATGAAATTTTTAATTTATAAGGTTATAAAACTATGAATTACAAGAAAAACTTTTTAGCGAAAATTTATATTACATTTTTCGTTTGCTTATTTTCAGCAAGTTTAAATTTACATGCAGGAGATTTTATTTGTGATCAGCCTGATTGTGGTAGAGAATTTTCTTCAAACCATGGCTTAATAATACATCAAAATAAAAAACATAAAATGTGTTGTATTTGTAAAAAAAAATTTAGTGATACTACAACACTTAGGCAACACAGAATAACATGTAGAAACCAATTCACTATACAAAAACCGAATCCAAAACACAAACAACCAACATTATTAGTAATAAAGATTGAAGCTCACACCGACAATCCTAAATTTGCATGCCTTTTTCCTGATTGCAAAAAACATTTTCATTCAAAAAAAAAATTAATGCGTCACATAAGGAGAATACATATACGACCTTGCTTGTCTGAATGTGAAGAATGCCTTGAATTATGCGAATTAGAAAAAAAACTAGAAGAACATTGGCTCAAAGAACACCAAAAAGATCGACTAATACTGGAATCACCAATAACAACACCTATTGACCTCGGTATAATTGCCACAATTTCAAGGACCGGACTACCTCATCAAAGATCCTGTAACCTTGAACTTTACGATGATACACTTTTACCTCCTAAAAAAAGAATAAGAACAAAATAACCCTGTAAAACAAATAATAAATACAAATCTCAACCTAAAAGTTAAAATTTTTGTTTAACTTTTTTTTCTTTAGATTTAAAATTGAAATCAAATTAACAAAGGTCAATCCTTAAACTAAGGAGGACACATTTGATTCAAAATAAAATCTAGTTATTCTTTAGCCTTTATTTAGGCGAAAAACAAAATTCATAAGTTTCATCTCCAAAAAGGTATGTCCTAATAACGGGAGTGAGAAAATGAGTAAAAAAGTATTGTTTATTTTAATGCCAAAGGATTATCGCGATGAAGAATTTTACTTCCCCTATAAAATCTTAAAAAACACAGGAAATCATGTTGATGTTGCTGGCTTTAGCGAGGGAGAAGCCACAGGCGCAAAAGGATATCGACATACTCCTAACCTTCTTTTAAATAATCTTAGCAATGAAGATTTCGATCAGTATGACGCTCTTGTCATACCAGGCGGTCCAGCCTCTACAACATATCTTTGGGATAACAAAAAAATTCAAAGTATTGTTCAGTATTTTCACAAAAAAAATAAACTTGTTGCCACAATATGCTATGCTAACATTGTTCCTGTACAAGCAGATATATTAAAAAACAAAAAAGCAACTGTTTATCCAACACAAGAAGCAAAAGAAATTTTGAAAAAACACGATGTTGAATATGTTAATGCTGGCTGCATCAAGCTTGATAAAGAAAACATTATCACAGCACAGGGACCCAAATACGCAAAGGAATTTGGAGAAACAATATTGCTATAAAAACGAAAAACTAAATTAATATGTCACCAAAAGAACCTATAATTCTAAAAGAGTTACGCCCAAAAACATTGTTGTTGGGCGTATACTCTCCTAAAAATCAATTCCGAGACAAAGAAGCCTATTTTGAAGAATTTTTAAATCTGGTTAAAACCCTAGATTTAGGTTATGACTTCACATTAATGATGAAAGTCCGCTCAACAGACCCATTTTATTTTTTAACCAAAGGTAAACGCGGCGAAATTGAAAAATTTTGCAAAGAAAATCAAATAGAAGAGGTAATCTGCTCAGAAATACTTTCTCCACTTCAAGAAAGAAATTTTAGCGATGCTTTGGAATGCTCTGTTATTGACCGTGAAAGATTGATTTTAGAAATTTTTAAAAAATCAGCACACACAGCAGAAGGAAAAACACAAGTAGCAATTGCAGAACTTGAATATTTAAAAACCAGAATAACAGGAAAAGGAACAGAACTCTCTCAACAAGCTGGACATATTGGAACTCGTGGACCAGGAGAAACACTAAAAGAATCTCTAGGCAGATATTACTCAACTAATATTTCCCAAGCAAAAAAACGCTTGAAAAATCTTGAAAAATCTAAAACTGTTCAACGCAAAAGACGACTAGAAAGCAAAATACCATTCATAACCTTAATTGGATATACAAACTCAGGCAAATCTAGCCTATTAAATCAGCTCACAAAAGCTAATGTATTAGCGGAAGATAAACTATTTGCAACTCTTGACACTACAACAAAATCTTTATATTTATCTCCACAAAAAACCATTCTTATTTCTGACACTGTTGGATTTATCAGCGATCTACCTCACCACCTAATTGAAGCATTTAAGTCTACACTTGATGAACTTCAATTTTCTAATTTACTTTTGCATGTTGTTGACATCAACAATCCCATTTGGCCAGACCAAATCAAAGTTGTGGAAAAAACACTAAAAGAACTAAACGTGAAAAAACCAACTGTTTTTGTGTTCAACAAAATTGATAAAGTAAAAAATCTAAAAGAAATAAAAGTTGAACTAGAAGATTATAAACCATATATTTTAACTAGCGCAGTTAGTAAAAAAGGCGTAAAAACTTTGGTAGATTTTTTAAAAAATTATGAGTTCTGATAATCTTTATTTAAATTAAAAAATCAATTTTTTTTAAAATAAAAGCGGGAGAATTTATGATAAACATAGCAATAAATGGATTTGGCCGAATTGGAAAATCTTTTCTGCGAACAATTCTACAAGACCCAAAAGCCCAAGAAAAAATTAATGTTTCTGCCATCAATATTGGCCCAGCAGACCCAGAACATATTGCATACGAACTACAATATGACTCTATTATGGGAACATTAAATAAAAAAATTGAATATAAAAATAGCAAGATATATGTAGATAAATATGAAATTGTTATAATTTCAGAATGCGATCCTAAAAAAATTGATTGGGGTAAATTAGAAATTGACTGGGTTGTAGACGCGTCTGGCGTCTTTAGAAGTAGAGAAAAAGCAACACTCCACTTAAATTCTGGGGCCAAAAAAGTTTTGATTACAGCACCCGCGATTGATGAAGATATAACAATAATTCCAGGCATAAATGATGACAAATATATTAGCGACAAACACCATTTGGTTTCGCTTGGAAGTTGCACAACAAATTGCTTTGCCCCAATGATCAAAGTCTTAATGGAAAATTTCACACTAAAAAATGGTTTAATGACCACAATACACGCCTACACAAACGACCAAGTTTTGCTAGATGTAGACCACAAAGACATCAGGCGCGGTCGCGCCGCAGCATTAAATATGATCCCAACAAAAACGGGTGCGGACAAAGTCATTATTAAACTTTATCCACAACTAGAAGGAAAACTACAAGCAATTTCTATCCGTGTGCCAACGCCTAAAGTTTCTCTTGTAGATTTTACTTTTGAATGCGAAGAAAAACTAACTAGTGAAGCAATAAATTCCACATTTAAAAAAGCTTCTGAAACCAATTTAAAAAATATACTTCAATTTTGCGAAAAACCTCTGGTTTCAACAGATTTTTCCGCAAACCCACATTCCTGTATTATTGACAGTTTAATCACAAAGGCAGCTGGAAACTTAGGAAAAGTATTTGGTTGGTATGACAATGAATGGGGATACGCAGTAAGATTAAAGGATTTTTTGCTTCACAATTAGCAAAAGATATTCTAAACTACTTTTAATCTTCAATGATGGCAGGGCCCATAGCTCAGCGGTTAGAGCAGTCGGCTCATAACCGAAAGGTCCCAGGTTCAAATCCTGGTGGGCCCACCAAAAATTCCAAGGAAAAAAAATGGCTCAACCAATCTGGCAAAAGCTAATAAAACTTGTAGAACTAGACAAAAAAGTTTCCACTATCAAAAAAGACATTCAACAAATTGATGAAAATGTTCTAGAAAATCAAAAGAAAATATCAAATTTTGACATGAACGTTGAACAATCAAAAGAAATCTTAAGTCAAAAAAAGAAAAATACACGTTCTATTGAATTAAAAATCAATGCAATTGATGAAGAAGAAAAAGACAAAAAGAAAAAATCCGACGAAATAAAAGACCAAAAATCTTACAATGCTCTACAAAAAGAACTTTCTATTCTTTCCATAGAACGTCAAGATACTGAAGAATTATTAATTAGTGCTTGGAATGAAGTTGAAGCTTTAGATAAAAAAATAATACAAGATGAAAAAAAGCAACAAGACGAAATCAAAAAGCTACAAGATGTTATCATTGAAAAACAAGATAAAAAGAAAGATCTTTTAGAGAAAGAAAAAGCAATAATACTGCAACGCTCAGAACAAGCAAGTCAAGTTTCTTCAGACTGGCTAACACGCTATGAAAAAATGAGATCAAAAGTTGAAAATCCTATAGTTCCTATCCTTGATTCAAGTTGCAGTGTTTGCTATTACATGATTCTACCTCAAGATCTTACTAGAATTAAAAAAGGTGCAGTGCTTCACTGCCGCAATTGTTATCGCCTAATTTACTATAATTCAGATAATGAAGAAGCAGTTTTCTAAATTTTAATTTTATGGAAAAACAATTAAGTTTTTTAGGAACACAAAAAACTCCTAAAAAAGCTAAAGAATCTAAAAAAATCGTAAAAAAAACAAAAAGTACCAAAACCCCCTATTTACTTTTTATTGATGGTGCCTCTAGAGGGAATCCAGGAGCTTCTGGCGCCGGAATTTATCTAGAAAAAAACAATCAAGAAATCTTTTCTAAAAGTTTTTATTTAAATAAAAAAACAAATAATCAAGCCGAATATTTGGCACTTGCTTTGGGTGTGTTTTTTTTAAAAAAAGAATTAAAGAAAAAAACAGCAGAAATCACTATAACATCAGACTCACAGCTTCTTGTTCGCCAAATGCGTGGTTTTTATAAAGTTAAAGATCCAATCTTGAAGCAAATAAAAAATGCTACAGTCTCACTCTTAGAAGAAACAAAGCCACACTTTAAACATGTTTTGCGCTCATACAACAAAAAAGCCGACGCGCTAGCAAACGTGGCAATAGATAAAAAAAGCAACAATATCCCAAAAAGTTTCATCTCTCTTTTAAAAAAGTTTGATCTAAAAATATAAACTTCATGATTAATCCTACGCAAAGAACCTTCAATTTCATCTTTAAATCAACAAAAATTTCTCAAAACAAGAAAGTCTTTAGAGACAAAGAGCTTCGGCTCACAAAAAAACAACAAAAACGATTTTATTTCCTTTTACTTTTATCGCTTTTTTTTTCACAAATATCTTCTTCTCCTAAATCAAAACCTAATTTTGATAACATAAGGGTTTTACTCCCAACTCCAAAACCAACAAATAAAAAATATAAAGCATATCGCTTTAATATAACTTCTAGCAACGGGATCAAAATTAGAACCCAAATAAAAACAAAAAGAAAAATCATTTATAAAAAAGAAAACCTTACCATAGAGGTAAACAAACTAGGAATCTACCTAGTCGATACAAAAAACAAAAAAATTAAAGTCAAAAGCAAAGCTATTTCACTAGTCCCACTAAAAGATGATCATCTTCGTATCAACAATACTCCATACCAAGGAATCGTAACTATTCATCTTGTTAAAAACGGAGCACCACAGATTGTTAACACTTTAAAATTAGATGATTATATTTATTCTGTTTTACGTTATGAACTATATCAATCTTGGGCGCTAGAAGTTCAAAAAGTTCAGGCAATAACATCACGAACATATGCTGTTTACCAAATTAAAAACGCAAGAAGACAAAATAAAGTATATGACATTAAAAATAATAATTTTCACCAAACATACAAAGGTACTCATAATTATTCTCATCTTCGCAAAGCCGTCAGTTCAACAAAAAATTCAATTCTCACATATAAAAATAAAATTGCACTTACCATGTTTGATGCTTGTTGCGGAGGAGTTATCCCTGCAAACATGAGTGAGCCAAGATTTGAAAAATGTCCGTATCTTGCACGCAAAAGCAGATGTACATATTGTAAAAAAAATTCATTTTTCCGTTGGGGGAAAAATATCAAAATAGACGGATTACTATCCAGCTTAAAAACCAAACAAAACATAGGGAAATTTAGAAACATAAAAGTTTTAAAAAAAGATAAAGCAGGAATTACGCACAAAGTTTTAATACTAGGAAGTAAAAAAAGCATTCAGTGTAGTGGAAAAGATCTTTGGGATTGCATGCGTTCAAACGTTAGAAGCCAAAATTTTTCGCTAAAAAAAGTTCCTCACAAAAATGAATTTAAAATAAGCGGTAAAGGCTTTGGCCACCATCTTGGCTTGTGTCAATTTGGTGCACGTGAGTTAGTTAGAAAAGGTTGGAAATATAAAAAAATATTAAAGTTTTATTATCCAGGAACCAAACTAAACAACTTAAAAAAGATCTAAAAAAGGAGTAATTTAAATGCCAAATTATAAAGGCCACTTATTTGGCGGCGTTGTTATTTATCTTCTACTTATTGCCCTACTCACCAAATTCTGGATATCTGGCGCCATTCCAACACAAAAATTAATTCTTTGGTTTTTTGCATGCCTACTAGGCTCTCTTTTTCCAGACATTGATATTACCAGCAAAGGACAAAGGGTTTATTTTATACTATTATTTCCACTTACAATTGCCGCTTTGATATTAAAAAAATGGAATTTACTTTTCTTACTTTTTTTAGGTATATTTTTCCCTCTTCTTATTCGCCACAGAGGAATAACCCACAAACCATGGTTTGTAGTCATAATTCCATTTATTATTTTCTCAATATTTGCTTACGGACAACCATCACAATTTGGACAAACCTTTATTGTTTACGCTTTTTTTACTATTGGTGCCATAACTCATTTATTACTGGATTTTGGACCGAAACAATTTATTAAGAAACTTTTTTAATACCAAATAAATTATCTACATTTAAGCTTATCTTAGCAGCAAATTCTTCAGTTTCCTCTCCTCGCAATTCCGCAACAAATTTCGCAATAAGAGGAATATATTTGGGATTATTTTGTTTTCCTCTAAATTGTTGTGGTGGTAAAAAAGGAGCATCTGTTTCTAAAAGAATATTTTCTAGCGGAAGTTGTTTTACAAGATTTCTTAATTCATTATTTTTTGGGTAGGTAATCGGCGCGCTAATTCCTAAATAAAATCCCCAGTCAATTAAAATATCTGCAACGTCCTTGCCTGCAAAAAACGCATGGTTCACACATTTTAGCTGTCCCTTATATTCTTCTAAAACCCTTAGAGATTCATCAACGCTATCGCGAACATGAACAATAATTGGTAAATCATTTTTTAGCGCAAGTTCAATGTGCATCTTAAAAGCATCAATTTGACGTTGTTTATTAAATGGTTTGTGATAAAAATCTAGCCCACTCTCACCAATCGCAACAACTTTATTTTGTTCTTTGTTGCTAACTATTTTTTTAATTTGCTCAAAATCTTTTTTCCAATCATCAGATAAATCACAAGGATGAATTGCAGCAGCAACAAAAACATTCTTATTTTGTTTGGCAATGGCAATACTATTTTGTGTTTCAATAAGGCTTGTACCTACATTTATGATGTTATTAACACCAACACCTTCCGCTTCCTTTACAATCTTACTTGCAAGATTTAACTCTTCTTTGTTTAACGGCTTATTAAAATCTTTTTTTACCATCATATTTATGTGGCAATGTGTATCAACAAACATAATAATTCTTCCTTTTAAAAAAATTGATATCCGCCCTACTCATACAATATCAAACAACAAAGAAATTCCCCAATAATAAACGAAAATTTCTACAAATCATAACAAACAAAACAACAATCTTTCAACCTGAAACAAAACATCGAAATGCTATAATTTCTAAATGCTTTTTCTAAAATAAAATCAATTTCTTATTTAAAAGAAATTAAAAAAAATAAGTAAACAAGCTTTTTTCCTTGACAAAGAAATTAACTAAATTTAAAGTTCGTGTGACACAGTTGCTTAACTCTTTATAAACATAGATAAGAACAGGAGACTTAGATGAATAAAAATAGTTTAATAGCCGCATTAAGTGAAGAAACCGCTTTCAGTAAAAAAGATATCACCAAAATATTAGCAACCCTAACAAGAATCATTGAACGCACTCTTAAAACAGGCGAAAAAGTTGCCCTAACAGGTTTTGGAACATACTGGCTTTCAAGAAGACCTGCACGCTTGGGAATCAACCCAGCAACAAAAGAACGCATCAATCTTCCTGCAATTAATGTTCCTCGTTTCAAACCTGGCAAACGCCTAAGAGACGAAGTTCGCTCTTCAAATTTATAGAAATGACTAAAGTACCTACATTAAGGGTATGGAGAATTTTAGGGCCGGTAGTTTTATCGGCCCTATCTCTTTTAATAGCATTTAAAATTCTTCAACCTTTTGCTTCTTTCTTAAGCTGTAATTTTAATTTACTTTCCAACCGCGGGATTGGAAAAGCTGCTTTTATTATCATGGTAATTTTGCAAATAATTCTTTTGCTAATTTGCAGCAACAAAAAATTGTTCAACAAATTTTTTAATTTAAGTTTTTGTTTCTTTTACAAAGAAAAATGGGTTAAAAGTTTTTTAAAATATTTTGCAGTTTTTTTTGCACTTCATGCTGCAATGCAACTTCTATTCTTTCTTTTGGGTTACAGCCAACTAAATCCTATTTCTATAAATTTTAATATTTCTTTTGTTCTTAAAATGTTGCTAGGTCTTTTTGCCGCGTTTATGGTGGCATGGACAGAAGAGTCAATATTTAGAGCAATGATTTATAATTACTTCAGACAATTTACAAACACAATCCCTAGTATATTTATTACTTCAATCATTTTTATGTTTGCACATGACTTATCTAATCCACTAAATTTAGTAACTAAAAATTGGCAATTAGGATTGGGGCTTTTTTTACTTGGAATACTTTTAAACTTAATTTATGTCTTAAGCGGAAAACTCTACACAGCGATGGGTGCGCACATGGGTTTAGTAGCAGTCAAAGTTGTTTTGCGCCGAATTAAAATTTTTAGTTTTATTCCTGAAGTCAATTGGCCATTCTGGGTAAATAGCGATCTTAGAAAATCTTTTTTAATTCACGTTTTATTTGCAATAGCAATAATTGTACTTATCTATATGAATTATAAAAAACTAAAAAAGACTAGTCATATCTAAAAAATATTCTTTGTTATCCCCGCTCAACAACCTCAACACAAGAACCTGTTGGCATTTTTTCTACAACAAAATGGATAGGGAAATTATCTTTGAAAACAGGCAAATGGGAAACAACTATAACTTTGGAAAAATCCTTTTGAATTGCATAAATTGCATCCATAATTCTTGAAAGTCCATCTTCATCTTGAGAACCAAACCCTTCATCAATAATTAATGTTTGCAATGCTGTACCCGCACGCCTGGCTAGCAACTTAGAAATTGCAATACGCAAAGAAAAATCAATTCTAAACGCCTCGCCTCCAGAAAACATTTCATATGGACGAATACCAACAACATCAGAAATCTTAATATCAAGCGTTTCTTTAACGCCACCCTTTTTTAAATCTCGCAATGATTCTATAAAAACTTGTGCTTGATTATCACTGAGTCGTGAAAGAATCAAATTTGCCTCATTTTCTATTTCTGGAATAGCTTCTTCTATCAACAAAGCCTGAATGCCATCTTTTCCAAAAACACCCGCAAGTGTTTGATATTGATCAATCTGTACATTTAAATCTTTTAATTTTTTTTCATTCTCTTTATTTTTCTTTTTAAGCAAATCAATTCGTTTTAACTCACTTTCAAAACTGCCAAATCTTTGCAAATGATCAGACTTTTGTTGTTCTAAAACATCTTGTTCTTTTTTTGTTTTTTCTAGTTTTAATTCAAGCTCTTTTTTCAATTTAGAATCTGGCAAAATTTTCTTTATTTCTTTTTGAAGCAATACAATATTGTTTTTGTATTCTTTTAAGATAGAAATAAGTTTTGTAATCTTTTCTTTTCGCTCTTTTTGTAAATTTATTTCTTGCTTAAAGTCTTCAGATTCCACCAATATACTTTCAACCTTTTTTAACTTACTACTGAGTGATTGGTGTTCCTTAGAGTCATATTTAAGTTTTTCTTTTTGTTTTACAAGCGCCTGTATTTGATCATTGATAACAACAAGGAATTCGTCTTTTTCTAACTGCACAGAAATCTCTTTTTCAGCTTTTGATAAATCTAAAGCAAAAGTTTTTATATTTTTTTGTAGTTTAGTTTTCTGCTTGTCTAGATCTTTAATTTCATTACCAACGCCTTCAATTTCCTTTTTCATCTCAGAAGAAGTTTTAGAGAAATCATTACTCTTAGATATTAATTTTTTATATTCATCATCTTGAATAGTTAATTTTTTTACTTCATCATTTTGTGACAAAAGAAGTTCTTTTAGTTTTTTTATAAGCAATGTTATGCGTTTTAGACGATTCTTATAAAACGTTTCTTCTTTTAAAAATTTTTGACTTAAAAATTGTTTGCGCCTAACCGTTAAAAGCTGTTCACAAAGGGGGCATGAAGGATTTCTTTCTTGTAGCATCACCCTTTTCTTATTTTCAAATTCTGACAATGTGGATTTAGTTGCATTACCATAATGAATTAAAACCTGATAGTAGTTTCTGCGCTTTTCAAATTGATTTAATATTTTTGAATAATTTTTTTTGAATTCGTCGATATTTTGAAGTTTAGATTCAATGTGTTTTAAATCTGAATTAAAAACAGACATTTTAACTTCAAGTTTCTTTTTTTCTTGTGCTTTTTGACCTAAAACAAAAACTAAGTTTTTAAATGCAAGATTGTTCCGGTCTAGTTCTAGCTTAGTATCATAAATCTTTTCATCAGCATCTTTTTTACGTTGTTCAAACTCTTTTTGGTATTGTATTTGTAACTCTAAAAGTTTTTCTTGAATTAAAAGGCTTTGTTTTTGGCTGTCCCTAAACTTTTTCTCTGAAGTTAAAAGATTGTTTTTTTCGTTCTCAATCTCACCAATATTTGGCAACCCAAAACTTTTTTTATTAACTTTCCGCCATTGAAAAATCAGCTTTTTTAGCTGCTCCGCCTCTACATCATATTTATTTTTTAATTGAGACAATTCGTCACTAATTAACTGACATTTTTGCTTTTTGTTTAAATACTCAAATTGCTCTTTTTGCAAACCAGTTAAATCGTTTTGTATTTGTGAAAATTTGCCTTTGATTTTTTCTAAGTCTTTTTTACAACACTCTAAACTTTGCAAAACATCTTTTTCTTTTTCAATTTCCAAATCTGCTTGTTGTGTTAAATGGGAGAACACTTTTTTTTCTTCTTGATGCTTTTTGCAATATTCTAAAGCTTTTTGCCGTAATAAATCATATTTAGAAAGGCCTAAAATATTGGCCAAAATTTGCTTGCGCTCCCTTGGTGTTTTTTGAGAAAATTCGTTTGCTTGTCCTTGGCGCAAAAATGCTGTGTTTGAAAATGTTTCAAAATCTAAACCTAGTAAATTTTCTATTTTGCTTTGTGTTTGACGTAATGTTTTTTCACTTAATGGGATAAAACCTTCTTTATCCTTGCTAAATAATTCAAAATCTAGAGAAGAAATATCACGACCATAAGTTTTAAAAAATTCTCTACGCACACGATAAGTGTCTTTATTAAATTCAAATTCAACACTAACCATCATCTGCGTTTGGCCCAAATGAAGTAAACCAACATCTGCCTTAGCCGTTCCGGAAACCTTGCGTGCTTGCCCCCAAATACACCAAGTTATTGCATCTAGCAATGCAGATTTGCCATGACCATTTTTCCCTGAAAAACAAATTAGATGGTAATCTTTGAAATCTATAATTTGAATATTTGGGCCGTAGCTAAGAAAATTTTTTATTTCAACTTTTAGAGGGATCATAGGTTATTTATTATAAATGTAGTATTGTTAAAAATAATATTTTTATTCAAAAAACAAAAATACTAAATATTCATGTTAATAGATAGACGTTATTTTAGATATTTTGATTGGTTAAGCTTTATAGTTACGCTCATATTACTTGGACTAGGTTTATTATTTGTATTCAGCTCAACCTACACTCCACAACAACCAATTTCTCCTTTTTTTAAAAAACAGTTAATCGGCACAATAATTGGTCTTGGAATCTACATATTTTTTTGTATTAAAGATTTAAGACTTCTAACACGGCTTGGTTACATAGCATATTTTTTTGTTATAATTTTACTTCTTTATGCAAACATAGCAGGATCTAAAGTAATGGGAGCAAGACGTTGGGTTCCTGTTTTATTTTTAAAAGGCCAACCATCAGAACTCGCAAAACTTTTTTTACCCACCTTAATTGCACACTACAGAGAAAACGCAACCATTAAAAACTTTTTCACAAACACTCTATTCACCATAAAACAAGCCCGAACTCCCATAATATTACTAGCTATCACCTTTTTTCTTATTTTAAAACAACCAGATTTAGGGACAGCGCTAATAATTCTTTTTTCAGGGTTAATTTTGTTTTGGATTGCGGGACTAAACAAAAAGTTTTTTTTATTTTTAGGGCTTGGTTGTATCTTATGTGCACCAATTTTTTGGAAAATTTTAAAACCATACCAACAACAAAGAATTTTAGTTTTACTTGGATCTGGAAGCACACAAAACGAAAGGTATCAAATAGAACAATCTAAAATTGCAATTGGATCTGGGGGTTTGTTTGGCAAAGGTTTACTAAAAGGAACACAAAACAAACTTGCTTTTTTGCCTGAAGATCATACAGATTTTATTTTTTCTGTAATTTGTGAAGAATGGGGATTTTTTGGTGCAATGGCAATCATAATACTTTTTTGTATTCTTTTTGTGAGAATTTTATACATCACCATCCATTTGCCCAATATTTCGCTACAAATCATTTCTGTTGGTTTAATTATCCACATCATTCTTTCATTTTGCATAAATATTGGAATGATTAGTGGAATTTTACCTACTGTTGGAATTTCGCTTCCACTCTTTAGCTACGGATTAAGTAATCTTTGGGTAACTCTTGCAAGTCTTGGATGGCTAAATAACATTGCAATACGTCGTTTTTACTATTAAAATTAACTCATGAACTTAATACTTATCTTTATTACCTACCAAATCATCCAACTCCTAATTTTACCCATAATTGTGGTTTATCTAATAATACGAAAAACAAAAGGCAAATCTGCTTTTGGAAATTTTAAAGAACGAGTGGGATTTGTTCCTAAAAATATAAAAAATAATAACACTATTTGGTTTCATGCAGTTTCTGTGGGTGAAATTTTATCTATCCAATATTTAATAAAAAAAATTAAAAACACATTACCACAAAGTACAATTTATGTAACAACAGGAACCGTTAGTGGGAAAAAAATGGCTGTAAAAAATTTAGATTATGATTATTTAAGTTTTTTACCATTCGATTTTTTACTTCCTATGCTCTTTGCTTTTAGGCGAATTAAACCATCCAACCTAATACTTGCAGAAGCTGAAATTTGGCCAAACCTGCTTCTGCTTGCACACTTCAAAAAAATTCCAACTTTTCTAGTCAATGCAAGAATTAACAAAAAACAAAACCATCTAACCAAATTTATTTTTTCTAAAATCTTAAACACATTTAAACATATCTACACACAAAGCAAAGAAGACCTCAATAAATTTTTAGAAATGGAAATCACAAAAGAAAAGCTAAGCGTTTTAGGAAATATAAAAGCTTACAATGTTTACCAAAAGCACACAGAATTAAAACAAAATTTATGTAAAAAAAACAACAAAATAGTTTTACTTGTAGGTTCCATACATCCAGGCGAACTAAAAATATATTTAATTTTATTTAAACAACTAAAAACTAAATTTTCTAATTTACAACTCATTCTTGCTCCACGCCATTTTCACTGGCAAGAAAAGCTTATTAAAACAATTCAAGAAACAAATTTTAGTTTTCAAATATGGAAAGATTTTTCCACCACGTATGAATCTGACATAATTCTAGTACTAAAGCTGGGCGTTTTGTTTAATATTTATCCACTAGCAGATATTTTTTTCTTAGGAGGAACATTTGTACCAGTTGGTGGACACAACCTTCTAGAACCGGCCGTTTGGGGAAAGCTCAGCGTTATTGGCCCACACTATCAAAACACAAAAGATATTGCTGATTGCCTACAAAAAACAAACGGATTAATTAAAGTTAAAAATGAAACAGATCTTTATACACAAACACAAAATTTATTAATGAATAAAGATCTAATTTTAGAAATAGGGACTAATGCTAGAACTTGGCTAGAAAAAGAAAAAATGGCCGTCGAAAATGGTCTTCAAATACTTACAAAAGAATTTAAACCTTTTAGCATATCACACAAATTCAAATAAATATGCTGAGTACTTTGGTCTTGTCTTGCAGTTGATATTGCAACACCAAGCTTAAGTCCTTCAAAAAACACTCTTACCCCCGTTTTTAGATTGTCTTCTTCTAACATCTCTTTTATAAAATCACGCCGCTCATCATTAGGAAATGAAAAATATTGCCTTACAATATTAAATTGTTCTACCAAACGTTTTTTGTTGTAATAACTTTTTTGAAGTATAGGTATGAATGCTTTTGACGCAAGGTCTAGATCATAATGCAATTCAGAGGACAAACCACACTCTTCAAATGCTATTTGCAAAGCTTCTAGTGGTAAAGCAGCATCTTCAGGAGAAGCATTTACTTTTATATTTGGGACACAAATAAAAGCGGCCAACACAAAACAACAATATTTAATTTTATTTTTTAATTTCATATCAAATTTATTTTTTCGATTTAGTTTTTCTTGTTTTAACGGTCACTTTCTTCTTGGTAGCTTTTGTTTTAAAAGGTGACTTAACTAAAGCATGTTTTAAAACAACATCCATATTGTCTGCATAAACAATATTAAGCGATTTGTCTAAACCTAGTTCTTTTTCAACTTCCTTAATTTCATCTTCATTTTCTTTTGGAACAATAACATCTTTCATTCCAAAACCGACTGCTGCTAAAAGTTTTTCTTTCAAACCACCAACAGGCAAAACGCGACCACGAAGTGTAACCTCTCCAGTCATTGCTAAAGCTTTTTTTATTGGGATCTTTGTAAGGGCAGAAACTAGAGCAACCGTTATTGTAATTCCAGCAGAAGGTCCGTCTTTAGGAATTGCACCTTCAGGAACATGCATGTGAATATCGAAATCAGAATAAAAAGTTTCTTTAAGTCCAAATTCTTTTGCTCGTGAACGAACATAGCTAAGTGCAGCTTGTGCAGACTCTTGCATAACTTCACCAAGTTGACCAGTAAGAGAAAGCGAACCTTTTCCTTTTAATAAAATAAGTTCGATTTCCAAAACATCTCCGCCAACTTCAGTCCAAGCAAGACCTGTAGCCATACCAACAGATTCTTCTATTTTTTTATCTTGTTTTTTGTATTTTGGGCTACCAAGCCATTTGGTTATTTTTTCTAAATCAATTGTTACACTTTTAAGTTTTTTGTCTTTGAGCAAATCTTGAATAGATTTACGTAAAAGCTTTGCAAGCACACGCTCAAGCTGACGAACGCCAGCTTCTTTTGTGTATTCTTCTATAATTTTATTTAAAACTTTTTCACCAATTTTTATTTGTTTCAAATTAAGAGCATGCTCTTTTAGTAATTTTGGAATCAAAAAGTTTTTTGCAATTTCCATCTTCTCGTTAACCATATAACCAGGAAGCGAAATAATTTCCATACGGTCTAAAAGAGGTAGAGGAACATTATCAACAACGTTTGCTGTTGTAATAAACATTACTTTTGAAAGATCATAATCTACTTCAAGGAAATAATCTGCAAACGCATTATTAGTTTCTTGGTCAAGCACCTCAAGCAATGCAGAAGAAGGATCTCCCCTAAAATCTGCTGAAGTTTTATCTACCTCATCTAGCAAAATAACAGGGTTAACTGTTTTTGCTTTTTTCATTGCTTGAATAATTTTGCCAGGCATTGCGCCAATGTAAGTTTTTCTGTGACCACGAATTTCTGCTTCATCTCGCATTCCGCCCAAAGAAATTCTAACAAATTCTCTTCCCAAAGCTTCTGCAACAGATTTCCCAAGAGAGGTTTTCCCAACGCCAGGAGGACCTGCAAGACAGAGGATTGTAGAACGTTTAAGATTATCTTTTGCAAACTTTTTGGCGGCAATAAATTCTAAAATTCGCTCTTTTGCCTTTTTCATTGATGCATGAGATGTTTCTAAAATTTTTTCTGATTGTGCAAGGCTAGAAGAATCCTTACTTTGCTTAAACCAAGGAATAGAGATTAACCAATCAATATAATTTCTACTTACTGCAGCTTCTGGAGAAGTTGGTTGCATTTGCTCTAAACGCTTTAGTTCACCCTCAACCTTTTCTATAGCTTCAGCTGAAAGTTTTAAATCTTTTGCTTTTTTGCGTAAAACATTTATTTCTTCTTGGTGCCCATCTCTTCCTAGTTCACTTTGAATCGCGCGCATCTGCTCATGTAAATAATAATCTTTTTGGTGCTTTTCAACTTGATCTTGAACGCGTTTTTTAATTTTTCGCTCAGTCTTAATAACTTCAATTTCATTCTTAAGCAACTTGATAAGTTTTTCTGTCCGTTTTTTTAGATCTGTTGCTTCCAAAAATCGTTGTCGTTCTTTAAGTTTTAGCTGAACATGAGACGCTACAGTATCTGAAAGATAATCTAAATCAGCAAGCCCCTCAAACATCTCAACCAGTTCATTTGGAACTTTTTCATTTAAGCCAACATAAGTTTTAAATAAATCACGCAATGTTCTCCAAAGCGCTTCATTTTCTGGTTTTTTTTCTAAATATACGGCAGGAAATTCTTGTAAAGAAACACCAATAAAACCATCTGTTTGCTTTACTTCTGATATCTTGGCACGGCAAATACCCTCAATTAAAATCTTAAGGGTTCCGTTTGGAAGACGTGAAGCCTGCAAAATGGTAGCCTTGATTCCATAATCAAATATATCTTTTCGGGTTGGTGTTTTAATATCGACAGATTTTTGAGCTGTTACAAACATTTCTTTTTTGTTCTTAAGAGCATATTCAACAGCTTTTATAGAAACATCACGACCAACAATAACAGGAATGATATTTTTTGGCATTGCCACCACGTTTTTAAGTGGCAAAACAGGATAAAAATTAAGATCTTTATTTGTAGCTAAATTTTCGCTCATAAACACTCACAGCTAAATGATTAAATATCCTTTGTTTTAATGCTTTTTATAAACTAATTTTAGTTTAAAAATGGCAAAGCAGCAAGTGGGCACAAACAAAACTTGTAAAAAACGACTTTTTTCCTTTTTTTAGCTAATATTTTCAATATTTACCCCATTGACTTTCTATTTGCCCATCTTTATACTTCAAATAAGGTTTTTGCCCTTAAGTAAAAGCAAATTTAAGGATTGTAATTGAAATTGGCATGCCATACATAACCCAAAAAGCTTTTTGGGTAGAAAATGGCACAAATAAAAGGAACTTATGCCGAGAAATAAATCTCGCTTATTAAGAAAATCAAAACTTTTAAATCCTTTTCCACCCTTCCCAACTATTGCCTTCAAAAAAAACCTTCCCAAATATCTCTCATTTCTTCTGTTTTTAGCCCATAGGGCTAGTTATAATAACTTTGAAATATTCAAATTAAGTTATAAAAAATTTTTGTGCTTTAAGAAATATAATTTTAAAATAATTTTTGTTAAGGAGAATCCATTATGTCCTCAAAATTAAAAATTCTTTTGGAACCATTCTTTCACCCAAACAAACATGAACGACACAAAATATTTTATCTTGCTATATGCTTTTTCATGCTCATCGGTGCATACTCAATTTTAAAACCACTAAAAAATCCAGTTTTCTTTTCTATGGTAGGCGGGTACTACAAACCTTTCACGCGCTATCTTTCCATGCTTATTTTGCCAATCGCCATGCTTTTTTATTCTTTTATGGTAGATAAATTACGAAGGTATAATGTTTTAATATTTTTCACATTGGTGTACGCAGTTGGGAATTTAGTATTTGCTTTCGTTTTAAATTTGCCTGTTTATGGCCTTGGCAACACAGATACCAGTGCTTTAAGATTTTTGGGCTGGGCCTTTTATATTTATTTAGATCTCTATCAGGCATTTGTAGTTAGCACCTTCTGGGCATTTACTGCATCGGTTTGCTCTCCCCAAAATGCTAAAAAAAATTATGGTGTCCTTGTGGCTTGTTCTAAGCTTGCAGGAATCCTTACACCACTTTTAAGTCTTGCCTGGTTAAGCAAACCACAAAATTCAAGTAGTAGCTCTATCTGTATTTTAATATCGATTACATCTCTATTTTTAATCGCTGCCGCATTAACCATTGCACGTCTAAAGCGCAAGGTACCAGGATTTTATCTTCATGGATATGAAGCCGTTTATAAATTAGAAAAAGAAAAAAGCAAACAAGAATCAAAAAAAAGAAAAACATTCAAAGAATCTGTAGTTTCAATTTTTGAAGGAATTATTTTACTAGTAACCAAGCCATACGCTTTTGGAATATTTTTTATAACATGTAGTTATGAACTTATATCTGAAGTATTGGATTACCATATGAATCTTTGGGTTTCAATTGCTAAACAAAACCAAGTCGTTGGAATGAGCACATTTAATCTTTACTACACATCGGCATTTCAAGGATTAGGATTATTTTTTGCATTATTTGGCACAGCATGGGCACTAAGATATTTTGATGTAAAAAAATCTTTACTAATCACACCAATCATAACAGTTAGTTTACTTTTTATACTTATGTATTCACCAACACTTGCAACAATAGTTGTGATTATGATTTTACTGCGTGCACTAAATTATGGATTTAATGTACCGGTAAGAGAAATTCTCTACATACCTACAGTTAAAGATATAAAATTTAAGTCACGAGCATGGATAAACACTTTTGGTAGAACATTCTCTAAGGCGTCTGGTTCTGCTCTAAATATTATGGCACAAACACAAGGCCTAAACACTGCTTTAGTTATTTTACTTGGAGTTGGTGGAGTTTGGACAATAGCTTCTTCTGCGGTTGGTGAAAAATATACAAAAACAGTCAAAAGTGGCGGCGTTATTGGTTAAAAATAACAAAAAAACATTATCCGCTTGTAGTCTTAGTAGTTTTTGCTAAAATAATTAGACTTAAATAATAAGAATAAAGCTTATCTCTTTTTTAGGGTGGTTACCTACAGGGGTCCCAAGAGATAATAGTCATAACCCGAATAAGTAAGGAATTTTTAAATGATCGACATAAAAGAATTACTAAAGGCCGGCGTTCACTTTGGACACCAAACTTCTAAATGGTGCCCAAGCATGGCTCCGTTTATCTGGGGAGCAAAAAACAAAATTCACCTAATCGATATCGCCAAAACTGCGTTTCTTCTTAATCGCGCAACAAGCTATTTAGAAGAAGTCTCTGCAGAAGGAAAAGATATTCTTTGGATAGGTACCAAAAAATCAGCTAGAAATATAATTGAAAGAACTGCAAAATCTCTAAATATGCCTTTTGTAATTCACAGATGGATTGGTGGCACACTCAGTAATTATAGTGAAATTAAAAAAGCTATGACTCGCCTACTTCATCTTCGTGACGTTTTAGACCGCGCAAGTGCTAGGTCATTAGGCAAAAAAGAAATTAGTTCTCTTCAAAAAGAAGTTGCTCGTCTTGAAAGAAACATTGGTGGTATTTTAAATTTAAAATACCCACCAGCTGCAGTTGTTATTGTTGATGCAAAAAAAGAACATGCAGCCGTAAAAGAATCTTTGGGTTTAAAAATTCCTATAATTTGCATGGTCGACACAAACACAAATCCTACAAATATAAATTTCGTAATTCCAGCAAATGATGATGCTCCACGCTCTATTGAATGCATTATTAATCATCTGAGCAATGCAGTAGCAAATGGCAAGGCTAAATACGAAGAAGAACACAAAGAAGAGATCAAAGCAAAAGAAGAAGCACGAAAAGCTAAAGAAGATGCTAGAAACGCTGCAAGAAAAAAAGAAGATGAAAGGCGACGAAAAGCTAAAGAAGATGAACTAGCAATCTTCAAAAAAACAACACCCAAAGAAATTAAAAAACCACATGTTGCAGTAAAGCCAAGAGAAATTAAACCTAAAAAGGTAGAAGCCAAACCGGCTCCAAAGGCAAAAACTGAAGAAAAAGCTGCAACTAAAAAAATTGAAGAACCAAAAGAAACAACTGTTAGCAAAGAATTAACAAAAGAAAAAGTTGCTCCTAAAAAGGTAGAAAAGCCAAAAGTAGAAAAAAAAGAAACAAAGAAAACCACAACTAAAAAAACAACGACTTCTACTACTAAGAAAAAAACTACCACTAAAAAAGCTGCTCCTAAAAAATCTAGTGTAATAAAAAAAGCAGCTCCTTCTAAAAAAACAACAACAAAGAAAAAATCTACAACAACAAAAAAAGCAACTACTAAAAAGAAGATTACCTCTAAGAAAAAAGTTGTAGCTAAAAAGAAGGTTACTAAAAAAAGTTAAAATTTGTGGAGAGATGGCTGAGTGGTCGAAAGCGCATGATTGGAGTTCATGTATGCGCTGGAAGGCGCATCGTGGGTTCGAATCCCACTCTCTCCACCAGCTTTCGCTAAGGCTTCCACCGTCGCTCTAAAGAGCTATGGTGGACACAGTCGAATGGCAAGCAATCTTTTTAAAGGATTGGCTTTACATTAAAAAAAACTTTGAAAAAATAAGCGAAGAATGTCCTTCGTAGCGTTACGCGAAGTAGGACCTCTTACTCTTCGCCAAAGGCTTTACTCCTTCGCTCAAAGCTTCGGAGTACATGTCGCCTGGCATACTTGTCCGGCGCAACTTTTGTGAAGACGGAGCCAGTTTAAAATTTAGTATTTTTTACAATGCTCTTTAAAATCTTAAGTGAAGACTAAAAACTTTAAAAGTTGGGAAGTTGGCGGTAAGTTATCAAGTTTTTTAATCTGTCAGATCCGGAAGGAAGCAGCAGGGGAAATTTGGTGCTGTATCGTCTCTTCCCTTTTTTTATAAAAATAAAAAAAAGCCAAGCAATAAATGCTTGGCTTTTTTACTTAAAAGAATCTTTAAACTTTTTAGTCATCTCCTAAAGTATATTTATCTGATGCAAATTCTTTTTTAGGAGTATCAACTCTTTTTTTCTTATCATTCTCTTTTTTGCGCATCTTAAGATATTGTTTGACCAATTTATCAACCGTATTGTCAACAAGCACATATATATCTGTGCCTTCATCGTGAGATTTTATATCAAATTGTGGAGTTTTTAGATTTATTTCTACGGCATAATTGGCATGAATCTTTGTACCTTTTAGCCACATTTCAAGAAAAATAGGAGTTTTGATTTCGTCTTCTTTTAGAAAAGTAATAATTTTTTCAAGTTTTTGATTGGCATGTGCTTCAAGAGGAGCCGAATGCTCCATGCTTTGAAAAGTAATCTTTTTTTCCATTTGCATCCTCTTTTTTTTAAATTAAAGCCGATTAATGCATTGCAAATAATATAACATATCTACAGTTGATAAAATAGAAAAAAATTTCCTAAGGAGTATAATATTTTTCTGAAATTTCACTATGAAATTGTTTACCCAAATACATCTCTTGGGTAAAAGTATTATTCATAACGTCTTTTATTCCGCCAGAAACCACAACTTGACCATCAATAATAACATAAATTAAGTTGGCTATAGATAAAAGTTGATCAACATTATGATCTGAAATAATAACGGAAATACCTTTTTTTGTTAGACCAACAAAAATTGCTTTTAATTCGTATATAGATTTGGGATCCACTCCAGCAAAAGGCTCATCCATCATAATAACTTTAGGATGCATTAAAAGAGAACGCACAACTTCTAATTTTCTTTTTTGCCCGCCAGAAAGTTGATAAGCTTTTTGTGATAGTGAATGCGTGAGTCCGGAAAGTGAAAGCCATTTGTGCATTTCTTCTTCAAATAATTTACGTTTACTAATTGGAGTCAGATGACCTTGCCCGTCTTTTTGGGCTTTTTTCCCTTTTTTCCGCCAATAAGAATGGTACTGGTAAATTAATTTTAAATTTTCGCTAACCGTTAAATTCTCAAAAAGTGACGTTTGCTGCGGCATATAAACCAAACCATTTTCAACACGTTTAGAAATAGACCATTTTTTTATTTGTTTTTTATCAAAATGAATTTCATTTTCAATTTTAGAAAGCGGAAGCAAACCAATTATACTTTTTAAAAGAGTGGTTTTTCCTGCTCCGTTGGGGCCCAAAAAAGCAACTACTTCACCTTGTTGCGCATCAAAAGAAACTTTACGCAAAATCTGCTTTTTTCCATATGATTGATTTACATTTTTAACAGATAAAAAAGCTATCACTTTTTATGCCTTTTTTACTACAAATTTAACTGGGCAACCTTTAAGATCAAAATTTTTACGTAAAATATTTTCTACAAAACTAAGTTGTGAATCTTCAAACAAAGAAACATTATTAACATATAAAAGAAATGTAGGGGATTTTTCTTTTAACTGCCTAATTCCTAGAAGTTTTAATTTAGCATTAGACTTATACATTGGCGCTTTTTCAAAACTTTCTTTAACTATTTGGGACAGCTCTTCACTATTAAATCTTTGGCTGCAAAGCTCCCAAATTTTTTGAAGCGCTTTAAAAACTCTTGCTATTCTTTTTTTATCTTTGCAAGAAATTGAAACTTGAGGAAATTTGTCTAAAAGAAAATCATATCTTGATAAATTAAATTTAAGCTCTTCTTTTGCTAAATCATCTAACAAATCAGTTTTGTTAAAAACAATTAATAAACATTTTTTATTTTCAGAAGCATAAGAAAGTAATCTAAGTTCTTGATGAGATAATTTTTTTTCAGAAGCATCAACAACCAAAATAGCAATATCAGAATCTCTGAGAGCAGAAAAAGAAGTTTTAACCATTAGAGTTTCAAGCTTGTCGTCTATGCTTCTCTTTCTACGAACACCAGCAGTATCAACAATTTCTATAGAGCTTGTTAAAAACTTAAGATATTCTGCAATAGGTTCACGAGTTGTCCCTGGAATTTGGGAAATAATTGAACGTTCTTTTTTGATTAACAAATTCATTAAAGATGATTTGCCCACATTCGGTTTTCCAATTATAACTACTTTGTAGTCAACTTCCTCTTGCTCTTCAATTTCTGTGCCTTTGGTTTTTTCCTCAATTTTTTCTAATAAATCTACTATTCCAATTCCATGTATTGCAGAAATTGGAACAAAGTCATCAAAACCTAAAGCATAAAATTCTGGAGCATTTTCTTCATAAGCTTTTGTGTTATCAATTTTATTAAGAACCAAAAAAACTGGCTTATTTGTCTTGTGTAAAATTTTAGCAATTCGCTGATCTTCTAAAGTCAAACCATTTTTGGCATCACAAATAAAAAGAAGCAGAGATGCATCTTTAATTAATGTTTCAATCTTTTCATTAATTAATTTTGCAAAAGGATCTTTTATATCTTTTTTAAACGAATAACCGCCAGTATCTATTAGGTCAAAAGAGTTGTTGTCCCAATCTATTACTTCATGAATATAATCTCTTGTAACACCAGAACGCTCAAAAACAATACTTTTGGTCTTTGTTGAAAGACGGTTAAAAATGGCAGACTTGCCAACATTGGTTCTACCAACCAGAACAACTTTGGGATATTTCTTTGTTTTTTTCATGATTTTTTGATATTTCGTCCCTAAATTAACTTTTTTCTACCCTTTAGATACCACCTTTTCTATTTTACCCGGAAAAACCTTTACCAGCAAGTTAGCCTTTGGCCACTTTGAAACATCTGAAATATCTACCGACCTGCCAAACGGTAAAGAACTTGATTTTGATGTTGAAAAATTAGACCTTGTTTTTTGCCAATAAGAGCTTGTAGGCTGTTGTTTATTTATTACAATCTTTTTTGCAGGATCAGGTTCCACACTAGATTCATCACTACTTTCTGGTTTGGAATCATGGCTACCATCTTTTTTTTCACTAGGATTGCTTTCTAAACCTGTTTTGACAAAACTCGTTTTAACAAAATTAAAATTAAAACCTTTTGCCTGCAGGAAAACCTCATCAATCAATGGCCTTAAAGCCTCTGTACTTTCTTTTATTTTTTCCTGAAAAAACACTCCATCGTTTTTCAAGCTAATATCAAGTGATTTTTTTTCTTTATTGATTCCTACAAACTTTGCTTGCAAAAAAATTGTAGCCAAAAGTTTATCATTTAATCCATTTGTTTTTTTTAAAAAAATTTCCCAAGGATCAGTATTAGTAGTTTGCTCATTGGTAATAGATATTGTTTTTTTTTCTGTTTGATTATTATTTGTAGAATTTGCAAGCCCCCACTTCATCATCCCTGGTTGTGCAAGCTCCGGTTTTACAAATTCTTTTTTTGTATGACTTTCTACACCTCCACCATCATGCTTACACATATTTATCAACTCTTCTAAATCCGCTACATTAACTTGCTGACAAATTTGTAGTAAAACAGTTTCTAAAAACATATGTTTTTGACTTGTCCGCAAAAATAAATTTTCTTGAGAATAAAAAATCTGCATAATTGCATTTAACCTATTTACAGAACACTTATCTGCCAACTCCCTCAATTGGTTGATATGTTGCTGGAAAATCCCCGGCAACGTTTTGATATTATATTTTAACCATACAAGATAGCGACAAAGCAAAACAAGCATATCCCAAATGCCTTGCGGAGATCTTTTTTCAAAAGAAATCTCGTCTAAAAAAGAAAGCAATCTTGCTGGTTCTTGCTCTAGCAAAATATCAAACATCTTAAACAATTTTGAATAACTAACCTTGCCAAGCATGTCTAAAACATTTTGAGAAGAAACGTGTTCGCTCAATAGACGAACGCGTTCTATTAAGTTTATAGCGTCACGCACAGAACCTTCTGACTGTTGAATAATTAAATCTATTGCAGCATCATCAATATTAATTTTTTCTTGACTACAAATTTGAACTAAATGTTTTTTTAAATTTTCAAAATCAACTTCTTGGAAAAAAAGCTGGAATGCCCTAGAACGAACGGTGTCTGGAATTTTTTGCAACTCAGTTGTTGCCAAAATAAATAAAACTGAATCTGGCGGCTCTTCAAGCATTTTTAAGAACGCATTAAATGCGGCTTTACTTAGCATATGCGCTTCATCAATTAGATAAACTTTTTGTGCACCTATAAGAGGAACATGGACAGCTGAATCTAAAATTTGCCGCACATTGTCTACACCAGTGTGTGAAGCAGCATCTATCTCAATAAAATCTGGATGATTTAATTTCTGCATAGAACGACAAGAGTCACAATCAATACAAGGAATGTTTTGGGATTTTGGATCTGTTTGAAAATTAGAAAGATTTTCACAATTAATTGCAGAGGCAAAAATTCTTGCTGTTGAAGTTTTTCCACAGCCTCGCTGCCCAGAAAAAATGTATAGAGGAAAATATTTTTTTAAATAAAGGCCATTTTTTAATATACGAATCGTTAAATCTTGTCCAACAACCTCACTAAACGTTCTGGGCCTTAATTTTCTTGCAAGATTTAATTCTTGATTAATATTTTCTTGTTGATTGTTATTCATAATACGAATTTATTTTTTGAGATTAACTAACTTTTACGCTGAACAATTTTATCACAAAGTACAATAAAAATCATATTAGTTTTTATAAAAGCTCTAACCATAAAAAACCTTTATCTACGGGTGAAAATTATATTATATTTTGTACCATGACTTCTATCTTGAATATAAAAATAAAAAGAATAGCCGTTCAAATTAATTTTGAACGGCCATTCTTTTTAAATAAAATTTACAGAATATCTATATTATTTTTTCTACAAACATCTAACATCTCATCTGACCAAATACTACATTGCACCTCACCAATATGTGCTTTGCGAAGAAAAAACATACAAATTCTTGACTGCCCAATTCCACCACCAATACAAAGAGGCAACTCATTATTTAGTAACTTTTTGTGAAACAATAATTTTTCTTTTTCAACTTGATTTTTAATTTTAAGTTGTTTTTTTAAAGCTTCTGGGTCTACACGAATACCCATGGAAGAAATTTCAAATTCGCATTCTAAAATTGGATTCCAAAATATAATATCACCATTTAAACCTTTAAAACCATTATGTGTTGGAGTTGTCCAGTCATCATAATCTGCAGCTCTACCATCATGCGGTTTGCCACTTTCTAAATTTGCACCAATGCCAATTACAAACACTGCTTTTTCTTTTTTACAAATTTCCACTTCCCGCTCTTTTGGCGTTAGATGTGGATACATTTTTTCTAATTCTTCACTATGTATAAAATAAATTTCATCTGGCAAAATTGGAGAAATATTTTTGTATTTATTGCATATAAATGTTTCTGTTTCTTTTAAAACTCTATAAATTTTGCGAACCGTGTTTTTTAAATAATCAAGGTTTCTTTGATCTTTTTGTATAACTTTTTCCCAATCCCATTGGTCTACATACAAAGAATGTAAATTATCTAATTCTTCATCTGGGCGAATTGCATTCATGTCTGTATAAATTCCTTCACCCACTTCTAAACCATAACGATGCAATGCCATCCGTTTCCATTTTGCAAGCGACTGAACAATTTCAGCAACACTATTTCCATCTGATTTCACACTAAAAGAAACCGGTTTTTCTATTCCATTTAAATCATCATTTATTCCGGTTTTAGCCCTAATAAATAGTGGAGAAGTTGCGCGTATTAAATTGAGATCTTGTGCAATATTCTTTTGAAAAAAGTTTTTTATTTCATGAATAGCCTTTTCCGTTTCCGTAAAATTGAGTTTTGGTTTGTAATCTTTTGGTATTTTTAATCTCATTTATATTCCTTTCATAACTAAAAAAACACTCTAACAAAAAAGCCCCCGGTTTTCCCAGGGGCTTTCACCAATAAATTTTTAACAAATTAGCTTAGCAATTCCCCTGCAATATAAAATTATTATTTTGATTATTATTTTGATTCTGAGGGAATTGATTTACTAAACAAGAAATTTGCTTAGAAAAAGAAGCTAAGAAATTATGAACTTTTACTTTGTAAAACATTGCTATCACTGCTTAAATTTAAAACTAATTATTATAAGTAAAACTTTATTACAATTAAATCACCATGTCAAAAACTAAAAATTCTAAATTTTCTAATTTAGGTAAATTTGCAAACTTAAATATTTTTTTCTAGAGTGTAAAACATTACTTTGAAAATATAACCCTAAAAAAATATGTCTATATCAATTAAAAACTAAGGTACTTGTATGAAACAATTTGGAGATTCTTACAAACAAATCCTTCATTATTGGTGGCCGGAAATGATCTCTGGAAGTATAATTTTCATTCTGCCAATGCTTCTTGACGCCATGATAGTTGCGCAACTTCGTTCTACTTCAACATACGGAGCTCTTGGAATTGCCAATACATTTCTTCATATGATCACAAAAATGGCAGAATCAATATCGGTTGCAACAGTTGCTGTTGTAGGTCACTTTAACGGGGCAAAAAAATACAAAAAAGCTTGGGAAGCCTTAGGAGACTCTTTTTGGTCTACAATCTTTGTAGGTTTTATTCCTTTTATTCTTATATTTTCATTTTCAACTCAAATTTATATGTGGCTAGGAACACCAGAACACATTGCACAAATAGGATCTCCATACCTAAAACTACGCGCAGTTGGTGTTTTGTTATCTTTTATTTATCTGGGCTTTTTTGGATTTTTACGCGGAGTAAAAAACACTAAAACACCAATGCAGATCCTTGTAAGTGGAATAATGGTATTTTTATTTTTTGATTACGCACTTGTTTTAGGAAAATTTGGGTTCCCTCAACTAAAACTTGTTGGATCTGCAACCGCAACTATAATTCAATTTTCAATCATGATTATTATCTGCATGATTTACATCTTAAAAAACAAAGAATATAAGCTTTATTTTTCAAAGGCTTTTTTTAGACTTTTTAACCTAAAAGGCGCTTTGCATATATTAAATATTAGTTGGCCTATTGCAATAGATAAAACGGCACTCGCATCTTGTTATATTTACCTAAATAAATTAATTAACCCAATGGGGAAATATGCAATTGCCTCTTATAGCGTAGTCAAAGATCTTGAACGTTTTGCAATGCTTCCGGGTATTGCCTTTGCCACAGTTATTACACTTTTAGTTAGTAACAGACTTGGAGCAAAAGACAAAGTAGGAGCAAGGGCAAATATTAGAAAAGTCTTGCAAATGGCAGGCATTATGGTTTCAATTATTTTACTTATCATATGCTTCAACACTCCTTATTTTTTAAAATTCTTTGATTTAAAAAACAAATTTGCACCTTTTGCAGCTAAAGCATTCCCGTTTATCAGCATTTTAGTGATTTTTGATTTTATACAACTTATTCTCTCAGGAGTTTTGCGTGGTGCCGGAGACGTCCGTGCGTTAATGATTATTAGAGTTTTTGGTTGCGTTGCTTTTTTCTATCCAGTTGCAACATTACTTTCAAAAATTACTTACCCAAGCGATATTATAAGATTTATATTTTTATACGGTAGTTTTTATCTATATACTGGTTTTATAGGTCTTCTGTGTATTCTTAGGTTAAAATGGAAAAGAGTTAAAACAGATAAAATATAGATTACTAATATAATAACCTAGAATAAGGGATAATTTATTATGACATTTACGCATTTTGTTAATGTATTAGAAAAACTTAGTAATTACATTCTTATAATACCAGGCACACTTACACTAATTGCTGGCATATCACTTACAATAAAAACACGCTTTGTACAAATTAGAAAAATTCCAACAATGTTGAAAATATTATTTTCAAGTGTTTTTTACCGACACAAAAAAGATTCTAACTCTCATACTATCCAAGCAAGTAAAGCCCTTTTTACAGCCATGGCAACAACCATAGGGATTTCAAGCATCGTTGCACCGGTAATTGCAATCAGGCTTGGAGGACCAGGAGCTCTTGCAGGTTTTTTGATGGCAACATTATTAGGCGGAGCTGTAACATTCACAGAAGTTACACTTGCACTCACATATCGCAAAAAACTAAAAGATGGCACCATCATGGGCGGACCAATGCAATACCTAAAAGCAATAAATCCATTTTTAGCAACAAGTTACGCTTATGGTGGAATCGCTTTGATGGTTATTTGGTCTGCAAGGCAAGCAAACACACTTTCTGACCTTTTATTTCCCTACCATGTCCCACATTATTTAACAGGGCTAATTTTAGCAATTATTGTAACACTAACTCTTCTGGGTGGAATAAAAAGAATAAGTAACGCTACAGAAAAGATTGTGCCAACTATGTTCTTTTTATACATCGGAGCAGCTATCTGGATTGTTCTTTGTAACGCAGAAAAATTACCTGGTATTTTTAGTTTAATATTTGGTTCCATTTTTTCCAAAGAAGCAATAATGGGCGCTGCAGTTGGTAGCGGAATGTTATATGTTGTGCGTTGGGGACTTTTTGGAGCATTTCAAAACAATGAAGCTGGAATGGGAACAGCCGCAATTCCACATTCTATGGCAGACACAAAAGACCCAGAACAACAAGGAATTCTTTCTATGGTCTCAATTTTTTCTCATGGAATTATTTGCTTTCTTTCAGGACTTGTTATTTTACTTAGTGGAACCTGGGAAAATTTAAGTATTGGCCTAGGAATAAATGTTATAAGTACATCTTTTGGAATGTACTTTTCTACCATTGGACCTATTATTTTAGCAATTAGTGCAATGCTTTTTGCTTACAGTACAATTTTAGGGAATAGTTACAATGGAAGTCAGTGTTTCTCATTTTTAACAACAAATCGCAAACTTAATATTTATTATGCCATTACTGCTATACTAATTTTCATAGGTGCAATATCAGATGTTAAATTTATATGGGTAATTACGGACTTTTTTATCATCCCGGTTGCACTACCAAACATCATTGGTATATTAATATTATCCTTTAAACGTAAAAAACTATTCAAAGATATAAATCCTTAAAAAAATTTTTTGGGGGATAAGTCAAAAAATAAGGAAAATAATTATGGTTTCGTTTGATAAAGAGGAATTGCTAAAAATTGCAAAACTCTCAAAGCTAGAATTAGATGAAAATGAAATTACAACATTTGCGTCTCATCTAAAAACCGTTTTGGATTATACTTCTCAACTAGACAACGTAAAACATCAAGATGTAACTTTTGACCGTTCATATAAAATTAACGTATTCAGAGAAGACAAGGTGGTCCCTACAGATTCTAAGCCTCTGCTAGAACAAGCACCACAAAAAAAAGATCCATATTTTGAAGTTCCTAAAATTTTATAGAGAAGCACAAATATGAAACCATATTTATCAATAAAAGAGATAAAAGAAAAATTAGAAAAAAAAGAGATTACACAACAAGAAATTTTAACTTTTTACAAAAAAAGAATTGAAGAATTAAATCCCAAACTAAATGCTTTTTTAGAAGTTTTTGAAGATGAGTTTTCAAAAGATCATCCTAAAAATGGCAACCTTGCCGGAATTCCAGGGGTATTAAAAGATAATATATGCCAAAAAGGACGCATAACGTCTTGTGCTTCAAAAATACTTTCAAATTTCACACCAACTTATGATGCTACAGTAACCAAAAGATTAAAAGATAATGGTGGCATTATTTTGGGCAGAGCAAATTGTGACGAATTTGCTATGGGTGGTTCAGGAGAATTTTCAGCATACGGTCCAACAATAAATCCTTGGGATTTTTCGCGTTCACCTGGCGGTTCAAGTTCTGGACCGGCTGCAGCTGTTGCGAGCGGACTAGTTCCTTGGGCAATAGGATCTGAAACTGGAAACTCAGTTAGGTTACCTGCATCCTTTTGTGGCCTTGTTGGAATTTATCCAACCTATGGTTTATTTTCAAGAAAAGGATTAGTAGCATTCACTTCTTCAACAGACCAACCCGCACCACTAACAAAAACCGTTTATGATAATGCCTTAGTTGCGTCTGTTTTGTCTGGGCATGATTCCAAAGACGGAACATCTGTCTGCAAACCACAACAAGATTTTACAAAAAATTTAAATGGTAAAATACCAGAAAATCTAACAATAGGGATAATACAAGAATCACTTGAGTCTGAAGGTGTAGACCCACAAATCAAATCCAAATTTGAAGAAACTATTAAACACCTTGAAAAACTTGGAGTAAAAACAAAAGTCGTATTCCTTCCAAACTTAAAATATGGAAACGCAGTTTATTTTGTTGTAAGTCGTGCAGAAGCAGCGTCTAACCTTGCTAGGTATGACGGGACCCTTTATGGACTTAGAAGCAAAGATGCCAAATCAATTGAAGAACTCTACAAAAAAACACGTCATGATGGATTTGGAGAAGAAGTTAAAAGAAGAATTTTGATGGGGAACTATGTTTTAGCATCTGGACATAAAGATGAATTTTATAATAAAGCCACAGAAGTTCGCTCTCTCATCCAAGCAGACTTTAAAAAAGCATTTAAAGAAGTAGATCTACTACTCAGCCCAACCGCTTCCGCCCTTCCTTTTAAACTTGGCAAAGAATGCAAAGACCCTCTTGCTATGTACATGGCAGACTATTTTACAGTTCCAATGTGTGTTGCTGGAATTCCTGCAATTTCGCTACCTTGTGGTTTTTCAAAAGAAAACCTACCAATTGGTTTTCAATTTATTGGGCCAAGGCTTTCAGAAAAGCTTTTATATCAAGTAGCTTATGCGTATGAACAAAGCACAGATTTCCACCTTAAAAATCCTAATTTGTAAAATATGTCTTTTTTTAAAACAAAATTAAAAATTAAAAATCTAGAAATTCCACGCTTCATGTCTGCACCAATAGACGGAATAACAGACTCTCCCATGAGGCAATTGATTCGTGAATGCTCTGAGGATGAACTTTTGTTTACAGAAATGAGACATGTTGCAAGCATAGTTCATGAACAATTTAATCAATCACTTAAATTTAAAGATATTGAACGCCCACTTTGCTTTCAATTTGCAGCTAACTCAACTTTGTTTATAGAAGAAGCAACAAAAAAAGTTTTAGCAAAAAACTTTGAATTACTAAATTTAAATGCTTGCTGTCCTGCAAAAAACGTTATCAAATCCGGCGGTGGTTCTTTCTTGATGTCAAAACCACAAATGTTAAAAAAGATTATTAAAACATTTACAAAAACAATTGATGGCAAAGTACCTTTTACCATCAAAATACGCGCAGGCTTTAAAGAAAAAAATGCTGTAGAAATTTCAAAACTTGCAGAAGGCGAAGGCGTTGATGCAATAATAATTCACCCAAGAACACAAGCTCAAGGTTTTGCGGGCTTGCCAGACATTGAACTAGTTGAAGAAATAAAAAAGAAAATCAAAATACCCATAATTTATTCTGGCAACATAACGAGTTTTGAAGATGCAGAAAAAGTTTATACCAAAACCAACGCTGACGGATTCATGATTGGTCGTGCACTTTATGGCGCGCCTTGGAAGCTAAAAGAAATTACGCAAAATTCTTTGGGCAAAACTTTTAGCATAGATTTAAAAACAACTTTACGTTATGCCCTTAAGCATCTTGACCTTGTAGTTGAACACTACGGTGAACCATATTTTCAAAATATCAAGAAACAACTACCAGCGTACATAAAAGCAATACAAAATGCATCACAAACCAGAAAAAAACTAATAGAAACACAAAATGCAAACGAGTTAAAAGAAGAGTTAGAAAAATTAATAAAAAATGAATAAATTAGTAAAAAAATTTTTACTCTATTTATCTTTAGGCATCTTTGGATTTTTTCTTTGTAGTCGCATTTTCTTTTTCAAAAGTGGTTTTTTAGAAAAAAGCAGTGCTACTATTTCTTATCCGTTTATCTTGGTTTGTTCAAAAATTTCTAGTCCTATCAAAAAATATCTGACTAAACGTAAAAATTCTAAAAACCTATCAAAAACAATTGAACAACTAAAAGAAAACAACGAAACTCTTTTAGCTGAAAATATACAATTAAAGGCAACCCTAAATTATAAAAATTTAAGTTCAGATTTGCTGAACTTTCAAAAAAGATACAATCTACAAAGTGGTATTGTGGCAAAAATTTTAATTAAAAATTTTGACACAAGCCAACATTATTTTTGGATAAATAAAGGCGAAAAAGATGGCGTAAAAAAAGACATGGCAGCCATATATAAATTTCAATTAGTTGGAAGAACAACAGAAGTTTATAATCATATAAGCAAAGTTTTGCTTATAAGTGACAGTAATTGCAAAATTGCAGCCTTTACTAATGAAAATAATGCTAAAGGAATTGTACGCGGAACAAACAAGAAAAATTTTTGCGAACTTGCATATGTAAGCCACCTCTTCAAAATACAAAAAGGTGACTTTGTTTTGTCTAGCGGCAAAGGCCTTATTTTCCCAGAAGGCTTTTGCCTTGGTAAAATAACAAATTACGAAACAAAAGATCTTTGTCATTGTATTGATATTGAACCATTAATTGATTTTAACACCATAGAATTATGTATTTTGGTTAGCAGAGAACAGGGAATTAGATTCTAGCTTTTTATATTTTTTTTGGTACCATTAAATTCATGCGCCCGTAGCTCAACTGGATAGAGTACCGGACTTCGAATCCGTTGGTTGCAGGTTCGAATCCTGCCGGGCGCACCAGCTTTCGCCGAGGCTTCAGCTGGCACGCCAAAAATTATAAGGATCTTTGACAAGAATTTTGATAGCACTATTGATGCGAAAGCTGTCCGCCGAAGCATTACTTGTCCGGCGAAACAATTTGTGAAGACGGATGCGAAGGCTGGACTTTTTTCTACAACACGAATACATATTCATTTAATGGCAAAACTTATTGAAATTTTTATGTGCCTATAGCTCAGGTGGATAGAGCGAACGATTCCTAATCGTTAGGTCGCAGGTTCAAGTCCTGCTAGGCACACCAGCTTTCGCCGAGGCTTCAGCCATGTACACCATAGCTTTAGCGACGGTGTATGGCATGCCAAAGAAATTACGGATATTTTTACAAAAACTTTGATAGCACTATTGATGTGGAGGACCGTCTTACCAGTCTTGGGAAATCAAAACTTACGTGGACGAAGAACATTCACATCTGCAACAAATAAAATCATTGCATAATTTTTCAGGTAATTTTCCTTAAGAAATTCAACTATCTTTTCACACATTTTAGAACAACATACTATCTCAACTTTGATATTAGAATTATTACTCCACGTAGCATTACGGATTCCTTTTTCACCCTTTCCCCTAACCAAACTTATTGTATATCCCTTAGCACCCAATCTATCAATATTTTCAATCAAGTGCTCCTCTATGTCAGACTCTGTTATGACAGTCAATAATTTTTCTTTATAAAAATCCATACTTTATCTTCCTAAAATTATAAAAATCTTTTTTGCGAAACTATAATAAATAGGGATTCCTACCAAAACGTTAAATGTAAATGTTATCCCAAGTGCAGAAACAATAGATAGTGTTGGATTCGCTTCTGGAATGGAAATACGCATTACAGCAGGAACTGCTATATATGAAGCGCTCGCAGCAAGAGTTGCAAAAATTGTCACACCACCAACAGAAAAACCCAACAAACATCCTATTAAAACACCAATTAAAGAAGAAAAAATTGGCATTAAAATACCAAATCCTACCAAAAACAAACCATGACGCTTTAAAACCCCTAGTTGAGAAGATGCTATTACCCCCATTTCAAAAAGGAATAACGCCAAAATACTTTTAAACATATCAAAAAATAGAGGTTTTATTGTTTGAACTCCACTAGGACCCAGAATACAACCAATAAACAAACCTCCAACCAACAAAATAATTCCTTTATCTAGAAAAGATTCACGGCAAATTTCCTTCCATTTCGTCTTAGACCTAAATCCGCGAACCAATAAAATTCCAGCTAAAATAGCTGGCACCTCTAGTAAAACAAGAAACAAAGCCATATGCTTTTCAAAAGTAACATTTTTTGAAATAAGAAAAGAAATTGCTACTGCAAACGTTCCAACACTAACAGAACCATAATGAGCAGCAATAGACGCTGAATCATACAAATTAAAACGACCTAAATAACGCAGTATGGGATACGCAACAAACGGCAATAAAAATCCCATTGCTAGAGCAACAATTATCTGTGGGAGCAAAAAGCCTAAAGAGAGCTTTGATATCTCAATTCCACCTTTTAAACCTATAGACAATAACAACAAAATAGTTACAAAATCATATATTTGGCGCGGCAAACACAATTTTATTCGTAATAGCCCAACAATCACACCAAATAAAAAAAATAATATAATCGGATCAATAATATTCATATAAGCCCTTTTAATAAAAAACCAAGTCTACACCCCTCAAACATGCCCTTTAACCAAAGTTGTAATCTAAAATCTTTGGAAAAATTCATTTCCCACCCATTATAACATATTGATATTTGTGATGATTAATTAAATTAGATTTTCAAAATAAAAATCTATAAAATAACGTAACAAAACACATCCAGTATTTCACCATAGCCACAAATCAAGTAAAATTTTTAACAAAGAAAGCAAAAGTGAAAAAAATATTCGTATTTATAAACCTCTTATTTTTTACAACATTCATTAATTCAAATCCACTAGTATCTTTTCTTGAAGGATTAAGACACTTTCACATGGCATCTACTTATGAACAATGGAACATATTAGACCTAGCAACAAAAAGTTGTGATGATGCAATTGTACAAATAAGATCAACAATGAGGCAACTTAAAGAAGGTCAAGAAATTGAAATAGAAGAAAGTTATGAATGGTTTGATATTTGTAAAAATGCTTTTGATTCAGAGCTTGTACAAACTATGAACAATCACGAATTTACTCAACAAATTTGCCAAGATATTTTAGCTCGCACAATACATTTAAGAGATTTTTTGCCTGCAAAAAGAACTCGCACCCGTGGAGTTGATGAAGGTATTGGCAAAATAATAAATTGGGGCCCATTAAAAATTCTTCCACAACGGATAAAAAATATAATTTCACCAAAGCAAATCCATAGAGGGTTTGCAATAAAAAGTGCCCAAGAATCTTTAGAATTAAATTTAGAAATATTAGTAACAGAAATTTATGTTGATAAAGAAACAGACCTTCCTCACCAAACCATGCAGCAACTTAGACCAAGAATCAGTCAAGAAACCCAAACACAAAAAGCCTTGGAATAAACCCTTTTTCTTATGTTTTTATTAAAAGGCTTCACTTATCTACTTATGTTTTTATATATTAGTATCTGAACATATAATTCATGTTTACATGCGTTACATGTTTGCATGAATTGCATGTTGAGGGGAGTCATTAATTCACATTTTTTATTCCTGGGGGGAATAAGCCATGAAAAACAATTATAAAAAAACTATATGTTGTTTGCTAATATCAATCTTTTTATTTTCTGCACGTGCAGATTTCTTAAAAGATAGCAATCTAACAAAAGCATCAAGACATTATATAAAAGCATTAATTCACAAATCTCTAAGACAAGAATTCTCAGCTAGGGTACACGCAGAATTAGCAGAAAATTATTTCTTTAACCTAGAAGATTATAAATTTGCTCAAATAGGTCACAACACAGCCTTAAGATTCCTCACACATCTTCGCAAAAATCCAGATTTTAACCAAGAATATACAAGCTTTGAAGAAAAAATAGACGGAATAGACCTTCAAGGCTTATTTGCAAAAACACCAAATGAAGACATGCCAAATCCTTTTTCTGCACTCCATCCAGAAATCTGGAAAATTACTCAAATTGCACACCAAGACAAACAACATATGACAATATTTTCAAGATATGGAATAGATGAAGATTCACAAAGACAACACCCAAGAAGAATAAGATAAATTGTTGCCTAAAACTCAATATAAACTCCTTTTTTATATTTTAAAATATTGTAAAAAAAAGATTCTTTAGTACAATAAAACAACTAAATTCTTTAATATCCTCAAATTCATAACAAAATATAATAAAAGGAAAAGTAATTAAATCTCTAGGACAACATTTAATTATTGAATTTTTTGACTGTAATCATGAAAATGTTACAGACAAAGATATTGTAAAAAACATAATGGTTGGCGCAGCAGAAAAAGCAAAGGCAACCATAGTTAATGCAACGTTTCACACATTTAATCCTTTTGGTGTAAGCGGCGTAGTCGTTATCGCCGAATCTCATCTTGCAATTCATACTTGGCCAGAATACAATTTTGCCTCTCTAGATGTTTATACCTGTGGAGAAGAAGTTGATCCTTGGATAGCATTTGAATACCTAAAAGAAAAGTTTGAACCTAAAAGCACAAGCGTAATGGAAATAAAACGTGGCATTTTAAGTTCTGTAAAAAATTTAAAGCATAAATAATTCAAGGAAAAAGATGGAAACCAAAAAAATGTGGTTCACAGATAATAGAGGTCCTTTTGAGGAATACAAATTTAGTATTAAAGAAAAAATTGTAGACACAACCACACAATTTCAAAAAGCTGAAATCATAGACACACACGCTTTCAAAAAATGTCTAATTTTAGATGGTGACCTGCAATCTGCAGAATGTGATGAGTTTATCTATCACGAATCCCTAGTTCATCCAGCAATGATTCTACACAAAAATCCAGAAAATATTTTAATTTTAGGCGGCGGCGAAGGCTCAACTCTACGTGAAGTTTTAAAACACAAAAGTGTAAAAAGAGTTGTTATGGTTGACATTGACGGCGAAGTTGTTGAATTTTGCAAAAAAAACTTAGTATCATTTCACCAAAATGCATTTGAAGATGAAAGAGTTGAATTAATTATTGATGATGCAAAAAACTACATTCAAACATGCAAAGAAAAATTTGATGTCATAATTGGTGACCTTTGTTGCCCGGTAAAAAATTCTCCGGCATGCGATCTTTATACTAAAGAATTTTATGAAGTTTTAAAAAATAAATTAAATGACAATGGTGTCTTTGTACTACAATCTGGCCCAGGGGACATTCCACAACTTCAGCTCAACAGCCTAATTCACAATACGCTTGAATCTGTTTTTGAAACCACAACCCCTTTCTATATTAACGTACCCTCTTTCGCTATGGCATGGTCTTTTATTATTGCAACAAAAAACAAAGAATTTTCTGTTTCAAATTTATCATCTCAAGAAGTAAATAAGTTATTAGATTTAAAAGTTAAAGGAGAATTAAAATACTATGATGGCATAACGCATCATAGTATTTTCAGCATCCCCAAACACATACGTAACTTTTTATCAGAACAAAAAAACTTAATAACAAAAGATAAACTTTTTTACCTTTTTCAATAAAAACGGAGCAAAAAAATGACCGAAGCTTTTGGACCACATTTAACTTTAGATTTAAGTCAGTGCAATAAAAACAAATTAAATGATCTAGATTTTATTTTTAAAATCCTCTACGAATTACCAGAAAAAATACATATGACAAAAATCACACAACCATACGTCTTTCCATACAGCGGATTAGTCCCTGAAGACAAAGGCGTTACCGGTTTTGTTGTGATAGCAGAAAGTCATATTTCAGTTCATACTTTCCAAGAAAAAGATTATGTCTTTATAGATTTATTTTCTTGTAAAAACTTTGACGTTGAAAAAGCAGCAAAATATTTAATTGAAGCTTTTGAAGCAAAAAAGGTTGCAAAAAACATTCTACAAAGAGGCTTGGATTTTCCAAGAGAAAAAACACCTAAATGTTCTTGTTGCATGGCAAAATAAAATGAAGCAATTTGCGGATATTCCTCAAGAATACACAAACTACATATCCTCAAAAGTTGTAATAATCCCTGTTCCGTATGATGAAACAAGCACATGGATGAAAGGAAGCGACAATGGCCCCGATGCAATTATTGAAGCTTCTGCAAATTTAGAACTCTACGACATAGAAACAGACTCCCAAGTTTACGAATTAGGTATTCATACCACAGAACCTATAAAAGAAAATGTTCATCAAGAAATTGAAACGCAAATCATAAAACTTATAAAAAACAATAAATTCCCAATTATTTTAGGTGGAGAGCATTCCATTAGCTTAGGGGCAATCAAAGCACATGCTAGAAAACATAAAGATTTGTGTGTTCTGCAGCTTGATGCACATGCTGATCTTCGCGATTCCTATAATGATAGTAAATATAATCATGCTTGCATCATGGCAAGAGTTCAAGAAATCTGCCCTGCTGTACAAGTGGGAATTAGAAGCATGTCAGTTGAAGAAAAAGAAAAAGCAAATAAAAACAAAATATTTTGGGCTAAAGATATTGCAAAAACAAAAGATTGGACAAATCAAGTTGTAGAAAATTTATCTGATAATGTTTATGTAACAATTGACCTTGATGTTTTAGACCCTGCAATTATGCCTTCAACAGGAACACCAGAACCCGGTGGACTTTTTTGGTATGAAACCTTAGCGCTTTTATGTGAAGTTAGTAAAACAAAAAACATTGTTGGTTTTGATATTGTAGAGCTATGCCCAAATAAACAAAACAAAGCGCCTGATTTTTTAGCAGCTAAATTAATATACAAATTTTTAAGTTATATTTTTAAAGGGAAAAATGAATAAAGCTAATTTACTAAAAGATGAAATAAAACATATTGATATAACTTCTTTTGATTCAAGACCAATAATTGAGTCTATGAATGACATGTCTTTTTCTGCAAGGTCACTTGCAAATGCTAGCAAAATTTTTGACAAAATGATTCAAGACAAAGATTGCAGCATAATTTTAACCCTAGCCGGTAGCACTAGCGCTGCTGGATGTATGCAAATTTATTCTGATTTGATTCGCTTTAACATGGTTGACGCCATAGTTGCAACCGGTGCCAGCATTGTAGATATGGATTTTTTTGAAGCACTAGGTTTTAAACATTACAAAGGAACATCAGAAATTGATGATAAAAAATTAAGAGAAAATTATATTGATAGAATTTATGATGTTTTTATTGATGAAAACAATCTTCAAGAATGTGACAAAGCAATAGAAAAAATAGCAAATTCTCTAAAACCACAACCATACTCTTCTAGAGAATTCATTAAAGAAATGGGCGCATATCTGGTTAAAAATGCAAAAAAGAAAAATTCATTAGTTCAAACTGCCTACGAAAATGATGTTCCCATTTTTTGTCCTGCTTTCTCAGACTGTAGCGCAGGATTTGGATTGGTGATGCATCAGTGGAAAAACAAAGAAAAGCACGTTTCAATAGATTCTGTAAAAGATTTTTTAGAAGTAACACAAATAAAAATGAATGCTTCAACAACCGGACTTCTAATGATTGGTGGCGGTGTTCCTAAAAATTTTGCACAAGATACAGTGGTTTGTGCAGAGTTGCTAGGCAAAGATGTTCCAATGCACAAATACGCAGTTCAAATTACAGTGGCAGACGTCCGTGACGGCGCATGCTCTAGCTCTACTCTTAAAGAAGCGTGTTCTTGGGGAAAAGTAGACACAACTTATGAACAAATGGTTTACAGTGAAGCTACTGCAACTCTTCCATTACTTGCAAGCTATGCTTACCATCAAAAACATTGGAAAAATAGAAAAAAACGCAATTGGACAAAAATATTTTAACTAATCTCAAAATTCTTTTTCATATAAAACCTGCATTTTGTACATTTTTATTAAAAATAGGGCATTTTTAATAAAATTTATACGTTAGGGCTTTTGACAACCTTAATTAGCTGTGTAAAACTCAATTTGTAATTAAATAGTTTGTTTTTAAGTACAAAATTTTTTTGGGGGTTATTATGAAAAATATAAAATTTAAAATATTCTTTCTTTTCTTTGTAGGCTTTCTACAAATATCAAACAACTTTGTTTTTGGAATGGAAGATAGAGAAGCTAAAGAATGTCTAATATGTTTAGCAAGCACATTCTATGTAACTGACGATGAAGGAAATTTAATCAATAAAAGAAAAGACGAAATCCATGAGAACGCCGAAGGCCTTAGAATTGGAAGCGAAGAAGATATAGTTCCAGTTGATTCTAGATTCAAAACACTTGTTGATGAAAGTGATAGATCAAAACTTATTCCTCTTCCTGATTCGCAAATTGTAGAAATTTCTCATGTTGCTGAACCTGGCAAAGATGATCTTAAACATTATTTACATACTGATTGTCTTAAAGAAAATATGCGTATATTTATGCAAAACAACCCAAGACAAGAATTAAAATGTATTACTTGCAACCTACCAGTTCAAACGGCATTTACATTGGATGGTACACAAATCTATCCGACTCCAGCATATGAAATTGTATGGGAAAACCAAACAACAAGTGACTTGTACTTAAAATACAAAATAAATAAAATTGAAGGATTTTCTCAACTTAAAACTCATATTTTATCTTTAGAACCACAAAGAACAGCATCACAGTTAGATTTAGATATAGATATCAGTATTCACGAAATACCTGAATACTTTTTTTCTGGATTAGAAACTTTAGAAATACAAGATCTTTGTCTTTGCAATAACAATCTAACTTCTTTGCCAACATCAATTGGAGAACTAACAAGTTTAAAAGAGCTTTGGCTTTACAGTAACAATCTAACTTCTTTGCCAACATCAATTGGAGAACTAACAAGTTTAGAAACGCTTTCTCTTTGGAATAATAAACTCACTTCTTTACCAGAATCTATTGGAAACCTAAGAAGTTTAAAAACGCTTGATTCTGCTTTAAACAAACTAACTTCTTTACCAACATCAATTGGACAGCTAACAAATTTAAAAAGTCTTTATCTTTATTTAAACTATTTAATTCCTTGGCCAACACAAATACTGCAACCGTTATTAGTTAAAACTCCACAAACAGAAATTTATGGGGGAGAGACGCAATTGGAGAATGGTAACGAAATAGATTTAATAATTCGAAAAAATCGTTTCTTCTTAAAACGTTTCTTCTTAAAATATAAAATAAAACGAGCTGAAGGTCTTATTCCTTTAAAAAACTATTTATTAAAAAATCAAAGAACCTACCAAATAACAATAGCAGAATTAACATTAATAATAGATGGAAATATTCACACAATCCCAGAAGACTTTTTTTCAGGATTAGAAATAGAAAAACTTTGGCTTAACGATAACAAGCTAACTTCTTTGCCAACATCAATTGGAAGCCTAATTAATTTAAAAGAACTTTGTCTTTCTAGGAACCAACTTACTTCTTTACCAATAGAAATTAAAAATCTAACAAGTTTAAAAAAGCTTGATCTTGGTTTTAACAAACTTACTTCTTTGCCAGCAGAAATTGAACAGCTAACTAGTTTGCAAAAACTTTATCTTAACAATAACAAGCTCACTTCTTTGCCAACAGAAATTGGAAATCTAACAAATTTACAACTACTTAATCTTAATCTGAACCGACTCACTTCTTTGCCAGAATCTATTGGACAGCTAACAAATTTAAAAGGGCTTTACATTCATCTGAACCGACTCACTTCTTTGCCAGAAGAAATTGGACAGCTAACTAGTTTAGAAAATCTTGATCTTCGCTTTAACCGACTAACTTCTTTACCAACGTCAATTGGAGACCTAATTAATTTAAAATTTCTTAATATTAATCTGAACCGACTCGCTTCTTTACCAGAATCCATTGGACAGCTAACAAATTTAAAAGGGCTTTCTCTTCCTGGCAATTATATACTTCCTTGGCCAACAAAAATCTATCAACAGTTATTAAATAAAACTCCACGAACCCAAATTTATGGTAGTAAAGCTCAAGGAATCCCTGTAAAAAAAACAATTCAATATTTGCAAAGAAAAACAAGACGCATAAGAGGATATCAACAAATAGGTCATTTAGAACATGAGCACCAGCTTTAGTAAAAAAATAAAAAATGAGGTTATTATGAAAAATATAAAATTTAAAATATTCTTTCTTTTCTTTGTAGGCTTTCTACAAATATCAAACAACTTTGTTTTTGGAATGGAACAAAAAGAAGATCAAAAATGTTTATTATGTTTAGCAAGCACATACTATGTAACTGACGATGAAGTAAATTTAATCAATAAAAGAAAAGAAGAAATCCATGAGAACGCCGAAGGCCTTAGAATTGGAAGCGAAGAAGATATAGTTCCTGTTGATCCTAGTTTCAGAACGCTTGTTAACGAAAGTGACAGACCAAGACTTATTCCTCTTTCTGATTCTGAAATTGTAGAAATTTCTCATTTTAGCAATGATTATAAACATTATTTTCATACAACATGTTTTCAAGAATACATGCAAAGCAAACGATACGAAGTATCAAACGAATCATTAATTTGTCCTATTGACAGACAATACATTCAAACAGCAATTACATTAGATGATGTAAAAATTTATCCCGAAATACCTCTAGAATATAAAATTGTACACGAAGACCAAACCACAAACGGCTTGTGTTTAAAATACAAAATAAATAAAATTGCTGGTTTTTCTCAACTAAAAAATCATCTTTTATCTTTAGCACAACAAAAAATATATATACTAGATTTAGATATAGATGATAGTATTCACACAATCCCAGAATACTTTTTTTCAGGATTAGAAACTTTAGAAATACAAACACTTTATCTTAACAACAATAAACTCACTTCTTTACCAACATCAATTGGAAGTCTAACAAGTTTAAAAGTACTTTATGTTTGGAAGAATAAACTCACTTCTTTACCAGCAGAAATTGGTCAGCTAAGTAGTTTAAAATGGCTTTTTCTTGCTCATAACCAACTTACAGAATTACCAGCACGAATTGGTCAACTAGAAAAATTAGAACAACTTTATCTTCAGGATAACAAACTTGCTTCTTTACCAAAAGAAATTGGGAATATAACTAATTTACAAAAACTCATTCTTTCTAGAAATAGATTGGACACATTGCCTTCAAAAATTATCAACCTAACAAACTTAAAACAACTTTGGCTTGCTGGCAACCGACTCACTTTTCTACCCAAAAAAATTGGTAATCTAATATCTTTAAAAAGGCTTGTTCTTAGTTTTAACAATATTGTTCCTTGGCCAGAACAAATACTACAACCGCTGTTAAGTAAAGATCCACAAACACTGATAATTGGTAAACTATTACAAAGAGGCGAGGTTGAACCCGTATATGAAAGAGCAGACTATCATAATCATTTATCGTTAAAATACAAAATAAATAAAACAGAAGGTTTCTATCCTCTTAAAAATCATATTTTTCATCAAAAGCATCATAAAGAAACAAAATTTAGTCCTGTACGAACAATATCAGAATTAACATTAATAATAGATAATAATATTCACACAATACCAGAAAACTTTTTTTTAGGATTAGAAACACAAAAACTTAATCTTAGTAATAACAAACTCTCTTCTTTACCAAAATCAATTGGAGAGCTAAGAAATTTAAAAATGCTTAATCTTTCTCATAATATCCTGGGTTCTTTACCAGCAGAAATTGGGTATCTAAAGAATTTACAAGAACTTAATCTTGAGCACAACAAACTCTCTTCTTTGCCTAGGTCTATTCAGCTACTAACAAATTTAGAAATACTTGATCTTTGTAATAACAAAATTAACCCTTGGCCAACTAGATTCATAAAACATTGTCAGAGGTTATCGGAAACAGAAATCCGCATTTTAGGAAAGGGACAACAACAATACTAAAAACGTTATTAAATAAAACACCTAATAATGATTTTTTAATCTACTTTACTATAAAAGCAAAAATAGCTTCAAGTAATGGCTGCTGGTCAAGAAGAAATAGTTTAATTTATTTAGGTATTAAAAATAATGGAAGTTTTTTTTGTTAATAATGAACGAGAATATTAATTGTTTTTAAGTAAAGTGAATATGAGATAAATTTAAATAAATAACTTTTGGAGGTTATTGTGAAAAAAATAAAATCAAAAATAATATTTCTTATGTTGGTAGGCTTTCTACAAATATCAAATAGTTTTGTTTTTGGAATGAAACATAAAGAAGATCAAGAATGTCTATTATGTTTAGCAAGCACATACTATGTAACTGACGATGCAGGAAATTTAATAAATAAAAGAAAAGAAGAAATCCCTGCTAACACTGAAGGCCTTAGAATTGGAAGCGAAGAAGATATAGTTCCAGTTGATCCTAGATTCAAAACACTTGTTGATGAAAGAGATAGATCAAAACTTATTCCTATTCCTGATTCGCAAATTGTAGAAATTTCTCATGTTGACAATGACAATAAACATTATTTACATACTGATTGTTTTAAAGAAAATATGCGTGTATTTATGCAAAACAATCCAGGGGATCCATTAAAATGCCCTAATTGCAATCTACAAATCCAAACGGCATTTACATTATATGGAACAAAAATTTATACTTTAGAATATGAAACTTTATGGGAAACCCAAACCTCAAATGGCTGGAATTTAGGATACAAAATAAATAAAATTGAAGGATTTTCTCAACTTAAAACTCATATTTTATCTTTAGAACAACAAATAACAGTATCACGGTTAAATTTAGGCATGTATGATGGTATTCACACAATACCAGAAAACTTTTTTTCAGAATTAGAAATACAAAAACTTTGTCTTGAAAATAACGATCTAACTTCTTTACCAGAATCTATTGGAAGCCTAACAAGTTTAAAAGAGCTTTCTCTTGGTTTAAACAGTTTAATTCCTTGGCCAACACAAATATTGCAACCGTTATTAGATAAAAATCCACAAACAATAATTTATGGGAAAGATACTCAATCGGATAATATTGAACATATAAATATAGAGGCTCGAGAAAATCGTTTGTTCTTAACAAGTAAAATAAAACGAGTTGAAGGTTTTGTTCCTTTCAAAAACTACTTATTAAGATTACAAAAAACCTACCAAGCAACAATAGCAGAATTAACATTAATAATAGATGGAAATATTCACACAATCCCAGAAGACTTTTTTTCAGGATTAGAAATAGAAAAACTTTGTCTTAACAACAACAAGCTAACTTCTTTGCCAACATCAATTGGAAATCTAACAAGTTTAAAACAGCTTAATCTTTCTTATAACAATCTAACTTCTTTACCACCAGAAATTGG